>Ga0209128_1000002_pt1 | contig 418316 bp, 373 predicted proteins | sample ETNvirnome_6_100_FD_184072 | JGI IMG/M metagenome (GOLD analysis project Ga0209128, IMG submission 184072) | Marine viral communities from the Pacific Ocean - ETNP_6_100 (SPAdes) (version 2) | ecosystem: Environmental > Aquatic > Marine > Oceanic | place: Pacific Ocean | collected 2013-06-19
GTCTCTGGTCGACTTCAGGCTGCGCGTTTCAGGCACTCGCAACCTATTTTTCGACGATTGATGGCTCCCGTTAGCGCCGATGGCGATTTGCGGGGTATATTCGCCTGCAAAGTCACTGATTCAGGTTAAAGATATAAAGCAAAATTTTTACGAATCAGAAAGGCTCCTGTATCGGAGGCTTGCCATACAGATTTCTATGTGCCGCCTTACTATTAGAATTTTCCAAAGGGAATTCAGGGGAAGGAAAGGTAGCTCCAAGAAAGAGGGAAAATGGGCCGAAACTCCACCGGAGGGTTTGAGTGTCTGCTTTTGTTTAGCTGGGCCCGGAGTAGGCCCTGGTCGCAAAGCGAACATTCAGATCGACCACAAAGCAGTCCTTTTCAGATAGGGGCTTACCCAATCCGCTATTCGGAAACAAAGCACGCAGAGGTCGCTTCCCTGCCCTTGTTGATCGTGCGGCCGGCCGACAACTTGAATATTGGCCAGCTGGGCGACTACACTCCGCCCACAGAAGTCCAACTCATGAGCCACCCAAAACCGCGTAAGACGAAAGCAACGCCGCTGATTGGTTTCATGGGATTGTATTAGCTGGCGTAGCCGCGTGTGATCCATTCATGCAATACGCGGGAAAATATGCTGTAATGCAGTCAAATAACAGTGAATAGGAGGCGGTATGTCTCTATTGAGTATGTTCTTCAGTGAAGAAGACCGGAAACTTCACCAGATGCTGAAAGACCACCCTAACCCGGATATGCACGTGGTTGGCGATGGCACAGTCCGTCTGGACCCCAAGAAGATTCGTGAGTCCGCGGAGTACAAGGCGTTCTCAAAAAAAATGAAAGAGTTTGCCGAAACCGCAAGTTGATCCACGTCCAGGGAGGGCCGGGTGCTTTTTCTTCTGATTTTTCCGGTCCTCGTGGCTGGCTACCGAGCCAGCCTGATCCATCCCGTAGAACGCCTAGCTAACGCCCGCCACCAAGGCCAACGACTGTACCTATCCAGCGCCACCATGGGTCTGAAGTGCTTTGCGTTAGCGGGGGTGGTTGTCTATTGCCTGCACCAGTTTTTGCCTGACACCGTCCATCTTTGGGGCTGGCGCCTTCCCCTGTCACTGGCCAACTTTATCGGCAAGTCCATTACCATGATGGGCGTCGCCTCTACCGAAGTAGCGATGAATTGGGCTTGGTTTATTTTGCTGAGCGTTGCCACCTGGTTTGCCGGTGACCTGTTGAGGCTCTGGGCGTACCTTTGGCAAGCGTTGTGGCATGGCACCTGGCACATTAAGGTGCCGGTTACCGGGAAGTTGCTGGCGGACTCCCCGATGGATTATCTGCTGTTCAAGGCCATGCATGACAAAAAGGCGGTCATGTTGTCCATGAACGATCGTAAAGTTTACGTTGGTTATATTGCGGCGTGCGCGGAACCCTCCCAGAACGGTGGCGCCTACCAAGAAGTTACTTTGGTTCCAATGATGAGTGGCTACCGCGACGAGAAAACCCTCAAGGTGAACATCACCACCTACTACGAAGAAGCCGATGAGTCCGTTGAGCTCATTGTGCGCCAGGACGCTATCCTTTCCGCCGGTGAGTTCATATGGGAGGCTTTTAAAAAGCTTCAGCCCAAGAAACCGGCTCCCAAGCGAGTCCGGATTCAACGCCACGGTATGAACCCGCAGGCGGACATTCAGCGTTAGTAGCACCGCTCAGCTTACGTAGAAGGATTGGGGCTCAACACAAGCCCCGCTTAATGGCGTGGAAGACAGGGAATGTCGAAGAATCGTGTTGCACTGCTTTTGCTCGTGGTCATCCTCGCGTTAACCAATGTCGCCCTCATGTGGGGCTCTGGACCTTCCAACTTTCGCGAGTGCTTAAAGCCCACCTCTTAGACTGCTCAAAAGCTCGAATAATCATCGTCTATGAGACAGCGCCCTGCTCCCACTTTTTAATCAAATGCCGAATTTTTAGGAGGCCCGCTTCAGTGCACAGCAGCGCGACCGGCGCTTGATTATCTAGAGCGCGAACCGGAGATGACAACCATAGTTCAGCGGTCGCTATATCACCCTCGTACAGATCAAGAACCTCACGATAGACCTGCTCTCTCAACTCAGCTAAAGCTTGCTCTCTATTCATATCAATACTCCAGCCACTGATCTTTTAACCTGACCGACTGACCTGCTCCCCTCTAGCTTAACCGTTTTCAGCTTAGTAATGTTCATCACAGCAGAGGACGATGAACATGAAAAAGCGATTTTCAGAAGAGCAGATCATCAGCATTTTGAAGGAAGCCGAAGCCGGCTTGGCGGTGAAAGAGCTGTGCCGCAAGTACAACATTTCTGACGCCACCTTCTACACCTGGCGCAAGAAGTTCGGCGGCATGGAGGTTTCAGAGGCACGCCGGTTGAAGACTGTCGAGGATGAGAATGCCAGGCTCAAGAAGCTGCTGGCTGAGTCTCTTCTGGACAACGAGGCCCTGAAGGCGGCCCTCAACCGAAAGTACTGACCGTCGAGAACAAGCGCGAGGCCGTGCGGGCGATGCAGGAGCAAACGCCGATATCCCAGCGCAGGGCCTGTTTTCTCGTCGGGTTATCCCGCGCTTCGTTTCACTATCGCTCCACCGTTGCTGCTGGTGACAGTGCGCTCACCGAGCGCATTTCGGAACTGGCCCATGAACGCCGTCGGTTTGGTTATCGACGGGTTCATCAACTGTTGCGACGGGAAGGAATCGATGTGAATCATAAAAAGGTTTACCGGCTGTATCGGGAGGCCGGTCTGGCCGTGCCGAAACGCAAGCGCCGAAAGGGTATCGCCATGGAACGTCAGCCACTGGTGTTGCCGGAAGCTCCGAATCAGACGTGGTCCATGGATTTCGTTATGGACGCGCTGGCGTGTGGTCGGCGGATCAAATGCCTGACGATTGTTGATGACTTCACCAAGGAATGCCTCGACATCCCCGTAGCTAACGGAATCTCGGGTGACCAGGTTGCCCGCACTCTGGATGCCATAGCCGCCTTCAGAGGCTACCCTCAGGCTGTCAGGACAGACCAGGGGCCGGAATTTACCAGTAAGGCTCTGGATCAGTGGGCTTATGACAACCGGGTGGAGCTAAAGCTGATCCAGCCCGGAAAGCCGACTCAGAATGGCTTCATCGAAAGCTTCAATGGGCGTTTCCGAGACGAGTGCCTGAACGAACACTGGTTCCGGGATCTGGCCCATGCCAGAGAAGTCATCGGTAACTGGCGACGAGACTATAATGAAAACCGACCCCATTCAGCGTTGAGCTACCAGACACCACTGGAGTTTGCGGCTGGCTACCGGACTACGGAAAAAGGGTCAAAATTAACCGACATTACTAAGTAGTGAGTGGTTTAGTGATTGGGGGCAGGTCAATTTGGAACAGGTACATTTTCAAAAAGGAAGACCGCGACGAGCCGTCAAATTCGACTTTTACCGTATTAACACAGGTAGACCCCTAGAGCGGTGCGATTGTAATGGGAGCGCGTTCACTAAATGGAAGTTAAGGCAGGTCAACTGGACTCTTGCAAGAGTTTTGAACACGTCCACAACCGAACGCAGAGTTGGCGGCTAGCGATATAAACTCAATAGCCGCCATTTCCAGCCTCAGCATAAGATGAGGCCAGTTACCTCCTCATCGCCCGACAGACTGCTTCTCAAAATCAACGATATCCTTTTCGTGCCAGCGCGTCGTGGAAGGGCCAAGGCGATACGGTTGCGGGAACTGCCCCAGTTGTAGCCAGCGCCAGATGGTTGAGCGAGCAACGCCAAGCCGTTTTGCGACTTCATCATCTCTCAAGTACATATCCGAACTCCTCTAGTGTTTATCGGTACAGATACAATAGAGAGATTAGCGACCTCATAGGTTCGTCAAATTATCCGTTTTCCGCAATTAGCCGCTTTTTAGTCATTTATTCCTTGCGTCCCTTACCAGAGGTCGATGAAAGATACTTCTCATAAGCGTTCATCAATTTCCTGCGCTTTGGAACGAGCTGTTCCCGTTTATAGGTGTAGTTGCCCCCGCTAAACCGGACACCACCTCATTCATTTGATGCCAGTTCTGCCCGGTACTCCCAGGGCGATTTCATTTTCAGCCCTTTATGCGGGTGGCTACGGTTATAGTCCTCGATCCATTCCGGCAACCTGGCCATCACCGTTGCGGCATCAGGAAGATCGTTCAGGTACACATAGTCCCGTTTAAACGTCTTTACGAAGGCCTCCGCCATACCGTTACTCTGAGGGCTTCTCACGGGTGTGGTACACACCACAAAGCCTAGAGAGGACGCGAAGGCCCGCGTTTCTTTGGCGATGTAGCAGCTGCCATTATCTGTCAGCCATTCCAGCGGATGAGGCACCCTCTCTGACTGGCCGAACCGGTATTCCAGGCTTTCCAGCAGTAGGTCCTGAACCATCTCACCGGTGATGCCACCAGTGGTCGCTACATAGCGCATCAGCTCGCGATCACAGCAGTCCAGGCTGAAGGCTACACGGACAACCTCCTTGTTCCAGCAGCGGATCTCAAAGCCATCTGAGCACCAGCGAAGGTCCGGCTTCAACGTAATAACCTGGCCATTGTGGCAGCGCTCTTGAGGTCGCCCTGTATACCGGGGTAACAGCAGCCCATCCTCCTTCATCAGTCGGTACACGCGCTTGTGATTCACTCGCTCATCGTTGGCTGCGAGCAATCGATTCAGTCGAGCCGTGATCCTTCGATAGCCATTGGCAGCACGGGCCTCGCACAGCTCACGGATAAACGGTAAATGCCGGTCATCGTCCTGTTTGCTGTATCTCGGGCTTCGGCCTTTCTGGCGACCATGAAGGCGATCCAGAAGATTGGAGCGCGATACCTTCAGCACTTCCGCAACCCGCTTCAGAGGGTATCGTCCGGTGGCAGCAACGGCATGCGCGAGATCAACTTTTTTGACTGAGCCACCTCCAGGGCTTCCCGGAGTATTTCAGCTTCCATCGTCTTACGGCCTAACATCCGCTCCAGCTCCCGAACCTTCTTGTTCAGGGCTTTCACCTCAGATGCGCTTACAACCTCATCACCGGATTCAATCGCGGACATGCCACCGTCTTTCATCAGCTTCTTCCAACGGAACAACAGGCTTGCTGATATACCATGACGCCGGGCTACAAGCGATACTGACATGCCTGGCTGCTCACATTCAGCAACCATGAACGCCTTCTCCTGCGCGGAATACCGGCGACGGCGCTGCACTCCGGTTATGACTTCGATTCTCTCCACTTTGGACACTCCTTTGCACTAGGTCTATGCCTAGGCCTTTGCTTCTACCAAGGTGTCCGGTTTAAATGGGGGCTACTACAATAGGCCTCTCGCGTGGACGAAGTATCGATATGCGACAGTGCAAGCTCCGATACTTCGTCCGCTGCGTGGTTAATTTCAGTTGCCCAATCTTTGAACACTGCCCGCATCCCGTGAGCGGTTGCAATTTTCCCCGACTCGGAATCCAGAAACCCATTTCCGCCATTCCTGAGGTCAATGTCGTGAATATCTTTAACGACATTATTGAGCGCATTTTCACTCATCGTTGCTTTGCCACGATATCCTGGGAAGACATATGCCCCATCACGCGGCATCGACTTCAGAATCTCGATGGCCCGTTTGGTGAGCGGTACTTTATGAGGTTTGCTCTTGTCTTTTCTCCCTTTCACTTTCCATCCGGGGATCGTCCAAAGTTTGTCTTTGAAATCTATTTCGTTCCACTCTGCAAATCTAACCTCTCCCGGACGGCCTGCTGTGAGTATCTGAAACTCCAACCCCCTCGCAGGAATGGTGTCGCGCTTCTGAAGTAGCGCCCAAAAACCGGGAATTTCTTTGTATCCAACAGTCGGCTGATGTTCTTCATCATGAATAGCAGCAGGAGACGCAAGGAAATGCTCCAGGTTTCCGCGCCACTGGGCTGGGTTCAATCCGTTCCGGAACACGCCATCATTTCGAACAATCTCGCACACATTGTGTATCGTGATTCGCACGCGCTCGGCAGTCGGAGTTTTATCCATCCAGATTTCATTGAGTGCTTGCACCACATGTCGGGTTTCAAGGTCTGAGATTAGGATTTGGCCAAGCAACGGTAGGCAATAGTCCTCAAGGTGCTGTTTAAGTCTCCGCGCCTGTTTTTCCGGCTCGCGTCCCTTAAATTCAAGGCACTTTTTGTCATAGTATTGCCACGCCAGATCTGCAAACGTTCTCTGTTTCGCTTGCTCGGCTAGCAGCTTCGATTTAACTTCTTTTTTTGCCGCTATCGGGTCATAGCCTTCAACACGGATTCGTTCTTTGAGTTCTCCAGCCTTTTCTCTCGCCTGGGCCAAAGAAACCTGAGGGTAAGAGCCCAATCCCAGATCGACACGCCGCGAGCCAACGACCGTTCTTAATATCCAAGAGCGCGCGCCAAACTGGGCTGATCCAGTTGGTGGCCGGCAATATAAACAAAGCCCTGAAACACCACCTACCGGATGAAGCGCTGGGCAGGGGTCGCCAATCTTTTTGCCGTTCTTCGCTTGTTTTACTGTTCCGTGTTTTAGCCGTTTAACCTGAACAGCCATCAATTCTGCTGCAATTTTAGGCATTCTCTAACCTCCCGAAGCTCAATGCCCCCTCATCTGTCCCATCATTAGACGTGCGATTGCACGCGACTTGATAAGACGAGACGATACTGAAATTGAAGCGATCAGGAAGATTTAATAATACAGATCAGACAGTTAAGGACGTCTCGCAACAGTATGAGACATGAAAATGGTGCCGCCTCCGGGCACCATTAAGAATTCAGACAGAACCCGCCTTGTGCGGGTTTTGTTGTTTCTGACGCCCTAGAAAGCCGACTCATGCTGGGATTCTTTGGGCATTGCTAGTCCTGGGATCAATGCGCTCTTCCATCAACCGTCGCTCACACATGGCCCTTTTCAGTTCCGAGTAATTGGTGGGGCTCGGATCTTCTTTGTAGCGCTCCTGGGCCAGTCTCGCCAGGTCGCACTTATCAAGCCACTTCTCAATCAACTCTGCAGTCTTCATAGCCACCTCGTTTCGTTGAATTTACCCGGTCAGCATAAAGTCTCTGCCACAGAGCTATCTCGGTTGTTTTTCGCATGAATTGTGGCGAAACATGGAGTGCATTGAGGATCAGAAATGAAAAAGCCCGCTTCATGCGGGCTTTGGAGAGTCTACCAAGTTTTGCCGGTTACTCACTAACCACCGTCACCGGACGATGGGCATGCCTGACGACCTTCTCGCTCACACTGCCAAGAGTGAGGCTTCTCAACGTAGAGTCGCCGCGGCGCCCCAGAAACATATGGGAGCCGGGATGTTCATCGAGGTACTCGACGATTTCCTTGGCCGGATCACCCTTTAGCAGGACTTCTTCCGCCGGCTCAACAATCCCGCTTACCGCCTGCTTCGCGGCATCAAATGCCTTGCGTCCGTATTCGCTGGCTTGTTCGTCAATGTCACTCTGCGGTATGCCACTTACGATCAGTCTCTCGAGCTTGGTACCGGGGAAGACGGCAAGCAGTTTGAGTGGCTGGCTCGTCGCTTTGGCAAACTCTGCTGCCATTTTGGCGGCGTGTGATGAATGCTCCGAACCGTCACACGCGACTACGATGCTTTGATTTCCATTTGCCATGTCATCAACTCCTTTCCTGATCAATGTTTAACCAAACTAACATTGCTGCGGCCATACGAGGGTTGATTGAAATCAATTACAGCGGGATCGGTTTTATGGTCGAAGCGCATTTGTACCTATTGCCGGAACCTGTGGCACCATTAATCCTTGCGCTGCCGAGACGGCAATTGATGACAAGGAGTGATTGAAATGCTGATGGCCATTGGGGCGATCATTGCAGGCCTGATTCTGCTGGTGTGGAGTGCGGACAAATTTGTGGAAGGCTCGGCTACCACAGCCAGCCACTTCGGTACGCCACCACTGCTCATCGGTATGGTTGTGGTGGGTTTCGGCACGTCTGCGCCAGAGATGGCCGTGTCTGCACTGGCGGCCTCGCAGGGTAATCCCGGTCTGGCTCTGGGCAACGCCTATGGCTCAAATATCACCAACATTGCGTTGATTCTGGGCATCACAGCCCTGCTGGCGCCGATCGCCGTTCACTCCCAGGTCATGCGAAAGGAGCTACCCATTCTCATTCTGGTCACCGCCTTTGCCGGCTGGCAACTGTGGGACGGAGATCTGAGCCGGATGGATGCCATCGGTCTGATGCTGGCTTTCGTTGTACTGATTGGCTGGAGCATCTACCAGGGCCTTCGGCAACCAGACGATGCTCTCGCTACAGAGATGACCGAAGAAGTGAACGCAATGCCAGTGCGCAAAGCCATTTTATGGCTGGTGGTCGGACTGCTGCTGTTGATTATCAGCTCCCGCATACTGGTGTGGGGTGCGGTTGATCTGGCGACCACCTTTGGCATCAGCGATCTGGTTATCGGCCTGACCATCGTGGCCGTTGGTACATCACTTCCGGAACTTGCCTCATCCATCATTGCCGCCCGCAAAGGAGAGCATGATCTGGCCCTGGGCAACATTCTGGGTTCCAACCTGTTTAACACCCTTGCCGTCGTGGGGATTGCAGGACTGATTGCCCCCATGCCGGTGGCGCCAGAAGTGCTCACCCGTGACTTCCCGGTAATGGCTGCCCTCACCCTGGTTCTGTTTGCCATGTGCTATGGCTTCCGCGGGCCCGGACGTGTCAACCGGTTTGAAGGGAGCGCCCTGCTACTTGCCTTCGTGGCTTATACCGTGTATCTGTTGGCTTTTTCGGGAGCGTAAATCATGTCACTTGCAGCCTGGCTGACCTTCCTTGTTGCAGCCGTTCTGATCAGTGTGTCCCCGGGTGCAGGGGCGATCAATACCATGAGTAATGGTATGCGTTACGGCGTTCGCCGATCGCTGCCGGCAATCATGGGGCTGCAGCTTGGTTTTGGCATCCAGATTCTGCTGGTGGGTGCCGGCCTCGGCGCCATCATCGCGTCCTCCAACATCGCCCTGTCGGTTATCAAATGGCTGGGTGTTGCCTACCTGATCTGGCTGGGCATTTCTAAATGGCGAGAGCCTGTGATGGAATCCATGGACGATGACCGTCAGCCCGTTAGCGGGTACAAGCGGTTCTGGAATGCCGTGTTCGTGAACCTCACCAACCCCAAGGCCACGGTCTTTCTGGTGGCCCTGTTTCCACAGTTTCTGGTAGCAGGCGCACCCCATGGCCCGCAGTTGCTCACCATGGGCATCACACTGATTCTGGTGGATTGCCTGGTAATGCTCGGCTACGCCCTGCTGGCAAGCCAGCTGTTCCGGTTTATGACCACAGCCCGGCGCCAGCGGCAGATGAACCGCGTATTTGGCGGCCTGTTTGTGACCGCCGCTGTCGCCCTGGCCAGCTTCAAGCGCGCCTGATATCAGCCTGAATCAGCGCAGGATGCACTCGCGGCTCAGCTTTTGGCTGAGCGTCCTGCGCTGCTGCCGGAGACTGTTCCCCCGGTCGTTGCTATAGCCCGCCCGCAGTTTAGACTGGATCCGCTCCAGTTTGCTTCTATAGGTTGCGCAGGTCTTCTCCAGCTCGGCATCGGCCTTTTCTTTTGCCGTTGCTCCGGAGCCCGTCGGGCGACCGGAGGCAAGCAGGCCTTCAACCTCTTTGCGGATTCCTGACACGCGTTTGCCTTGCCCGAGATTCTCGGACATCGGCACCGTGACAGGCGCCTGCACGTCAAGCTGCTTATGGGGAATTTCTCCCGGCGGGTAATCGGAAAAATGCGCTACGCCCCGGCTGTCTATCCAGGTGTATACCTCGGCACTGACTGCTGAAGTGAGAAATAAAGACAAAACAAGACCAGCCATCATCCTTGGCATACGGTTCCACTCCCTGTGGTTCGGTAATTTGGTGGGGCAGTATAGCGAAAAAAGCCCCGGGCTTGGGGGCAGATAGGCTAGGGGCCAGATGAACACCTCATCCGACCCCGATTTCGGTTTTACTGGTCGAGAAGCTCGATCCAGTGCTGCACCGGCACCGGCGACTTGGTTTCCAGGTGCATCTGGCAACCGATATTGGCGGTCACGATGCGGTCCGGATTGTCGACGGTCAAAGCCTTCAGTTTGTTACCAAGCAGCTTCTGGCTCATCTCCGGCTGGGTCACCGAATAGGTGCCCGCAGACCCACAGCAAAGGTGCTTGTCCTTGGTCGCAGCCAGGTTAACACCCGCCCGTGTCAGCACCTGCTCCACCACACCGTTCTGCTTCATTGCGTGCTGCAGGGTGCAGGGACAATGGAATGCCACCTTGCCCGGGTCCTGCCGGACCTTGAGCTTTTCCAGATCCTGTTTCAGCAAAAAGGCGCCGAGATCGGTGCACAGCTCGCTCACCTTCTGGGCCTTGGCGGCATAGACCGGATCGTCCTTCAACAGATGACCGTAATCCTGAACCATCGCCCCGCAACCGGAAGCCGTCATGATGATTGCCTCAGCACCCGCCTCGATAGCGGGCCACCAGGCATCAATGTTCTGGCGCATTCTTTCCAGGCCTTTCTCGTGCTCGGAAAGGTGATAATTCACGGCACCACAGCAGCCAGCCTCCGGGGCTTCCACCATGGTAATGCCGAGCCGATCCAGAACCCGGGCGGCGGCTGCATTGGTATTCGGAGTGGCCGAAGGCTGCACGCAACCGGCCAGTGCCAGCACAATACGGCTGTGACTGGCTGCAGGCCAGGGGCTGGCCTGCTTTCTGGGCGGCACCTTGGTGCGCAGTTTTTCCGGTAATACCGGGCGGAAAACCTGCCCCAGACGAAGCAGAAGACCGAACAACTGGCGGTTGGGAATCACCCGCGCCAGGGCCCAGCGCAGCCACTTGTCTTTCGGCTCCCTGGGCATCTCCTTTTCCATCAGACCGCGGCTGATGTCCACCAGACGCCCATACTGGACACCGGACGGACAGGTGGTCTCACAGCTGCGGCAAGTCAGGCAGCGGTCCAGGTGCTCGCGGGTTTTCTCGGTAACTTCCGCCCCTTCCAGGAACATCTTCATCAGGTAGATCCGGCCACGAGGACCATCACGCTCGTCGTTCAGTTCCTGATAGGTCGGGCAGGTCGCGGTGCAAAAGCCACAATGCACACAGGCCCTCAGGATCGACTCGGCTTCCTGGCCTTCCTTGGTGTTAGCAAATTGTTGAACCAGATTCGTCTGCATAATTACAACCAGCTGTATAAACGTCCGGGATTGAAGATATTGTCCGGATCAAAGGCATTCTTGATGCGGCGCTGAATGCCCTTCAGGGCCTCCGGCTGGTGATGCATCACCTCACCGGTGCGATCGCCACCACGGAACAGGCTGACCTGGCCACCGGCAGCTAGGGCCGCAGGCTCCAGATCTTTCAGCTCACCGGCGCCACGGAACCAGCGCTGGGAACCGGCCCAGTCGATAAACCAGTTACCTTCCAGTTTCGGTGTGGCAGCTGTCGAACCAACGGAGAAGCGCCATAAAGGCACGTCGTTACCGGCAAAAAATTCGTGACGCATATCCTGCACCTGTCGCCAGAAGTGGTCGCCCTCTTCCATCACTTCGCCGGACCACTTTTCAGCGGTGGCTTCCACACCGGATTTCGCACCGGCCAGGCGCAGGTAAACCTTGCCGTCCACCCAGCAGGCGGCGGTGATGGGCTTGGGCTCGGCCGCCCGGCTGTTCATATAGTGAACCACCTCGTCCATGCCCATTTCCTGAACCAGGGTCAGGGAAGCGGCCGGTTTCGGCATCACTTTCATGCTGATTTCAGTGATTACGCCCAGAGTTCCCAGGGCACCGGCCTGAAGACGTGATACGTCATAGCCGGCCACGTTTTTCATGACCTGACCACCAAAGCGAAGATGTTCGCCCTTGCCATTGAGCAGCCGGATACCCAGCACCTGGTCACGCACCGAGCCGGCCCAGGGGCGTCCCGGACCGGAAAGGTTACAGGCCAGGGTGCCGCCGATGGTGGAGGCGGCACCAAAATGGGGTGGCTCAAAATGCAGGCACTGACCTTCTTCAGCCAGAGTCGCCTCGATTTCGCTCAGCGGCGTACCGGCACGGACGGTCAAAACAAGCTCCACCGGGTGATAGTCAACGATACCGGTATGCTCGCCCACGTTGAGGGTTCCGGCATCGGTGTCGGCTTCCCGGCCCATAAAGGCCTTGGTGCCACCGCCGACAATATTGAGTTTGTGCCCGCTGTCCCGGGCCTGGAGCACCTGCTCCTTCAACTGTTGGGAAATATCAGCCATGGGCGGCTTCCGTATGTTCGTGCGTGTGTTGTTTGTGCTCAAGGGAGCGGTATTCCTGGCAGAACCGAAGGGCCGGTACGCCCTTGCCCGGGTTCAGGATACCGGCGGGATCAAACGCGGCCTTTACGTCGTGGAACTGCTGGAGCTCCTCATCGTTGAACTGCACTGCCATCTGGCGAATCTTTTCAACGCCAACGCCGTGTTCACCGGTAATGCAGCCACCTACCTCCACACACATTTCCAGGATGCGTGAACCGAAGGCCTCCGTGCGCTCGAATTCGCCGGGCACATTCGCATCAAACAGGATCAGCGGGTGCAGGTTGCCATCGCCGGCATGGAACACGTTGGCGACGCGCAGACCAAACTCCTCGGACATCTTCTCCATTTCCGTCAGAACATAGGCGATCTCACGACGGGGAATGGTACCGTCCATGCAGTAGTAGTCCGGTGAAATCCGGCCCACGGCCGGGAACGCAGACTTACGGCCTTTCCACAGCAGGGCTCGCTCTTCCTCGCTCTGAGAGGTCCGAACCGAAGTGGCACCCAGCTTTCGGAAGACTTCTTCGGCCTGGGCAATGTGTTCGTGAACTTCCTCCTCGGTGCCGTCCACTTCACAGAGCAACAACGCCTTGGCGTCCCGCGGGTAGCCGGCCTGGGCGAAGTCATCCGCTGCGATGATGGCGTGGCCATCCATCATTTCAAGGCCACCAGGGATAATGCCGTGGGAGATAATCCCGCCCACGGCGTCACCACCTTTCTGCACGTCATCAAACCCGGCCATGACAACCTGGGCTACTTCGGGTTTCGGCAACAGCTTCACTTTGACTTCCGTCACCACACCCAGCAGCCCCTCGGAGCCGGTCATCAGCGCAAGCAGGTCCATCCCACAGCCGTCCAGACCATCACTGCCCACGGTCACGACATCACCCTCGGCGGTGACCATTTCCACGCTCAGGATGTTGTGAACGGTCAGACCGTACTTGAGGCAATGCACGCCGCCCGAGTTCTCGGCCACGTTACCGCCAATGGTGCAGGCGATCTGCGAGGAAGGATCTGGCCCGTAATACAGACCGTACTGGGCCGCTTCTTCGCTGATGGCGAGGTTTCGCACCCCGGGCTGCAGTCTTGCCGTTCGGGCCAGCGGATCAATCTCCACGATGCGATTGAACTTGGCCAGCGACAGTACCACGCCCTCCTTGTTGGGCATGGCACCGGCACTGAGTCCCGTTCCGGCTCCACGGGCCACCACAGGTACCGCGTTCTCGTTACAGATGCGCATCACCCGCTGCACCTGTTCAACGGTTTCCGGCAGCGCCACCAGCAACGGCATTTCGCAATACATCGACATGCCGTCGCATTCGTAGGGCTTCATGGTTTCGTCATCGGTGATGACGTAGTCCGGGTCGATAAACGCCCGGAACTGCTCCGCCAGCTCGGCTTTGCTGACTTTCGGCTTGGTAGTCATAGCACTCTCTGGGTTCGAATTACGTCAGTGTGACAGTCATCAACCGCGTTTTGTTTCAAAGTGGTCAAGACCGGCCTGGGCACAGTCCATATCCTGCTGGGGGGTACCGGAACTGATTCCGATACCACCCACCACTTCGCCGTCGACGATCACCGGCAGACCACCGCCAACAGAGCTGATGCGCCCGCCAACTTCGGTGTGGATACCGAAAGCGAGACTGCCGGGCACGTTCACCTTGTTGTAGTCATGGGTGGCTTTCTTGGCCGCAGCCGCCGTGAAGGCCTTGTCCTGGGCAATGGTCACACTGGTGATCTTGCCGCCGTCCATGCGCTCGAAGGCCACCAGATTGCCGGATTCGTCCACCACAGCGATGCACATGGGCACACCGATTTCACGGGCCTTTTCAGCCGCGCCCTCAATGAGGATGCGCGCCTCGGCAAGGTCCAGTCGTTTGATCGTCAACATAAAGCTTTACTCCTTGATTTGATTAACCGTAAACCAGCCCTGGCAGCCAGGTTACGATGCCGGGGATCAGGACACACATGAACAGTCCGAACGCCTGAATCGCCAGGAACACCAGGGAAGACTTGAAGATGGTACCCATGGAGATTTCCGGAGGACAAACGCCGCGGATGTAAAACAGTGCGTAACCAAACGGCGGACTCAGGAAAGACATCTGCATGTTCACCAGGTACAACACACCGAACCAGAGCACCACGTCGTCACCGGCTACCGGCGGGAAGCCGAACAAGCCAGGGAATTCCAGCGCCTTCACAATCGGAATGAAGATGGGCACTGCCAGCAGCAGGATACCAACCCAGTCAAGGAACATACCCAGAACCACCAGCAAGACCATCAGCAGGAGCAGGATCCCGTACGCCGACATGCCGGTTCCAAGTATGGCGTCGGTGACAAACTGCTGACCACCCTGGAGGATGTAGAAACCGACGAATACCGATGCACCGAACATGATCCACAGAACCATGGCAGACGCCTTGGCCGTGGTCACGGAGGCTTCGCGAAGGCCGGCAATCGAGAACTTCTTGTGCATCATCGCAACGATAATGGCACCGAACGAACCGATACCAGCCGCTTCAACCGGCGTGGCAATACCACCGAAAAGCAGGCCCAGAACCAGACCAACCAGTGCAAGGGGTGCAATCAGGTTGCCCAGAAGCTTGAGCTTTTCTTTCAGACTGATCCGGTCTTCCACCGGAATGGGCGGGCCCAGCTTCGGATTCAGCCAGCTGCGCACCAGAACATAAGTCAGGTACAGACCGGAGAGCATCAGACCGGGCAACAGAGAGCCCAGATAAAGCTCGCCCACAGACTGCTGTGCAACAACGGCATACAGAATGGCCAGAATCGAAGGCGGAATGAGGATACCCAGGGTTCCACCCGCCATGATGGAGCCGATGGCAATCTTGTGGTCGTAATGACGTTTCAACATGGCCGGCAGTGCGATAATGCCCATGGTGACAACGGCGGCACCGATAACACCGACCATCGCAGCCAGAATCGTAGAGGCGACAATGGTTGCAGCAGCAAGGCCGCCACTGATGCCGCCCATCCACTTGTAAACCACGCTGAACATTTCTTCGATCAGGCCCGCGCGTTCAAGCATCGACGCCATGAAGATGAACAGAGGGATCGCAGCAATGTCGGGGTTTGCCATCAACGGGAAGATCCGGCCGGGGACAATGTTCAACATCATGGCGTCACCCACCAGGTAGATGAACATGACACCAAGACCACCGGTCACGAAAGCAAGCGGCAGCCCCATCATCAGGGCGACAGCCAGAGATCCAAACATCAGGTAGGTCAACGGCCCGATTTCGACGCCGGACAAGCTACCCGAGAGCTTGAAGAGGAATTTGTCATCACTCCATGGGTCATAAAAGAGAATGTTGATCAGTTCAACACAGATGACAAACGCCAGACCCACGGTGGCGATGATCATTAACCATGTACATAGTTTTCCGGCCATGCCGCTGCTGGGCGCTGCAGTTGTTGTACTCATGATGTGCGCTCCTGACCGAGACGGATGAACAGTACGATGTCTTTAAGCAGCTTCGAAAAGCCGGCGAGCAGCAACAGGATTGCGCCCACAAACATCACGCCTTTCACGGGGTAATACTGGATACCCCAGGTCTCGACAGTGGTCTCTTGCATCATCAGGGAGTCCTGGAAGAAGGTCCAGGATGTGGTGGCCAGAACGGCTGCAAATATGAAGAAGAACATGGAGGTGAAAATATCCATGCCCACGCGCCCGCGAACCGGCAGGAAGTTGTAGACGACGTCTACCCGAACGTGCGCTCCGTGCAACAGCGCAAAGGCACCGGCAAGGATGTACTGCATACCGAAGATCAGGAAGCTGGCCTCATGCACCCAGATCGTTGGCATGTTAAAGATGTATCGCATCACCACTTCAAAGAAATAGAAAAGCACGGCGTTGATGGTCCAGAACGCAACGAAAAGACCTGACTTCTCGCACATCCAGTCAACGATTTTCGTAAACCAGTTACCCTCGTACTCAAAGTGAGCAAGAGGATCATCTTCTTCAGACTGCAGCTCGGAAACCGTTTTCTCGGGCTCGGCGTCATCTCCGCCGTGCTTACTGCTCCACTTATCCCAAGCCATCATGAGCAATGGCATTACCGCAAGCCAGCCCCAGTAGAACCAGTGCGGCAAAACAAAGCCAAAGGAACTCAGATCAGACATGTTGTTACCACCCAGATCAAAGAGCGAGGAAGGGAGGGCTAATCCTTAGTCGGCTAACCCTGCCTTCCTCGTGTGTCGTTTTTTATTTGAGCTTTGGAACTCAGAAGCCCTTGATGTCTTCTTCGGTTATGTAGCCAACCGTGTCGTTCATCATGTACTTCAGCTGGATATCCAGGATGGCGCGCGCGTCATCATTCTTGTTGGCCCAGTTGAACCAGATGGGGATCGCAGCTTTACGCCAGGTTTCCAGATCTTCCTGGCTCAGGCGGGTAACCGTGTCGCCATCCGCCTTGAACTTCTCCATCGCCTCGATGTTGCGCGCCTGGATGGCCAGGTAGTGCTTCTGGGAGTAGATCCGAACCTCGTCCTCAACCAGCTGCTGAAGCTCAGGCGAGATAGAGTTCCAGGCACGCAGACTGACGGTCAGATCCATCAGGTCCACCGGCTGGTAGATAGACATCACGCCGGGAGGTCCAAAGATGATGTAGTCAGTAACCTGGGAGAAGCCCAGCTCGTAGTTGACCGCAGGACCTACAAAGTCCGCCGCGTCAATGGTGCCTTTTTCGAGAGCCGGGAAAATATCCGAGCCCGGCAGACTGACCGTGGACACGCCAAACTGCTGGAAAACCTCGGCAACCATGCCTCCGGGTACGCGGATCTTCATACCTTTCAGGTCGTCAAGACTGTTTACCGGCTGCTTGGAATGGATGATGTTGGCATCGTGCTGGATCGGGCCAACGTAGAACAGGCCGAACTTCTTGTAGATTTCCCGGGTCTTCTCGAGCATACCCATGGAGTAGAACATGGTGTCCCACTGATGGGGCTGATCCGGACCCGCTGGGTAGGAAGACAGGAACACAGAGGCAGGGATCTTGCCCGCCCAGTACAGGGTGAACGGGTTCATACCCTGCAGCACGCCGTTACGAACAGCGTCAAACAGCGCGTTGTTGTCGGCAGCAACCGCCTTGGCCGGGAAGCACTGGAACTTGAGCTCTCCGCCGGACTTGGCCTCAATACTCTTACACCACTCCTCGAAGAGCGTGTAGCCCAAAGTACCCGCGTCCCAGGTCGACTGGATTTTCCACGTGGTAGCAGCTTGGACCTGACCTGCGCCCATGAGCATTGCGCCTGCCAGAGTGGCGCCCATGGCGATTGTCTTGAGGAAACTTCTGCGAGGTGGGGTCTCGCCAGTGTCACAGCTATTTCGGATGTTATTCTTCGAATTCATCGAAACGTCTCCGTTGGCTTTGTTTTTATCAGCGTCTATGGCAACGCCGGCGCAGGCCGACATTAGAATGATATTCGTAGCCAATCCGGGTTTAGTCCAGTTCGGTGAGCACTGGTCTGACCAGTTTTTGAAGTATTAAAAATGGACGAAATACTCTGAATCGGCCATATTTAACGGGCTCGGACGCACATCAGCTGAGAACGGAAACACCTACAATCAGAAGCATTCACTGGTCAGACCAGAGAGCATAAACAGGCCCCCAAATGGCAATCTCCCAGGAAATCTCATATCGGCTGGAACGCCTTATTCTCGACGGCGGGCTGGCTCCGGAGCAGAAGATACCGTCCGAGCGCCAACTGGCGACCCGGCTGGGTGTTTCCCGCGCAGTGATCCGGGAAGCCCTGCATGAGCTTCAGGGCCGCGGCGTTATTGAGACCCGCCACGGCAAGGGGTCGTTTGTGGCCAGCATGGTGCCCGGCGCGAGCGAGCTGGGAGAACAGAGTCCGCTGATGCATCTTTTCGAGGGACATCCCCGCACACTTTTCGACCTTCTGGAAGTACGCGAACAACTGGAAGGCCAGGCCGCCTATCTCGCTGCCCTGCGGGCAACCCGCCTCGACCGGCATCGCATCACGAAGGCGTTCCGGGCGCTTGAGGATACCGACCCGCTTCGTAACGCCCGTCTCGACCATGGTTTCCATCTTGCGATTGTCGAGGCATCCCATAATCCGGTACTGGTGCATGTGCTCAACAGCCTGAAAAACATGATGTTGTTGACCGTTCAGGCCTCGGTTGCCAACCTGAACCCGAGAGAAGAAATGCGGAAGAAAATCGTCCGCCAGCACCGGCAGCTGTATGAGGCCGTCATCGCTGGCAAGCCGGCCAACGCCCAGAAGGTGGCGATGGCCCACGTACGGTTTGTCAGTGAGGCCATGAGAGACATGGAGAAAGACGGAGGCAAACTGATCAGGCTGCCCATTGAACAGGACAAAGCGAATGATCATTTGCGGGCAGAAGCCTAGCATGGCAAAAAGCTTGCATTGAACAATCATTCGACCACAATGTCATGCAGCGAACGGCGGTGAAATTCGGTAAAACGCTCTCTTTAAGGGATTGATTTCCGTATCCACAGTCCGTAAAACATGCGCCTTTGAATTACAGCCCCAGGAGTCACCCATGGCGGACCAGTCGCCTTTGATCTGCAGGGACATTCACAAGACCTTTGACCAGCTTGAAGTGCTCAAAGGTATTTCACTGGAGACCCGCAAAGGCGACGTGGTTTCCCTGATCGGCAGCTCCGGCTCCGGCAAGAGCACCCTCCTGCGTTGTATAAACCTGCTGGAAACCCCCACTTCCGGCGACATTATCGTGCACGGCGACCCAATAAAGTTCACGACCAACCGCAGGGGCGAACGCATTCCCGCGGATAACAAGCAGGTTGAGCTGATCCGCGCCAAACTTTCCATGGTGTTCCAAAGCTTCAATCTCTGGTCTCACATGACGGTGCTGGAGAACATCGTTGAAGCGCCGATCCACGTGCTCAAGGTTCCCAAGAAGGAAGCCATCGAGCGCGCGGAAGCCTATCTGAACAAGGTGGGCATCTACGAGCGCAAGGACTACTACCCGGCCCAGATGTCCGGTGGCCAGCAGCAGCGGGCGGCTATTGCCCGGGCCCTGGCCATGGAACCGGAAGTCATGCTGTTTGACGAACCCACGTCGGCGCTGGACCCTGAGCTGGTGGGGGAAGTACTGAAGGTTATGCAAAGCCTGGCCGAGGAAGGCCGCACCATGATCGTGGTTACCCACGAAATGGCGTTCGCAAGGGATGTGTCGAGTCAGGTCCTGTTTTTGCATCAGGGCGTGATCGAGGAACAGGGTACCCCCGAAAAAGTGTTTGATCAGCCGGATTCGGAACGCATGAAGCAGTTCCTGACTCCCAACTTCTGACACTCGGTGCTATCTTGAACCGGTGAAAAATAAAATGCTGGAACCAAAAACTTCCATCAAAAATAAAGCCCAAAAGGCAAACCACTGGAGAAGTGACACATGAAAAAAATGATTTTTGCAGCAAGCTGCGCCCTCGCCCTGATTGCTGGTGGCGCACAGGCCCAGGAACGGGATCTGCGTATCGCCTTCGACGTGCCCTACGAGCCGTTTGAGTACAAAGACGAAAATGGCGAACTGACCGGTTTCGAAGTGGAACTGGCCGAAGCCATGTGCGAAGAAATGAACGCCAACTGCGAATTCGTGATCCAGGCATGGGACGGCATGATCCCGGGCCTGCTGGCACGTAAATTCGATCTGATCATGTCGTCCATGTCCATCACGCCGGAGCGCGCAGAGCGGGTTCTGTTCTCCGAGCCGTATTACAACACCCCGGGTGGCTGGTTCGGCCCTGAGAGCTTCAACAGCGACGTCACCGACATGGATGCGATGGAAGGCAAGACCGTCGGCGTTCAGCGCGGCACCACCATGGACACCTACGTCACCGAAAACATGGGTGGCATTGTCAACATCAAGCGTTACACCACCGCCGATGACATGGTTCTGGACCTCGAAGGCCAGCGTCTGGACGTTGTGTTCGTAGACTATCCGGTTGGCGAGCAGACCGTCCTCACCAAGGAAGGCTTCAAGGAAGTCGGTGAGCCGGTCAAGCTGGGTCAGGGCGTGGGTGTTGCCATGCGCCAGCGCGATACCGAGCTTGCCGAAGAAGTGAACGCTGCCCTTCGCACCCTGAAGGAAGATGGTACCTACGACACCATCATGCAGAAGTACTTCGCTTACGACATCAAGATGTAAATCTGCCGAGGGGTGGCCCGTTGGGGCCGCCCCTGCTTACCGGACTTTCCCATGCTTGATCTGAAAGGCTATGGCCCGGCCCTGATGGATGGGGCAATAGTCACCATTGAACTGGCCTTCCTGTCTCTTGCTCTCTCGGTTGCCCTGGGACTGATTGGCGCGTCTGCCAAACTGTCGCAAAGCCGGGTTGCCAAAGGTATCGCGACCACCTACACCACTCTGATTCGTGGCGTGCCCGATCTGGTCATGATGCTGTTGTTCTACTATGGCGGCCAGGTTGCAGTGAATATGCTCTCGGATTACATCTGGGAAACTTACGAGATCGACTTTTTCTTTCAGTTCGACCCGTTTATCTCCGGCGTTGTAACGATCGGGCTGATTTTCGGCGCCTATATGACCGAAACTTTCCGGGGCGCGTTCCTGGCTGTTGAAACCGGCCAGATTGAGGCTGCCCGGGCCTATGGTTTTACCCGTTTTCATACCTTCCGCAGAATCATGCTGCCGCAGATGCTGCGCCATGCCCTGCCCGGTCTGGGCAACAACTGGCAGGTTCTGCTGAAGACCACCGCCCTGGTTTCGATCATTGGCCTGACCGACATGGTTCGTGTGGCGGAGGAAGCCGCCAAGGCGGAGCGCATGCCGTTCCACTTTTTCATTCCGGTGGCATTTGTCTATCTGGCCCTTACGGCGGGGTCTGAGCTGTTCATCAAGTGGCTCGATAAACGGGCCAATGTCGGCGTGGTTCAGGGGGGTTAACGGATGCCTGATTTCATTGCCGAGTGGCTGAACCAGAACGAAATCTTTACCGCCATGACCATCATGGAATACTGGGATGGCATGGTGACCACCGTGCATCTGGTGTTTCTGTCCCTGGTTATCGGTTTGCTGGTGGCGGTTCCGCTGGCCATCCTCCGGACGGTTCGCAACCCCTTCGTCTCCGGCCCGGTGTGGCTTTACACCTATCTGTTCCGCGGCACACCATTGCTGATCCAGCTTTACATCATCTATTACGGGCTGGCCCAGATTGAGGGCATCCAGGAGACCTTCTGGTGGGAGATTTTCCGGGAGCCTTTCTACCCGGCACTGCTGGCTTTCACACTGAACACGGCGGCCTATACCACGGAGATTATCCGCGGTGCGATCATATCTACACCCAACGGTGAAATTGAAGCAGCCAAAGCCTATGGCATGAACTGGTTTATGCGGATGCGGCGGATTGTGCTGCCAAGTGCAGCGCGGCGGGCGGTGCAGGCCTACTCCAACGAGGTGATCTTCATGCTGCACGCCAGTGCGATTGCGAGTGTAGTAACCATTGTGGATCTGACGGGAGCAGCCCGTAATATTTACTCCCGGTTTTATGCGCCGTTTGATGCGTTTATCTTTGTGGCACTTTGCTATATGGCGCTCACGTTTATACTGGTTTTTGCTTTCCGCAAACTCGAAACTCATCTTCTGAAGCATCAGCGGCCGGTGAACGGCTGAGCCCGCGGAACATCATACTTCAGTGCCCGGGCAGGCAGGGTATTGCCTCCCGGGAAACGCTACGAGCACATCCATGTGCGCTTGACTGAAGCCATCCATGGCTTCAGACATTCCCGGGAGGCAATACCCTGCCCGCCCCCAAACCTGGTTCGGGGCTTCTATGTCGGCAAAACAAGATCTGTTCGGAACGAATTGTGACTGGCTTTCCCACGCCCTGGACAACCCAGCCGCATCACTCCCAGAAATCAAGACCTTTCTCCCCGACGGTACCCGAATCAGCCGCAAGGCCGTGGGTGTTCTGGACATTGTTCCCCCGGCTGGCCGAAGCAACCCGAATGCCGAGGCCATCATCGTTTCCGCAGGTGTTCACGGGAACGAAACAGCGCCCATTGAGGTTCTTAACGGACTGGTTTCCGAACTGATTGAGGGCGAATGGGAGCTGGCTTGCCCGGTCTTGCTGATTCTGGGTAATCCCCCCGCGATGGTCGCAGGGAAGCGCTTTCTGGAAGTGAACCTCAATCGGCTGTTCGATGGCGCGCATAGTCGGAACGAGTATGAGGGGCTGGCCGAGGCTGCGCGGGCGCAGGAGCTTGAGGAGGCTTGCCGGCAGTTTGCCATGGCCAATCCCCAGGCGCTCTATCACTACGACCTGCACACGGCCATTCGGCCGTCACACCGGGAGCGGTTTGCACTGTATCCGTTTGTTGAGGGCCGGACGGTTCCGGTCGACCAGCGTGATTTTCTGCTGGAGGCGGAGGTGGAGACGCTTCTGCTGCAGCACAAGGCGGGCACCACGTTTTCGTCGTTTTCCTCGTCGCTGTTGAAGGCCGAGAGTTTTACCATGGAGTTGGGTAAGGTTCGGCCGTTTGGTCAGAATGATCTGGGGCGCTTTTCCGGCATCCAGGATGCCTTGCGACGGCGGTTCCGGGGGCTACCCTCACCTGCGCCGCAGCCGCCGTTTGATCACCTGACGGTGTTCGAGGTGGTGCATGAGATTCTGAACACCGGGAAGAACTTCCGGTTCCACATTCCGGACGATGTCGCCAATTTCACCGAGTATCAGCCCGGCACAGTCATCTGGGAGGACGACGAGACCAGTTACCGGGTGGGGCATTCACCAGAGGCGATTGTGTTCCCCAATCCGGAGGTTCCGGTGGGCCATCGAGTCGGGCTGATGATCCGGCCAGAAACGGGGTCAGATGAAAGTTTCATCTGACCCTCGTTCCGGCTGATCAGGCCGGGGCGTTTTCGGGTTCCGGCACGCTGGCTTTGATCAACTGGGTGCAGACAGCCGGGATGACCAGCAGCGTGAGCACCGTTGAGGCCAGCAGGCCGGAGATGATGGCCCAGGCCATGGGTGGCCAGAGCGTGGAGCTTGAGAACGCCAATGGCAGCAGGCCGGCCACGGTGGTTGCTGTGGTCAGCAGGATCGGGCGGGTGCGCTGCTCTACCGCGTTGCGCATGGCGTCGCGGATGTCTCTTCCTTTCTCCAGTTCCCGATCCATCACGTCCAGCAGAACGATGGCGTTGTTCACCACGATTCCCACGAGGGCGATCACGCCAAGCAGAGACTGGAAACCGAAGGGTGAGCCGGACAGCACCAATCCGGGGAAAATACCGACGGTAGCCAGCGGCACCGTCAGAAGGATAATGCCGACCCGGCGGAAGGAGTTGAACTGCAGCAGCAGGAAGAACAGCAGCAAAAGCATCCCGATGGGGGCTGCGGTGAGCAATGCGGTATTGGCTTCACCGGAGCCCTCAGCATCGCCGCCCATGGCCATGCGGGTACCCGGCGGTAACGGGTTTCTCTGAAGCCCTGCGTAAAGGCCGTCCAGAGCCTGGCTGAAGCTGTAACCGGTTTCGAGATTAGCCGTGACGGTGTTCATTCTTACGCCATCACGCAGGTATCGAGCCGCCGGTTCCCAGGTGGTATCCACTGTCGCTACTGCTGAGAGCGGTACGGCGTCCCCCCGGTCGTTGTAGATATTCACTGACAGCAACCGTGAAAGCGACAGGGCCGTGCCCTCGCGGGAACGCAGCACCAAGGGGATGGGATCCTCTTCCTGGCGATAGCGCTCAGCCACCACACCAAAGCTCTGGCCATAGAGGCTCTGGGCCACATCGGCCCGGGTCAGGCCGTAGCGGGCCGCCGTGGCATCGTCGACGTTGATGGCAATACTCGGAACGCCAATATCCAGGTCATGGCGGACATCAACCGTGCCCTCAACGCCTCTCAGAATGCTGAAGATCCGCTCCACCGCTTCGATCCGGGCACCATCATTGGCATGGTAGACACGGATTTCCACCGGCGCAGCCCTGGGCGGCCCCTGCCCGAGGATACCCACGGTCACATCCAGTTCCGGCATCTGGTCTTTCACGTGCGCGCGAATCCAGCGGATCATGCCGGTAGTGTCTTCCAGTGTGGGTGTGGTAACCACCAGCCGTGCCCGGTTCGGTGCCTGGGGGGCGCGCTGCAGGTTGTAATAAAATGAAGGTCCGGTGAAGCCTACGAACCGGTGGACCTTCAGGGCGTCCGGCTGTGAACGGATAATTCGCTCCAGACTTTCCGTGGCCTCAGCCGTGCGGGCCTGGTCGGTGCCTTCGGGCATGTAGACTTCGACAATCACCCTCGGGCGATCGGCATTCGGAAAGAACTGCTGGGCCATGAAGGGGGTCATCGCAAGGCTGATGCCCACAAGTATGGCGCCGGCGGTAATCAGCCGTCCGGGGTAACGGGATACCAGGCCACCCAGAAAACGGGCTACTCCGATCAATCGGTCCTGGCCCGCCTTGCGGCGGGGCTTCAGGAATCTGGCCGCCAGCAAGGGAACGGCGGAGATAGCCAACAGATAGCTGACGGACAGTGTCAGCATGATCATAACCGGCACGCCACGGGTGAAATCCGCAGCACCGCCCTTGGCCAGAAGCAGGGGTGCGAAGGCCGCCAGTGTCGTTCCCGTTGAGGCACCCAGCGGGCCGGCCAGCTCGCTGACGGCCTGGCGCAGGGCATCCAGCCGCCGCATGCCCTCATCCAGGTGCCCCTGGATGTTTTCGACGATCACGATGGCGTTGTCGATCAGGATGCCCAATGAGATCACCATGCCAATGACGGCGATCTGATGCAGCACGCCCCCACCGAGGTCATAGAGCCCGACACTGATCAGGGCAACCATGGGCAGAATGGACGCGACCAGCAGCCCCATACGAATGCCCATGCCGGTAAAGACCACCGCCACGATGATCAGCACTGAAAGCACCAGGCTCCAGGCCAGGTTATCGAGCCGTTCCTGCACCTTGTCCGGCTGGAAGAACATCTCCCGGATCTCGTAGGGTTCAAAGTCTCCGCGAATCTGCTCCATGCGTTCGCGCACCCGCTGACCAAAGCGGATCGCATCGGTGGTGCCCTCTTCCATAATGATGGAGACCAGCACCACCCGTTCGCCGTCGTACCAGGTTTCCGGCTGTCTGGGTTCTACTGGTCCACGCCAGACATCCGCTGCCGCGGCCAGGGGCACCTGTGAGCCATCCGGAAGTTCAATGGGCGTGGCGCGGATGGCGTCAATATCGGCAAACTCGCTGTTGGGAAGGACCGACAGGCGGCGGCCATTGACCACCACGAAGCCGCCGGGAATGGTCTGGTTTCGCCGCGCCAGCGTGTCCAGCACCCGCGCCGGTGAGATACCAAGCCGGAAGAGCGCGGCATCGTCCAGTGCCAAGGTAATCTGCTCGTCTGCATCGCCTTCCAGCTCAATCCGGGAAACCCCCGGCAAATCCGAGAGGTTCTGCTTCAACCGTTCAGCAACGTCGGATAGTTCCGTTACCGAGGGCGAGCCACCTACGGCCATGACGATGGCAGGAATATCGATTAGACGGTCATCAAGTACCATCCGGCCCACATCGTCCGGGAAGTCCTGCTTCGCGCGCTCCATGGCCTGGCGCACTCGGTCCCAGGCGGGGTCGGTGTCGTAGATGTCGTCATTCAGGCGCAGGCGCACGATGGCAACGCCGGTACGGGCGGTGGACTGGGTATAATCCACCTCCTCCACCTGCCGAAGTTCATCCACCAGGGGCCTGAGTACGAGCCGTTCAACGGCCTCGGCGCTGGCACCCGGATAGTTGATGCTGATCAGGCCGGCCCGGTAGGGAAACGACGGGTCTTCCTGGCGTGGCATGGTGCTGTAAGCCGCGATACCCAACAGGCAGAGCATGGTCACCACCATGCCCAGCAGACGCTGGCAGTTCAGAAGCCGGCGGGTCATCAGCGCACCTCCACGGCATCACCGTCCGCCAGCCGTGTCATGCCGGCATAAACCACCAGGTCACCCGGGGACAAATCGCCAGAGGTAACCACCACCCGCTCGCCCACGACCCGGTCGACTTCCACCGCAACACGGGAGGCCACATTATCCCGGACCCGGAACACACTGACGCCCTCGGCGTTGCGGATCACCGACAGCAGGGGCACTGTGATGGCAGATTCCCGAACAGGCGTGATGCCCACTTCTACCGGCTGGCCGGGCTCCAGGGTGTTTACCGGCAGGCTCACCAGAACCGGATGCAGCTCGCCGCGAATGGCGCTGGCCTGGGCAATCTCGACCACCGAACCGGATTGTGGCGGGCGGCTGCGGTCCTGGACGGACCAGACAGGCAAGGTTTGCTCCAGCTCGACATGATCCAGCAGATACGCCGGTACCCGCACCTCTACCTCACGGCCCTCGGGCGAGGAAAGCCGCATCACCGGCTGTCCGGCCGCCACGAATTCGTCCCGCTCCACCAGCAGGGCTTCAACCCGTCCGGAAAAGGGCGCCCGAAGTGTACTTTCCTCGAGCAGCTGGGTTGCCTCCGCCAGGGACGCCCGCGCCGTTGCGACGCTCGCCTCCAGGGAGTCCCGCCGAGCTGCGAGCTGCTCCAGCGTCTGTTCGGACACCACACCGCGCTCGTGCAATCGGCTGGAGCGCTCCCACTCCCGCTGAGCCTGCTGATACTGGGTTCTCAACTCTTCCAGGCGGGCCCTGGCAGAATCCCGGGCCGGCTCCAGGCCAGGATTGTAGACCCGGGCGAGCAGATCACCGGCCTGCACCTTCTGACCGAGCTCCACCGCCTGCTCCTTGAGGGTGCCACTGACCTGGAAGGTCAGTGTCGCTCGCTGGGTAGCACGAACAATTCCGGAAAACCGCAGCGGCATATCCTGGCTCTCGCCGCCGGAAACTTCAGACACACGCACTGAAACCTTCTGCTGCCCGGACTCCGGGGCTACGTCACTGGCTTTACAGCCCGACAGAAACAGTGAAAAAACCGCAAGAGAAACGATGGCAACGGGGATTCGAAGTGGTGTCATGACTCTTCCTTTCATCCTTGCTTGTGTAGTTGGCGGGGTCCTGTCCCTGGAGAAACCCGATGATTGATTTAGACATCATGTCATTCTTTGACATTTTGTCAATAATCGGGTTTGATTCGATTTCAGGTATCCTATGCGTGCTGTTGCCAACTTACCGGATGATTGAATGAGCGAACCGCTGAAAACCCGTCGCGAGCGTGAGAAACAGGCCCGTTACGACACCATCCTGGACGCCGCCGAACTGGTGTTCTCGGAAAAGGGCTACGAACGCACGTCCATGGACGACATCGCCCGTACCGCCAGCCTTAGCCGGGCCTTGCTGTACGTGTACTTCAAGGACAAGGCTGCGATACAGAGGGGCATTATGCTCAGGGCGGGCCATAGCCTGTTCCGTCGATTTGAAGAGGCAAGACAGACCGCGGATAACGGGCTGAGCCAGATCCGGGCGATGGGAGAATCCTATTATCGCTTCTATCTGGAGGAACCGGATTACTTCTCGGCTTTGACCAAGGCGTCCACCGCCATGGCAGAGGCAGACGAAAGTCAGGCAGAGGAAATGTTGTGCTCCAAATCAGACCTGATGGAGCTGATGGTGGGGGCCATCGAACTGGGGCTACGGGACGGCACCATGAACCGCGACCGGATCAACGACCCCGTTCAGACCGCACTGTACCTGCGCGGGGCCCTGCACGGGGTGATCCTGCTCTGCCAGTCGGAAATGGGCGAGGGTAACCCGGCGTTTCCGGCCGAGCAGCTGATCCGGCACACCATGGATATGCTGACGTCGTCGATTTCTGCCTGACAACTCGCAGCCCGGCAGGCTGCTAGAGCTGGAAATCGTAGATGGAGCCCAGGCCCATGATCCCGGTGAGTTCGTCCAGGGCTTTGCGAACCTCCTCCAGCAACATCGGATCGCCAAGCTCGTTCTGGCTGAGTTCATCCCGGTAATGGGCTTCCACCCAGGTGGTCAGGCGCTCATAGAGTTCATCGGTGAGCAACACACCCCGGTTGATGGCTTTCAGCTCATCGTCGTTGAGCACCACCCTCAACCGCAGACAGGCCGGGCCACCGCCATTGCGCATAGACTGCTTGACGTCGAACACTTCCACCGCGGTGATCGGCCCGCCGGACTTCACCAGGCCATCCAGATAACGGCTGACCGAAGCCACTTCTCGGCACTCGCCGGGCACCGCCAGCAGCATGCCGTCGGGTGTGTTCAGCAACTGACTGTTGAACAGGTAGGAGGCCACGGCATCTTCCAGCGGCACATCGGCACTGCTGACCCGGACCGCTTCCAGCTCGGCACCGGTGAGCCGCTCCCTGATGTCCGCCAGCACCTGCGCTTCGTTAAGAAACGCCATTTCATGGTAGAAAAGCGTATTACCGTTGCCCACCGCTATCACGTCGTTGTGGAAAACGCCGCCATCAATGGCGTCCGGATTCTGTTGGGCAAACACCGCATTCTGGTCCCTGAGACCATGCAGCCGTGCCACCGCCTGGGATGCCTCAAGCGTTTGCCGTGCCGGGTATTTCTTCGGAGCCGGAGCCTGCTCGTTGAACGCCATCTGGCCATACACAAACAGTTCCACGCCGGGCTCACCGTAACCGGCACACAACCGGGTGTGGTTGGCCGCGCCCTCATCGCCAAAGTGGCTCACTGATGGCAGCGCCGGATGGTGCGCAAAATAGCTCTCGTCGGCAAAAATGGATTTCAGAGCCCGTCCGGTCACCGCATGCTCAATGGAACGGTGGAACTTGGCGCTCAGGTTGGCCGGAGTGAAATGCACGCGATGGTCAGAGGTATCGGCACTCGGCGATACCGTGGCCGCATTGGCCGTCCACATCGGCGACGCAGAAGAGACTGCCGCCAGGATCGATGGACTGGATTTGGCCGCCTGCTCGAGAACGCGAGCGTCCGGACCTTCGAACCCCAGGGCCCGAAGTGTCGGAATATGCGGCCGCTCATGGGGAGGCAGAACGCCCTGCACATAGCCCCGGTCCGCAAGGCGCTTCATTTTGGCCAGGCCCTGCAGTGCCGCCTCTTTCGGATTCGAGACGGAACTGACATTGGATTTGGAGGCTACATTGCCCCAGGACAGTCCCGCGTAATTGTGGGTGGGACCGACCAGACCATCGAAGTTTGCTTCAACCGCGTGTTTCACCATGGCACTGGGTTCCGTTAATCGAAATTGAGGCCGGGTGCCAGAGACTCTGGCATCTCACTCTTGCCGGCCTCCAGAGAAGCCATGGGCCAGGCACAGTAGTCGGCAGCGTAGTAGGCGCTCGGGCGATGATTGCCACTGGCGCCAACACCACCAAAGGGCGCCGCGCTGCTGGCGCCGGTCAGCGGCCGGTTCCAGTTCACGATACCGGCGCGCACTTCTTCCACCAGCCGTTCATAGAGTTTCCGGTCGTCCGTCAGGATGCCCGCTGACAGCCCGTAGTGAGTATCGTTCGCCAGTGCCAGTGCATCATCAAAGCTCTTGTAGCGATACACCTTCAGCAAGGGGCCAAAGAACTCTTCATCGGTCACGTCCAGACCTGTGGCATCCACGATACCAGGCGACAGCAGGCCGGTTCCGGACTTCAGGGACTTCATCTCCAGCAGGGATTTGCCGCCCTTCTCAAGCAGGCTGGCCTGGGCCGCCAGGAGTTTTTCGGCGGCCTCCGCGGAAATCACGGAGCCCATAAACGGCTGCGGATCGGCATCGAACTCGCCGACCTTGATTCGGGCGGAGACTTCCACCAGCCGGTCGATGAACGCGTCACCTTTCTTGCCCTTGGGTACCAGCAGGCGACGTGCACAGGTACAGCGCTGACCGGCCGACAGGAAGGCCGACTGCAGGGCATGGTGTACTGCACCATCCACATCAGCCACATCCTGAACGATCAGCGGGTTGTTGCCGCCCATCTCCAGGGCCAGGATTTTCTCAGGCTGGCCACCGAACTGTTTGTGCAACAGATGACCCACGGCAGAACTGCCGGTAAAGAACAGGCCGTCAATCAACGGGTGGCCGGCCAGGGATTTGCCCGTGGCAGAAGCGCCCTGGACGAGGTTGATCACTCCATCGGGAATGCCGGCCTTCTCCCAGAGTTTTACCGTCAGCTCGGCGACCCCCGGGGTCAGCTCACTCGGTTTGAACACCACCGTGTTACCGGCGAGCAAAGCCGGCACTATGTGGCCATTCGGCAAATGCCCTGGAAAGTTGTAGGGGCCGAAAACCGCAACGACCCCGTGGGGCCGGTGCCTGAGCACGGCGTGACCACCGGCAACATCGGATTCAGATGTCCCGGTACGGTCGTTGTAGGCTTTCACGGAAATGCCGATCTTGCCGATCATCGCCGCCACTTCCGTGCGGGATTCCCACAGCGGCTTGCCGGTCTCCAGGCCAATCTGGTGTGCCAGCTCTTCCTTGTGAGCCTCAAGCAGTTCACCAAAGGCTTCAACAACGGCCTGGCGTTCGGCAAAGCTCTTGCGCTGCCACTTCACAAAGGCATTGCGGGCTTCACGAACGGCCGCATCCACATCCTCCAGATTGGCGCTTTCGCCATCCCAGAGTGTTTCACCGGTCACCGGCTGGACAGATTCGAATACCGGCCCGTGGCCCGGTAGCCAGAGCCCGTCGATAAACAGTTCACCCGTCAGCTTTGCCATTTCGATGCACCTCCCGTTACTGAGCTTCTATAACTATGTTTGGTCAGCAGCCCCGAGTCTTTCAAGGGGGCCAGGCGAACCGGATCGCCAGATTCAATCTGCAAGGCTTCGGCAACTTCAGGTGGCAGGCTGACGGTATCCGGTCCGATACAATCTATCGGCACGGTAGTCACCCGGAAATCCCGGAATGAGCGGTTCGAAACCATGACCCGCTCCTCAGATGGAACGTCCAGGTTGACCGGTTTGCGAGTGACCATGGCGTGCCGGTTCATGCCTTCGCGAACCGTCCGGACATTGTGAACGAAGGCTTCAACCACGGGCCCGCCATCAAATATGTCTACCAGTCCGTTGAAGTTGAACCCCTCGGACTGAAGCATCCGGAGTGCCGGAGCGGTGTTGTCATGGACCCGGCCGATCACGGCACGTGCGGAATCCGGCAACATGGACAGGTATATCGGATACTTGGGCATCAACTCGGCAATAAACGACTTGTTGCCCAGCCCCGAGAGCATGTCCGCTTCGCTGAACTCCATGTCGAAGAATTTGGTTCCCAGCGCGTCCCACAGAGGGCTCCGGCCGTTGGCATCCGACACGCCCCGCATTTCCGCGAAGATTTTTTCCGAGAAGTGTTTGCGGAATTCATCCAGGTACATGAACCGGCAGCGGGAAAGCAGCAGGCCGCTGCCTCCGCCTTTGTACTCATCGGAGAGCAGCAGGGAGCAGATTTCGCTGGTATCGGTCATGTCGTTTGACAGATGCAGCGTTGGAGTCCGCACGTGCACACCCAGCTCTTTCGAGGCATTGACGGTGACGCTCAGACGGTAATTGTAGAAAACTTCATCCAGACCAACGCGAGCCTGGATACCGCTGATACCGACCGTTTTCTTGCGTTCGGTATCCTCCAGAGCGAAGAGATAGAGCCCTGCTTCCGGTGCAATGCGCTGGTTGAAGGTTTCACGGGCGTGATTGATCTTCTTCTGCAGCAGCTCGCGATCCGCCGGCAGGGTGGTCAGCCCCTTCCCGGCGCTTTGGGCCATGGCATACAGGTCGTCCAGATCGTTTTCCTGCAACGGGCGAATTACCAGCATGGTGTCGCCTCCGTGATCCCGGCGGATTGATACGTAACTGCGTCCTCGGTGCCCGAATAGGTCATAGCGGCGCGATCCTTACCCGGTCACCCGCGGTCCGGTTCAGCGTATGCCAGGTCGAGACCGGCACCTTGAGTTTGTCGTCCAGTGTTTCGGCGACCGGTGTCAGGGTGCAGCGAAACTGTTCACCCTCGCCGGCGGCAATGAGACAGGTTTCGCCGGTGTCCTCGTTGGTCCCATGAAGTTCCTTCGGGTGACTGGTCACGAGGGTTTTCAGGCTGTCGGTACGAGCTTCAAGAACCGGACCGGCATCAAAAATGTCCAGATAGTTTCCCGGCTGGAACCCTTCCCGCTGGAGCAACTCAAAGTTGGGTACAGTAATCTGGTGCGGCTGACCCATCGCCTTCTGGGCCGATTCACTCAGCAGCGTCACGTAAATGGGATTGGGCGGCATGAGCTCTGCGATGAAGGTTTTACTGAGCTGCCCGGAGTACTGGTCCGCCGTTTCAAAATCCATATTAAAGAAATGCCGGCCAAGGCTGTCCCAGAAGGGCACGCTCCCGTCGTCCAGCTGAACGCCCTGGATTTCCACGGCCATACGCTGGGCAAACCATTCACGGTGATCAGCAATAAACAGAATCCGGGCCCGCGACAGCAACTCGAACGCATCCGTGCCCTGCAGCCCCGGGCGGATCGAGAAAGAGCACAGCAGCGATACATCGGTCAGCGAGTGGGAGGGGTACAACACCTCCACACGGCGGGACACTCCCAGTTCATGGGAGGCATGGATCAGGGCATCCCGCCGGTAACTGTAAAAAGGCTGGCCATTGCCGGCATGGGCATCGATACCGGCCGTGCCGGCGATGTCTCCGGTCTCAGTGTCCTCAAGCACGAACAGGAACCTGGGAGGGTCATCCTCTGCGCTGATCCGGCCGGCAAACGACGCCAGGGACTGCTCGATCTTGTAGGCCAGGGCGTCGCCCTGTTTGGGCAGGGTGGAAGAAAGACGGGCACACTGGGTGCCCGCAATGGCGAGAATCTGGTCCAGATCATCCGGCTCAGCCGGACGTACCAGCCACATAAGATCTCCTTAGGCCGTCAGTTTTTTCACTGCCGCTTCGAAACGCTCGAGGGCTAATTCAATGTCCGGTTCCGGGATAATCAGGGATGGCGCCAAACGAATCACGTTTGCGCCGGCCACCAGAACCATCACGCCCTCTTCCAGCCCGGCGTTCAGGAAGTCCTTGGCCTTGCCCTGCCATTTCTCGGTGAGCACGCAACCGAGCAGCAGGCCGGCACCGCGCACTTCGGTGAACACGCCGTAGCGTTCGCCAATATCCATCATGCCCTTGCGGAGCTTGTCGGAACGGGCTTTCACACCCTTGAGAATCTCCGGCTGGCTGACGGTATCCACTACCCGCTGCGCCACGGCGCAGGCCAGTGCGTTACCGCCGTAGGTACTACCGTGAGTACCGACGCCCAGGCTGGCTGCAACCTTGGCCGTGGTCAGCATGGCTGCGACCGGAAAACCGCCGCCAAGCCCCTTGGCACTGGAGAGAATATCCGGCACCACGCCATACATCTGATAGGCGTAGAAGTGGCCACTTCGGCCAACGCCGGACTGAACCTCATCAAACACCAGCAATGCGTCATTTTCGTCGCACAAATCTCGCAGCCCCTGAAGGAATGCCTGGTCGCCGGGCATAACACCACCCTCACCCTGAATGGGCTCAACCACGATGGCACAGGTTTTCTCCTTCGAGATCAGTTTCTTCACGGATTCCAGATCGTTGAACTCGGCATGGTGAATGCCGCCGGGTGCCGGCTCGAAACCTTCCAGGTACTTGGGTTGGCCGCCTACGCTCACGGTAAACAGGGTGCGCCCGTGAAACGAATTCTTGAACGAAATGATCTCGTTCTTCTCTTTACCGTGATGCTCCCAGGCGTACCGACGGGCCAGCTTGAACGCCGCTTCGTTGGCCTCGGCTCCGGAGTTGGCGAAGAACACGCGCTCGGCAAAGGTGAGGTCACACAGAGTTTTCGCCAGACGCAGGGCGGGTTCGTTAGTCATCACGTTGGACAGGTGCCAGATTTTCTCAGCCTGATCGTGCAACGCGCCCACCAGCCCCGGATGGGAATGGCCCAGGCAGGTCACTGCGATGCCGCCCTGGAGATCGATGAACTCGCGGCCTTCCTGATCCCAGATCCGGGAGCCCTCTCCTCGCACCGGAATGATGGAACCGGGAGCGTAGTTGGGCACCATGACTTCATCGAACAGTTCGCGGCTGACGGGTTCTTTATTCATAAATCTCTCTCGGGAAAGCGGCTAAGCAATTAAAAATAGTTGAGTGGCCGCACCAAACAAGTAAGTAGGTGTGCGGACTCTTGCACCATAATACGCCACTCACGGCATAAGAACATCCGGTTCCCCGATGGCAGGCAATTCGATCACCTGCTGCCGTTCGTGCCCGCCCTTTTTTCTGTCCATGAGGGCGCCGATCAGAAGTTTGTAGGAATCCAGGTCAAAGGTGACTGCCTGGCCACTGAGTGAGAGATCCGCCAGTTCCTCCTCTTCATGGAGGGTGGCTACATGCATCCAGTTATAAACCACCAGGATGTCCGTGCGCCCGGACCGCTCATCCCGCTCAACGATCCCGACCGGCCCTTTCCAGGGCCAGGTTTTCAGTCGCAGGCCGTGGAAGGCAATCTGCACCCTGAGGTTATAGCGCTCGACATTCTCGAGTTCCTCACAGGCGCCCTTGCAGCGCCCCAGTGCGCGCTGGAAACAAGGACCCTCGTGCTCCGGCTCCAGGCCGAGTAGCCGGTTGCACAATTCATTCTTGGCCGCGATGCCGCTCAATGCCCGCTCGGCATCCCGCTTGCTGCGAAACAACCCGAAATAGTCCCCCAACCGGTGGGGCTCGATTTCACGAACCAGGCGCGCCTGGAGATACCCCGCCTCGTTTTTCGACAGCTCAATGCTCACCAGATTCTTGGCCGCCCGGGAGCGACGGTTGAACAGAGGCTTCAGGGTCTTGATCTGCTTGAGTTCCAGCAGGAGCGCGCCAAGCTCGCCGGCAGTTTCCGTCCACTCAACACGGCGCAGACTCTCGGACATTCTTACACCACGGGCAGAGTTATGATCGCCGGAAAAGTGCGAGGCCACCCGCTGGGCAATATTGGTGCTTTTGCCCACATATAGAAGTACATCGTTTTCGCCGTAAAACCGATATACCCCAGGGCCCCGGGGCAGGTCCTGAAGCGTATCCGACGGAAGGTGGGAAGGAATACTCGGCCGTTGCAGCAGCTCTCGGAGAGCCTTATCTAACTTCCCGTCGCCTTTTTCCGAACGTGCATGCTCAAAGAACGCAAGCATGGCGGACACATCGCCCATGGCCCGGTGGCGCTGAACCCGGGCAAGGCCATGGCGGGCAATCAGCGCGTCCATGTTATGCCGCCGGAATTCCGGATACAGCCGCCGGGAAAGCTTTACCGTACACAACACCTTCGCTGAGAACAGGCGCCCCAGTCTGCGGAATTCGGATTTGATAAAACCGTAATCAAAGCGGGCATTGTGAGCGACAAACACCTTGCCCTTGAGTTGCTCCTCCAGCTCATCCGCCACCTCTTCAAACAACGGGGCATCGGCGACCATTTCATTGGAAATGCCGGTAAAGTTCTCGATAAACGGGGATATCCGCGTTTCCGGATTCAGCAGCGTCTGCCACTCACCCACCACCTCGCCGGCCTGCCAGAACCGGATACCAATCTCGGTAATCCGGTCCCGGGCTGAATTACCGCCGGTGGTTTCAATATCAAGAAACGCGAACGTGGCTGACTCAATAACTGTACTTTCGGACGTCATGGAACAACTTTACGCCTCATTGGCAACTGCAGATGTCTGTATATGAACGAAAAGCTGTTATAGACATTCGTCTAATTTCTGCATGAATTTATTTAAATTGTCACGAATTCGTAACTACCTTGTTTTTGGGTCCAACAACAAAAATGTGTAGAGACAACAACGATGCAAAGCAACAAACTGAGATTGACAAATCGACGAAGAAATTTCTAACGGCGGTCGCGCCGGTAACTTTGCCAAAATCACAAAAGGCGACGCTGACACAGCCGACGGCCATTTTGGCATGGACGCAAATACCAGCCGTGTCGGTCTTTCTGTGGTTAATCCGGAAGGGGTCAAAGTTGTTGTCGAATTCGACTTCAGCAATAGCGCCAGCCTTGATCCGCGCCTGCGCCACGCTTATGGCGAATACAACAATGTCAGAATTGGTCGGTACTGGTCCAACTGTAACTCCTGGGTCGGCAACACTGCTAACGTGGACTTCGATGGCGTTCCGGGTACTGCTGGTGCACAAGACCGTACCGAGCAAATCACCTACATGAGCGGCCCGTTCTCCGTTTCACTGGAGAATGCTATCGACTACGGCGGAGTAGTAGGCGTAGCTCCGGTTCTTACACTTCAACCCGACGGAACGCAACAGCTAGAGCCAACACCGGGCCAAGATAGAGGCACCGTCGCCAGCTCTCCTGCACTGACTGCAAAGTTTGAAGATTCACAGGGTGGATTTTCTTACGCAGCAGCCGTCATGGCCAAGCAAACAGCTTACGACACAGGTTCGGCCGATGATTCAGCCATCGGTTTTGCCGGTTTCCTGGCTGGTAAAATTGCCATTACCGATATGATCTCAATCCAGGGTGCGATCAACTATGCAGATGGCGCCAATGCGTATGTATATCGCGCGGGTAGCAACTTTGCCGGAGCAGACGCAGCAACCACGACTGAGCAGAACACGTCCATGTATATCAACTATATGTGGAGCCCGGTTGATAAGGTTAGCATGGGCGTACAGTTCGAGAATCTGGAAACTGAAAGCCAAGGCGGAGCCGACGGCGACGCAAATCGTCTCATGTACGTAGCACAATACAGCTTCTAATCCTTCCGTTAGAAGTTAGTTAACTCAGCAGAAACCCCGGCTCCGGCCGGGGTTTTTGTTTGTGCGAAAAAGCGATCAGGAAAGAGCCAGAACGACAAAGGCCGGTGCGGCTTTTCAGAACTGTAGAGGGCCAGGGATGGCCCGAAACAAGCGCACAGGGATGTGCTTGTAGCGTGTTCTGAAAAGCCGCACCGGCCTTTGTCGCGCCACCCAACCCTCAGGGTGGGTGACAACTAGCTTCCTATCACAGCAGAAGGGAACGAATATCCCCAAGAAGCTGACTGAGCACCGTGGTAAACCGGGCGGCATCCGCCCCGTTTACTGCACGGTGATCGTAAGACAGCGACAACGGCAGCATTAACCGGGGCTGGAACTCCTTGCCATCCCAAACCGGCTTCATCGCCGCCTTGGAAACCCCAAGTATCGCCACCTCCGGCGTATTCACGATCGGCGTAAATGCCGTGCCGCCAATACCACCCAGACTGGTGATGGTAAAACAGGCACCCTGCATCTCTGCCGGCTTCAACTGCTTGTCCCGGGCTTTCTGGGCAAGCTCGGCGCTCTCGGCAGCAAGCTCCCACAAGCCCTTCTTGTCCACATCCTTGATAACCGGCACCATCAGCCCGTTGGGCGTATCCACCGCAATCCCGATGTGAATGTACTTCTTGCGAACCACCTCCTTGCGCTCCATGTCCAGGGACACGTTGAACTGGGGCAGTTCTGCCAGCGCCGTGGCACAGGCCTTCAGCAGGAACGGCAACGGCGTCATTTTCACGCCCTTCTTCTCGCCGGCTGCCTTCTGGGCCTTGCGGAAATCCTCCATGTCGGTGATGTCCGCATCCTCGAACTGGGTGACGTGAGGCACGTTCAGCCAGCTGCGCTGCATGTTGTTGGCCGTAGCGAACATCATCCGCGACATGGCCTCACGCTTCACTTCACCAAACTGGCTGAAGTCTGGCAGCTTGACCCCGGGGATACCGGAGCCGGTGGCAACACCGCTACCCTGCTGAGCCTGCTTCAGCTGGCTCTTCACATAGGCGTGGACATCGTCCTTGATAATCCGGCTCTTCGGGCCAGAGCCCTTGATGCGGGCCAGATCGGCACCCAGCTCACGGGCCAGCTTGCGAACAGCAGGGCCAGCATGGACCTTCGCGCCAGGCGTGGGCGGCTCATAGGTTGCACCCTGAGGTTCAGGGGCAGACTCTACTTGCTGCTTTGGCTTCTCTTCGGACTCGGGCTCCGACTTCGCTTCCTTCGCCGGTTCTTCAGACGCCGGCTCGGAGTCGTCTTCCGATTCGCCGCCCTCTTCCTGAACGGTCATCTCCAGCAGCTCATGGCCCTCGGAGAGCTTGTCACCCTCGGACACCAGGATCTTGCCCACTTTGCCCGAGTACGGCGAGGGAATCTCCATGGTGGCCTTGTCCGATTCCACGGTAACCAGCGGATCGTCAGCCTCGATGGTATCGCCTTCGGCGACATTGATTTCGATTACCGGAACATTGTCGAAGCCATCCAGCGCAGGAACCTTCACGGTCTCCTTGCGTGAGCCACCGGAAGCCTTCTTCGGCGCCGGCTTGCTCTCTTCGGATTTCTCCTGCTCCTTGGCTTCGCTCTTTTCCTCAGCTTTTCCTTCCGGCTCTTTCTTGGAATCGTCAGAGCCACCACCATCGGCACTGGCTTCCATCATCCCTACGACGTCGCCTTCCTTGACCTTGTCGCCCACCTTAACGGTGATCTTGGTAATCTTGCCGGCTCCGGGCGACGGCAGCTCCACGGAGGCCTTGTCTGACTCTACGGTCAGAATCGGATCTTCTGCTTCAACCGAATCCCCTGCGCTGACGGTGATTTCGATAACCTCGACCTCATCCGCACCGCCGAGATCCGGAACCTTGATTTCCTGTTCACTCATGGCGGTCTCCTTAGCTCAGCACCGGGTTCGTTTTGTTGCGATCGATTCCGTACTTGCGCATGGCTTCGAGAACCACATCGTTCTTCACCTCACCGTCCTTGGCCAGAGCTGACAGCGCCGTGACTGTTACGTAGTAACGGTCGACTTCAAAGAAGCTGCGCAGCTTTTCCCGGGTGTCGCTGCGGCCAAAGCCGTCGGTGCCCAGGGTCAGGAAGGTTTTCGGGATGAACGCCCGGAGCTGCTCGGAGTGCAGCTTGATGTAATCGGTGGAAGAAACCACTGGCCCGGTCTGCTTCTCCAGACACTGGGTAACATACGCCTTCTTCGGCTTGTCATCTGGGTGCAGGCGGTTCCAGCGCTCTACGTGCAGGCCCTCACGGGCGAGCTCGTTGAAGCTGGTAACACTCCACACATCGGAGGCAACACCCCAGTCGTCTTTCAGCATCTGGGCGGCAGCGCGCACCTCGTTGAGGATAGCGCCCGCACCAAGCAACTGAACCCGAGGCGTCTTCTTGTTGCCCTTGGTTTCAACAGACTCGAACTTGTACATGCCCTTGATAATGCCGTCTTCGCAATCCTTGGGCATGGCAGGCTGTTCGTAGTTCTCGTTTTCGATGGTCAGGTAGTAGAAGACGTTCTGGTTGTCCTCGAACATCTCCTTCATACCCTTGCGGAGCACGACCGCCATTTCATAACCATAAGCCGGATCGTAGGCTTTACAGTTCGGAATGGTGTTGGCCAGCACGTGACTGTGGCCGTCCTGGTGCTGCAGGCCTTCGCCGTTCAGGGTGGTCCGGCCGGCGGTACCGCCGATCAGGAAACCACGGGCCTGGATGTCACCGGATGCCCACGCCAGATCGCCAACCCGCTGGAAACCGAACATGGAATAGAAGATGTAGAACGGAATCAACGGGAAGTTGTTGGTGCTGTAGGAGGTCGCTGCCGCCATCCACGCTGCCATGGAGCCGTCTTCGTTGATGCCTTCCTCAAGAATCTGGCCTTTCTTGTCTTCCCGGTAGTACATGATCTGGTCACGGTCTTCCGGCACATACTTCTGGCCCTCGGCGGTGTAGATGCCGAGCTGACGGAACATGCCTTCCATACCGAAGGTACGGGCTTCGTCGGGCACGATGGGTACCACACGCTTGCCGATGCGCTTGTCCTTGGTCAGAGCTGTCAGGATACGGACGAAGGCCATGGTGGTGGAGATCTTCCGGTCGCCGGAGCCCTCCAGTACCGCTTTGAAGATGTCCAGATCAGGAATCTGCAGCGGCTGGCAATCCTTGCGGCGCTTGGGATAGAAACCACCCAATTCCTGCCGGCGCTTCTTCATGTAGACGATTTCCGGGCTATCCGGCGCTGGCCGGTAGTAGGGAACGTCCTTGAGCTCCTCATCCTTCAGCGGCACTGCAAAGCGGTCGCGGAACGATTTAAGCTGCTCGATATCGAGCTTCTTCAGAGAGTGAGCGGTATTCTGCGCCTCGCCGGCCTCACCAAAGCCATAGCCTTTGATGGTATGAGCCAGTATGACGGTCGGACGCCCACCGTTCTTATTGATGGCATGATGGAAGGCTGCATAGATCTTGTAAGGATCATGGCCACCCCGGTTGAGCTTGTTGATCTCCTCATCCGACAGGTCCTCAACGAGCTTGGCTGTTTCGGGGTACTTGCCGAAGAAATTCTTACGGGTATAGGCCGGGCCATTACTCTTGAAGTTCTGAAGGTCGCCGTCACAGACCTCGTCCATGACGCGCTGCATCTTCCCTTCTTTGTCCCTCTCGAACAGGGGATCCCAGTGGCGACCCCAAACGACCTTCAACACGTTCCAGCCGGCACCGCGGAAGACACCCTCAAGTTCCTGGATAATCTTGCCATTACCACGGACTGGGCCGTCCAGACGCTGAAGGTTGCAGTTAACCACAAAGATCAGGTTGCTGAGGTTTTCCCGGCCGGCCATGGAGATAGACCCCAGGGTTTCCGGCTCGTCACACTCGCCGTCACCGACAAAGCACCAGACCTTGCGATCGCCCATCTCGATGAGCTCCCGGCTGTCCAGGTACTTCATTACGTGGGCCTGATAAATGGCCTGAATCGGGCCCAGACCCATGGAAACCGTGGGGAACTGCCAGTAATCCGGCATCAACCAGGGGTGCGGGTAAGACGAAAGGCCGGTGCCATCTACCTCTTCGCGGTACTTGTCGAGATCTTTTTCATCGAACCGGCCTTCAAGATAGGAACGTGCATAGATGCCCGGAGATGAGTGCCCCTGGAAATAAACCAGATCGGATTCGCGCTTTTCGTCGCCACCATGGAAGAAGTAGTTAAAGCCAACATCGTAGAGGGTCGCAGCCGACGAGAACGAGGAGACATGGCCGCCAAGATCTCCGGGACGCTGGTTGGCGCGCATAACCATGGCCATGGCATTCCAGCGGATCAGGGAGCGAATACGGCGCTCCATGAAGAGGTCGCCGGGCATCGGCGCCTGCTGGGACACAGGAATACTGTTCCGGAATGGCGTGGTAATGGAATATGGCAGTTCGGTTCCGTCACGGCTCGCCCGTTCAGAGAGCCTCTCAAGAATGTATTTGGCCCGGTCTACGCCTTCGTTCTCGATCAGAGATTCCAGCGCGTCCAGCCATTCACTGGTTTCAATGGGATCATCGTCCTGGTACATCAAACCCTCCCCTTGGCATCAAAAAGTGCAGCGCCGCCACGATCAGCAGCCGGGCGCGTTGCGGTGTCGATAAGCTGCGATGAAATGCAGTGTTTTGTTGTGGGTATGTCAGCCTGACAGGTGTACCGGCTCCCAGTACACAGAACCTGTACAAAGCATAGAACAGCTTTCACACTTTTCCTGCCCGATCGCACCCGATTTACGGGCTTTTGGCCCCACGAATGATCGGTATGCCGATGAAGCGCGCGGATCAGCCAACCCATTTTGTCGTCTTTTTACTACATTTTTAACGCTAAATTCAATTTACACCCTATCCAAATCCATTTCAGGGGCGCTCTTTGCGGTTACTTACGGAAGAATGACCGTTTTTGGACCATCAGACAACCAGACTGCGACCAATGTCGTAGCATTCTTATCAACCGGAAAATTGATTACCACGCTAAACGATATCCTCGCCGCAATTCGCTACACATTCGCCGCCGTTAGCGATTTTTGTTGAATATTCTGAGCCTTCAACTCTTCTACCCATCTAATTTACCGGAACTTTTTAATTAGACCTGAAAATAATCCCCCGTTTATGTATACTCGCCTGCCTGATTTTTAACCACCGAAAAGTGGTCGGACCACTTTTTCCGTCATTGGCACCAACAGAGGGCGATCTATGAACTCCATCGTCACCTTTCCGAACCGGATTCCCACTACCGAGTTCGAGGAACGGCGTTTCAAGGTCTACACAGACCGCCAGCTCGACAAGATTGAAGTTATTCAGAATCTCCCTGAGGAGACGCTGTTTGAAATGAAGGTGGTAGCCAGCGTGCTACCGTTCCGGGTCAACGAATATGTGATCAATGAACTGATCAACTGGGACAAGGTTCCCAACGACCCGATCTATCAGCTTGTCTTCCCCCAGAAAGGCATGTTGAAAGAAGAGCATTACGAGCGCATGGCAACAATGCACCGGGAAGGTGCCGACAAAAAAGAGATCCAGGCGGTTGCCAAGGAAATCCGGGATGAACTGAACCCGCACCCGGCAGGCCAGATGGAAATGAACATGCCGGAGCTCGACGGTGAGGTGCTGGACGGCGTTCAGCACAAGTACCGCGAAACAGTGCTGTTTTTCCCGGCCCAGGGTCAGACCTGCCACTCTTACTGCACCTTCTGTTTCCGCTGGGCACAGTTTGTCGGTGACAAGGACCTGAAAATGGCCAGCACCGAAGCCGAGAAGCTCCACGGCTACCTGCAGGAGCACACCGAGGTAACCGACCTGTTGGTGACCGGTGGTGATCCAATGGTCATGAAAACCAAGAACCTGGTGCAGTATCTCGAGCCACTGCTGCAGCCCGAGTTCGACCACATCCAGACCATCCGCATCGGCACCAAGGCCCTCACCTTCTGGCCCTACCGCTTTGTGACCGACAAGGATGCGGATGAGCTGATCGATCTGTTCGCTCGTCTCGTGGACGCCGGCAAGCACGTGGCCATCATGGCCCACTACAACCACTGGCAGGAAATCACCACCGAGATCGCCGAAGAGGCCATCCGACGTATCCGCGCCACCGGCGCCGAGATCCGAGCCCAGGGCCCGCTGATCAAGCACGTCAACGACGATGCCGACGCCTGGGCAAAACTGTGGAAGAAGGAAGTGCAGCTGGGCATCATCCCCTACTACATGTTTGTAGAGCGGGACACCGGTGCCAAAAACTACTTTGAAGTACCTCTCGCCGAAGCCTTCCACATCTATCGGGAAGCCATGAAAAAGGTCAGCGGCCTGGCCCGGACCGCCCGCGGCCCCTCCATGAGCGCCGGCCCCGGCAAGGTGGAGATTCAGGGTATAACTGAAATCAACGGCGAGAAGGTGTTCGTCCTGCGCTTCCTGCAGGGTCGTAATCCGGACTGGGTTCAGCGCCCGTTCTTCGCCAAGTACAGCGAGACGGCCACCTGGCTACACGAGCTGGAACCGGCCTTTGGCGAAGAGAAGTTCTTCTTTGAAGATGAGTATGAAGCCATGAAGAGGGGCAACGGCTAAAGGCCGGCCCTGGCGTGATAAAAAGCGGCCCCAGTGACGGGGCCGCTTTGCTTTTCAGCGATTGGAACGACGCGCTTTCCAGTTGGGAATAACCCAAAAGACCAGGGCTCCGAACACAGCCCCGATAATGCCAATCAACGCTACCTGCAGACCACCATTACCCAGAACCCCATCCTGGACGTTCTCCATCGCCAGCAAGCCGGCAATGAGGATCCATGGAGTGAGAAGAATAAGGGCGCTCAAAGCCAGAAATCGCTGAATTCGACGATCATCTTTTCGACTACGCATAATGACCTCTCCCAATAAATGAGCCTATGAATACTGCATCTATTAGTCATTGGATCAGGTTCGTTATTTTTGCCTCACAAACTTGGGCACAAACCCCTCTGGCTTGTCCCTGAGCCACTCAACAAACGTCCGCAACTCCTCCAGCTGCAGCAGCTTTTCCCGGGTGTTGAAGTACAGACCCAGTTCGTATTCCGAGCGAGCTTTATGAATGGCGTTATGACACGGCCTGCACACCCACAGGGTTCGGGTGATCAGATCTTCTTTGGTGAACAGTTTCTGGAAGCGCTTCTTCCGATGCAGGTGCTTGGGGATAAGGTGGTGCCGGGTGAGCCTGGCAACCGGGCGTTCGCAGAGTTCGCAATTGTCTGGCTGGGGTGGGAGCTTGAGCATTGTGTTTGCTTGAACGAGGGCCGGATGAAGACATTCACCCGGCCCCGGATTCAACCTCGGGTTCTGATCTCCCCGAGCAACCTAATCAGTGCATCAGGGTATAGAGCTTTCGCCGATAGGTCCGCACATCCGGGTTATTGTTACCCAGCTTGTCGAACAGCTCGATCAGCGTTGTCTTGGCCACTTCGTCCTTGTATTTACTGTCCACCTGCATCAAACGGATCAGAAGATCCATGGCCTCGGCGTTGTTCTCCTGTAATACGTGGTGGAGCGCCAACTGATGCAGAGCGTTCGGGTCTTTGGGATCCTGCTCCAGCGCCATTTCGAGATCCTTGATCGGTGGCAGCTCGGCAGACTGCCGGAGAAACTTCAGGCGGGCCGCCAACTGCTTTGCCTGGTGCTGCATCTTCTCCTCCGGCGGAAGGCTTTCCAGTACCTGTTCAGCCGTCTCAAGATCACCCATCTCCGCTTTCAGCTGGGCAAGATCAATCAGTACCTTCAGGTTCTCGGGATCCTCCTGGTTCATCTGCGACAGGATGGCCAGCGCTCCCTCAACATCGCCCTCTTCCCAGATCCGATGGGCCTTGTCATACGGATCCTCCTTTGGCGCTTCAACATGCTTGTCCAGAACCTTGCGGATTTCGTTTTCCGGCAGCGCACCGTTAAATCCATCCACCGCCTGGCCATTCTTGACCAGAATGACCGTTGGCAGACTGCGCACACCAAGGCTGGAGGTAAGCTGCTCTTGCTCGTCCGCGTTCACCTTGGCGAGCATGAACGCGCCCTGGTAATCCTCAGCGAGCTTTTCCAGCAAGGGCATCAACTGCTTGCACGGAGCGCACCACTCAGCCCAGACATCGACCAGAACGGGTGTGCTGGCAGAGGCTTCCATCACCTTCTGCTGAAAGTTTTCCATGGTAGCGTCAAAAATATACGGAGAGTTGCTCATGCAAGGCACCTGAAAAGTCGTATGAATCATCGGAAACTGCCAGAGACATGGGGCCAACTCCCGGAAATTCAAGCGCCAACAGCGCCAACCCAACTCCTTGAAATCACCGTATCTGCCGTTACATAGCTAATAAGCAACGCCCCGGGGCAACGACGCAGCAGCCCGTCCCGGGCAGATTCACAACCTTTCCGGATGGATACTCGCGGCATGAATGATGAGACGCAAAACGATTCACTAGAGGAATTCGAAGAGGACGTGACCGAATATATCGGCAAGGACGAGCACAGCAAGAGCCTTGCCCTGCCCCAGCAGATGATGCCCCGGCGCATGTACGTGCTGCCGGTTTCGAACCGTCCGTTTTTCCCGGCCCAGGTGCAGCCTGTGGTGGTCAACCAGAATCCGTGGCAGGAAACCCTGAAGCGGGTCGGCGAAACCGACCACAAGGTCATGGGTATCTGTTTTGTGGAAGAAGAGGATGCGGAGGCAGGCGTTCCTGCCAGCGAACAGCTGGAGACCGTCGGCTGCGCCGTGCGCGTACATCATGCCCAGAATGAAAGCGGCAAGGTTCAATTCATCGCCCAGGGGCTTCAACGCTTTCGGATTGTCCAGTGGTTGCGCCGCAAACCGCCTTACCTGGTTGAAGTGGAATATCCGGCAGAACCGGAAGAAGAGGCAGACGAACTCAAGGCCTACACCCTGGCCATTATCAGCGCGATCAAGGAGCTGCTGCGCACCAATCCGCTGTACGGCGAGGAGGTAAAACAGTACCTGTCCCGGTTCGGGCCGGATGACAGTTCTCCGCTTGCCGACTTTGGCGCCTCGATGACCAGCGCTCCGGGTAACGAATTGCAGGATGTGCTGGACACCGTTCCCCTGCTCCGCCGCATGGAAAAGGTCCTGCTCCTGATGCGCAAGGAACAGGAAGTCGCTCGGCTGCAGTCGGAAATCAGCGAGGAGGTTAACGCCAAGGTGCAGAAGCACCAGCGCGAGTTCTTCCTGAAGGAACAACTCAAGGTCATCCAGCGTGAGCTGGGCATGGCCAAGGACGACAAGACCGCAGACGTGGAGCGTTTCGAGCAGCGCATGGCAGAGCTGCAACCGCCCGAGGCTGTGCAGGAGCGTTTCCGGGATGAACTCGAAAAACTGCAGGTGCTGGAACAGGGCTCCCCGGAATATGGCGTTACCCGTAACTATCTGGACTGGCTGACCCAGGTTCCCTGGGGCGTTCACTCGGAAGATCACTTCGATCTGGCCGAAGCAAGGCGGATACTCGACCGCGATCACGACGGCCTCGACGATGTGAAAGACCGAATCATCGAATTTCTGGCGGAAGGAACGATCAAGGGCGAGGTCAGCGGTTCGATCCTCTTGCTGGTAGGCCCACCGGGCGTTGGCAAGACATCGATCGGCCATTCCGTGGCGGATGCACTGGGGCGGAAGTTCTATCGCTTCAGCGTTGGCGGCATGCGGGACGAAGCTGAAATCAAAGGCCATCGCCGCACTTATATCGGCGCCATGCCAGGCAAGTTTGTCCAGGCACTGAAAGATTCAAAAGTGGCGAACCCGGTCATCATGTTGGATGAAATTGACAAGATCGGTGCGTCCTTCCAGGGCGACCCGGCCTCTGCCCTGCTGGAGACACTGGACCCTGAACAGAACCGCGACTTCCTGGACCACTATCTGGATGTCCGCATGGACCTCTCAAAGGTTCTGTTCATCTGCACCGCGAACCAGCTGGACACGATTCCGCGGCCGCTGCTGGACCGCATGGATGTCATTCGTCTGTCCGGCTATATCGCGGAAGAGAAACTGGCCATCGCCAAGCACTTCCTGCTTCCCAGACTGCTGAAGCGGGCTGGGCTGCTGAAAAAGCAGCTCAACATCACGGACGCAGCGATCAAGCAGGTTATTGAGGGCTATGCGCGAGAGGCCGGCGTGCGGAGCCTGGAAAAACTCCTGCACAAGATACTCCGCAAGGGGATCGTGAAGCTGCTGGAAAACCCGGACCAGCCGGTCAAGGTGGGCGTGTCGGATCTGCAGAGTTATCTGGGGCGGCCTTCGTTCAAGAAAGAGAAATCCCTGAAAGGCACCGGCGTTGTCACTGGCCTGGCCTGGACCGCCATGGGCGGAGCCACCCTGAGCATCGAGGCCTCCAGGATTCACAGCGCACAACGCGGCTTTAAACTGACGGGCCAGCTGGGTGATGTCATGAAAGAGTCCGCAGAAATCGCCTACAGCTATGTGTCCTCAAACCTCAAGCGCTTCAAAGGCGACCCGACGTTCTTCGACAAGTCCTTCGTGCACTTGCACGTGCCCGAAGGCGCCACGCCGAAGGATGGCCCCAGCGCCGGTGTCACGATGGCCACCGCCCTGCTGTCGATCGCACGCGGAGAGGCGCCACAACAAAACATCGCCATGACCGGAGAGCTCACCCTGACCGGACAGGTGCTGCCGGTAGGCGGCATTCGAGAGAAGGTCATTGCGGCGCGTCGGCAGAAAATCAGTAACCTGATCCTGCCGGAAGCCAATCGGGGGGATTATGAGGAGCTGCCGCAGTACCTGAAGGAAGGCCTGGCGGTGAACTTTGCCAAGCATTACAGCGATGTTTTCCAGGTGTGCTTCGCCAATAAGCCGAGGAAAGGGTCTTCGGTGCACTAATGGCAGGAGAAAGCCTGGCTCATTGAGGTCAGGCTTTCTCCTTCCACCCGTCATCCTTCAGAACCGACCCAACGGTTAGCACCGGTGATGCATCAATATCATCCGCATCCATCATGTTGGCCACCCGCTGAAGCGAAGCCAGGATCATCGTTTGCTCCCATTCTGCCAGGCTCTGGAATTTCTGAATGAAATCCTCCTGCAACGGATTGGGCGCCCGGGCCAGAAGATCTGCACCTTCCTCGGTCAGGTGCGCGTGAACCTTACGTTTGTCCTGGGTGCTGCGTACCCGATAAACCAGTTTCCGATGCTCGAGGCGATCCAGGATGGTGGTTACCGTCGCCTGGCTGAGACTGACCTTTTCCGCAATGGTGCCGATAGTCACCTCGCCCAGATCCCGAATCGTTCTCATGATCAGCAGCTGGGGCCCCGTGAGCCCGGCATGCTTGCTGAGACGCTTCGAATGAAGGTCCGTCGCCCGGATAACCCGCCTGAGAGCTACCAGTACATCTTCATAACTGTTCACAGCAATACTCCGATTCGGTCATGGGAATTTCTTTATACCCCTAACTATTAGAGGTCTTTGCACCCATGATTGCAAGTCAGGGAGATTCCCGGCATTTCTTCGGCCTTCCACTATGCTAAGGTTTCCCACTTGTTCCACTTACGACAGACGGACGGAATGCGCCCGATGATCAAGTATTTCCTGCCTTTTCTTTTGATGACGACGTTCGCCGGTACCCTCTTCGCCCAGGATAAACTGGGGCCAGAGGGAGAACTCACCTCAGAAGACCTGAGAGAGAGCATCAAGACGCTGGAAAAGCCGATGTATACCCCTTTCATCGAGCTTTACCTGTTAGAAGAGAGCAAAGCGTTGCGCAAAGAAATGCAGAACACCCGCGCAGAACTGATCGAAAAGGTGGTAGACAAGGAACTGTCCGTTGCCGACAAAACCATGTCCTATGCCACCGATACCGTTACCTACTTCTTTTACTTGATCGCCGGCGCCACCTCCATTCTCGTGGTGATCGGCTGGAACTCCATCCGGGACATGCGCAATCAGCTGACCAGTCTGGCCGAAAAACGGGTCAACGAGCTGGTGATCGAGTATGAGCAACGGCTCGAGTTCATCGAGGACCAGCTCAAGCAGAAATCCGACATCATTCACCAGAACCAGGCCGAGATCGAGCGCACCAACGAAGTGCATTCCCTGTGGCTGAAAGCCAGCCAGGAAACCTCACAGCAGAACAAGATTTCCGCCTACGACCAGATTCTGGATCTTCGCCCGGATGATGTGGAAGCTCTGAGTTACAAGGCCGACGCTGTCCTGGAAATGCAGGAACCGTTGTGGGCCATCAGTCTCTGCCAACGCGCGCTGAAGCTTGCACCGGATAATGGCCACGCGCACTATCAGCTGGCATGCGCCTATGCGGAAATCGGCCGCTGGGAGGACGCAGTAAGCACCTTGAAGAAAGCTATTGAAATTTCCGAGGCATACCGCGACGATGCTTCCGTAGACGTGAGTTTTGATCAGCTCCGCGAACATGAGAGCTTCCGGGTGCTGGTCTCAGAGGATGAAGAAGACGGCAGGGACGCGTGACAACGTTCAGAGCGGCACGGGTTTTGCCTTTGCAGACTGGCCCGTGTTCCGGAGCAAACTCCAGAGCCATCTGCTTGACAAGCAGTGAGGTGTGGTGTTTTTTTAACTCTCTGAGAACACAAGAATAACCCTGAAATAAAACAGGACAGACTCAATGAGAACTTCAGTAAAAAAACTCGTAACCGCTGTTAGTACTTCCGTCGCCCTGATGGGTGCCGGCCACGCCGCCGCAGAAATCCAGATCGGTATCGCCGGCCCCATGACTGGCCCCGTTGCCCAGTATGGTGACATGCAATTCTCTGGCGCCCGCATGGCGATCGAGCAGATCAACGCCAATGGCGGTGTCATGGGCGAAGAGCTCGTTGCCGTTGAATACGACGACGTGTGTGACCCGAAGCAGGCCGTAACGGTTGCCAACAGCCTGGTCAACGATGGCGTTCGTTTTGTAATCGGCCACCTGTGCTCCAGCTCTACCCAGCCCGCATCTGACATCTACGAAGATGAAGGCATCCTGATGGTGACGCCGGCTTCCACCAGCCCGGAAATTACCGAGCGTGGCTATGAACTGGTGTTCCGTACGATCGGCCTCGACAGCATGCAGGGCCCGGTTGCCGCCAACTACATCGCCTCACAGAGTCCTGAGCGCGTGGCCATCGTTCACGACAAGCAGCAGTACGGTGAAGGTATTGCCACCGCGGTTCGTGACACCCTGAAGGACGCTGGCGTTGAAATCGCCATGTTCGAAGGCATCACCGCCGGTGACAAGGACTTCTCATCACTGGTCACCAAGCTCAAGCAAGCTGATGTGGACTACGTTTACTACGGCGGTTACCACCCGGAGCTGGGTCTGATCCTGCGCCAGGCTGACTCCGCTGGTCTGGATGCCCGTTTCATGGGCCCAGAGGGCGTGGGTAACAAGGACATCAATACTATCGCCGGCGAAGCAGCCGAAGGCCTCCTGGTAACCCTGCCACCGGCATTCGATCAGAAAGCTGAAAACCAGGCGCTCGTGAAGGCGTTCCAGGACAAAGGCGAGGATCCTTCCGGTCCGTTCGTTCTGACCTCCTACACCGCGGTTCAACTGGTGGCAGAAGGTATTGAAGCGGCCGACTCCACCGATCCGTTCGATGTTGCCGCTGCGCTGCGCGAAGGCACCTTCCAGACTCCGATCGGCACCGTTGAATACGACAAGGCCGGCGACATGAAGTCATTCGAGTTTGTTGTGTACGAATGGCATTCAGATGGAAGCAAAACTCCGGTAAACTAAGCCAAAATCGTTAACAAACGGTAATCATGAGAACACCTTCTCACCGCGATCCGGGAGAAGGTGTTTTTCTAGGCTCCTGTTGATCCTCCCCCACTTCCTGCCCGGATATCCCGGACACGGGGTGTGGTAGCGGAGGGAGCAGGCTTTCGGAGTCCCATAACAATGCAAGACCTCCTTTATTTCTCACAGCAGCTCATCAACGGGCTGACGATCGGGAGCACTTACGCCCTGATCGCCATCGGCTACACGATGGTTTACGGCATCATCGGCATGATCAACTTTGCCCATGGTGAAATCTATATGATCGGTGCCTACACGGCGCTGATTGCCATTACCGGCCTCGCCGCTCTTGGCATTGCCTGGTTGCCACTGATACTGATCGTCGCACTGCTGTGTGCCATGATCGTCTCCAGCTCCATGGGCTGGGCAGTGGAACGGGTGGCCTACCGGCCCGTGCGGGGGCGTCACCGCCTGATCCCGCTGATCTCCGCCATCGGCATGTCCATCTTCCTGCAGAACTACGTTCACCTGGCACAGGGATCCCGCAACATTGGTTTCCCGGCCCTGATTGACGGTGGTTTCAACTTCGGTTCCGGTGACGGTTTCCAGATGTCCCTGTCCTATATGCAGATCACCATCTTCATCACCACACTGATCTGTATGACAGCCCTGTCCCTGTTTATTTCCCGTTCACGGACTGGCCGCGCCTGCCGGGCCGTGTCACAGGACCTGGGTATGGCCAACCTGCTGGGCATCGACACCAACCGGATCATCTCGGCAACCTTTGTGATCGGTGCGGCACTGGCAGCCGTTGCCGGCCTGCTTCTGGGCATGTACTACGGTTCGGTTGATCCTCTGTTCGGCTTCATTGCCGGCTTGAAAGCCTTTACCGCAGCGGTACTTGGCGGCATTGGCAGCATACCCGGCGCGATGCTGGGAGGACTGATATTGGGCGTGGCAGAGAGCATGACCTCCGGCTACCTCAGCGGTGAGTACAAGGATGTGATCTCATTCAGCCTGCTGATTCTGATTCTGCTGTTCAAACCCACCGGCCTGCTCGGCAAACCGGAGGTTGAGAAGATCTGATGGCTGCTAACAATTTCAGACACGCACTTTTCTGCGCGTTCATTACACTGATCATTTCCTACCCGATCATTGGGTTCAATCTTGAGGCCCAGGGCATCAACGTGACCCTGACCGGCGCCGATGCCACCACCATCGTGATGGTATTGCTCGCGGCAGTGATCGTATTCCTGTTCCAGATGTTCCGGGAACAGATCATGGGAGGCCTGAAGAGCATTCCCCATCCTCTGCCCCAATCCAACAAAGAGCCGATGGCGGAAAACCGTCGGGCAAAGATTGAGTCCTGGGTACTGACCGGCATCGTGGTTCTTGCACTATTCTGGCCCTTCTTCGTGTCCCGCGGTTCCGTGGATCTGGCCACACTGGTGCTGATCTATGTGATGCTGGCCCTTGGCCTGAACGTCGTGGTCGGTCTGGCCGGACTTCTGGATCTTGGCTACGTGGCATTCTACGCCGTGGGCGCCTACACCTTTGCCCTGCTCTCCCAGTACACCGGCATTTCGTTCTGGCTGGCACTGCCTATCGGTGCTCTGCTTGCCGCCCTGTTCGGTCTGGTGCTGGGCTTTCCGGTACTCCGGTTGCGGGGGGATTATCTGGCCATCGTAACCCTCGGGTTTGGCGAGATCATCCGGATACTCCTGAACAACTGGACGACGCTGACTGGCGGCCCCAACGGCATTGGTGGCATCCCCGATCCAACCCTGTTCGGCATGGAATTCGGGCGCCGGGTGAAGGAAGAGGGCAACACCTCGTTCCACGAAACCTTCGGCATCGCCTACAGCGGTGAGCACAAGGTTATCTTCCTGTACCTCATTGCCCTGGTTCTGGCGGTATTCACCGCGCTCGTAATCCGTCGATTCATGCGGATGCCCGTGGGCCGGGCCTGGGAAGCATTGCGGGAAGACGAGATCGCTGCCCGCTCCCTGGGTCTCAGCCGCACCGCAGTGAAGCTGTCCGCCTTTACCATTGGCGCCTTCTTTGCCGGTTTTGCCGGCACTGTGTTCGCCTCCAAGCAGGGCTTCATCAGCCCGGAATCGTTTGTTTTCCTGGAGTCTGCCATCATCCTGGCGATCGTGGTTCTCGGCGGCATGGGTTCCCAGATCGGTGTGGTACTGGCGGCAATCGCTGTCACCATCCTGCCGGAACTGGCCCGTGAGTTCTCCGAATACCGCATGCTGATCTTCGGTGCCGCTATGGTGCTGATGATGGTCTGGCGTCCGCAGGGCCTGATGCCCATGCGCCGCATTCATATTGAACTCAAAAGGCAGGAGTGACAGACGATGCTTGAAGTACAGAATCTGTCCATGCGCTTTGGCGGCCTGCTGGCGGTAGACGAAGTGTCTCTGGACGTTCAGGAACACGAGATTGTGTCCATCATCGGCCCCAACGGGGCTGGAAAAACCACTGTATTCAACTGCATGAGCGGTTTTTACAAGCCCACGGGCGGCAAGATCCTGTTCGAGGGCAAGGAAGTACAGGGTAAACCCGACTACAAGATCTCCCGACTGGGTATGGTGCGCACTTTCCAGCATGTGCGGCTGTTCAGCCAGATGACGGTGGTGGAAAACCTGCTGGTGGCTCAACACCGCCACCTGAACACCAACCTGATTTCGGGCCTGATCAAAACCCCCAGTTACCGGACCAAAGAGCAGAAATCCCTGGATCGGGCCGCCTACTGGCTGGATCGGGTTGGCCTGCTGGATCTGGCCAACCGGGAAGCCGGCAACCTCGCCTACGGTCAGCAACGGCGTCTGGAGATTGCCCGCTGCATGGTCACCGAGCCCAAGCTGTTAATGCTCGACGAGCCGGCAGCCGGCCTCAACCCGGCGGAAACCAAGGAACTCAACCAGCTGATCATCAGCCTGAAAGAGGACTACAACGTTTCCGTAGTGCTGATTGAGCACGACATGAGCCTGGTAATGGATATTTCCGACCGCATCAACGTCATCAACCAGGGCCGCCCCCTGGCCAGTGGCACACCGGAAGAAATCCGCCAGAACGACGACGTGATCAAAGCCTATCTGGGCGAGGCCTGAGGTAAACACATGTTAGTACTAGAAGATGTCCATACCCACTACGGCAAGATCGAGGCCTTGCACGGGGTGTCTGTCGAAGTCAAAAAGGGTGAGATCGTCTCGCTGATCGGCGCCAACGGCGCCGGCAAGACCACGCTGCTGATGACCGTCTGCGGTAACCCCCGGGCCAGTTCAGGACGCATTTTCCTGGAGGGCCGGGAAATCACCAACGAATCCACGGCGCAGATCATGCGCTCCGGCATCGCCATTGTTCCGGAGGGGCGTCGGGTGTTCTCGGGCCTGACCGTGGAGGAAAACCTCCACATGGGTGGTTTCTTCAACACCAAGGCCGAAATCCGCAAGAGCCAGGAGCACGTCTACGAGCTCTTCCCGCGCCTCAAGGAACGTGAACATCAGCGTGCCGGCACCATGTCCGGCGGCGAGCAGCAAATGCTGGCTATCGGGCGGGCCCTGATGAGCAGGCCAGAGATGATCATCCTTGATGAACCATCACTGGGCCTGGCACCGCTGATTATCAAGCAGATCTTCGAGATCATCGGCCAGCTTCGCGAGGAAGGCATTACGGTTTTCCTCGTCGAGCAGAACGCCCACCAGGCCCTCAACCTGGCAGACCGGGGTTACGTGCTGGAAACCGGAAAGATTCGCCTGCACGACACGGGCAAGAATCTGCTCAACAACCCGGATGTCCAGAACGCCTATCTGGGCGGCTGATCCTGGATCCTTGCCTCGAAGCATAAAACCGGAGCATGCACGCTGCTCCGGTTTTTTTTTGGGCTAAATCAAATACTCACCAATCTTTAAACTTGCGTTGGCTGGATTTCAACTATACTCAGATCAACGGTCAACCTGTCTCCACAAGACCAGTCAGGGCCGTTTTCGCAATGCTGCTCCACGTCAGGAGCAGCATTGTGTATTGCGACGACAGCTTTAAACCACAGGAAGGAGTGGATAATGAAAAAACTGATCGCAGGTGCAATTCTTCTTGGTGCCTCTTCCATGGCCTTTGCCCAACCGGGCTGTGGCGTCGGTGCCATGATCTGGAAAGGACAATCCGGCATTGCCCCCCACGTACTCGCTGCAACCACCAACGGTACCTTTGGTAACCAGACGTTTGGTATGACCACAGGTACCCTTGGCTGCCAGACCAACCAGTCTGTTCAGTCCATGGCCATGTACATGGACAGCAACATCGACAAGGTGGCCCGGGACATGTCCCGCGGTTCCGGCGAGAACCTGGACACCCTGGCAGTACTTCTGGGTGTTGACGAAGCGGATCGCGATGCGTTCCGCAAGGTGCTGCAGGACAACTTTGCCACCATTTTCCCGGACTCTGACACCACCTCCGGCGAAGCCGTGGACGCCATCGTCGCGCTCCTGGAGCAAAACGAGTCACTCAGCAAATACGTAGCAGCCTGATCCAGGCTCCTTGAAGGGACTCTCATGCGCCAGGGACGGCGCATCGTTCCATTCTCTACCCTGTTCAACCCCGGATGCAGCACCAACCCATGGGCAACATGCTTCGCATTGGGCCAGCCCTGATCTGGCTTGCAGTCAGCCTGCCGACCCAGGCCAATTCGCCTGAACACGCAACCGAGCTCCATCTCGACCCTGCCTGGCTCACACTCATTCATTATCAACCCGACAGGTTTGGTAGCGGATATACCAGCCAGGCCGATGATCCGGCCTTTTTCCTGAGCGAAAATGGCAAGCACTCCCCCCGGGCAGAGCTCAAAGCCACCCTGGATGCTATCCAGATAGACGGGGAAGGCGACGACCACGCCCTCTGCCGCTTCCCGGCACGGGCGACCTGGCTCAGTCAGCAACTCGATCTGTCGCTACCGGAAATCGAGTGTCCCGGCTTCCAGGAATGGTCGGAAACATTGAACACCGAGACGGTGACCCTGGTGTTTGCCGCCTCTTACCTCAACAGCCCGTCTTCCATGTTCGGCCACACGTTTCTGCGCCTGGACCCACCCCAGGATGACGACGAAACCAACCTGCTGCTGGCCAACACAATCTCCTATGCCGCTGATGCCGCCGCCCACGACAGTGAACTGCTGTTCGCGTACAAGGGCATTTTCGGCGGCTATCCCGGCATCACTACGGTCCAGCCGTACTACGAGAAAATTCGGCTTTACTCCGACATCGAACATCGTGACCTGTGGGAGTACAAACTGAACCTTACCCAGGATGAAGTGGACCTGATGATTGCCCACGCCTGGGAAATACGGGATCGGAATTTTGATTATTACTTCTTCGATGAAAACTGCGCCTATCGCCTGTTGGCGCTGATAGACATTGCCCGCCCGGGCACGGACCTTTTGGGGGAAGTAAGCACTCACGCCATTCCGTCGGACACGGTTCGCTGGGTGGTCGACAAGGATCTGGTCAGCGAAGTCTACTACCGCCCCTCGGCTGCCACGTCGGTGGCCTACAGTCTCTCTAGCCTGCCCGACGATCAACAGACCCTTGCGGCAGCCGTCGCCAACGGATATGTAGCCGCTGATGGTAGCGAAGTGAAGTCACTGCCAGCCGAGCAAAGAGCACATGTTCTGGACGCCACCTACGATTATGTTCGATACAAGAGCGAGGCCGACGGCTGGCCCCGTGAAATCGCCGCACCACTCTCCCATGACCTGTTGAGAGAGCGCAGCCAGATCAGCGACGTCGCACCGCCCGAGGAACCACCCGAACCGGTAGTTCGGGATGATCAGGGCCACGACACCTTCCGACTGAGCCTCGGAGCAGGCCAGCAGGCACACAGGGAATTCACCCAGTTGACCCTGCGCCCGGCCTACCACGATGTGCTGGACCCGCCGGCCGGCTACCGTACCGGTGCCCAGCTGCAGTTCCTCCGACTCGACGCGCGCCTGTATACCGACAACGACGAACTTCAACTGGAACAGCTTACCGGCGTGGAAATCCGCTCCCTGAGCCCGCGGAACGCCTTTTTCTCGCCACTGTCCTGGCAGGTAGGTTTTGGTGGCCGCCGCACGGATACTGGCAACGATCGGGTCCTGACGCCCTATCTCGAGGGCGGAGCTGGCGGCAGCTGGCGCCTTGGCAACCAGACCCAGGCCTTTGCCATCGCCACCGCCGACCTTGAAATCGACGACGACCTGCGCCGAGGCTACGATGCTGCCCCCGGCGCCGACATCGGCCTGCTCCATCAGAACAACCAGTTCAGCCTGCTCGCCGGTGCCAAAACCAAGGCCTGGATCGTTAGCAGCCAACACCGCCAGGATCAGCTTTACGCCAAAGCCAACTGGCACATCGGCCGCGAGTTCAGTCTGTTTGCCGAGTTCACCCGGGAAGACCACTACGACAGGTATCAAAGCCTATGGCACGCCGGAATCCACGCGTATTTCTGACTGCCACCACGGCCCGGTTAAGCGGGCTTCTGGTTGCGCTTCTGCTGCTATCCGGTTGCAGCAGCGTTTTCTTTTACCCGGATCGGGTGACTTACATCACCCCGGACCGACTGAACCTCGAATACGAAGACATCTACCTCGACACGGCCGACGGCGAAACCCTCCATGGCTGGTGGCTGCCCGCAGAAGCCCCTGAGAACAACGCCAGGGGCACAGTCTATTTCCTGCATGGCAACGCCCAGAACGTCAGCAGCCACATCCTCAACGTAGCGTGGCTGCCCGAGAGAGGCTACAACGTCTTTACCATCGACTACCGGGGCTACGGCAAATCCACCGGTGACCCGGACATCGAAGGCGCGCTGCACGACGTGGAAACCGGCCTGCGCTGGCTGGCCAAAAAACCTGACGTGACCGACCGCCCCCTATACATCCTCGGCCAGAGCCTCGGCGGCGGTCTCGGAATCGCCCTGGCCAGTGAATGGACTCAGAGGGAGGAACAGCCCCGGCTGGACGGTGTAATCCTGGATGGTACCTTCTCCGGCTTTCGCAAGATCGCCCGGGAGAAATTAGGTGGGTTCTGGCTTACCTGGCCGTTGCAGATCCCGCTAAGCTGGACCATACCCGACGACTACGAAGGTGTGGATCATATTCCTAGGATCAGTCCGGTGCAGGTGATGGTAATCCACAGCGTTCGAGACGGGATTATTCCCTTTCATCATGGAGAGGCGCTGTTTGAGGCAGCACAGGAGCCCAAAGAGTTCTTGCAGACGGATACGCCTCACGGGGCGACGTTTGTTATTCCCGGGTACCGGAGAGAGGTGCTTCGCTTCATGAATGCTGGGCGATAGAGTGTGGGCGGCTGTTGGGTTTCCCTTTTCAAAAGTGTTGAGGGCCAAGGACGGCCCGAAACAAGCGCACATGGATGTGCTCGTAGCGTCTTTTGAAAAGGGAAACCCAACAGCCGCTTGCAACCAAGCCAAGCGCAAGAAAAAACCCGCCAATCCAGAGGAAAGGCGGGTTTTTATCAAGCCCGAAAACGATCAGGCAGAGAAATCGGTCGGCTAATCGCCTTCCTTGATTTCCTTCATGGACAGCTTCACGCGACCACGGTTGTCGACATCCAGCACCTTCACCAGAACTTCCTGACCTTCGCTCAGCTCGTCAGTCACGTTCTCGATACGGCGATCAGAGATCTGGGAAATGTGCACCAGACCATCCTTGCCGGGCAGGATGTTAACGAAGGCACCGAAGTCCACAATGCGCTCAACGCGGCCCTTGTAGATAGCACCCACTTCGATCTCGGCCGTGATTTCCTTGACCCGGTTCACCGCCGCCTGGGCAGCTTCCTGGTTGTCGGCGTAGATCTTCACGTTGCCATCATCATCCAGATCGATGGAAGCGCCGGTTTCGTCACAGATCGCGCGGATAACAGAACCGCCCTTACCGATAACGTCGCGGATTTTCTCCGGATTGATCTTGATGGTGGTAATGCTCGGCGCACGGGCAGACAGCTCGGCACGCGGCTCGGAGATCACCTTGTTCATCTCGCCCAGGATATGCAGACGCGCAGCGTGAGCCTGCTCGAGAGCGATTTCCATGATCTCGTCGGTGATGCCGTTGATCTTGATATCCATCTGCAGGGCGGTCACGCCCTCCTGGGTACCGGCCACCTTGAAGTCCATGTCGCCCAGGTGATCTTCGTCACCCAGGATATCAGTCAGGACCGCGAACTTGTCGCCTTCCTTGACCAGACCCATGGCGATACCGGCAACCGGTGCCTTGATGGGTACACCCGCGTCCATCAGCGCCAGGCTGGAACCACAGACAGAGGCCATGGAACTGGAACCGTTGGACTCGGTGATCTCGGAAACCGCACGGATAGCGTACGGGAATTCTTCCAGTGTCGGCATAACAGCCAGAACACCACGCTTGGCCAGACGACCGTGACCAACTTCGCGGCGGCCCGGGGTGCCTACACGGCCAGCTTCACCCACGGAGTACGGAGGGAAGTTGTAGTGGAACAGGAACGGATCCTTGCGCTCACCTTCCAGTGCATCAATGATTTGCACATCACGGGACGTACCCAGAGTAGTGGTCACGATGGCCTGGGTCTCGCCACGGGTAAACAGGGCGGAACCGTGAACGCTGGGCAGAACACCCACTTCAATTTCGATCGGACGGACAGTCTTGTTGTCACGACCATCGATCCGCGGCTTGCCATCAATGACCTGCTGGCGAACCACACTCTTCTCGATCTTGCCGAAGTACTTTTTGACTTCGTCTTCCGAAGGTTGGCCTTCCTCTTCACCGGCCAGTTTCTCAACGGCAGCGGCTTTTACTTCGCCAAGGCGCTCGTAGCGGGCCATCTTGTCACGAATGCCGTAGGCTTCCTCGATAGCACCGGCAAAGTCGGCCTTGATGGCATTCAGCAGCTCGGTGTTCTCGGCGGCCGGCTGCCAGTCCCAACGGGGCTTGCCTATTTCAGCGGCAAATTCCTTGATGGCGGTAACCGCTGTCTGCATTTCCTGATGACCATAAAGCACGCCGCCCAGCATCTGGTCTTCGGTCAGGCCTTTGGCTTCGGATTCAACCATCAGAACCGCGTCTTCAGTACCGGCAACGACCATATCCAGCAGGGAGGTCTGCAGTTCTTCAAACGTCGGGTTCAGGAAGTAACCGCGCTCATTGGTGTAACCCACGCGGGACGCACCGATGGGGCCATCGAACGGAATACCGGAGATGGACAGAGCGGCAGAAGCCGCCAGCATCGCGGCAATATCCGGGTCCTGGTTCTTGCTGGAGGACATGACCGTGGTGATGACCTGAACTTCGTTCATGAAGCCGTTCGGGAACAGCGGACGAATCGGACGGTCGATCAGGCGGGAGGTCAGCGTTTCCTTTTCGGAAGGACGACCTTCGCGCTTGAAGAAGCCACCGGGGATTTTGCCCACGGCGTAGGTCTTCTCGAAGTAGTTCACGGTCAGCGGGAAGAACGGCTGGCCGGGCTTGGCTTCTTTGGCGCCAACAACGGTGCCGAGAACGGAAATATCATCCACGGTTACCAGTACGGAACCGGTTGCCTGACGGGCAATGCGGCCGGTCTCCAGAGTGACGGTTTTGCCGCCAAGCTCAAATGATTTCTTGAAAGGTTTCAGATCCACAAAAAACTCCTGGTCTATCTGTTCCAGATTGATTCGTTCCGGGCGCCCCTGCGCTCGAAACCTTAGTTCTGCAGATGATGTGCTGTGGTCTGAAGAGCAACCCGTCTGAAAGCTAACAGGCTGTTGCAAAACCCCGGTCTGGGAGGCGGCGGTTCCGGAGGCCGCCAGGCCCGGGCTTTTCAACAACCTGCTATCAATTTCGGCTTTCCATTACGACAGGGAATCCTTCGAACACACAGACAATCCAACTGCAGTGGGAAAAAACACAACCAGCAGTCCCCGCGAGGAGGACTGCTGGTTGACGACTGCCGCCGGACGTACCGGCACAGCCCTCAGGTCGTAAAGACCCGGATTAGCGACGCAGACCCAGACGCTGGATGAGCTCCAGGTAACGATCGGCGTTCTTGCGCTTGAGGTAATCCAGCAGCTTACGACGCTGGTTTACCATCCGGATCAGGCCGCGGCGGGAATGGTGATCCTGCTTGTTGGCCTTGAAGTGATCCTGCAGCTTGTTGATGTTCGCGCTCAGCAGTGCCACCTGAACTTCAGGGGAACCGGTATCGCCATCACCTTGCTGAAAATCCTTAACGATCTGTGCTTTCTCGTTGGCAGAAAGTGCCATAACTCACCTCATTGTTTGCGATGCTTTCGAATACGGCCGAACCGCGCATCTCTACAGCCCGGCTAGACAGCGACGCGCCTAACGCTTTCCGCTGCTTTTCACCAGTCGGCGTGGGACCAGATTGGTCTGCTCGCCTTCCGGGAATGCTTCTGCAAGCCCGACGAAGCTTTCGTTAGCGCTCTCATTCGCATAGAGACGCACGAACCCGTCGTAAGCCTGACCCGGTATTCTAACCGGTTGTCCGTTCAAGATCGATACCAGCGCCTGCCCCGCCAGACGGTGCTCGGGGAACATGGACAGCGCGGCATCCGGTGCCACGAGGAGACCATCAAGGCTTTCACCCCGCTCACGCATCGCCTCCAGATCACTCACGGCATGGGCATCGGCCAGAGTGAACCCGGAAGCCATGGTACGGCGCAGCGCCGTCACATGGGCTCCGCAGCCCAGGGCTTCACCGATATCCTCAACCAGTGAGCGAATGTACGTACCCTTGGTGCAGCTGACCGCGATATCCAGTTCATTCTCGCGAATATCCAGGAGCGTCAGTTCGTAAATGGTCACCGGTCTTGCCGGACGTTCCACCTCGATACCTTCGCGAGCATATTCGTAGAGCGGACGCCCTTTGTGCTTGAGCGCCGAGTACATGGAGGGAACCTGTTGGATATCACCCCGGAAACCGTCAAGTAACGGCTCCAACACCTCCGCGGTGAGACCGGCCGGTACCGGTTTCTCGGCAACGACGGCGCCCTCACTGTCACCGGTTTCGGTTCGGACTCCGAGCCGGGCGGTGGCAATGTAGGCCTTGTCGCTGTCGAGCATCATCTGGGAGAACTTGGTGGCCTCACCGAAGCACAGCGGCAGCACGCCCGTGGCCAGGGGATCAAGAGCACCGGTGTGGCCCGCCTTGGCGGCCCCGAACAGGCGCTTCACCTGCTGCAGGATGCCGTTGGAGGTAACACCTGCCGGCTTGTCGATAACGAGGATACCGTTAACGTCACGGCCTTTGCGTCTGCGGCTCAAGCGTTACGCTCCGGGTCATCCTGATCATCGTCGGTGCGGTCAACGGCCGGCTTGTCGCCGACCGCTTCCCGAATGAGGCTATCCATCTTGCGGCTGTATCCCTGCAGCGTATCGAAGTGGAAACGCAGCTGTGGCACAACCCGCAGCTTCATTGCGCGACCTACCTGGCCCCGCAGAAAGCCCGAGGCTTTGTTGAGCACCGCAATCGATTCCCGGACCTCCGGAGACTCTTCCGTCAGTTCTTCGGTGGAAAGCAGGGAAACATAGATATCGGCGTAGCCAAGATCACGACTGACCTTGACTGCGTTGACCGTGACCATACCCACCCGCGGGTCTTTGACTTCCCGCTGGATGAGCTGGGCCAGTTCCCGTTGCATCTGATCGCCGATGCGATCAATACGACTGAACTCTCTTGGCATCAGGCTTCCTTCAAAATCGGGCGCATCACGCGCCGGTGGACTCAAGCTTGCGCTCGACCCGGACGCGATCGAAGACCTCGATCTGGTCGCCGACTTTCACGTCGTAACCCTTAACGCCAATACCGCATTCCATGCCGTTACGGACTTCAGGTACGTCGTCCTTGAAGCGACGCAGGGATTCCAGCTCGCCTTCAAAGATAACCACGTTGTCCCGCAGAACCCGGATCGGCTTGTTACGGTAAACCGTGCCTTCAGTAACCATGCAACCGGCCACCTGACCAAACTTCGGCGAACGGAACACATCACGCACGTCGGCGATGCCAACAATATCTTCGCGGAATTCCGGTGCCAGCATGCCAGTCAGGGCTGCTTTCACATCATCAATCAGGTTATAGATGATGCTGTAGTAGCGCAGGTCCAGACCTTCCTGCTCAACCAGGCGCTTGGACGCTGTGTCGGCACGGACGTTGAAACCGAAGATTACCGCATTGGTTGCCATGGCCAGACTGACGTCGGTCTCGGCAATACCGCCAACACCGGACGACACGATCTTGACCTGAACCTCATCGTTACCCAAGTCCTGCAAGGCCTTGGTGATGGCTTCCAGCGAACCCCGAACGTCGGTCTTGAGCACAACATTGAGGGTTTTGACCTCGTCCTTGCCCATGTTCTCGAACAGGTTCTCAAGCTTGGCGGCCTGCTGACGCTGGAGACGCTGCTCCCGCTCACGGCTCTGACGGAACTCGGCCAGCTCTTTGGCCTTCTTCTCGTCGGCAACGGCGAAGAACTCGTCACCGGCATCCGGTGTACCGTTCAGACCGAGGATCTCGACCGGAATAGACGGGCCTGCTTCCTTGACCTGCTTGCCGGCTTCATCGGTCATCGCCCGGACCTTACCGAAGTAGGAACCGGCTACAACCATGTCGCCCTGACGCAGGGTACCGTTCTGTACCAGGACAGTCGCAACGGAACCGCGGCCACGCTCAAGGCTGGATTCGACGACCACGCCTTTGGCAGGCGCATCGGTTGCCGCCTCAAGCTCGAGCACTTCTGCCTGAAGCAGCAGCGCTTCCAGCAGATCTTCAATGCCCTCACCGGTGTGTGCTGAAACAGGCACGAACTGAACGTCACCGCCCCAGTCTTCCGGAATGACTTCCATGCCCGCCAACTCGGTCTTGACGCGATCGGGATCGGCCTCTTCCTTGTCCATCTTGTTGATGGCAACAACGATCGGCACCCCGGCGGAGCGCGCGTGCTGGACGGCTTCCTTGGTCTGTGGCATCACGCCGTCATCGGCGGCAACAACCAGGACAACGATATCCGTGCACTGGGCACCGCGGGCACGCATGGCGGTAAAGGCCGCGTGGCCCGGGGTATCCAGGAAGGACACCATGCCGTGATCCGTTTCTACGTGATAAGCACCAATGTGCTGGGTAATACCACCAGACTCACCGGAGGCCACCTTGGTACGGCGGATGTAGTCCAGCAGGGAGGTCTTACCGTGGTCAACATGACCCATCACGCTCACAACCGGAGCCCGCTTGGTCTTTTCGCCGCCCTCGAAGGAGAATTCGCTCAGAACCTCTTCCTCGAACGCATCGTCGCTGACGGTCTTGGCTTTATGACCCAATTCCTCGGTCACCAGAACGGCAGTTTCCTGGTCCAGTGCCTGGTTGATGGTGGCCATGACGCCCATGCCCATCAGGGTCTTGATAACATCAGCCGATTTGACTGCCATACGCTGGGCAAGGTCACCGACAGATATCGTTTCCGGAATCTCTACTTCTCTGACCATTGGTTTGGTCGGCCTCTCGAAAGCATGACGCTTCTCTTTGGGTTTCTTTTTCGCACGCAGCGGCTTGCGCAGCGTGGTCTCTTCCTCATCCTCGGAGATAACCAGCGGCTCTTCCACCGGACGACTGCGAGGACCACGATGGCCTGCCTGCTTCTTCTTCGGCTTGCCCTCTTCGATCTCGTCGCCGCGCTCGCGAACTTTTTCTTTCTTTTTCTTCGGCTTGCGGTCCTTGCCATCGCCCTCGGGCGGAGGCATCGGCATATCTTCCGGAGCGGGAACCGGCTCGGGCTCAGGCTCCGGCTCTTTCTTCGGCTCGGCCTTCTCTGCCTGCTCCGGCTGCTCTGCAGTCGCTGCCTCTGCGGGCTTCTCTGCTTCCGGCTGCTGGGCCTGCTCGGCCGCTACCTTTGGCGCCTCTTCCACCGGTGCCTGCTCCGGCTGCTGCTCAGCTACCGGCTCTTCCGGTTTCGGCGCTTCAGCCTCAGGCTGCAATTCCGCCCGTTTGATGTAAGTACGGCGCTTGCGAACCTCAACATTGACGGTCTTTGCCTTGCCGGCCTTGAGCGTCGTAGTGGTCTTGCGCTTCAGGGTAATCTTGCGCGGTTCGGCGTCGGCCTCACCGTGGGTCTTTCTCAAATAGGCCAGCAACTGCTGCTTCTCATCGCTGGAGACAGAATCATTCTCGGAGCGGGCTTTCAGGCCAGCCTCCACAATCTGCTTCAGCAAACGATCCACGGGAGCGCCTACATCTTCGGCCAGTTGTTTTACCGTTACTTCAGCCATACTGGTCCTCCTCCCGAATTAAGCCTGGTCTTCAAACCAGGGGGCACGTGCAGTCATGATAAGCTGACCGGCACGCTCTTCATCCATACCTTCAATCTCGAGCAGGTCGCCAACCGACTGCTCTGCCAGATCTTCCATGGTGCGCACACCCATGCCGGCCAGCTTGAAGGCCAGGCTACGGTCCATGCCATCCATTCCCAGAAGATCCTCTGCCGGCTCAGCGCCTTCGAGCGCTTCCTCGCTTGCCAGGGCCTGGTTCAGCAGGACATCCTTGGCGCGACGGCGCAGCTCGGTGACGGTTTCCTCGTCAAAACCTTCGATCGCCAGCATCTCTTCCATTGGCACATAGGCCACCTCTTCAATGGAGGTAAACCCTTCCTCGATCAGTACACCGGCAAATTCTTCATCAACGTCCAGATTGCCAGTGAAATGCTCGACAAGCCGGCTGTATTCCTGCTCCTGACGCTCACCGGCTTCTTCCTCGGTCATCACGTTCAGGGTCCAGCCTGTCAGATCGGTGGCCAGGCGAACGTTCTGACCGTTACGGCCGATTGCCTGGGCCAGGTTGTCTTCCGCCACAGCCACTTCCATGGTGTGCCGGTCTTCATCCATAACGATGGACGCCACTTCTGCAGGCGCCATGGCATTGATCACCAGCTGGGCCGGGTTGTCGTCCCACAACACGATATCAACGCGCTCACCGCCCAGCTCATTGGACACGGCCTGAACCCGGGAGCCACGCATACCAACACAGGCGCCAACGGGATCAATACGGCGATCGTTGGTCTTCACCGCAATCTTGGCCCGGGAACCGGGATCACGAGCAGCACCGCGGATCTCGATCAGATCTTCAGCAATCTCCGGCACTTCGATGCGGAACAGCTCGATCAGCATCTGCGGAGAGGTGCGACTGAGAATCAACTGGGGACCGCGGTGATCCGTACGGATCTCCAGCAGCAGCGAACGCACCCTGTCACCCATCCGGAACGTCTCGCGGGGGATCAGGAATTCGCGGGGCAGCAGCGCCTCGGCATTGGCGCCCAGATCGACAATCACGTTGTCGCGAGTAACCTTCTTGACGGTACCCGACACCAGCTCACCAACGCGGTCGCGGTAGCTGTCCACAATCTTGGTGCGTTCAGCTTCACGAACCTTCTGGAAGATAATCTGCTTGGCAGCCTGGGCGCCAATGCGGCCAAAGGCTTCGGATTCGATTTTCTCCTCGTGGATATCGCCAGGCTTCAGGGCCGGGTCGATTTCCTCGGCTTCCTGCAGGGTGAGCTCAGTGCCCAGCGCAGGAACGGCATCGTTATCCACCACCAGCCAGCGGCGGAAGGTTTCGTATTCGCCGGTTTTCCGGTCGATTGATACGCGGATATCCGCCTCTTCGTCTTCAAAGCGTTTTTTGGCAGCGGTGGCCAGTGCCAGCTCGATCGCTTCAAAAATCACATCCTTCTCGACACCTTTCTCGTTCGAGACGGATTCAACCACCAGCAAGATCTCTTTACTCATTGGATTGCCCTGCCCTTAAAATCAACTGTGCGTCCACGGACTTTATTCAAATCGTTCACTCAAATACCGGCACGATGTGGGCTTTTTCAATGCTGTCGAATGGCAGCAGATACTCGTGATCATCAACGACCACAACCACATCATCACCTTCCACGCCTTTGATCAGCCCCTGAAACTTCCGGCGACCTTCAAATGCCATCCGGAGACGAATCTGAACCTGATGACCAACAAAGGCCTCGTATTGCTCTAGACGAAACAGCGGGCGATCCATCCCCGGGGATGAGACCTCCAGTGTGTATTCGGTCTGGATGGGATCTTCCACATCCATCACACCGCTGATCTGGCGACTGACTTTCTCACAGTCGTCGACTCCGATGCCGTTTTCGGCATCGTCAATAAACACCCGTAACAGGGAATGATGGCCCTGCGAGCGGAATTCAATGCCCCAGAACTCATACCCCAGACCTTCCACCACGGGCTGAAGAATGTCTTCCAGTTGCTTAAGCTTGGCTGACAAGTTGTGCCTTCTCCGTTATCAATTTACCGGCCCCAAAAACAAAAAAAGGGCTGTTTTATCAGCCCTTTTTATGCACCAGGGCCCTTTGCGCCAGGCCCCTTAATCAAAAAGCCCCTGACAATGGGGCCTTTTGTTGCAAGAACTCGCAGGAAGCAAACCGGTGTACCGCTTCCTGCTGACAGACACCTGGCCTGCCAGAAACCCGCCAGCACCAAGCGGCAGGTCCCAATATCCGCCGGAGTATAGAGACGCCGGACAGACTGGTCAAGGACTGACCAAAAAAAACGGCCTGGAAACTCCAAGCCGTTTTTCTTCTAATATGGTGCCCGGGGCCGGACTCGAACCGGCACGGCTTTCGCCACTACCCCCTCAAGATAGCGTGTCTACCAGTTTCACCACCCGGGCAACATTCTTACTCGAGTTCAGGGAGATCAGACTCCCCACCCTCGGCTTGGCTGGCTGCGGCTTCGCCATTGTCAGCAGCGGTATCAGCAGGGGCTGCGCTGCTGGATTCCTGAACAACAGGAATACCGGCTTCGCCTGCCACTTCGGCACGCTGCTTGGCAAAAATCGCCAGCGAGAAACTTGTTACAAAAAACACCACTGCGAGCAGAGTCGTGAAGCGGGTGAGAAAGCTACCGCTACCCTGACTACCAAACACAGTCTGCGATGCACCACCACCAAAGGCAGCGCCGGCATCTGCGCCTTTGCCCTGCTGGATCAGCACCAGACCCACCAGCGCCACCGCGATCACCACGTGCACAACGACTACCAGCGTTTCTACCCAATCCATAACGACTCTCGCGAACCTTTAAATTCAGGTACCCGCCGGAACACTCCGGCAAATACTTACAAAATCTTCTGCTTTGAGCGACGCTCCGCCGATCAAACCGCCGTCAATATCCGGCTCGGCAAAAAGAGCGGCTGCATTATCCGCTTTTACACTGCCCCCGTAAAGGAGGGAAATCTCATTGGCCGGCGCGCCCATCTCTGAAAGCACCTGCCGAATCGACGCATGCATTGCCTGCGCGTCCTGTGCCGTAGCGGTTTTACCTGTTCCGATCGCCCAGACAGGCTCATAGGCAACCACTACACGCTGCCACTGCTCGCTTGCGACCGTCGCAAGGCCGGCCTTTACCTGGGCGGCAACAACGGTCTCGGCCTTACCAGCCTCACGCTCTTCCAGGGTTTCACCAACACAAACCATGGCCTGGAGCCCGGAAGCGAGAATGCGACCGACTTTTTCGGCCACTGCAGCGTCTGTCTCAGCGAAGAGCTGGCGACGTTCGGAATGACCGACCAAGGCGTATTGACAGCCCTGATCCAACGCCATGTCCGCGGAAATCTCACCGGTGTAGGCTCCTGACGCCCATTGCGCCACGTTCTGAACACCGACCGACAGTATATCGCCTGCGCTGGCAACTACGTCCGGGACGTAAATAGCGGGAGGAATAATAACAACCTCAACGCCATTATCAAGAGAGGCCGCCTGGGATCGCACATCGCTTACCAGCGTTTGTGCCAGGTCTTTTGACCCGTTCATTTTCCAGTTTCCGGCTACAATCTTCCGACGCATAACAGTTCCCGAACGTTAGGGAGGGCGAACTATACAGCACTCCCTCCCGGCAGACAACCGCCTGAAAACACAAAATTAAGCGGTGGATTTCTCCACAACTTTTGCCAGTTCCTCGACTACCCGAAGAATCTCGCTGGCGTCCTGCCCCTCCGCCATCACACGGATCAGCGGCTCTGTGCCAGAAGCCCTCAACAGAATCCTGCCGGAACTGCCCAGCTCGGTTTCGGCCTTGCGCACCGCAGCTACGATATCATCACGACTGAACGGATCGAAACGCTGCGCCACCCGAACGTTGATCATTTTCTGGGGGAGCTTGCTCATCCCCTTCCGCAGATCCGCAAGGGTTTTCCCGGACTTCCACACTGAAAGAAGGACCTGCAGCGCCGAAACAATACCATCACCGGTACTGGTGCAGTCGCGGATAACCATGTGGCCAGAGCCTTCGCCACCGAGCACCCAGTTGTTGGCGAGCAGCCGCTCCATCACGTAACGGTCGCCGACTTTTGCACGCTCGAACTCGATTCCGATTTCATTCAAAGCAAGCTCGACACCCAGATTGGTCATCAGCGTACCGACCACACCGCCTTTCAGGCGATCCTCGGCAAAGCGTTGGGACGCGATGACGTAGAGCAGCTCATCGCCGTCGACCTCGGATCCGTCCCGATCCACCATCAGAACCCGATCGCCATCCCCATCGAATGCGATCCCCAGATCAGCGTTTTTTTCGATCACTGCTGCCTTGAGCGCCTGCAGATGAGTGGAGCCAACGTTAAGGTTGATATTGAGCCCATCGGGATCGCCACCGATAACCGAAACCTTGGCCCCAAGCTCCCGAAATACCTTGGGGGCCACGTGATAGGTGGCGCCATGGGCACAGTCCAATACGATATTCATGCCGTCGAGCGTAAACTCATTGGGCACAGTGCTCTTGCAGAATTCCACATACCGGCCCGGCGCGTCGTCAACGCGGGAGGCCTTGCCCAGCTCAGTCGGGCCACAAACCTCAATGGGCTTGTCCAGCCAGCGCTCGATCTCGGCTTCAAGAGCATCGTCCAGCTTGGTGCCGGCCGCTGAGAAGAACTTGATGCCGTTGTCGTGGTGGGGATTGTGGGAGGCGCTGATCACAATGCCGGCCGAAGCGCGGAAAGTGCGAGTCAGGTAAGCGATTGCCGGCGTTGGCATCGGACCAAGCAGCTTTACATCCACACCCGCCGCCGCAAGGCCAGCCTCAAGGGCCGACTCAAACATGTAACCGGACAGGCGAGTATCCTTGCCGATCAGTACGCTGTTGCGCTGACCATCGCGCTTGAAGGCCTGGCCCGCAGCCCAGCCAAGTTTCAGCATGAATTCCGGCGTTATCGGAAACTCACCCACGTGCCCGCGAATACCGTCCGTACCAAAGTACTTTCTCTCGGACATTAACCTGCCTCCTTCACTGCCGCCACCACACGGATAGCGTCCACTGTTTCCCTGACATCGTGCACACGAATAATACTGGCACCCTTCATGGCCGCTATTGTCGCGGCCGCAAGGCTCGCAGGCAACCTTTCATTCACCTCACGGCCAGTGATATGGCCCAACATGGACTTCCTGGAAACGCCAACCAGCAGGGGATGCCCGAGGATGTGCATCTGCTCAAGGGAGGCCAGCAACTGCAGGTTGTGCTCAAGGCTTTTCCCAAAACCGAAGCCGGGATCCAGCAGGATGTTTTCAGGGCGAATTCCGGCCTGCTCCGCAACGCGGATGCGCTCGGTCAGAAAAGCACTGACTTCCCGACGCACATTCCGGTACTCGGGACGATCCTGCATGGTATCCGGCTCCCCCTGGATGTGCATGATGCAAACCGGTATGCCCGCTTTTGCAGCCACTTCCGGAGCACCGTCACGCTGCAGGGCCCGCACATCATTGATCAGGCCGGCCCCGAGTTTTGCCGTTTCAGCCATCACTTCCGGCGCACTGGTGTCTACCGAGATAACCGCGTCGAGCTCCCGGGCTGCTGCCTCAACCACCGGGCAGACCCGGTCCAGCTCTTCCTGCAACGACACGGGCGTGGCACCCGGGCGCGTGGATTCGCCACCGATGTCGATAAACGTGGCGCCATCGGCAACCATCTGCCTGGCCCGGACGAGAGCCGCATCCGGCCGGTTATATTGGCCACCATCGGAAAACGAATCCGGTGTTACATTCAGAACGCCCATCACGTGGCAGCGGGACATATCCAGTTCCCGCCCGGCAAAATTCATTTTCATGGCAAACCTTTTTTCACAATGACAAAAACAAACGCCGCCCGGAATCCGGGCGGCGCAGGGAACTACACTCTTTTTATAACCAAAAGCTGCTAGCCGTCAGTGTTCTCCGGCCGGCCGGCCAACGCCGGGATGACGACCGTCATCGGAAGCCTTTGGCTCCGGCGCCGTCTCAGGCTCGTCGGCCTTGACGCCACCAGCGGGACCACTGTCTCCCCAACCTTTCGGCGGGCGAGGTGTGCGGCCTTCCATGATGTCATCAATCTGGTGACGATCGATGGTTTCGTACTTCATCAACGCGTCGGCCATCATGTCGAGCTTGTCCCGGTTATCGACCAGAATCTGCTTGGCTTTTTCGTAGCAGCTGTCGATGATGTTGCGAACTTCCTCATCAATGCGCTGGGCCGTTTCCGGTGAGTACACCGTCTGGGACTGACCCGCAGACCGGCCGAGGAACGGCTCTTCGCTGTCGGTATCATACTGCAACGGACCCAGCTTCTCGGACAGACCCCAACGGGTCACCATGTTGCGGGCCAGACTGGTCGCCCGCTCGATGTCATTCGACGCACCGGTCGTCACACCATCAAAGCCCAGCGTCAGTTCTTCCGCGATGCGGCCACCGAACAGACTGCAGATCGAGCTGATCAGGAAGCGCTTGCTATGGCTGTACTTGTCTTCCTCGGGGAGGAACATGGTGACACCCAGAGCGCGGCCGCGCGGAATGATGCTCACCTTGTACACCGGATCGTGCTCCGGCATCAGACGACCCACAATAGCGTGGCCAGACTCGTGGTAAGCCGTATTCCGCTTTTCTTTCTCGCTCATCACCATGGACTTGCGCTCGGCGCCCATCATGATCTTGTCTTTGGCAAGCTCGAACTCTTCCATGGACACGAGACGCTGGTTGCGACGGGCCGCGAAGAGCGCCGCCTCGTTGACCAGGTTTGCGAGGTCCGCACCGGAGAATCCGGGCGTGCCACGAGCGATCAGAACCGGCTCTACGCCATCCGCCAGGGGCACTTTTTTCATGTGCACCTTGAGGATCTGCTCACGACCAATGATGTCTGGCAGGCCAACAACAACCTGACGGTCGAAACGGCCCGGGCGCAACAGTGCCGGGTCGAGAACGTCGGGACGGTTAGTAGCGGCAATTACGATAACGCCTTCATTACCCTCAAAACCGTCCATCTCAACGAGCAGCTGGTTGAGCGTCTGTTCACGCTCGTCATGACCGCCACCCATGCCGGCGCCACGGTGGCGACCAACAGCATCGATCTCGTCGATGAAGATAATGCAGGGGCTTTGCTTCTTGGCCTGTTCGAACATGTCACGAACCCGGGAAGCACCCACGCCCACGAACATTTCGACAAAGTCAGAACCGGAGATGGAGAAGAAGGGCACCTTGGCTTCGCCGGCAATAGCCTTGGCGAGCAGGGTTTTACCCGTACCCGGCTGACCAACCATCAGGACACCTTTGGGGATGCTGCCGCCAAGACGCTGGAATTTGCTGGGATCTCGCAGGAAATCCACCAGTTCCTTAACATCTTCCTTGGCTTCATCAACACCGGCCACGTCCGCGAAGGTGGTCTTGATCTGGTCTTCGCTCATCAGACGCGCTTTACTCTTGCCGAACGACATGGGGCCTTTGCCGCCACCGCCGCCCTGCATCTGGCGCATGAAGAACACAAACAGTGCGATGATGATCAGTATCGGAAACGCGGCTACCAGAAGCTGTGTCCACAGGCTCTGGCGCTCAGGCTCCTTACCGATAACCTCAACGTTGTTCGCGAGCAGATCGTCCATCAGCTTGTTGTCAGACACTTGAGGACGGATTGTCTGGAACTGGGAGCCGTCACCACGGGTACCCTGAACCTGCAACCCATCGATTGTGACCTGACGGACCTGGCCTTCCTGGACCATCTCCACAAACTGGGAATAGTTGACTTGTTGGCCGGTGGTGGTGGGAGAAAAGTTCTGAAACACCATCAGCAGCACGGCGGCTATAATTAGCCAGAGAACCAGATTTTTTGCCATATCGTTCAAGGATCATCACCTGTGAATTGTAGGGTTAACCTTTCTCAAAGCACCCTTTTCTGACACCTTACACCAATTGTACGCCCGTCCACCAGAAACGGCCCATCCGTATCGGCCACACGCAGCACACAGTTTTTTAATGAAAAGTCGCCTTAACCTTCATATTGGGCGCCATATCTGAAATTACAACAGCAACCTTCAATACGCCCCCAATTCCGCGAACCTTTTGACCCTTGCCACCCGGGTTGGTTCCTTCTGCTTGCTGCCCCCCACGTCGATACGTGTTAACGGCCATTCTTACAGCGGAACGATCTGTTACAATTCGTCGATTATACGTTCAAGTCAGCCTTTCCGCCGCTGACCTTTTGTTAATTGCACCAATAAAGAGATTACATCATGAGTCTTTCACCGGAACAGCGCCGGGAATACCGGGCGATTGCCCACAACCTCAAGCCCGTCATCATTGTTGGCGACAAAGGCCTTTCCGAGGGACTGCAGGAAGAACTCGAGCGCGCACTGAATGATCATGAGCTGATCAAGATCAAGGTGGCGAGCCAAGACCGGGAAACCCGGCACGAGGCGATCACCGCGCTGTGCGAATCCTCTGGCGCCGAGCTCGTCCAGACCATCGGCAAGATCGCCGTCATACTGCGCCGGGCCAAAAAGCCGAACCCCAAGCTCTCCAACCTGTTGCGCCACAAACACTGATCCGCCCGGAACCCAGAAACAGAAAAGCCGGCTCGGGAAAACCCCAGCCGGCTTTTTTCGTTCAGCACAGACGAGATCAGATGTACTCGACCTGCTCAATCTCGTATTCCACGGTACCGGAAGGCACGCGAATGGCGACCACATCGCCCTCGCTCTTGCCTACCAGCGCCCGCGCAATCGGTGAGGAAATCGACAGCTTGCCTGCCTTGATATCCGCCTCATCCTCACCAACGATCTTGTAGATCACCTGTTCGTCCGTATCCATGTTAAGCAGGTGTACCGTGGTGCCGAAGATCACCTTGCCGGTATTCTCGATGGTGGTCACATCGATTACCTGAGCGGCTGAAAGCTTGCCCTCGATTTCCTGGATACGGCCTTCAATAAAGCTCTGCTGCTCGCGGGCAGCATGATATTCAGCGTTCTCTTTCAGGTCGCCGTGCTCCCGGGCATCGGCAATCGCCGCAATAACCCGGGGACGATCCTCGGACTTCAGCTTCTGAAGCTCCTCGCGGAGGCGGGTCTCGCCCGCCTTTGTCATCGGTACTCTGTCAGCCATAGTCTCACTTTCCTGCGTGAAGATCCTGGAGGCGGCGTACAGTGCGCTCCGGGCCGAACTTGATGGCCCGGCAGAAGGCTTCGCCGCCCGCCAGTGTTGTTGTGTAGGTTACCTTGGTCTGCAACGCCGACTGGCGGATCTGGGCCGAGTCGGAAATCGCCTTGCGACCTTCAGTGGTATTGATGATCAGCTGAACCTGACCGTTCTTGATGGCATCCACGATATGCGGACGACCTTCACGGACCTTGTTCACGCGATCAACCTCGATTCCGGCCTCTCTCAGGGCCTTGGCGGTGCCGGTGGTAGCCACAAGCTTGAAGCCGGCTTCGACCAGATCCCGGGCCACTTTTGCGGCGCCGGGCTTGTCAACATCCCGCACAGACATGAACGCAGTGCCCTTGGCCGGCAGACGCTCACCAACAGCCAACGCGGCTTTGGCGAAGGCTTCGTCGAAGCTGTCACCCAGCCCCATAACCTCACCGGTCGATTTCATTTCCGGCCCAAGGATCGGATCCACCGCCGGGAATTTGTTGAACGGGAACACCGACTCTTTCACCGCATAATAGCTGGGGATGATTTCCTGGGTGAACTCCAGCTCTTTGAGGGTCTTGCCAGCCATCACCCGGGCCGCCACCTTGGCCAGGGACGCACCGATGGCCTTGGACACGAACGGCACGGTACGCGAGGCCCGCGGGTTTACCTCGATCACGTAGATCTCGCCGTCCTGCCAGGCCAGCTGCACGTTCATCAGGCCGACCACATCCAGCTCGATGGCCATCTTCTTGACGGCATCGCGCATTTCGTCCTGAACCTGCTGGGGCAGGGTGTACGGCGGCAGTGAACAGGCGGAGTCACCGGAGTGAACGCCGGCCTGCTCAATGTGCTGCATGATGCCACCAATCACTACGTCTTTACCGTCGGAGATGGCGTCGATGTCCACCTCGATGGCGGCGTTCAGGAAGTGGTCTAGCAGCACCGGGCTGTCGTTCGAGACCAGCACTGCGTTGCGCATGTAGCGAACCAGTTCTTCCTCGTCGTAGACGATTTCCATGGCACGACCGCCCAGCACGTAAGACGGACGCACAACCAGCGGGTAGCCGATCTCTCTGGCTGCCAGGATGCCTTCCTCGTGGCTGCGCACGGTAGCGTTTTCCGGCTGCTTCAGGCCCAGGCGGGTGATCATCTGCTGGAACCGTTCCCGGTCCTCGGCACGGTCAATGGCGTCCGGGCTGGTGCCGATGATCGGCACACCGGCCGCTTCCAGGCCACGGGCCAGTTTCAGCGGGGTCTGGCCGCCGTACTGGACAATCACGCCCTTGGGCTTCTCGACGTGAATGATTTCCAGCACGTCTTCCAGGGTGATCGGCTCGAAGTACAACCGGTCGGAGGTGTCGTAGTCGGTGGACACGGTCTCCGGGTTGCAGTTGATCATGATGGTTTCGTAGCCGTCTTCACGCATGGCCAGGGCCGCATGCACACAGCAGTAATCGAACTCAATGCCCTGGCCGATCCGGTTGGGGCCACCACCGATCACCACGATCTTGTCGCGGTCGCTGGCGTCCGACTCGCACTCTTCCTCATAGGTGGAGTACATGTACGCGGTGTCGGAGGCAAACTCGGCGGCGCAGGTATCCACGCGCTTGTACACCGGGCGGATATCCAGATCGTGGCGCAGCTTGCGCAGGCTTACCTCGGAGATGCCCAGCAGTTTCGCCAGGCGGGCATCGGAGAAGCCCTTGCGCTTGAGACGGAACAGGGTGGCCTGGTCAATGTCGGCCTTGCCGGCACTCTTCAGCGCCTGCTCTTCCCTGATCAGGTCCTCGATCTGCACCAGGTACCAGGGATCCACGTGGGTATGCTCGTGCAGGTCCTCCACCGTCATGCCAGCCCGGAAAGCGTCGCCGATGTACCAGATGCGGTCGGCACCGGGCACGTTCAGTTCGCGGGTCAGGGTTTCCCGGGAATTCTCGGAATCCAGGTCTTCGAGTTTCTCGTCAAAGCCTTCGGAACCCACTTCCAGGCCGCGCAGGGCTTTCTGCAGGGATTCCTGGAAGGTGCGGCCAATGGCCATGACCTCACCCACGGATTTCATCTGGGTGGTCAGGCGGGCGTCGGCCTGGGGGAATTTCTCGAAGGTGAACCGGGGGATCTTGGTGACCACGTAGTCGATGGACGGCTCGAACGAAGCCGGGGTGACGCCGCCGGTGATTTCGTTGCGCAGCTCGTCCAGGGTGTAGCCCACTGCCAGCTTGGCCGCGACCTTGGCGATCGGGAAGCCGGTGGCCTTGGAGGCCAGCGCCGAAGAGCGGGACACCCGGGGGTTCATCTCGATGACGACCATGCGGCCGGTGTCCGGATTCATGCCGAACTGCACGTTGGAGCCGCCGGTTTCCACACCGATCTCACGCAGGACTGCCAACGAGGCGTTCCGCATGATCTGGTATTCCTTGTCGGTGAGGGTCTGGGCCGGGGCCACGGTGATGGAGTCACCGGTGTGCACACCCATGGCATCGAAGTTCTCGATGGCGCAGACGATGATGCAGTTGTCGTTTTTATCCCGGACAACTTCCATCTCGTACTCTTTCCAGCCGATCAGGGATTCGTCAATCAGCAGTTCGTTGGTCGGGGACAGGTCCAGACCACGAGTACAGATTTCCTCGAACTCGTCGCGGTTGTAGGCGATACCGCCGCCGGAGCCGCCCATGGTGAAAGACGGGCGGATGATGCACGGGAAGCCGATGTCGTCAGCCACTTTCCAGGCTTCTTCCATGGAGTGGGCGATGGTGGCCCGCGGGCACTCGAGGCCGATCTTCTTCATGGCCTTGTCGAAGCGGTCCCGGTCTTCGGCTTTATCAATGGTGTCGGCGTTGGCGCCGATCATTTCCACGCCGTGCTTTTCCAGAATGCCGTGGCGCTCGAGGTCCAGGGCGCAGTTCAGCGCGGTCTGGCCGCCCATGGTGGGCAACAGCGCATCCGGCTGCTCTTTCTCGATGATCTTCTCGACGGTCTTCCAGGTGATCGGCTCGATGTAGGTGGCATCGGCCATGACCGGGTCGGTCATGATGGTTGCCGGGTTGGAGTTAACCAGAATAACCCGGTAACCCTCTTCGCGCAGCGCCTTGCAGGCCTGGGCTCCGGAGTAATCAAACTCGCACGCCTGCCCGATCACGATGGGGCCGGCGCCCAGGATCAGGATGCTTTGGATGTCGGTACGTTTTGGCATGTCTTGGTAAACCTGTCAGCAACTTTTGAATTCTGGCAGCGCAACACGCGGCGCCCGTGAGCTTTCCGTAGCGATCGGTCTCAGGCCGATCGCGCCTCCATCAGGCGGATAAACTCGTCAAACAGCGGGGCCACATCATGGGGGCCGGGGCTGGCTTCCGGGTGGCCCTGGAAGCTGTAGGCCGGCTTGTCGGTCCGGCGAATGCCCTGCAGGGTGCCGTCAAACAGGGACTTGTGAGTCGCCTCGACATTGGCCGGCAGAGTTGCCTCATCCACGGCAAACCCGTGGTTCTGGCTGGTGATCATCACGGTGCCGGTGGCGATATCCTGAACCGGATGGTTGGCTCCGTGGTGGCCATGCCCCATCTTCATGGTCTTGGCACCGCTGGCCAGGGCCAGCAACTGGTGCCCCAGACAGATACCAAACACCGGAATCTCGGTTTCCAGCACTTCCTTGATGGCGGTGATGGCGTAATCACAGGGCTCGGGGTCCCCGGGACCATTGGACAGGAACACACCGTCCGGGTTCATCGCCAGAACCTCGGAGGCCGGAGTCTGCGCCGGCACCACGGTGATGTCGCAGCCCCGGGAGGCGAGCATGCGCAGGATGTTCAGCTTGACGCCGTAATCCCAGGCAACCACCTTGAACCGTGATTCCTCACGCTCACCGTAACCCTCGCCCAGGGTCCACTCCGTCTCTTTCCAGGACCAGATCTTGTCGGAGGTAACCTCTTTTGCCAGATCCATACCCTTGAGGCCCGGGAAGGCTTTTGCCAGTTCCAGAGCCCGCTCGGCAGTGGCGTTTTCACCGGCAACGATGGCACCGTTCTGGGAGCCTTTGTCCCGGAGGATGCGGGTCAGACGGCGAGTATCGATGTCGGCGATCCCAACAATGTTGTTGCTTCGCAGGTAATCGTCCAGAGTTCCCTTGCTACGCCAGCTGCTGGCCAGCAGAGGCAGATCGCGGATAATCAGGCCGGCGGCCTGGATGCGGTCTGACTCAATGTCTTCTTCGTTCACACCGGTGTTACCGATATGCGGGTAGGTCAGGGTCACGATCTGGCGGGAGTAGGACGGGTCGGTCAGGATTTCCTGGTAGCCGGTCATGGCGGTGTTGAACACCACTTCGCCGCTGGTTTCTCCGTCAGCGCCGATGGCTGTGCCGTAGAACAGGCTTCCGTCTGCGAGTGCAAGGATTGCTGGTGTGCTCAAGGCTTGTATCCTCATCGAGTGGCGTATCGGTTCGTCACGAACAGGAACGCAAGCGCAAATTCAGGTTGCAAAAAAGCGAGACGGAGTCTTAACTCGGTCCCGCTTTTTCAGAATCTTTGTGCAAAGGTACGCTTGGTGCAGTCAAACCGCCTTATTGTAAAAAATATGGCGCTTTGTGTCCACGAGAAATGGCCTCACTTGAGGTCCAGCACGTCCTGCATATCATAAAGCCCGGCCGGCTTATCCTTCAGCCATAAAGCGGCCCGCATGGCACCCTTGGCAAAGGTCATCCGGCTGCTGGCCTTGTGGGTCACCTCGATACGCTCACCCTCGGTGGCGAACAAGACGGTGTGATCACCCACCACATCCCCCGCCCGAATCGTTTCGAAACCGATTTCCTTGCGGGTTCGCTCGCCGGTGAAGCCCTCACGACCATAGACGGCACACTCTTTCAGGTCACGACCGAGGGCATCGGCGACGACTTCACCCATGCGCAGGGCCGTTCCCGAGGGCGCGTCTTTCTTGTGGCGGTGATGGGCTTCGATAATCTCCACGTCGTAGTCGTCACCCAGGGTTGCGGCGGCGGTGCGCAGCAGGTTGAGGACGACGTTAACGCCCACGCTCATGTTGGGCGCAAACACTACGGGCGTGGACTCGGCGGCCAGAGCCAGTTGCTGCTTTTCGGCGTCGGACATGCCGGTAGTGCCGATCACGAGCATCTTGCCGTTGGCCTTGCAGAACTCGGCGTTTTCCAGAGTCAGGTCCGGGAAGGTGAAGTCGATAAGCACATCGAAATCATCCTTCACATCGGCCAGGCTGCCGGCCATTTTGACGCCGGTTTTGCCGATCCCGGTCATTTCGCCGGCATCGGCGCCGATCAGGCTACTGCCGGGCTCGACCACGGCGGCACCCAGCTCGAGACCCTCGGTGCCGTCAACGGCTTCAATCAGGACTTTTCCCATGCGCCCGGCGGCGCCGATGATTGCTACCCTCATGCTCGCGTTCCTTCTTGTCGCGCCGATCAGAATTTCATTTCGTCGAAGAAGCTTTTCACGCCTTCAAACCAGGAGGTCTTCTTCGGGCCGTGCTCTGTGCCGTTACTGGCGTCCAGAGTTTTCTGGAACTCTTCCAGCAGCTCTTTCTGGCGCTTGGTCAGATTCACCGGCGTTTCCACGATCACACGGCACAGCAAGTCACCAGCAGGACCACCACGAACCGGGCTGACACCCTTGTTACGAAGGCGGAACAGCTTGCCGGTCTGGGTCTCCGGTGGAATCTTCAGTTTCACCCGGCCATCCAGTGTCGGCACCTCGAGCTCTCCACCCAGTGAGGCATCAACGATGCTGATGGGAACTTCGCAATAGAGGTTGCGGCCATCGCGGGTAAAGATGGAATGTTCCCGCACGGCTATCTGCACATACAGATCTCCGGGAGGACCACCATCGACGCCCATCTCGCCTTCACCGGAAAGGCGAATGCGGTCACCGGTGTCAACGCCGGGCGGCACCTTGACCGACAGTGTTTTCTCTTCCTGAACCCTGCCCTGACCGTGACAGGCCTTACAGGGGTTCTTGATGATCTGGCCGGAGCCCCGACAGGTCGGACAGGCCTGCTGTACGGTAAAGAAGCCCTGCTGCATGCGCACCTGCCCCATACCCTTACAGGTACTGCAGGTTTCCGGGCGGGAGCCTTTCTCGGCGCCGCTGCCGTCGCATACTTCACATTCGCGATGCCCCGGGATCTTGATCTGGACCGTCTTGCCTTTCACGGCCTCTTCCAGATCCAGCTCCAGGGTGTAGCGCAGGTCCGCACCCCGGGTGTTGCGGCCACGACCGCCGCCACCAAAGATGTCGCCGAATACATCGCCGAAGATATCCGAGAAGCTGGCACCGCCGCCTCCGAATCCGCCGCCACCGGCCTGGCCGTCAACGCCGGCGTGGCCGAACTGGTCGTAGGCAGCCCGCTTGGACGGCTCTGCCAGTACTTCGTAGGCTTCGCTGGCCTCCTTGAACTTGTTCTCGGCTTCGGTGTCGTCCGGGTTACGGTCGGGGTGGTACTTCATGGCGAGCTTTCGGTAGGCTCGCTTGATTTCCTTCTCGTCCGCGTCCCGGGAAATCCCGAGAATCTCGTAATAATCGCGCTTGGCCATGCTTTTAAAACCCTGTTTTTAAACGCGGAAAACGCGGGGATCTCCCCGCGTTTTCCAACTACCTGATGTACGTCAGATTTATCGCTTGTCGTCGTCTTTGACTTCTTCGAACTCAGCGTCGACAGCATCGTCAGACTTCTGGCCCTGGGCTTCTTCCTGCCCACCGGCTTGCTGGGTCTGATCCGCCTGATCTGCATACATCTTCTGGGCCAGCTCGGAAGAGACCTCGGTCAGCTTCTGAGTCTTGGCTTCGATGTCTTCCTTGTCGGAACCTTCCAGAGCGGTTTCGAGCTCCTTGATGGACGCTTCGATGGACTCTTTCTCGCTGTCGCTGACCTTGTCACCGGCTTCGTTCAATGTCTTGCGAACGGCGTGAACCATCGCGTCGCCCTGGTTGCGAACCTGGACAAGCTCTTCGAACTTGCGATCTTCCTCGGCGTTGGCCTCGGCGTCCTGCACCATCTTCTCGATTTCGTCATCGTTCAGACCGGAAGAGGCCTTGATCACGATTGACTGCTCTTTACCGGTCGCCTTGTCTTTGGCGGACACGTTCAGGATACCGTTGGCGTCGATATCGAAGGTAACTTCAATCTGCGGCACACCACGCGCTGCCGGCGGAATATCAGCCAGATCGAAACGGCCCAGCGATTTGTTCTGGGCAGCCTGCTTACGCTCACCCTGAACCACGTGAATGGTTACCGCGGTCTGGTTGTCGTCCGCTGTGGAGAACGTCTGCGACTTCTTGGTCGGAATCGTGGTGTTCTTGTCGATCAGCGGAGTTGCCACACCGCCCATGGTTTCAATACCCAGGGTCAGCGGGGTTACGTCCAGCAGCAGAACGTCCTTCACATCACCGGAGAGAACGGCCGCCTGGATGGCAGCACCCATCGCCACAGCTTCGTCCGGGTTAACGTCCTTGCGAGCTTCTTTGCCGAAGAACTCTTTCACTTTTTCCTGCACCAGCGGCATGCGGGTCTGACCGCCGACCAGGATAACCTCGTCGACTTCGCCTGCCTTCATGCCTGCGTCCTGCAGCGCCACTTTACACGGCTCGAGGCTGCGCTGAACCAGGTCTTCTACCAGAGATTCCAGCTTGGCACGGGTCAGCTTCACGTTCATGTGCTTGGGACCAGACGCGTCTGCGGTGATGTACGGCAGGTTAACGTCGGTCTGCTGGCTGCTGGAAAGCTCGATCTTGGCTTTCTCGCCCGCTTCCTTCAGACGCTGCATCGCCAGGGAATCGCCGCGCAGGTCGATACCGCTGTCTTTCTTGAACTGGTCTGCGAGGTACTCGATGATCTTCAGGTCGAAGTCTTCACCACCGAGGAAGGTGTCACCGTTGGTGGCCAGAACCTCGAACTGGTGCTCACCGTCAACATCGGCAATTTCGATGATGGACAGGTCAAAGGTACCACCGCCCAGGTCATATACCGCCACGGTACGATCGCCGCTCTTCTTGTCCAGGCCATAAGCCAGGGCTGCTGCGGTCGGCTCGTTGATAATCCGCTTCACTTCCAGACCGGCGATCTTGCCTGCATCTTTGGTAGCCTGACGCTGGCTGTCGTTGAAGTAGGCCGGAACAGTGATGACGGCTTCGGTCACTTTTTCGCCCAGGTAGTCTTCTGCAGTCTTCTTCATCTTCTTGAGAACTTCTGCAGACACCTGCGGCGGCGCCATTTTCTCGCCCTTCACTTCAACCCAGGCATCACCGTTGTCTGCCTTGGCAATCTTGTAGGGCACCATCTTGATGTCTTTCTGGACCACATCGTCTTCAAAACGACGACCGATCAGACGCTTGATGGCGTACAGAGTGTTGTTCGGGTTGGTAACCGCCTGGCGCTTGGCTGACTGGCCAACCAGGGTCTCACCATCGTCGGTGTAGGCGATGATGGACGGGGTGGTGCGATCACCCTCGGCGTTCTCGATTACCTTCACCTTGTCGCCATCCATGATGGCTACACAAGAGTTGGTCGTTCCCAGGTCGATACCGATAATCTTGCTCATTGAGTCACTCCAATTCTTCTGAATGCTTTCCAGGAGGCCATTTGCCTCCGCTTTCGCTATTTACTGGCTATATTGGCGCTTTAATCGGCTTTTCAAGCCTGCTCATCAATTTTTGGTGCATCTTCCGCTTTCGCGACCACCACCATGGCCGGCCGCACAACACGACCATTCAGCAGATACCCTTTCTGCACCACGGCTACCACGCTGTTCGGCTCGGCATCCGGCGCAGGCACCATGGACATGGCCTCGTGATGCTGGGGATCGAAGGGTGCGCCCACCGGGTTGATCTGCTCAACGTTGAATTTCTTCAGGCTGGACATGAAAAGACTCAGGGTCATTTCCACGCCTTCGCGAATTGAGGCAACCAGTTCGCCGGACTCATCGTGACCCTCGGTGCTCTCGACCGCCTTCTCAAGGCTGTCAGCTACCGGCAACAGCTCCTTGACGAACTTTTCCAGGGCAAACTTGTGCGCCTTCTCAACGTCGATCTCGGCCCGACGGCGCACGTTCTGCATTTCCGCCTGGGAGCGCAGCATCTGCTCCTGGAATTCCTGAACCTGAGCCTGGAGCGCTTCCACTTCGGAGGTTTCGTTGTCGCCGGCTTCGCCTTCAGCGGCCTGGGCCTCCTCTTTCGCAGCCTCGAGGGCTTCGTTCAGTTCCTCATGCTCGTTGCGGTTCTCGTCAGTGCTCATGGCTACTCCTGCTTCATCTAAAGCGGCCCGCTGTCAGTGGCCGGTTGAACATGGGCTCCGGCCGCCTCGAGCCGGAAAATGTCGTTGCGAACGGATATGGGGCCCGCTCTCCAGGTTTCAACCACCAAAGCCTGCAATCCTGAAGAAAATACCTGCCTCAGGTTTGCAAACCACAAAAACCCTGTATATATTCACAGTCACTGTATACATCCACAGTGTTTTGCCGGTTTCAGGAACAACGCGGAGGTTATCTGCATGCTGACTCAACTTACGGTTTCCAATTACGCCATCGCTGAACGGGTGGAACTCCAGTTCAGCAAGGGCATGACCGCATTGACCGGCGAGACCGGCGCCGGAAAATCCATCGTTCTGGACGCCCTCGGCCTGGCCATGGGTGGCAGAGCCGATGCCGGCGCCGTCCGGCATGGCGCCAAACGCGCCGACATCACAGCGACCTTCGACGTATCCGGCATTCCCGAGGCAACCGAATGGTTGGCAGAACACGAGCTGGATGACGACAACGATTGCATCCTGCGCCGGGTCATCAGCAAGGATGGCCGCTCCCGCGCCTACATCAATGGCCAACCCTGCCCCCTGAACCACCTCAAGGAACTGGGCGGTGTGCTAATGGATATTCACAGCCAGCATCAGCACCAGTCTCTTTTGCGCAAGGAAACCCACCGCAAGCTGGTGGACGAGTTCGCCGGCGTTGAGACCCTGGCCGCTGAAACACGGGAAGCCTGGAAATCCTGGAACCAGATCCGCCAGCGGCTGACCGAACGCCAGCAGAATGCCGATGAAGCAGAGGCCAAACTCCAGCTTTTGCGGTATCAGGTGGAAGAACTGGATCGTCTGGCCCTGGAAGCGGGCGAGCAGGAAAACCTGGAACAGGAACAGGCGCAGCTCAGCCAGGCTGATACGGTTCTGCACAACAGCCATCAGGCCGCCCTGCTTTGCACCGAAGATGAAACCAGCGCAGTGGATCTGGTGCGCCAGGCGTTACAGCAGCTGGAGCAGCTTCCGGTGGATGTTCCCGCACTGGCAGACACGATCCAGATGCTGAACGAAGCCCAGATCCAGATCAGTGAGGCCGGCGACAACCTTCGCCATTTCGTCGAGGACTACGAGGCCGATCCGGCTCGACTGGCGGAAGTGGAAGAACGGCTGAGCGCCATCTACCAGATGGCCCGCAAACACCGGATCACACCGGAAGAATTACCGGAACTGCATCAGCGCCTGAGTGCGGAGCTGGCCGAGCTGGACGGTGGCGAAGGCAGCCTGGAGCAGCTGGCCGCAGAGCTGGACAGCCAGCGCGGACACTTCGATGAACTGGCCGCGGAGCTGTCAGAGGCCCGTGCCAGGGCCGCCGCCGAACTGGATCAGCGGGTCGCAGCGGAGCTCGCCCAGTTAAGCATGCCCAACATGCAGTTCATTACACACCTGAACCGCAGCAACGGTGGGGAGCCGGCACCCCACGGACTGGAAGAGATTGAATTCCTGGTCAGCGCCAACCCGGGGCAACCTGCGCGGCCACTGGCCAAAGTAGCCTCCGGCGGCGAACTGTCGCGGATCAGCCTTGCCATCCAGGTGGTGGTTGCCCAGACATCAACCACACCCACACTGGTCTTCGATGAAGTGGATGTCGGCATTGGCGGCGGCACGGCCGAGGTGGTTGGCCGACTGTTACGGACTCTTGGCGGCAACGGACAGGTGCTCTGCGTCACCCACCTGCCGCAAGTGGCGGCCCAGTGTCATCAGCACCTGTTTGTCAGCAAGTTCACCGAGCAGGATGCCACCTTCTCGAAAATCGAGACGCTGGACGATCAGGGCAGAATCAGTGAAGTGGCGAGAATGCTGGGAGGCGTGGACATGACCGAACATACGATCGCTCATGCCAGGGAAATGTTTTCAAAGGGGCAGGCAACCCATCACTGAGCCGCGAGCAACGATCCACTACCCCTCTCGATCCTGAGAGCTGTTGGGGCGGGCCATAAACCCGCCCCTTTTTTCGTTCCTTCAGCCAACGACCCGAGCCAGGCTCAGGACTTGATCGGCTTTACGTACAGAATCAGGCTGTGGTCGACGATTTCGTAACCGTGCTCTTCGGCAATCTTCTTTTGTCGCTCTTCAATGACCTCGTCGACAAACTCGACTACCTCACCCGTCTGGGTGCACACCATATGGTCGTGGTGGTCGTCGCCGGCCATCTCGAACACGGCATGGCCGCCCTCAAAATTATGGCGCAGTACCAGCCCTGCTGCTTCAAACTGCGTCAGCACCCGGTAGACTGTTGCCAGCCCCACGTCATCGCCTTGCTCCAGAAGCTTCTTGTATACATCTTCGGCACTGAGGTGATGCTCCTCCGCGGTCTCCAGAATGTTGAAGATTTTGACCCGCGGCAGAGTCACTTTCAGACCGACTTTTCGTAATTCGGCGTTTTCGGATGACATGTTACTATTCACTCTTTGGTGTGCCTCACGGCTTCCGGTATGATGAAGCCGCCATTGAACGGTTAACCCGTGTCACACCTGCCTCTGGCAGGCGATTTCAAGATAGAGGATTTCCCCCGGCGATGCAAAAGCTCACAGCTCTCATTCTCACTTTCGTTCTATCCGGTTGCGTTTTCCCGGGCGTCTACAAAATCAACGTCCAGCAGGGAAACATCGTTACCGATGAGGAGCTGACGCAGCTGACCGAGGGCATGCCACGCAGCCAGGTGCACGCCGTGATGGGAACACCGCTCATGCTCAACCCGGTTGACCCCTCCCGCGAATACTACGTGTATACCTTCCAGAGAGAAGGCGGGGACATCCAGGAACAGCGCATTATCGTGTACTACGAGAACGACCAGTACGCCTATTACGAGGCACAACTGCTGGAAGAAACGCCGGCCTACTGAGCCTGACCTTTCTTTTTCGCCCGATTCAGTCGCGCCTGCTTCGGATCGATCTTCAGCGGGCGATACAGTTCCACCCGGTCACCTTCACGCAGTTCATGGGCGGCCGGGTCCTTGATCACCTTCCCGAACACGCCCATATCAATCGTATCCGGATCGATCTCCGGAAAAATATCACTGATCCCAGACAGCTTGGCCGCTTCCAGGGCAGTTGTGCCCTCGGGCACATTTACCGGCACAATTTCCTGCCGGTCAGGCCGGGCATAGGCCACTTCCACCTGAATCATGCACCCTCCTTCCGGTAAAGCTCATCAGCGCGCCGGCAAAAGGCATCCACCATCGTATTGGCCGCCTGACTGAATACCGGCCCGAAGGTCATCCTTGAAAGCGATCCGGAGAATTCGAACTCCAGGGTCAGGATCACCTTGCAGGCGTTCTCGTCCAGGGATTTGAAATGCCATCGACCGGTCAGGTTGCGAAAAGGGCCATCCACCAGGTTCATCTCGATCGCCTCAGGCATCAGCAACTGATTCCGGGTTGTGAGCGTGTGCCGCACCCCACCCTTGGCGATTTCTAGCGACGCTGTCACCTGCTCGGGCTGGCGCTCATGAATCTCCGCGCCAGCGCACCAGGGGAGAAACTCCGGGTAACGGGCGATGTCATTCACCAGGTGAAACATGCGCTCGGCGGAGTGCATAACCAAAGCTGTTTTATCAATCTGATGGGGCATTGGAACCGGTTGTCCTGCTTGCAAACACGCTGTGAAAAGGTTGCAGACTTCTGGAGAGGAAGACAGCCTCAATCACACGCTATCATAAAGGATATCGTCCTGTTTTGGGGCTTTTTCGCCTGACTTACCACCACTTTCCTCCACCCCCGGCGGCTTCTGGTCTGACACGGGCGCTGTCTTCTCGGCCTCGGCGGCTTTCTCCTCCGGCTCGGCCGGCGTAGCGGCAAAAGGCCGATCTCTCGCTGGCACTTCCCCGTCGTCCGAGACCATGGCAGCGGGCTGATCGCACCAGGCTGCAACATTACCGTTGCTGCAAAGGTTAGCCAGTGAAAAGGCCGTGTACTGGATCCCTATCCACGCAACAACGAGGGGCAGCACCAGGCGCATCACCCAGAACCAGATGCTGGCGAACAGTCTTGGCGTTGCGCCGAGCATGGTACCCGAAAGGTGCCGGGTCAGGCACCAGCCGGTAAACAGCGCAATCAAGATGGCCACGAGCGGAATCAGCAGGCCACCGGTGATCAGCTCCAGCCAGCGGAACATGGTGGCGCCGCCCATCCGCTCCTCGGCCCAGACATTAAACGACAGCAGAGACGCGAGCCCGGCCAGCCACACCGACAGACCAATCAGCAGCACCGACAGTGCCCTGGGCGCCCCGGTCCACTCACGAAACCAGCCCACGATGGGCTCCAGCAGATTCAGGGATGTGGTCCAGACAATCAGCACCACTAGCAGAAAAATAGCGGCGATCACGAACTGGCTCGCGGGCAACTGGGCCAGCGTGACCGGCATGGAAACAAAGAGCAGGCTGAAGCCCCGTTCACCGTCAAAGCTGTTGCCGTCTGTTGCGATCGCGAAGATCATCAGGCCAGCCAGGATCGCCACCAGGGTATCCATCAGCACCACGGCCAGAATCGAACGCTTCAGACGGGTTTGAGGCGTGGTGTACGAGCCCAGTATCGCCCAGACACCCATACCGAGCCCGAGCGTAAAAAAGGCATGAAACAATGCGGCTTTCAGGCTTTCCCAGGAAAGGTCCTCGGGATGCATGGCCAGAATATGGTTGATGGCCCCGTCGATCCGACCATGCCAGGCAGCCAGGGCGAACAGCACGAGCATCAGCACGAGGGCGCCCGGCACAACCACCCTCAGGGCCCTTTCCAGCCCCCTCACTACGCCCTGCGCCGAGACCCAAAGTACCAGTAGCAGAAAGAAGATATGCCAGGCCATGAATACCCGGTACTGCCTGGGGTCGGACACCAGCCCCGCCAGAATCCCGGTTGCCTCTGCCTCACCGGCGCCGGAGAAACGGCCAAGTGCGCCGAAGAACACGTAAGCCAGAGCAATGGATCCGAAGACTGCCGTAAAAGAGAGCACCAGAAAGGCGGCCAGTATGCTGAGCCGGCCAACCGCCATCCAGGCCCGGGACTGCCTGGCACTGCGAATCAACCCGTCCATGGCCAATACAATGCCGTGCCGGGAATACCGGCCAACAGCCGCTTCAGTCACCATCAGTGGCAGGGTCACCAGCAGCAGACAGGCGAGGTAAAGCAGGATGAACAAGCCACCACCATGCAGACTGGCCAGATAAGGGAACTGCCACAGGTTGGCAAGACCCACGGTAGCGCCCACCGCGGCCCAGAAGAAGGTTGATTTTCGGGTAAAGGACCCGATATGTGTCTGATACGGCGTAGGCATTCGCTTCCCTGAGGCCACTCAACAGGTCGGGGAGAAAGTCTGGGCCAGTATTGTAGCTGAAGGATCCCGTCGCGCACGAACCAGACACCGCCACAACGCCGAATTCGTGACCGGTCCGCCACTGTTGGGCTACAATGCGCCTTTTTCCGGCTGCAGCAACGCCGGCCCGTTCATTCGTCCGACCCCGGATTCATTGATTCATGAGCAAGAAAAAACCCGGAACGCCGAGCAATACCATTGCGCTGAACAAAAAGGCGAAGCACGAGTATCACATTGAGGAACGCTTTGAAGCGGGTCTCTCCCTGCTGGGCTGGGAAGTGAAGTCCCTGCGTGCGGGCAAGGCCCAGCTGGTGGACGCCTATGTGCTGCTCAAGGACGGCGAAGCCTGGTTGCTCGGCTCTCACATTACCCCGTTGATTGCGGCGTCCACCCACGTGATCGCAGACCCGACGCGCACGCGCAAGCTCCTGCTTCACGCCAAGGAAATTGCCAAGATCGTTGGCAAGGTCAACCAGGCCGGCTACACCTGCATTCCGCTGGCGTTGTACTGGAAAAACAACAAGGTCAAATGCGAAATCGCCCTGGTAAAAGGCAAGAAGCTGTTCGACAAGCGCGCCACCGAGAAAGAACGCGACTGGAACCGCCAGAAGCAACGCATCCTGCGCGAAACCAACGTTTGATCCTGCCCGCCACCAATTAACAAATACCTGACGCCGGTCATGGCCGGCGTGAACGGGTATGTCGCATACTCACTCTCTTTGTTCAGAATTCCATCGGGCCTATACTCGGGAACTCTGGTGCATGGCAAAGGGAGCCGCTTATGTCACCCAAACAGATACCAATGTCCGCCGTAGACCGCGCCTGGCTACGCATGGACTCGCCCCAGAACCCCATGATGATCTGCGGGGTGTGGACGCTGGAACGTCCTGTTTCCATGAATCGCCTCAGGCACACGCTTGAGGAGCGATTCCTGTGCTTCAACCGATTCCGGCAACGGGTTGTGGACACCGGAGACCGTGCCTACTGGCAGGATGACCCCCTGTTTGACCTGGACAACCACCTCCACCAGATCGCCCTGCCGGGAAAGGCCGATAAAGCCGAGCTCCAGAAACTCGTCAGCGACATGAACAGTACCTCGCTGGATTTCCGGCAACCGCTCTGGCAAATGCATTACATCGACAATTATGGGAGCGGCGGTGCACTGCTGATCCGCATCCACCATTGTATTGCCGATGGCATCTCCCTGGTTCGGGTCATGCTGTCACTAACGGATAAAACGCCAGAATCCAAGCTGGGTAAAGTAGCGTCAACGCGTCATTCAAAACCCCGCCAAAGGTCCACAGTCCAGCAATTGCTCCACCGCGCGGTGAACAACGCGCAAACTGCCACAAATCAGGCCAGGCTGTTCATTCAGTCCGTCCGGGAAGAGCCTAATTACCCTCTCAAACTGGCGTCCACCGCCAGTGCCGTGGCCCTGGACCTCATCAAACTCGGCCTGGCCCCCGTCGAGCCCAAAACCGGATTGAAGGAGCCACTTTCCGGGCGCAAACAGGTAGCCTGGGCAGACCCTCTGGATCTGGCCGAAGTGAAAGCGTGCGCCAAGGCTCTGGGTGGCACCATAAACGATGCATTGCTCTGTACGGTCACCGGGGCTTTACAGCGGCATTTTGCAGCTCATAAGGAAACCGTCCCCGAGTGCGGAATCCGCGTGGCCGTTCCGTTCAACCTGCGACCTCTTGATCAACCCATAGAAACCCTCGGCAACAAGTTCGGCCTGGTGCTGGTTACCCTGCCGGTGGAAGTGATGGACCCGCTCATGTGCTTCCGACAGGTTCAGGAGAACATGAATCGGCTCAAGCGATCCTATCAGGCCCAGGTCACCTACAGCCTTCTTGATTTATTCGGTCGAGGCCCCGATGTCATCGAACGGAGAGCTCTGGACCTGCTCAGCAACAAAGCCTCCGCCGTACTGACCAACGTGCCAGGGCCGAAAGAGGCTCTGTACCTGGCGGGCAGTAAGCTGACCCAGCCTATGTTCTGGGTACCCCAGAGCGGCAACATCGGCATCGGCATGAGCATTCTCAGTTACGCCGGCACCGTTCAGTTTGGCATTACCGTCGACAAGGCCATCCACGCCGATCCAAATGCCGTGATGGACTACTTCCGGGAAAGCTTCCAGGCCCTGAGCCACGCGGCCCTGGCCGGCAGGCATGGCAGTCATGAACGCAAGGCCAGCTAGGCCGGTAGGTACATTTGCCGGCCCGGCGGCACAAAACTGCAACAAACAAACCTTGAAGTCCGGCGAACCGGACACATATACTGGGTGTAAGGGGACGACATGGCTTCGACGCTGGTGGCGATCCCTTGAGTGCATGTCGAGATGGCAGCGAATCTCGTTAATCCAAAGCTGCAACGCAATAGTCGCAAACGACGAAAACTACGCACTAGCAGCGTAAGCTGCTAGTCGTCCTGACCGGGTCGCCCGTAGCCCGGAAGCAACATCTCAGGACGTCATCGCTTACGGGATGCTCCGTTATCCAGAGTTCACTGGCTAGCGGCTAAGATTTAAAGAACTCGGTTCCTGCACCCTGGCTCTCGGGTCGCTCGAACTTAAATCAATAGAGAGACGCTAAACATGTAGACCTCAAGGCTGAGTACTGGCGGACGCGGGTTCAATTCCCGCCGTCTCCACCAACCAAGAGTTTCAGGAGGTCCAGCGAGATCCACTGAAACGCCCTAAAGCCCCGGAAACGGGGCTTTTTTATGCCCGATTGATCCATCCACGTCCACTGGCATCCACGCACACTTGTGGGTAACATTGTGGGTAACGCGCCCCTGGCACCACATCGTTACCCACAAACTGGACAGACATGACCAGACAGCTCAATAAACTCTCCGCTAACGAAGTGAAAAATGCGAAGAGTTCCGGGAAGATACGAAAACTGGCAGACGGCGGCGGCCTGACGCTGGTCATCAAAGGTGACTCTAAATACTGGTGGTTAAGGTATCGATTTGCGGGTAACGAAAAGACGCTGTCGCTGGGCAGTTACCCACAAATTTCACTAGCCAAGGCTCGCCAGTCCCGCGACGAAGCGAAAGGTCTTCTCAAGCAAAACATCGACCCAAGCGCCCATCGGCAGAACGAAAGCCTCCAACGGGTAACCGATGGCGAGAACAACTTCCGCAGCCTCTGTGAAGACTGGTACAACCAGAAACATTCGGTTGAAGTCACTGAGGCTCATGCCGTCCGGAACTGGCGGCGACTTGAGATCTACACGTTTCCTCTGCTCGGCAAGCGCCCCATCCGCTCCCTCCAGCCAGCGGATATTTTGCAGGTACTGGACGGGATCACCAGAAAAGGCAATATAGAAACTGCCCACAGGGTTAAGACGCTTATCAGCCTGGTATTCAGGTATGCCGTTGCAACATCAAAAGCTGACTCCGACGTGACGCGGGATCTGACCGGCTATCTGCCCAAGACACAGGTAAAGCACCAGAACGCCCTTGTCCGGCCGGATGAAGTCTCACGGCTACTGAAAGACATCAACGTTTACCAGGGCCACTACGCCACCGCTGCAGCCCTGAAAATCTCGCCACTGGTGTTCACTCGTCCCGGCGATACCCGGCAAATGCTCTGGGAGCACATCAATTTCGACAAAGACCAATGGGAGTTGCCCACGACGAAAAACGGCGCACCGCTCATTGTGCCGCTGTCACGCCAGGCACTGGTCATACTTCGAGAAATCGAGCCAATCACCAGGCACCGAAGCCCGTATGTATTCCCGAACGCCAGAGATGCGAAACGACCGATGAGTAATGTCGCAATAAAGGCTGCTCTGGACCGAACCGGATATGGTGGGAAGATGACCGCCCACGGCTTCCGGGCCATGGCCAGAACCCTTCTTCAGGAGGAGCTCAAGTTTCCGGTACACCTGATTGAGATGCAGTTGGGCCACCGGGTTGCTGACATGCATGGCAGAGCCTATAACCGAACAGAATTCCTGGATGACCGCCGGTCAATGATGCAAGCCTGGGCTGACTACCTGGATTCTTTAGCCTAGAAATAACTCAAGAACCCGCTAACCTACCTGGCATCAAGCCTCATCAGGATCCTCTGCCTGACGACTTGCAAAACCGGCGTCCACCTTCTCATGAAGCCGAGCCAGTTCGTCCTGGATGCCTGACAGCACTGCATCCAACTCCGCGCAACCTGGCTCAGTTGGCCCCCTCGACGGAAACTTGCGATTAAAATCGAAAAGCCTAGGGCTTCCTGTTTTCTCCGGAGTTGCTCGAAGCTCCCCTTCAGACCGGTTCGTTACCAGTTCCTCCAGATGAGGGTGGGCCAGAAGGCGCGACAACACCTCCCCTTTGTTCAGGCCCGTCTTTTTCGAAACCCTGTCCAATGCGTTTTTGGCAGACCTCGGAATGAAGTAATTGACTGCGCATTTCGCCGACTTCTTTTCCCGAAGTTTCTTTTGACTAAATGCTTTCCTCATTCTGGATACCAGTTCCGCTTCCTCCTGCGGAAAATCTCGGAGAACCTGCCAGAGCTTCTCTTCCACAGACCTATTCGGGCTCCCATCAAGCAACCCTCTGACCAAACCAGGTTTCCGCTTTCGGAGGTACTCATACGCCCAGTTGGCTTGCGCCACATTCAGCGTATCCACCCAGGTCGTATAATTGTCATTAACCATTATTAGCACACTATTAATTAGTTATTTTCGCTTGCCTTTATTTTCTATCACTAATGTATCACTAAGGGATTTATGGTTACCACAACTCGGGGTATTCCAGTTTACCCGCCCCGGTTTCTCACTCCAAAACCACAGCAGGTGGGCAGACGTCCGTTTAGTCGCTCTGGAAGGAAGCTTGCTTCTGCTTTGAATGCCTTAAAGGAGCCCAAGCCCCTCCTTATAAGGCGTGAAGGGCAATGCCGGTGTCGCAGAATGACGCCCTGTTATTTTCTGTGCCGGCGAGTGATTTGATGACACAAGCAACGCCGGAGTCATCATCATGCGAATCATTAGACTAAAAGAAGTCATGGACCTGACCGGTCTGGCAAGATCCACCATCTACAAGTACATTGACGCCGAGACCTTTCCCAAGCCGGTCGCTCTCGGCGGCCGCTCCGTCGGCTGGGTAGATGAAGAAGTTCAGGAATGGATCCTGGAACTCATCGCCAAGCGGGACGACACACATTAACCCGTCCCTGAACGCCACCTGATCCGCTGTTCGTTTTACCCTCGCTTTATCTTTGACCTTTTTTATTGAGAACACCCAGCCAGGGCGCCAATCTGGTTGGTGGGCCGGAGCACGAGAGTGCTCTGGCCTGGTATATGCCGCTTCCTCGAACAAAAAAATAGCCCCCGTCCATGAGGGCTGAATTACCGAGCGCTTGCCTCGCTCAATCCCGAAGCCACCGGTATAGGCCATAGCTGGCCAATCCAAGGCTAGCACCGATGGCCAAACCGACCGGACCGGTGGTTGCGCCCAGGCTGGCACCACTGCCCATAAACCCGGCCAGGCTTGTGGTGGCCGTACCCACACCCACCGTGGCAGCCTTGCCAGCGAGCACGCTGCTCGCCATGCCTGCGCCTGCGGATACGCCAGCGTCGGCCAAGCGGTGGCGAATCCAATACCGGCTTGCCGCCCCCACCGCTGCGCCGGTAGCGAACGTCGCGGCGCTGCTCGCGGCCCGGTGCACCTGCTCACTTCGGGCCTCACCCTGCAAGCACCAATGCACGAAATGCTCACAGTTATTGAACACCACGCTGTAGGCATCTTCGCCCAGGCGCGAGCGGGCTCGGCTAACGGCTTGCTCGGGGGTGAACCTGGCCGCTGGATAATACACGGCCGTAACCGACTGACCGCCGGTGAAAGCAGACATGCGGGTCACGTGAACCCCAGCATTCTCACCATTGAGCCAGCCACCGTAGTGAATTACCTGGTTATCACCCAGATACAGCCCATGGTGCGTGTAGCCACCACAATCCACCACCAAGTGGTCGCCAGCCTGCCAGGCGCCCAGACGAATCACGCCAATCGGCAGATCGAAAACCATCATGGCGCCACCTCCTGTGTGTCAGACTCTACCGCTGCTTTTCTATCCTGACCTTTTTGCTTGCCCTGCCCTTCCGCCAAATGACTTAACTGCTCCTTCACTGACGGCTTCCGGCTGTGACTGCCTTCTCCCTTTGGTTTCATTGGTTGTCCTACCGAGCTTCCCTCCTGTGCCGCTACATGGTGCACCTGCCCTGAATTAGAATAGAACTCCTCCATAATGGCCGAAACATCCTCTTCCGTATCCTCGAACAACCCATTGGCAAATCCGACTCTTGCGGCATTATCCAATGCTGCCTGATCGAACCCGGCGTCTTTGCGCGCCTGATCCCTTTGCCGGGCCTGCTCAATGGCCTGTTCCAGGGTGACGCCATCCGGCAGCGTCAGGTCCACGTAGAAAATCGGAGCGCGGTGGCTCTGGGTCGTGCTTTTTCCGCGCAGTTTCAGCTGCAGATCCAGACAGGACAGCAGGCCACCGGAGACTGCACTGAAGTAACGCAGTCTGGCGGCCAAAGTCCGGATACTGTTGTAGCCGGTGGTGCGAAAGATGAAACTGCCCAACTCATCCTGATCACCAATGGCCACGTTCAGCCGTGCGTAGGGCTTGCACAGGCCGCCTTTTCCGAAAGGGCAGGCCTCGGGGCTGGGGCAACCCAAACGCTCAACCCCGTTTTCAGTGCGGCGACGGCACTGCTGGCCATCGCCAACGCAAATCGGGCGCCCGGTGCTTCGATCAAACAAACTGTACTCAGCCCTGAGATTCAAGTCTGGATCTGCGAACAGCATCCGCACTGGCAGGGTATGCAGCTTTTTAGAGGTATCGCCACCGCGCAGGCTGTCATCCAAAGGGTGCAGCAACCAGCCGCCCTGATGCTGGATCTGGGTTGTAAGAGTGAATTGATCGTCTTTCTGGGGAAGCCGGTGACCATTCTTTTCGATCACTCGGCCAATGCTGATGCGCCCGATTACCGGGGGTGTGAGTGCAAGACCTTTAATCATGACAAAATTCCTTAATCAATGGGTACCCCTAACCGGCCCGATTTTCTTGAAGTCAGGCCGGATGGAGGACGTTTCAGTGAGAGGGCGTTACTTGTTGAGAATGAGGAATCGGCGACTGCCAGGCCTCGTGGTCTGATAGGCATCAGCCAGTTTTGGATGATCCTTCAGCAGCCGGGCCACGTCTGTGGTGGTGCTGTCCTTGCTGCGCTTCCAGCTAATGCGGCCATTGGCAAGCTCAGCGGTAGAGGCATCCCCCATAGCTTGCTGCAGGCGCTGCTTCAGGGAAGCTTCTTCGGACTGCAAGCTTTTAAGCTGATCGCGTAGGGCCTTCAGCCGGTTCAAACTGTCTGCCAGATCGTCCCTATTGGTCAGATCCAGGGTTTCGCCGTCATCCGTCGGGAACAGGGCCTGAAGGGCCTTGTGAGCGGATTCGGAGCCGTCTGCCGAGGGTGGCGTGTCGGTCCACACCAGATCCCAGAACTGCTGTTCCAGTACGATCAACGCATCAATGAGCTCCTGGTTCCGCTCAATTCGGTAAGTGCGAAACTCCTGGCCACAGATCAAAACCGCCACGTCGGCAGCCTGGTCGCCGGTCACAGCCAGCTGATGCTGGACCTGGCATTGAATGTAATCCGGTACACCGTCCTTCCAGAGCCGTGCCCCGAACTCACCGGCGGTCTTGCACTCCAGGATTTGAACGTCCGGATCCTTGGCCACGGCGTAATCCAGATTGGCCAACATCCAGGGTTTGTCCGAGTCCGGATGTTGCAGTACCGCGTTCACCCGCCTCACCCTGCGGCCCGTGGCCTCGCTGTAGTGTCTGGCAACCAGTGGTTCCAGCGCCTGCCCCCAGTGCAACGGCGATCGACCCTCGCCGGCTTCCGGCATGGGTGTGGGAAGCATGCGTCCGGTCTTGATCATCCACAGCTCCAATTGGGACTGGTAGGGATTCAGCCCGACGGCGGCTGCGGCATCGCTGGCGCCAATACCCTGATTGCGAATCTGCAACCATTCATCGCGGGGCATGGCATTGGTGGAAACCAGGCGGATGGCCTGGCCGTGCTTGGACTTTGAGATTGAAGTGGGTTGAAGTTTCGGGGTAACGGTCGTTTTCGTTTGCATTGGGAATCTCTCCTATGAGTTCTATTTCGTCAGGCCACCAGGGCGTTAGCTTCGTCCAGGGCGTTCTGTTTGAGTTGAGCGCCTGGGCCAAACCAGGCCGAGTCAAGGCGGTAATCCGTGCTGCGGGCCCGGCGCTTGTGGTCCACGAATTCGGTGACAGCGTTGAGCAAACCAAAAGCCGTGCCGTGGGACGAGGCCAGGTGCGCCCCTCTGCCCTGCCCCTGATACAGATCGTGTATCTGTTTCAGCGCACGGGGTTCGGCAGCCTTCCCTTTGCCATACTTGCGCCGCCACTTATCCAGCCCTTCGGGCACCAGTACCCGTTCCAGGAATCGCTGCGCTTCCTTGTCAGTGACCTTGCGTTCACTGAGTCCCTTCAACTGATCCATGAATCGGCTCCAGCCTGCCACGGAAATGCCTAATTGCTGCTTGACTCGATCCGCGTCGAAACGGGTGCTGTGGGGCACGGTGACTTTGCGAACGCCTTGTTCCCGCAGAGACACCGCCAGGGTGTTGTTGCAGACAACGCGAACACTGGTGAATTGCGCGGTGGTGGCCATGGTTCCGTCGCAGGCAGTGGCCAGTAACAGGTAGCCGTGAATGCGGTCTGCCCCGGCCAGCACACCGGTTTGCCCAGTACGAGCCAGTGCCCACATCTTTCGGCCACCCTTGAGGACACCGGCGGTATCCAGTTCGAAGCCAGCTACTTCGGTCAGATCCCGATAGAACGCCAGGATCTCCTCCGGTTGCACCACATGGTATCGGCGGCTGACCACCGACAACGGCTCCCGGGTATCGGAGCGGTACAACACTTGCTGTTCCGGATAGCTCAGCAAATCACCCATCGGGGTGTTGCCGCCGGTCAGGTAATGGACCGGAGAGCTTTCAATGGTCCAGTCCATGCCAGCGGCTTTTGCCCAGACCTCCAGCGGTTGCTTTTCGGGCAGCTGGCTACCCAGCCCGTGCCAGGGTGTTTCACCGACATAAGCCATGGTTTCAACTAAATGGGACATAACCCCCTCCTCAAAAGACAGACACAAAAAGCCCCGGGCCGGTGCCGAAGCACCAGACCGAGGCCGGTTCATACCGATAATGTCTGTCTCAATTTGAATGGTTCACAGACCCTACATCTGCCTAAGGCCAGAAAGGCTGTGTAATGGTTTGCTGAAGGCAAGTTCGAGCAAGTCTTCCCTCTTATTATTTACCTGTTATGGCAACAACTGTTTCTACCACACAGTCAAAAACCATCTTAACCACTGATCCTCTGAGGGAACCTTTCGCCCTCATTCCTCGCGGATTTCTCACGCTCACGGACGCCCAACGTCCGTTCCATCACCCAATGTCTGATAAATGAGGTTTTCATGCCCCCCGTTCTCGACCGTCGAATCCCCGACCCAGCCTTCCTCGAATGCCGGGCCGTTGCCCAGAAGATAGCGACTTATCTCACAACCGACTCTCAGCTAAAACGACACAGCAAGGCCATGGAAGAGTGTGGCGCTGGCCTGGTCAACCTGTACGACTCAACACCGGGCAGAGGACATTTCTTCTGCCACAAACGCTTCTGCCCCGTTTGCCAGTACCGCAAGGTCTGGAGATGGCGACGTGTAGCAAGACACCGGTTGGAAAGAGCAAAAAGGCTTTACCCCAAAGCTCAGTTGATCTTCCTGACATTGACCGTTCGCACTATTCCAGTGGGCGAACTACGCACAATGGTGAGGCATCACATGAACGTGGCTTATCGAAAACTCCGGATGACGCCGCACTGGCAGAAGGGTGTGCTGGGCGATCTCCGTTTTCTAGAGGTAGTACCAGGCCAGCACGATGCGGGCTATGCCCACCCGCACTTTCATTGCATTTTGCTCGTACGCCCTTCGATGTGGGGTGGAAAGGACTACGTGTCGACAAAACGATGGCAGGAGATCTGGGCACAATGCCTGGGGCAGCAGGATCATCCGGAGGTAGGAAAAGAGCATATCAAGGCACTCGACGAAGAAACACTCTTGAAAAGAATTGAAAGTATGGCCGGTTACTGCAGTAAACCGATGACACTTGAAAGCCTGCCTCCGGCACCATGGGTTTGCGAGGCCATAAGTCAGCTTAAAGGGCTGCGCATGGTAACCGCCGGGGGCGCCATGCGAGGCATCGCTGAAACCTTATGTGATGACGAGACAATCGCAAGAAGGCTTGAACGGTGGGAAAAGGATATTCAGCGGATACTTGAAGACCCGGATATTCCCTGGACGGACGAAGCAATGTCTGCAGAGCGAATGACACGGTCATCCTGAGCCGCTTTGCAATGCTTTTAACACGCATCCCCTGTTCACGCACCTGTTGGGATACGCCTGGAAACTGGAATGGCAACCCAAGAAATGCTTCCACTACCACATGCTGTTCTTCTTCGATGGGCATCAGTGCCGGGACGACACCACCCTGGCCCAGCAGATTGGCGAGCTATGAGCAGGCCCCATCACCGAACAACAGGGGCTGTACTTCAACTGCAACCTCAAAGCCGATCAGCGATACCGGTACAACGCCCTGGGGGCAGTTGACTACCACGATTTCGAGAAACAACGGGGACTTTACAACCTGGCCCAATACCTGACCAAAATCGATGATTACGCCGCCATGCTGGTGCGGGGCCGGACCTTTCAGACCAGTCAGCTGCCAGCGATAGCCGAGGGAAGTACACTCGGTCGCGCCCGGCAGGGTCTGACCACCTGGACTGGATCGGCGGCCTGATCTGGCCATCCGCTTTTATTCCCCTGGACAGACCATTGTGGCCGTACCCAGATGGTCTGCCACAATGGAGAGCGTAGCAAATACGAAAGCTGGGAGCCTGCGTCGCTCCTTTACCGGGTCACGCCATTCACCAGCCAGAGACAGAAATCTTGCAAACGAGGTTGTCACCGGACCGACCATGACATCCAGTCGAAGCAGATCCATGGCATAGGAGAACGCTATCGAATATAAGCACCCAACATTCTGAAACCTGACTATCAAGGAGACCCCAAGCGCGAGAAACTAGGCACATAGCCAGCCAATAACGGGGCTTAGGAAACAATTCCTGAGTTAGTGATTACTAACATTCGTTTCAAGGGTAGACTGATTAGAAGCTAGACATAGCGAAAACCCAGATCAAAAACCAAACAAATAATCGAAAATTCCAAACAGGCCTGGGGACACGTAAATCGTTTGTGGGGAATATTTTTTGCTTGTGGACAAAGAGAAATTAAAGCGTTTTGGCGAGAGAGCCTTCTACGAGGATCAGTATTTAGCATACCGGCTGATTCCCTCGTCTGCGGACAATCCCGAGTACGTCTCACCGGCTGAGTTCACTGGCAAGCTTCGCCATCTATTCGCAGAACTTCCTAACACCCAAACCAGCACCGGAAAAGACGCGATCAGTATCCAAGCAGGCCTTGAGCGCATCGAACGGTATCTCCAAGAATCCAAGCAGGCCCCGGGCTCAAGGAAGTCACAGAAACGCTTCACATCGAAAGACTACTTGGCGCAAACGGGTGAAAAGCTCGATCGAGTCCACCAAACCTTTTTCGAGTTATATCAAGAGATAAAACAGGGCTATGACGGCCAAGATGAACAGGAACTGGTCATAACCAACGAGTGCATTCGCTACTTTCTGATGGTTTGCGCCGTCTGCCCACCGTTATGGATACCTCTTCGACCTGGCCAGCTAACACGTGAAGATTGGAACACTAACACCTACGCTCCCGACTACATCAAAGACTTTTTGAAGCCAGCCCTGCGACTGCACGATAACGAAGTGGATCTTGTAAACGCTGCACGAAACCGTATGATTCGTGAGCTTGAACTCCAAGAACTAAAGACTGAAGTAGCCGATGAAAAAAACCAAGGTGACTCAGCCCCCAACGCCGATGCTAGCCTTAAAATCCCCTCTGACCAACCATTAGCATCGACCTTTATACAAACTTGGAAGGAGTTTAAAAATGAATCAAGGTTCGAACAACAGAAGAAAGACCGGCTACGCAATCTGAAAAGCAATGCCAATACCTACAAGCAAGCTTTAGACGCTGTGGTCGCGAAGAACCCCAAGGGCCAGGTGATTTCTCCAGTCTTTGGGATTCAAGGCAACCGGATTAGCGATCGTGAACGTCGCGAACTTCTTAGTGCGGCCTGGGGGGAATTCACCGCGTTCATTCAGAATCCCGGACGAAAAACGGCCGGGCTGAAAGTACAGAGCAGTCTGCTAAGCGATTACCTGATTTGGTGGGTTATAAAGCAGCATGTTGCGCTCCTACCTGCAGCCGGAAAACGCTGGCAACCACACAGTTACCTGGTCACGATGATGCTATACAAGGCAAACACCTTTGAGCCATTCCCCGATCCCAAGCTCCACCCTGTTTTCCCAGCGCAGAAAAGCTGGTCTCCGACGATGTCGGCTCTGGAAGAGGAACTAAAACGGTTGTGGGATTTTAGTGTCATGAAGGCCGCCAATAAAAAATTGGATGTTAAAGGGACTCCTACCGGGTATGTGGAATTCCATTCCAAAATCCCTGAGGTGCCGCCAGGGGTTAATACCGACGACAGAAGCCTCGATATCACGTGCTTATCGCCACAGAACAAAGACACTTTTAGTGCCTATTTGCACCATTTCCTGGAGTACCACATATTTCGAGATCGTGCGTTGTTTGTAACCCTATTGCCAAAACCCGGACAGCGCAAAAAACCACAAACGCTGAGGAAAATGGGCAAAGCCCGAAATCTGCCTTTGGCAGAAAGGCCCTGGTTTATCCCGCCCGAGCAAATGCCATCTTGGTTACTGCACGGGAAATAAAGCATCATTAAGGTAATGCGTCCAACTTACTCTCAATCCTTGCCCATGGTATGAGCCGTCCGGCACCCCCGTATAGGACCCCCGATTTTCCACCTCCACAGGCGGCGGTGACGGGTTTTAGGCCCCAGCGGCATAGTAGCCTGCTGCCTATTCAGAGCAGGCTCTTTTCATGGATTCCATAGGAGAGTAAAGATGTTCAATCGCCATTACCCATCGACCACGCCCTGGCCTATTGCCGAGAACGCCTCAGAGTGCCCTCGCCGACCTTTTCAGGGTCGCGCTTCACCCATACCGGCCTTGCCCGAAGACTTCGCTGACAGTCGCCAGGTGAAGCTGGCGATGGATGAACCCAAGCGGCGCCTTATTCGGGATGCAAAAGTACTCTGCAAACAGCGGCGGATCACACAGGGCCAGATGGCCGACGAGCTGGGGATTTCAAAACGGACGCTGGAAGAATGGATGCAGTTCCGGCGGATGCCACAGGCGCCGAGTGAATCGCTGCTGCGACAGTGGGTGGTGCGTTATTCCGCAGAATGTGCCGCACCTGGTACCCCCATGCCCTAAGCTGTGGCTACCAGATCCAGGTCATCGTTTTCAAGATGACTGGTCTGGCCAACGCTCTAATCAAAGGGGGAATCTGACATGCACCTGCCACAGCTGATCCCTTCAGGCTTACTGGAGAAGGCTGAGCACTTGTTGTGGACGGGCATTAGCCTGAGCCAATACGGAAACACCAGCTTGCGAAAGAATTTGCGCCTTGGTAAGGCGAGCGGTTTCGGAGGCAAAATCCGCATCGAGGATACGACCGCGGGCCGCCTCTGCGTTCTCCGAAGAGGTCTGAATGTTCGCAATCGTAGACTCGAAACTGCCCTGCACCGCGCCCAGGTTAGAACGGATGCCGGAAATGGCACCAATCGCCGAGTCGATAATCCTGATCGCTTCGTTGGCACCGCCGACTGTGCTGATATCCACATCCGCCATGTCGCTTCGGTCTATGCTGGTGTTCTCGAACCCAAGAATGGCAGAGCCTTCACCAATTTCAATGTCGTTGGTCGATTCAAGCGTCAAGGCGCCGCGATAGGTGGTGGTACCCTCAACGCTGCCGGGAAAATTTACGGACATACCCCCAAACACCGAGAAGGCACCAACAGTGCCCCCATTGCTGTTATTGAGGCTTTCGTTAACTACGACGTTCTCACCCGCAACTTCAGTTTTCAACACCAACCCTTCGACGTCAGCGGTTGCAGTCACCCCCGTATCATCGGCGTGATCATTGATTGCGGACGCCAGGCTTGCCAAATCCACATCGACTCTCTCGAAGCCGCTAGCTGCCTGGGCAAACACCTCAGTGCCGTTAATATCGAGGGTATAGGCTGCATTGGCGTTGTTGGACAAGATAGAAAGGGCCACGCCAGGGATGGCGTATTGTTCACCAGCGGTGGAGAACCTGATTTCAGTCTCCGCCGAAGCTTCTACATCTGCCACCGCCGAATCGTTGATTGCCCTTGCTAGCGCATAGGCGCTGGCGGCATCGCGGGTCTGATCCCCGTTTTCGGCAAAAGCCGAAGACGCGGCAATGTTGGTTCCATTGATGCTAAGGTTACTGCCATTACTTGCAGTTCCGTCGACGCCAATATAGCTCCCTCGAGCTTCATAAACGGTGCTGCCCGAGCCCGACAACGAAGCGCTCGGTGTTTGACGAACGCTACTGGATTCCGAGACGAAGCCAGCAAGGTCCTCTAAACTTGCGCTGTTCAACGACACTTGAATATTTTCATTGGCGTTAGCGCCAATTTGAAATTTCTGCTCAAGAAAAGAGCCGTCCAGGAGCTTTCGGCCGTTAAAAGTCGTTGTGTCGGAAATCCGCTGCATCTCCTCCTTCAGGGCGCTTACTTCCGCCTGCATTGCCGCGCGGTCAGAGCTGGAATTGGTGGCGTTCGCCGACTGGACGGACAGGTCACGCATCCGCTGCAGGAGGTTGGTCGTTTCCTGGAGTGCGCCTTCAGCCGTCTGCGTCAAAGAGATGCCATCACTGGCATTGCGGCGCGCAACCGCGAGGCCGTTGATTTGTGAATCGAATCGTGTCGATATCGCCAGCCCGGCCGCGTCGTCTTTAGCAGAATTGATCCGTAAACCTGAGGACAGTCTCTCCAGCGACAGGCTGGCCAGCTCTTGTGATTTGCCAAGCTGATTTTGCGCGCTTAAAGACGCAACATTGGTGTTAATGCTGAGAGCCATGGCAAATCTCTTGTGATCTATGGGTGCCTTGCTACTCGCAAGCATGCGTGCATTGTGGCCACACTTAGAAATTATCGGCAGGGATGGAGATAAATTTAAAAATTATATGCATTACTTTTTAAGCCCGAAGATACTCGAGTTTCAGCCCTTGAGCCTATGACTTCACTCTGACGCTGAGCCTATTCAACTTCGTTGTCATTGCGATCTGCCCTGACACAAATGCCCTTGTATGTCTTGTTATAAAAGGGCTACACTGAATTCACTGTATTATTTTCATGTCAGGTTTAATCATGTCTACGTCAGAAAAAATAGCACAACGATTGCGACACATGAGGCGCGGCGTCCCGTTTTCTATTAAACAGTTCCATGAGCTGGGAACGCCAACGTCTGTACAAAAATCTCTGAGCAGACTTGCCCAAGAAGGCGTAGTCGAGCGCGTAGCTAAAGGTATCTATGTACGCCCAAAACCCCTGGCCAGCATGCCATCTATCAAAATCACGGCAAGTGCAGAACAAGTAGCAAAAAAATGGGCACAACAGCATGGCTACATACTAGTAAGGCAAGGTATTGAGTCCGCTTATCGCCTTGGCTTTCAGACACAGGCTCCTGTCAAAACGGTGTTTTGGAGTAACGGCTCCAGCAGGACGTTTTTGGTTGGCAATGAAATTGTTGAGGTGCGGCATGTCGCGGAGTCAAAGCTGCGGTGGAAATCGAAACCTGAAGGCGAGTTGCTGCGAAGCTTCACCGTCACCCCAGCCAATTCTGTTAAGATCAGCGAGCTCAAAAAGGCACTTTCCAGACTGAAGCTTTCCGAATCAGAGAGCCGCACGGCTATCAAAAAGCTAATGGCGACTCCGCTACCTCAAGGATGGCATGTCAAATTGGAGCAGTTTGAAAAGGAAATGATGGGTTGACGGACATTTTCGACTTCTATCGCGATCCGAAAAAACATGACGAGCTGAAAGCTATCCTGAGCCTTGGCGCCCAAAAGCATCCCGCTGGACTGGCTCAGAATTTCCTGGAGAAGGATATCTGGGTAGCCGAGATTCTGCGCCTGCTTTACGACGAAAACCTGCTTGGCGCGCACTCAACCGCCTTCAAGGGCGGTACCGCCCTGAGCAAGTGTTGGAGAGCTATAGAGCGTTTTTCGGAAGACATTGATCTCTCCATTCACTGGAGCGATCTCGCTTGCGAGCCTGATGAAATCGCGGCGTGGGAGCAATCTACTCAAAGCAACAGCCAGAAGAAGAAATTCCGTGAGCAGCAAACAAAGCTGCTAACAGAATGGTCTGTCAACTTGGTTGATCGTCTCAACGAAAGACTGGCTGAATATGGGATTGATGAGCTTGGGGCGGAGCTGGAACCAGGCTCGAAAGGAGAAAAGGTCAATATCCATTTCCCGAGATTGAGCAGCTACGACAGCGACTATCAACTTGATTACATCCTGCTGGAATTTGGTGGCCGCAACCGGGGCCGACCAACGGTAAGCCATAAGGTCGCGTGCTATCTGGCAGAGCTGGAAGAACTTCAAACGATGGCATTTCCTCAAGCAACGGTTGCCGCGTACCACCCTGGATATGTTCTTTGGGAAAAACTAACGGCCCTGCACCAGTTTTCGACCCAAGAAAAAGACCCAGATTCTCATCGACTGGCAAGACACTGGTACGACGTGGATTGCCTCCTTCAAAAAAGTGATTTCACCAACCCCCTTGATGCCATCGATGCAATGGTCGATGTAGTGACCATGAAGAGCCAGCGATGGGCACAAAAGGGCGTCACCTTCGAGGATGTGCTTGAAGGTCGCTTGGTGCTTGTACCGGAGGGTGAGCGACGCGACCAGATTGCAGCCGACCATGCTGCTGCAATTGAAGGGCGTATGTTTTTCGGCGTTCCAGATGACTTCGAAACCATCATTTCAAGGCTGAGAGAAGCTCAGGAAAAGATCAATGCCGGAATTAACCGCAACACCGGCTGAAAGCTCTTGATAAGCTTATTATTGAGAGTGCGGAAAAGTAATGCGAAAGTGAGACTTTAAAGATCTGCGTGAAGTCACGTTTTAGTGGATCCTAAAGCACGCAAACGCTTCGCCGTAGACGACTTCCGATCCCAACGCTCAACTTGTTGTCATTACATGACCTGGTACGCACTCCAACACAAGCCCGCACAAGGCGACCGTGCGGTTCACAACCTCCAAAATCAGGAGGTGCCATGCTTCTACCCGAAAATCGAGGTAGAGAAAATCCGGGCAGGCAAGCGCACCAAAAAGCTCGAACCCCTTTTCCCCGGCTATGTGTTCATCAACCTCGAACAAACCAGCCCAATGTGGGGAAAGCTCCGCTCCACTCTCGGTATATTGCGGGTCGTCAGCTTCGCCGGCAGGCCCGCCGCGATTTCCGATGCCGTTATAAACCAGATCAAAGTCAGCATGGACAAAGTGAGCGCTCAAGGCGGCATTAAAAAAGGCCAGACTGTCGAACTTGAAGAAGGCCCTTTTCGGGGCATCAACGCTATATTCCAAGCTTACGACGGTGAGGAGCGCGCGATCGTTCTTATCACGTTCATGCAGAAGCAACAGCAGGTAAGGGTACCGGTCTCAGCCCTGAAAAGATGAGAGCCACCATAATTGAAGCGTTGCGCCTTCCTCACCAGAAAGCCAGTCGGCCCCTAACCAGATAGTTGCACACCCAACCCTTTAACAAACCTTTACAGTTATTGCTCGCTAAAACGCCCCCATCAGACTTTCGTAGCTTGCGTTTCAAATCCAGTGCTTTAGTCTCTCCATTTTAATAACGAAAACTTAATCAACCGACAGGGACAAAGTTGGGATTCGATTACTCCTCGCTTTGCCAGAAACCCCGTCGCCTTTGACAAGCAAATCTATGACCTCAAAACACTGGACCCTGGTCGGTGGGGCGGTAGCGTGCCTGAAACCGATCGTTATCGCCTCTTCCGTTGGCCTGTTTGCAGCACCGGCTTACGCTTGGCAAGATCAAAAAGATCTTGCATTTCCTGGTTACAGCGGATTCCTGAACGTGCCGTCCGCTACCGTACTTGACCATGGCCAGGCCAGCGTACAATGGTCCGACCAGGCATACCTCTCAGGCAGGTCAGGGTTCGGCACGGGTCGTTATGGGCATCTCAACAACGTCTCCGGAACGTTTGGCGTTTTCCCCAACGTTGAAGTTGGCGGGCGCATGGCCTGGGACAAAACTCAAACAAACTGTTTTACCGAGGGATGCACTATTCGCGATCTCTCTGCAAACATTAAAATTCAAGCGCCGTTTATCCCCCAGGACTGGTTCACCCTCGCGGGTGGCGCGCAAGATCTTGGGGGCGAGACTGATGATTTCGAGGCCCTCTACGTGGTGGCCGGAAAACGCTTTGGCCCTGTTGAGCTGACAGCCGGCTATGGCAAACCCGAAAACACTTCTCGTTACCTCGACGGCGCATTCGGCGCCATAAGCTACCGGCCCCTGCCCTGGCTCAACATCATCGCGGAACACGACAGCCAGGATGCTCGCATAGGTTTCGGAGCATCCACCCCAAAAGATTGGCTTCCCTATGGCCTGCAGATAAAAGGCAAAGTGCTGGCCTGGGACAACATCGACGAAGGCAATACCCGCAATTTTGCGTCGATCGGGCTCACTATGCCGTTTGGAAACGCTGCCTTAAAACAGCGCTCGGAACCCGTAAAGGCTGACCGCGTTGCTTCGCCGGCACCAACGATTGAGACGCAAGATATTGAAACAAAAGCTGAAATGTCTGCGTCCAATCCAAGATCCAGAAAGAGCGAAGATAAACCCAACCGACACGCTAAAAGTATCGCCCAGGTTGTAGGCCAAAAGTTGGTTGATGCCGGCTACGACAACGTGCGCACCGCCAGTGACGGCGACACGCTGCATATCTGGTGGGAAAACAATCTCTATAACCGCGATGAACGAGCATCCTTCAACGAAGTAGCTCGCGTGTTTCAACGAGCCGTTGGTGACCATCAACGCGCCGAGTTGACACTGCTCAACCAAGGCCTTCCCGTCTTGACGCAAACGGTCTCATCCGCTGGACAATCTACTCATACCGCGCTTGCCAACCAAAGCTTGTTCAGCTCTGACGAACCGGAATGGGACTTCGAAGGCAGCTTCGGCCCAACGTGGAAGCCAAGACTCACGCTCAGCCCCTCCATCAGCAGTGGCGTGGCCACCGAATATGGCGTATGGGATGCATCTGTGGCTTTAAAATCCGAATTGGCTATCAGCCTCTGGCCCGGCGCATTGGCCGCTGCTCGATACGACGCCGAGGTTTATCAGACGGAAGACTTCGACAAAGGTGGCGTTTTCTACAACAACCGCCAGCAGACGGCGCTCGTCGAAGCGGAGATCCAGCAAACCTTTAAATTGCACCCGCAGCTCTACACCAGTTTCCATGCAGGTCGGTATGCTATTAATTACGATGGTGTTCTGAATGAAACCTTACTGCTGAGCCCTGGTGGTCGTCATGCAATCGGGGTTCTGGGGGGCGCCTTCAAACACAAGGACCTCGATGACACTGAGAGCACGCAGGCACTTGCTCAGTACAGCTATTACAATCCCAAACTGGATGCCCAATTCACTGTCTACGGCGGCCAGTTTTTCGCAGAAGACAAGGGCATTCGAATAGACAGCCGGTTCTGGTTCGGTGATTACGCCATTACCTTGCAATATAAAAACACCGACGCCGAATTTGTCAGCCTGGGCTGGGTAATCCCATTGACGCCCCCAAGAGATCACCAGTTCAAGTATTTGCAGGTAAAAGGCGACGCAGACTGGAACTACGCCATTCAAACTCGAATCAACGAAGATCAAAATCGCCTTTCAGAAGGGGGCGCGGGCATCGTTCGTTCTTCGAACCCGCTCAGCGAGGCTTATCTGAACCGCTTACGAATCGGGCATTGACGGAGCTCGTTGCCGACTAAAGTAAACTAAGCGGCATAAAGCATTTAAATCGGTCTAATAATTTGCGTTTTAAGCATCATCAAATATATTGAGGATTAAATACGAGAAAAGGACCGAAAAGTCGCGCACTGCTCACCAGCTAACAGCAGATTAAAGGAGGATAAGCTATTGGCAAAAAACAACTAAAGGCTCTTGAGAACAACTCTTTGCGGTGAAGCTGCCACCAGAACGCAGGTAAACCGTAAACCACCAAGCAAAAGGATGAAAATAGAATGCAAATGAATAAACTGGCAGTCGCTGTAATGGCAGCAGGTTTCTCTTTGGCGCTCACTGGTTGCGGAGGCAGCAGTAGCAGCAGCAATGAGCCCGCCGCTCCACAGGAAGTCACTTACGCAGGCAAAGTACTGACCGAAGGCAGTGTCGTTGGCGCAACTGTATGCCTCGACGAAAACGAAAACCTGACCTGCGATGCGGACGAACCCTCCGCAACCACCGACGGCGATGGTAATTTCAGCATCACCACGGATGAGACTGACGCAAACCTGGTAGCCGAGAGTGCCGCCGTTGAAGGTCTGACTGTATTTGTATCACCTGCAAACACTGGATCCATCGCGCCCGGTACTCGGTTGACTGCACCGAATTCCGCGCAGATTATCTCTCTGTTTACAACCGCCGCGCAGGTTCGTGCCCTTACCACAGGCGTTAGCTATGCAGAGGCAGAGCAACAGCTCGCAGAAAGTCTTGGCCTTGGCTCCGACACCGATCTTGGCAACCTTGATTACACCGCCGAAGGTGGTGACCCTAAGGTTCTGGCCGCAGCACAGACCATCGCATCCCTTGTCGGTGGCAACTTGACTACCATTTTGAGTAACGGTGGTGGATCGACTCCAACGGCTACAACAATACTCGCGTTCAACGATCTGTTTAAACAAGATGCCAGCGGCAAATCTCGCCTCCAGGTCATCACCGAGACACTCGCAAATACCGATGAAGCCAACCTGGGGCAGGCGGTCAACACGCTTGTTCAGCAAAATATAATCGACCCAGCCGACATTCAGTCTGAGCTTGATCGCATTCAAGGCATCCTGAACGGAAGCATTACCCCGACTCCGGACCCGACCGGCGGCACTGGCGGTGACTCTGGCGACGGCACCCAAGGCGTCAGCTAAATCCACGACTGGCGTTAGCTCCGCCGCCATAGGTGCGGCGGGGTTTTATTCCCACCTGATAAAAACCGTGACCATCATCTACAAAGTCTTTTTGACGGGATTGGCCCTTTCTGCGGCCAGCAGCCCTCTTATGTCCGCCCCATGGCTTGAACCCGGCGATACCAGAGCCAGGTTTGCGCTTCAGAAACTGGCGGATCAGGGCAATACCGAATTATTAGTAACCACCTGGCCCGTGATGTGGGGCGAGGTGAACGCGAGCACGTCCCACGGTAATGGCAAAAATCCTGAATCAACGGCCATGTCGAAGGCTTACCTGAACTTTGAACAAGGCCAGCAGGCAGCCCAAGGCTTCCGTGGTGAGTTCAACATTCAAGGGCAAAGCCAGCAACCGGCCACTGATGATTTTCAAACGAGCATTAATGGTGAAGTCAGCGGCTCCCTGAACCTACAATGGCAAGGCAACGCCTGGGCCGCCGGGTTAAACACCATCTATGTTAATAACCCGGTGGACAACGACGAATTCCGGCTGGACGGCTCGTATATAGCCGCAGCGGCCGGAAACTGGGCTTTCGGCGCCGGCGCAATTGATCGCTGGTGGGGGCCGGGCTGGGGCACCAGCCTGATGCTATCGAACAACGCCCGCCCGATTGAAAGTGTTTGGTTCAACCGTAACATCAGCCATGCCCCTAAAAGCCCGTTGTTATCCTGGCTAGGGCCATGGCACGTCACTTTACTGGCCGGCAAAAACCAGACGGAGTATTGGGTTTCAGAGGCTAGCCTTGTCGCTGCCCGCTTCACCTTCCGGCCATTACCCAGACTGGAACTGGGGCTATCTAGCGCGGTGATTGATGAAGACGAAAAACACACAGAGAACAGTAACGATAACCTCAAGCTCACCAGCCTGGACTTCCGTTACAGCCAGGCACTGGGCCCACAGACCAGCAGTTTTTACGCCCAAGCTTTGCAACAGCACGGGCAAACCGGCGACAACACCGATATCCGTTGGTTACTAGGTACCGACTGGACCACCACTTTGCTCGGTGCAGACCAGCAGTGGTATCTGGAGTACACCAACATAGTCGCTGACAACCACCAGCATGTGTCCAGGTTAACGCCTGAGAATAGCTCGCAGGGCCCTGACTATCAGCGCAGCCTGGTTTCCGCCATGAATACCAATAGCGATTCGCTAACCATGGGCGCCTTCCACTTCCTTAATAATGGCGCAAATCTCGGTGCCTCACTTATGCTCGTCCAGCAGCCGGAGCAGAACGGCCCGGCCACAGCCACCTTCAGTTACGCCCAAGAGGTTCTCGGCGGCTGGCTGAAGCTCAAAGCCAGCGTCAGCGATGAAGAAATCGAATACGCCAATGGCGAGAAAGATCAAATAGCGGCCAGCGCCAGCTGGACCTATCGCTTCTAACGCAAACCATCATTCAAGATCAGAACCGGAATAAACCACCGTGAACCTGAAGCAGCTCCTACTTCCCCTAGCTCTATTCCTGCCTGTAATAACCCAGGCCCAATCAATCAGCCCTGCGCAGATTGAACGCTTCAAAAGCCTTCCAAAGGCCCAGCAGGAAGCCCTGGCCAGCCAGTACGGGATAGATCTGGACTCTATCAGCGCCTCAAGCTCCTCCAGCGCCAACGGCGACCAGATCCGCAACCCGCAGCCGGTGGTCACGCCCACAACAAATGAACGAAACGGCGAGCTGGAAGAAAGCAACGTCGCCACGAAAGACAGCAGTGCCGAGAATGAAAAGACAACCAACCAGCTGGAACCATTCGGTTACGACCTGTTCGCTGGCAGCCCAAGCACCTTCGCACCGGTAACTTCGATTCCTGTTCCCAGCGAATACAGCATCGGCCCCGGCGATGAAATCCGCATCCAGATGTGGGGTAAAGAAAGCCGCCAACTCAACCTCGTGGTCGACCGCAACGGCGTCATTAACTTCCCGGAGATTGGCCCCGAGCCGGTGGTGGGCCTTTCGTTCGCGGAACTGAAAGAGCGCATCAACGCGCTCGTGGACCAGCACTTTATCGGCATGAAAGCCAGCGTCAGCCTGGGCGAGCTGCGGAGCATGCGTGTGTTTGTACTAGGCGAAGCCAGAACCCCCGGGGCATATACCGTCAGCTCGCTGTCTACCATCACCAACGCCTTGTATGTATCCGGCGGCATAAAGCGCACGGGGTCTCTGCGCAACGTCCAGCACAAGCGGGATGGCAAAGTGGTTGGCACGCTGGATCTTTACGACCTCTTACTCAAAGGTGACACCAGCGACAACGAACGCCTTCAACCCGGTGATGTCATCTTTATTCCGCCTGTCGGCAAGCTGGCCGGCATAAAAGGCGAAGTGCGCCGCCCTGCCCTGTATGAGCTGGAGGGCAGCCAGACAGTAGACGACATTATCCGGCTTTCCGGTGGCTTCACGGCCGACGCTTATCCCAAACGGGCACAACTTCAGCGAGTTGACGAAAACTTCCATCTGTCCCTGAAAGATCTCAACCTTACCAGTGCCTCAGACCAACAGCTTCCACTGCAAACCGGTGACATACTCACCGTCTCCTCGGTAACCGATCTGAGCGAGGGTTTTGTATCTTTGGAGGGCGAAGCCGTGCGCACCGGCCGCTATGCCTGGAAGCCCGGCCTGCGCGTGAGCGACCTGATTGATAATCTTACCTTCGATGTGACCCGCGATGCCGATTACAGCTACGCCCTGCGGGTACGTGAACAGATAGAGCGCAACATCATCGAAGTAAAGTCGTTCAACCTACGAAAAGCGGTAGCACAGGGCGACCCTGCTCACAATCTGACTCTCCAGTCCCGCGACAGACTCCTGCTGCTTTCAGAAACCAGCACGGAACAGCGACAGAGCGCCTTGGCCGACATCAATCGCCGCCTTCAGGCGCAAACCGGGCCGAACCAATGGGCACCAGTCGTAAGGGTAGCCGGCGCCGTGCGCTTCCCCGGCACCTACCCCATGCCCGCACAAGGCACGTTAAAAGATTTGCTAGACGCGGCCGGCGGCCTGAAAGAGAACGCCCTGCTATTGGAGGGCGAGATCACCCGCTACACCACCAGCAAACAAGGCATCGGTGAAACCAGTATTATTACCTTTGCTCCAAAGAAAGTTATTGACGGTAGCTATGACATGGCCCTGCAAGGGCGCGATCGAATCCTGATCAAAGGCGTGCCAGATTTTGCGAAAACCCGAACTATTACCCTGGCCGGGGAAGTGCTCTACCCCGGTGAATACACCTTCAGTGACGGCGAAACCTTGAAAGAGGTACTCACACGTGCTGGCGGCTTAACCGAAAACGCTTTCCCGAAAGGCGCCGTGTTTACCCGCGCAAAACTACGCCAACTCGAAGCCCAGCGGCTGCAGGAAGCCGAAGAGCGCCTGCAGGGGGACTTGCTCGGCGTGCAACTTGAAGGGAACAAAAGCGGCAGCAACACCACAGAACAGGTGCAAGAGGTAGAAGACCTCCTGAAAGATGTTCAACGCAGCCGCCCCGTGGGCCGGATGGTTATCAACCTGGCCGCTATCGCCGAGGGTGAGCAACACCAGCCCATCCGGCTGCAAGACGGTGACCGACTCACCGTGCCGGAAATTCCTCAGGCGGTTACCGTATTTGGTGAGGTCCAGTTCCCGACGAGCCATTTGCATCAACCCGGACTCACGGTTGAAGACTATCTCGAACGCTCTGGCGGCCCCACCCGGCAGGCAGACGAGGACAGAGTCTACGTTGTAAAAGCCGACGGCTCTGTAATGCTCCCGGAGCAAAGCAACTGGTTTGGTGGCGGCAGCCAGAAACTGAACCCGGGCGATACCATCATCATGCCCATCGACATAGACCGCCTGAACCAGCTGGAACTCTGGACCAACGTAAGCCAGATCGTCTACCAGATGGCGCTCGGCGCCGCCGCCGTCGGCAACCTCTAAAGCTGAAAAAGGGGTCTGACCCCACGGGGTCAGACCCCAACTTCAAACACAAACCTAAACAAGCCAAACATGACCCACTATCAAGAACCCTACCCCGCGCCTGACGACGAAATCGACCTCCGTGAACTCTTCGCCACCCTCTGGCGAGGTAAATGGATCATCATCGCTTTCACTGCCGTCTTCGCCGCCGCCGGCGTAGGTTACGCCCTGTATAAGCCCAACATCTACCAAGCCAACGTGCTCCTGGCACCGGCACAGGGCGAAGAAAGTAGTATGCGCGGCCTAAGCGGACAGCTGGGGGGCCTGGCCAGCCTCGCGGGCATCAACCTCGGCAGTGGCGGCTCCAATCAGGTTGTAATCGCCAAAGAAGTGCTGCAATCCCGCGCCTTCCTGACCGACTTTTTTCACCGCCACAACCTCATCATCCCCCTTATGGCCACCAAAGCCTGGGACGTGGAAAACAAGAAATGGGTGATAGACCGGGAAGTTTATAATCCGGACACCGGAGAATGGCTCACTGACGACGAGGGAGAAAGCCTAAAACCCACAGACTGGGATATGGTCAAAAAATTCAGAGAAAACCACCTTAGCCTGTCCACCAACGAAGAAACCGGCATGGTTACCGTTAACGTTAAAAGCCAGTCACCACTAGCGGCCAAAAACTGGGCCGAATGGCTGGTAAACGACGTTAATGAGCACATGCGCCGGGAAGATATACAAGAGGCCGAAGCGCGCATTGCCTTTCTGCAAGACAAACTTAACGAAACCAACATCGCCGGCATGCAGCAAGTGTTTTACCAGCTGATTGAGAGCGAAACGCGCACTGTGATGCTAGCCAATGCCCAGTATGAATACGTCTTTGAAACGGTGGACCCGGCTGTGGTGCCGCAGGAGAAGAGTGAGCCGAAACGAGCACTGATTGCCGTGATAGCCACCATGCTTGGCGGCATGTTGGGCGTATTTATCGTATTCATTCGAGCGTTTGTAAAGAATGGCAAAGACGATGATGTGGTGGAAAATTAATAAGAGGCCCTTATCGATTTTAGAAAATATTTAATAATCAATACCCTAAATTTTCAGATTTCCGCCTTTGGAAAGGCTGTTTTCAAAAAAGGCAGCAATAATCTGGTAAAGCGTGTTTCCAGCCCTGGAAACCTGATTCGGTCAATTTCCAACTATGGAAAGCCTGTTTCCAGACGGTCGCAGGCATTATCGAGTAAGATCTATTTCCAGCGCTGGAAATCCAATCCGGTCCATTTCCAACTTCGGAAAACACTTTTCCAAGCAATCGTTCCGATTGCGACCAAAAGCCAGTTTCCAGCTTAAGAACGTCGTCTTCCAAATTTAAAAATCAGTTAAGTGGTGAGCGGTCTCGTTTCACTCTGATGGGACCTCGTCAGGTAACCAAATGAAACTATTAGTCACAGGCGGCGCCAGTTTTATAGGCTCTGCTGTCATTCGGCATATTCTCCAGAACACCTACACTGCAGGCATGACATTGGACAGGTTGGCTTGAAATCCAGGGGCTGGTTTGATCGCGTGCTGGCGCAATCGCGGGGCGACGGACTGCGCGCTCGCCTGATCCGTGGCGGCCTAGGTAGTGCCAGCATCCAAGCGATTAGTCAGGTCCTGGCCCTGGCGCTGGGTATCGTGCTGGCGCGTGGCCTGGGTGCAGAAGGTTACGGAACCTATGCGTACGCTTTCGCGATCATGAGCCTGCTGATAGTGGCCGCCGAGGCTGGCGTGCCGACGCTGCTCCTTCGCGAGGTAGCGGCTGCGCATGGTCAGCAACGCTGGGGCCTACTTCGCGGTGCGCTCATTCGGGCTGGGCAGTTGGTGTTGCTGACTTCGGTTTGCGTCTCTGTTGTTGGTCTTCTAGTGCTCTGGGCCAAGGCAGACCGCTTCAACGCCGCCGAGCTTTACACACTGCTGTTCATGCTGCTTGTGCTGCCGCTGGTGGCGCTTACGAAGACCGTTGGCGGCGCCATGAGGGGGTTGCACCGGGTCGTCGCTGGCCAGGCGGTGGAAATGCTAATGCGCCCGTTACTGGTGTTGCTGGGGGTAGGAGCGCTCTTCCTGCTGGCCCCCCTATTTCGCCAACCCCAATATGTGATGGTGACCCAGTTCTTAGCGGCAGGAGTTGTTCTGTTAGCGGGCGGGTGGATGCTCACCCGCTACTTGCCGGTTCCGATCCGGACCCAGCCGGTCGAATACCGAAGTTCGCAGTGGCTCAGGAGCGCCTTACCCTTCACGCTCATTGGCGGGGCAGGAATTATCAACAATCAAGCCGACATTATCATGCTGGGTTGGTTTAGCAGCGCAGCAGACGTGGGCACCTACCGCGTGGCGGCGCAGGGGGCCACCCTGGTGGCCTTCGGTCTACAGGCCGTCAGTGCCTTGGTTGCGCCCCACTTTGCTCAGCTCTATGGCAAGGGCGACATGGAAAAGCTGCAGCGTCTAGCCACCGGGAGTGCGCGGATCACGCTGCTGGCTGCTCTGCCCGTTGTCGTTGCTTTTATCTTTTTCGGGGAGGGCATTGTTACCTTGGTTTTCGGAGCGGAATTTGCGGTTAGCCATCTGCCACTGGCTATTCTGGCCATCGGTCAATTGACTCTGACGCTCTTTGGTTTGGCGGGGCCATTAGTAAGCATGTGCGGGTTTGAGAGTGTCGTATCTAAGGCCATGTGGCTGTCGGCATTGGGCAATATTGTACTTAACCTAATTTTGATCCCGATCTTCGGCGTCGCAGGAGCCGCAGCGTCCACGGCAACTACAGTTACATTATGGAGTTTATTTCTTTTTCTATTTGCTAAACAGAAAATGGATATAATTGTCTGTCCGATCAATTGTTTGAGAAAAAAGGTGAGAGATGGAACAGGATAAAATTTGGGATTACTACCAAAATCAAGAGGACTCTGATCAATTTTTCTCGGAGGCCCGCCAGCGCTACATGCTTAGTCGTCTTGAGAAGGGCGCGGCTGTGTTGAACGTCGGTGTGGGAAGCGGCGCGCTTGAGCGGTTGGCTCTTGAAAAAGCTGTTAACATTTACTCGCTTGATCCTAGCGAGCAGGCTATTGAGCGACTGCGTCGGGATCGCGGCATGGGTGAGTGCGCCCAGGCTGGTTATTCTCAGGCAATGCCGTTTCCGGATGAGAATTTTGATGTCGTCGTGATGTCTGAAGTATTGGAGCATCTTGACGATACCGTGCTGGACCGGTCACTGGATGAGGTTCGGCGCGTACTCAAACCTGGTGGCTTTCTGCTCGCATCCACCCCCTACCGCGAGAACCTCGTTGACAACAAAGTCGTCTGTCCGTCTTGTGCTGAAGTGTTCCACAAGTTTGGACATGTTCAGGCATTCGATAAGCTGCGTATGCACAAGGTCCTTGAAGCTCACTCCCTCATGGTGGAAAAACTATGGGTTACGACTTTCGTAGATTGGCGCCGGAAGGGAGTGAGAAACCATATTAAATCACTAGTCCGGGTTTTTCTCGCCCGGTTGGGTGTTAGCATAGCTGATCCGCATCTTCTAATCGTCGCAAGAAAGATGGTATGACGTTTTACGCAGAGAATAACTCAGAGTGTAGAGGAGGCTTTTCTTTTCGACCTGCTATAAGTACAAAGGCGATTGAGGCGCAATAGCAGTTTTCTGCGGGGCGCATGGCGGTGTTGTTGGTGAACTTTTTTAATGGTTGGTTGCCACTATTTCGTGATCGCGCTGAACGCTTACTCGGCCATCCTAACTTCGAGGTTGTTGAATGATTACCCTGACGTAGTGAGCCTGTGCCATACCAACCTTCGCAACCGATTTGATAACGTTCGCGGCTCCTTGGGCTATAGCCAGCGGCCTTTCAGAAATCAGCCAGTGGAAGAAAGGTTCGTTATCGAGATTTGCCGAACCTGCTACCAAACTACACGGCCGTCCTTAACGGCCAGTGGAATCAGATGGGTTCTACCCCCGGTTACAGCGAAGGCTAACTCCGAATTCCTACCCGAACGGTTGTCCGGGATTCGGAGTAGTTTGCTGCGTCCTCTAATGGAAATGCTGGTTGCTGGGAAGCATTGGTTTATGTTGATGGCGTTGAAGCCATCTTCCGCGTATACGTCCTTCCCTCCGGTGGTCGGGGTTAGATTAGATGGCTTTGATCCATTTGCATCGGGAGCCCCGTGACTAAATCAAAGTTGGCTATGAAACAGAAAGGCCGATCCTGCGAGTCCTTATGTCTTGTTTACTGAATCGGCTGATGTCTCACAACCTTTCTCGCGAAACTGGTGGAGGGCTTCCCTGTTTTTTCTGGTTTACGAAGTACTGGTCGACCGGCCGGATGAAACCCTGCGAGATCTGTTCACCTTCCTGGGAGCGTCGCCGATGAGAGATTGTGATCTGGTTGGCCATAGCAAGGACGCGTCCTGGCACTTCATGGACAATGGTAGCTTAGTCCAATTCGATGGGAACGTTCAGCAAACCCGGCATGAAGTTTCGTTGACGGAGCGGCGATTGTTGAGGCTGCTCGCGGGCCCCTATCCAAAGCAGGCTCTTCGCCGGTCGGGGGACAGTACATGAAGCGCATTGTCTTCTTCGTCAGCTCCATGCAGGGCGGTGGTGCCGAGCGTGTCGCCGCTCTGCTGTGCAATCATTGGGCTGAGCAGGGACATCGGGTGATCCTAGTGCCGACCTTTTCCGGTCGGGGTGAGTGCCTGTATCCGCTGGATGAGCGGGTGCGGCTGATCTATCTTGCCGACTGCGTCGGCACCACACGCAAGTCACCGCTATCAATGCTTCGGCGGTTTCTAGCAATGCGGGCGATGGTGCGCGAGTGGGAGGCGGATGGGGTGGTGTCGTTTCTGCCGCACGTCAATGTGGCTGCGCTGCTGGCGACTCGTGGTTTGAGAACTCCGGTGGTCGTTGCGGAGAGAACCTTTCCACCCGCTATGTTGATTGGCGCGGTGTGGTCCCGATTGCGCCGCTGGACCTATCCTTGGGCTGCGGCGGTGGTAATGCAGACCCAACGCGGCGTCGAATGGTTGACGGCGGAGAGCCCGAATTCACGCAGTGCCGTGATTCCAAATCCTTGCGTCTACCCCCTGCCGGTATCCGAGCCTCGACTTGACCCTGCGAGTTGGGTGGCCCCGGAACGGCGACTTCTCCTGGCGGTTGGTCGCTTCGGTGAGGAAAAGGGTTTTGCTGGGTTGATTGATACTTTTGCCCGGCTAGAGGCAGACTTCCCCGATTGGGATCTGGTGATCCTAGGTGAAGGCGGAGAGCGCGAAGCCTTGGAAGCCCGCGTCCAGAAACGGGGTTTGGCAGGACGGGTCGCTCTTCCTGGCCGTGTCGGTAATCTGGCCGAATGGTATCAGCGAGCCCAAATTTACGTGATGAGCTCGAGATTTGAAGGCTTCCCAAACACCTTGCTGGAAGCCATGGCTCACGGCTTGCCCGCTGTGAGTTTCGATTGCGAAACCGGTCCGGCGGATATCATCCAAGAGGGCACTGACGGTCTCCTGGTCTCTCCTGCTGACGGCGACGCGGGTTTGGCTCGGGCGATGGGGGCCTTGATGCAAGACGATGTTCGACGTCTACGCATGTCCAAAGCTGCCGTGAAGGTGCGAGAGCGGTTTTCGTCAGAACGTGTGATGGCCGAGTGGGATGACGTGCTGGGTCTTAATCGAGAAAGATAGTATGGACGTTTGAAATTGGGAGGCGCGTTTGTGTGATTTTGATGGCGTCGCTCAGCGCTGAGTACATGAGGTGCCCGCGCGATATCCACCATACCTGCGCTATGTTGCAGGCATTGGAAAATGTAACGCCACTGGTAAACCGCGGGAGGTTGAGCAGCTTTTTATTTCAATCTATAACGATCTGGGCAGGCGGAACCGGATTTGGGCGAATGTCAAGAAAGCTTACAATGCCTTGCCCTAACGTGTCTGTTGGCTGGTTCCGGTTCCGGGATTTCGGCATTGAACTCACTAAGATGAAAACCTGCGCGGGTGGGAATGAGTGTAACGATTTTGTATTGCGCTGGTTGCATGACAAGGATTAATTAGAATTTATGTGCGGAATAGCGGGTTTCTGGGGGAATGGGAGTGCGGTGGACAAAACAATCGCCGAACGTATGGCCCTGCGTATCCAAAGTCGCGGCCCGGATGATGCGGGGGTCTGGACGGATGCGGCCACCGGTCTGGCGTTGGCACACCGTCGCCTTTCGATTATAGACCTTTCACCTGCGGGCCATCAGCCCATGCACTCGCCCTGCGGCCGGTATGTGCTGGTATATAATGGAGAGATTTACAACCATCTTGAGCTGAGGACAGAACTTGAGAATGCTGGTGGGGGCTTTGACTGGCGCGGCCATTCCGATACCGAAACTCTTCTAGCAGCATTGCGCCATTGGGGCATTCAAAGAGCGCTTGAGAGACTGAACGGCATGTTTGCGTTTGCCCTCTGGGATGGATCTGAACAAACGCTTTTCCTGGCGCGGGATCGCATGGGCGAGAAGCCGCTTTATTATGGCCGTAGCGGCAATACTTTTCTGTTTGGCTCGGAGCTCAAGGCGCTTTCCGCACATCCGGACTGGCAGGGCAAGATTGATCGTGATGCCCTGGCGCTGTATATGCGCCACAACTATGTGCCCACGCCCTGGAGTATTTACCAGGGCGTGGGCAAGCTACCTCCGGCGCATTTCGTCGCCATTCGCGAGAACGGGGGCAATGTTGGCGAACCGGTTTGTTACTGGGATCTGGGCAAGATAGCGGAGCAGGGCGTGGCCGCTGTCGCTGGCGAACCGGAGGCGCTGACCAACGAACTGGATGGGCTGCTGCGCGATGCCGTGCGTAGGCGCATGGCGGCGGACGTGCCTTTGGGGGCGTTCCTCTCCGGTGGGTATGATTCTACAACCGTCGCAGCGCTCATGCAGGCACAGAGCGACCGGCCGATTAAGACCTTTACCATCGGCTTCCATGAAGAGGGTTACAACGAGGCCAAGTATGCCAAGGCGGTGGCCGACCACTTGGGTACCGATCATACGGAGCTTTACGTCACGCCCGAGGAGGCGATGGCCGTCATCCCGAAACTTCCAACCATGTACGATGAGCCTTTTTCAGATTCTTCCCAGATCCCTACCTTTCTGGTCAGTCAGCTCGCTCGGCAGCATGTGACGGTGAGTCTTTCCGGGGATGGTGGCGACGAGCTGTTCTATGGGTATGGACGCTATTTCAAGACAGATTCGATCTGGAGCAAGCTGGGCCGTGTGCCCCTGCCATTGCGTCGGGCTCTAGCGTCATTGATTGCGCATGCGCCGGCTCGTGGGCTGGAAAAAGCGATGGAGTTGTTGCCGCGACGCTTGCGTATCGATCACTTCGCTGACCGTCTGCCTAAGCTGGCCGAGATGCTAGCGTACTCGGATAGCCATTCGTTCTATCGCCATTTTATTTCCCATGCGCAGAAACCCGAAGAACTCGTACTTGGTGCCACTGAGCCAGTCACGATACTCAGCCGGCCCAAGGGCAGACCCGACCTGCCGGGTCTGCGTGAACGAATGATGTACCTGGATGCAATCACCTACCTGCCTGACGATATTCTCACCAAAGTCGACCGGGCCAGTATGGCAGTGAGCTTGGAAGCTCGCGTTCCGCTGCTTGATCACCGGCTGATCGAATTCGCCTGGCGTGTGCCCACCGAGTATAAGTACCGTAACGGACAAGGAAAATGGTTGCTCCGTCAAGTGCTCTATCGCTATGTACCTAAAGCGCTTATGGATCGGCCCAAGATGGGCTTCGGCGTGCCCATCGAGCAATGGCTGCGTGGGCCGCTCCGAGAGTGGGCAGAGGAACTACTGGATGAAAAACGCCTGCGCGAGGAAGGTTTGTTCAATCCGGCACCTATTCGCAAGATGTGGGAGGAACATGTTACTGGAAAGCGTCGTTGGCACTATCACCTTTGGGATGTGTTGATGTTCCAGGCATGGCTGGAACATCAGGATGACTAAAAAAGTTGTACACATAATCACGGGCTTGAACGATGGCGGTGCCGAGGGTGTTCTGACTCGTCTTTGTCTCTACAGCAAAAATGTTCAGCATGTCATTGTTTCATTGATGGATGAGGGCAAATATGGCCCTCTGCTGTCCCAGTCTGGTTTTACGGTTCACTGCCTTGGAATGAACCCGGGAAAACCGAGCCTGGTCAGGTTTTTCCGGTTAGTCAGGCTGATCCGGGCGGAGCGGCCGGATGTAGTGCAGACCTGGATGTACCACGCTGATTTGCTGGGCGGCATTGCTGCAAGAATGGCTGGCGTTCGCCGGGTGTTCTGGGGGATCCGCATGTCGAGTCTTGAAAAAGGAAGCTCTTCCCGCCTGACGCGCTGGATAGCCCGCTTGTGTGCTTTGCTTTCCATATGGGTACCGGAAAAAATCGTCTGTTGTGCTAACAAGGTAATGACTGTTCATTCTGAGCTTGGCTACCAGACTGATAAACTTTTGCAGATTCCCAATGGTTATGATTTGTCGCAGTTCAGGGCTGATCCACACATGGGGGATAGTATCCGGAAAGAACTGGGCATCAGATCTGGGGTGTTTGTTCTGGGTATGGTTGGTCGGTTTGATCCACTCAAGGATCATTTTAATCTACTGGAAGCCCTGGCCAGGGTTGCCGCAGCAGGAACTGATTTCCAGTGTGTACTTGTTGGCAAAGGGCTGGCTCCAGAAAATGTTGCACTTGGTGCCAGTATTGCTGAGCTGGGCATACAGGATAGAGTGCTGTTGGTGGGGCAACGGACGGATATTACAGCCATTATGAACGCTTTGGATCTGCATGTACTTTCCAGCCGTTCTGAGGGTTTTCCGAATGTGATTGCCGAAGCCATGGCATGTGGTACGCCTTGTGTCTCAACCGATGTTGGTGATGCACTCGACATATTAGGTGACGAGCGCATAGTTTGTCCTGCCAAAGACTCAACAGCCCTTGCCAAACTGATTGTTGCAATGGCGCACGAGTGGCAACGAAATCCGGCAGATTGGCAAGCACGTAAGGACGCAAGCGCTGAACGAATTAGGGAGCGCTACTCGATTGACGGCATGGTTTCAGCTTATGAGTCTTGTTGGTTTGACGAGAGCGACCTCGTAACAAGGCGAAATTTTGTTAAGGGACACTAGGACTTTTAAATCCTTCTTTATTGAGTGCAATTTTAAAGTGCGTCGATATTAATCCTTTTCAGCTCCCAGTCGGAATCAGTAATACTTAATGTGCGGCATAAGCGGTATTTTTTCATTAAAAAAGCAAGGTGCTCCAATAGGAGATATTCTCCGTCGAATGATTTCTGCCTTGTCTCATCGCGGCCCGGACGCAATAGGCACATGGGAAGACTCTATATGTGACTTGGGGTTAGGGCACTCACGGTTATCAATAGTGGATTTGTCTCCGGCCGGTCATCAACCCATGAAATCAGTCTGTGACCGCTATGTCATGGTATTTAACGGCGAGATCTATAACCATCAAACATTGAGGGAAAAGCTGGGGGTGGGAGGCCCTGAAGTCAGGTCCTGGAGAGGGTATTCTGATACAGAGACTTTATTGCAGGCAATTGCTCAATGGGGCCTGGAGCAAACACTTCAAGCCGCGATCGGAATGTTTGCCGTTGCTATTTGGGATAGACACCAACAAACCCTGACTCTTGCGCGAGACCGGTTTGGAGAAAAACCCCTATACTATGGTTGGGTCAGCGGTGGCTTCGTGTTTGCTTCCGAACTAAAAGCCCTTCAGGCGGTGCCCGGGTCGAAATGTGAGGTCGAGCCATTAGTACTGGAAAATTATTTGCGTTTTGGTTGTGTTGGTGGGCATCAGAGTATTTTCAGGGACGTATTTAAACTTCCCCCGGGCGCAATGCTGAAGGTTACGCGCACCGATATTCAAAATAATGATCTGCGGGAACCCGAAGTTTGGTGGTCCGCGATCAGCGCAGCTTCCTCCGCAAAACATAGTAGCCAGCCTGAGTTGACACAGGAGTGGGCGCTATCATCTGTTGAGGACTCATTGAATCAATCTGTGGGCCGCCAGATGATCGCGGACGTACCTCTGGGCGCATTCCTTTCAGGGGGGGTTGATAGCTCTTTAATTGTTGCGCTAATGCAGGCCCAGTCCGCACGAAAAGTTCAAACGTTTTCTGTTGGATTTGATGACCCGCGTTATGACGAATCCGTGCACGCGAGGGAAGTGGCAGCGCATTTGGGCACGGAGCACACCTCACTTCGAGCCACGTCGAAAATGGCGCTGGACCTGATTCCCCAGTTGTCTGAAATATACGATGAGCCTTTTGCCGATGCTTCCCAGATACCCACTTGCCTGATTGCCAGGCTGACCCGCCAACACGTCACTGTTGCCTTAAGTGGTGATGCTGGGGATGAGCTGTTCGGTGGTTACAACCGATATGTGTGGGTGCCAAGAGTGTGGAGTAAGCTGCGGCGGATGCCGCTGCCCACACGGAATCTGCTTGCTCGCTTGTTGAAGCAGGTGCCTGCGTCCGGCTATGACAGCATGATGGCGCTCAGCAGCCATGTTTTGCCCTCTCGGTTTCATATTCGAACGTTTGGGGAAAAGTTATACAAATTGGCGGATGTGTTGGCTTGTAGGTCCGATCGAGCACTTTATGCTGGTTTGGCATCAATGAATCGCAATCCTGAATATTTACTCGAACCTGAGCACCGCTCAAATGAGGCAATTGAAGATCTTTATCCCGTTCTGGCAGGGTTTAACCAGGTAGAGTGGATGATGTTGATGGACACCCTCAACTTTATGGTGGATGACGTGCTGGTGAAAGTTGACCGCGCCAGTATGGCAAGCAGCCTGGAGGTGCGAGCACCCTTTTTGGATCCGGATGTTTATGCTGCTGCCTGGCGTTTGCCCCAGGACATGCGGGTACGCAATGGTGAAAGTAAGTGGGCGTTGCGTCAGATACTTTACCGTTATGTGCCGAAGGAACTGGTTGAACGGCCAAAAATGGGGTTTGCTGTGCCGCTGGATTCCTGGCTTCGTGGGCCTCTCAGGGAATGGGCCGAAGACCTTCTGTCAGCCCAGAATTTTGATCGATTTCCCCAGTTGAATAGGCAAATGATAAATCGTATCTGGGCGGAACATCTCGCCGGGAAGGGGCACCATGCCGAGCAGTTGTGGGTAGTGCTTCAGCTTTTGGCGTGGGGGAGGCAATGGAATGTCTCGTAAGCAATGTTTGCTACTAGTTCCACATCTATGAAAATTTCGAAACGCCAGATATTTGTGTTCGACAAAATCTGGTTTTCTTACTTCCTGATAAAGCTGTTCTATCTTTTTTTTGCAAAGCTGATATTTTCCAGGTTCACGTCCTTGGGAGATACCTACAGATATCTGGAAGGGCCGGAAGCCTGGCAGAGTAATTGGTTTTACTCTTCAACTGTCATGATGGACAGCTTTGCGGGCAATTTCGGTAGCATTCTGGGGCCCTCTTTGGGCAGTTTGCCCTTCATGGTGCTTGCGTTTTTGGGCATCTATTTTCCGGTTTCAAAGCTGAGGCTAACCCAAAAGCAATTGCTTGGTGTGCTGGCATTGCTGTCGCTTCCAAGCTTTGGAGTCTGGACTTCGATTGCATCTAAAGAGGCGGTCAGTGTCTTTTTTATGGGGATGATTTTGTCGGCCTATATTGACGTATACGAACGTAGGGCCGTTCAGAATAAATTTCTTTTTATTATTTCCGTTTATTTGTGTCTGATCTTTAAGCCCCAGTATCTTATCGCTGTTTTCGCGATTTTCTGTTTCACATATATCTCGAGAAAATTTGGTTTGAGTGCATTATCAAAAATATTGCTTTTTTTATTAGCGGTTGTCCTGGGAGCATCAGCTTTGTATTACTTCCGGGATCTTATTGATAGCCTCTCGAAAATGATGCCAACTCACTTTTCTATGGAGGCCGGCTCTACACGGGAAAACACTATCTGGGTTGAGCAGTATGATTTTTTCCGGAACGCAGCCTATGGGATATATATCGCGTTTGTCGGGCCAACTATTCAGGAGGCATTGGCTAAGCCAACTCATTTCCTCGCCTGGCTGGAAAGCATGATTATTCTGGCCGTATTTGGTTTGCTGCTATTGAAGTACCTGGTGATCTCGGTCGGCAGGGGCAGGGTGAACGTGATGTTTCTGGCCGGCTTCAGTCTGGTCGCGTTCTGGATACTGTTGGTTCATTACCCTTTCGGGGCTCTGAACCCGGGTAGTGCGGTTCGTTATCGCGAATCGTTTTATGCATTTCTGGTGTCTCTTTTCTTCTTCATGTACAGAAATGCCGTGGCCTCCGTTGCGTCAGGAAAAGACCGTCAGTTCCTTGCGCCTAATGATAATTCCCGCGAAGAAGGGCATGCATATTAAAGTTCTAATTCTGGCGAATACTGGTTGGTATGTTCATAACTTTCGCGGCTCCACGATACTTGCGTTTGCCTCACGTGGAATTGATGTGTCGGTGATGTGCCCGGAAAATACCGGTGAAGATGTGCTTCACGAATTGCCTGTCCGGGTAGAGACGTTCAGTCTAGATGGCACAGGAACGAATCCTCTGGTTGAACTACGATCTTTGTGGTCTATTGGCTCGGCTATAAAAAAATTGCAACCGGATATAGTGTTTACGTTCAACCCGAAAACAAATCTTTATGGCCTCCTGTCTTGCAGAGGGCTGGGAATTCCTTGTGCGCCCAACGTGTCTGGCGTCGGGAATGCGAGCGAATTGGGAGGATGGAAAGGGTTTCTTTACAATGGCCTTTCGAGGTTAGCTTACCGACGGGCAAAGATAATTTTTTTCCAGAATACATTTGATCGTGATTATTTCGACAAGCAGGGCGTTCTCGGGCATGTGCCGTATACCGTTTTGCCAGGTTCCGGCGTTAACACTGAAAGATTCAAGCCTTCGATTCGCAACAGGTCCAAGCCATTCCGGTTCATTCTCGCCTGTCGACTGATTCGGCAAAAAGGGGTTCGCGAATACCTGTTGGCTGCAGAACGAATTTCTAGCTCGGTTGGGGTGGATGTCGAATTCTGGTTGGCGGGTGTTCCTGATAAATCTGCTCGTGCGGTATCTGAGTCTGAAATCAGGAAATATGAAGAGAAGGGCGCCATTAAATTTTTAGGGCAGGTAAAAGACATGTCTTCCGTGATGTCGGAGGTAGATTGTATCGTCTTGCCTTCCTATTACCCTGAAGGCGTTCCGCGGTTTCTCCTGGAGGGCGCCGCGGCAGGCAAAGTTTTAATCACGACAGACCGTCCAGGATGCCGCGACACAGTTCTAGAAGGAGAGAATGGTTTTTATGTAGTCCCAGAATCAGTTGATTCATTAGTTTCGGTTATGGAAAAAGTTTTATCCTTCTCCGAGGAAGAGTTGCAGCGGATGGGTAATCAATCCAGAAAACTTGCTATAGAGAAGTTTGACGAGAATTTGGTTATCGATGCTTACTTGGATGTAGCTCGCGGTGAGCCCCGTCAATGAATAAAAGATTCTCTAAAGTGCCGGCTTAGATCGCTTCGGCACATTTATTCCTGAATTTATAGAAATTTACTAAAGTAAGATTGTTTTTTCACGCCGTCCCAGAGTTTTGGGCGCTTTTCCGATATCCCCTTTCCCGTTGGTTGTATCTGCTTTATGAATAAGAGAGCACCTTTTCAATATCAGGCCCTTCGTAAACACTTGGCCGATCACCCAAAAATCTGGCTAATTACCGGGGTAGCTGGCTTCATTGGCTCCAATCTGCTGGAGCACCTGCTGAAACTGAACCAGACCGTGGTGGGGTTGGATAACTTTGCCACCGGTTACCAGCGCAACATGGATGAGGTTCGCAGCCTGGTCTCCAAGGAGCAGTGGGCTCGGTTCCGCTTTATTGAGGGTGATATTCGGAACCTGGAGGATTGTGCCCGTGCTTGCGAGGGTGTGGATTATGTGCTGCATCAAGCCGCGCTGGGTTCCGTGCCCCGATCCCTTGCAGACCCCATTACCACCAATGCAGCTAATATTACCGGCTTTCTTAACATGCTGGTGGCGGCCCGGGATGCGCAGTTACAGAGCTTTACCTATGCGGCGTCCAGTTCCACTTACGGTGACCATCCGGCGTTGCCCAAGGTGGAAGAAAATATCGGCAAACCGTTATCGCCTTATGCGGTTACCAAGTATGTGAACGAGCTGTATGCGGATGTGTTCGCTCGTAGTTATGGCTTCAAGGCCATCGGCCTGCGTTACTTCAATGTATTTGGCAAACGGCAAGACCCGGATGGTGCCTATGCCGCTGTTATTCCGAAATGGACGGCAGCCATGGTGCGGGGTGAGGATGTGTTCATCAATGGCGATGGCGAAACCAGTCGGGATTTTTGTTTTATTGAGAATGCGGTGCAGGCCAATTTGCTGGCAGCCACGGCCGATGAGGCTGCCAAAAATGAGGTGTATAACGTGGCGGTGGGTGACCGCACTACGTTGAATGATTTGTTTGCTGCACTTAAAGAGGCGTTGACGAGTAACGGCGTGGTGTATGAGAAAGCGCCGGTGTGCCGGGATTTTCGTGACGGCGATGTGCGGCATTCTCAGGCTGATATTGATAAGGCGGCGGGTAGGCTTGGGTATGCGCCGGAGTTTCAGATTAAGGCGGGAATAGCTAAGGCTATGCCTTGGTATATGGCGAATTAGCCGAGTACCGCTTGCTTTGAGATTAGTGCTGCCAGATATTTCTTCCTAGAAGTTTCAATTGATTAAACGGATCCAGTTATGAAGAAGATTGCGGTTATCGGCCTTGGTTACGTAGGCCTGCCTCTTGCTGTTGCCTTCGGCGAGAAGCGCCCGGTTGTGGGTTTTGATATCAACAGTAAGCGCATTGCCGAGCTCAGGCGGGGCGAGGACTTCACCCGGGAAGTGTCGCCGGAGGAGCTGGCGGCGGCTTCCGGGTTGTATTTTACCGATTCTCTGAATGACCTGGCCGAGTGCACGGTGTTTATTGTCACCGTACCCACGCCCATTGATGAATTCAAAACGCCGGATCTCACTCCATTGGTTAAGGCCAGTGAGAGTGTTGGCAAGGTGCTGAAGGCTGGTGATATCGTCATCTACGAATCGACCGTTTATCCGGGCGCCACGGAGGAAGTGTGTGTGCCGGTGCTGGAGAGCGTGTCTGGCTTTAATTTCAACAAGGATTTCTACGCCGGTTATAGCCCGGAACGGATTAATCCGGGGGATAAGGAGCACCGGGTAACCACGATTATGAAGGTGACTTCCGGCTCCACCCCGGCCATTGCGGAGGAAGTGGACGCAATGTATGCCGATATCATCACCGCCGGCACCCATAAGGCCAGCTCCATCAAGGTAGCGGAAGCGGCCAAGGTAATTGAAAACACTCAGCGGGATCTGAACATTGCGCTGATGAACGAGCTTTCCATGATTTTTGCCCGGCTGGGCATTGATACGCACGAAGTGCTGGCGGCGGCTGGGACCAAATGGAATTTCCTGCCGTTTAAGCCGGGCCTGGTGGGTGGGCACTGCATTGGGGTAGATCCGTACTACCTGACCCACAAGGCCGAGGCCATTGGTTACCACCCGGAAATCATCCTGGCTGGCCGTCGGGTAAATGATGGTATGGGGCCTTATGCCGCAGCAGAGTTGGTGAAGGCCATGATCAAAAAAGGCTGCACGATTGCGCGTTCACGTGTTTTGGTGATGGGGCTGACCTTCAAAGAGAACTGCCCGGACCTTCGTAACACACGGGTGGTGGATGTGATTGCCGAACTGGAAGACTTCGGTTGCCAGGTAGACGTCACCGATTGCTGGGCAGACCCGGCCGAAGCGAAGCACGAGTATGGTTTGTCGCTGGTGGCAACGCCGGAGCAGGGAAAGTACGACGCCGTGTTTCTGGCAGTGCCCCATAACGAGTATGCGGCCCTGTCTGTGGCTGATTTGCGCGGCTATGCCACAGAAAATGGTGTGCTGTTTGACCTGAAGGGTGTGCTGCCAATTGGTGAGGCGGATATCCGGCTTTAAGCCACGAATATTAACCAGGATTTTTCTTTTTTATGTGCGGAATAGTCGCTGCTGTAAGCCACTGCGAAGTTACTCCTTTTCTGATCAAAGGCCTTAAAACCCTGGAGTACAGGGGCTATGACTCTGCCGGCGTAGCTCTTTTGAATGGCTCTCTTCACCGGGCTCGTTCCATGGGCCGGGTGGCTGAACTAGAGTTGCGAGTACTCGACGGTGGGCTTTCCGGTCAGGTGGGTATTGCCCATACCCGTTGGGCAACTCACGGTGTGCCTGCAGAGCGCAATGCCCACCCGCACGTTTCTGGCGGACGTGCGGTGGTGAATAACGGCATCATCGAAAACCACCAGGCTTTGCGGGAACAACTGGAAGGACTGGGCTATCGGTTCACCGATCAGGTCAACATCATAACGTTCGGAAGCCTCTGACAATGGGTTAAATCTTGTGAAATAGATCACAAGAAGACCCCAGCATTGTAATCTTCAAACCCTTTACTCCTTTTATCTAGCTTTAATCAGGATGCGTCATGGAAGCGGCCTATTTTTCCGGCTCAATTGCAGCCGTTACCTCTCTTCTTGCAGTATTTGCGTTACGACCTGTCGCAAGCAAACTTGGGCTGGTCGACCTCCCCAACCACAGAAAATCGCACACGGGAGCGGTCCCGCTACTTGGTGGGCTGAGCACGTATGCAGGCTTATTGGTCGCTTGGTTGATTTCAATGCCGATAGTAAGAGGCTTTGGGATCTACTTATTGTGCTCGCTGCTGTTGGTCATTTTAGGAGCCATTGATGATGCCCGTGAGGTACCTGCCCGTTTCCGTCTATGGGCTCAGGTAACCCTGGGGGCGCTGTTGGCGTTCGGATCTGGCGTATATCTGACTTCCTTTGGAAATTTACTGGGGTTTGGCGTCATCGCCTTGGAGTGGCTGGGGCCGGTTGTCACTGTGGCTGCGGTTATTGGTGCCACCAATGCGTACAATATGATGGACGGCATCGATGGCCTCGCCGGCTCTATGAGCCTGGTAACACTGATCTCTCTCGGGTGTTCGTTCACTCTGGCGCCGGGGTTCCGCCTTGAGCTGGCGTTGGCCGTTACCATTGCCATGGCATTGCTGCCTTACATGGCTGCCAACCTGCGCATCTATCCGTTCCGCAGAAAAATCTTCATGGGTGACGCCGGCTCAATGTTTATCGGATTTTCAGTGGTTTGGCTTCTGGTGAACGCCACTCGGCCAGGCGATATGGCCATGCGCCCGGTCACCGCGTTATGGATTATTGCCATACCCTTGATGGATATGGTGGCCATTATGATTCGCCGCTTCCTGAAGGGGCAGTCTGTCATGAAGCCGGACCGAGAACACCTGCATCATATCTTCATGCGGGCGGGCTTTTCAGATCGCCAAGCGCTCACGATTATCACTGCAGCGGCCACCCTGTTTGCGGGCCTTGGACTGGCTGGGGAATATTTTAGAGTGCCGGAGTGGATTATGTTTATTACTTTTCTGGCCATGTTCGTGTTGTACTATTGGTCACTTACACATATCTGGCGGCTTCTCGTTCTTGTTCGAAAAAAATCAGGGCCCAGCGGAACAGGCATTTAGAGATTGCCGGAGAACAAGCTTGAAGGTTGTGGGTAACTTTGCGGGTAACACGAAAATAGATAGGTTGAAAGCGTTTAAATTACAAAGCGTTGTAGATATTATTGGGTGGACGCCGTCTCCACCAAACAACCAAGAGAAAGCCCCTGATTTCAGGGGCTTTTTTCGTTACACGCTGTCCAAAAGTTTTCCGAACGTCAACGCATAGCCAAAGGGCATGCGCCCATACCCGCCTGCGCCTCAGCCAGCCAAGAATCGCCGGTACCGCAAACATACCGATTCACAATGGCCGCAAAGGTCCCATCGTCCAGCATCGCTTGCAGCACACGATCAAAATCCGCCACAAACTCGGAACTGACCGATGCTTTGGAGAAAACGAAGAACGCGGGTTTATTAGAGACAACCATCGAGCTGGGCGTAGTCGTGCCCGACAATCCCAGCGCCTGAATTTCGTACAGGCCAGTTAGCCTGCTGGCAACCACGCCATCCACCCGGTTCCGGGCCAGCATTTTCCAGAGCGACTCTCGGCGGGAAAGATACTGAATGTTTTTTTCGTAGTCGGGATTCTGGATCAGGGCGCTGTATTCATCGCTGTAGGACACATGAATCTGGGCACCAAGCCTGAAACCCGATTCCAGCAGCTGCCGCAAGCCATTCAGCTCGAACCTTGACTCGTCAGATCGCCGTATAAACAGGATATTGGGTGATACCAGACCGACCACGTCGGAGTAATGGGCATACTCCTCTCGCTCCGGAGTCCGGTAGGCGCCGGAGAGCATATCCACATGCCCATCACGCAACTCCCGAAGCGCCCTGGCCCATGGCATCTTCTGAAAGGAAAGCCCGCAATTCAGGCGCCCAATGGCCTCACGGACCAGGTCGGCATCAATGCCGACCACCTTACCCTCCTGAACCATGAAATACGGCGAATCATCGTCCCAGCGCAGGGTGATGTCGCAGTCCCCATAGCTTGGGGCCGAAAAACAGAGAATGAACGCGAGCACCAAAGCAGGTCTGCACAGGGCGGGCGTCAAAAAACGCGGGTGCAACAACTTTGAGAACGGCAACCCGTTGCTCTTGCCCGGATACATCTTTGATGCCGTCGACGAAGGAAGGTCTAATTAATATAGACTAATTGATCAGGCACTCAATATTCTGAGTAGCAACGCCCGGGCTAACTCCCTATCATCTTGTGTTCATGCACTCGTTGCGCAATCAAGGTAGTGTCTGCAAAACCTGTTCAATAGGAGACCACGAGCACCACCATGAACCAGTCAGACGATCCGGCCAGCCTGACAGAACTTCTGGAACGCCTTCGCGCAAACACCGAGGGTCAGGTTCAGGTGTCTGTGGGCGATGTACTGGCAGCTGTTGGTGAACGTTCCTTCGGGCCGATGGTTTTGATCGCCGGCGTAATCACCCTGGCCCCGCTGATCGGTGATATTCCGGGAGTACCGACGCTGCTTGGTCTTATGGTGCTACTCACCCTGGGGCAACTGATTTTCCAGCGCCACTCGATCTGGATTCCCTCAAAGCTGGCGCGCCGAAACATCGAAAGAGAAAAGCTTGCCAGGGGGCTGGACTGGATGAACAAGCCCGCCCGATTTGTGGATCGATGGACAAAACAAAGGCTGCTCTGGCTGGTTCGCGGGCCGGGGCAATACGTTATCGCCATCATCTGTATGGTTGTGGCCGCTGCCATGCCACTGATGGAGGTGATTCCATTCAGCGCCAACGGTGCCGGAATCGCCCTGATGGCGTTTGGCCTCGCCATCGTGGCGCGAGATGGACTACTTGCCCTGGTGGCAATCCTGGCGACCGGCGGCACCGCCTGGTTCATCCTGAATAACCTCCCCTGGTAGGCAGCACTTCCGGCAGGGATCGCCAGAGACCTGTGCTACTGTTGAGCCTCAGCCACAAGGAATACAAACATGACCATTCTTATCACGGGCGCCAATCGCGGCATCGGCAAGGGCCTGGCCGATGAGTGGAGAGAGGCGGGCGAGCATGTCATCGGCACGGCCCGCAGCGAACCGGGCATGGAGCTGCTGGATGTCGCCGACCCCGCCAGCGTGACCGCGCTGGGCGAGCGCCTCGAAAATCAACCGATCTCAACCCTGGTCTGTAACGCCGGCATTCTGCTCGATCGCCATGAACAGCTGGAAGGCGGCTATCCGCCAGAACTCTGGGCAGAGCACTTCCAGGTCAATGTGACCGGCGTATTCCTCACCATACAGGCGCTGCTACCCAATATCAGATTGGCATTAGCCGGGGGCGGCACCCCGAAAATCGCCATCATATCCAGCAAGCTTGGATCCCAGGCTTCTGCCGGTGGCGGCCGGTACATATATCGTGCCTCGAAAGCGGCGGCGCTCAATCTCGGGCGAAATCTGGCCGTGGACCTGCGTGAGCAGGGCATAGCCGTGGGCATCTACCACCCGGGCTGGGTGGCCACGGACATGGGCGGTAGCGACGCCGAGGTATCGGTTGAACAATCCGTTGATGGCCTCAGGCGGCAGATTGATAGCCTCACCCTCGCCGAAACCGGCTGCTTCAAGGCCTGGGACGGCAAGGACATGGCATTTTGAGGGCACACTGGCATGGCAGCGCAAGGCCTCGGGCGGAATGTTTCTGTCACCATTTGAAACAATCCTTCTGAATCCCGATTCACGGTAAAGCTGCTACTATTGCTACATACCTCAGGCTTATGGGCTTGGCAGCGCCCGCCAGACAGCCTGCTGAATCCAATTCTTGAAAAGCTCCTGCGTCAGGGGCTTTTGCGTTTGAAAGGACCCGGTTGTATGTCCAGCAAAGCGAAGCAGACCCAGAAACTTCTGCTGTTCCGGCTCTCCGGCGAGCGTCTGTTCGGGATCGGAACCCTGAAGATCCGGGAAATCCTGCCTTTCATGCGGCTGACCAAACTGCCCCACAGCCATCACGCCGTCATCGGCACGGCCACCTTCCGGGGTTCCGCCGTTCCGGTGATCGATATGGCTGCCGCGGTCGGCTATCCGCCGCTGACGCAGGAAGAACGGGAAAAAGCCTCGATTATTGTCACGGATATCCAGCGCCAGGAAATCGGTTTTCTGGTGCGCAGCGTGCAACAGATCATCGAGACTGACTGGAAATCGGTGATGCCGCCACCCAAAGCCCTGGGCAACAAGGCGTTTATCACAGGGCTGCTGGACGTGGAGGGCGATATCATCCAGCTGCTGGATGTGGAATTGCTGTTGGCGAAGGTGTACCCGGAATCCCTGGACACCCAGGAGGTGGTTCTCACGGATGTGCAGAGTGAGACGCTCAAGTCCCTGAACATTCTGATGGTCGACGATTCCCAGGTGGCCCGTAAGCAACTCTCGGACGTGCTGGACAGCAAGGACATCCCCTACCAGGTGACGTCGAACGGTGATGACGCGCTGCAGATTCTGCTGCGCGACCATGAACTGGGCCGGCCCACGGACATTCTGGTCAGCGATATCGAGATGCCGGGGCTCGATGGGTACGAACTGGCGTTCAATGTGCGGGACAATTCAGCGCTGAAGCAGCCTTACATCATCCTGCATACGTCACTGAACAGTGAGATGAGCCTGAGCTATGCCAATCAGGTGGGCGCCAACGAAGCGCTGACGAAGTTCGATGCCGAGGAGCTGCTTCAGGCCATGCTGCGAGGCGCCGAGCAGGCCCGCTAAAGCCTGAGCTGCTCGATAAATTCGTCCGCGTCAGCACGCATCTCAGCCAGCCTCTGCTGCCACTCTTCCCGGTGACGATTCAGCGTTTCCTCACTCAGGCGCGTGAAGCGTTCGCCGGTTTCAGCCACGGTGCGGCTGGCATTGGCGATCGATTCCATCGTGGGATCGTTCAGCTCATCGGCCTGGCGATCCAGATCCCGGGCAGCCTGCTCCAGAATCACCCGGTCTTCCTCCGGTGTCGGCTCACTGTCTTTCAGGGCGTCTTCCACCGAGCGCTCAAGCTCCCGCATGGCTTCCTGCAATTTCTTGCCGAACGCCTCCATGGCGCCCTCTGCCTCACGGCCGATTTGCTCGGAGTAGGCTTCCAGATCCCGCGCCAGCTGCTCCATCTGCTGCTCAAAGTCATCCGAAGACGATGAGAAACGGGCGCTGAGCTCGTCACCGAGCCGGCTGAGCTCGCCCATGATGCTGCTGAACGGGGAAGGGTTAAGGATGGCCTCGCCAGTACGGTCGTAATCCACCAGCCACTGATCCTGGAACCGTACGAGATAGGTGACCAGCTCCAGCCGCTCACCTTCGGTTCCGGCTTCGGCCGGCAGGCGGGTTACGATAGTGGCTTCGCGATCTTCAATGACGACCCGGCCAAAGGATGGCACGGCGTCGGTCCAGCTGCGCTTGTAACCGTCGAACGTGGCGGATTCCGCCAGGGTGGAGTATTCCATCACATCACCGGCGTCGTTCTCGGCCATGGCCTGCCAGAAGGCTGCCGCCACTTCCTGGGGTGTCTCGGGGTTGCTACAACCGGCGAGCAACGTCAGTGTCGCGACGGCCACCAGGCCGCGAAAAAAGGAACGGATCATTGCAGTGCTACCTCGGGCTCATCATCCATGGACGCATAATACACCCCTCAGAGTTTGCAGGTCAGTTCTGCCAGCTCCTCATCAAACACCCGGCGGTTTTCACTGTAATCCACGGGCACGTCCACCACATGAACACCGTCTTCAGCCAGGGCACCTTCCAGGGTCGGCCGCAGGTCTTCCGTGCGGGTCACGCGGTGACCCTTGGCGCCGTAGGATTGGGCATAGGTGACAAAATCCGGGTTGCGATAATCCAGGCCGAAATCGCTGTAGCCTTCCTGGCCCTGCTTCCACTTGATCATGCCGTAGGCACTGTCGTTGATAATCAGCACCACCAGGTTGAGGTTCAGTCGAACCGCCGTTTCCAGCTCCTGGCTGTTCATCATGAAGCCGCCGTCGCCACAGATCGCCATCACTTTCAGATCCGGATACAGCATGGAGGCCATCATGCCGCTGGGCAAGCCGGCGCCCATGGAAGCCAGGGCGTTGTCGAGCAGTACCGTATTGTTGTCGTAGGCGCGGTAATTGCGGGCAAACCAGAGTTTGTACATGCCGTTGTCGAGCGTGATGATCCCGTCATCGGGCATTACCTGGCGCACATCATGAACAATGCGTTGGGGGATCACCGGGAAGCGATCGTCTTCGGCCCGCTCCTGCAGGTGCGCATCCACCGCCTCCTTCACTTCCATCAGGCGTGTGAAATCATGGTTGGCGCACTGGCCACAGTTCTCGGCCATGTATTCCACACTGTTGGCGATATCCCCGACAACCTCGTGCTGGGGGAAGTACACCGGGTCCACGTCGGCCGCACTGAAGTTCACATGAATGACCTTCTTGCCGCCGGGGGTCATAAAGAAAGGTGGCTTTTCCACGACATCATGGCCCACGTTGATCACCAGGTCGGCGCGGTCGATTGCACAGTGAACGAAGTCCCCGGCCGACAGGGCAGCGTTGCCCAGGTAGCGAGGATGTCGCTCATCCACCACGCCCTTGCCCATCTGGGTGGTGAAGAATGGGATGCCGGTAACATTCACGAGATGCAGCAACGCCTGGGAAACCCGTTTCCGGTTGGCGCCGGCACCGATCATGATCAGCGGATGCCGGGCCTCGCGCAGCATTTCGCACGCCATCTCCAGGCTTTTCGGGCTAGCCGAGGGCCGCCGGGCATCACTGGGTTTGAAGATGTGGGTATCGGATTCGGGCGCCTCATCGGCGATGTCCTCCGGCAGCTCCAGATGCACGGCACCCGGGCGCTCTTCAGAGGCCAGGCGGAAAGCTTCCCGAACCTTGGCAGGAATGGTGTTGGCATTGCTGATTTGCCGGGTGTACTTGGTGAGCGGACGCATCAGGTCCACCACATCCAGAATCTGGAATAGCCCCTGCTTGGAGGACTTGATGGGTTTCTGGCCCGAGATCATCATCATGGGCATACCGCCCAGCTGGGCGTAGGCGGCGGCAGTCACGAAGTTGGTGGCGCCGGGCCCGAGCGTGGAAAGGCAGACTCCCACGCGCCCCGTCAGGCGGCCGTAGGTGGCGGCCATGAACCCGGCAGCCTGTTCATGGCGGTTGAGGACCAGCTGAATACTGGAGGTCCTCAAAGCCTCAAGGAAGGCAAGATTCTCCTCACCGGGCACCGCGAAAATGTATTCAACGCCTTCGTTTTCCAGCGCCCGGATAAACAACTCGGCCCCATTACGGGCCGGGGTCTGTTCGTTGGCCATGGCCTTCCTCTTGATCTGTGGATTCCGGGTGATCGGCAGGTTCCGGGATCAATCGGTTATGGGCGGCTCCGCCTGCAAAGCATCCGCCGGCACGCGATCCAGACCCCAACTGCGATACACACCCTCTGTTACGCGCCGAAGGGCATCCTCGTTCACTTCCGCAGGCTCCCCCCGCTCCAGGGGATCGTAATGGAAGATGTACAGTCGCGATGTGAACTGTTCGAAAGGCAGCGACGACTCGCCAAAACGCTCTCCGTTGCCCGAGGTACTGACTTTGACTCCATCGCCCCAGTTCTGGCCGCTGTCGTTATTGGGATTGAAGAAATAAATCCGCATCTCACCTTCCGGGTCGAGCGCGGCCCGGAGAATGGTAATGGCGTGCCAGCCGATAAACCGGGCGGCACTATCGGTCACCGCAATACCCGCAGGCTGCGGGTGGATCAGCGGCTGATTGCCGTTGTAGTAGGGGTGATAGCTGGCATAGAAATGCCGGATAAAGCCTTCCAGATCATGCAGCTTGCCAGTGGCCACATCCACGTTAATGGCAAATCCGCGCCCGGCAGACCAGCCGTGGAACTCCGGGTTCACCCATTTGTGGGGATCGCCCTGGCGGCCGACGCACAACCGGCCCATCTCCACATAAATGCGGTCCAGATGCGGCACTACAACCAGGGAGACAGGATCCAGATCGAGGGTTACCTCGGACGCGACACCGCCGACACTGCGGGCCGACGACACCGGCTGGCCTTCAAAGTGAATGACGATCTCATTGTCTCGGGCAGCCCAGGCAACCATCTGCAAGAGATAATCCGGATCGTTATAGGCCCACATCGAGAGAGCACGGGCCGACTGGCAGGTAGGATTGTTGCCCTGCCCCACGCCCAAAGGCTGGCCCAACATGTTCAACACGCCCTGAATCAGCCAGGCATTGGGTTGCGGTTGGTAGCCATAGGCCAGTTCAAGTCGCTCCCGCGCATGGGGGCACAGAGAGAGCCGTGCCTGGCGCCACAGACCCGGCGCAACAGGAGGCTGGTAAAGAATACCCCGCTCCAGCAGCAGCGCCAGGCCGTAGATGCCCTGTGCCGTTTCCGGATAGATACCTTCTTTAATCAGGGTGTGGACCAGCTCCCGATAGCACATCAGGCAATCCCGGCCGGTACTGGACAGCCCCAGCGCCTCGCTCAGCAAGGTGTCCTGGTCCAACAGGATGAAACGTATGAACGAGGCATGGTAAGGCGAGACCAGGCCGGTATCGTGCATGGAACGCGCAAACCCGGTGGCCTCGTTCTGCAGGGCCTGGGCGTCCATGGTTTCCAGCCGCTGCTCGTAGACCACGGTTCCGGGGTCTTCACTGCAGGCCCGGGTGGGCCCATAGAGGCTGGAGATCAACCGGTCGGCACCGCGCCCGGCACTGCCCAGATCGGCCTGCGGATCGGCCCGGCAAAGGGCAATCTGGGTAATCATCTTGCGTACGTCCGATACCTGGATCGGTCGCTGTTCAAGGATCCGCCAGATCTCCTCGATCAGACTATCAATGACATGTTCGTAGCCGATGTGGTGGGCCACGTACTGCACAAGGTTCTGGCTGATCAGCGCGAGCTTGCCCTGCTCCCGCTCAGCCTCGCCGGTCATGCCAAACAGCAGGCCGAGGTTGATGGCAAGAACCTGGGTCAGATAGTGGTGGGCCTGTTCAGCCGACACCGAAGGGTGCAGATAGCTGCCCCGGGCGACGGCAAGCAGCCGCAATTCGCTGAAGGCCTCAATGACGACGGTATCGGCATTCTGGCTCTGCAGCGAATAGGTTGTCAGCGTGGGAAGGAGAATACCGGGTTCGGCCCAGTCGGTGCCGGCAAAGACACCCGCCAGTTCAAGGCGCTCAGCGCGCTCCTCGATGATCCGGCAGCCATCCGGCTGCAGCAGGACCCGGCGGGCAATATCCAGCACACGCGGCAGTTTGCCGGCCTTGGTAAAAGACCGGCTTTCTTCCAAAGCCTGAATGGCGTCATCCAGGCGTTGAGCCAGCTTGTCAACGTTTACAGCTGGCGCTGCGCTGCCCGATTGGTGATCGTTCAAACGATAATCCTCAGGGCCTGGCACCAAACCCGGTTGTTGTTAATGCTTCTCCTGATTATACATAGAAATCGAGGTCTTCCTGATGTTTCAGGAGGTCCCGCATGACATAGGGGTCTTCACCGAAGAAATACACCAGCCCCCAGTGGGTACCGAAAGCGGTACGCTTGGTGACCGTTTCTTCAAGCGGCGCAGTCAGCTCGTGAGACTCGAAATACTCGTGATTTTCGGTCTCCTCCGGGATTTCCAGCTTGCTGACAACCCGGCGGCGCGGATACACACCGAAACAACCGGCGTAACCCTTCGCATCCACCACTTCCTTCGGGAAGAAGGCCTTGATTTCCTCTTCCGTGGTCTTCGGGTCAAAGGCCAGGATCATGCCCTGATACGCGTTGAAACCATAGGCACGCTCAAGCAGCTCGAATACCTTGAAGCCCGGTGGACGATAGGCCACCTCGCCAAAGTACATGGTCCGGTCGCTGGTCACGAAGTACTCCGGGTGGATAAACCCGAATTCGATATCGAAGGTCTTGATCAGCTTCTCGATTTCGCCGCGAATCTGGTCGCGATACTTCTCCAGGTCCGGTGTTGCGGGCACAAATACCGAATAGCCCAGCGTCACGTACTCGGAAATGTTCAGGAAGGCGATCTTGCCGTTGTGAATCCAGGCCTCGACCGCAAACTCCCAGCCATCCAGGTGCGACTCCATCAAAACCGGGAATTCTTCTTCCGGGATGGTATCGACTTCATCAGGCGTACGGATCACCCGGTGGCCAAGGCAGCCGGCCTTATCAAAGGCCTTGAGGTGAATCGGATCGTTGGGGTCACCATCCAGTTTCAGCAGAGTCTGGTTAACCCGCTTGAGGAACCGGATAACATCACCCTTGTCGTGCGCTTCCTCGAAGATACCCACCCGGATACCACCGAGCTGGGCACGGCGTTTCATCAGGGCCTTGTCACGCAGCAGCATGGCCTGACCGAACAAACGAGGCTTGTCCATCAACACCGAGTTAATGGCACCTGCCCACTCCACAGTCTCCTCAAACAACGGGATGGCAACGTCTACGCCCATCTCCTTGAGGGTCTGCGCAATTTCTACCGAACGGTCATTCAGGCGCTCAAAATTCCAGGGCACGTAGGGAATGTCATGCTCTTCGCAATAGGCTTCGGCCCAGTCCGGTGCCACAACAACATACCGACGATCGAATTTGTCGGCCGCTTCAACCGCATTCAGGCTCCAGCCCAGTAATGCAATATACCCTTTCTCAGGATTGTACTTTTGCTCACTCACAGGCTCTCTCCTTTCATAAGGGTTGACTTATAACCCTACGCATTAGCTGTGAAATCGCAAATTTCGCCCCCATTTGAAACGCAAAAAGCACTACGACAGCCGGGAGTGAATCCAGCAATCGCAGTGCCTTAGGCTTTCTTAGATCGATTGGGAATATCAGCCCAGTTTCAGGGTCGACAAGGTCCTCTCGCGAACTTTGGTAAGCAGTGCTTCGTCCTCTACCAGGGACTGGCCATAGGACGGAACAAGCTCTTTCATCCGTTCCTGCCACTCCGGCGTCTTGATCTTCTCCGGGAAACAGCGCTCGATCACGTTGATCATGGCATTGGCTGCGGTGGAGGCTCCGGGCGAAGCACCCAGCAGCGCCGCCAGCGTTCCATCTTTTGCCGCCACAATTTCGGTGCCGAACTCAAGCTTGCCACCGCCACCATCGACCTGCTTGATGATCTGAACGCGCTGGCCGGCCATGCGCAGTTGCCAATCCTCTTCCATGGCGTCCGGGAAGAAATTGCGCAGCGATGCCACCCGGTCACCGTGGGACTGGAACACTTCACCGATGAGATAGCGTGTCAGGTCCATGTTGCTCTTGCTCACCGAGAGCATGGGCTTCAGGTTGGTGGGCTTCACCGAACCAATCAGATCAAAGATCGAGCCCTGTTTCAGGAAGCGGGTAGTGAAACCGGCGAAAGGGCCAAACAGAAGGGCCGGCTCGCCATTAATGATGCGGGTATCGAGGTGCGGTACCGACATGGGCGGTGCCCCGATCGGCGCCTTGCCGTATACCTTGGAGTTATGCTGCTTGACGATGTCGGGCTTGCCACACACCAGCCACTGACCGCTCACCGGGAAGCCACCGTAGCCACGGGCTTCGTCGATACCGGATTTCTGCAGCAGCGGCAACGCGCCACCGCCGGCGCCGAGGAATACGAAGCCGGTCTCGAGCTTGGTCAGCTCGCCGGTCTTCTGGTTCTTGACGCGGATCTTCCATCGGCCGTTGTCCCGCTGGTCGATGTAGTGCACCGGTGAGCTGAGCATCAGCTCGAAATTCGGCTGGGTTTCCAGCCAGCTCACCATGCTGCGGGTAAGCGAGCCGAAATCCACATCGGAACCGTGCTTGATCCGGGTCGCGGCAACCCGCTGCATGGGGTCCCGGTTATTGACGATCAGCGGCATCCATTCCTCGAGATCCTTCGGGGACTCGGTATATTCCATGTCGCGGAACAGGTGATGGGCACTCAGGCGTTCATAACGGCGCTTGAGGAAGGCCACATCCTTCTCGCCCCAGACAAAGCTCTGATGCGGTGTGCGATTAATAAAGCTGGAGGGTTCGGGCAGGATGCCCTGCTCCACAAGGTAGGACCACAGCTGCAGTGACACCTCGAACTGGGCGTTGATCTGCAGGGCCCGATCGATGGTGACATCGCCATCACCGGTCTCGGGAGTGTAGTTAAGCTCACAGTACCCGGCATGCCCGGTACCTGCGTTGTTCCATCCGTCTGTGCTCTCATGGGCAACGTGGTCGAGACGCTCCACCATGACGATGTCCAGGGACGGATCAAGCTGCCTGAGCATCATGCCGAGAGTGGCGCTCATGACGCCACCGCCGACCAGCACTACGTCTGCCTGTCTAACGGCCATTGGTTTTCACCCTAGCTAGTGTTGAGCCTTTTTGCCCTCTCACGATCAGCAAGAGAGCCTGTCGGAAGCCGGTCGGGCGCGAGGTAAACGGCGCCGCCGTCTGCTTCCGGTCTGAATGTGCGCGCAATTATCCCGATTTTTGCCGGGAGAATAAATTGCGATTGTCAATCGTTGCGTCTTTCTTCGGCATCTATTTGCTTCAGGGGCCGATACGTGCACTTACGAACAGTGGTTTGCTACGGGTCAAAGGTCTAAAATCCGCCCGCGTGATCTGTCTGGCCGGCTCAGGCCTCCACTTTGACAAACCAGGACGGGATTTCCCCAATGTCTGCCCTTGATGCGTTTCTGATTATTCTCGCGGTTCTGGCGCTGCTAGGCGTCATATTTGAAGAGGTCATCCACATCAACAAGGCCAAGGTAACGCTGTTCTTTGGCACCATGAGCTGGATGCTGCTGTTCCTGTTCAGTGATAACGCTGGTGAAACGTCTGCCATTTCCGATGGTCTGTCCGAGAGCATCGCCGAAATCGCCGGGCTGTGGCTGTTTCTGGTCGCAGCCATGACGTTTGTCGCCTACCTGAACAAGAAGGGTATGATCGAAAACGTGATTTACCTGATCATGCCGAAGCAGGTAAGCGAGCGACGGCTACTGTTCCTGACCGGTCTTTTTTGTTTCATTTTCTCCTCTTTGGCAGACAATATCACCGCCACTTTAGTCTCATGTTCGCTGATTCTGTCTCTGGATCTGGAGCTGAAAAAACGTATCCAGTTCGTCACGCTGGTTGTGTTTGCGGTCAACTCGGGAGGTGTTTCTCTGATCACCGGCGACGTCACTACGTTGATGATTTTCCTGGCGGAAAAGGTTGAAATAATGACCCTTCTGACCCTGGCCATTCCGGCCTCGATCACCGTTTTCATCCTTGCGGTTTTCCTGTCGCGAGGGCTCACAGGAACCGTGACACTGCGCTCCAACACCACCCCGGTGCGACGGGTGGACGCGATCATCAGCGGGCTGTTTTTGTTAACAATCCTGAGCACCATTGCCGGTAATGCCCTGTTCGGGATTCCACCGGTACTGACCTTTCTGTTCGGCCTGTCCATCATGTTCCTGGTGTCTCGATTCATGAGTGACGACTCCGATCTGGACCCGATTCTCGAGTACATCCGCATCATCGAGTTTGAAACGCTGCTGTTCTTTCTCGGCATCCTCCTGCTGGTGGGCATGCTCAAGGAGATCCATGCGCTGGATTCGCTGGTGGCGATTTACGACATCCTGCCGCCGCTGTACGCCAATTACCTGATGGGCATCTTCTCGGCCGTTATCGATAACGTGCCTCTGACGGCGGCCCTGCTGAAGGCCGGCATCGACATGAGCCCCGGCGAGTGGATGGGCCTGACCTATGCCGTGGGTGTGGGTGGATCGCTCCTGGTGATTGGCTCAGCCGCCGGTATAGTGGCAATGAGCAAGATTCCGGGGCTGACCTTTGCCGCCTATATGCGGTATCTTGCACACCTTCTGGCGGCCTATACCCTGGGCTACGCCGGTGTCTACATGCTCGGGCGTTTCATCAACTGAGGTCTATCTATGCTAATGGCATTTGGCGCAATCATCGCCGGCCTGGTCCTCCTGGTCTGGAGTGCCGATAAATTTGTGGAGGGCGCCGCGGCGACCGCCAAACATCTCGGCATGCCCACCCTGCTGATCGGCATGGTGATTATCGGTTTCGGTACCTCGGCACCGGAACTGGCCGTGTCTGCCATGGCAGCCTCCGATGGCAATCCCGGGCTGGCACTGGGTAACGGCTATGGCTCCAACATTACCAACATTGCGCTCATTGTCGGCCTGACAGCCATCATCGCGCCCATTGCAGTGCACTCCCAGGTGATCCGCAAGGAGTTGCCACTGCTGATCGTACTCACCCTCATTGCCGGCGCCCAGCTGATCGACGGGCAACTCTCACGCATGGATGGCTGGGTGTTGCTGGCGGTATTTGCTCTGGTTATGGGATGGTCAATCTACCAGGGCCTGAAAGGCAAGGCGGACCCTCTGGCCGGTGATGCCGACGCCGAGATCATTGCGCACCCCATGCCCCTGAAAACCGCCGTAATCTGGCTGGTAATTGGCCTGGTACTGCTGATCGTCAGCTCCCGGATGCTGGTCTGGGGTGCCGTCACGATTGCCCAGAGCCTTGGAGTCAGCGATCTGGTGATCGGTCTCACCATCGTTGCCATCGGCACTTCCCTGCCCGAACTCGCCTCGGCTCTGGCCGCGGTCAAAAAGAACGAACACGACCTGATCCTGGGCAATATTCTGGGGTCGGGCATTTTCAACACCCTCGCCGTGGTGGGTCTCGCGGCTGTTATCGAACCCCTCGCGGTGGACCCGGAAGTGCTCTACCGTGACTGGACGCTGATGCTGGCGCTCACGGTGGGTCTGTTCCTGATGGGTTACGGGCTTACCGGATGGCGAAAACTGGTGAGCCGTGTGGATGGTGGCATCCTGGTGCTGGTGTACGTGGCCTATACCGGCTATCTGCTCTCCACGGTGGTGGCTGCCGGTACGGCCTGATCTGCGTGCCGATGTGAGGCCGGTGCTAACCGGCTTCACCGTCTCCCAACAGCTCCGTCAGCCTTGCGCGCACCTCGGTCATGACTTCGTCCAGGTCGGCTTTGGTCTTTCCTGCCGTATCCAGCGGTTCTCCTACCCTCACATCCACCGGCTGCCCGAGGTTGATCTGCCAGGTGCGGGCCGGTAAAACACGGTGGATACCCCGCACGGCCACCGGCACGATCACCGCCTCAGTATCCAGCGCCAGGTGAAAACAGCCTTTCTTGAAAGGCAGAAGTTTTCCGTCCGGCGAGCGGGTTCCCTCGGGCGCGGCCCAGAGCACGATTCCACTTTCCATCATCGCCCGCGCCTTCTCCAGATCCCTGACTGCACGTTGCCGATTGGAGCGGTCTACTGAGGGGAATTCCGCTGCACGCATGGCCTGCCCCAGCAGCGGGATACTGAACAGCTCCTTTTTTGCCAGCATACGGATCGATCCCGGCAACGATACGAAGGTAACCGGAATATCATAGTGGCTGGCATGAGTGCACATGATGATGTACCGGCGCCCGTCGCCGAAATCAGGCACTTGCCCGCGTACGGTGAGGCTGGCACGAACCAGTCGTAACAGCGAGGCCGACCACTCGCGGCAGTATTTGTCGACGATGGGCCGGTTCAACCTCCCGAACAGCGCCCTGAGCAAAACCAACAGGGAAAAGAGTGCTGTCAATCCGACACTGCCCAGAACCACACCCGCCCGCCGAAGAAGCGTTGCTGACTCCGTTAGCGGATTCATCTTCAATCGAATCATCTCAGCGACCCTTCTCTGTTTCCCGGGTTCGTTCGCGGCCTCGTTGCTGCGCGTTCAATAGGGGGCGAATTATAGCGACTGAAAAACCCGTTGAATAACACACAAAAGTATTGCTTAATTTTTGACCATTACCTATAAGGTATAAGGATATAACCGCGAAGAATTGAAAAAGCAGTCCCACCGTCCGACGACAACCCTAAGAAGGAGACGGATAATGAAGCAGGAATCAGCGCTGATGCGCGGCCCGAATGACCCGGGCCTTCAGAACCCCTCCCGCCGCACCCTGCTACTTGGCAGTGCCGGCGCCATGGCCGCGGTAAGCGTGCTGGGATTTACGCCCCTTGCCAAAGCCGATGAACCAAAATCACTCCCGGATTACGCCGCCTGGAAAGAACGCAACGCCCTGATTGTTCACAGCGCAAACACGATGGAAACCCAACGGGGGGCAATCGGCAATGGCGTTATCACCTCAAGTGACCGCTTGTTCGTTCGTAATAACCTGCCCGCGCCACCAGCCTCGGTAACCGATAACCCGGATGCCTGGGAGGTGCGGATGGAGGGCGTGAAAAACCCCCGAACCCTGACTGTCGGAGACCTGAAGCAGATGGGGGTCACCACCGTTGCGTCCGTATTGCAGTGTTCCGGTAATGGTCGCGCCTTCTTCCCCCATGGCGCGAGTGGTACCCAATGGTCTGTTGGCGCTGCGGGCTGCATCATGTGGACCGGTGTGCCATTGAAGGATGTTGTGGAGGCACTGGGCGGCCCCGTTGATGGGGCACGCTATATAACCAGTACCGGTGGCGAGACACTGCCTGACGGCCTGGACCCGAAAACGATTATCGTGGAGCGTTCCGTTCCCACCCGTGCCATGGAGACCGCATTGCTGGCCTGGGAAATGAATGACGAGCCTCTGACCCACACTCACGGTGGCCCGTTAAGAATGGTTGTCCCGGGTTACTACGGCGTGAACAACGTGAAGTACGTCAAAAACGTTGGCTTCACCGAAAACCAGACGGACGCCAAGATCCAGGCTTCAGGCTACCGGGTTCGTGATGTTGGCGTGAAAGGCGCCCCGGATCAGCCATCCATGTGGGAAATGAACGTTAAATCCTGGGTAACCGCCCCCCTGGACAGCGGTCGGACCGGCCGTAACATGATCTACGGCGTGGCCTTCGGTGGCACGGTTGCGCTGGAAAAGGTCGACGTTTCAGTGGATGGCGGCAAAACCTGGAAACAGGCTCGCTTCCTGGGGCCGGACCTCGGCCCCTATGCCTGGCGACCCTTCGTGCTCGCAACAGATATGCCGGCTGGAGAGCACCGGATAGTCAGTCGGGCGACCGATGTCCGTGGCAATACCCAACCAGAGGGCCGAATCGAGAATGAGCGTGGCTACGGTCACAATGGCTGGAGCGACCACGGAGTCACGGTTGCCATCAGTTGATCATTGGCGGAGCCGACCCGGGAGTAAGGCGGCTCCGACCTATCCGGAAAGCAATGATATGAGAAAAACTGCAGTACTGGGCGCCATAGCTCTGATCGGACTGTCGCCCCTGACGATGGCCAGCGACTTTGACAAGGGGAAACAGGTATTCACTCAGGAGGCTCAACCTTCCTGCACCATATGCCACACCCTGGCGGACGCCGGTTCGGCTGGTGCCATCGGCCCGGATCTCGATGAACTCAAACCCACGATGGAACAGGTGGTCAATGCCGTAACCAGCGGGGTGGGTGTCATGCCGGCGTTCAACGAGTCGCTGTCTGAGGAACAGATAAATGCGGTAGCACACTACGTGGCGACTGTGACAGGCGGCAATAAATAGAATCGGGGGCCCTGCGGCCCCCTTTTTTCGTCTCAGGCGTTTTCCTGAAACACCATGGCAACCGAGTTCAGGCAGTAGCGCTGCCCGGTTGGCGGCGGGCCGTCAGGAAAGACATGGCCGAGATGGCTGTCGCAACGGGGACAGCGGATTTCGGTGCGAGTCATGCCAAGACTCGTGTCCTCAATGTAGCGGATATGCTCCGGATCAAAGGGCTGGAAGAAACTCGGCCAGCCGGTTCCCGAGTCAAACTTCGAGTCCGAGCTGAACAAAGGCAGATCGCAAAGCCGGCAGTGGTAAACACCAGCTTTTTTGTTATCCAGCAAGGTTCCGCAGAACGGATGCTCGGTGCCATGGTCGAGCAGTACGCGCCGCTCTTCCGATGTCAGATCCGCAGCTTTCTCCTCAACCTGTGCTTCGTTTAGTGGTGTCAGGTCATAACCTGCAGCGGAAACTCCCATAGTCTGCCTCCTCAGGCGGTGCTGCCTGCGTCGTTGTCTGTAAATTCCGGCTTCAGGCGATCAGGATAACTGTCTACAAGCTTTTCCATTTTCGGGGCGGCCACGGCCATGATGTATGGCTGGTAGGGATTACGGGCAGCAAAATTCTGGTGGTACTCTTCTGCCGGGTAAAATGCCTCCAGCGGCTCCAGCGTGGTCACTATCGGATCCGGGTACACTTCGGCCTGATTGAGCTGGTGGATGTAGGCCTCGGCTACCCGCCGCTGTTCGGCAGTCTCGTAGAACACAGCCGAGCGGTACTGGGTGCCCCGGTCGTTGCCCTGGCGGTTCAACTGGGTGGGATCGTGAGCAACCGAGAAGAACACCTTTAGCAGTTCGCCAAAACTGACCCTGGCAGGGTCATAGTGAACATCCACCACTTCTGCGTGACCGGTAGTACCTGAGCATACGGCCTCATAATTGGCAGAGCTGGCGTGACCGCCAGCGTAACCGGACTCAACACTGGTTACGCCATCGATGGCCAGGAAAACGGCTTCCACACACCAGAAACAGCCGCCAGCCAGCACGACACGCTGTTCGCCCTCGGCCGCCGGCAGGTCCTGTTCAGGATCGGGAAAACGGCTACGTGGTACGTTGAGACCCGGGATACTGCAGGATGTCGTCATGGTAACCTCTGCGTTCGAATTATCTGCCTTTAACCGCTCGATTGTGGCTGGAAACCTGCTGATTTGCCAACCCATGTGCCGGCTCAGGAAGAAGGGATTATATGTACGTTGATCAGGACAGCAGGATCACTCCAGCCAGCGCACTCAGCGGCGCCAGTACCCAGACCGGAACCCGCCAGACAGCGAGACAGACCCAAATGGCGAGCACGAGTGCCAGATCATGCGCACCATGGACGGCGGAGACCCAGACCGGATCGTAGAGAGCCGCCAGCAACAACCCCACCACGCCTGCATTTACGCCGGCCAGCGCTGACCGGGCGCGACGATGCTCCCGAAGCCAGCTCCATAGGGGAAGACCGGCGAATACAAGCAGGGTTCCAGGGAGGAACACAGCCAGTACCGCAATCACACCACCGAGAACACCGGCCTGTGAACCACCCAGAAATCCTGAAAAGGAAAACAGCGGTCCCGGCATAACCTGGGCAACGCCATACCCCGCCAGGAAAGTGTCCGCCGGCATGGCACCGGAGGCCACGAAGCCCTCCTGCAGCCAGGGCAGCACGACGTGACCACCGCCAAAAACCAGGGCACCGGCCCGGTACATTTCAGCGCCTATCCAGCCAAGACTGCCGGAGGCCTGAGGCAGGAACGAAACCATCAACAGAATCAAAAAGGCGCCCGCAAAAAGCGCAGGTTTCCGGGATTGCAGTGGCACATGCAGCGGCTCAGATGCCTCTCCGCTCCCCAACCCAAGAAAGGAACCCACAGCCCCGGCAATGACCAGCGCCAGCATCTGCATCCAGGTTTCGCCCATCACCAGAAGGCTCACCGCTACCAGCAACGCCATGGCGATTCGGGGACGGTCCGGGCACAGGGTTGTTCCCATCTGCCAGACCGCCTGGGCCACCACCGCCACCACAAACAACTTGAGACCCTGTATCCAGCCGCCACTGCTGGCCTCTGGCCAGGCGTTCAACCCCAGCGCAAGACCAATCATGATCACCGCCGATGGCAGGGTGAACCCCAGCCACGCTGCGAGTGCGCCGCGGTAATGGCCGCGCAGGAACCCTATAGTCAGACCGACCTGGCTGGAGGCCGGTCCCGGCAGCAACTGGCAGAGGGCCACAACTTCTGCGTAGGCACTGTCTGAGAGCCACCGCCGACGTTTGACAAATTCATCGTGAAAGAATCCGAGATGCGCTGCCGGACCACCAAACGACGTCAGCCCCAGCCGCAGGAACAGCAGGAAAATCTGGCTGAACGACAGCCTGTCATCACTCGATGGCTCCGTCATAAATCTCCTGAGTCTGTTGCGCCGCCGGTTTCACCGTTAGTGTGTCATCAAACATGAACATTGTGTCGTTTTGGTTGCATACCTTCGAGGGCCATCCATAATGACAGACAGGGTTTGCCACTTAGCACATCGGCCATGCCCGGCTCGGCATATAAGGGAAGAAAAATGACGGCAAGGGCTCGTACACCGGAGAACCAGGATGAACTCCTGGAATACCGCCTGAGCCTGAGGCTCGGCCCTGTTCACGCCCGCCAGAGGCTCGGCATTGAACGGGAAGCTGAAGCGAAGGTATTCGGGCAGGATCACAGCTCATTCCATCTGGAAAACTGGGCCACGGCGCCCGGCTTTATCCGTACCTGTTTGCGCATGGTTGGCCTTTGGGGCCGGGGCCAGAGCAACAGCCGGCGCCTGAACACCGTGCACAATCATTTCCAGCTTCCCGGCCTGCCGGAAGCCTTCGAGGGCTTCCGCATTCTGCATCTGACCGACCTGCACGTAGACATGGACGAAGCCAACCTGCAGGCAGTCCTGCGCCAGATCGAACCGTTAGACTACGATCTGTGCGTGTTGACCGGCGACTACCGGAAACTCACGTGGGGCCCGATTGAGGGCGCACTGGACGGCATGGCGCGGCTGAGGGACGGTATTAAAAGCAAGCCCTATGCGGTTCTGGGTAACCACGACAGCGTTCGCATGGTACCGGCATTGGAAGACATGGGTTACCAACTGCTGATGAACGAAATGGCGCCCATTGAACGGGGAGGCCAGACCCTGTACCTCGCGGGTGTGGACGACGCCCACTTCTTCAAGGTCCACAACCTGCACCAGGCGGGGGACAATATCCCTGCGGGAGGCACCAGCATCCTGCTCAGCCATACGCCGGAGATCTGGCGCGAGGCTGCCCACGCCGGCTACGACGTCTTTCTCTGCGGCCACACACACGGCGGCCAGATCTGCCTGCCCGGAGGTATACCGGTGACTCTCGACTCTGACTGCCCGCGCACACTCGGTCGAGGTTACTGGCGGATGAATGGCATGCAGGGCTACACCTCACCGGGTTCCGGAACGTCCGTGGTAAACGTTCGCCTGAACTGCCCGCCGGAAGTAACCCTTCACACCCTGACTCGCGGCCCGGTTTAGTGGGGCTGCCGGCGTATACCGAGACGGTAGAGCAGCGGTGAGCCATAGATGTTGGACAGGGTAAAAACCACCACGACAACCAACACTACCCACAGGCTCACCGGCAGCCACCACATCGCCAGCAGCATGGGCAGGAGGGCTTCCGGGATCTGATCCAGCCCGACAGCCCGGGCACTTGATGCCAAACCCATTCGGCGCTTGATGAAGCTGCTCAGAAGATCTCCTCCCAGCCCCAGCAGGCCGAACAGAAGCCCGAACACGAATCCCAGCCCGGTAAACTGGGCGAAAAGCCCGCAGGCCAGTGCACCGGATACAACACCCCGCCAGGTTTTGCTTTCACCAAATACGGGGCGGCCATCGGACAGCAGTCGACCGCCGTCCACCGGGGCCGACCAGCGGTTTTTCAGCAGCCCGGCGGCAACCACCGGCGTGCCGTTGGCCAGCACCAGCATCACAAACAGCTCCAGGATGATCAGCAAGCGTTTGCGCCCCTCTGAAACGACCGATCAGGCGATACCGCCCCGAGTCAGCTTGAGCGGATCCATCAACTCCTCAAGCCGCTCCCGGCTCAGGCCGCTGCGTTCCTCCGCCACATCGATGACTGGCCGGCCCGTTTTATATGCTTCCTTGGCGATGTCTGCCGCCAGGCTGTAGCCGATCTCGGGATTAAGCGCGGTCACCAGTACGGGATTCTTGCCCACACCTGCGTTCAGGTTGTCGGCATTGACCGTGAAATCCTTGATCGCCTTGTCCGCCAGCATGATGGCCGCATTGGCGAGCAAATCGGTCATGTCCAGCAGGTTACCGCCCACCAGAGGGAGCATGACGTTGAGCTGGAAATTACCGGACTGACCGGCAATGGCCACGGCGCTGTCCAGCCCCATCACCTGGGCGCCGACCATGGCCACGGACTCCGGGATGACCGGATTGACCTTGCCCGGCATGATACTGCTGCCCGGTTGCAATGCCGGAAGACTGATTTCAGCCAGGCCGTGAATAGGGCCGCTGTTCATCCAGCGCAGATCGTTGGCGATCTTGGTCAGCACGATGGCTGCTCCGCGCAATTGTGCGGAGAGGGCCACCGGGGCATCCACCGCGCTCTGGCCGGTGAATTTGTGATCGAGCGACGTAAAAGGATAGCCGGTGTTGGCCCGCAGGAACTTGACGAACTGGCCCGGAAATTCCGGTAGCGCATTGATTCCGGTACCCACCGCCGTGCCGCCCTGGGGAACGGCCAACAGCTCATCAGCTGCGGCTTCTACCCGCTTTTCCACGGCCAGAAGCTGTTCGCGCCAGGTTTTCAACTCCTGGCCGAGGGTCACCGGCATGGCATCCATCAGGTGGGTGCGGCCGGTTTTTACCTGGCTGGAAAACGCCGCTTCCTGCTCGTAGATCACACCGCAAAGATGCGACAGCGCCGGCAGCAGCTTCTCCTTGGCTGCAATCACGGCACTCACGTGGATCGCCGTTGGAATCACGTCGTTGGAGCTCTGGCTCATGTTCACGTGATCGTTCGGGTGCACCTCGAAGCCTGCGTTGCGGGCGATACTGGCGATCACCTCGTTGACATTCATATTGGTGCTGGTGCCGGAGCCGGTCTGGTAGCGGTCTACCGGAAACTGATCCGCGTACTCGCCCTTGACCAGATCTTCGCAAGCCTGGGAGATCGCATCCCGCAGATCGTTGTCGAGCAGCCCCAGGCTGGTATTGGCCTCGGCGGCCGCGCGCTTGATCTGGGCAACGGCGGCAATAAACGGCTGAGGCATCGGCTGGCCACTGACCGGGAAGTTTTCCAAAGCGCGCTGGGTTTGAGCGCCCCAGAGCGCATCAGCAGGTACCTGGACGTCCCCGAGGCTGTCGGTTTCCGTTCTGAATTCGCTCATATTCCCTCCTGTCCGTGCATTTGCACTGTGGGCTTCTTGGCGTGTACGCCAGGGGCCCGGCCATGGCTCAGCCGCCGCCCTGGGATCTGAGCCGGACATGGTCGCAGATGCCCGTAACCTGTTCAAAATTGAGGATCAGGGTATGAACGGTGTTGGTGTAGGTGTCGTGCAGGTGAAACTTGTAACGGTGCTGCTTTTCACCCTGCAGAAACGCATCGTACTCGCGGACCAGTTCACGCACATCCCCACCGGAATCCTTGCTCCAGGTCGCATTGAACGGACCCAGCACGGCACCGCCAGCCAGGCAGATGGTTACTTCGTGATTCGTCAGACCATTCTCAGGAACTGTCATGGTTATCTCCCTTTCGATGAGCCTCTGGTAAGTGTAGTCGCTCCTGACGCCAGGACAGTCCATAGTGCCAAGGCTGTCACAGAACCAGGTTTTCATTGCCGGCAAAGGCACTGCTGTAGGAAGTTCCTACACCGCTAAGCCACTGTTGTTGCTAATCTCTTCCCTACCCCATCAACAGGATACAGAGTAATCATGGCGACCAGCGGAGCGGCGGAGATCCTTCTCCGGTATGACGACGACCAGGACCGACAGCACTTCGAAACCTTGTTTGCCAGCGATTTCGTTATTCACGCGTTCGCAACTGACCAGGGGGCACTCGACTACCTGCCCTCGGCTGCCACCATACCAACCGCCATCGTTCTGCTTCCGAACCGCGCTGATGACTATCTTGAGTCGTCGCTACTGGCACAGGCCAGGGACCACCACCCCCGGATTCTGAAGATCCTCATAGGAGATGCCATTGCGCTGAACCTCCTCGTGAAACTGCTCGACCATCAGCTGGTCGATCGCTGCTTCGAACAGCCGGTCAATCCCGATGTTATCCGGTCGCACGTGCTCACAGCCGCGCTTACCCGCGAAGGACAAACCTTCTCTCCGGATACCAGCGAGGCCCACGAGGGCCCCAAACCGGCGATTCTGATCGTGGATGACGAACCGACTGCCACCCGTTATCTGTCGAGGCAGTTGGAGCGCATGCAGGACGAATTCCGCGTGCTGAGCGCCATCAGTGCAGAAGAGGCTCAGCTCGTGTTGCAGAAAGACAGCGATGTCGCGGTGGTGATGACAGACCAGAGAATGCCCGGGATGCATGGCAAAGAGCTGCTGGACGAACTACGCCAGTCGCACCCGACAATTGTCCGAATTCTCACGTCAGCCTGGGGCGAGGTTGATGTGGCCATGGATGCAGTTAACGAGGGCCGGATCTTCCGCTATCAGAAGAAGCCATGGAACGCAGCCGAATTGCTGTCGCTCTTCCGCAAGGCTCTTGTCCAACATCGCACCCTGGTCTCTGCAAGAGACCGTTCACGCTCAATTGCAGAACAACAGTTCGCGGAGCTTCGCCAGCAACGACGAGCCAGACTGCTTGAACATCTAAACGAGCGAGTGGACGGTTTTACCGGCGAACCGATCACCGCCGACTTTCTGGATGCCCTGGCAACCGTTCGCACACTTCCTGCCCAGCCACCCCATCTGCGCGCAAGCCGGGAAACCGCGCTTGAGCATGATCTTGTAAGAGACTTTGCCGGAATGGCGGGCAGGCAGCTCAGCACCCTTCAGCCAGGCCACGTGCACGGCATCCAGAACCGGCAAGCCTTTGACCAGGCTCTCGCGAACGCCTTGGAGAACCCGGCAGGCACGAGCGAAACACAAACACCGTTGATGGCCCTTTGCCAGGCACTGGCAACCCTGATGAAGGCCTCCGGGCTGGAGCGCTCTGCTCTGGAATTGACCCGGACCGAAAGCGGCCTCATGGTCGCCAGCGCCAGCCCACTTCACATGTACAGCCATCTGCTGGCGCCAATCACCCGCCTCTCCCGCCCCCTGCTGGAGCAGCAGAGCGCTCTTCTGATGCTCTTCGTAAGCACCCGACTGCTTGCTGGCGATATCGACGTGACCGGAGGCGACCAGTGTCTTCGATTGAGTCTCCATCTGCCGGCCAGGGCAGACTGATGGCGTCAGGTCAGCGCAGGCTCAGGTTGTACGTCACCATGGGGCAGCGACTGCTCCGTGACAGCCTGCTATTCCAGATCCTCTTGCACGATGAGGTCGAGCTGGTTGGCGAATCGGAGACCGGAGTGGCAACGCTCAATCGGCTAAAGAGGGCCACCCCTTCGGTACTGCTGATTGAGGAAAACCTGCAGGACAACGACGGGCTCACCATCGCCGAGCATGCATTGGCGGTGAATCCGTCATTGTCCGTGCTGCTGATATCGGACACGCCGGTCAGCAGCGGGCGGATGGCGATCTATCTGGAAGCAGGCATCAAGGCCGTGGTGTCCAAGGACCAGCCAGTGCAGGAGTTGATCAAGACGCTCTTCTACATTCGAAACGGGCAGGTTTATGTCGGTAACTGGCAGCAGGAACCAGCACCGGCCGCCATGCTCGCCTATCAGGCCTTGTCCGGACGGGAGCGGGAAGTGGCACAGCTGATGGCCAGCCGGCTGCCGGTACGCGATATTGCAGGCAGGCTTGGCGTTTCCTGCAAGACGGTGCATTCCTACAAGGACCGGATTTTCGTGAAATTGGGCTTCGAGCGCCTGCCCGAGCTCATTCTCTTTATGCAACGACACCAACACGGAGCCGCCGAGTGAAACTGCTTTCCGGGATGGATCAGATCCGCCAGCTGCCCGCCTACCGACAGCGACGCTTCGAACGCTTCTACCACACCCAGTATCGGTACCGGGTGCTGCCCCTGTTCGCCGACGTTTACCTGGTGATTGCCTTTATCGGTACCCTGCTGTTTCTCGGGGGCCTGGCCCTGAACCCGGATGCACCGGACGTATTCGGTATCTACCTCATCTACACCGCGATTCTGACCGGTCTGATCGCCGCTCACCGGTTCACGCGCCTGCGCCGGTCAGCGCCGATGATTGTCTACCTGGTGTTTTTCAACATGGCGGCGTTCAGCTACCTGGGATACATGACAACGGGCGCGTCGCTCGCTCCCATCGTGGGCTTGTTCTTTTTCATCAGCTCCGTGGGCATCATTACCCTGTCCCTGTTCCACACCAGCGTGATTATCCTGATCAACCTGACACTGCTGGTACTCGCCACGTTCGTGGCGGTCGACAGCACTCAGGTAAGCGACACCCTGATCGGCATTCTGACCAACTGGCTGATTCTGATGTGCCTGGTGGTCGCACCGCTATCGGCCTGGTTCCTGTCGCAGTTCCTGCGCAACCTGCTGGCGCTCCAATTCCTGCTCCGAGACCGGAATCGACAACTTTCCCGCACTTTGGAAACCCTGAAATCAACGGAAGAAAGACTGGCCCAGGAACAGAAACATCAGGCCCTTAGCCATATGGCTAAGGGGCTGCTCCACGAGATCATGAACCCGTTGAACTGCGCCAGCCAGGCCGTGGATTTTGCCAACTCGGTAAACCGGGATGTCGAGGTCGCAGACGCCCTGACCGACGCTAGCACCCACCAGAAACGCATTGCCGATATTGTGTCTGACCTGATCGAGTTTTCCCGCCCCGTCCCTGAACACAGCCTGGAAACGGCAGACCTCGGCAAACTGGTGACCACCGCCACCCGCTTCTGCCAGCATCAGCTACGAGGTGTCGAGCTTCAGACTGACATCCCGGAGGGAACGACCGTTCCCTGCTATCCATCTGCCCTGACCCAGGTGTTCGTTAACCTGCTGCTCAATGGCGTCTCTGCCGTGAGCAAAAACCGGCAGCCCGGCAAAATCGAGATAACGGCCGAAAGCGCTGACAGTGCCCATCGAATCGTAATTCGGGACAACGGCCAGGGCATCGCGCCAGACGATATGAAGCGGCTCACTGATCCGTTCTATTCCACCAGTGATACACCGGACAACCTGGGGCTGGGCCTCAGTATCTGTCAGACCATCATGCGCCATCACAAGGGCAACATGTCGATTACCAGCGAACCCGGCCAGTGGACGCAGGTGACCCTCACGCTGCCTAGAACCGCAGCACAGCACGCAGGGTAACAGCGTCTCCGTCCGGCACGGCCATCAGGGTATTGCCGCGAATATCCGGCATCAGGTAATTCAGGCGCAGCTGGAACAGCTCGCCCAGATACCAGGCAAGACCCAGCAGCGTCACACTCGCCTCGGCGCCCAGGTTCCGGTCTCTCAGGTCCACAGCACTGTGCCGTGCGACCAGTTCCAGGGCGCCCGCCCGGTGCCGGGGCTCTATCCAGTCAAACTCACCCCGGCTGTAATAGCGCCGATCATCGGTCAGGAACACACCGGCCTGGAGGTAGGCGCCACCGAACTGCCAGCGTGACCCGTCGGTTCGACGCACGCTCTGAGCCATGGCCTCCGCCACGAGGGTCAGACGATGATAAAGCCAGGCGGCCTCGAGACCTGCCAGCCAGGCATCACCAGCCTCGAATCGTGGGCTGCGGATGACATTATCGGCACTGAACACCTCTCCCTCATCCTTGATCTGAAAGCGGCTGTCGCCGAGATCACGATAAGAGGCCGCGGCTCCCAGATGCAGGGTCTGGCTTTCTGAACGAATGGGGGCACGGGTCAGTCTCGCGGTTATGGCGTGAGTCGAGCCACCATCGGGCTCATCGGTGAACAGGCCCAGGGACCAGGTGCCGCGTTTGCGGTACTGCCCCGCCATAACACCAATGGAACGCCCCGGTGCGAACGCCGAGGTCACCAGCGAACGTTCGCTGGTGTTCAGGCTGGTGTAGCTGGCGAGGCGTTCCAGGCCAAAAGGCTCCTTGAAGCGCCCAATCCGGGCCTCGAAACGGCTTTCCCCGTCATACAGGAGATAGGCATCGCCCAGATCCAGCTCTTTCTTGTCACCTTCAATCTTATAGCTGCCATCCAGCTCTGCTTCCCAGCGCTTGCCCAAGGCCAGTTCCAGTTCAATTTTCGCATTTCGCAGTACGCCCCGGGTTGTGCTGCGCCCACCGTCTTCATCATAAAATGACCCGTAATGGTCAACACCGGCGGCGACGTAACCGCCCACTTCTGCTTCGACAGGGGAAGCCACAGCAAACAGGGGCTGGGCCATGAACGTCAGTGTCAGACCGATCACCAGCCACGCCCATTTCAGCTCAGCGAGCATGATCGGCCTCCTGACGAAAGTGCATACGTAGCATGGCGGTGTCCCTCAGATAGCTGACAGACACCACATCCACCCGAAACACATCCAGACCGGTGCGCTCTCGCAGGTCCGCAATGAGCAACTCCCGGCGGTCCCGGTGAACGTTCTCTATCTTTTCGTACTCCACCTCTCTCTCACTGTGTCGCGGCAAAAGCACACGGGTTTCGAGCACCAGCGCCAGAACGATGACCAGCAGGTTCAGAAACACCAGCTCCAGGTGGTGCATGGTGCCAACCGCCGCCAGCAGGGCCATGGCAATCACCAGAAACAGATAGGTCATTTCCTTGATGCCCAGCGCCTCGGTTCGGTACCGGAGCATAGAGAAGACAGCGAAGAGTCCGAAGGCAAAACCCATGGTGACGGTGACCGAATGCAACAAGGCAGTCACCAGAAAAACACCGACGCCGAACAGAATGAACGAGGCGGCGTTCTCCCGATGGCGGGAAAAGGCGTAGTAGCAACGGATCAGCACGAACACCGAGGCCGTATTGATCAAGAGCCGGATCACAAAATGGAAATCAACTGCAGATTCCATGGAGTCTCCTCAACAGCGGTTTGAAGCGATTGGTTTTGCATTCGTGGCCGAACAACAGGCTGGTGCCGATACAGTACTTGCTGAACTGCACGGGTCGGCAGCCAAGCTGACCAAGGCGGTCAAGCAGGGGAGAACAGGGGGTTTTCCGATCATACTTGACCTCGAAAACCGCAACGTCGGGCAGGCGAAGACCGTTTTGGCGGTCGACCGAATGAAACGCCAGTCCGGTATCCAGGGTGATGCGCTCAGTCCCTAATGGGCTCATCAGGGTCATCCGACGATAGCTAACAAAAAGAGCCGGCAGCATCCCTGCCACCGGAAGGCCCAATTGCTCTTCCAGAAAGTGGCTCACCTGGCCGATCGCAACGGTTTGCGGGGTGAGCGGTAACCGGTTCTTGATGGTTCTCTCTCGATTACTCTTTTTCTTCACCTCCAGGAAGCTGTCCCCGGTTTCGCGGTAGTGCCGTATGCGAAGTTTGAATCGATTCAGTTTGCCGTTGTGGTGATCCAGGTACAGCTGACGTCCGGGGGTGTCGAAATACAGGGTGTCGTAGGTGAATCGCCGGTTGCCGTCGATCTCCAACATGGAGTAGTGGTGCTCCAATCCACGCAGGCAAGCATCCAGCCGGTGGGCCGGCACCAGGAACTTGGTGTCGACCCGGTTCATCAAACGGGCCTGCATCTGATCAGCCAGGCTGTGCCCGCGGAATCCTTCCCGCGGGCCGGTGACGGCCATGTTCATTGGATGCCCGAATCGTATTCCAGGGTGGCATCCAGGGTCAGTTCCACGTCTCCCTCACTGGCGCCGGTGCCTGCGCGGGTGATGGTCATCGCGCCCTCTGCGCCCAGGGCCAGGGTGCGCACATCGCCAGGCTGGCTTTCGTCCACCTCGAACAGCAGAGCGTTGGTGGCAAAGCCGTGGAACTGATGGGTACCGGGCACGTAATCGGATGCCTCGATAAACAGTTGCAGGACATAGGGCGTGAAATTGTCGTTAACATCCGCGCCAATCAGCAGAAGGCTGATGACGGCCGGCTTCGACTCTCGATCGACCGAGTACACCAGGCTGTCCACCTCAAAGGCAGCAAAAGTCAGGCTCGCATTCACCGACTGACCACCCGGCAGCGTAAAGCGGAAGGCTCCCGTGTCGGCACCGCCCTCGGACTTGATGCTGCCGGTCAGGCTGGTTGTCGCCGGGGCACCGCAGTCAGGCTCTGTATCCGCAAGCCGATATACCTCCCCGGTGGGCGTTTCTTCGGCGATGGCCTGTTCAATGACGGCCCTGCGCGCTGGCCGGTAGTCGCCATCGCCGGGCTCACCGCGGCCGTTGATAAAGGTTTTCAGGCTGGCTGCCGCGTCCGCGGTGGTTCCCGTAAGTTCGCGAATCCGCTCCACTTCCGCCAGTAATGCGGTTTCGTCCCACTGGGTGGCCAGCAGGTCTTCGAGCTCGGCCTCATAGCGCGCCCGGTACTCGGGGATATTGAACAACCGGTCGGCCAGCGAGAAATTGCGATAGAGCACCCCCGTCAGGGGCTTGAGGGGATGCGCGCCACGGAATGCCGTATCGGCACCCCAGGGAATAAAATGGAACAGGCCGTCTGCGGGGTCCCGGTAGATGTGGAAGTTGTTGGCGTTGCCCGTGGCGGAATCCCAGGCGCCCAACAGGGTTTCCACCGCCCAGAACCGGATAAATTCATCCACATCCACCAGCTGCGGCAATACATTCACCATCTGCTCGTCGGGCAACGCCAGAGCATCGGTAACCGCCTGCAGGTCAGTACGGTCGTTCTCTTTTTCGTTGGTTTTCTTCTCGAAACGCTGGCTCAGCCAGGTGCCGAAATCTGCCGTCTGGGCCTCGTACTGGTTACCGTCGTCGTCGCCGAATGCCCGAGCCAGAAACGGCTTCTTGATCGGCTCGACATTGGTAAACACACCCAGATCCTGCCCATTCACCGACACCCTGGCGTAGTTGCATTTCGGCGCGGCGATCCCGGCCTGGCGGAACTGGTCATAGGCCAGGCACTGGCGGGCATTGGATGGGTCCTGACGGTTATTGTTCAGGGTCATCCGGGTCATGTTCTGATAGGTGCGACCTGGCCAGAGATCGTCAAAATCCAGCTTCAGAGAGGGAATACTGGGGCTCAGGGAGCCCATGTAGCCTTTCTTGCGCACAATCACCCGGTCCATGCGGTCACCGTCGATGGTGACACTGGCGGCAAATTCTGTGTAGTCGAACTCGGGGACACATTCCCGGTCGGTGCTGGCCAGGGTGCGGGCTTCCGATTTCAGTTTGCTGAAATCGGCGGAGCTCATGGTGACCGACACATCAATCAGCCGGTCGGGATCATAGAGCTCCGCATCGCCGCCTATGTTCACGGGCTCCGCCGGGGGTTCGAAATCCGATGGGCTGGACACCTCCGTATCGCCGCCCCCACCGCCGCAACCGGCCAATAGCACGGCACCGATCATCGACAGCCACCAATGCCCAAATCCACTGCCGGCTTTCCGGCCAATCATTCTTGTTTTCATCTGTTACTCCCTCAGATGTTTTGAAACCTGCCGGTATCGGAGACCGGTTGAGGGAGTATTTCGCGAAGCGCTTCAGAGTGTATGTAAGAAGGTCTTACAGGACGTGCGATAAGGGGTCAGGCCGAGGCAGAAGTCAGCAGGCTGGTCATCAGTGCCCTGAGCCGGTTCGGCTTCACCGGCTTGTTCAGGATCGGCAGGTACTGGGCGCGCAGTATCTTGCGGGTGTCGTCGCTGCGATCTGCGGTGATGATGGCGGCAGGAATGTCCTTGCCAAGGAAGCGACGAACACCGTGCACGGCATCGTAGCCGGTTCGCTCATTGTTCAGGTGGTAATCCGCGAGAATGATCGCGGGAATCCGCCCGGTTTGCTCGAGAGTCTGTACAGCTTCAGCCTTGCTGGCGGCCGTCAGTACCTCACAGCCCCACTTCTCAAGCAGCAACTGCATGCTCTCAATTACCGCCGGCTCGTTGTCGATGACCAGCACCGGCACGCCGTCAAATCCATCGGCGAAATGGTTCAGCGAATCGGCGCGAACCAGATCCGGTCTGGCCTGGGCGGGTTCCAGTGGCAGGGTCAGTACGAACCGGGAACCACGGCCGGGCCGTGAGGATACATCGATATCGTATCCGAGCACCCGGACCATCCGTTCCACGATGGCCAGACCAAGACCGACACCCTGACGCCCGCCAGTACCCTGGGGCAACAGCTGGTGAAACTCGGTGAAAATGTCCCTCAGCTTGTCTTCCTCGATTCCAACACCGGTGTCCCAGACTTCAATTCTCAGACGGTCGCCCCGAGATCGCAAAGCCATGACAACCCCACCCTTGCGAGTGTAGCGGAAGGCATTGCTGAGCAGATTACGGAGGATACGGGTCAGCATGCGCTGATCCGTTCGTACCGTCGCAGGGATTGTCCGCACCCGGAAGCCGAGGCCGGAATTGGCGGCAACAGCCTCGAACTCCTCCCCGAGGGATCTGGCCAGGGCGGCGACATCGGTGTACACCAGGTCCGGCTTCATCGCCTGTTGGTCAAGCTTGGAAATATCGAGCAGGTCTGCAAGCAGGTCTTCCGCGCCCTCCAGAGCCCGATGCACCTGGTGAACCATTCGGGTTTCCTGGTCCGGAAGCGCACTCTCCTGCAGCGCGGAGATCATCAGCCGGGCGGCGTTCAGGGGCTGGAGCAGGTCATGGCTGGCCGCAGCAAGGTACTTGTCCTTGCTGCGGTTGGCCTCTTTTGCCGCCTCCATGGCAACAAAGAGCTCGCGCTCAACCTTCTCGCGCTCCTCAATCTGGTAGCGAAGACCCACGTTGGCATTCTGCAGCTCTTCAGTCCGCTCTTCGACGCGCCGCTCCAGGGTGGCGTTCAATTGTTCCAGTTCCTGCCGGGCCAACACTCGCTCCGTGATGTCCGCCACGAAAGCTTCCACCACTTCCGGACCAAGATCCGGGCGCCTCAACAGGGTGACCGCAACGTGGACCGGTGTGCGATCAGCACGCTGGAAGCGGGTTTCCCGGGCACTCAGGCTGCCCTCATCGAGGAGCTCCTGACGTATCGCATCGAACTCACTGGAACTGCAGAACAACTGTTCACGAAGCCGGATGACTTTCTCAGTTAACGCCTCGGGGCTGTCATAACCGCAGATTCTGGCCATGGCTGGATTACAGGCCAGAAATCCGCCTCGCAGGTTGGCCTGGAAGATTCCGTGCAGGGCATTCTCGAACAACCACTTGTAGCGGTTACGTTCCTGCTCCAGCTCGTCAATGCGTTCCTGCAGAGCGGGGTAATAGTTCTTACGGACAGACTGGCTGCCCAGCCCCAGAAGATCGCCAATTCCGTAGCCGCTGTCGTTTTCGCCGTCCTTGATGTCAGAGGGCTTCTTCATAGACAACCTGGACATCCCGCAGCGATGACTTACGGGGGTTGGTGAGAATACAGGGGTCCTGCAGGGCAAATCCGGACAAATGCGGTATGTCGGATACCGAAACACCAAGCTGGGCCAGCCGTGCTTCAAGTCCAACCCGACGTTTGAGCTCTACAATGCGGTTCATTAACCGTTTTTTGATTTCCGGCTTGGCCATTCCACGGGTATCGATATCCATGGCTTCGGCAACGCGGCGGAAACGATCTTCGGCAGACTGGAAGTTGTAAGCCACCACGTGCTCCAGCAGCAGCGCATTACACAGACCATGAGGCAAATCCAGGAAACCACCCAGGCTGTGGGACATGGCGTGTACTGCCCCGAGAATGGCATTGGAGAACGCCAGCCCTGCCTGCATGGAGGCCAGCATGATCTGTTCCCGGAGGTAAGGATCTGCGGTGTTCTCCACCAGCAGTTCCAGATTCCGATTGATCAGGCGAATGGCCTCCAGAGCATGGGTATCGGTCAGCGGGCCACTGCCTGTGGACACATAGGCCTCAATGGCATGCACCAGCGCATCAACACCGGTGCAGGCGGTGAGGTAGGCATCCATGGTCTCGGTGACTTCCGGATCGATCAGGGACACATCCGGCACCACGGCCTTGCTGATGATCGAGAATTTGAACCGGCGGTTGGGGTCCGAAATGATCGCGAACTGGGACACATCCGCCGAGGTGCCCGCCGTGGTGGGAATCAGGATCAGCGGCGGCGACGGATTGGTTATGGTGTCGACGCCCTCGAATTCCAGGATACTGCGGCCATGGGTGGCCACGATACCGATCCCCTTGGCGCAGTCCATGGGGCTGCCGCCACCGATGGCGACAATGACATCACATTCACTGGATCTGTAGAGTTCGGCCCCGGTCATCACCTCCTCCACCTTGGGATTGGGTGAAACACCGGTGTAAACGGTCGAGCGGATATTTGCATCCGTCAGCAGAGTCACTATCTCGTCAACCCACCCGGCGGCAGCCACACCAGGATCGGACACCAGGAATACGTGCCTGGCACCGAAATTACTGGCGAAATTTGCCACAGACTTCCGGGAGCCGGCACCAAACACAATTTCCGGTGACACAAACTTTCGCAAGCTGGATATATCGTGACTCATCAGACTGCACTCGACCGCTTGTTGTTATAAGAATAGCCGAGAGTTTAACTCAAGTTTTCCGCCTGATCATTGGCCTTTTGGCTATGCTTTCGGTAGAAGCTGAACATCCATTCGAGCATACCGGCCTGGTTGCCCTGGCGCCGGAACCCGTGCCCTTCATCTTCGAACCAGTGCAACTCCGGCGCCCGGCCTGCAGCTTTCATGGCTTCTATCATGGCCCGGGTCTGTTCCGGCACCACCACCTTGTCCTGCCCGCCCTGGAAAAAGATCATGGGCGCGGTGATACGTTCGGCGTGAAACAGGGGCGTTCTATCCCGCCACCGTTCAGGGTATTTGTCTGGCGAGCCCAGAAGCCAATCCAGGTAACCGGATTCAAAGCGATGGGTCATGGCCCGCAAACGCATGGGATCCGTGACACCGAACATGCTGGCCCCTCCGGTGAATCGCCGGCTCCGTATCATTGCCATCAGGGCCGTGTAACCGCCGGAACTGCGCCCCTGAATAAATACCCTCTGGCCGTCCGCCAGGCCAAAAGAGGCCAGGTGATCCGCTGCGCGCTCCATGTCCTCGACGTCCACTTCGCCCCATCGGCCTTCCAGAGCCATGCGGAAAGCCCGACCGAACCCGCTGCTTCCCCGGTAGTTGATTTCGGCCACGGCAAAGCCCCGCTGGCACCAGTATTGAACCTGGGGATTGAACACCGGGTAGGCCGCCGACGTCGGGCCGCCGTGGGCGATCAGAATCAGTGGCGGGAGGTCTGCGGACGCGAGTCTCGGGGTGTAGAAAAACCCGTGGATGGAGCTTTCACCCGGCTTCAGTGCCGGAACCTCGATATCCAAAGGCAGAGCAGCACGGGCACCTGCCATGGCCTCTTCGCCTCCGGCAATGGTTCGAACCTGCCCGGTCTTTGCATCAATCATCAGAACCGCATCCAGACGGCTGGCAGCTCGTCCGATGCAATAGAGTTGTCCGCCAGCCGACTGCAGGCAGCGAAAGTCACCGAAGTCCCGGGCAACCCGGATTTCTTCACCGGTATCGCCGGAGCTCAACCAGAGCTCGCCGGTGCCATTGCAGTAGCGGACTCTCGCCCAACCACCCTCGCCTGTCGGGCAATGATGGGATTCGCTCAATTGCCAGGGTGCGTTGGCGTGATCCCGCGCCGGCGCAGCGATAGTCTTCCAACCGCCCTCGCCCGAGGTCTCGATACGCCAGGGTTGCCACCAGCCTTCGTGATCAGACAGGGCCCACAGCTCATCACCATCAAATACCGGCTGCTGAACAGAGCCTCCGGTGGGCGTCGGACAGTCCCGGCATTGGTCCAGAAGACCGTCACTGCCAATATTCGCTGTCCAGAGCCGGGTGCGCACCCAGGGCATATCCGGGAGCTGCCAGCTCGTCCAGGCTAACTTTCGGCCGTCGGCAGAAACCGCCGGCGCGCTGTAAAAGTCCTGACCCGAGTGAAGCACCGTTCGTTCACCGGCCATGGAAACAGCCACCAGTTGCTGCTGGCCATCGGCCTCCCGCACGGCGAGAACCCGTTCCCGGGATTCGTCGGCCACCAGACCGCCGTAGGCCGCGTCCGGGTCATCGGTCAGGCTGATGCATTGGTCTCCGGTGTGGTTGATGAACCGTATCTGCTGGTCCTCACCCACAACGAAAACACCCTTGTCTGACGCTGCGACAGCGCCGCCACCGTAGCCATTCACCCGGCTGCGAATTGCAAGATGATCGGGGCCAAGACGGACCGGGCCATGATCAGAGAGATGCCAGAGCGTGTTGCAGCCCCTCGACGGGTCGGTCTGCAACCAGAACAGACCGGCCGAAGACACGGTCAATTCCCCACGCTGGATATGCATTGCGCAGGCCTCGTAGGCACTCATCACTGATTTGTTATGAGCAAGGCCTGCAAAAGTAGAAGCTGAAATGGAGCTTTCCAGCCCGGCCAGGGAATCTTCAGCCCCGGAAGAATAACCGTGAATTGTCCGCATTTCGGTAAACCAGTCCAGTCAGGCCGGCCGTGGCGTGATCCGCAGCTTTCCTGGCTGCCAGTATTCGATCATGATACGACGATTTGTTGCATACTGGATCTGCATTATCCGCATTACCGGTCAAAAGATAGGCCTGGCAGCGACAGCCGCCGAAGTCCTTTTCCTTCTCATCGCAGGAACGACAGGGCTCCGGCATCCAGCTGTCGCCGCGGTAATGGTTGAATCCCGGGCTGTCGTACCAGATGGCCTGAAGATCCATGTCCCGGACATTGGGGAAATCGATGGGCAGAAGCCGGGCGCTGTGGCATGGCAATGCTGTGCCATCCGGCGCCACGGTCAGGAACAGATTGCCCCAGCCGTTCATGCAGGCTTTCGGCCGCTCCTCGTAATAGTCGGGAGTCACAAAGATCAGCTTCATGGCGGAGCCAGATTCCTGAAGCCGCTGCCGGTACTGGTTCACTTCCTGTTCCGCCTGCACCAGCTGGGCTTTCGAGGGCATCAATCCTTCCCGGTTTTCAAACGCCCAGCCGTAATACTGACAGGTGGCCAGCTCAACATAGTCCGCGCCCAGACGCTCACAGAGGGACATGATGTCGTTCATCTGGTGGATGTTGTGCCGGTGGATCACGAAGTTGAGCACCATCGGATACCCGGCTTCCTTCACCGCCCGGGCCATGGCCAGCTTCTGGTCAAAGGCCTTGCGGGAGCCAGCCACGGCATTGTTCAACTCCGGATCCGAAGCCTGGAAACTCACCTGGATATGGTCCAGCCCGGCCTCGGCAAAGGCATCCACCTTGGCGTCTGTCAGCCCCAGGCCGGAGGTAATCAGGTTGGTGTAATAGCCCAGGTGCCGCGCCTCGGCGATCAGTTCCGCCAGGTCCGGGCGTACCAGTGGCTCGCCCCCGGAGAAGCCCAGCTGGGCCGCGCCCATTTGCCGGCCCTGTCTGAGCACACTCACCCACTCCTCGGTGGTCAGTTCCCGTTGGGCCTGGGCAAAGTCCAGGGGGTTGGAGCAGTAGGGGCATTGCAGCGGGCAGCGATAGGTCAATTCCGCCAGCAGCCACAGGGGCGGTCCGGCATTGTGGGGGTTGGTGCAGCTCATGACAGTTCGATCCAGTGTTGTTGCCCGGCGTCCTGCAGGAACTCACTCACGTCCTTGCCGAGCGGGCCGGCGTCCGGAAACTGCTGTTCCAGGCTCGTCACAATATCGGCCACGGTGCACTGGCCGTCCACCTCATTGAGAATCGCACCGGCGCTGCCGTTGAGCTTGACCATACCCTCGGGGTAAAGCAGCACATAACTTTCCTGGGCCGGCTCCCACTGGAACCGGAACCCCCGGCGAAAACGCGGTACCTGATGCATGGCGATCTCCATTACAGCCCCCGGTGCCAGACCTGTTCGTCGGTCACGGTGTGGTACGGCGGGGTACGGTGGCTGTAGGCCATGGTCATGGCATCCAGCATGGTCCAGAGGATGTCCAGCTTGAACTGGAGGATCTCCAGGGCTCGGGTCTGCTCAGCTTCGGTGGTGAAATGGTCGAGGGTGATGGTCAGCCCGTGCTCTACGTCTCGTCGGGCTTCCGACAGGCGCTTGCGGAAGTAGCTGTAGCCGCTCTCTTCAATCCACGGATAGTGGGCAGGCCAGCTGTCCAGTCGCGACTGGTGGATCTCCGGGGCGAACAGCTCGGTCAGGGACGAGCAGGCCGCCTCCTGCCAGGTCGCCCGGCGGGCAAAGTTCAGGTAGGCATCCACCGCAAAGCGGACCCCCGGCAACACGTGCCGCTGGTCAATCACCTCTTCGCGGCTCAGGCCCACCGCTTCTGCCAGGGACAGCCAGGCCTCGATGCCGCCGACATCGCCGTCGTGACCATCATGGTCCAGAATCCTCTGCAGCCAGAGACGGCGCACACCGGCGTCCGGGCAGTTGGCCATGATCGCCGAATCTTTCTGGGGAATCTTGATCTGGTAGTAGTACCGGTTGGCCACCCAGCCGCGGATCTGTTCAGGCGTGCATTGCCCGCCGTACATGGCTTTATGGTACGGGTGGTGGATGTGGTAGTACTGGCCCTTGGCCCGCAGGGCCTGCTCGAAGGCTGTCCGGTTCATGGCGGTGTTGGCTTTGGCGTTCATGGCTGCCCCGACAGGTCGATGTGCATTCCGTCCCAGGACACCTCTATACCGTGGCGGGTCAGTTCCGCCCGCTCAGGGGAGTCCTCGTTCAGGATCGGGTTGGTGTTGTTGATGTGTATCAGGATCTTGCGCTGGGCCGGCATGGCATCGAGCACCTCGATCATGCCGCCCGGGCCGCTCTGGGCCAGATGGCCCATGGCCTGGCCGGTCTTGGTGCCCACTTCCTGGCGGATCATCTCGTCGTCGTGCCAGACGGTCCCGTCTACCAGCAGCACGTCGGCCTGGCGCATCCAGCCGAGAATACGGTCGTCCGGCTCGCCCAGGCCCGGGGCATAGAGGACTGTCTGGCCAGTGCGGGTGTCTTTCAGGAACAGGCCTATGTTGTCGCCCGGGTGTGGGTTGTCCCGGCGCGGTGAATACGGGGGTGCGTTGCTCAGCAGCGGGATGGCGGTCAGCTCGATGGATGGTGCGCAGGGAATGGTAAAGGGCGTCTGCTCGCACGCTTCGATGCGTTGCCAGTTCAGGCCACCGTTCCAGTGCTTGAGCATGGTGAACAGGGGAAAACCACCGCTGAGGTCTTCATGCACCTGTTCGGTACACCAGACGTCCATCGGCAGTCCCTCGCGCAGGGACAGCAAACCGGTGGTGTGGTCCACCTGGCTGTCCATCAGCACGATGGCGTCGATGCCGGTATCGCGAAGCTCGCGGGCCGGCTGCATCGCTTCAAACGCGGCTAGCTGGGCGCGGATATCCGGGGAGGCGTTAAACAGGATCCAGTGCTCGCCGTCTTCACTGACGGCAATGGAGGACTGGGTACGGGCCTTCGCGTTCAGGGTGCCCTTTCGGAAGCCGTCGCAGTTGGCGCAGTTGCAGTTCCACTGGGGAAAGCCACCGCCGGCGGCGGAGCCCAGAACGTGGATGAACATGGCAGGTTACTCCTGAGACAAAACGGCCAGCTCGAGGCTGGCCGCGTCTGTACTCAGCGGTTGGCGAAGTACATGGTGACTTCGAAACCGATGCGCAGATCTTCGTAGGCTGGTTTGGTCCACATAATGCTCACCTCTGTTGTCATGATTGTCAGGGCATTGCGGGTGAATCAACGACATTGCCGATAACCCAGTTCCCATCCTATCGGCCGGGGCAAGGGGCCAATATGGTACTTTGGAACTGTTTTGGTGCCTCCCTAGGTCGCACAAGCCAGCGGCAGTCCAGGCCCTGGCATGAAACGAAAAAAGGCCCTGGGAAGGGCCAAAAGAGAGTGACAGAAATACCCGAACTCTCGTCAGAGAGCTTCCCCGGCCAGATGCCGGGAATGAAGGTGCACCTCCACTGTGCTGACTCACAGGCGGGCCCGTGTGGGAGGCCCGCCTACCGCTCACAAATTCAGAAGAAACCCAGCGGGTTGATGTCGTAGCTGACCAGCATGTTTTTGGTCTGCTGGTAATGGTCCAGCGCCATCTTGTGGTTTTCACGACCAACACCAGACTTCTTGTAACCACCGAAGGCGGCATGGGCCGGGTACTGGTGGTAGCAGTTAGTCCAGACACGGCCCGCCTCTATGGCGCGCCCCATCCGGTAGGCACGGTTGATGTCGCGGGTCCAGAGGCCGGCACCCAGTCCGAACTCGGTGTCGTTGGCAATGGCCAAGGCTTCTTCCTCGGTCTTGAAGGTGGTCACACCCACCACCGGGCCGAAAATCTCTTCCTGGAATACCCGCATGTTATTCCTGCCTTTCAGGAGGGTGGGCTGGACATAGAAGCCATTGTTGTACTCACCTTCCATTTCTTCGCGACCACCACCGGTCAGCACTTCCGCACCTTCCTGCTTGCCAATTTCCAGATAGGACATGATCTTGTCGAACTGTTCCTTGCTGGCCTGGGCGCCCACCTGCACATCAGTATCCAGCGGATTGCCGCGCTTGATGGACTTCGTACGCTCAACGACCTTGGCCATGAATTCGTCGTACATGTCTTCCTGGATCAGCGCGCGGGACGGACAGGTGCACACCTCGCCCTGATTGAAGAACGCCAGCACCAGGCCTTCCACACACTTATCGATAAACTCCGGCTCGGCTTTCATGATGTCGGAGAAGTAAATGTTGGGGGATTTTCCGCCCAGCTCTACGGTAGACGGAATAATATTCTCGGCAGCGCACTTCAGAATATGGGAGCCAACCGGAGTGGAGCCGGTGAAGGCAATCTTGGCGATACGCTTGCTGGTGGCCAGAGCCTGACCGGCTTCAATGCCGTAACCGTTGACGATATTTACCACGCCTGGGGGCACCAGATCGCCGATCAGCTCCATCAACACCAGAATGCTGGCCGGGGTCTGCTCGGCTGGCTTCATTACGGTGCAGTTGCCAGCCGCCAGGCATGGCGCGAGCTTCCAGACGGCCATCAGGAGCGGAAAGTTCCAGGGAATAATCTGGCCGACAACGCCCAGTGGCTCGTGGTAATGGTAGGCAACCGTGTTGTTATCAATGGCACTGGAGGTGTCTTCCTGGGCACGGATGCAGCCGGCGAAATAACGGAAGTGGTCCACGGCCAGCGGCAGGTCAGCGTTGATGGTCTCACGCACCGCCTTGCCGTTATCCCAGGTTTCGGCAACCGCCAGCATCTCGATGTTCTGCTCAATGCGATCGGCAATTTTCAGCAGGATGTTGGAGCGCTCCGTGGTGGAGGTCTTGCCCCAGGCCGGCGCGGCCTTGTGAGCCGCATCCAGGGCCAGTTCGATGTCCTCGGCGCTGGAGCGGGGAATTTCACAGATCACCTCACCGGTGACCGGGGTGATGTTCTCGAAATACTGGCCTTTTACCGGGGCAACCCACTCGCCACCGATGTAGTTCTCGTAACGGGATTTGAAAGAAACGACGGAGCCATCCTTTCCTGGTTGTGCGTAGATCATGATCTCGACCTCTTGTTGTGTTTGTCACAGGGCAACGCGGCCTTTCGCGTTTACCCATTCAATGTAGACCCCAATTCCCAAGGTTTGAATGATGCGATGGAGGCGAAAAACTCCTCCCTTGGTAGTAGATGGCTTGAAGGCCATGCCATCAGTGGTCTGGCTCTGGAATCAAACTCCGAAAATAAATGCACTGGAAGCGCACCGATCGATGCACAAAAACGGTGCGCTCGCCCAGGCAGGGAGCAACACTGCCCCATCCCGGAACTTCCACCTCAATAAAATCAGCGACTTGCCGATTGGCATGGACTCTGCAGTACATTCAGCACGCAGCGAGACGTCGGTTACTGAAACCACAATCAAAGCGCCACAATCTGACCAATGGTCGACTAGGGTTCCGGTCTGCAACCACAAACGCAGACGACTGGTCCGAGAGTTGACGACCTTTTCCAAGGTTACACGGCGGGACAAAAGCCCGGGAGGATCGCTCAGTTACTGACGCCTCTCGCTTTTTTGGATGCCCTAACTAGGAGGAAAAGGCCATGTTGCAAACCGCAGCCCCCCTCTACGACGATCTGATTCCCGGCGGATCCCACTGGTCCTTTATCGTGCGCCGTGGCCACGTGCTGCGCCTGATTGACGAAACCGGCGGTGCCAACGTCGGCATGTTGATGTACAACCCCGAGAACCCGCTCGAGCGGTACAACATGCCGGACACCCTGAAAAACCAGCACACCTTCCTGCTCACCAAGGGCCACGTGTTGCTCTCGGACATGGGCCGGGTATTTGCCTCCATCATCCGCGATGACCTGGGCTGGCACGACACCGTCGCCGGCACCTGCAATGCCGATCTGGTGGAAAAGCGCTGGGGCAAAAAGACCTATCAGGAAGCCCATAATCACTACCACCGGAACGGTTTCAAAAGCTTTCTGAACGAACTGGCCAAGTACGGCCTTGGCAAGAAAGACCTGACCGCCAACCTGAACTGGTTCAGCAAAGTAAAAACAGATGACGACGGCAACATGGCCTTCTCCGAGGGCCACTCCCACGCCGGCGCCACAGTGGACCTTCGATTCGAGATGGACACCATCGTGGTGCTGCACACCTGCCCGCATCCGATGAATCCGGCCAGCGAATACCCCAGCCATCCGCTGCGGTACCAGTTGTTCAAGGCGGCCCCGGTGACCGATGCCGATCCGTGCAAAACCTCGTCGCCCGAGGCGACACGGGCATTTGCCAACACCGCTCTTTATCACCTGATGCAGTAATGGGAGGCCGGAGATGATCAAGCAAAGCACATTGAAGCCCGAAAATGCCGCCTTCCGCGAAACCGTGCCGGCTGGCGAGTATTTCCTGAAAGTGGTGAAAGCCGGCCAGACCGTCCGAATCCTGGATCTGGAAGGCAACCAGGCCGCCGACACCCTGTTCTACAACGCCCACAATCCAACCGAACGCTACAGTGCCGTGGACACCATCCGTGAGCAGGGCAATGTCTACCTGACCGCCGGCTCGAAACTGATGTCTTCTGAAAACAACGTGATGCTGGAAATCACCGCAGACACCTGCGGCCGTCACGACACCCTGGGCGGCGCCTGCGCGGCAGAGAGCAACACCACCCGTTATGCCCTTGAGAAAAAGTGCATGCACGCCTGCCGGGACAGCTGGCTGGTGGCCGTTACCGAACATGAAGAACTGGGCATGAGCAAACGGGACATCACCCACAACATCAACTTCTTCATGAATGTCCCGGTCACGGCAGACGGCGGACTCACCTTCGCCGACGGGATTTCCGATGCCGGCAAATACGTGGAACTGGAAGCGAAGATGGACGTTCTAGTGATGATCTCCAACTGCCCGCAGCTGAATAACCCCTGCAACGGCTGGAACCCGACACCGATCGAGGTGCTGGCATGGAGCTGAGCGGCAGATTCTCAAAGGTCCTGATCGCCAACCGCGGCGCTATCGCCTGCCGGGTTATTCGCACCCTGCGGGACATGGGTCTGACCTCGGTTGCCGTCTACGCCGAAACGGATTCCGATTCGCTGCATGTGCGTCAGGCGGACGAGGCGTATTCCCTGGGAGACGGCCCGGCAGCGACCACTTACCTGGATCAGGACAAACTGTTCGAGGTAATCCGCAAGAGCGGTGCCGGCGCCATCCACCCCGGCTACGGCTTCTTGAGCGAAAACGCCGATTTTGCCCGACGCTGTGACGCCGCGGGCGTGGTCTTCCTGGGCCCGACACCCGAGCAGATGGAGCAATTCGGTCTCAAGCATACGGCCCGGTCACTGGCGGAAAGCGCCGGTGTGCCACTGCTCCCGGGCACTGGCTTGCTGACCGATCTGGAAGAAGCACTGAAAGCCGCCGACACCATCGGCTACCCGGTGATGCTCAAAAGCACCGCCGGCGGTGGCGGCATTGGCATGTCCCGCTGCTACGGCCCGGACGATCTCAGCAAGAGCTTCGAGTCGGTCCAGCGCCTGAGCCAGAACAACTTCAGCAACAACGGCGTGTTCCTGGAAAAATTTGTGGAACATGCCCGCCATGTGGAAGTGCAGCTGTTTGGCAATGGCAAAGGCCAGGTTCTGGCCCTCGGCGAGCGAGACTGTTCCGCCCAACGCCGGAACCAGAAAGTGATTGAAGAAGCACCGGCTCCCGGGCTCACCGAGGACGTCCGCACACGCATGCACGCCACCGCGCGCCAGCTGGGCGAAAGTATCAGCTACCGCAGTGCCGGCACCGTGGAGTTTATCTACGACCCGGACACCACCGAGTTCTACTTCCTGGAAGTGAATACCCGCTTACAGGTGGAGCACGGTGTGACCGAGCAGGTTTATGGCGTGGATCTGGTCCGATGGATGGTGGAACTGGGCGCAGGCACCCTGCCCGACCTGGCAAAACTGGGCAGCAACCTCGCGCCTTCCGGCCACGCCATCCAGGCCCGGATCTATGCGGAAGACCCCAACAAGGATTTCCAGCCCGGCGCAGGCCTGCTCACCAACGTGGCCTGGCCCGAAGAGGATGGCCTGAAAATCGACACCTGGATCCAACCGGGTACGGAGGTGTCGCCGCTCTATGATCCCATGCTCGCCAAGGTGATTGTGCATGAGGCCGATCGCGAATCGGCCCGCCAGCGGTTGATGCAGGCACTCGACGACAGCCAGCTCTATGGCATCGAGACCAACCTGAAATACGTGCGCCAGGTACTGGACGACCCGCGCTTTGCCGAGGGCAGACTGTTTACTCGAACCCTCAACGAATTCGATTACCAGCCGGCCACCGTGGATGTGCTCAGTGGCGGCACCCTGACCACCATCCAGGACTACCCCGGTCGCATCGGCTATTGGGAAATCGGCGTACCACCGTCGGGTCCTTTCGACAGTTATTCGTTCCGGCTTGGCAATCGACTGCTGGGCAATCCGGAAGGGGCTCCAGGTCTGGAAATCACCCTGAAGGGACCAGTGCTCACCTTCAACCGCGCCACCCAGATTGCGCTGACGGGCGCCCAGCTGGACGCCACGCTGGACGATAAGCCGGTCGCCTTCTGGCAGGTGATTGACGTGCCCGCTGGCGCTACCCTGAAGCTGGGTGCCACCACGGCGGACGGAGCACGGGCCTATGTTCTATTCAGCGGTGGGCTGGACTGCCCGGAATACCTGACCTCGTGCAGCACCTTTACCCTGGGCCAGTTCGGCGGCCATTGTGGTCGCGCCTTGCGGGCCGGCGATGTGCTGGCCCTGGCGGATTCGGAGCCAACCGGTCTGACAGCCCTTCCTGCCGAACTGAAACCGACCATCGGCAAAACCTGGAAACTGCACGTCACCTATGGCCCCCATGGCGCGCCGGACTACTTCACTGGAGAAGATATAGACACCTTCTTCGCCAGCGACTGGGAGATTCACTACAACTCGAGCCGCACCGGCGTTCGCCTGATTGGCCCGAAACCGGAATGGGCGCGCAGCGATGGCGGCGAGGCCGGTATGCATCCGTCCAATATCCACGACAACGCCTACGCAGTTGGCACCGTGGATTTCACGGGCGATATGCCGGTCATTCTCGGTCCCGATGGCCCCAGCCTGGGCGGCTTTGTCTGCCCGGTGACCGTCATCAGCGCTGACCTCTGGAAACTGGGCCAGCTGAAAGCCGGTGACAAGGTGAAGTTTGTACCGGTAAGCCAGGACCAGGCCGTGGCCCTCAGGGAAGCGCTGGACGAGTCCGTGGCAACACTGACCGCCGCTACGGCCCACATCAAACCCATCAAGCCGACCACCCCGATTCTGGACTCGCTGAGCGTCAACGAGCATGAAACCGGGGTGGTCTACCGGGCCGCCGGCGACAATTACGTGCTGGTGGAATACGGCCCGATGGAACTGGATATCCGTCTGCGCTTCCGCGCCCACGCGCTGATGCTGTGGCTGCGCGATCAGGATCACGATGCCATTCTGGAGCTGACCCCCGGCATCCGCTCCCTGCAGGTGCATTACGACAGCCAGAAACTGTGCCAACGCACGCTGCTGGATCTGCTGATCAGCGCTGAAAAGGAACTGGAAAAACAGCCCGAGTGGGATGTGCCCGCACGCATCGTGCAGCTGCCCCTGTCCTGGGATGACGAGGCCTGCCAGACCGCCATCGCCAAGTACATGCAGTCAGTGCGCAAGGACGCCCCCTGGTGCCCGAGCAACCTGGAATTCATCCGCCGTATTAACGGGCTGGACAGCATCGATGAGGTGAAGAAGACGCTTTTCGAGGCGAGCTATCTGGTCATGGGCCTGGGCGATGTCTATCTGGGCGCACCGGTGGCCACGCCGCTGGATCCCCGGCACCGGCTGGTGACTACCAAATACAACCCGGCACGAACCTGGACCGCGGAGAACTCCGTGGGCATCGGCGGCGCCTACCTGTGCATCTACGGCATGGAAGGGCCAGGCGGCTACCAGTTTGTCGGTCGTACCCTGCAGATGTGGAATCGCTACCGCACCACCGATTTCTTCGAGCCCGGCAAGCCCTGGCTGCTCCGGTTCTTTGACCAGGTGCGCTTCTACGAGGTCAGTGCCGAAGAACTGCAGCAAATCCGACGGGACTTTCCCAATGGCGACTACCCGATAAAGGTCGAGGAAACCCGCTTCAACCTGAAGGACTACGAGCAGTTTCTGGCGAACAACGACGACGAAATCCAGACCTTCACAGCCAAGCGCAAACAAGCCTTCGACGAGGAACTGCAGCGCTGGATCGAGTCGGGCCAGATCAACTTCAGCTCCGAAGCACCGATCGAGGACACGGGCGAAGACGACATTGCCAACCTGCCAGCAGGCCAGCACGCGGTAGAAAGCCACGTAGCCGGTAACCTCTGGGAGTGCCTGGTCAAGCCAGGCGACACCATCGATGCCCAGCGGCCGGTGGCGGTTATTGAATCCATGAAGATGGAAATCGAATTACTGAGCCCCGTAACCGGACGCGTGGTTGACGTGCGTCGGGAAGCGGGACAGGCGGTTTCGCCCGGCACGCCGGTCGTGATCGTGGAAGACATTACCGAGTAATGCCAGCAACCAAAAAAACCTGAAAAAGACCAAACCTGCAAACACGGGCAAGGCCCGAGGAGAGACACCATGAAAACACGCGACATCACCAAAGGTCTGGCGGCCGGTCTGTTCACGGCCTCCCTGTCCATGGGTGCAATGGCCGAGGAAAAGGACTCCTTCAGCATCGCATGGACCATCTATGCCGGCTGGGTGCCCTGGCAGTATGCCGAGGACTACGGAATCATGAAAAAGTGGGCGGACAAGTACGATATCGAAGTGGATATCGTGCAGGTGAACGACTACATCGAGTCCATTAACCAGTATACCGCCGGCCAGTTCGATGGTGTGACAGCTACCAGCATGGACGGCCTATCGATTCCCGCAGCCTCTGGTGTGGATACCACCGCGCTGATCGTCGGTGATTACTCCAACGGCAACGACGGCCTGGTTTCAAAAGATGCGTCCAGCATCGAAGAGCTGGAAGGCGAAACCGTTCATTTGGTTGAGTTGTCCGTCTCCCACTACCTCCTGGCCCGCGCCCTGGCCAGCGTTGGCCTGGAAGAACGTGACTTGAGCGTGGTCAACATTTCTGACGCTGATCTGGTCTCTGCATTCCAGACCGACGATGTTCGCCATGTGGCAACCTGGAATCCGTTGCTGAGCGAAGTGGAAGCCTATCCCGGTGCTACAAAGCTGTTTGATTCCAGCCAGATTCCGGGCCACATCAAGGATCTGACTCTGGTAAACACCGAGACCCTGGCCGACAATCCCAAGCTGGGCAAGGCATTGGTCGGAGCCTGGTACGAGACCATGAGTATTCTTGAGTCCGATACCCCAGAGGGTGCGGAGGCGCGGGCATACCTGGGCGAGCTTTCCGGCACGGACCAGGGCGGCTACGAAGCACAGCTGGCAGGCATGAAGATGTTCTGGGAGCCGCAGATGTCGGTGGACTTCATCAACAGCGACGAGGCGTCTGAAGCGATGGACAGCGTACGTGAGTTCTCCTTCGAGAAGGGCCTGCTGGGCCAGGGGGCCATGAGCCCGGACTTCGTAGGCATTGAGTTCCCCGATGGGTCGATCATGGGTGACTCTGGCAACGTGAAGCTGCGGTTTAATGATAGCTACATGGAGATGGCGGCTGACGGAGAGATCTGAACAAGCCGCACTACTGACATTGAAGCTACGGGCACGAACATTCGTGCCCGTTTTTGTTTAGACTTCGCGGGAGGGGTGGTGTGGGGGTGCCTTTCCAAAACTGTGCGGAGCCATGGATGGCGGAGCCCAAGCGTCACATGGATGTGCCGCAAGGAGCGTGTTTTGGAAAGGCACCCTCATACCACCCCGAAACTCCCAAGCCAAGTTAAGTAGACGAATCAGATGCGCCGTACCAAGGAAGATGCCGAGAAAACCCGCCAGACTGTGCTTGAGGCCGCGCTCAAGTTGTTTAGCCGGGACGGTTACTCACTAACGACTTTGAGCCGTATTGCCAAAGAAGCCGGTTGTAGCCGTGGGCCGATCTACTGGCATTTCGAGAACAAGGATGATCTGTACGAAGCTGTACTTGCCTACTCCCAGGAACCGCTGGAAGCCCTGGTCGCGGAGTGTTCTGGCATGCGGGAAACGCCCATTGAGGCCATGGATCATTTTATTGAACGCTGGCTGAGCTTGTTGGCCAATGACCGGAAGTATCGTCAGTCGTTCGAGATTCTGTTGAACAAGACCGAACTAACCGATGCCATGAGCCGAACGCTGAAGCGGGAACGGGCGTTGACCCGGTCGATTATTGCGATGTTCCGGCACCTGGTTGCCCAGGCAGCTGAGCAGGGTCTGATTTCTACACAGGAAGACCCGGAGGATCTGGGACTGCTGAGTTACACCTATCTGATGGGCATTACCCAGACCTGGCTGTTTGCGCCGAAGCTGTTTTCGTTGAAACAGGAAACGGCGTTTTTCCAGCGACAGTTCTGGGTGCTACTGGGTCGAGGCTGAGCGCTCTTTCTCCAGCAATTGCTGTTTTCGGTCGAGGCCCCAGCGGTAACCACCGAGGGAACCGTCACTGCGCAACACCCGATGGCAGGGAATCAGCACGGCGATGCGGTTTCGCCCGCAGGCGGAGGCCACAGCCCGAACGGCTTTGGGCTCGCCCAGTCGCCTTGCCAGCTCCGTGTAACTCACCACCTCACCTTCACGGACGCTTAGCAGGAGTTTCCAGACGCGTGTCTGGAATGCGGTGCCACGGATATCCAGAGGGACATCCGGTCTGGGCATGTTCTGGCTCAAATGCTCATCCAGAGCCAACATCCACGCATCCAGCTCCGGCGATCCCTTTGCCCCAGACGGAGCCAGTCGAGCCTTCGGAAACTCCTTCTGTAACTGATCTCCCAGTGCCGTCTCATCATCCCCGAATTCGGCAAAACACACACCCTGATCGGTGGCGGCCATCATCAGCAGGCCGAGAGCCGTTTCCCGGCAGGCATAGGCAATGGTTTCACCTTCCCCACCCTTGCCGTAGCGGGAAGGCGGCATGCCGACCTGTCGGTCTGCCTTGCCATAGACGCGACTGACCGAACCAAAGCCGGCATCGTAGATTGCATCGGTCACGGTCCGGCCTGTTCTCAACGCCCGCTTGTAGTGGTTCAGGCGCAGTGCATCCTGATAAGCCTTTGGTGAGACACCGAAGGTTTCCTTGAACACCCGCTGTACGCGGGATGGCGACAACCCAACCACAGCGCCGAGGTCGGCAAGGCTCAACGGTTCATCTGGCCGGCTCTCGATGTACCTGGCCAGTGCGACCATTCGATCGGCAACGGGCATGGATGCTTTCGCGTCACTATCCTTCTCGTCCTGCATCGGGGTTCGGAAACTTTCCATGCTTCGGCTCCTTCATGTGCGCACAACCCATCATCCATATGATGCGCGTTTGCTTCGCCCCCTTCCATCCGATTCTTGCGGGCGCTACATTGACCGTCAATCAACAATAAAACCAACCGATTCCGAGGGGTCAGCACTATGTCCGAGCAATTGGCAATTCCATCCAAAAAGGGTGAAGTCAGTGAGGAGGAGTGGCAGCTTCGCATTGACCTTGCCGCCGCCTACCGACTGATTGCTCTCTACGGCTGGGACGACCTTATCTTCACCCATCTCTCGGTGCGAATTCCCGGTGACGAGCATCATTTCCTGATCAACCCCTACGGAATGATGTTCGAGGAAATTACGGCTTCCAGCCTGGTGCGCATTGATCAGGAAGGCAACAAGATCAATCCAGACGATTTCGACATCAACCCTGCCGGTTTCACCATTCACAGCGCCATCCATGCGGTTCGTGAGGATGCTGCCTGTGTCATGCACACCCACACGACCGCCGGTGTCGCTGTGTCAGCGCAGAAGGAAGGCTTGCTGCCCTTGTCCCAGCAAAGTCTTTTTCCGCTATCCGGACTCGCGTACCACGATTACGAAGGCGTGGCGCTGCGCGAAGACGAGAAAGCGCGCCTGCAGGCAGATCTGGGCCACGCCCGTTTCATGATCCTGCGCAACCACGGCCTGCTGACCACGGGACCCAGCGTCGCCGAGGCCTTCCTGAACATGTACATCCTGCAGCGCGCCTGCGAGGTCCAGATTCAGGCCATGTCCGGAGGCCAGCCGCTGGTACGTATTCCCGATACCATTCTCAGCTCCATTCGGGAGCAGGCCAAAAAGGTCACCAAGGGCATGGGTGGCAACCTTGCCTGGCCAGGACTTCTCCGGAAGTTGGACCGCATCGATCCAGGCTTCCGAAGCTGACATCAGGCCCTGTAGCTATCAGAACATTTTCAGATAACGGTCCACTTCCCAGGCCGACACGTGGTTCTGATAGCTCTCCCACTCGCCTTTCTTGAAGTCGATAAAGCTTTTGAACATGGCTTCACCGAAGACTTCTTTCGCCAGCGGATCGGCCTCAAAGGCCTCCACCGCCTCGCCCAGGTTCCGGGGCAGATACTCAATGCCCTGCTCGGCGATTTCAGCATCGCTGTAGTTGTACATGTTCTCGTGGTGGGGGGCGCCCGCGTCCAGACCTTCACGGATGCCTTCCAACCCTGCAGCGAGAATCAGCGCACTGCCAAGATAGGGATTGCAGGCAATGTCTGCGGCACGGCATTCGATGCGCCCGCCCATGCCGGGAATCCGGATCATGTTGGTGCGGTTGTTGGAGCCGTAGCACATGAATACCGGTGCCCAGGTGGAGCCCGACATACTGCCCTGACGCACCAGTCGCTTGTAGCTGTTCACCGTCGGCGCTATCACGGCACTGATGGCAGCACCGTGTTTCAGCACACCCGCAGTGAAGTGATAGGCAATCTTGCTGATGCCACAGTTGTGCAGGTCGTCGCCCCTGGGCTCGAAGAGATTTTGGCCGGTCTCCAGGTCCGCCAGCGACATGTTGTAGTGGGCGCCACTGCCGGTGCGGTCGGCAAAGGGCTTGGGCATGAAGCTCGCGAAAGCGCCATGTTTGCGGGCAATCTCGTTGGCCATCATCCGGAAGAACACCAGGCGATCAGACATCGTCAGGGCGTCAGCGTATTTGAAGTCGGTTTCGAACTGGCCGTTGGCGTCTTCGTGATCAAACGAGTACACATCCCAGCCCAGCTCGTTCATGGCGTCTACCAGCTCATCCATGATGGGCAGGTTATCCATGAGCGTGCGGGGGTCGTAACAGGGCTTGCCCAGGTTGTCGCGATCACTCAGCGGGGCAAAGCCGCCATCCTCGGTATCCCGGAACAGGAAGAACTCGGTTTCAATACCGAGATTGAAGCGATACCCCATATCCGCCGCCGCACTCAGCTGACGCCGTAGAATATTCCGGGAACAGGCTTCGAAAGGCGCGCCGTTCAGGAACAGATTGCCCGGGAACCAGGCCAGCTGGCGATTCCAGGGGCAGATGGCCAGCCCATCGGCATCCGGCATGGAGGCGACCTCGTCGTCGGAGATATCCTGGGGCACGCCATCCAGGGCGGCACCCGTGTAAAGCTCCGAGCCTTCCATCATTTGCCCCAGGTGAGCCACGGGCACGAACTTGCCTTTGGTCACACCGTGGATGTCCACGTAGCTGGCAATGGCGTATTTCACACCTTCCTCTGTGAGCTTCTCTTTCAGGGCCTGGGTGTTGGTCAATTCCGTCATCCTGTTTTTCTCCGGCCCGTCATGCGGGCAATCAGTTTGGGTTCTGGCACGTTTCTTTCTTTATTTTTGCCATTCAACATACATGCCAGCGTGTATATATAAGAGCGAAGGCGAGAGACTTCAGGCAAACAGTCAGCCTGAAAGAGAGGGGAAAATGGCGTCGAAGCAATGGCTTGTAGAAGATTACGAAGCAGGTGACCTGCCTCTGACTTCCGGCGAAACGTTGCGCTCCGCGAGATTGCGGTACCACCGCATCGGCGAGCTGAATGCACCAAAAGACAACCTTATTATGCTGCCCACGTACTACGGTGGTGCAGCCGCGGGTAATCACCCGTGGGTTAGAGGCAACAGCCCCCTCGATCCGGATCGTTACTGCATCGTTATTCCCGCTTTGTTGGGCGCAGGCGAATCATCCTCACCCTCGAACACCGCCGGAGCACAGGGCGGCCCGGGCTTTCCTGCCGTGTCCCTGTATGACAACGTGATGCTACAAAAGCGGTTGGTGGAGGACGTCTTCGGAGACGCCCGGATCGCGCTGGTGATGGGCTGGTCCATGGGCGGGATGCAGGCGCTGCAGTGGGGCTGTTTGTTTCCGACGCAGGTGCGCGCAGTGCTGGCCACCTGCTGCACCGCGCGGTGCTATCCCCACAACCGGGTATTTCTTGAGGGCGTAAAGGCGGCACTGACCTGTGACCACGCCTTCGAGAATGGCCGCTACCGGACTCCACCCGAACGCGGACTCCGGGCCTTCGGCCGGGTTTATGCGGGCTGGGCTTATTCCCAGGCGTTTTTCCGTCACGAGCTCTGGCGCGAACAGGGTTTTGGCTCCATTGAAGAGCTGCTTCGATTCTGGGAGCAGGATCATCTGGGCCAGGACGCCAATGATCTGCTCACCGTGCTGAACACCTGGCAGAACGGCGATATCAGCGACAACCCCGTATTTGGCATGGATTTCGACGCGGCGCTCTCTGCCATTGCCATGCCTACCCGGATGATGCCCTGCACCACCGATCTCTACTTTACCAGGGAGGACGCCAGTGAGGATGGCCTCCGGATGCCTGGCGCAACCGTGGAATCGCTGGAATCGGACTGGGGCCACGTTGCCGGTGGTGCGGGCCGGGAGGCTGCAAGCCACAATCGCATCCTTGCGGCCGCCCGGGCTTTGCTCTCGGGAAAGGCGTCATGATCGAGCACCCGAACCTATGTTGCACCAACCCGGTGCATATTTTTGCCGACTCCTTTGCCGGGATGACCCGTTTTCGCCCGCTCTTCGGATCTGGCATGCCATCTGCACTGTTTCCGACTGACGGTTTTCAAAAACCCGATCCGTTCAAAGCACTGTTCACAACACCGCAGACAGAGCGACGGACAAAATGGGTGACTAGGGTTCCGGTCCGGGCAGTCAAGATTCCCGGATGGCTGGTCCGAGAGTTACCGACCTCTGGGGAGGTTACACGGCGGGACAAAAGCCCGGGAGACTGAATCGCAAGGGACGCTGTTACCCGCGATGACCTTGCCGTGTTGTGTAACCAGAGGAGACGATTCATGCGAATGATCAACCATCACCCCGGGCGTGTTTCCGCTACCCTCTTGGGCCTGCTGCCCTTTCTGTTGATCATGCTCATCTACAGCCTGGCCTCCCAGGAGCGCCTGGCAGACAACCCCAACGACAAACTTCTTCCAGGTCTGGAGCAGATGACCGCGGCCGTGGATCGCATGGCTTTTCAGGAGGACCGTCGCAGCGGCGACTACCTGATGTGGCAGGACACGACCGCCAGTCTGGCGCGCCTTGGAATGGGCGTCGGTATCGCCGCCTCGCTGGCGCTGGTGGTCGGTATTCTCAATGGAGTGCTGCCACTGGTCAGGGCCAACCTTGCTCCTCTGGTTTCTGCCCTTTCCATGGTGCCGCCGCTGGCCATACTACCGATTCTCTTCATTGTGTTCGGGCTGGGCGAGCTTTCCAAAGTCATGCTGATCGTAATCGGAACCGCGCCCATCATGATGCGGGATGTGGCCCAGCGGGTCCGCGAACTTCCCGGCGAGCAACTGATCAAGATCCAGACCCTGGGTGCCAATTCCTGGCAGGTGATCACCCGCATGGCCCTGCCCCAGGTGCTGCCCCGCCTGATCGACGCCGTGCGCCTTAGCCTTGGCCCCGCCTGGCTGTTCCTGATTGCTGCCGAGGCGATTGCCTCCACCGAAGGCCTCGGCTACCGGATCTTCCTGGTGCGGCGCTACCTGGCCATGGACGTGATCCTGCCCTATGTCATCTGGATCACCATTCTCGCCATTGTTATCGACCAGTGCCTGCGTCTGGCAAACCGCAGGCTGTTCCCCTGGTACAACGCAGGAGGCCACTGATGAGCTTTATTACCGTTAACAATCTCTGGAAGGAATACGGCGATCAGGTGATCCTGGAGAACCTGAACCTGAGCGTGAAACAGGGCGAGTTTTGCACCCTCGTGGGCGCCTCCGGTTGCGGCAAGTCCACCTTCCTGAAAATGCTTCTGGGCCAGGAAACCCAAACCCGCGGCGAACTGCTACTGGAGGGCGAGGCCTTCCCCGGCGAGCCGGACAGAAACCGGGGTATCGTATTCCAGCGCTACTCTGTGTTCCCGCACCTGACAGTGCGCCAGAACGTGCTGATGGGCCTGGAACTCGCACAGAAACCCTGGCTGGGCAAGCTGTTCGGCGGCGCCCGCAAGGTAGCTCTCGAAAAAGTGGACGACATGCTGGAGTCGGTGGGCCTGAGCCCATCCGCCAACAAATGGCCCCACGAACTGTCGGGCGGCATGCAGCAGCGCCTAGCTATCGCCCAGTCGCTGATCATGCGCCCGCGGGTTCTGTTGCTGGACGAGCCCTTTGGCGCATTGGACCCGGGGATTCGCGGTGACATGCACGACCTGCTGCTGAAACTCTGGCAGGAAACCGGCACCACCATCTTCATGGTGACCCACGATCTGAAGGAAGGTTTTTACCTGGGCACCCGACTGCTGGTGTTCGACAAGGTGCGCAACGATCCCCATGACCCACAGGCATTTGGTGCCACCATCACCTACGACTTGCCGATCGGGCAGACAGATCGAAAACTGTTCGAAGACATTCACCAGTCGGTCAGCGAGACAGCCCGTAATCAGGCCGCCTGATCTAACGGACAGCTCAATAAAAAAGGTCGCCCCAGGGCGACCTTTTTTTTCACTTTCGCTTGGATCAGTTGCTGGCAACCCGATCCTTCGGCAGCTTGAAGGTCCAGACCATACCGCCCTGGTTGAAGTCCTTCACTACCTTGGCCACTTCGCCACCCCAGAGCGGAACCGCGCCACCCCAGCCGGACGCCACAGAGACGTACTGCTCGCCATCCATGGTCCAGGTGATGGGCGTGCCCACGACACCGGAACCGGTGTTGAAGCGGTAGAGCTCTTCGCCGGTCTTGGCATCAAACGCCTTCAGATGGCCCTCGGGCGTACCGGTGAACACCAGACCACCGGCCGTGGTCATCACGCCACCCCACAGCGGAGCGGTGTTCTCGTAACGCCATACTTCCTCACCGGTTTTCGGATCCATGGCCCGAAGTACGCCAATGTATTCATCGTTGGCCGGCTTGATGGTAAAGCCCGCACCGAGGAACGCAGCGCCTTTCTTGTAGGATACCGGCTCATTCCAGATATCCATGGACCACTCATTGGAGGGCACGTAGAACAGGCCAGTCTGCTGACTGAAGGCCATCGGCATCCAGTTCTTTCCGCCCAGGAACGCGGGCTGCGCTACAACGGTTTCACCTTTTTTGCCGTCCATATCGGCCGGGTTACCCGGACGACCGCCTTCGGTGTAGATGGGACGACCGGTCTCGGGATCCAGGCCTTTCGCCCAGGTGATCTTGTCCACGAACGGGAAGCCGCGAATAAAGTCGCCGTTCTCACGGTTCAGAACATAGAAGAAGCCGTTACGGTCCGCCGTGGCCGCCGCTTTGACGGTCTTGCCGTTTTCTTCGTAGTCGAAGGAGATCAGCTCGTTGACACCGTCATAATCCCAGCCATCATTCGGCGTGGTCTGGAAGTGCCACTTGATGCTGCCGTCGTCCGGATCAATTGCCAGGCGGCTTGAGGAGAACAGGTTGTCGCCAGGGCGCAGGTGTGAGTTCCAGGGGGCCGGGTTACCGGTACCGAAGAACAGGGAGTCAGTGTCCGGATCGTAGGTGCCGCCCAGCCAGGTAGCCGCGCCGCCGTTCTTCCACATTTCGCCGGGCCAGGTCACGCCTGCCTTGCCACCGGAAATGCCATTTTCGATCTTCTTGCCGTCCTTGTAGACGTAGCCCATGTGGCCTTCGACCGTCGGACGGGTCCAGACCAGGTCGCCGGTATTGGCGTCGTAGGCTTCAACCTTGCCGACAATCCCGAATTCACCACCAGAAACCCCGGTAATCACCTTGCCCTTGACGACCATGGGCGCCGCAGTGATCGCATAGCCGGCCTGGTAATCAGCGACCTTTTTGATCCACATCGGCTTGCCGGTGTCCTTGTTCAGGGCAACCAGTTTCGCATCCAGAGTTCCGAAAATGATCTTGTCGCCGTAGATGGCGGCACCACGGTTAACAACGTCGCAGCAAGGCATGATGCCGTCCGGCAGACGGGCATCGTACTGCCAGATCTCTTCGCCGGTTTTGGCATCGATGGCGTAGATGCGGGAGTAGGAAGCGGTCACGTACATTACGCCGTCCTTGACCAGCGGCTGGGATTCCTGGCCGCGCATTTTTTCGCTGCCGAAGGAGAAAGCCCAGGCCGGTTGCAGATACTGGACGTTGTTGGTGTTCAGATCTTCCAGGATGCTGTAGCGCTGTCCCTGGGTACCCATGCCGTAGCTGACAATGTCCTCAGGGGTCTTGTGATCGTTGATGATGTCTTCGTCGGTTACCGCATGGGCCCCGTAAGATACTGCCATGGCCAGGGCGCTGGCCGCGATGCGAATCCCGAACTTGTTGGTTCTCATGGTTGCGCTCTCCAAGTCTCTTGTTTTCAGTTCTCTTGAGTTCGTTTCAGGCCGAACCGGGAACTTTTCCCGCCTCTGATACGATTCTTCGCTTTGTGGAAAAAACCAACAATTGCTCCCCGGAACAGGTTTTCTCATCACTTGGTAGTACGACTACTCCAGATCTTCCGGCCCGGTTGCGCCAAGCGCGTACTCAAAGGTCGCCCTCAGCCCGGGCGATGGCTTCCTCCTCGAGAAACGCCCGGTAGTAGCCCGGAACGCTGTAACGAAGATTCTGGCTGGCCATGAGCTCATTCATTTCTCCGCTTTTCACCAGCCGGTCGACGATGGCTTCGAGGGCATAGCCCAACTGGCGATGGGTATGTTTGATTGCCATACCCACATCCCAGACCTGTTTGCCTATGCCCGGAAACCCGTTGCCAGCGGCTTTGAACGCCGTGTTCTCGGATTTTGCCAGTTCGTGATCGATTTCAGATCGCATCCCCATGACGGCACTTACCTCACCGTTGCGCATGGCCTCGAATGCGTCAGCCACGTTGGTGTAATGCCGCACCTGCTCACGCATGCGCCCGCCGAAAGCGGAGGTCAGGTAGAAATCGGGAAGCGTATCTATCTCGACGCCAATCGGGTTGTACTGGAAAACCGCCACTGTCTCGACGTTGTCGAGCTCGTCCGGGTTATAGGCTATCTGCCAGGTTTCCTGCTGATAGGGGCCGAACAGCACCACCTGCTCGTTGATGTACTCGCCGGTGGAATCCTGCATGTAGGCGTAGGTCTTGTCGTAGGGCACGCGCAGCATGACATCGGCAAGCCGCTGCTTGGCCAGGTAGTGCCCTTTCCAGACATTGTTGCGCAGGTCGTCGCCGAGATTCTCGTCCGGAATTATCCAGTGGACCTTGAATTCAACGCCCATTTCCTGGGCAATCCGGCGACCGAGTTCGATGTCGATGCCTCGGGGCTCACCATCAACCTGGTAGGAATACGGTGGAAAATTCTCGTAAACGCCAACTTTCAGGTAACCGGAATCCAGGATAATGTCGTAGGTGCGCTCCGCCGGTCGGTTCAGCAGCTCGTTCCCGTCGTCAACCTCCTGGGCGACTACCATCTGGGCAAGCAGCAACAGGGCAAGAATTCGAGACAGTATTTTCATTGTTTTCTCCCAACGACGACGGGCCGGCACAGGGCCGACCCGAATTCAGGCATTCATTTTGACAGGGGCCGCGCTCATCACTCCGGCTTGGGGAGGGATTCCACATAGGTGCGGATGGCCCACATGGCGTTCTGGTCCATGCTTTCCTTCCAGGAAGGCATGCCACGATCGGTACCGTTCATGACCCGGCCGATGTAGTACTCGTCATCCCATTCGGTCAGTTCCCGAAGATCTGGTGTCAGGCCACCGGACATCGCGCGGATCCCGTGGCAGGCGGCACAGTTACCGGCGTAGGCGCTCTCGCCGATCTTGATGGCCTGGGCGTTGAATTCGCCCAACTCGTTGCCTTCCCGGAACGGATTCTCGGCGCGAACCTCATCGCCCAGCTCTGGCAGGTTGCCCGTATCCACTTCCTGTGGTGTGACATTGCCGTGCGCTATGGCGAAGCCGGCCAGGCCAAGCATGGCCGCAGCCACGATTGCTTTGAGTGAAAAGGACATTGCCATTGGTCTTACCTCTGTTTTTGGATTCCCCGTGGTTGGCTGTTGGATTTATCAGTTGCCAACTTGCTGATCTCCAGTCTAGGAATCCCCCTGTCCAATCCGAATGCCACTTTGGGGTTTTTGGCTTAGTTCCTTGGTAGTAGATTTCTGGTCCCCGAGCCGAAATCTCATCCTTTGGTACTGCCTGATTCCTACTTTCTGAATATTTCCGGGCGTTTCCCCCTTCCATAAGCTGGAAGTACAACAACAAACCGGAGAATCCCATGTCCTTTCTGTCCCGGACAGCAGCCACTTTACTGATCACGCTGGCGCTGACAGGCCCGCTGAAGGCAGAATCCCTGGAAGTGCAGATCGGCTACCTGCAGTGGGTGCCAGACCAGGGCCCGGTGCTTTCCAATGTGATTCCGGAACCTGAAGACGCCGGTCTGCGGGGCTCTGAGCTGGCCATCAAAGACAACAGCACCACCGGCAAGTTTCTGGGTCAGACCTACTCACTCCGGAGCGAGGTTGCCGATTCGGAAGAGGCCGTAATCGCAGCCTTTGATGCCATGCGCGAAGAGGGTTTCGACCTGTTTGTAGTGAACACGCCTGCCTCGACCCTGAAAGCCCTCACCGAAAAGGCCGGCGACAACACTCTGATTTTCAACGCTGGCGCCAAGGACGATTCCCTGCGTACCGGCCAGTGCCATGTGAACCTGCTACACACCATGCCCAGCTATTCGATGCTCACCGATGCCCTTGGCCAGTGGCTGAACCAGCGGCGCTGGAGCGAGGTTTTCCTGATTACCGGGCCGACTGAAGCCGACAAAGCTTGGGCCGATGCCTTCCGGCGCTCTGCCAAGCGTTTCGGGCTGGAGATCGTCGAAGACAAGCCCTGGACCTTTGACGCCGACCTGCGCCGCACCGCCTCGAAAGAGCTGCCGCTGTTCACCCAGGCCAGCGATTATGACGCGGTGGTGGTCGCTGATGTGCGGGGCGATTTTGGCGAGTATGTGCCGTTCAACACCTGGCTGCCGCGACCGGTCGTGGGCACCCAGGGCATGTCGCCTGTTACCTGGCATAGAGTGGTGGAGAGCTGGGGTGCTGCCCAGCTCCAGAATCGTTTTCGCGAGCTGGCCAGCAGGGACATGAACAGCGAGGACTACGCCGCCTGGACAGCCGTTCGCTCCATCGGTAACGCCATCACCGACCTGAACTCCGCCAATCCTGCCGAGATCCGGAATTACCTGTTCAGCGACAAGTTCCAACTGGCGGCGTTCAAAGGCCGAAAACTGACCTTCCGCGACTGGAATGGCCAGCTGAGACAACCGATTCCGCTGGTTCATTCCCGTGGACTGGTGGCGCGTGCACCCTTTGAAGGCTTTCTCCATCCCAACAGCCAGATGGACACCCTGGGTTTCGACCGGCCAGAAAGCGGGTGCCGGATCAACGGCTAACCCGATGTCGCCTTACCGGTTACAACAAAAAGGAGCTACACCATGAAAACACTGATCAAGCGCGCCGCCCTGGCCACGATGGTTGGTCTGTCGGCACCGGCACTCGCCAGCGTGGCCTATGTGTCCAACGAAAAGGACAACACTCTGTCGGTGATCGATACCGAAACGCAGAAAGTGATTGAAACCATCGACGTCGGCCAGCGGCCCCGGGGCATCCTGCTCTCCAAGGACTACACCAAGCTCTACATCTGCGCCAGCGACGATGACACGGTTCAGGTACTGGATCTGGCTACCCGCAAGATTGTCGACACCCTGCCTTCCGGTGAAGATCCGGAACAATTCGCGCTGCATCCGAATAACAAGCACCTGTACATCGCCAACGAGGACGACGCCATCGTGACCGTGGTGGATGTCGACAGCAAAGAGGTACTCGCCCAGATCGACGTAGGCATCGAGCCCGAAGGCATGGCGGTGAGCCCGAACGGCAAGTGGGCCGTGAACACCTCCGAAACCACCAGCATGCTGCACTGGATCAGCACCGAGACCTTCGAGATCGAGAAGAACATTGTGGTCGGCCAGCGCCCGCGGCACGTGGAGTTCAGCAAGGACAGCAAGATTGCCTGGGCCTCCGCGGAAATTGGCGGCACCGTGCACATCATCGATGTCGAAAACCTGGAGCAGATCCACGAGATGTCCTTCAAGGTGCCCGGTGTGAATCAGGATCGGGTCCAACCGGTAGGTATTGAGCTGACGTCTGACGGCAAGTACGCGTTTGTGGCGCTTGGCCCCTCAAATCATGTGGCGGTAGTCGACGCAAAAACCTATGAGGTTCTGGATTACCTGCTGGTGGGTGCACGCGTCTGGCAGCTGGATCTCGACAAGGACGAGACGCATCTGTACACCACCAATGGCGTTTCCGGGGACGTGTCCGTGATCAATCTGGAGGACATGAAGGTCATTAAATCCATCAAGGTGGGCCGCTACCCCTGGGGTGTGGTCATCGATCCGACGTCATGACCATCGAAGCGAGCAACCTCAGCTTTCGTTACGGCGACAAGCCGGTGCTCCGGGAGGTCAGCTTTACGCTGACCTCTGGCCGTTTTCACGCGCTGCTCGGGCCCAACGGCGCCGGCAAATCAACCCTGTTTGGTTTGCTCACCCGACTGCTGGCCCTGCAGCAGGGCGAACTCCTGCTGGCCGGGCAGTCCCTGAAAAAACAGCCGGCCGAGGCCATGCGTCAGATCGGCGTCGTATTCCAGCAGAACGCCCTGGACCTTGATCTGACCGTGCGCCAAAACCTGCAATACCACGCCGCGTTGCACGGTCTGTCCCGCAAGGAAGCCAGGGTTCGGGTTGATCGGGAACTGGAACGCTTTAGCCTTGAGGACCGGGCCAACGACGCTGTCCGCCAGCTCAACGGCGGCCATCGTCGGCGAGTGGAAATAGCACGGGCCCTGCTTCACAACCCTTCCCTGTTGTTGCTGGACGAGCCGACGGTGGGCCTGGATGTCGCCAGCCGCAAAGCGCTCAACGAGCACGTGCGAACCCTGTGCGACGAAGACGGACTGACCGTGCTCTGGGCCACGCACCTGATTGAAGAAGTCCGCGCCGACGACCGCGTGCTGATCCTGCATCAGGGCCAGTTGCTCGCCGACGGCAACGGCCAGGCCATCTGCGACGCCGAAGGCACCCGCGACCTGGCTGAAACCTTCCATGCCCTGATCGGAGCCGGCTGATATGAACGCAGCGCACTACTGGCACTGTTTTGTTGGCATCCAGACCCGTGAATGGCTGCGGTTCTGGCAGCAGCGCACTCGCTTTGCCAGCGCCCTGGTCCGGCCACTGCTTTGGCTGGTGGTGTTTGCCGCCGGGTTCCGGGCGGTTCTTGGCATTTCCATCATTCCGCCCTATGAAACCTACATCACCTACGAGACCTACATTGCCCCCGGGCTATGCGGCATGATCATCCTGTTCAACAGCATGCAGGGAGCCCTGTCCATGGTGTACGACCGGGAGCTAGGCAGCATGCGGGTGCTGCTCATGAGCCCCCTGCCCCGGCCGTTCCTGCTGGTCACCAAACTGCTGGCCATGGGCGTGGTGTCCATTGGCCAGGTGTATGTGTTCCTGCTGCTGGCACTGCTGGTGGATGTGGAGCCACCGCTATGGGGTTACCTCGCGGTGTTGCCAGCGCTGATTCTGACCAGTCTGATGCTTGGCGCTCTGGGCCTGCTGATCGCCACCTGGATCAAACAGCTGGAGAACTTCGCCGGGGTGATGAACTTTGTCATTTTCCCGATGTTCTTCATGTCCTCGGCGCTCTATCCGCTCTGGCGCATGAACGAGGCCAGCCCCTGGCTGTACTGGATCTGCCAGTTCAATCCGTTCACCCACGCGGTCGAGGCGATCCGCTTCTCGCTGTACCTGGAGTGGAATCCGATGGCTTACGGGATTACCGCCGGTGTGACGGCGGTGCTAGCGCTACTGGCCACGGCAGGCTTCCGGCCCCAACGCACCAGGATAATTGGGGCTTCCAAGCCGGCTTGATTTGGTGCCAGTGGTCAGCGCGGAGAAGGTTTCCAAAACACGCTCCTTACGGCACATCCCTGTGACGCTTGGGCTCCGCCATCCCTGGCTCCGCACAGTTTTGGAAACCTTCTCCCCGCTGACCACCCATACTCCGTGCAAACCGCCAACACAGGTAGGTCGGATTAGCAAAGCGTAATCCGACAGACTGCGGACACCCTCGATCAACCTAAGAGCCCGTCAAATCCAGATCACGAAGGCGCCCAAGAAGCCCATCGACCAGCCCAGGCTCTGCCAATACATCGTCCCACTGCAGTCGCGCAGGCTTGCCGTCGAGATACCACAGGCGGTTCGCCAATATCTCTGCATCACCGCCATCATGGGTAACGCAGATCATCGCCATATCAGGTTGCGAGTTCAGGATTCCGGCGATCAAGGCTTTCAGTTCGCCGGCCATGATGGGGTCCAGCGAGGCAAACGGCTCGTCCAGCAAGAGCAAGTCCGGTTTCACCGCCAGGCAACGGGCCAGGGCGGCTCTTCGGGCCATACCGAGTGACAGTTGGTCCGGGAGATAATGGCCGTATCCGGCCAGGCCAACCTGGCCCAGCAACGTCCCGGCCTCGTCATCGCTGGCACCAACCAGCCTGAGATTGGCGTGTAAAGTCCGCCATGGCAGCAGGCGATGCTCCTGAAACAGGTAGCCCACCCGGAGCTGCTCCCGGCCGATAACGGCGCTCTCTGGCACCGATTTATCGAGACCGGCAATGGCGTTCAGTAACGTGGTCTTGCCGATTCCCGAGGGTCCCAGCAGGCAGATGCGGTCGCCTCGCGCAATGGTTGCGAAGACCTCTCCGAGCACCGGCTGGCCGAAATCGCGGCCGGCGATTCTGAGTTCAAGCATGGGCGGCCTCCGGTTGTCGCCAGCGACTGGATCGGCGCTCAAGAGGCTGAAGTATGGCCAGTTCAATCAGCTGGACGATGGCAATAAACGCCAGGCTGTAGGCAAGAATGGCGGCCACGTCGAAAACCTGAAACGCCATATGCAACTGGAAGCCAACGCCGCTGGAACGGCCGAGCAGCTCCACCACCAGGACAATTTTCCAGATCAGGGCCAGGCCGCCCCGGGTAGCCGCCATGAGATAGGGAAACAGCTGGGGTACCCAGACTTCCCGCAACCGTTGCCACCGGGTGAACTCGTAAACAGTGGCCATCTCCTCGAGCCTATAGTCCAGGCTGCGGGCGCCCTCCCGGACGGTAACCGCCACGTTGGGCACTTTGTTGATCACGACCGCCATCACGGCCGCCACTTCCACCAGGCCGAACCAGACATACATGAGGATGATGGTGACCAGGGCCGGCAGGTTCAATAAAAGCACCAGCAAGGGATCGAACAGGGCATTGGTGGTTTGCGAACGGCCCATGGCGATGCCGATAGCGGTGCCAATGATCATGGCCAGAATAAAGGCAACCACCACACGCCCGAGCGTCGCGCCCAGATGATGCCAGAGTTCGCCAGTCGCCGATTCACGAATCAGGGTGTCCAGCACGTTCAGGGGCGTCGGCAGCAACGGCGACTGAATTAGCCAGGCGATCAGTCCCCAGAACAGGACAAATAACGGCAGAACTACCCAGTAGCTCCACAGCGGCGGCCGGCCGGCACGGCCTTTCACGGCTGCCTCTGGTAAAACAGATGGGCCGGCATAAGGTTGTCCGGGTCGGCGCCGGTGAGGGTCATCAAACGCTGCAAGTCAGCGATTCTCTGGTCCGTTTGCGGCGCAGGCGTCCCGGCGACAAAGCCCTCTCGTAATGCTGCGAAAACACTGTCGTCCGGATCTCCCATGAGAGGACGCAAGCGCTGCCAGTAGGATGTACTCTCCGCCAGCTCGGCTTTGGCCTGTTGCAGGGAAGCAGCAAAACGATCAGTCAGCGGGCCGTTGTCCTGGGCCCAGCTCTCGGGAAAAACATAGCCAAGCACCGGCAGGTTGCGATCCAGGTCCAGCTCCGTGAGCAGGTCAGCCATACCAAACGCCGACCGCCAGCCGCCCTCACCTCTCAGGCGGGCCGCAAAATGCCAGTAGGTAACGATGACATCCACCTGCCCGCGTTTTAGCGCCTGGCTCAACAGAGGCGGAGCTGCGAACTGAAGTTGGGCGGATTCCTCCAGATTGATTCCCTGGCGCTGAGCCACCTTCTTGAGCAGTATCCAGCCCTTGCTATCCGGCCCGCCCGCAATACCAATGCGCTTGCCGGCCAGATCCGCCACCGAGCGAATCGTTGAGCTGTCAGCGACGACGATATCGCCAATCTGTGAGGAGAAAGGAACGTACAGGTAGGGCGTGCCGGCCTGGAATCGCGATTGGGCCCACAGCAGGTCGGCCACAGCACCGTGCACCGAGCCGCTGGTGACCGCCAGTCTGGAGGCCGGCAGGTTGGCCACCGGTTTCAATTCCAGCCGAAAGCCATGCTCCCGGTCCAGCTCCCGATGCAGGAGATGGTCGAGCTCCCAGTGGGCGGTGCCAAACTGCAACACGCTGACAGACAGCACGGGCAGGTCAGACGCTTCTTCCCGGGCATGGACACTGCCTGCGAGACTCAGGAAAAGACCCAGCACGGCGGCCATTCCCTTTTTGATCCAGGGATCGGCAAGCGAGGATCGGGAGACGGTCGTTATTGTTGGTTGTAGGCTCATTGCTCCACGATACGAAGCCCACAGCCTTGCAAGAATAGTACTTTGGTGCCTGTTTTTTGGTGCGATGGTCGCATTCAACCCGAGACCAAGATGGCGTGTAATGAAACCATCACAATAATAAACAGAGGATCGGAACCGATTCCGGCGATTCTCTGCACAGGAGGCCGCCATGCTGAACGAGCTCGAAGCCGCACTCTCTACCGAGAACTACCCTTCCGAAAACTGCCATCATGATTCTGAAAAAACGCTATCATGATTCGGAAGCCATTCCCGACACTGAAAACAAACAGGTAGACCCATCCATGGAGCCGGCTTACAAGATTCTGATTGCCGACGACCACCCACTGTTCCGCGAAGCCATCAGCAGCGTTATCGCCTCTGGCTTTGAGGGCAGCGAGATCATCGAAACCGACGATCTGGACAGCGCTCTCGACATTACCCGTGAGAATGACGACCTGGACCTGATCCTGCTGGACCTGAACATGCCCGGCATGCATGGTCTTAACGGCCTGATCACCCTGCGCAACGAAGCCCCGACGATTCCGGTGGTTATTGTCTCTGCCGAGGAAGACAAGCAGGTGGTGCTGCAGGCCATTACCTACGGCGCCTGCGGCTTCATTACCAAGTCCTCGCCCAGGGCCCAGATGACCGAGGCCATCCAGCAGATCCTGAACGGCAATGTCTATCTGCCTTCGGACATCATCCGAACCGGCAAGGAGAGCAATACTCGTCGTAGTCGCAATGAAGACAACCCGATTTCACCGGAGCTGCTCAACTCACTGACACGTCGGCAGCTGCTGGTGCTCGAGCGCATGTCCAAGGGCGAATCCAACAAGCAGATCGCCTATAACCTGAACATCGCCGAGACCACGGTGAAGGCCCATGTATCAGCGATACTTCGCAAGCTCGGGGTTCACAACCGCGTGCAGGCGATTCTCTCTGCCAGCGATGTGGATTTCAGTCAGTATCTGAAGCGGTAATAAGGTCAGGGTTTGACAGGCTAAAAGCAAAAAGGGTCAGGTGACATGTTCATCTGACCCTTTTCGTATGAGACCGCAGTCAGCTTCTCAGTAGATGACTCAGCGCACTGCGCAGCTTCAGAGGCTTCACCGGCTTGTTCATCAGCAGGTGCCCAAGTTCGCGGATATGCTGCTTGAGTTCATTGGTGTAGTTAGCCGTAATCATCACCACTGGCGCCGGACATCTCCGGCGGCCATTGATCTCCGCCACCACATCCACGCCGTTTTCATCGTTGTCCAGATGATAGTCCGCCAGGATCAGGTCCACTGCACTGGTAGCCGGATCCAGCTGACGCTCGAGATCCTCAAGGGACACCGCCGTCACCACCTGGCAGTCCCAACCTTCGAGCAGGGTTTGCATGCCCTGGCAAATAGACTGGTCATTGTCGATCACCCAGATCCGGGCACCGCCAAGACCACTATCGAAAGACGCGGCTCGATTCTGGTCGGCACCCGGTTGCCGGGGCTTCAGTTTGCCGACCGGGACCCGGACGCTGAAGACTGACCCCCTGCCCTCGATGGAATTCACCGTCACCTCGTGCCCAAGCATGCGGGATATCTTGTCCACGATGGCCAGACCAAGCCCAAGGCCTTTATCGGGTTGTGAGCCAGCCGGACGGATGCGTTTGAATTCCTGGAAGATCTCGGTGAGTTTGTCCTCGGGAATACCAGGGCCGGTATCCCACACCTGCAACAGGACATGGTCCTTTTGTCGACGGCAGCCAAGCAGAATCCGGCCGTTGCCGGTATAACGGATGGCGTTGGTCAGGAAATTCCGGAGGATCCGCGCCAGCAACTGGGAATCCGACTCCACAATCGCGGAGCTGGCAACGAAATCCAGTTGCAGCCCCTCGGCCGTGGCCATCTGCCGGAATTCCCGGGCGATGTTATTGAGCAGGTCCCGAAGATCAAAGGCGGTGACATCCGGTTTGATAACGCCGGCATCGAGCTTGGAAATATCCACCAGGGTGCCCAGAAGGTTTTCGACGTCGTCCAGAGAGGTACTGACCGACCGAACCAGGCCTTCCGCCTTGGGCCCGAACGACTGTTCCAGCAGAGCACTGGTAAACAACCGTGCGGCATTCAGAGGTTGCAGCAAGTCATGGCTGACCGCAGCGAGGAACTTGGTTTTCGAGAGATTGGCCCTCTCGGCCTCCAGCTTGGCATCCCGAAGCCGGGCTTCTACGGCAGCCCGTTCGGTGATTTCCTGGCGCAGCTGGTTGTTCAGGCCGGTCAGGGCCGCGGTGCGCTCCTTCACCCGTCGCTCCAGGTTGTCATAGGCCTGTTCCAGTGCCAGGGCGGTCTTGCGGCGGTCGGTGATGTCCCGTATCAACACAAAGAAACCGATGATGTCTCCCTGCTCATCGAAATTGGGAACGTAGGAGCGCAGCATGTGGCGCACCTCACCCTGCTCACCGGTCTCCTCGAATTCAAATGTGACATTGTGGCCGTCCATGACATCGAGGATCTGGGGCAGCAGCCGCTGGTAGAACTCGGGCGAATGTACCTCGTTGAGGCGCTTGCCGAGTGGCGACTCACCTTTGCGCCCGTACCAGGACTCGTAGACCTTGTTGCAGAACTGGATGGTCATATCGGCCCCGATGTAGGCAATCAGCGCCGGAACATGGTCGGTCACCACCCGAATCCAGCGCTCGCTTTCTTCGAGCGCCTTGATCCGCCGGGCCATTTCGCTGTTCTTCACATCGGTGATGTCGGAGTAGAGCACGACCAACCCGCCTTCCCGGGTCGGTCTCTCGGTAACCTGAACCCAGCGGCCGTTGGCCAGCAAGAACACCACGCCTTCCGAATCCGGATGGCTGTGTTCCTCCAGAACCAGACCGCAGGCCACCGCCTGCCGCTTCACTTCTGAAATACGGGTACCCTGGCCTGGCGCCTCAACACCGGCATGCCGCCAGTAGCTCCGGAACCGACTGTTGCTCTGGATCAGGCAATGCTGGTTATCAAACAGCACAAAGCCGTCGGCAATGCTCTCGATGGCATCGCTCAACCTCTGGCGGGTTGTCTCGGCTTCTTCCCGGGCCCGATTCAGGGCCTTGTTGCTGCCCTTGAGCTGTTCCATGGCCTGGTTCAACGCCTCGGTTCGCTCCCGAACCTGCTCGGCAAGCACCACCGAGTGCTCGAAGGCCGCGTAGGGCTCCGGCTTATGGGCAGAGCCGGACTCCACCCGGACAATCAGGGCATCGCGAATCCGCCGCAGGCGCTCGTTCTCCGCCTCAAGTTCGGCAATCCGGAGATCCCGCCTGTCTTCAACGGGTGCTTCAATCTTGTCCGGAACGGACATCAGGCTGGCCAATGACCACCCCCGTAAACGTCTGGTTGATGTGCATACCGTCGAACTGCTCGCCGTACGTGTTAAAGCCAATCACATTGTGGTGGCGGAGGAACTGGGAGACCGCTTCCACCTCCCCGGTGAGTTCAGCCTCCAGCCTGCGCAGAAAACAATCGCAGCCGATGGTCACCAGAGGTGGCCCCACAACCCGTTCTGCGGCTTCTATCTGGGTACGAACGCTGTCCAGCAGGGATTCCGGCTCCATGGCCGTCATCACGATTCCGGTTTCCACGGCGCAATAGAAAGTCAGACTCTTGTCCGGGTTCACCCGCTGCACCGAGCGGACAAAATAGTGGCCGCCGATTTTCACCCCCATGGGCCGTAGCGCGAACACCTTGCGATCCAGTGCTTCGACATCCACGCCAACGGCTCGGGCATAGGCATCGGCCGCCGGCTCTGCATTAAGCTCGAATACCGTGCGGCTTTCCGCGCAGGCGTCCGTCACCACCAGCTTTTCACTGCGTTCGACCATGTGGTGCGTGGAAAATACCCGGAAATCCAGCGGTGTATTTACCAGCAACACCGTGGCAGCTCCGGTATGGAACTGGCCGTCGTAGAACACGTGGGTGTTGGCCAGACGCTCATCGTCGCCGGCAGAACCGCCAAACTGGGGAATGGTGCCAAGGGCCGAGTTGAGCGTTGCCAGCACCAGCTCTTCACGGCTGGACAGGCCGTCCAGCAGCGTGATGGCAAAGGTGTTGCCTTTGACCGGCGCGAGTCTGGCATCCCGACAGGTCGAAAGCAGGCCGTCGATTACCCCCTGGGCATCCTGCAGGGTGAATCGGTCCAGCTCCCGGATCAGTGCGCAATCGATGGCGAAATAGCGGCTGTCAAACCCGATGGCGGTGATGCATCCACGTCCGTAGCCGTCCGGAGTGATCTCCCCGGCCGAAGTGCAGCCGCAGACACGCGCACCTTGAAAACTGTGCTCAAGGGCACTACCAAGTCGACCCAGGTCGTATTCCGCAGAACAGAAGAAGAGTACACAGCCAAGATGCTCGTGGCTGAGCTGGCTGGCGAGATTGGTGGCGGCCAACATGGGATCGCGAACGCTGGAGCTCGCTACCCGGACCGCAGGCAGGGTCGTCGCTGGCTTCATAAACGCGGTTCCCGAAAACGGATGACTTTTCACCGATTCTACGGCATCCGCAAACGCAGCCAATGCGACTTCAGTGCTTTTAATCGGCGCGCCAAAATGATCGTAAGCCATTGATTAAACTGCCTCCTGAATCAATGCCTGGTGGCGCTGCCGGTTTGCCTCAAGGCAAACCGGCACTTTAGTCTTAGACAAACCAGCGCAGCGAGAGGCCTCCTGCCACCCGCAACGCCAGGTAGGGCTTAGAACATCACGATGGCGCCAAGGGCGATGGTGTCCGCCTCAGTGGTGGTTGCACCGGTGGTGCGGTTGTTGTCTTCGTACATGTTGTACTCGGCAACCAGCTTGAAGTTGCTGTTTACATCGTGGAAGAACCCGAGCGTTGTGCTCTCGGTTTCCAGATTCAGGATTTCAGCGTCCGTCTCGCCGTAGGAAAGCACAACGCGATTGGCACCGAAGGCATAGGAGCCCTGAACCAGGAAGCCGTCGGCATCGTCTTCGGTCACCGCACCGTTGCCGATCAGAACCGGGTTGTCACCCTTGGAAGTAAAACCGGAAGCAGCCAGGGTCAGTCCCGCGACCGACGCCTTGATACCGTAGCCGAGGCCTGTGCTGTCGACGGTCGTGCTGCCATTTTCAGCAGACTGATAGCGCCCGTTCACCCAGCCGGTCAGGGCCACATCGTTCAGGTTGGCGTTGTAGGTTACCTCGGACTCGAAGCGGGGTGCGGCATTTTCGTCATTGGCACCGGTCACCGTATCGGCGGGATCCAGAACACCGGCCGCGACCTTGAGGCCGCCCATATCCGGCGAGCGATAGGTAATCTGGGCGGAAGGTGTCGGGTACGGATAGCCTGCGCGGATATTGCCGAAGGAAACGCCACCGGCGACGCCCGGGGAACCGAATCCCATCAGGATTTCGTCGAGGAAAATGTTGGAGCGGGCATACAGGCCGAAGTCCTTACCAATCAGCACCTGACCAAAATCGCCGTCTACCGTGGCATAGAACTGACGCACGTCGATGGCGGTGTCTGTGGGTGAATCAAGACTGTCATTGATGGTGGTCCAGAACGAAGAACGTCCGCCCAGGGTCAGATCACCCATATCCTTGCTGAAATTGAAGCCGATGGTGTTCGGCAGGAAGCCCATCTTGATGCGGGAATCCCGAACGTCGTTCTGCTTGTCGTCACGGTTTACGTAGAATGCATTGAAGTAGCCATCCACGGAAAAGCTGGTGCCGTCCTGGTTATACAGCTCAACAGCGGCATTGGCTCCTGCGCTGGCGCCCATGGCCGCTGCCATGGCAATCGCTAACCCTGACTTTCTGACGTTATTGTTTTTCATAGTTCCCCCGGTTGTTTTTGGAAATCTGGGATCGGAGGCCCGGATCATCCGGACGCCCCAGGCGCGGTCTGTCGCCTGAATTCCATGGTCGGTGATGCAAGGGAGGGGGAAAATGCTTCGACGGAGCAGGTTTTCTGCTCATTTGGGAGGCACTTGAATTGAAACTTTGGGAGTACGACCCGGCGGATCAGTCGCCGGGGAACTGAGCCAGTTCCTGCAGGCAGTCGTTGAGGAAGTCTTCGGGGTCGGCCATCACCGCCTCATCGGCAACGACGCCAAACTGCACCTGGTCGGCGTAGCTGACAATGCTGATACCCAAACCGATATCCCCGGCCTGGGGCACCCAGAACATCTGTTCGGTTATCCGGCAGCCGGCAATATACCGGGCCTCCGGAGTGCCGGGCACGTTGGACACCACGGCACTGGCCTTGCGGTAGAACACCTCGGCCAACGGCTCCCGCCAAGGCTCTGGAACAATCGTGGCGCTGGCCGCGAGACCCCAGGCAATGCCGGGCTGCCAGCTTTTCTTAAGACGGCGGGTTTCGTGCTTGATGCGGAAAAGTCGCTCGAGGGGACTTTCACCATCCAACGGCAAAGGTACAAACACGGTGCCAAAATAATTGCCCAGCGCGCCGGGTGCCGGCTTGAGCTCCTCGGGCAGGCGACTGCGAATATCCACCGGTACGGCGGCATGCAGCACGGCTTCATCGAGGTCCTCGCCTTCAATGCCCAGGCGGGTGCGCACAGCCGCCGCCACACAGCTCAGCAACACATCGTTGATGGTTACATTGGTAGCTCGGGCAATGTTTCTGAAGCGGTCGAGGGGCACTGGCTCGGACCAGCGACAATGTCGCCTCCCCAGCAACGGCTGCCTGAGATCCGTCGCCGTGTCTTCCGGCTCCACCAGGAACTCCGAAAATTCATTGACCAGCTTCAGGCTCTTCTGGGCGACCCGCTCCAGCAAGCGACCCGCGTCCTGCCATTGATTACCGGCGGACCGGTCTGCATTGCCAGCACCGTGGGATTCTTCAGAAGGCTCTTCGGATGCCATCAGTTGCCCGAACCAGGCCTTTGCCGCAGCCGTCCAGCGTGACAGCTCCGCGATTTCGGGGGCGCCGTAAATGGCGGGATGCTGCTGGGGAGAGGGCGGGCACAGTCGGTCAAAGATGCCCAGCAGAGACAGGCCATCGGCGTAACAGTGGTGAATGCGCAGCAGTAGCACCGCCCCACCCTCGGCATTGGGCGCAAGCCAGAATTTCCAGCGCGGGCGATACATGGGCAGAGGCTGGTTCAGACGCGCGGACACCCATTCCTGAAGGCTGTCGGGCGTGAAACGATCCACAACCACATCAAGGTGGTGGCTAACATCAAACGTCGGATCCTGCTCCCACCACCAGGCAGGTGAGCGCTTGACGGGCATGTACCGGAAACGCTCCCAGGCCATCCAGTACACCCGCAGAAACTCCCTGAAACGGGGCGCAGTAAGCCCATCAACCCGCAACATCACGGTGATGGTCATGGGGTTTTCCGGGCGCTCCAGGGCCAGCCAGGCCGAATCAGCAGGTAGCAGGAGATGCGATTGCTCGTGACTCAAACCCGAACGTCCCTGGAGAAGTAATGAAGAAAGGGGCCCTGGATCCAATGCCAAGCACGAGGCGCCCTAAGTAAAAACCGAACTCCGCATTGTGCCAGACAAGCCGCGCCGTCTCCATATGCGGCACCAGCGTACGCTGTTACAAAAAATTACACGTGAGTAACTGTTCAGTCCTATACTGGTTATAAGCCTTGGTGCAATGGTTATTAAACGCTGCCGATCCGTGATCGATTGGCCCTGGGACATCAAAAAATCCGTACTCAGAGCCAGTAACATAACGAGATGATCGGGGTACAAAAGGCTTACCAGCACAACCAAATTCCAACAACAGGCCATTGCCGTGCTGGGTGGGAGAACAGTTATGAAAGCGAGCCATGTTCGCAAGCTGATCAAACCGATTGAAAGCGCCTACTCGGAAATGTTTTCCGGGCATGTGTATCGCGTCGGCAAGGGCGCTGTTTCCGTTCGCAACCACAGCGGCAAAGCGGAGCAGACCGTAATTGGCGTGCACGGCTTTCTGGAAAATCACTGCTACTTCACCCAGGCCTATGAAGCGCCGACCACTGAACTGATCCTGCTCACCTGCAGCAACTACCACATCCCGGTAAACGGCGTTACGCCGGAAACGCCGGAATGGGAAGTGCCGATCAAGCAGCTGGAAGGCACGATCGAGTACGACGCCTGCATTCTTAACCAGGCGCTCTCCAGCCTCCCGACTACTCAGAACATCCGGGTTCATGGACATTCCCGTGGCGGAGCGGTCATTCTCGAGGCCATCAAGCAATGGCCCGAGCTCTATGATGACGTGGAAGTGGTTCTGGAGGCACCGGTACTCCCCAACGGCAAGCTCTCAGCTCTGGTAACCACCATTCTGGAACCGGTCAGTCACGGCATGTGGCCCTGGCTGATCCGTCTGATCAACAGCGCTCCGTCGTCGGCCTATGGCCAGACCTTTTTCGGCAAGATGAATCCGCGCAAGAAGCAGCTGTTGAGCAAGCTGTTCTCAGCCACCAAGGATCACCTGACCATTGTTCGTAACATCGAGAACATCATGGACTGGATGGCGCGGACGGACAGCAGTGTCTACGGCCATGTGCGCCACGGCACCTTCCTGATCCCTGCCGTGGATCGCATTCTCGATCGCTCATCCATGCTGGCCAGCGCCCGCCAGAGCCCGACCACCATGCGCATCGTGGAAACCGAGGCACCGAGCCACTTCATTACGCTGGACAGCAAGGAATGGGTTCCGGGGTTCGAAACGCTCCCGACAGCCGCGCAGGGCTGACGCCCGGCTTGCACCCTGCTGCAAGACCACTGCAGCTCCGCTAAACTACGCTCTTTTCCTCAGGTTTAGTGGAGCCATCGCCCATGTACCGTGAGCGCCTCGTCGCTACCGAAGCCCGCTCTGAAAGCGCTCGCCGGCTGCAGCAACTGCTTCTGGACTACCATGATTTCCGGCGCCTGAAAGCCGAGCATCCGCTGATGGAACACGCCGTCTCCGTCGCCGACTGGCAGGCGGAGCGGCTGAAGTCGACCCATGAGGATCTTTATCGCCATCCCGGATATCACCACGGCCTCGAATTTCTGCTGACCGACCTCTACGCCCCGGCCGGCATGACCCGCCGGGACGACAATATTGATCGGGTGTTTCCCAAAATGGTGAAGTGGTTGCCAGATAATCTGCTGGACACCTTCGCCGGCCTCGTGGAACTGAACCTGATCACCCAACAGCTGGACCTGGAGCTCGCCGAACTGTTCCATCAGCAAGGTGTGTCTGCGCGGGCAATCACCACGGACGCCTATTGTGCAGCCTACCGGGAGAGCCGGCGGCTGGCCCAGAGAGAGAAACAGATTACCCTGGTGGCAGACGTTGGCCAGCAACTTGATCGCTATGTCCGCAACCGCACCCTTGGATGGCTGCTATCGATGACCCGGGGCCCGGCGGAGATGGCCGATCTGACGGATCTGCACAGCTTCCTACACCGGGGCTATTCCGCCTTCCGGAAGATGGACGATGTGGAGCTACTGATCGACCGGCTGGTTTCCCGGGAACAGCGGGTGATGCGCAACATTCTCGACCATCACCCGGACCCGTTCAGCCTGCCGGAAAACCTCTGAGCCGGGGATAGTTGGCTGGCTCAGGCCTTGATGATCTGGTCCAGCTGGGAGTGGATTTCCTGCTCGATCCGCGATTTGAAGGGCCGCAGCATCATGCCCAGCTCCAGGTGAATGTGCAGGTCTGTCGGGGTGATGTTCAGGTGTCCCTTGACGCCACTGCGCTTGAACTTCAGGTGGTCGCCTTCCCACTCATAATGCACGTCAAACTGACTGGACAGGTCTTTGGCAAGGGATTCTGCGGCCTGCCTTGCGTGTTCTTGATCCAGGGTGTGCGGGCGATGTACATCAATTACAGACATGAAGCGGTTTTCTCTCGGATTTGAACGAATTTACAGTTTAGGGCGCTATTTAACTCACCGCCACCCTTGTAGCAACCCCGTCAGCGGTTAGAATACGAGGTTCAGATTCTGACAGGACATCTCCCATGAGCGAGCAGCAAACGCCAGCCAACCAGGCCGCAAACAACAACGGCCAGGACGACGTCACCCACTTTGGCTTTCGCAATGTGCCGAAAAGCCAGAAGGCGAGCCAGGTGGCCGAAGTATTCCACAGCGTGGCGGGCAAATACGACCTCATGAACGACCTGATGTCCATGGGGATCCACCGGCTCTGGAAGCGCTTCACCATCGAGCTTTCCGGAGTGCGTCCCGGCCACCAGGTACTGGATATTGCTGGCGGCACTGGCGATCTCACCATGAAGTTTTCAGACCTTGTGGGTCCGTCCGGCAAGGTGGTGCTGGCCGACATCAATGCCTCCATGCTGCAGGTGGGCCGCAGCCGGCTGACTGATCGCGGCTATGCCGGCAACATTGAATACGTACAGGCGGATGCCGAGCATCTGCCGTTTCCGGACAACAACTTCAATGCGGTATCCATCGCCTTCGGTCTGCGCAATGTCACCGATAAAGACCAGGCCCTGCGCGACATGACCCGGGTTCTCAAGCCCGGCGGCAAGCTGATGATCCTGGAATTCTCCAAGCCGACCAATCCATTGCTGAGCAAGGCCTACGACACCTACTCGTTTTCCGCTCTGCCATTGATGGGCCAGCTTATCGCCGGCGACAGCGAAAGCTACAAGTACCTGGCCGAATCCATCCGGATGCATCCGGACCAGGACACCCTCAAGGGCATGATGGAAAATGCCGGCCTGGTGAACTGCAAGTACTACAACATGACCGGCGGCATTGTCGCCCTGCATGTGGGAATCAAGCCCTGATGTTTCCCGGCCCCACCCTGCTTTCCGCTGTCTCCGCGATCCTGGAAAGCGCCCTGAACCGGGCGCTGGAACTGGATCCGGCGGGGCATCATGCCCTGATGGAAGCACTTGCGGGCCCGGTGCAGTTCAACATTACCGATCCTTTCCCCCTGACCTACACCCTGGATCGCGCCGGAAACCGCGTTCGGGTTGGCAGCCAGCCGGTCGACCAACCTGCTCTTGAGGTTACCGGCAAACCCATCGCCTTTGCGGCACTGGCCACCGGTGATGACCGGGTCTTTGCCGATGGCCGCCTCGAAGTTACCGGCGACACGGCCCTGGCCCACCAGCTGCAGCGCGCACTGAGCCAGCTTGAGCCGGATTGGGAAGCCGCCATGGCCCGGCATATCGGTGATGTACCCGCACACTTTTTGGGTCAGCGCATTCGCGGCGCCATCCGTTGGAGCCGTCAGGCCTTTCACTCCCTGAACGCCAATATCGAGGAGTATGTGCACGAAGAAAGTCGCGCCCTGCCCGGTCGGCGGGAACTGGAAGCTACGTTCGAGGATATCGACGAACTGAACCTGCGCACGGAAAGACTGGAAGCGCGGCTTAATCTGATTGAAAACCGCGGCAAGACTGACGAATCGGAGAACCTGTGACCCGCCTGCAACGCCTGTTCCGAATTGCCTGGGTATTCTGCCGCTATCGGCTGGACACGTTCCTGCCAATCGCAGAACTGCCCGCGCCCCTGAAGGTGTTTTTCCTGCTGGCGCCCTGGCACCTGTTCCCGCAACCGAAGCTCGATCGTGGCGACCGCCTTCGGCTGGCGCTGGAGGAACTGGGCCCCGTGTTCGTAAAGTTTGGCCAGATCCTCTCGACCCGAAGGGATCTTCTGCCGGACGACATGGCGGAATCCCTGAAGAATCTCCAGGACCGGGTACCGCCGTTCCCGAGCAATGAAGCCCGGAGCATTATCGAAACCTCCCTCGGTGCCCCGGTTTCGGACCTGTTTGCCGAATTCAGTCCGGACCCGCTTGCCTCGGCATCGGTTGCCCAGGTGCATGCAGCCACCCTGCGCAACGGCCAGAAGGTAGTTGTGAAAGTTCTGCGACCGGGCATCGAGAAGGTAATCCGTCAGGATCTGGCTCTGATGTACCTGATGGCCGGCCTGCTGGAAAAATACTGGTCCGAAGGCAAGCGCCTGCACCCGGTGGAAGTGGTAGCCGACTACGATTCCACCATTCACGATGAGCTGGATCTCCAGCGCGAAGCCGCCAACGCCAGCCAGCTGCGCCGGAATTTCGAAAACTCCTCGCTGATCTACATTCCCTTTATCGACTGGGACTACACCCGCAAATCCGTGCTGGTGATGGAGCGCATTCACGGCATCCCCATTGCCGATACCGCAGCCCTGAAGGCCGCTGGCGTCAACATGAAGGTGCTGGCTGAAAAAGGCGTGGAAATTTTCTTTACCCAGGTGTTCCGGGACAGCTTCTTCCATGCCGACATGCATCCGGGCAACATCTTTGTGGATACGTCCAATCCCTCGGATCCCCGATATATCGCCATCGATTTCGGCATCGTCGGCACCCTGGCACCGGACGACCAGAGCTACCTTGCCCGCAACCTGCTCGCCTTTTTCCGCCGGGATTATCGGCAGGTTGCGCAGCTGCATATTCAGTCCGGCTGGGTACCGCCCGACACGCCAGTGAACCAGTTTGAGGCGGCCATACGTACTGTTTGCGAACCCATCTTCGAGAAGCCGTTGAAGGATATCTCGTTCGGCCACTTCCTGTTGCGCCTGTTCCAGACCGCACGGCGGTTCAATATGGAAGTGCAGCCTCAGCTCGTTTTGCTGCAGAAAACCCTCCTGAACGTGGAAGGTCTGGGCCGACAGCTGTATCCCGATCTGGATTTGTGGAGCACCGCGCAACCCTACCTCGAGACCTGGATGCGCAAACGCATTGGCCCTTCGGGGCTGATCAAGTCGCTGCAGTCGCACCTTCCCTCCTGGCTGGAACAGTCGCCGGAAATGCCCCAGCTGGTGCACGATGCGCTCTTGCAACTGCGGCAGGCGGGGCCCACCGAGCCCCAGAACCGGGCAACACTGGCGTTGCTCCGGGAGCAGCAGGTCCGTACCGAGCGGCGTTGGCGGCGGGCGACATTGGCGGTACTGCTCATTGCAGGCGGCTTTCTGGGCACTCAGCCCGAGAGCCGGCAGTGGATTGAAAGCGTGCCTGCCTGGAGCTGGGCCCTGTTTGCCGTCGCTGGCGGGCTCATGCTCCGGGGCAGCCGATAACCGATAAAGATTTCAGGATTCACAAAAATGCAAAATAGCTCGGATAACGTCGAGACCCCTGACTGGCTGGATGCCATTCGCTGGACAGAGGAGGGTCTGGTTCCGGCCATCGCCCAGGACGCCGACACCGGCGATATCCTGATGATGGCCTGGATGAACCGCGAGTCGCTCAGGCTGACCGCCGAAGAAGGGCACGCCGTATACTGGTCGCGCTCCCGGGGCAAGCTCTGGCGCAAAGGGGAAACCTCGGGGCACCAACAGGTCATCCGGGACATTCGACTGGACTGCGACGAGGACGTCATCCTGCTGAAAGTAGAACAAAAAGGCGGCATCGCCTGCCATACTGGCAGACGCAGCTGCTTCTACCGGACCCTGAAAGACGGTCAGTGGGTCAGCGTTGACCCGGTGATCAAGGACCCCGGCACTATTTACGGCAGCAACTGAGGAGCAAGGACTGTGAGCGATGTACTGGAAAACCTGGCGAGGGTTCTGGAGGCCAGGAAAGAGGCAGACCCGGAAACATCCTATGTAGCCAGCCTCCACGCCAAGGGCCTGAACAAGATCCTGGAAAAAGTGGGGGAAGAGTGCACGGAAACCCTGCTGGCAGCCAAGGACGCAGAGCATTCCGGGGAAACCCGGGACGTGGTCTATGAAACCGCCGACCTCTGGTTCCACAGCATGGTCATGCTGTCGAGACTGGGCCTTGGCCCGAAGGACATCCTGGACGAACTGGCCAGCCGGTTCGACCTGTCAGGCCTGGAAGAAAAAGCGTCGAGGAACAAGTGAGCGGTAATACCTCTAAAGGGGTTTCCGCGTAACGGTTCTGGTAACGTACAATGTCATTGAACAGAAACATTAAAACGAGGACCCCGTAATGGGTATCAGCATCTGGCAATTACTTATCGTACTCGGCATTGTCATTCTGTTGTTCGGAACCAAGAAGCTTCGCAACATCGGCAGCGACCTCGGTGGTGCCATTCGCGGCTTCAAGAAGTCCATGAGCGATGAGGACTCCAAGGCCGAGAACCAGGAATCCCTGGAAGGCAAAGAAGGGGAGCAGCCACAGCAACAGGCGGCGGCCGAAGACAAGCCCCGGGACAAGTCCCACAGCTGAGACCAGGCTGAATGTTTGATATCGGCTTTCTTGAGCTGCTGATCTGCGGCGTCATAGCGCTATTGGTACTCGGTCCAGAGCGCCTGCCTGCGGCTGCCCGTGCGGCTGGCCGCTGGGTGGGTGGTGCACGGCGCATGGTTGGCCAGTTCACCTCGGAACTGGACCGGGAGCTAAAAGCCGGCGAACTCCGCGACGAGCTTCGCAAGGCAGGAGATGTTGGCCTCGACGACGTTCAGAAAACCGTGCGTGGCGCCCTGGACGAAGCCAGGAAATACGAGCACATGATCCTGCCCGAGAACGAGACCCAGAAGCCAAGGCCTGCACCTGCGACACGGCGTGTGTCCGGCCAGACAAAGGCCTCCGAGGCTCCGGCACAGGATCAGGCTGATACCAGTGACGCCCCGCAGACGCCAGACACAGGCTCTGCCGGGAACGAACAACCTAAAAACGAAACCCCGCAAAGTCCGCCGGATAACCGTTCATGAATGCAAAACCCGACGGCAACCAGCTGCCTCCGGAACAGCAGGAAATGCCACTGATCGAGCACCTGCTCGAGCTGCGTAATCGCCTACTGAAGATGGTTCTTGCGGTGCTGGTCTGCTTCGCGGCCATTTACCCGTTTGCCAACGAGCTGTACCTGTGGCTGTCTGAACCTATCCGTTCCCTGTTGCCCGTTGGCCAGACCATGATCGCAACAGATGTTACCTCGCCCTTCTTCGCACCGCTGAAGCTGGCCCTGGTTCTGGCTGTGTTCGCTGCCATTCCGATCATTCTCTACCAGCTCTGGAGCTTTATTGCCCCGGGCCTCTACGCCCACGAAAAACGCCTGGCCTTTCCGCTGCTGTTTACCTCGGTCATCCTGTTTTACGCGGGCGCGGCGTTTGCCTATTACGTGGTTTTCCCGCTGGTGTTCGGCTTCTTTACTGCGATAGGCCCCGAAGGCATCGTCGAACTTCCGGACATCACCAGCTACCTCAATTTTGTACTCAAGATGTTCTTCGCCTTCGGTGTGGCCTTCGAAATTCCGATCGCCACGGTGCTGTTGATCCTCACCGGCGCCACCACGCCCGCCGATCTTGCAGCCAAGCGCCCCTACGTGGTGGTGGGCTGTTTCATCATCGGCATGCTGCTGACGCCGCCGGATATTATTTCCCAGACCCTTCTCGCGGTTCCCATGTGGATCCTGTTCGAGGTCGGCATCCTGTTCGGGCGGCTGGCAAAACGGGAAGTCGCAGACCCGGAAAGCGAAGAGCCCGCCGGCGAATGAATCTGGCTTTACTGTTTGACGAGGATTTCGTGGCAACTGACCGTGCCGTTCTGCGCGGTCGACGCCTGGCGCACCTGCAGTCCGTGATCAAAGTGGTTGCTGGCGACACCGTGCCGGTCGGCCGCGCGGATGGCCAGTTGGGAACCGGCGAAGTTATCCGGCTTACCGATAACGAGGCGGAGCTGCGGGTGACGCTGGGTCAGGCTCCGCCGGCGCCTCTGCCGCTCACCCTGATACTCGCCATGCCCCGGCCCAAGATGTTCCGTCGCATCCTGCAAACCTGCGCTGCCCTCGGCGTGAAGGACCTCTGGCTGATCAACAGCTACAAGGTGGAGAAAAGCTTCTGGCAGACGCCGTGGCTCTCAGACGAACAGCTTCGGGAGAACCTCACGCTGGGGCTGGAACAGGCAAAAGATACCCTGATGCCCCAGGTGCATATCCGAAAGCTGTTCAAACCCTTCGTGGAAGATGAGTTGCCGGCGCTATTGGCGGATAAACGAGCCCTGGTAGCGCATCCCGGCACAAGCACCCCCTGCCCTGTGCACCTTAACCAGCCAACCGTGCTCTGCATTGGCCCGGAAGGTGGCTTCGCGGCTTACGAAGTGGGCAAACTGGAAGAAGCCGGCTGCCAGAGCGTGCATCTCGGCCCCCGTATTCTGCGGGTCGAAACCGCGGTACCGGTACTGGTGAGCCGGCTGTTCGACGCCTGCCTCTAGAGCCCCGGTCTTCTCAGGCGTTCCTCGCCTGCCACCATCGCGTCAGTGGCGTGATAATGGCCACCAGTAGCGCACCTGCCAGCACACCGAACAGGCCATTGGCCACCGTTGGCACGAGCACACCAGCCACACCACTGAAACCCTCGGCAAAGTGATAAATAGCGTCGTATACCGGCGTCAGTCCGTGGGTAAGAATACCACCGCCCACCAGAAACATTGCCAGAGTGCCCAGAATGGAGAGTGTCTTCATCAGATAGGGGGCCAGCCAGAGAATGCCTGAACCCAATTGCTGGAGCACCGGGCTCTCTTGCTGGCTGAGGTAGAGGCCGCCGTCGTCCAGCTTTACGATCCCTGCCACCAGGCCGTAAACAAAGACTGTGATCATAATCGCAACCACCGCCAGCACCATGAACTGCATGCCGATGGTCTGGGTCGTTACCGTTCCCAGGGTAATGGCAATGATCTCGGCAGACAGAATGAAGTCGGTGCGGATGGCGCCCTTGATCTTGTCTTTCTCGATCGCCCGCAAGTCGACGTCCGGGCTCTTTAGGGCTTTACGCAGCTCGCCCTTGCGCTTCTGGTCCTGCTCCCGGTGCAAAAACTTGTGCACCAGCTTCTCGAAGCCCTCAAAACACAGAAAGGCACCGCCGAGCATCAGCAGAGGCGTTACCAGCCAGGGCATGAAAAAACTGATCGCAAGGGCCGCCGGCACGAGGATGGCCTTGTTGATCATGGAGCCGCGGGCAACCGCGAGGACCACTGGCAGTTCCCGGGCAGGCCTTACACCGGTCACCTGCTGGGCGTTGAGCGCCAGATCATCCCCCAGAACACCTGCGGTTTTCTTGGTGGCGGCTTTTGTCATCAGGGCAACATCGTCCAGAACGGTGGCGATGTCATCGATCAGAACCAGAAGGCTGCTTCCTGCCATTGGACAATTCCTTTTTTATTCAGCCGTTAAGCCCCATGGCCTCGGCAGCTATACGATTTTTCACCGGCCCCATCTGGTTGAGCCAGCGCAGGCCGGTATTTCGCAGCCAGCGGACCGGCAGCTCATCACGGCCGAACAGCTGCTTGAAGCCCTCCATGGCGGCCATCATGGCGAGATTCTCGCCTTTCCGGCGGCGCTGATAGCGCGCCAGAACCAGTTCATTGGCTGGACTCAGGCCCGCCTTTTTGGCTCGCGAAAGCTCATCGAGCAGAGCCCGTACATCTCCGTAGCCAAGGTTGGCACCCTGTCCCGCCAGCGGATGAAGGGTATGGGCCGCATCGCCGACGAGGGCAAAACCGGGGGCAATGTAGTCCTTCGCGTGGCGCTGTCGAAGCGGAAAGGCGAAGCGGCCGGAAATGGACTCCACCGATCCCAGCTCGCGCTCAATCGCACGCTCAAGTTCAGCGGCAAAGTCGGTGTCGTCCAAAGCCATCAAACGCCGTGCTTCCCCGGTATCCTGAGACCAGACAATGGAACAGAAATGCTCATTTCCGGACTCTGGCAGCAAGGGCAAAAACGCCAGCGGCCCGGTCGTCGAAAATCGCTGCCACGCGGTGAAACGGTGAATCTGGCTGGTTTTCACCGTGCATACGATTGCCTGCTGGTCGTAGTCCCACTCACGCGTTGGCAGGCCAACCCACTGACGCAGACGGGAATTGGCACCGTCACACCCCACCAGTAGCCCCGCCGACAGGGATCGACCATCCTCCAGCTCAACCGTGTAACTCTCAGACAACCGTTTACAGCCAGTAATCCTCGCGCCATCAATCAGTTCGACCGGACTTTGTTCCAGGGCCCTGAACAGTGATCGCACGATGCTGCGGTTTTCGACAATCGTTCCGAGGGCTCTCGCCTGCAGCTCGGCTGCCTCAAACTGTATTCGCCCCGTGCCGTCGCCATCCCAGACGGTCATGGTCTGGTAAGGACAGTGTCGGCCCGCGGTAACCTCGGACCAGACTCCGAGCTGCTCCAGCAACTGCTGGCTGGCGACTGAAATGGCACTGACCCGCGGCTCGAAATCTCCAACGGTGGTGGCAGGGTCCGGTGCCTGAACCAGGGTTTCGTGATCGGAGCCCTCTACAAGCGCCACCTGCCAGCCCTGGCGCGAGAGCCCGAGAGCCAGGGCGGAACCGATCATGCCACCGCCAGCCACAAGAATATCGAACGTTTGCGCCTCACTCATTAGCCGGCGCCTCCCGGTTCAGGTTTCCGGGCCGCTCAATCACGGCCCTGCGGCCGCCCAGGCCCATGGCCTTGCGGGCAAACCAGCGTTTTGCCCCAGGCAACAGATCAAGACCCACCAGGCCGGCATCGCGGGCCGCCGCAACCGGCAGCATGGAATGCCCGAACAAACGAACAAGCGAATCGGAGAAGCGCACCGTCTGTTGCCAGTCTTCCCGATGCAGTGTCTGGTAGCGCTTCAGGACCTCGAGATCGCCAATCGACCTGCCCTGCTCTTCAGCCAGGCGAAACTGTTCGACCAGCGTCATGAGCCCTCTCAGCGCGAGATTGAAGCCCTGCCCGGCGACCGGATGCAGAGCATGGGCCGCATTGCCCACCAGGGCGACCCCGGGGCGCACTGGCTCATCCACCGTGGTCAGGGTCAGCGGATAATGATGACAGGCACCGATGCGGGTAAAACGACCCAGACGCCAGCCAAACCGGTCCTGAAGCCAGCGACATTTCTCATCGTCGGGCAGCGCCAGAACCTGCTGCAGAACCTCATCGGATAGCGTCCAGACCAGTGCCGACTGATGTCCGGCTCTGGTCGGTGATCCATGGGGCAGGAGAGCCATGGGACCGGCATCGGTAAATCGTTCAAAGGCAGTGAATCCATGGCCGTCACTGGTGGAGACATTAGCGATCAGGGCGTTCTGGCCATAGCTGTGACGATCCGGCCGGAACCCGAGCCTTTCCCGCAGACCGGAACGACCGCCATCTGCAACGACGAGGCAACGGGCCGTCAGTTCCGCGGTCTCTTCACCTTCTTCTGAGAGCTGAACACGGACGCCGCCCGGAATGGGCGTCATGTCCGTCACTTCTGCCGGCGCCCGCCACTGGACGTTGGTCTCCAGAAGCTCACGCATCAGGCACAAACCCATCCAGCGATTGTCCGCTACGTAACCAAGCGCCTCTTGGCCATGCTCCGCGGCATGCAGCCGGGTAGCGCCGAAATGCCCCCGATCAGAAACATGGATATGCTCGATGGGCGTGGCGTGCTCAGCGAGCCGGTGCCAGAGCCCGAGCTCTTCAAAGATCAGCCGGGAGCCCCAGGCCAGCGCGGTGGAACGGGCGTCGTAGCTGGGCTGGTAGCTGTCCGGCAGGGCGTCGGGAGACAACGGAAACGCCTCGACCACCGTCACACGGAGCGACGGCACCATCCGTGCCAACGCCAGGGCCAGGGTTGCTCCGGCAAGGCCACCACCGGCAATGATCAGATCAGTATCTGTCTTGGTCACAGGGTGTCAGTCCGCCATCAGGGCTTCAATTTCGGCAATGGTTTTCGGGACCGCTTCAGTCAGCACACGGCAGCCGTCTTTAGTCACCACCACGTCGTCTTCGATGCGAATTCCGATGCCACGCCACTTCTCATCCACGTCGGTATTATCCGGAGTAATGTACAGCCCCGGTTCAACCGTCAGGGCCATTCCGGGTTCCAGCTGGCGCCAAGCGTCACCGACCTTGTAATCGCCCACATCGTGCACATCCAGCCCAAGCCAGTGCCCGGTGCGATGCATGAAGAAGGGTTTGTAGGCTTCGTTGGCAATGGCATCTTCCAGGGTGCCGGACAACAGCCCCAGATCAATCAACCCCTGGGTCAGCACTTCCAGCGCCGCCTCATGGGGCCGGTTCCAGTGATTTTCCGGCGACACAGCCTCAATGGCCTGGTACTGGGCTGCCAGCACCACCTCGTAGAGGGCCCGCTGCTCGTTGCTGAACTTTCCGCTGACCGGGAAGGTGCGGGTAATGTCAGAGGCGTAGCACTGGTATTCACAGCCGGCATCGATCAGAACCAGATCGCCGTCTTTCAGCGGTGCACTGTTCTCAATGTAATGCAGGATACAGCCATTTGCGCCCCCACCCACAATCGACGGGTAAGCCGTTGAGCGGGCGCCATGCTCCATAAAGGTGTGGATCAGTTCGGCCTCAAGATTGTACTCGAAGCCGCCCTTGCGGGCCCGCTTCATGGCTCGACAATGGGCCTCGGCGCTGATCTGGCCGGCTTTGGCCATGATCTTGATCTCATTGGCGCTCTTGTACAGCCGCAAGTCATGAAGCAGGTGCTCCAGGGCCACGAATTCGCCTGGCGGGTGAGCGCCACTGCGAACCTTGCTGCGAATCATCTTCACCCAGTCCATGACCCGGGCATCGAAATGATCGTCCTTGCCCAGGGGATAATAGACCCGGCTACGACCTTCAATCATGCCCGGCAGGATGTCGTCGATATCTGCGATCGGAAACGCATCGTCCAGGCCATAGCGTTCGATGGCCCCTTCCGGGCCAACCAGGAAACCGTCCCAGAGTTCCTTCTGCGGATTTCGCTCCTTGCAGAACAGCACCGACTCACCATGCTCGCGCCCCGGAATCAGTGCGAGCACAGCTTCCGGCTCACCAAAACCGGACAGGTAATGAAAATCACTATCCTGGCGAAACGGGTGCAGCACATCCCGATTACGGACACGCTCCGGAGCGGCCGGAATTATCGCAATACTGTCTGGCGCCATACGCTCCATCAGCTTGCGACGGCGCTCGGCAAACTCCCTTACGGGAATCATGGAGTTCATAGTCTCTCCTGCGATCAGGACCCGGCTCAGTGCAGGGTCGGCGAATCAGACTTCGGCGGTTCGGGGGCATTGAATTCGGTAAAGACGGCGAGCGCCCCCAGCCGGATGTATTCGGTAATCTCCAGCAACTGCTGCTCGCTCTCGTCGTCCGCTTCTTCCTCTTCGGATAGCTGGCTGATGGCCACCATATCCTCGATCAGCTCCCGGATCTCGTCCGGCGCCTGGCCGAGTGACTCGCCGGCCGAAAGTGCCATACCCTCGAGAAATCCCCGCACCCAGGAAACCAGGGCTTCCAGCCGCTGCTCAATGGCATAGTCGTCATCCGGCAGTAAAGGATGGAAACTCATGTCTGCTGATTTCAAGAGCTCGAGGGTCTGTTCATAGGCTTTGTTCATGAACGGAGCGAGATCATCGGACTCTTCGGCCGCGTTCTCGGCCAGCCCCATGTGTTCGCACACCATGGCCAGCCACTCCGGCTCTTCGATACGCGATCCGGCCGCCAGGCGACCACAGAGCGCGCCGTGCAATTCGGATGGGTGGCTGAATGCCTTGTGAGCTGTAAAAACGTTGGCCCAGCGCTCGAATTCTGCGGCGCGGGCAGCACCGGAAGTGTCGGTTTCTGACATGAAACAGGCGGATCCTGTGTTAATGGATTAGAGGTCTATCCTAGCATTCAGGCGGTGCCAAGGCACTGCCTGTTGATTTTTATCCGGCAAGCGAACAATATGTTATAACGTATCATTTCTACCGAGAGATATAGCCATGTCCTTACGAGCCAAAACCTGCTTCTTCCTGGCTGGCGCCGCGATTGCAAGCGCTGGCCCTGTGCTTGCCAGCGACAATCCAGGTGCGCACCAGCACGGTCATGCCGAACTACAACTGGCCATCAAGGGAGAGCAGATTGATCTCCTGTTCACATCGCCGGCCTACAACCTGGTGGGGTTCGAGCATCGTGCCCGTTCGGACGACCAGAAAGCACTGGTTAACGAAGTAACCAACTGGCTTGGACAGACTCCCCTTGCGGACACCAGTGAGGGGGGCTGCGCCGTCATGAATGCGGTAGTGCATCATCAGGCAGGTGGCGATGATCACGGACACAGCCATGGGCATGACCATGATCATCCGGACGAATCATCCCACTCGGATTTCGAAGTCACCCAGACCCTGAGCTGTCCGGGCCTGGGCTCATCCCAGGCGCTTGCAACACCCATTACAACCCGGTTTTCCGGAATAGAGCATCTCGGCGTTCAGTGGGTAAGGCCACAAGGTCAGGGATCAGCCCGTCTGGGCCACGGAGAAAGCAGGTTTGAACTCCGCAGCCGATGACAGCGTCTATTCTTCGTACGGCTCAACCCCGGTTGCGACCATAGAATAGGAAGACGTTCCGATGTCGTTTTCGGTGCGGTCAATGACCAGCTTGCCTTCGACCCACACCGGATCGTACAGGGCTTCGAGCGTGAAACCTTCCTTGTACTTGACGTGAATGATCTGATTGGGGGGCGGTGGCGGCACATGAATACAGGCGCCGTAGTAGGGCACCAGGAAGAACTCCAGGATGCGCATGTCCTCGGTTGTCTTGAGGGGCACCACGAAGCCGGGAATGCGGCCTTCAACATTGCCCATTTCCGGCACAACCCGACCGGTCATGATCTCATCCGGCAGCAGCGGCGGGCCATCGCCCTCGTGCTCAATCTCTGGCATATTCTCCAGCAGCGCCAGATCCTCGGCGGGCATCAGTTCAAGCCAGTCGATCTCCCGGGTTTCAGTCCGGCCTGTTGATGGAAGTACACACACCAGGGTAAGCGCGATGAAAAAAGGCAGCGCAAAGCGCGAACGTGCCGGGGCAGACATCATTGGACCAAAGACTCCTGAGATTACTATCCGGAAACCGCCATCATACACCGGGCCGACGGCAACCAACATGACCAGCAAGACAGACTCAGCCAGCCACAGTTCCCGAAGCACAGAAACTGCGATGGAAGTCAGCGGGCTCGCCTTTTCCTGGGATCCTGTCCAGCCCCGCCTCAGCTTTCCGGACATCATACTGAAACGCGGCGAACACCTTTTCCTGCACGGCCCGAGCGGCAGTGGCAAAAGCACGCTGCTCAGCCTGTTGGCAGGCATGCTTCGGCCGGCCTCTGGCACTGTCCGCGTACTCGGAACCGATATCCACCGGCTCGGTGCCGGCGCCCGCGACCAGTTCCGGGCCGACCACATGGGCGTGATCTTCCAGCAGTTCAATCTGGTGCCCTACCTGAGCACACGAGCCAACGTCACCCTGCCCTGCGGACTTTCTGAACTGCGCAGAGAGCGCACCGAACCGACCGTCGAAGACGAGGCTGAGAGATTGCTTGCCGCCCTGTCCATCCCCGCGGACCACTGGCAGAGGAAAGTCACCAGGCTGAGTATTGGCCAGCAGCAACGTATCGCAGCCGCCCGGGCGCTGATTGGCGCGCCCGGCCTGATTCTCGCGGACGAGCCGACTTCCGCACTGGATGCCGACAACCGGGACCGGTTCCTGGAACTGCTTCTAACTCTTGCGCACCGGCACAACACCTCGGTTCTGTTCGTCAGTCACGACCAGTCCCTGGCCCGCCATTTCGATAATCAGCTGGAACTGCAGGGTGACCGGACATGAAAGCACGCCTGGCCCTGACACTCGCCCTGGCCAGCCTCTGGCACCGGAAAAAAGTACTGGCCCTGGTGTGCCTGACCCTGACCCTGAGCGTTTCCCTGTTGCTGGGCATCCAATACCTCCGCACGGAGGTCAAGCAGTCCTTCACCAGCACCATCAGCGGTACAGACCTGATCATCGGCGCCCGAAGTGGCCAGTTGAACCTGCTGTTGTACACCGTGTTTCATATTGGCGATGCCACCAACAACATTCGCTGGTCGACCTATCAGGGCCTGAAACAGGATAACCGCCTGGCCTGGCTGATTCCGATTTCCCTGGGAGACAGCTACCGGGGTAATCGTGTGGTCGCCACAGATGAGAACTTTTTCAAGCACTTCCGCTACGGCCGCGACCTGCCCCTCGAACTGGATGAAGGCCAGTGGTTTGAAGGCGTCTTTGATGTAGTGTTGGGTGCCGGCGTTGCCCGCTCGCTGGCGCATCAGGTGGGCGAGCAGATCGTGCTATCCCATGGCGGTGGACGCACCAGTTTCTCCAACCACGAAGACACGCCGTTTACCGTCACCGGCATACTGGCGCCCACTGGCACGCCGGTGGACCAGGCCGTGTATATCAGCCTGGATGGCATGGAGGCCATGCACGTAGGCTGGGAATCCGGGGTCGCCATCCCCGGACGGACAATCACACCGGAGCAGGCAAAGGGCCGAGATTTCACACCCGATGCCATTACCGCCGTGTTCGTTGGTATCGACCGGCAAATCCTGACCTTCCGCATACAGCGGGAAATCAACCAGTTTGCCGGCGAGCCGCTCTCGGCCATACTTCCGGGAGTCGCCCTCAGTGAACTCTGGCGGCTGATGGGCCAGTTTGAGCGAGCACTGCTGGGCATAACCGGTTTTGTCGTGGTAACCAGCCTGATCGGGCTGATTGCCGTACTTCTGACCCTCCAGGCCCAGCGGGCCCATGAAATTGCGGTGCTGCGGGCAACCGGTGCCTCTCCGGCGCTGATTGCCTCACTTTACATCCTCGAGTGCGTGGTTCTTGCCCTTGCCGCCTGCGTGATGGCTTTGGCCCTTGGCATGGCGGGCCTTGCACTGGCGAGCCCATGGTTACTGGCCAACTATGGCCTGCAGATTGAGCTTCGCCCATTAACGCCCGAGGAATGGACTTTAATGGCCCTGGTTCCGGTTGCCGCCTTCACCGTGGCGCTGATACCCGCCTTCAACACATGGCGCCAGAGCCGCCGGCTGGGCTTTGGCGAGGCAGCAGATCAGTGATGGGCATCACGCAGGGAACGCAATGACAAGCCTGTAAATTGACCGACTTAGCGTCCACACTTATAGTTGAGCTTAATATCATAAAACCACTGCTGGGCACGTCATGGAACAGTCCGAAGTACAGGCATTAGCGGACAAGCTGGACAGGCTGATTGAACGCTGTCAGAAACTTGAGCGGGACAACGCCACATTGCGGGAACTGCAGGACGACTGGAACCGGGAACGGGCCCAGCTGGTGCAGAAGAACGATCACGCGAAGCACAAGATCGAAGCCATGATCAGCCGCCTTAGGGCCCTGGAGCATCACTGATGGCACAGCAATCCACCACGGTTGAGGTGAAAATCCTCGACAAGGAATACCTGGTCGCCTGCCCCGAGGAAGAACAGGAGGCACTGCTGCGTGCCGCCCGGCATCTGGACAGCAAAATGCGGGAAATCCGCGCCGGCGGCAAGGTTTTTGGTACCGAGCGCATTGCTGTAATGGCCGCTCTCAACATAACCCACGAACTGCTCGAGCGCGACACCATGTCCGATGCCACCAGCACCTTGCTGCGAGCCATGGACAACAAACTGGACGGAGCGCTGGGTGATGGCTCCGGTCGTTAAATCCCCGGAGAATCTCAGACAGGTGTTGCAATCGGCCCCGACACTGCCCGTATAATGAGAACAACTTCCTGGGCTGTTCGGGATAGTCGGATACGTCCTCGAGCCGATGCGCACTACCCAGGTGGCTACTTCAGGGCATTGTGAGCACGTCCCCGACAGGGGAAAGCCTAATATGTCACAGCGGCCACCGACCTTGAACTTTGGGTTCAAGGGCCACATCCGATAACGGCAGCCCGGGAAGCTTTATTTTGAGCCAGTTTATCGAGCCTCAACCGTTCCAGTCCCACCCTGATACCCTGTCGCGCAGTGAACTTCGCAAACGCCTGCGGCAGAATCGTCGCGACCTGAGCGCTGAAAAACAGCAACAGGCCGCCGAGCACCTGGCCCTCAATCTGCTGAAGAATCCAGACCTGCACCGGGCCCGGCACATTGCCATTTATCTGCCCAACGACGGCGAAATTGACCCCCACGTATACCTGGACATCGCCCGGCGCAAGGGCATCCGCTTCTACCTGCCGGTACTCCATCCGATTCATGAAGGCAGGCTGGTGTTCAGCCCCTACTACGATGGCGTGGAACTCACCGCCAACCGGTTTGGCATTCCCGAGCCAGGGTTCAGCAAAGGCCTGCGGCGCCCGGCCTGGGCACTGGATGCAGTACTGTTTCCGTTAGTGGGGTTTGACGAACAGGGCGGAAGACTGGGGATGGGAGGAGGCTTTTACGACAGAACGTTTGCCTTCAGCCGGATACGGCCAAGGCTGGCGCCGAAGCTGATTGGCCTGGCCCACGATTTCCAGAAAGTTAAGAAGCTGCCAATAGAGCCCTGGGACGTGCCCCTTCACAGCGTAGTGACCGATAAGCGACGTTACCGGTTCAGCGGCTGATTCATGACTTGAACGGAGCCAACCAGATTGGCCGCTCGTGCGTCTTTATCTTCGGAGGCGTGGATGGATGTGAAACCAGTAATCACAAGGCCGATGGCAAAAATCAGCACAATGGCTTTGATGATGTCAGGCTTGCCGCCCATGGCTTCAGTTCCTCAAAATGCGGTTTTAAAAGTGTCGGGAAATCAGATAGCTATTCTTGACTTCAAGAATCAGAAGAAAGACTAACACCTATCTGTACTTTTACAATTTTTCACAGATTAAAATTCAGTAAGCTTTGCATTCGGGGACCGGCCAGGGTCTGGCAGGGCTTTCCAAAACACGCTGTGGATACATCCCTGTACGCTTGGCTCCGCCATCCATGGCTCCGCACAGTTTTGGAAAGCCCTGCCAGACCCTGCCCTACCCAGAGTTAACTTGAACGCGCGTTGCCCTGCCCAAGAAACAGCTGATAGGCCTCGTTGTCCGTCATGTTGTCATAGCGGAAGCCAACCTTATCCAGCATTTTCTCGAAATCCTGCACTTCATCGTCGTCCACCTGGGCGCCCAGCAGAACACGGCTGTAGGCTGCACCGTGGTTGCGGTAGTGGAACATGGAGATATTCCAGCGGGTACCAAGAGACATCAGGAACTTCAGCAACGCCCCCGGACGCTCCGGGAACTCGAACTGGAACACCTTTTCGTTGGTGATGGTCGGCGCGTGGCCGCCCACCATGTGACGGATGTGCTGCTTGGCCAGATCGCTGTCGGTTAAATCGACCACCGAGTATCCGCTCTCCCGAAGATCCTGAACCAGATCCTCGCGGCCGTGACCACCCGCGGCAATCTGGATGCCAACGAAAATCGTGGCATTGGTAGCATCGGCGTAGCGGTAATTGAACTCGGTGATGCTGCGCTTGTGCAGGGCGTTGATGAAGGTCTTGAACGCGCCCGGTTTCTCCGGAATGGTCACCGCCAGGATGGCCTCGCGTTTCTCGCCCACTTCCGTGCGTTCGGAGATGTAGCGCAGACGGTCGAAGTTCATGTTGGCACCGCTCAGGGTGGCAATCAGGTTCTCGCCCTCGACTTTCTCGCGCTCGATGTATTTCTTGATGCCGGCCACACCCAGGGCACCGGCCGGCTCGGCAATGGAGCGGGTATCCTCGAACACATCCTTGATGGCCGCGCAGATTTCGTCGGTGGATACGGTGATCACCTCGTCCACGTGGTCCTTGCAGATCTCCCAGGGGTACTTACCAATCTGCTTGACTGCCACACCATCAGCAAAGATGCCCACTTCATCGAGCACCACGCGTTTGCCCGCTTTCATGGCGGCCTGGAGGCAGTTGGAGTCCTCCGGTTCGACACCAATCACCTTGATCTCGGGGCGCAGATACTTGATGTAAGCGGCCATGCCGGCAATCAGCCCGCCGCCACCAACACAGATGAAGATGGCGTGGATCGGCTTGCTGAACTGCCACATGATTTCCATGGCCACCGTGCCCTGGCCGGCGATCACATCGGGATCATCGTACGGCGGAATGTAGGTGTAGCCGTGCTTTGCGATCAACTCCTGAGCGTGGGCCGCCGCCTCGTCGAAGGCATCGCCCTTGAGAACCACCTTGGCACCGTGATCCCGTACCGAACGCACCTTGATCTCCGGCGTGGTCTGCGGCATCACAATTACCGCCTTGATCCCGAGATTCTTGGCAGCCAGCGCCACACCCTGGGCATGATTTCCGGCCGACGCACAAATGACACCCTTGGCCTTCTGCTCCTCGGAAAGCTGCGCAATCCGGTTATAGGCACCACGAATCTTGAAGGAAAACACCGGCTGAAGGTCTTCACGCTTGAGCAGAATATTGTTGCCAAAGCGCTTGGACAGACTGCGGGCTTCAGTCAGGGGTGTTTCGATGGCCACGTCATAGACGCGCGCGTCGAGAATCTTCTTGATGTAGCGTTGCGGCATAGCAGTTCCGGCTTTTGGTCGATGTGTGAGTGATGACTGGCTGAGAAAAACCCACAGTGTAGAAAGTTTGCACGGCAGCCGTCTATAAGCAGAGGGCTCTTAAGCGCTATAATGCCGGCAAAGCCAACCTGATTTGCAGCCGGAGCCAATGATGAACCAGGACGAACTGAAAAAAGCCGTCGCCAAAGCCGCCATTGATTACATTGCTCCTCGTCTTGATAGCGAGAGCGTGATCGGTGTGGGCACTGGTAGCACGGCCAATTTCTTCATCGACATGCTCGCGGAACTCAAGACCGAGTTTGACGGCGCCGTTGCCAGCTCGGAGGCCACCGCCGAGCGTCTGAAAAGCCACGGCATCCCGGTTTACGACCTTAACAGTGCCGGAGAACTGGAGTTCTATGTGGACGGCGCTGACGAAACCAACGACCGCCTGGAACTGATCAAAGGCGGCGGTGCCGCGCTGACCCGGGAAAAAATCGTGGCCGCGGTTGCCAAGACCTTCATCTGCATTGCCGATGACTCCAAGATGGTCGGCGTATTGGGCAAATTCCCGCTTCCGGTCGAAGTCATTCCCATGGCCCGGAGCCATGTTGGCCGGGAAATCGTGAAACTGGGCGGTGATCCGGTCTATCGGGAAGGGGTAGTGACCGACAACGGCAACATTATCATCGACGTCCACAACATGGACATTTCCCAACCGATCCGAGTCGAAGAAAAGCTTAACAACATCGTCGGCGTGGTCACCAATGGCCTGTTCGCCCGCCGCCGCGCTGATCTCCTGCTGCTGGGAACAAAGGACGGCGTGAAAAGCATCTCCAGCGAAGGCGCCTGACCGACTTCTGTCGCTCCTCGATGTCGAAGCTGGCCTTTCGGGCCAGCTTTTTTATTGCCTGAATGAACGAACAACCAAGCGCTTGCTTGGTAATAATATTTAGGCGACACTGCTTCCCATTGATTCCGATCAGGGAGAGCCAGACCGTGTCCGAATACTTCAACGAAACCCATCAGCAGGTCCGCGCGACCGCCCGCAAGTTCATCGAAACCCACGTGTTGCCGCACATCGACGACTGGGAAGAAGCGGGTGAATTTCCCCGGGATCTCTACAAAAAAGCCGGGGATGCAGGTTTGTTGGGCATTGGCTTTCCGGAAGCATTGGGGGGCATCGGAGAGGGCGACATTTTCCTGAAAGTAGCCGTTTCTGAAGAGCTTATGCGCTCCACATCAGGCGGTCTCATCGCTGGCCTGGGGTCTCTGGATATCGGGCTGCCGCCAGTCGCCAGATGGGCAAAAAAGGACATCCGTGAACAGATCGTGCCGCCGGTGCTGCGGGGCGAAAAAATTGCCGCCCTGGCAGTGACCGAACCCGGCGGAGGTTCCGATGTCGCCAACCTCAAAACCCGGGCCGTCCGCGATGGCGACCATTACATTGTAAACGGCAGCAAAACCTTCATCACCAGCGGCATCCGCGCCGACCACTATACGGTTGCTGTACGCACCGGTGGAGAAGGCCACGGCGGTATCAGCCTGTTGTTGATCGACCGGGACATGCCCGGATTCTCCACCGGCAAGAAACTGCGAAAAATGGGCTGGTGGGCCAGCGATACCGCCGAGCTGTTTTTCGAGGACTGCCGCGTGCCGGCCGACCGCCTGATCGGCGCCGAAAACGCCGGCTTCATCGCCATCATGAGCAATTTCCTGTTCGAGCGTCTCAGCTTGGCCATCATGGCCTACATGACCGCCCAACTGGCCTACGAAGCGGCGCTGGAATACACCCAACAACGCACGGCGTTCGGCCGCAATATCACGGGCTTCCAGGTGACCCGCCACAAGCTTGTGGATATGGCGACCCAGATCGACGTAGCCCGGGAATACACCTACCGCTGCGCCGCCCTGATGCAGGCGGGCAAAAACCCCATCAAGGAAGTGGCGATGGCCAAGAACTTCTCGGTGGATGTCTGCGAAAAGGTCACCCGGGAAGCGGTGCAGCTGTTCGGTGGCATGGGGTATATGCGGGAAACCGTCGTCGAGCGCCTCTATCGGGATGCCAAGATTCTCTCCATCGGCGGCGGCACCACCGAGATCATGAAGGAACTCATTGCCAAGCAGATCAAGCTCTGAGCTGTGGGTTCCGCGTTCGCCCTCTTGTCCTGACCCAGCTTGCTGGGTTTTGGTGGCGGGGCATGTCAGTGGCTGTTCCAAAACACGCTACGAGCACATCCATGTGCGCTTGTTTCGGGCCATCCATGGCCCTCTACAGTTTTGGAACAGCCACTGACACGCCCCGTTCGAACACTTTGCAATCCTCGTGTTGAATATTGCGTTCTTTGTTTCGGGTTTACTTCAACGGTTTTCCTCAAAGGTTCGGGCGGGTATCTGGCGGGGCTTTCCGAAAACGTGGAGCGCCAGGGATGGCGCGACCGAGCCCTACAGGGACGTATTCACGGGCGTTTTTCGGAAAGCCCCGCCAGATAGCCGCGTGCACCCAACTCAACGACCAAGGTTTAGTTTCGAACTGCAGGATACTCCCGTATAATTGCGCCCACTTTTTAACCGCAGTTAAACGTACCTTTAACGTACCAGGAAGGATCGCACATGCAATTCGACAACATCCCCGCAGGCAAGAACCCGCCTGAAGACATCTACGTTGCTATCGAAATCCCGGCCAACAGCTCCCCGGTGAAGTACGAACTGGACAAAGACATGGGCGCCCTGCTGGTAGACCGCTTCATGGCGACCCCCATGTTCTACCCGGCCAACTACGGTTTCATCCCGCACACCCTGGCCGACGACGGTGACCCCCTGGACGTACTGGTTGTAACCCCCTACCCGATCCAGGCCGGTTCCGTGATTCGCTGCCGCCCCGTGGGTGTGCTGAACATGGAAGACGAAGCCGGTGGCGACGCCAAGCTGGTTGCAGTTCCCCATGACAAGCTGACCACCACTTACCATGACGTGAAGGAAATTGACGATCTGCCCGAGCTGCTGCGCGACCAGATCAAGCATTTCTTCGAGAACTACAAGACGCTCGAGCCCGGCAAGTGGGTAAAAGTGCAAGGCTGGGACAACGCCGACGCCGCCAGGAAAGCCATCGTGGATTCCGTTAACGCCTACAAAGGCTAAGCCGGACTCTTCTTGGTTTGATGGCATAAAAAAACCGGGCTTAGCGCCCGGTTTTTTTGTTTCTGGATCGAACTCTCCTGTCATCAGCCCCGGGACAGCAGGTCCCGCATGTCACTGATCGCCGAGTTGGCGCGGGAAAGGTAGGCGGCCATGGTCAGCGAGTGGTTGGCCAGTACGCCAAAGCCGCTGCCATTGAGAATCACCGGGCTCCACATTTCGCCCTGAGCGCCCTCAAGCTCGATGATCACCTGCCGTACGCTGGCCATGGCGTTCTTGTCCTGCAGCACTTTCCGGAAATCCACTTCAATTGCCCGGAAGATGTGCAGAAGCGCCCAGGAGCTGCCGCGGGCCTCATAGAAAACGTCATCAATTTTGGTCCAGGGTGTCTTCACGTCTTCTCCGGTCGCTTCCTCAGCAAGAGGATCACCGGAGTTCATGGTGATCACCGAGTCTGATACCGATGCCTTGCCGACACTCTCACCAAGTGTACGGGACAGACTTCCCAGGCGAGTCTCCAGGTCCGCCAACCAGTTGCTCAGGTTATCCGCTCGGGCGAAAAACTGGGCGTCGGCCTGTTCCGGGCTCGACAGCCGGTCAAGGTAACGCTTCAGAGCGGTAATACCCCGACGGTACTCGGCCTCGGTAGACGGGATTGCCCAGCTCTCGCTGTCGAAATGGAACTGGGGCTCGGCGATCGTCAGATCCCGATCTTCCGCGGACTGACTTTGCGAGCGGCTGATGTCTTTGCGCATGGCGCGCGAAAGATCCCGAAGCTGAACCAGAACGCCGTACTCCCAGTTCGGCATGTTATCCAGCCAGAGTCCAGGCGGGAAAATGTCGTTGGAAATATAGCCACCAGGCTTGTCTAACAGGGTTTCTGCGATACGAATCATGGTGACCGTGGTGGCAAAGCCGGTAATGGGCTCCCTTTCCATCGTGTTGGCCACCGACCTCGTGTGCTCGCGCACCGAGAAGGTGTCCGGCTCGCTGCTCCAGATCATGCCGAGCACCAGCGCCACCAGTAGGTAGACCACAACCAACGCCAGAATCAGTTTGCCAATTACGCCGCTGCCGCCGGCATAATCCTGAACATCGTCTTTCTTGTCCTTGAAGTACTGTCTGATTTTGCCTGGCATATGACTTTTAATCCCCTGTCTGTTGATTGTCAGCGGCAAACGGCCTGCCCAGATGGTAACCCATGGCCCCGTCGATACCCAGTTTACAGAGTACCGAGTATTCCGCGGCAGTTTCCACTCCTGTGGCGAAGACTTTCACGCCACGACTGTGAGCGATGGCCACCACAGACTCAAGGTAGAAGCGGTTATCTTCATGGGTGTCGATATTGTGGATGAAGCTGTTGTCGATACGCAGGGCCTGAAACCTCAGATTTCTCAGGTAACTGAACGGTACGCCTCCCACCCCGAAGCGGTCGACCAGTACCGGAACACCGAGTCGCCCCAACGCCCGGACCAGTAGGCCCACCGCGGTCCGGTGGTGATGGATTGCCTGTTCTGAAATACCGATCCAGAGATTCCTTGCCGGCGAACCAGCCTGCCGCAGCTGGTCCAGCAAATCCGTGCGAAATGCCTCGCTGGCCACGGAGGCATTACCAAGCGAGACCGCCAGCGGCTGATCCGGGCTCTGTTTCAGGCAATCGAGCACCCGCTGGACCAGCAGACGATCAAGTTCCGAGATCAGCCCGAAACGCTCAGCCATTGGTACAAAAGTGCCTGCCTTCAAGGCCCCTTCGGCGGAATCGATCCGGGAAAACACCTGATGATAGACCGGCATGAGCCGGCCCTCGTTCACCATAGGCTGGAGCCACAGCGACAGGGCCTGCCGGCGGATCGCCTGACTGATAATCACCCGCCAGGTTTCGAGGTTGTGATGGCCGTCTTTCTCAGGGTCAGCCAGATGGCAGCCACTCTCGGCCCTGCTCTGGGCAGCGCGCAATGCTTCGTCCGCGGCCGCCATCAGATCCCGGGCACCACGCCCCTCAAGGGTTCTCGCCAGCCCGGCATGAACAGAGGTGTCCATCGGCGAAGCAAGATCTGCATAGACCCCATCGAGGTCCGTGACCAACTGACGACACCAGACACCGGCATCAGCCGGCATCGCACCGGGCAGAAAAATGGCAAATTCGGCGCCCGTTCGGCGCCCGTTCGGCGCCCGGCAAACGACCCGGCATGCTGCATGACGAATTCGCCAATCCAGGTTGCTACCCTCAGCAGCAACCGGTCGGCCTCGCTCCGGCCATAGGCCTGGTTATATCCCGAAAAGTCGGCCAGTTGAATCAGCATGAGAATTCCGGGTGCCGCCTTTTCCTCGGACTCCACCTCCACCTTCAGGCGCTGGTCGAAGGCACTCCGGCTGGCCAGCCCGGTGACCGAATCCTCGTTGTTTACCCGGCGCAGGTGCTGAATGAGTTTCGCCTGGCCTTCGAAGAGCTGGCCGAGGTCATCCGCCATCCGGTTCATGGCGTCGGTCACCTGATTGATCTCGCGGGTCGACTTGATAGAGACCCGCCTCCTGAAATCCCGCTGCCCGAGGGCCTTTGCCTGATCCTCCAGTGCATGAAGCGGGCGCAGGGTACGACGAAGCAGAAGGAAAACCGCAAACAGTCCAATCCCCCCGATGACGGCAGTACTGGCAGTCAACCCGACGGTGATTCGCCAGAGGTCCTCATAGGCGCGACCGGGATGGCTGATTACCTGCACGGTTCCCAGACGGCTCCAGCCACGGACGACTTCTGCCTCGGCAACTGGCAGCGGAAGATCTGCGAGGTCGCGGAACCAGGCGGGGACAGCCACTTTATTGAGCGTCATGGCCCGACCGGCAACCTGCTCGCCCTGATGATTCAGATAGCTGACTGACAGGTAGCGGCCACTATCAAACACCGCATCAATGAGGGAGGCGGAGGCGACCGGATCGCGGCCGTCGATGGCATTGGACAGGGACAACCCGATGGCCGTGGCCCCGTCACGGGCATGACCTGCCAGCTGATCCGAGACATAGTCCCGGAAATAACCGTAGCTGGTGATAAACACCGCAACCAACAGGGTAACCAGCAGACTTCCGGTCAACACCAGAAGCAGGGTTCGCAATGTGACCGCACCCTGTTGCGTCTGCTTCAGGGGGATGTGCTTCCGTGCCATGGGGAGCTTCTCCGCATTGGCTGTGAGCCAGCCGGCCAGGTGTTTGTGACCTGCACCGCAGAGTTGACAAACATTTACATAGCGCAACCTACGCCGACAACATTAAACACTATAGACTCTGCAAAAGGACTAAGGTTGAAAAATCGTCCACACCGGGAAAGGACGACCAATAATGAAAAAGAGACAGGCCCGAGCAACATGAACGACGAAAGCCAGAAAGAAAAACTCAGGCAGCATTTCGCACGCCGTGTGACAACCCAGGCCCGGGTTGTTCTGGATACCTGGCAGAAAATTCACGAGGACCGGGACAAGGCTTCGGCCCACCGCAACGAGTTCGCCGCGGCTACGGACAAACTGGTGCGCTACGCCCAGCGGTTTGAAATGGACAGCCACGCCCGGGCCGGTCAGACCACGCTGGCGCTGATCAACCAGTGGGAACCCGGATCTGCCCTGAACGAGAGCCTCGAGCGACAACTGCAGGATGCCATCGAGACCTTGTCCCAGAGCACTCTGCGCAGGACCGACCTCAACAGTTCTGAAGCGCCCCACCAATTTCGTCGAACCCCGGTTTACATTGCCCTGGCCAACCAGGAAATGGCAGCCCGCCTGATCCGGCAGCTGGAATTCTTCGGCTTCCGGGCATCCGCTTTTGCCAATGCCGATGAACTGACCGAAGCCTGCGCACTGCACAAGCCGGAAACCATCCTGGTAGACGTCAATTTTGGCGGCTCGCCCAATGCCGGCATTACCACCATCGAACGCCTGCAGGAACGACACGATACGCCGATTCCGATTATTTTCATGAGTGACGAGGACGGTTCTATCGAGACCCGTCTGCAGGCTTCCCGCTGCGGCGGGGAAGAGTTCTTCTACCCTGCTGTCGATCCGGGGCAACTGATCGAAAAGATCGAGACCTACACCCACGGCAACACCGTGGAGCCCTACAAGGTCCTGGTTCTGGATGATTCCCGGGCCCAGGCGAAATATATGGAAACGGTTTTGAAGAAAGCGGGTATGACCGCCCACATCATCACCGACCCGATGCAGATCATCCACGCCCTGGAGGAGTTCTCGCCGGAGATCATCATCCTGGACATGTATATGCCGGGCTGTACGGGCATGGAAATCGCCCGGGTGATCCGCCAGCAGGACCGTTTTCACAGCGTGCCCATCATTTACCTCTCGGCCGAGGAAGACGTGACGAAACAGCTCCATGCCATGAGCCTGGGCGGCGACGACTTCCTGACCAAACCGATCGACCCGAAACACCTGATTGCCACGATCCACAATCGCGGGCGACGCGCCCGCTCGTTGCTGGCCCTGATGATTCGCGACAGCCTGACGGGCCTGTTCAACCACACCCACACCCTCCACCTGCTGGACCAGGAGATCGTGCGGGCGCGCCAGAAACAACAGCCGCTGTGCTTTGCGATGATCGACATCGACTATTTCAAGAAGGTGAACGATACCTTTGGCCACCCGATCGGCGACCGGGTACTGCGCAGCCTGTCGATGTTCCTCAAACAACGCCTGCGCAAGACCGACCACATCGGACGCTACGGTGGTGAGGAATTTGCCATCATCCTGCCCAACACCCGTCCGAGCGATGCCCGGAACGTTCTCAATGAAATCCGGGAGCGATTCTCCGAGTTGCAGCAACCGGCCGGCGACCGGGAATTCAATGTCACCTTCAGTTGTGGCATCGCAGCCTGGGACGACGACACTTCCCAGGCACTGTGCGAGCGGGCCGACCGTGCGCTGTACAGCTCCAAGGAGCTTGGCCGCAACTGCGTAACCCTGGCAGATTCCTGAATCCGGGCCGTGCCGCGGCCCGAATCCCTCCCCCCAGACTTTTCAGACAATTTTCGGTCGGGCATGGCTCAGTCACTGCCCGGCTGCTACCTTTTATGAAACCAACGTCGTATGGAAGTTCGTTCCGCCGTTCACGACAATGATTGTCATCAGCGGAAAGATCCCGTTTCGATTCATTTGCCGGCTTTTTACGACCAATGGACAACAGGAACGATTGTCAAAAAGTGTTGATCTGAACAAAACAAGCACGCACCATTGGGGGAACATGCCGTTAAAATCGGCGATCCTGTAAAAAGACATCAAGGCAGACAGAACCATGTCGACAATTCTCGTGCTCCACGGACCCAACCTCAACATGCTCGGTACCCGCGAGCCGGAGGTCTATGGTTACGAGACACTGGCAGACATCGACGACCGGTTGCGCTCACTGGCAGCAGAGCATGGGCATCATCTGCTGCACCTGCAATCAAATGCCGAATACGAACTGATTGAGCGGGTTCACGAGGCCCGGGCGGAAGGCGTGGACTTCATCATCATCAACCCCGCCGCCTTCACCCATACCAGCGTTGCCCTGCGCGACGCCATGCTGGCCTCGGGAATTCCATTTATAGAAGTGCATCTTTCGAACGTGCATGCCCGGGAACCGTTCCGGCATCACTCCTATTTCTCGGATATCGCCGAAGGCGTTATCTGTGGGCTGGGTAGCCAGGGGTACGACCTCGCACTCCAGGCAGCCCTGAAACGCATTCACCGATAGACCTGACAAAACGGGACTGGACTGACTATGGATATTCGTAAAATCAAGAAACTGATTGAGCTGCTCGAGGAATCTGACGTCGAGGAGCTGGAGATTCACGAGGCCGACGATTCGGTACGCATCTCCCGCCGGCGTGAACCGGCTGCCGGCACCCAGTACGTGAGCCACTACCCTGCGCCAGCGCCTGCCCAGCAGCCAGCTCCGGCGCCGGCAGCGTCCGCTCCGGCTTCGGAAGAGTCCTCTGCGCCAGCGGCCCCGGCCGGACACAGCGTGAAGTCTCCCATGGTAGGCACTTTCTATCGCTCACCCTCGCCCACCGCCAAGGCGTTTGTGGAAGTTGGCCAGACCGTCAATGTGGGTGATGTCATCTGCATCGTGGAAGCCATGAAGATGATGAACCAGATTGAGGCCGACAAGAGCGGCACCATCCAGGACATCCTGGTCGAGAATGGCCAGCCGGTTGAGTTTGACCAGCCCCTGGTCGTCATTTCCTGAACGCGGTGATAGCTACTCATGGCCATGTTAGAAAAAGTTCTGATCGCAAACCGGGGTGAAATTGCCCTCCGGATTCTGCGCGCCTGCAAGGAGCTGGGCATCAAGACAGTGGCAGTGCATTCCCAGGTCGATCGCGACCTGATGCACGTACGGCTTGCCGACGAGTCTGTCTGTATTGGCCCGAACAGCGCGACCGACAGCTACCTGAACATCCCTACCATCATCAGCGCCGCCGAGGTAACCGATTCCGTGGGTATTCACCCCGGCTACGGCTTCCTTGCCGAGAACGCCGATTTTGCCGAACAGGTGGAAAAGAGCGGGTTCCGCTTCATCGGCCCCAAGGCCGAGACTATCCGGCTGATGGGCAACAAGGTGTCCGCCATCAACGCCATGATCAAGGCCGGCGTTCCGACCGTGCCGGGCTCCGATGGCCCGCTGGACGACGATGAAGAGCGGACCCTGAGGATTGCCAAGGAAATTGGCTACCCCGTCATGATCAAGGCGGCTTCCGGTGGCGGCGGCCGCGGGATGCAGGTGGTCCATTCTGAAGCGGCCCTGCTCAAGGGTGTCCAGATCACCCAGAGCGAGGCCAAAAATGCCTTCGGCGACCCGACGGTTTACCTCGAGAAGTTCCTGGAAGCCCCGCGTCACGTGGAAGTGCAGGTACTTGCCGACATGCATGGCAACTGCATTCACCTGGGCGATCGCGACTGCTCCATGCAGCGCCGGAACCAGAAGGTAATAGAGGAAGCACCGGCTCCGAACATCAATCCGGAATCCCGGGAACGCACCCTGAAAGCCTGTACCGATGCCTGTAAGGAAATCGGTTATGTGGGCGCCGGTACGTTCGAGTTCCTGTATCAGGACGGCGAGTTCTATTTCATCGAAATGAACACCCGTGTCCAGGTAGAACATCCGGTCTCCGAGATGGTCACCGGTGTTGATATCGTCCGCGAACAGCTCCGCATTGCCAGCGGCCTTCCGCTGCAATACACCCAGGACGACATCCGGATTTCCGGCCACGCCATGGAGTGCCGGATCAACGCCGAGGATCCGAAAACCTTTATCCCCAGCCCCGGCAAGGTTAAACACTTCCATGCCCCGGGCGGTAATGGTGTGCGGGTGGATTCTCACCTGTACAGCGGTTACACGGTTCCCCCCTACTACGATTCCCTGGTGGCCAAACTGATCACCTGGGGCGACGACAGGGACATTGCCCGGCGCCGGATGAAGAACGCGCTGGACGAACTGGTGGTCGAGGGCATCAAGACCAATCAACCACTGCATCGGAAACTGGTACGCGATGGTGGCTTTAAACAGGTAGACTTCACCATCCACTACCTTGAGAAACTGATGCGGGATTAATCATGCCCTGGATACAACTCCAGATCCCGGCTGATCCGGACAACGCGGATCAGCTGGAGGATCTGCTCATGGAGATGGGCTCTGACGCCGTCTCCATGGAAGATGCCGCCGACCAGCCCCTCTATGAGCCGGACCCCGGCACCACCCCTTTATGGAGCCAGACAACGGTGACCGGGCTGTTCGATTCCGGCCGGGATATCGAGCAGCTCTGCGCCGATATCCGGGATGCCTGGCACCAGCAAACCCAGCAGGCCCTTCCGGAAATCGACGTCACTCTGGTTGAGGACAAGGATTGGGAACGGGCCTGGATGGACGATTTCCAGCCCCTGAAATTCGGCGAGCGGCTCTGGATCGTCCCGAGCTGGCATGACGCACCTGACCCGGATGCGGCGAATCTGATGCTGGACCCCGGTCTGGCCTTCGGTACCGGCACCCATCCAACCACGGCCCTCTGCCTCGAATGGCTTGATGGCCAGGATCCCCATGGCAAGCAGGTGATCGATTACGGCTGTGGCTCCGGCATTCTCGGCCTTGCGGCCCTGCTCCTTGGCGCAGACCATGTGATTGGTGTCGATACCGACCCGCAGGCCCTCGAAGCCAGCCGGGAAAACGCCCGCCGCAACGGTGTCGAAGACAGCAAGCTGGACCTGTTCCTGCCAGACAACGAGCCCGAGACCAAAGCCGACATCATGCTTGCCAACATCCTGGCCCAGCCCCTGATCGGCCTTGCTCCCCATCTTGCCTCGCGGACCAGGCCCGGCGGCGATCTGGTGCTGTCCGGCATCCTGTCTAACCAGGCCCGGGAAGTAATGGCCGCCTATGAGCCATGGTTCGTCATGGACGAGCCCGAGCAGCGGGAAGAGTGGATACGCCTCACAGGACGGCGCCACGACAGATGACGAAACCGGTCTTAACGACTAAACTCCGAAACTCGTAGCCTAGTCGCTTTCAGGAAGAAGCATGACCCAGAGCAGCCTGCAGACACAGTGCCCGAATTGCCAGACCCGCTTCCGGGTAACCGAAGAACAGCTTGGCATTGCCAAGGGCAAAGTGCGCTGCGGGAACTGCATGAAGGTGTTCAATGCCATTGAGCACCAGGTTATCCCAGGCGGTGGCGAGAAACCACGAACCCCCGCCACCCCGGCACAACCCGCAGGTGCATCATCGCCTGCCGGCTCTACCTCCGGCTCCGGCGTCAGCGAGGAGGATTTTGTCTTCGCCGATAACCCGGAAGAAGATGCGGCGGAAGGGCCTTACGCCGGCACCAAGCTGACCTTCTCCGATGACGAGTTAAGCGATAGTTTCCGCAGCTTTGATGAGCGCGACGAAACAGATTACAAAGACGCTGACACCGACGGCCCCGATGAGCAAGTCGATGAGAGCTGGGCCGAAGCCATTCTTCAGGATGACGAGCCAGCATCCCGAAAACCTTCTGCCCCCCAGCGCCCCGAGCCTGCCCCCGAACCGGAACCTGAAGACACCTCTCCCGAACCGGAGCCGAGGCCAGCACCTCGCCCTGAGCTGAGCCTGGAGGAAGAACCGGTGTTTGAGCAGACCGGAACACCCTCCTCCGCGGCGACCGGGCCGGCCAAAGATTCTGATCCGTTCGATGACTTTGTGGACGAATCCGGTTTCGATTTTGATGAGCCGGAGCGACCGGCCGACGCGTTCCATGCCGACCCGCCCTTCCGGGATCTACGCCGGGAGCCGGTTGCTGTCGATTCCGGTGGAAGTGGCGTCCGCACGATCGTGTGGAGCGTGATTGTACTGGGTCTGATCGGTGTTCTGATCGCCCAGGTAACCTGGTTCCAGTTCGATCGACTGTCGGCCATCCCCGAGCTGCGCCCCTTCTATGAGAAAGGCTGTGAACTGGCCGGCTGCGAACTCAAACCGCTGATCAATGTGGAAGCCATCCAGAGCCGGAAACTGGTGGTGCGGACCGATCCGGATAATCGCTCGCAACTGGTGGTCGATGCCGTGATCATTAACCGGGCCGACTTCGAGCAACCCTTTCCCGCCATTGCCCTCACCTTTTCCAACCTGAATGGCGATGTGGTGGCACAGAGTCTGTTCACGCCTGAGGAGTACCTGGCCGGCGAAGGTCGGGAGCTGGACGCCATGCCCACGGATACTCCCGTTCGCATTGCCATCAACATTCGGGATCCGGGCCGTGACGCGGTGAATTACAACATCCTCTTCCGCCCCCACGCACCCTGATGCCGTAAGCAAGTATTCACTCGACAGCCATTCCCGACGGTCATCGTACAGAACAAAAGTCAACCAGAAAGGGCGAAAAATAATCAGTTTTTTCACCGCCCAGCCCCTTCAATCATGGTCCACCCGGCGGTATCATTACCGCCCTTCGGATGCTGGATCGGTTACTTATTGAACAACCGCTCAGCCCGACCTTTGCTTAACCCGCTGTGACACGGACTCAGATCATGCTGCCAACGGCAAAAATCGGGCCGTACACTTTGCCCAACCCCTTGATTGTTGCGCCCATGGCTGGCGTGACAGACCGCCCTTTCCGTCTTTTGTGCCGGAGGTTGGGCGCGGGTCTGGCGGTGTCGGAGATGGTCATAGCGGACAGCAAACTCTGGCATACGCGCAAATCACAGACCCGCCTGAACCATGAAGGCGAGCCTGAGCCCCGCTCGGTGCAGATTGCCGGCGGCGATCCGCAAATGCTGGCCGATGCCGCCCGTCAGAATGCGGAATTCGGCGCCCAGATCATCGACATTAATATGGGCTGCCCGGCCAAGAAGGTCTGTAACAAGGCCGCCGGTTCCGCCCTGATGAAAGATGAAGCCCTGGTTCGCGACATTCTGGAGTCGGTGGTTCAGGCGGTTGATGTCCCAGTCACCCTCAAGATGCGAACCGGATGGGACCGGGAAAACCGCAATGCACTGGTTATTGCCCGAATGGCGGAGGATGCCGGCATTCAGGCAGTGGCCATTCACGGTCGGACCCGTGCGGACAAATACGAGGGCAATGCCGAGTACGACACCATCGCCGATGTGAAATCCCGCATCAGCATTCCGGTGTTTGCCAACGGGGATGTTACATCGCCTGAGAAAGCCCGGGACGTCCTTCGCCATACCGGCGCCGACGGCCTGCTGATTGGCCGCGCTGCCCAGGGCAGCCCCTGGATTTTCCGGGAAATCCGGCATTTCCTGGAAACCGGTAGCCACATGGCCGCACCGGAGCTTGATGAGGTCGAGGAAATTCTGACCGAGCATCTCCAGGCGTTGCATGCTTTCTATGGTGAGACCATGGGCGTGCGTATTGCCAGAAAACACGTGGGCTGGTACCTGCAGTCCCACGATCCGGGTAAACAGTTCCGCAAACGCTTCAACGCGATCGACGATGCGCTGGAGCAGAGAGACACGATTCAACGGTATTTTGCAGGCTTACGAAATGGAGAGGTATTCGCAGCATGAGCGCTGAGACTTTGGCAAACGACAACCTGAGCACCCCGGCCAACGATGATATCCATCAGTTGCAGACGGTGAACAGCAGCGGCAACACCGTCACCCTGCGCGACAGCGTTGAGGTCGCCCTGAAAAACTACTTCGCCCAACTGGACGGCGCTCCGGTGACCGAGGTCTACCAGCTGGTGCTTTCCGAAGTGGAAGCCCCGCTGCTTGAACAGGTGATGAAATACACCCGCAACAACCAGACCAAGGCCTCCACCATGCTGGGCCTGAACCGCGGGACCCTGCGCAAAAAGCTGAAGCAGTACGGTCTGCTATAATCCAGACACCCTGATTTGAAGAGGGCCTCCCGGACACCATTCGCGAGGCCCTTATTCGTTCATCTCCAGCGAAGAAAGTGACCCATGGCAAACCAGGCTAACACCTCCGTCCGTCGCGCTTTGATCAGCGTGAGTGATAAAACCGGCATCGTCGATTTCGGCCGTGCCCTGACCGAACGCGGCGTTGAGCTGCTCTCCACCGGTGGCACTTACCGGCTCCTGAAAGAAAACAGCATCCCGGTAACCGAAGTCTCCGACTACACCGGCTTTCCCGAGATGATGGATGGCCGTGTAAAAACCCTGCACCCGAAGATTCATGGCGGGATTCTCGGGCGCCGGGGCACTGACGATGCGGTGATGTCCGAGCATGGCATTAGCCCTATCGATATGGTTGTGGTCAATCTCTACCCCTTCGAGGAGACCGTTGCAAAGCCGGACTGTGATCTGGCGACCGCTATCGAGAACATTGATATCGGCGGTCCGACCATGGTTCGCGCTGCTGCCAAGAACCACAACGACGTCGCCATCGTGGTCAACGCCAGTGATTACAGCCGGGTCCTCAAGGAACTGGAGGCCAACGATGGCCAACTGACCTACAGCACCCGGTTCGATCTGGCCGTAAAAGCGTTTGAGCACACCGCTGGCTACGATGGCGCCATCGCCAACTATCTGGGCGGCCGCACGCCGGATAACGACAACGCTGATTTCCCCCGCACCTTCAACGCCCAGTACGTGAAGGTCCAGGACATGCGTTATGGCGAAAACCCGCATCAGCGCGCCGCATTCTACGCCGAGCGCAACCCCAAGGAAGCCTGCGTGGCCACGGCCAAACAGCTTCAGGGCAAGGAGCTCAGCTACAACAACGTGGCCGATACCGATGCCGCCCTGGAATGCGTGAAGCCTTTCGCGGATCCGGCCTGCGTGATCGTCAAACATGCCAATCCCTGTGGTGTGGCGATCGGCGCCGATATCCGTCAGGCCTACGACCTGGCGTTCGCCACGGACCCCACATCGGCTTTTGGTGGCATCATCGCCTTCAACCGTGAGCTGGATGCGGAAACTGCCAAAGCCATCATTGATCGCCAGTTTGTGGAAGTGATCATCGCGCCGACCGTTGCTCCGGAAGCAGTGGAACTGGTAGCCGCAAAGAAGAACGTGCGTCTGCTTGCGTGCGGCGAGTTTGACGGCGACCGTGCCCGTTCCATGGATTACAAGCGTGTAACCGGTGGTCTGCTCGTTCAGGACCGGGACCTGGGCATGGTGGCCATGGAGGACGTCAAGGTGGTCACTGAGCGCCAGCCCTCCGAGCAGGAACTCAACGACCTGTTGTTTGCCTGGGAAGTGGCTAAATACGTCAAATCCAACGCCATTGTCTATGCCAAGGCGGGTCGCACCATCGGCGTCGGCGCTGGCCAGATGAGCCGTGTTTACAGCGCGAAGATTGCCGGTATCAAGGCCGCCGACGAGGGCCTGGAAGTGAAAGGGTCGGTCATGGCGTCCGATGCCTTCTTCCCGTTCCGCGACGGCATTGACGCTGCTGCGGCGGCTGGTATCACCGCTGTCATCCAGCCTGGTGGCTCCATGCGCGATCAGGAAGTGATTGATGCGGCCAACGAACACGGCATCGCGATGGTCTTCACCGGCATGCGCCACTTCCGGCACTGAGGGGTTATCACCATGAATATTCTCGTTATTGGCTCCGGCGGCCGCGAACACGCCCTGGCCTGGAAAGCCGCGCAATCCCCCAAGGCAGACCGTGTTTTCGTGGCGCCCGGCAACGCCGGCACGGCACGGGAAACCGGCCTGGAAAATGTCGACATCGACGTGATGGACCTGGACGGTCTCGCCAACTTCGCCGCCACCAATCATGTCGGGCTTACCATCGTCGGCCCGGAGGCGCCGTTGGTTGCAGGCATCGTCGACAAATTTGAGCAGCGTGGCCTGAGGGTTTTCGGCCCGAGTGCCGGCGCTGCCCAGCTTGAGGGCTCCAAGGCTTTCACCAAGGATTTTCTGGCGCGCCACAAAATCCCGACAGCCGGCTACGGCAACTTCACTGATGTGGACGAAGCCCTGGCCTATGTTCGCCAGCAGGGCGCTCCAATCGTCGTCAAAGCCGATGGCCTGGCTGCCGGCAAAGGCGTGATCGTTGCGATGACCCTGGAAGAAGCCGAAGATGCCATCCGCGACATGCTGGCCGGGAACGCGTTTGGTGATGCCGGTAGCCGTGTCGTCATCGAAGAGTTTCTGGAAGGCGAAGAAGCCAGCTTTATCGTGATGGTGGATGGCGAGCACGTTCTGGCCATGGCCACCTCCCAGGATCACAAACGCGTGGGCGACGGCGACACCGGTCTCAATACCGGTGGCATGGGCGCCTACTCGCCGGCCCCGGTGGTGACCGCGGATGTTCATCAGCGCATCATGGATGAAGTGATCTATCCGACCGTGCGCGGCATGGCGGCCGAGGGCCATCCCTATAAGGGGTTCCTCTACGCCGGCCTGATGATTGACAACAGCGGCACCCCCAAGGTGATCGAGTTCAACTGCCGTTTTGGCGACCCGGAAACCCAGCCGATCATGCTGCGGATGAAGTCGGACCTTGTGGAACTCTGCGACGCGGCCATCGACGGCAAGCTCGACCAGTGCGATTCCGAATGGGATGACCGCGCCTCCGTCGGTATCGTGCTGGCAGCCGGGGGTTACCCGGGCAGCTATAACAAGGGCGACGCCATTTCCGGCCTGCCGGACACCGAGACCGAAGGCGAGAAAGTGTTTCACGCCGGCACCCGTCTCAACGGAGACCAGGTGGTTACCAACGGCGGTCGGGTGCTCTGCGCCACGGCTCTGGGCAATACCGTCACCGAAGCACAGAAGCGTGCGTATGAGCTGGCCTCCCGGATCCGGTGGGATGGCGTGTTTTATCGCAAGGACATCGGCCACCGCGCCATCGGCCGCGAGACCCACTGAGCCTGGCCGACCGATCCGATCCTATTCTCAATCCCCGGCCGACCGGGGATTTCTTCGCCTGACCTGACACCTGCCTGCGTCATAAGCACTGACTATTGACTTTATAGTTACGGAACCGTAAAGTTTCGCCCGAACGTAATAGTAATGATTGTCACTTACATTTCGAAAAACAAATGGTAATGGAGATTAACCACATGTTTAAACCTTCCCGCTTATCACTGGCCGTGGCTGTCAGCCTTGCCCCGGGCGCCAGTTGGGCAGTCGGCGATGATCAGCCCCAGATGCTTGAACCCATGGAAATCATTGGCGATGCGTCCGCAGCCCAGACCTTGCCAGGGTCAGGCTACGTCGTTGGTGAGGCGCAGTTGAAAACCGAGGTTGAGACCGACATCAACCAGGTGCTGAAAACCGTCCCGGGCGTCTATGTGCGGGAAGAAGAAGGCCTGGGCCTGCGCCCCAATATCGGCATCCGCGGCGCCACGGCCGAGCGCAGCAGTAATATTACCCTGATGGAAGATGGCATTCTGATCGCACCGGCGCCCTACTCCAATCCGGCCGCCTATTATTTTCCGACACTGAAGCGCATGTCCTCGCTGGAAGTACTCAAGGGTGCCCCGCTGCTGCGCTATGGCCCGCAAACCACCGGTGGTGTCATCAACCTGATTTCCACACCCATTCCCGATCAGCGGCAGGGCTATGTTGAGACAGTCACCAACGACCGCGGCTCCACCGACGTTCATGTAACCTATGGTGACACGGCCGGCGACTGGGGCTACCTGCTTGAGACCGTCCAGCGCTCCGCGAAAGGCTTCAAGGAGATTGACCGCAGTAACCGCGATACCGGCTTTGATATCGAAGACTATGTCGGCAAGCTGCGCTGGCAGGGAGAGCGCCAGAGCGTGACCGCCAAGCTGCAATACTCCGAGGAAACCTCCAACTCCAGTTACCTCGGCCTGACCGATGCGGACTTCAGCCAGGATCCGAACCGGCGTTACGGGTTGTCCAGCATCGACCAGATGAACAATACCCACTCCGGTATCAGCCTGACCCATCAGTTCGACTGGAGTAATACCGTAAGCAGCACGGCCACCCTCTATCGCAACGACTTCAAGCGGAACTGGTTCAAGCTCAGCGGCGGCGGAAGCATCATCGACTCGGCAAACGGCGGCGACGCCAATGCCCAGGGTATTCTGGACGGCACAGTTGACGCCAGCGGCCTGGATTACAAAAACAACGCCAGGGACTACCTGTCCGAGGGCGTGCAGGTAAACTTTGATGTCGACATGGGCAGCCACCAGTTTGATTTCGGCGCCCGCTACCACGAAGATGAAATGGATCGTTTCCAGCCGGTCGATGTTTATGACCAGGTCAACGGCTCTCTGGTGTTCCAGAACACTGTCGCCCCCACGGGCAGCAATAATCGCTTTGAGACCGGCGAAGCCCTGAGCTTCTGGGCGCTCGACACCTGGCAGGCGACGGACAAGCTCAGCGTTAACCTCGCCCTGCGCTACGAGGATGTACAGACCAGCCGCACCCAATACGCGGATCCCGGCCGCACAACCGTCGACAGCACCCGCGCCAATGACAGTGCTGAACTCCTGCCCGGCGCTTCCTTTACCTATGACCTGTCCCAAAACTGGCAGGTTCTGGGTGGCGTGCACCGGGGTTTCTCCCCTCTCGGAGGTGGTGCCAAGGCAAACGAAGATCCGGAAACCAGCAAGAACTGGGAGGCCGGCCTCCGGTACTTTGGCAATGCGTTCTTCGCGGAAATGATCGGCTTCTACAGCGACTTCTCCAACAAGGCCGAAAACTGTTCCGTGGGCTCGCCGTGCAGCAATGGCGCCACCTCTGGCAGTTTTGTAACCGGCGAGGCTGAAATTTCCGGTGTTGAGTTCCAGCTCCAGACCGGCACCCGGGCAGGCGAGTTCTACCTTCCGGTCAGCCTTACCTACACCTTTACCCAGGCGGAAATCAGCAAGGACAATGCCGCTTCGGGCCTGAAAAAAGGCGAGCAGCTCAAGGACGTACCTGAAAACCAGATGAGCTTCCGGACAGGCATGGAACACCCGAGTGGCTGGGACAACTACCTTGTGGCCACCTACGTCGATGAGATGTGTGTCAGCGCGGGATGCAACAACACCGCCACGAAACTGGACGAGACCGAGTCCCTGTTCCTGGTCGATTTCATCAGCCGCTACGCACTGACCGCCAGTGCCGATGTCTTCCTGAAAGTGGACAACCTGTTCGATGAACAGCAAATTGTCTCACGTTTGCCCGATGGCGCCATGGCGAACCTGCCGCGCACCGCTTCACTGGGGTTAAGCGTTAATTTCTGACGAATGACCGGGTTGGCCTGGTTTCCGGGCGAACCCGCTGTGAATGGCCCACTGATGAGACCCGGCCCGTTGGCCGGGTCTTTTTTTATGCCGGGCAGGGGAAGCAATTCCCATTCTCCGGCCCGAGAGTAAGGTAGACTGCGGACACAAAGTTCCGACCACATCGCCCAAAGGAGTCCCTTCGATGCGCCGCCCGTCACCGGTATACCTGCTGATCATACTGGCCGCTTCCCTGCTGTTCAGTGCCTGCTCTCGTCAGGACATCTACCAGACCGCGATTGATTTTGAACGATCATCGGCGGGTCTGGAGGCGGCGAGCGTGGCAGTGGGCAACCTTGACATCGCCTATCTCAGGAACCAGGAAATGAGCGCAGGCGACACCATCGTCATGATCCATGGCTTCGGGGCCAACAAGGACAACTGGACCCGTCTGGCCGGCCACCTGACCGACGACTTCAATGTCTATGCGATCGATCTGCCGGGGCATGGTGACAGCAGCAAGCCCCTCGACATCGGCTACCGCCTGGAAGATCAGGCAGGCTACGTCGCAAAGATTCTGGAGGCACTGTCGGTCGAGGATGCCCACATCATGGGAAATTCCATGGGAGGTGCGATTACCGCACTCTATGCAGCCAACTATCCCGGCAAAGTGAAATCAGCGGTGCTGTTCGACCCCGCGGGCATTCTCGAGTATGAAAGCGAACTGGTGGATCTTGTGATGGAGGGGGACAACCCCCTGATCCCCAAAAAGCCCGGTGACTTCGAGCGGCTCATGGAGTTCGCTCTCGAGAAAGAGCCCTTTGTGCCCTGGCCGATCATGGGCGTGATGGAAGAGCGGGCCATCGCCAATCGAGACATCAACGAGGTCATTTTTGCGGCGATTCGTGATGCCGGTTTCGAGTCGGACTTCCGCAATGCCATCACCAGGATTCAGGCCCCGGTCCTGATCATCTGGGGCAAGGAAGACCGGGTGATCAACTACCGAAACGGCGAGGTGTTCGCAGCAGCAATCCCGAATGCCAGGCTGGAACTGATGGACGGTATCGGCCACGCACCGATGGTGGAGGCCCCGGCGGAATCCGCAGAACTGTTCCGGACCTTTATCGGGCAGCCGGTCGAGTGAGGCTCATTTGAGCAATAGTTTCCGCATTCCACCTTCAGCGACTACAAGGGCACCGCAAAACAGGGTAGCCTAACAACCATTGTGCTTTTGACGTCCGAACTGATATCCCATGCCTGAAGCGATCTGGATTACCTTTGCCTTCGGCCTTGGCCTGCTGGTCAAGCTTGTTGGCCTCCCCCCTCTTGTTGGCTACCTGGCTGCCGGCTTTGTGCTCAGTGGCATCGCCGAAGCCACCGGTGTGGTGATCGAGGAGACCGACGTTCTCCAGCACATTGCGCATCTTGGCGTACTCCTGTTGCTGTTTACCGTGGGGCTGAAGCTGAAGCTCCGATCCATCGTCAGTCCGGAAGTGATTGGCGGCAGCCTTCTGCACTTTGGCATCACCTGCGCGGTATTTACCCCCGGTGTCTACCTGTTGATGGACCTCGATTGGTCGACCGCGCTGATGCTGGCCATCGCCTTGTCATTCTCGAGCACGGTGCTGGCCGCCAAGGTTCTTGAATCCAAACGGGAACTGCGGGCGTTCCATGGCCGGGTCGCCATCGGCATCCTGATCATGCAGGATCTGATCGCCCTGGTTGTCATGAGCCTGGCCGCTGGTAAAACGCCCTCCGAATGGGCCCTGATTGTATTCGGACTTCCCCTGCTTCGCCCTCTGCTGTTCCGGTTGCTCGATGCCAGCGGCCACGACGAACTGCTGGTGCTCCTGGGACTGCTTCTGGCACTCGTTGTCGGCGGGCTTGGCTTTGAGGCCGTCGGCCTCAGCTCGGAGCTCGGCGCGCTGGTTTTCGGTGCCATGCTGGCCAATCACCCCCGGTCGCAGGAACTCTCCAAGTCGCTCTGGAGCGTCAAGGAAGTGTTCCTGGTGGGTTTCTTCCTACAGATTGGCATTGGCGGTCTGCCCGACGGGGATGCGCTCATTTTCGCAATCATTGCGGGGCTGGTGCTGCCACTGAAAGGCATCCTGTTCTTCTTCCTGCTGCTGGCCTTCCGTTTACGGGCCCGCAGCGGCTTCCTGAGCGCCCTGGCACTGACCAACTACAGCGAATTCGGCCTGATTGTGGCAAGCGTTGCCTTGCCGGAGTGGTTGGTCCCTCTGGCAATTTCGGTGTCGCTGTCGTTCCTGGTTTCTGCCCCGATCAACCGGTTTGCGCACGGCCTTTATGAACGTTACTCCCAGGATCTCAGCCGCTTTGAAGGCAGCAAACATCATCCCGATGAACAACCGATTTCCCTCGGGGATACCCGCGTCCTGATCATGGGCATGGGGCGGACAGGGACCGCAGCCTACGACTGGCTCTGCGAGGATCAGCCCAAACTGATGGGGCTGGATTCCGACCCTGCAAAAGCCAGTCAACACCAGAAAGAAGGCCGCAACGTGGTTTTTGCTGATGCCGAGGATGCGTCCTTCTGGAACGGGTTGCACATGCCTGCAGTGCAGTCGGTGATCCTGGCAATGGGTGACATAGAAGGCAAACTGATCGCCGCCCGAATGCTGCGCAAACTGGGTTTCAAGGGTTTTATCGTGGCCCACACCATGTATGAAGATGAGGCAAAACAGATCCGGGAAGCCGGGGCCGATGAAGCCTACCTGACCATGAGTGAAACCGGCGTGGCCCTTGCCAGTCATCTGATCGATAAAAGGCCCGCCAAACCATCCCTGGTTGTCGGCAAACCTGATTAACTGTATCGGCGATTACAGTCGACGTTCAGGGCTTTTCGAGCGCGCAGGTTCGAAAACCAGTGTATACGTCGTTCCGAAGCGGAAGATAGGCCTGCCGATAGGTACCCCGGATAAGGCAGGATGACGTTGCACAACTGCCCCCCTTGGTGACTTTGTGATCACCGAACTGCAGGGTGGACATGAAAGGGTACATATCCACTTTGAAACCGTCGTAGGGCAGGAACTGATCGCCGGTCCACTCCCAGACCGTGCCAGTCATCTGCCGGCAGCCGAACGGACTGTCACCCGCAGGAAAGTCGAACACCGGGCTCTGCGCCATGGCGCGCCCGTTGAGATCCGCCAGCTGTTCGGTCGGCGCCGAGTTGCCCCAGGGAAAGCGCCGGAAGGGCTCGCCCGGGCGATTGCCCAGAGCCGCGACTTCCCACTCGTATTCCGTCGGCAGCCGACGCCCCGCCCAACGGCACCAGGCCTCCGCCTCCCAGAATGTCACGTGAGTGACCGGTGCATCCGGATTGAGCGGCTGCCAGCGATCGAACACCCGCTCCTGCCACTGCTCATCATGCCAGCGCCAGTAAAGCGGGTGGCGGGGCGTCCGTATAAAAGGCTCGTCACTGCCGTGAACCAGGGCAACATCGGTTTCGGTCTGAAGCCATTTCCGCCCGCCAAAAGACCAGAGCTCTGGCCGCCGGTAGCCACCGTCTTCCACAAACTGCATAAACTCCCGGTTGCTGACCAGGCATTTTGAAATCGCGAACGATTCCAGCTTCACGGTAAACCATGGCTTTTCATTGTCGAAGGCAAAATCGTCACTGGCGTACTGCCCGGACTCACCCGGCATCCCGATCAGCCACTCTCCTGCCGGAACACAGGCGTCTCCCTGATGCGAGTCACCTGGCGCCGGTCGGTAAAAATCAGTACCCGGCGGAGCCGGGTAGCCGACGGTCTGACGGCACCAGATCATAGACTCGATGTGCATGTTCTGGTGGTAGATTGCGTAGCGGTAGAGGTAACGGGCCTGGTCGGTTAACGGTTGCTTCTCGATCCGCTCGGCCACTCGATCATAGATGAGATTGAAGTAGTCGAGGGTTTTCTGCCGCCCCGGAAACAACTCGCGGTTCCATCGATCCCGGTGTTCGATGTGGAACGAATCCCACAGGTCGTCCATGGCAGGATCATGGCTCGGTGTGCCATCCAGCAGGTTGAAGACGAAGACTTCGTAAAAGAAGGCCGCATGCCCCATTTCCCAGAGCGGTGGATTGACGCCCGGATGGTAGGGAACGTCCAGCGCGGTCTCGGGAAGAGAACACACGAGGGTCTCGGTTCGCTTCCTTGTCCATTCAAGCTGCTCCAGCAATTCCGACTTTGCCAGATCGATTTGCTCAATCACTGCCATCGTGCCAGTCACCCATCAAAACAGATGAGTAACAGCATAACAGAGAGTACAGACACCGGTTAAACGGCGTCACGCCCAGACCGCCAGAATGACTGGCACAGCTACCACGGTTACGAGGAGAGACAGCGGCAGCCCCAGCCGCCAGTAGTCCCCAAAGCGATAACCTCCGGGCTCCATAACCAGAGCATTGGATTGATGCCCTACCGGGGTCAGAAAGGCGCAGGAGGCGCCAACCGCCACCGCCATCAACATGGCATCGGCGGCAATGCCAAGCTGCCCAGAAAGACTCAAGGCAATCGGCGCAACCAGGATGGCCGCTGCCGCGTTGTTCACAACGTTCGACAGCAGCATTGTGCCCGTGAGGACAATGGTAACAACCACCCAGGCATCGCCTCCGGAACCCAGCATCAGCATCCAGGACGCGATCAATTCTGCCCCACCGGTAGTCTCAAGGGCCTGCCCCACAGGAATCATGGCGGCCAGCAGCACGATAACGGGCCAGTCAATCGCCCGGTAGGCTTCCTGGTTGCTAAGAACCTTGCTGAGAACCATGACCACGGCGCAGGCGACCAGCGCGACGGGGGGCGATAACCAGCCAACCACAATCAATGCTATGGCGGCGATAAAAAGGCCGCCAGCCAGAAGGGAGTTGCGCTCCCTGCCAAACCGGAGACCCCGCTCGGCCAGGGGCAGGCAGCCGAGCCCCTGAAGCGTGACACTCAAGGTTTCCTCCTCGCCCTGGACCAGAAGGATGTCGCCAGCCTGAAAACGAATATCACCCAGACGTCGCTGCAACCGCTGACCCTGACGCGCAATCGCAACGATGTTGAGACCGTTCTGCTCGCGAAGATTGAGCCTGTTGGCGGTTTTTCCGATCAGCCCCGATTCCGGCGTGATGACCGCTTCGATCAAACGCACGTCGCCCTCAGACAGGGACTTTTCGCCCGGCTTTCCCAACTCTGGTTCTTCCTGATCGGACGCTTCTGAAGAGGCTTCCTCCACTCTCGCCAACTCGAGCCCGGTGCTGTCCAGAAAGTCCTGCAAGGCATCGGTATCCGCTTCCACCAGGAGCAGATCATCGCCGCGCAGGACGGAGAACGTAGAGGGAGCCAGCGACCGCTTGTCATCCCGGATAAGCGCCAGAACCACGACGTCCTTCTCGGCATCGGCGCGCGTCAGAAGCCCATGAAGGGTTGCCCCAACGTGGGAGGAATCCTCAGGCACCCGAAGCTCGGTAACATAGTCGCCCACACTGAACAGCTTGCCACCGTCGTCGGGCTTACCCCGCCGCGGCGTCAGTCGCCACCCGACCAGCGTGATAAAGCCAATGCCTGCCAACGTAATGGCAAGGCCCACCGGTGCGAAGTCAAACATGCCGAACGAACCAGCTTCCCGATAACTGGCAATGATGATGTTCGGAGGCGTGCCAATCAGTGTCATGGTTCCCCCGAGCAGGGAACCAAATGCCAGGGGCATCAGCAGCAGCGAGGGCGACCGCCCGGCTTCCCTGGACATCCAGACCGCCACCGGCATCAACAGTGCGAGTGCACCAACGTTGTTGATAAACCCCGAGCAAAGGGCCACCACTGAAGTCAGCATCAGCACCTGCAGCGTCGGCCTGTGCCCGACCTTTCCAAGCAGCCTGGCCAGGCGGTCAACCACACCGCCGTTGACCAGCCCCTGGCTGATCACCAGAACCGCCGCCACCGTGACAACCGCGGGATGGCCAAAGCCGTCGAACAGCTGATCCACAGGCACGATCCCGGCAATCGAGACAGCAAGAAGCGCGATCAGGGCGACCAGATCGAACCGGATTCGGTTCCAGACGAACAGCACCAGGGCGATACCCAGTATCGAAAAAACAATGGCCTGATCCGTGTTCAACACCTTCCCTCCGGTTGGCACCGAGCTTGTTTCTCTTCAGGTTACAGTATCGAACACATCACGAGCGATACACCAAATATCCTCGCCTCAACGAAAAAACCCCGCCGAGGCGGGGTTTTTGTGGCTTCCGGATTACTCCGGAAGAGACAACTGAACTGTTCTATTAACCGAACTGGTTCATGGTATTGTCTTTACCACCGGCCTTCAGGGCCGCTTCACCAGCGAAGAATTCCTTGTGGTCGTCACCGATGTTGGAACCAGCCATGTCCTGGTGCTTAACGGTAGCGATACCCTGACGGATTTCCTTGCGCTGTACACCAGCCACGTAGGCCAGCATGCCTTCGTCACCGAAGTAACCCTTGGCCAGGTTGTCGGTAGACAGGGCCGCGGTGTGGTAAGTCGGCAGGGTGATCAGGTGATGGAAGATACCCGCTTCGCGTGAACCGTCACGCTGGAAGTTACGGCACCACTCGTCAGCCAGCTGACCCAGCTCGGTGTTGTCGTACTCTTCGCTCATCAGCTTGGCGCGGTCGTAGGCAGAAACGTCCTTGCCTTCTTCCTTCCAGGCGTCGAATACCTGCTGACGGAAGTTCAGAGTCCAGTTGAAGGACGGGCTGTTGTTGTAAACCAGCTTGGCGTCGGGAACCACTTCCTTGATGCGGTTAACCATGGCTGCAATCTGGCCAACGTGCGGCTTCTCGGTTTCGATCCACAGCAGGTCAGCACCGTTCTGCAGGCTGGTGATGCAATCCAGAACCACACGGTCTTCGCCAGTACCCGGCTTGAACTGGAACAGGCCAGACGCCAGACGCTTCGGACGAACCAGCTGACCATTCTGCTTGATCACAACGTCGCCGTTGTTGATGTCTTCTGCCTTCTCGATCACTTCACCGTCGATGAAGCTGTTGTACTGGTCGCCCAGATCGCCCGGCTCGTTGGTCACGGCGATTTTCTGAGTCAGGCCAGCGCCCAGGGAGTCAGTACGGGCAACGATAACACCGTCGTCCACACCCAGCTCCAGGAACGCCAGACGAACGGCGTTGATCTTGGACAGGAAGTCGGCGTGGGGAACAGTTACCTTGCCGTCCTGGTGACCACACTGCTTCTCGTCAGAGACCTGGTTCTCGATCTGGATGCAGCAGGCACCGGCTTCGATCATCTGCTTGGCCAGCAGGTAGGTCGCTTCGGCGTTACCAAAACCAGCATCGATGTCGGCAATGATCGGCACAACGTGAGTTTCGTGGTTGTCGATCTGCTTGATCAGTTCTTCAGCCTTGGCGTTGTCGCCAGCTTTCTCAGCTTCTTCCAGGGCACGGAACAGGTGGTTCAGTTCCCAGGCATCTGCCTGACGCAGGAAGGTGTACAGCTCTTCGATCAGGCCGGATACGGCAGTCTTCTCGTGCATGGACTGGTCAGGCAGCGGGCCGAACTCGGAACGCAGGGCAGCAACCATCCAGCCAGACAGGTACAGGTAGCGACGCTTGGTGGTGCCGAAGTGCTTCTTGATGGACAGCATCTTCTGCTGACCGATAAAGCCGTGCCAGCAGCCCAGGGACTGGGTGTACTGGGCGGTGTCCTGATCGTAGTTCGCCATGTCTTCGCGCATGATCCTGGCGGTGTACTTCGCGATATCCAGACCAGTCTTGAACTTGTTCTGGGCGCGCATGCGAGCGGCGTGCTTCGGGTTGATAGCATTCCAGGTCGGGTGCTGCTTCAACAGGGAAGCAATCTGGTCAACGTCTTGTGCGTAGGGCATTGTCTCAATCCTTTCTACGTTGGTTTTCTAAGTCGATGCGGAGAAGCGTACAGCAACTTCCGAAGCCAACAACCTGCTCACTTTTTGAGCGAAGCGCTGACATTGATGGTTACTTTAGTGGTTTCAAATTTATAATTGAAATTTATATAATCTATTTTCGGCATTTTTTTGGTGAATGAAGAACAGGATCGGCTTTTGAGATGGATCAACGCTGAAACAGTAGCTATTGTTATTGTGAACAATGATCATTTCCCATCAGAACCCATCAGGCGTGAACAGTGTTCTATATGCGAGCTTTCAGTCATTCCCTTCTGCACGCCCTGAAGAACCTGTTTCCAATCATCGCTGTCGTGGCCTTCTTTCAGCTCGTCATTCTCCAGCAAGTGCCGGAGAACACATTGGCGATGGCCATTGGCTTACTGATCGTGGCCGTGGGGGTTGCCCTGTTCCTCCAGGGCCTTGAGCTGAGCATCTTCCCGGTTGGCAAAAGCCTGTCCAATCAGTTTGCCCGCAGGGGCTCTGTGCCGGTTCTGCTCTCGTTCGGCTTTGCAATGGGCTTTTCTGCGGTGGTGGCAGAGCCGGCACTGATTGCCGTGGCCCAGCAGGCGGAGGAAATCAGCGAGGGCAAGATAAAGGCCCTGACGCTCAGGATACTGGTGGCCGTTTCCGTTGGCCTCGTCGTTGCCCTGGGCGTGTTCCGGACCATCTTCGGTTACCCGCTGCACTGGTTCATGATCATCGGCTATATCGTGGTTGTCATCATCACTGGGTTTGCGCCGCCGGAGATTGTCGGACTCGCCTACGATTCCGGCGGTGTGACCACCAATATCGTCACCGTTCCCCTGATTGCAGCCCTGGGCATTGGTCTTGCTGCCTCCATCCGCGGGCGTAATCCGCTAATGGACGGGTTCGGACTGGTCGCGCTTGCAGTCATGGTGCCCATGATCACCGTTCAGCTGTACGGGATTGTTGTCTATTCCGGGGAAACCGCGGATCCGTCCGTTTTGCCGGCTCTGGTTGCCAATGCAAATGTGGAGGACGCCCCGCTTGTGCTCGCGATGTTGCTGGACCTGGCTGAAATGGTCCGTGATGTGCTCCCGATCATTATCACCATCCTGTTCTTCCAGTACCTGGTCCTGCGCCGGGGGCTGACCAATCCCCGCAGGATTCTGTCCGGATTTGCACTGGTTGTCCTGGGGCTCTATGCCTTCGTTGTCGGCCTGAAACTGGGCCTGTTTCCCATTGGCACCAGCATGGCCGAGCAGTTGATGAGCATGGAGGGTTTCGCCTTCGTCTACCTCTTTGCGTTCATGATCGGTTTTGCCACCACCATGGCCGAACCTGCGCTGATCGCTATCGGGCACCAGGCAGAACAGGCGGCGGCCGGAACCATCAATGGCAACGCCATCAGGATCATCGTGGCGGTCGGGGTGGCCGTGGGCATAACCCTCGGAGTACACCGGATTATCAGTGGCGATTCGATACACCAGTACATCATCGGCGGCTATATTCTGGTCATCTTTCTGACCGCGCTGGCACCCAGGTACATCATTCCCCTGGCCTACGATCTCGGTGGCGTCACCACCTCCGAGGTCACCGTGCCCCTGGTGACCGCACTGGGCATTGGCCTGGCTAGCAACATAGAGGGCCGTAACGTACTGATCGACGGTTTTGGCCTGATTGCCTTCGCGTCGATCTTTCCGATTGTCACGGTGATGGGCTATGCCATCATTGTTGAAATGCTTGCTAAGCAGAGGAAAACAGAGCCATGAAATTTTCCGTACTGGTTGCCATTGTTCCCGAGGATCGGGAGCAGGACTGTGTGGATGCGGCAAGAGACCTGGGCGCCGGGGGCATAACGGTGCTGTCGGGCCGGGGCATCAGTAACGCCGCCCGGAAGACCTTCTTCGGGCTGACCTACGACGGCAGCCAGAGCGTTTTGCTGATGGTACTGGAGAAGGGCCTTTCACTTGATATTCTGAAAGCCATCCAGAAAATTCTCATGCCCGACCACACCGATTCACAGGGACTTGTGTTCACCCTGCCCCTGGAACACCTGGGAGGGATCGATATGTCACAGGTCGAGAAATTCGAACAACACCTGAAATGTTCACTGTATCCGGAGAACAACGATGAAACTGGTTAAAGATGTGATGGTCCGGGACATTATCACCATTACTCCGTTTGCCACCATCCGTGAGGCGCTCTCTCTGATGAAGAGGCACTCGGTGAAATCACTGGTGGTGGAGAAACAGAGCGAGCACGATGCCTGGGGCCTGATCACCTATACCAACGTGCTAAAAACCGTGATCGCCGAGGACGGCGACATCGACCTTCTGAACGTTTATGACGCCTGCGCCAAGCCGGTGATCAGCGTCGGTGAGAACCTGAATGTCCGGCATGCGGCCAGTCTGATGAGCAAATACCGGGTAAAGCGCCTTCTGGTGCTGGCCGACAATGACCTCAAAGGCTTTGTGGTCATGGACGACATTATGGCGGCCCTGCTCGACAGCATCGACTGACCGGCATTCAGGTCATGCAAAGCACCACCAACCGGTCACCCGGCTGTAACTCAAGGTAGTCCTTGCGGGGCGGGTTCAGCTGCAGGTGGCGCTCGCTTTCATTGGCACGGTGCCGAAATATCCCGAGTGCCAGTTCACCTTCGGCCGCCACCGTTTTTTCCAGCACCTGAAACGTCGCACTGGCGGGCAAAGGGTAATCCGCCGGATCCCGGAACTGGATCTCGGCACCGCCAACGGTGAACAGTTCATCCAGCACGATGCGAAGCTCGCGCCGCAACGCCACCTGCGCCAGAACATGACTGAGAATCATGGGGCTGATCATCATCTCGCTCTGATGCCCATCCAGCAGGTGCCGGTTGTCGGGGTCGCTCAACTCCATGATCAGTTGAGGCCTCCGGGCAAAATCGGCCAGGATGTCCTCAAGCTGCAGGTACCCCACCATCGCCCGGGCATCGGCCTCTTCACCAGAAGCCAGCCGGTCACTGCTCAGCAGGATCACGGTATCGTAGCCCGCCGGCCCTATCCGGCGGAGCTCCCCCTCCACCATGTAGTCCGCCTCGATATGCCGACAGGTCAGGCGGTCCGAATTGTCGACATAGCGTGCAATGGCCTGTTCCCGTTCGGCTTTGGGAACCACGGAGACCAGATCCACCTCAAAATGACGGTGGCCATAGCTGAGGAACTCCGCGATCAGGCTGGGCACGCGTCGGTTCCAGCCTAAGACCAGAACCCGGTGATTCATCTGGTCCACGGGCCGCTCAACCCGCACCGCCTGCCCTCTCACCAAGGCAGGCAAGGGCGCCTTTTTGGGATTCGGCTCGGTCTCGGAGTAATCCCGGGCCATGATGACCACCCGATCAGCCGATGCAATGAGTGAGTCTGAGGGCGCCAGCAACTGGACGTCCCATCCTGAACCGCTGGGTTTCAACAGCCCCAGCACGATGACTTCGGGCCGGGCGGCCGCCAGCTCGCCCAGCGTCATGCCTGCCAGCGACTCGCCTCCGCGGATATAGATCTCGTTACCCTCACCGGCTGTCAGCAGCTCGTTGAACACTTCAGACAGGCCAGGATGAAGGATGTTCTGCACCATCAGGCGACTGATGGTGGCATCGCCTGCCACGACCTCCACGGCCCCGGGGTAGGCCCGCTCTATCACCGGGAGTTTGCGGACGTCCTGGATCTCGGCCACCACAAACGGCAACGAGGACTGAAAATGCCTTGCCTGCGCGGCTATGGACAGCAGCGCCTTGACCGTCTCCACGTCCGATGTGACCAGGCTGCCAGCTTCGTGGGCCGCGCTGGGCACGATAACCGCCGCTGCATCCAGGCAAGCCACCCGGTGCAGGGCATCCGGCTGGATTGCGGATCCCGATCGCAGGATGATCTGGCGGGCCCGGCGCCCGATACCAGGCTCGGTGCGCAACTCATGAACCTGGGCTGCAGACGCCTCCTCAGACAACACCACGAGGTTGAGCTTCTGGGCATCGTGCTTTTCCAGAAAACGGCGCACCCGGCCACTGGAGCCCAACAGCTCGGAGAGCAACGGGAGGGTCTGGCTGGTCCAGCCCAGCACCACCACATGATTCTTCAGCGTAACCGGCGTAAGGCCTCTCTCAAGATCCGCCATTTTAGCGATCAACCACCGTGTCAGGATCGCCACCAGAGTGCCCATGAACACCACATAGCCGCTAATAGTCAGCAGGGTCGAAACAAAGCGCTGCCAGGTGCCAACGTCGTCACCCAGGTAACCTGGATCGGTCAACCGAAGAAACGCCCACCAGATTGCAGAGCCCGGATCTTCGAAGTCGCCGCCCTGGGGAACCACAAGCAGGCCACCGATTAACGAGATCAGGCCAATGAAGACACCGACCACGAGAAGCTGAAATCCCGCGCCTTTGACGAGCTGGCGTTCCAGTATGAATTTGACTCGGTCGATCAGCCGGAAAGGCAGCATGGCAGTCCTCTTGAAGAGAGTATTTTCGTCGCGTCAGGGTAGACCATCCGGAAACGGATGGAATCAGGTTTTTATCCGGAAGCCCGATCAGTTTCAGACGCAGGGCAACTGATCAGACGCAAAGCTTCGTCCAGGGAGGAAGTATAGCGGCTAACGCCAGCGATCGGCGCAACCCCGGCACGAGCGAGGGTGCGCAAAGGCTGGAACTGAAGATCGGCAATCACAATCTGTGTACCGTCCCGTTCACAGGTAGCAATAAGCTTGTTCAAAGCGGACAGCCCGCCGGCATCGAGAATCGTCACGCCGTCCATGTACAGAATGAATCCGCGGGCGTTCCGGGCGAGCACTGCCAGTTCCCCGAAAATCCGGTCCGCAGCGGCAAAAAACAGGGGGCCGTTTATCTTGAACACCTGCCAGCCATCGGGCAGCCGGGATTCTGCAATCCGTTTGCTCTGGGTGATATCTGTAACCCGGGTCATCTGGGCCATTTCCCGCATGAACAGGACCGCCGCCAACAGGACGCCGGTGGTGATGGCAATGACCATGTCGAGCAATACCGTCAGTGAAAAGCAGGTGAGAAAAACCAGGATGTCGCTGCGCGGCGCGGTTTTCAGAAGATGCAGGGACTTGGGGGCCTCACTCATATTCCAGGCCACCATCACCAGCAGGGCGGCCATGGCCGGCATGGGAAGATACGCCAGCAGGCCCGCCAGCGAAACCAGCGCCAGCAGAACGACCAGCGAATGCACCATTGCGGAGACCGGCGACTCGGCGCCGGCCCGGTAGTTGGCCGCCGAGCGGGCGATGGCGGCCGTGGCGGTAATGCCGCCGAAAAACGGCGTGATGATGTTGCCAAGGCCCTGCCCCATGAGCTCGCTGTTGGCGCTGTGGCGTTTGCCAGTCATGCCATCAAGCACCACGGCGCACAGGAGAGACTCGATGGCCCCAAGCATGGCAATGGCAAAAGCTGCCGGCAGCAGATCCCGGACCAGCGACCATGACAGCCCGACGGGCTCGCCCGATGCCCCTGCCTGCTGCCACGGCCAGGCGAATTCCGGCAAGAACGGCGGAATACCCGCTCCCTCGGTGCCGTCCGGCAGGAGATAACTGAACCTTGAACCAATGGTATCGATAGCAGCACCCTGGGCATTCAACCAGAGCGTAAGCAGGCTTCCGATCACCACCGCTGGCAGATGCGGGGGCACCGGGGTTTTCAGGCGTGGCCAGAGCAACATGCAGGCAAGGGTGACACCGGCCACCAGGGTACTCATACCATCAAATTCCGGCAGCGCACCGGTCAGCAGGGCCAGCTTGTCCCAATAATGCTCGGGCATATCGCCAACCTGAAGGCCCAGAAAATCCCGGATCTGCAGGGTGGCAATCACCACGGCGATCCCCCCGGTAAACCCGAGGGTTACCGATTCTGGAATGTATTCGATAAAACGACCCAGTCGCATCAGAGCCATCAGAATCAGCAAAACGCCCGACATCAAGGTGGCCAAAAGCAGACCGCCCAGCCCATAGCTCTGGGCGATGGGGTACAGAATGACAACGAAAGCAGCGGTGGGGCCGGAGATGCTGAACCGGCTGCCACCGGTCAATGCGATCACAAACCCGGCAATAATGGCGGTGTAGAGGCCGTACTGGGGTGCAACACCACTGGCGATCGCCAATGCCATGGCCAGGGGTATGGCAATAATGCCCACCGTCAAACCCGCCATCACATCGCGCAGGAAACGGCGGCCCCGGTAGGGCTCATCAATACACGCTTCCCGGAATGCGTGGGCCATCCGGAGAGAAAAAAGGTGGGCTCGATGCGGCATGGGTGACTCGTTAATTGCAACTTTTAACGACTAATTATATGCTCATTATATCTACATTCAATGTTAATACGGTTAACATCATCGAAAGCCACCCGAGGTAAAGAAAAACCCAATGGAAAACCGCACTGCCCGCCTGACGTTGCTGATCGATCCCGAGAAAAAGGCCGCCTTTGAAGAACTGTGCAAGCAGGAAGATGTGACGCCATCCCAGAAAGTGCGCCAGTTCATTCGGGAATACGTGGAAGAAAGACTGGGATCGGACTGGCGCGAAGATCGTAAAAAGAAATCCTGACGGGGTTCATTACGTAAAGACTATGATGAAACCTATCGCGCCAATCCTGCTGTTTGCCACTCTGTCTGTTAGGAACGGATGCACTGCCATGCCTTCATCGAAAGCCCCCGACACGCTGAATTCGGCACCGCAAACCCAGTACGATGCCCTGCTCGTAAACCCGGCAAACAAGACCGCGCTGACTCCGGAAGAACTGGCGCAGCAACTAGCCGACGTCGATGTTGTGGTTGTCGGGGAATACCACGGGCACCATGGCTCACACCTTCTGCAATCCCGGCTTCAGAGCGCCCTGTTTCGGCTGCGGCCGGAGCAGATTCTCAGCATGGAGCAGTTCAACCTGGATCGTCAGGACGAACTGAACCGTTATCTGCGGGGAGAGACGGGCGAAACCGAAATGATCGAAGACGCCGAAGCCTGGGACAATTACCGTGCCTCCTATCGTCCATTGGTGGAGTTTGCACGCCGGCACGACCTTCCGGTGATCGCGTCCAATGCGCCGGCCGACGTGGTCCGCTGCGTTGGCCGCAAGGGCCCGGGCTATCTCGACCGTATTTCAGACACCTTGAGACAGAAATTACCCGCCAAACCCTTCATGGACACCCCGGAATACCGGGAAAAGTTCATGGCGGCCATCGGTGCAAGCCACCAGGCAGACGACACCATGAGCGAGCGGATGGACAACACCTACAAGGCCCAGTTGCTCAGGGACAACGCCATGGCAACACGTATTCTTCAGGCGCGGACAGAGCACCCGGAGCACCAGGTACTGCACGTGACTGGCACCTTTCACAGTGAAAATGGCCTGGGCACCGTGGCGCTTCTGAAACAGCGCGCGCCTGAAATCTCGGTCGCCATCGTAAGCCCGGCTTTCTGGCCTTGGGACGTCAACGAAGCGCCCCTGGAGAATAATCGCGCCAAGGGTGATTTCATCTACTTTATCCAGCCTCTGCCCGACGAATTCCGGGACGCCCAGCGGGAACGTGAGGCGATGACAGCCCGCTTTCGCCGCTCGACCGACAAAAGCTGTGACTGAAACGGCCGGCTACCGGCCTGACAGGCCCGATTCCAACTCAAGTGCCTGTTCAAACACCTTCCGGTCCTCGTCGCTGAACAGCACAAACCGGACAAGGCGAACAGAGTTGAGCTCCGCCAGCGTGTCAGACACCGCCTTCATGGCCACTGCCGCCGCATCCTGCAGTGGATAGCCGAAAACCCCGGTGGAGATGGCAGGAAAAGCGATGGACGTCAGCTTATGCCGATCTGCCAGCAACAGGGCATTTCTGAAACACTCAGCCAGCAAACGGTCGGATGGCTCGTCGACCCCGTAAACCGGCCCCAGACAGTGGATTACGTGTTGGTTTGGCAGCTCGTGAGCCGAGCTGATGACTGCCTGCCCCGGCCTGATCGGCGCCAGAGCCCGGCACTCCTCTGCCAGCCCCGGTCCGGCGGCGCTGTGTATGGCGCCTGCCACGCCACTCCCTGGCAAAAGTTCGGCGTTGGCGGCATTGACGATCACATCCATATCCTGCTGTTCAGCAATGTTTCCTCTGATGCACTCAACTTTCACAACCGTCATGTTTCCTTCCTTTTCGCTTGGGGCGTGAAACGCTAATCTTGACCATGACCTCAGGATAGCAGCCAGACACCGGACGCTTTCCGGAACATTCCGGTGACGTAATACAGGGACACCCCATGAAACTTTTTGCCTCAGTGATTCTCGGCGTCAGTGCCATCATTTCTGCCGCCCTGATTGGCAATGGCCTGACCGATCTGCGCACAGGCGACCGCTACGTGACCGTTAAAGGTGTGGCTGAACGGGAAGTGAATGCCGATCTGGCCCTGTGGCCGATCCGCTTTCTCGCCACCGGTGCGTCCCTGAGTGAAGCCCAGGAAAGGGCCAGAAGCAGCCGGGACGCGATCATGGCGTTCCTCAAACTGCAGGCCATTGACCAGAATGCGGTCGAACTCCAGCGCCTGGATGTCACCGATACCCGGGCCAACCCTTACCAGGCCAACAACGGAGAGCAGAAGTTCATCATCAGCCAGACGCTGATGGTACGCAGTACTGACATCGACCGAATCCGGCAGGCAGCCCAGGGTGTCAGTGAACTGGTGGACTCCGGAGTGGTGCTGTCTTCGGACTACGGCCCGTCCGGCCCGACGTACGTATTTAACGGGCTCAACGACATCAAGCCGGAGATGATTGCCGAGGCCACGGCATCGGCCCGGGAAGCTGCCGACCAGTTCGCCCAGGATGCAAAAGCGGAACTCGGGGGGCTGCGACGTGCCAATCAGGGCGTTTTCCAGATTCTGGCCCGGGATCAGGCGCCGGGCATCATGGAACAGCAACAGCCGGTAAAAACCGTCCGGGTAGTCTCAACCGTCGAATATTACCTTCGCTAGCCCAACCGCCTACTGCGTGGCCACCATCTCATCGGTCACCTGATATTCACCCGCCAGCCAGCGCAGAATCTCGTTGGCTGCAGGGTGGTCAAAGGCATCGTAGGTATGCTGAAGGCTCTGGCGCTTTTCATCACTGATCCGGCCCAGGCCAGCGTCTTGCAGCACCAGTAAATCCGCATGCAGCTGCGCTGCCAACTCCCTGCCCAGCACCTCGCGGGCGACATGGCGGAATGCCTGGCCGTATTGATAGGAGGGTCCCAGGCGGTAGGACTCCGCCAGCGTGATAGCCGGGATGGCCGTCAGCGTTGGCTGCAGGGCCGGATTGATACCATGGCCGGCAAGGTGCGCCGCGTTGGCCGCCGGTCGCCCGGTGAAGGCTCGCAGGTGCAGATGTTGCGACATCCGGTCGCCGTCGTTGACCGGGTAGTTGTCCCAGAGCACCGGCTTGCGGCCAAGCAGGTCTCCGACACGTTTCAGATGGCCGGGTGACACTTCCCGGGAACACACTTCCTCTCCGGTCCAGAACACGTTCACCGAGTGGTCCAGCTTGCGCCCGAGCGTCTCCAGATAATCCGCCGGACGCTCCCCGAACACGCGGTCGAGAACCGGATCATCGGAATAATAGCTGGGACAGACACTCAGCTGTTTGATTGAAGTACGGTCACGGACCCAGTGCACAATGTCCGTCTGGGTACCGGCAAGGTCCGGAGTGTCTGACCGCATGTCATCGAACAGAATCGCCAGCTCATCTATCCCGATGCGCTCCAGCAGGGCGAGTTTTTCTGCCAGCGACGCCCTGGCTTCGTCGTCAAACCGGTTGAACACCTCGAACGGACTCAGGCCGACACCAAAACGAACGCCTTCGTTACGGCAAAAGCGCGAGAAATCGGCCAGCTCCGCGGCCATCGCCGGCGGGTGCGGCTGCTGCCACTTCCGACGCAGAAAAACATCCGCCTTCGGGGCATAGAGATAAAATCCGTAACCATGGGGCGCCAGGGTGCGAACCAGTTGCCGCCGCTCCTGCCAGGTCCACATGGGGCCGTAAAATCCTTCAATGATGCCGAGTGTCGTTGCCATGGCCGATTTCCGCTCCGCTGGTTCCCGGGCCCGGTTCAGGTACCCTGTAATCTCCAAGTTTGACTAGACTTACCGGTAAAGCCAACTACAACCGAACTGCCCGACAAGGAGCAACTCAATGGAAATAAAAACGTTCGAGGATCTCATCGAATGGACGAGGCAACTGCACGCGCATCTTGCAAGGTGCCTGAAAGAGTCCGCCAAGCTCAACAACGACGAGCGAGCCAGCGCCCTCCTCGACTACCTGTCCAGCCACGAAACCATTCTCGAGAAAGCCGTACGGGAATTCGAGAAACAGGCTGATCCGAAGGCTCTCAATACCCGCATGTACGACTACCTGAACCACAAACCAATTAGGGCCAGTGCTGACTCCTACACGCACTACGCGTCAATGAGCTTTCAGGATATTGCCAGGGAAATCTTCCAGTTCCACGACCAGGTGATGGATCTCTACGATTCCCTGATTGGCAAGGCAGAGATTCCCGAGGCCAAGGCCTTGCTTGAGGATCTGCTTTCCCTCGAAGAGCACGAGGCCATGCGACTGTCGAGCCAGATCAGCCGCATGGACGACATCTGATCCGCCGTACGACCAAGGTCGTACACCAAGCGGTTTTTGATTTCGTTTGTTAACGATAATTGCTAACGTGAACTAGCATTAAGAGTGATTTTCCCCAAAAGGGGAGACGCTCGACCCACAAAAAAGATAAGAGGATAGAAGAGCAATGAAGATCCGTTCTGTTCTTTCCGCGGCTGTGCTGGCTGTGGCAACAACCTTTGCCTCCTCGCAGGCGCTCGCCCAAGATACCTTCACACTCCGCCTTGCAGAAACCTGGGGGCCAAACTTCCCGATTTTCGGTGACACCACCAAGCGTTTTGCCGAAACCGTCGAGAAAATGTCTGACGGACGCCTGAAAGTCCGCATCGATTCCGCCAACAAGCACAAAGCCCCGCTGGGCGTGTTTGATATGGTCAAGGCTGGTCAGTACGACATGGGCCATTCCGCATCCTACTACTGGAAAGGCAAGGTTCCAGAGACCCTGTTCTTCACCAGTATGCCGTTTGGCATGAACGCCATGGAACAGTACGCCTGGTTCTACCACGGCGGTGGCATGGAGCTGATGCAGGAAGTCTACGAGCCGCACAACATGCTGTCGTTCCCGGGCGGTAACACCGGCGTTCAGATGGGCGGCTGGTTTCGCAAGGAAATTAACTCGCTGGAAGACCTTCAGGGTCTGAAAATGCGCATCCCTGGCTTCGCTGGTGAAGTGTTCGCAGAAGTTGGCGTTAACCCGACCAACATCGCCCCGGGCGAGCTTTACACTGCTCTGGAACGCAACACCATCGATGCTGTTGAGTGGGTAGGTCCTGCCCTGGACTTGCGTCTCGGCTTCCAGCAGATCGCCGACTACTACTATACCGGCTGGCACGAGCCTGCGACCGAACTCCAGTTCCTTGTGAACAAGCGGGTTTGGGACAAGCTGCCAGCGGACCTGCAGGAGATCATGCGTGTTGCCATGCGCACTGCGTCCTACGACATGCTGGTTCACTCCCAGCACGCCAACGCAGAAGCTTGGGCTAATATTCGCGAAGAGTACCCGAATGTCCAGATCAAGCGTTTCCCAGACGAAATCTTTGACGCCATGTACGAAGCCAACAACAAGCTGCTGAAAGAAGCAGCTGCTGAAAGCGATATGGCTGCCAAGATTATCGACTCCCAGCAGAACTATCTTGAGCAGAGCCGCGCTTACACCAACATTTCTGAGCGCGCCTACCTCAACACTATGGCTGAAGTCGAGTAAGATATAGGCTTTAACGGAGCCGGGATCGCTCTCTGAGTGATCCCGGTTTTGTCGTTTATAGCAACGGATAAAAGCGCCAGTCCGTCTGGCGGGGGATCATCAATGCGGTGGATTATCAAACTGGACGACGGGCTTGCCCGGCTGTCCATCTTCTGTGGCTGGGTTGCCTGTGTCGCGATGATACTGATGGCAGCCAACGTCTTTTACGACGTAGTGGCCCGATACGCTTTTAACAACGTTTCAATCGGCATGCAGGAAATGGAGTGGCACCTCTATTCTGTGGTGTTCCTGCTGGGTATTCCCTACGCATTGCGCACGGATGGTCATGTTCGGGTCGACGTTTTCTATACCAAATGGAGCAACAAGGCCAAGGCCTGGGTCAACCTTGTTGGCGCCTTCATTTTCGTCATTCCCTTCGCTTACCTGATCGGCATTTACGGCTACGATTTCGCCCTCGACTCTTACAGCATGGGTGAAGGTAGCGGTGATCCGGGCGGGCTGCCGCACCGCTGGATTATCAAATCCGTCATCCCTGTCAGTGCCGTCTTCATCGGTATTGCCGGCCTCAATATGGCGACTTACGCCGTACGAGTGATGGCGGGGGACAAGGAGTATGAAGGTGAACACAGCGGAGGAGGCCTCGCATGATCGGTATGATTATGTTCGGTGTGGCCCTGCTGATGCTGATGCTGGGCTTCCCGGTTGCATTCACCTTCGGTGGCGTTGCGCTGTTTTTCGGAATTTTCGCCGAGGGCATGGATCTCTTTGCCTTCATGCCCTATCGCATCATGAGCGTGATGCAGAACACCGTTCTGATGGCAGTACCGCTGTTTATCTTCATGGGCGTGGTGCTCCAACGCACCAGGCTGGCGGAACAACTGCTCACCTCCATGGGCCGTCTGTTCGGTGGCCTGCCCGGTGGCCTGGCTATCTCGACGATTCTGGTCGGTGCACTGCTGGCCGCCTCTACCGGTGTTGTAGGCGCCAGCGTAGTTGCCATGGGTCTGATCTCGCTGCCGGTCATGCTGGCGCATAAATACGACAAGAGACTGGCCACCGGTACCATCTGTGCGTCCGGCACCCTCGGTCAGATCGTGCCGCCATCCATCATCCTTATTATTCTGGGCGATGTCCTTGGCCTTCCGGTTGGGGATCTGTTCAAGGCCGCGGTCTGGCCCGGCGTTGTGTTGGTGGGGCTCTACATCATCTACATCCTGGTGCTGACCAGGCTGAAACCTGAAACCGCGCCGGCCATGCCGGATGAGCCAGGCGTTTCCCGTAAAAAGGAAGTCTTCAATGCGCTGTTGGCGATCATCCCGCCTCTGGCACTGATTGTGGTGGTTCTGGGCTCGATCTTCACCGGCATTGCCACGCCAACCGAGTCATCCGCTCTGGGTGGCGTTGGCGCCGTGGTTCTGGCCATCATCTACCGCCAGTTTTCCTTCAAGATGGTATGGGATGCATCCAAGGATACGGTCAAGGTGACCGCCATGGTCTTCGCGATCCTGATTGGTGCAACAGCCTTCTCCATGGTGTTCAGCTACACCGGCGGCGACTATCTGCTGGAAGAATGGTTGCTCCAGCTGCCCGGCGAGAAGTGGGGCTTCATCATTCTGGCCATGGTGGTCATTCTGGTATTGGGTTTCTTCATCGACTTCGTTGAAATCTCTTTCATCATCGTGCCGATCCTTGCCCCGGTGGCGGAAGCTATGGGCATCAACATGCTCTGGTTCGCCATCCTGATCGCCATGAACCTGCAAACGAGCTTCCTTACGCCACCGTTCGGGTTCTCGTTGTTCTACCTCAAAGGCGTCGCACCGCCGGGAGTGCGAACGACCGATATTTATAAAGGCGTACTGCCCTTCATCCTGATACAGATGTTCGTGCTGGCGCTGATTGTGATTTTCCCTGAATGGTTTGGCATGAGCTCTTCATACTGACCCGAATAATGCCGGGCCCTGGGCCCGGCATTTTTTTATCCGCCTATTTTCGCTCTTCGCTATCCTTCCAATAGTTTTCCTCTATTTTCAGGCAACCTGACAAAATCTCACTGTTTTCTATACTGAACGGACAACCGGCGATTCTCAGACTGGTATTCGGGAACCGTGGCGCGCGCGCATCGACAAAAACATTGATGTTGAGGTTATCAAGGGAGAGCGGAGTCCATGAACCAGAGCACTGCCCAGAAAACCCGTGACAACGGGCAAGAATCCAAAAGCCATGTTCTGACCCTGCCACTGGAAAATACCCACGTGGACCGGTCACCGCACACTTACGAGCGCTGGCTGATCGCCAAGCTCATGCGGATGGCGGGATCACCGCCGCTGCGCTTCCGGCTCTGGAACGGCGATGTGATCGAACCGGAGGGCCAACACGCGCAGTTCACCCTGCATCTGACCGACCCCAAAGCCCTGTATGCGCTGGTAACCAATCCCAACCTGGCTTTCGGAGACCTCTACAGCGCCGGTCGCCTGGAGATGGAAGGCGACCTGCCGGACCTGATGGAAACCCTTTACCGGTCCGTTCACGAGGCGCGTCAGAAGTGGCCGAAATGGCTGGAGGCCCTGTGGCGCAACCACAACCCCCGATCCACCGGCATCCCGGAAGCCAAGGAAAACATTCACCATCACTATGATCTGGGCAACGAGTTCTATCAGCTCTGGCTGGACAGCGCCGAAATGCAGTACACCTGCGCCTACTACGAGACGCCGGATCTGAGCCTTGAACAGGCCCAGCTAGCCAAACTCGAGCACGTTTGCCGCAAACTCCGGTTAAAGCCAGGCATGACGGTGGTCGAGGCCGGCTGCGGCTGGGGTGGCCTGGCCCGCTACATGGCCCGCAATTACGGCGTGAAGGTCCATTCCTACAACATCTCGAGGGAACAGCTCGCGTTTGCCCGAGAAGAAGCTCGCAAGCAGGAGCTCGATCATCTGGTGGAGTATATCGAGGACGATTACCGGAACATCAGCGGGCAATACGACGCCTTCGTATCCATCGGCATGCTCGAACACGTGGGCAAGGAGAATTACGAGGCTCTGTCCGAGTTGATCAAACGCAGCCTCAAGCCTGACGGCATTGCCCTGCTGCATAGCATTGGCCGCAACCGCCCGATGCTGATGAACGCATGGATCGAGAAACGCATCTTCCCGGGTGCCTATCCGCCGAGCATCGGCGAATTCATGCAGATCTGTGAGCACGGCGATTTTTCAGTCCTGGACGTCGAGAACCTGCGCCTGCATTACGCCCAGACCCTGAGTCACTGGATGGAGCGCTTCAACCAGAACGAGGACAAGGTCACTGCCATGTACGACGGTCACTTCACCCGGGCCTGGCGCATGTATCTGGCCGGTTCCATCGCCGCCTTCCGGGCAGGTTCTCTGCAGCTGTTCCAGGTGGTCTTCAGCCATGGCGACAATAACCAACTTCCCCGGAACAGACGGGATCTTTACGACTTTCCTGCGGCACCCGAGGAGGCCTGATGGACTACTACGACCTGATCATCGTTGGGGCTGGCCCTGCTGGATCCACCCTGGCCAGCGCCCTCGAAAACAGCGGCAAAAAAGTGCTGATCATTGATAAACAGAACTTCCCCAGGGACAAAACCTGCGCAGGCTGGGTTACGCCTGCCGTGATGGAGACCCTGAACATTGACCCGGAGGAATACTCCCGCGGGCGAACCCTGCAACCCATCCGGCGGTTTCGCATCGGAATGATGGGCCAGCCGGCCGTGGAGAACGATCACGGCGACGTAGTCAGCTATGGTATTCGCCGGTGTGAATTTGACGACTACCTGCTCAGCCGCGTCAACGCTCCGAAACAGCTGGCCACGCCGGTCAAATCCATCGTTCGTAAAGACGGCAACTGGGTCGTCAATGACACCTGGGAAGCGCCTCTTATTGTCGGTGCCGGCGGTCACTTCTGCCCGGTTGCGCGATTGTTGGGGGATGGCCCCGGTGGCCATGAAACCGTTGTGGCGGCCAAAGAGGTTGAATTTGAAATGACACCGGACCAGGCTTCAGCCTGCCTGGCCCGGGGCGATACGCCCGAACTCTGGTTCTGTCGGGACCTGAAGGGCTATGCCTGGGTGTTCCGTAAGGGCAATTTCCTGAATATTGGCCTGGGCCGGGAAGACAACCACAAGCTGACAGGGCATCTGGAAGCGTTTGTCGAGGAAATGAAATCCACCGGCCGGATTCCACAAGACCTGCCCGGACGCTTCAAGGGCCACGCCTATCTGCTCTACGCCCATGCCGACAGACCCCTGGTGGACGACGGTGTGATGCTGATTGGCGACGCCGCTGGCCTTGCCTACACCCAGAGTGGCGAGGGTATACGGCCGGCGATCGAATCCGCCCTTCTGGCAGCCGATGTGATTGGCGAGGCCACCGACTACTCAGCCTCCTCCCTGCAGATTTACGGTGATGCCATTGCCGAACGCTTCGGCACTCGCGCCTCCGAGCCAGACCAGGGCTGGCAGGTTCCTGACTGGGTCAAGATGCCTCTGGCCAGCAGCCTGATGCGCTCCCACTGGTTTACCCGCAAGGTGGTTACAGAGAAGTGGTTCCTGCACCAGGAGGTGCCACCGTTGAAAGTTGCTGTCTGAGGCGAAAAGCAAAACCCGGGAGCACCTATCATGATGCTTCCGGGTTTCTTTCAGGGTCAGAACTCAGTTTGCAGTCAGTTCAATTACGTCGATGCTGTACAGCGTCGTGGTGCCGCTCACTTCGTTGCCAACCGCCAGCATTGGCTTACCGCTGGGGCTGTCATCCGCAGAAATGAACGCCAGGCCTTCCGGTCCAAGATCACCGGCCATACCCGCCTCCAGATCCGCCTGGGATACCGAAAAATCTCGATTATTCAGATATTGGACAAACTCCGGATTCTGGGGATTAGTAACGTTGTAGACCATGATGCCGCCAACTCGCTCCAATCCAATAAACGCGAAAGTCTGGCCATTGATTATGCCTACGGCCACCGCCTCCGGCTCAGGGCCCTTGTCGTCCGATCGATTGTCGAAGGAATTTTCGTCATTGTTGCCGTTGAAGTTGTCGGGGATCAGGCTAGCGGTGACTCGTTCGAATTCGCTGCCGCTGTCGAAAACACGCTGGCCGTCAGCGCTCCAGATACTGAATGAGCGTGCCCCATAGCTGTACAGGGTGTCGTATTCGCAGCTGTTTTCCACGTAGAACTTGACGTCGTCCACGTCCACATTGGTGTCACCGTTCAGGTCGCCGAGTTCAGCGGGCAGCTGTGATGGGTCGCAGCCGTTGCTGATGCCCATGGTGGAGGTGGTGTTGAGACGACCCAGGTTTTCGTCTTCCAACAGATTGGTTATGGCCGCCAGCTCACCGGCTGGGTTCAAGGTCAGGTCGCCCATGCGGAATTCTTCGGTCCAGCCATCGTAATCCCGCGAATCACCCTCGTTGGCGGTGATGTAGTAGGTTTTACCGTTGTAGCCGTAGCTTGCGATGGCGTCGGGCATGTACATGCCTTTCACTGGCCAGTTGCGAATGTTGATACCGCTGTCACGGTTGCTGGCGTCCAGTTCGTTGCCGATGATGCTGTGGTCCTTGAAGCCAAGCGGCACGATGGCCGTGATTTCACCGGCAGCGATGTCCAGTTCGGCAACGGCGTTATTTTCCTGCAGGGCCACCCAGGCTTTGGTGTTGTCGATGGATACGGCTATGTATTCCGGCTCCATGTCCTGGGCCAGTGTGGCGCCTGGGCCGAAGACCCGCAGGCCCGCGGTTACCAGGTCGGCCTGGTCAGCATTGAAACCGGTGAAATCGGCGGTGGTCACGGTGGCAGACGCTACGCCGTTGGACAGATCAATAATGCTGACTGAGCCTTCAGGATCGACGCTATAGTCGTCACTCGGCTCGCCTTCGTTGGCAACCAGCACTTTCATGCCATCACGCGTGAAGGTCACCATGTCGGGCAGCGCGCCAACCACAACTTCACCAACTTTGTTGAGGTCCGTGCTGTTGTAGAACACAACCTTGCCATTTGCCTGCTTGTTCTCGGCTTCAATGGCCACTGCCACAAGATCACCATAAACCGCGACGCTATTTGCAGCAGCACCCTCAGCTGTGGCGTCAATCGTGCTCAGTTTCACAGGCATCGCTGGATCATTGATATCGAGCACATCGATCGTACTGGCGAGGGCATTCACTACGAATAGTCGCTGATTCGAGGGGTCGTGGGCGACAATCTCGGCAGCACTCTCGTCAAAAACCTCTCCTTCCGCCTGATAGGAGCCCACCACATTCAGCTCAATGAGCGTCTGACTGGTGCCAGGTGCACCGTCTGTGCCGTCGTCGCCGTCACAGCCGGCAAGGCCGAGAACTGTTGCCAGTATGGCGGTACCAAGGAGGGATTTACGCAGTTCCATATTCGCCTCGTCTTTTAAAGTGTGTTGGTTCACGACACACGTTATTGAGGCAAGGTGACATAACTGCGTCAGACAGAAGACAATCTGATGACAAACGCATTGCAGCGACAAAAAAATGGCGACCCCGCAGGGTCGCCGTTCATTCAGCGCACTCGGCTCAGTGACCGAGGTAGCTGCGATACATCCACACCGTCTTCTCTTGCTGGGAGATATAGTCGCTCATCAGGGCAACGGTACCCTCGTCGTCCGCTTCACCGGCCAGACTGAGCAGTGTCCGCTGTTTGCCGATCAGCTTGGCAAAACTTTCGACAATGTTGTCCATCGCTTCCTTGCCGTCGGAAACATCTTTTCGCTCCGGCACTTCCGAACGCTCTATGTAGGTACTGTAGGCATGAGCCGGGCGATGGCCCAGCGTCAGAACCCGCTCTGCAATCTCGTCGATCTTGAGTAGCAGATCGTCGTAGAGCTCCTCGAACTTTACATGCAGCTCAAAGAAGTTGTCGCCTTTGATGTTCCAGTGGTAGCCGCGAACATTCATATAAAAGATCTGATAGTTGGACAGCAGATCATTCAGGGAATCAGCAAGCTTTGCCGTTTTCTCGGTATCAAGACCAATGAAATTCTTACCCATAACGCTTCTCCTTCGCGGTTATATAACAGGTTTATATATGAATATACGCCTGATCGGCGGACGTCAGGAAGTTTAGTTTGCTAATCTCGATGATAGGATTGATGAATGACACTATAGAAGAAGAAATAAAGATAGCCCTAACCTATCAATCATCTAAGTACATTTCATTTAACAATCATTCTCACCCGGCGTCTAATGATCGCATTAAAGAACGACACCGGAGACAATCATGAGCGCGTTAAAACTATTCGTACACAACCATGGCACGAATGGCGACCAGTCGCTGATAAAGACGGTAACGTTCGCCCTCACCCATTTTACCGTCGCTTTTACCGTGGCTTACCTGCTCACTGGTGACCTGCTCATCGGAAGCCTCATAGCCATGGTGGAACCGGCCATCAACACGGTTGCCTATTTCTTCCACGAAAAGATCTGGGCGCGGCGCCAGCGAAATGCAAGGGTTCCAGAGGGAACACTGAGCGAGGCGAGGCCTCATATCTGTTGATTCCTTTTAAGGGCCGGCTCAGACACCCGGCCCGCAATCGGTGCAACCCTCCTCTGGCGCCGGTCCGATGCTGAGGTTGCGGTTCAGGTCCTTGAGCGCGGTCCTCAGGCCTTCTTCGATAACCGGATGATAAAACGGCATTTCCAGCATCTCGGTGACGGTCAGCCTTCGCTGGGCAGACCATGCGAGCAGGTGGGCAATATGCTCCGCGGCCGGACCAAACATCTCTGCGCCCATGAACAGGCCGCTTCCATGCTCTCCATAAACTCTGAGTAGGCCCCGGTTCTTGCCGATAACCCGACTGCGGCCCTGATCCTCGAAGGACACCTCTCCAACGGCGAAACAGCCGCGGCAGCGCTCATCAACCTGGTGAATCGTCAGCCCCACCGTCGCAATCTGCGGATCGGTGAAGACCACGGCCAACGGCGTGCGGCGAAGCCCGGTTCGCACATCCGGGTATGACCCGGCGTTATCGCCCGCGATCCGGCCCTCGTCGGCTGCCTCATGCAACAGCGGCAGACTGTTATTGGCATCGCCTGCGATAAATATGTGGCTCTGGCCACAGCGCAGGGTATGGGGATCAAACAGGGGCCCTCCCTTTTTATCCAGCTCAATACCGGCGTTCTGGATATCCAGCCCGTCGACGTTAGGACGACGCCCGGTAGCCGCCAGCAGGTAATCGAAGGTTTCCGTCGTTGCACCGGCGTTGCCACTCTCAAAGGTAATGGCAACGCCCTCTTCAACACGTTCAACCTTCTTTACATCCGAATCCGGATCCAGAGGAAATTCTTCATTAAACGTTTTCAGCGCGTAATTCCGGATGGTTTCATCCTGGATAGGACCAACCGAACCGCCAACCCCGAACATACGGACACGCACACCCAGCCTGCTCAGGGCCTGGCCCAACTCCAGACCAATCACCCCCGGGCCAAAGACTGCCACCGAATCGGGAAGATCCTGCCATTCGAAGATATCGTCGTTTACAACCAGCCGATCCTTGGCATCTTTCAGGAACCCGGGAACATTGGGTCGGGAGCCAGTGGCGATGATGATACGCCCCGCCTCAACCTCGACATTGCCGTCGACGACCAGACGATTCGGGCTGGCAAACCGGGCGTGGCCTTCCATTCGATGCGCATCCGGAAACTTCTCGACCGAATCAATCACCGAAGCAACAAAGCGGTCCCGTTCGCTTCGCACCCTTTCCATCACCCGCTTTCCGTCGATCCTGATATCCCCGGCAGACACGCCGAAAAGCTCACCAAGCTGCATCTGATGAGCGTTATCAGCGGCCGCGATCAACAACTTGCTCGGCATACACCCGACTCTGGCGCAGGTGGTTCCATAATGGCCGCCTTCGATCAGCACAACCTTGTCGGTTAGTTTGCGCACGCGCTGGTAAGCCACCATACCGGCGGTTCCAGCTCCGATAATGGCAACGTCTACGGTTCGCTTTTCCATACAAGGGTCTCCTGACAGGCATTCCCGGAATCGGGAACAGGGAAGATTGGGACGGCTGTGCCCCCAGTATAGAAGCCGTGACAAGTTTCACCCACACGATGAAAAACGCACCGATTCCGCCTATGCTGTCAGACTTTTCAGGCAACGGACGTCTCAACGGAGGAATTGCGAAGATGCAGAGTTACTGGCCGGAATTTCTGACGGTAGCCTTTGTCCACCTGCTGGCAGTGGCCAGTCCCGGGCCGGACTTTGCCGTGATGCTCAGACAGGCTCTGTGCCAGACCCGGCGAAACGCGCTGCTAAGCGCCATTGGTATCGGCGGGGGCATTCTGGTGCATGTGTGTTATTCACTGCTGGGCATTGGCCTGCTGATCCAGCAATCGATCGTGCTCTTCAATGTTCTCAAGGTGCTGGGGGCACTTTACCTTGCCTGGATTGCCGTCCAGTGCCTGCGGGCAAGGGCCGGCGGCATTCATGTGGAACAGGATCTGACGGGTGGACAGTCCGGTATCGCAGCCCTGCGATTGGGCTTTCTGACCAACGCGTTGAACCCCAAGGCAACGCTGTTCTTTGTGTCCCTTTTCTCTGTTGTGATCAGCCCAGGCACACCCATTGTGCTCCAGGCCGGCTATGGCATTTACATGGCCCTGGCCACGGCACTCTGGTTCGCCATGGTTGCCATTTTCTTTACCCTGCCCCGCGTCCGCCGCGGGTTTAACCGGTTCGGGCACTGGCTCGACCGGCTGATGGGCGGCGTTCTCCTGTTGCTGGCCGGACAGCTACTGCTGTCTACAGTGAGCGGATCAGAGCCTCCGTCTGCGCCCATCCAAGACACGGATCGGTGATCGAACAGCCGTAGCGCAGATCTTCGCCGTCGTCCTGACGCCCCGGCTCCAGGAAGCTTTCCAGCATCAGACCCCGGATATGGTGGTTACCGGCGCGGCGCTGCGCCATCACGTCCTGGGCAATATCCAGCTGTCGTTCTGACTGCTTGCAGGCGTTGTCGTGACTGCAGTCCACCATGACGGCTGTGGACAATCCCGCCTCTGCCAGGGCGCCCACGGCCTGCTCAATGCTGGCCGCATCGTAATTGGTGATACCGCGGCCACCGCGCAACACCAGATGGGTGTCGGGGTTGCCCCGGGTGGTAATCATCACCGGCGCGCCTGTTGCCGAAACCCCAAGATGATGATGGGGATGGGACGCCGACTTCATGGCATTGGTAGCGACAGCGATACCACCATCGGTGCCATTCTTGAAGCCGGTCGGCATGGGTAGCCCACTGACTATCTCCCGATGCACCTGCGACTCGGTGGTTCGGGCACCAATAGCCGTCCAGCTCACCAGATCCCCGAGGTAATCCATGGCGAACGGGCTCAGGGCTTCGGTGGCCAGTGGCAGCCCCATGGCAGCCAGATTCAGGAGCAGGCGGCGGGAGCGACGCAGACCCTCATGCAGATCGCCTGCACCCGTGCGCTCGGGGTCGTACAACAGCCCTTTCCAACCCACCGTGGTCCGAGGCTTTTCCAGGTAGGCCCGCATAACGATAAGGAAGCGATCACTGACTTCATCCGCCAGGGCTTTCAGCTTTTCCCCGTATTCGAGTGCGGCCACCTCATCGTGGATGGAGCAGGGCCCCATGACGATCAGCGTTCTCGTGTCGCTGCCCTGCAGAATCCGCCGGATTGCCTGCCGGTGTTCATCGACCTGCCGGACAATGTCGTCGCTGGCCGGCATCTGAAGTTTGAGCTCCGCCGGCGTTGGCAGAACCACTTCTTCCCGGTGGGTGGCCGGTGATCCGACTACCTGGTGTGTCAGTTCAGTGTTCAAGGACATATTCATGTCAGTGCTTCCGTTTCCCTGCGTCAGAATCAAAAAAGCCCCGGCTGGTGGGCTACCAGTCGGGGCTTTTCGAGTCCGGTGGCAGCCTGGGTTTTCTGCCGGGCTGCCTTCCTCGTTATTCGTTCGATGAAGATCCTATGGGCGGCCCCGGCTCTGGCTAAAATAAAAGCCATAACCAAACCACCAGAAAAACACAGCAGCGACTGCAGCCGCCGGCTTGGCGCCGAAAGCTTGCAAAACATTCAATTGACAGGTCGCGTGTGTCGTCTTCATGCTTTTCAATATATACCCACGGTTTTCACCTTGGCAACCCGCATGCCGGAGTTTTTTCACCACCGACATCAGGGTTGGGAGCAATCAATGGTCTATTTTGTCCGACGATATCCTCTGCAGCTGGCCCTGGCGTTCTTGCTTGGGCTGATCTCCAGCCAGGTTCTGGCCCAGGCCGAGTCCCGCACCTACCAGCTCAACAACAGGCCGGGCGACGATGTGGCGGTGCAGATCCGCGAGCTCTATCAGGGCTCGCCCGTAACCGTGACTGCAAGGGGGCAACAACTGGTGGTGCGCGGCGAACCGCCCTTGCTGGAGGAAATCGGACGGCTTGTCGAAACGCTGGATGTAGCGCCAGTCCAGGTTCGGATCACCGTTCGCTCCAGAACCGACAGCGGCGGCAAGCGCTCAGGTGCCGGCATCTCCGCGTCCAACGGGCAGGCAGGAATATCCGCAGAGCGTCGCGTTACCAGTACCGGCAGCGCTCAGGAACGATCAGTGATCATGCAGGATGGCCAGTCGGCACACATCACCTCGGGCCAGGTCCGGACAATCCCCGTCGCTGTTCGTGGTGGCCGAAATCCTGCTGCCTTTCTACAGCAGGTCGAAACGCGCAGTGGCTTTCTGGTCAGCCCCCAGGTTATTTCTGATCAGGCGGTCGAACTGAGCATTGTTTCCTTCGAGGAAGAACCGGCAAACCTGAACGGCTACGAAACGGAGGCTGTAGTCACCATCCGGCGTGTGGAGCCGGGACAGTGGGTAACACTGGGAAGCACCGCAACCCGATCAACCCAGGAGCGCAGTGGCATTACCTATCAGGTGAACAGCAGTCGGTCCGAGAACCGGAGTTTTGAAGTGCGGGTCGACGTTTTGCCCTGATATCAGGCGTGGCGCTTGCCCAGCAGGACCTGCTTGGCTTCGTTCAGTTTGGCCGCCAGGTAGTCGTTCCCGCCGCGATCCGGGTGCAGTTTCTGCATGAGCCGGCGGTGGGCCATCACGATGTCCTCCTCGGCACAACCGGCTTTCACGCCGAGGATATCGCAGGCTTCGCGCTCTGACATCTGGCCGACCAGATCAGCGCCCGGACCAGCGTGATCGTTCCCCTGCGCATGCCCGTCTTCCCGCTGTTTCGACCCCATGAACCGGTTGATTTCAGGGGCAAACTTCAACAAGGCGGGGAGTTTGCGCAACAGCGGAATAACGGCCGCCACCGCCGCTGTAAGCACATGGATCCGGCCCGTTAGCACCATAAACACCAGCAGTGCGCCGCCCACGACCAGGATAACTTTCCAGGTGGCCGCCTTCTTCTTTTCGGCGGACAACGCACCCCATTGTTTCAGAATCACAAACACGGCGGCTGCCAACGCGATTCCCAGAATCCACTGCATTGTTGATCCTCACCCTGAATACCGTCGTAATTCTGTCACTGTCGCCTGTTACATTACCAGTGCCCTGCGCGGAAAACCCCCCGCCAAGAAAACGACCATGATATCTGTCAAATCTGACCAATCCGAAGTCTAGATAGAAATACTTACAACCCGGTGACATTAGCGACCCTGTTTTGTAGGATGCTATGCTTCCCAAAATCTGACACAGATCCTCAGGACCCGAATCATGCGCACTGCTTCCCGCTTTCTGATCGTCATTATATTTCTCGGCGTAGTGCTCGGAGGCATCTTCGGCTACAAATTCTACCAGTTTGGCCAGATGCAAGAGCAGATGTCCCAGCCCCAACCGCCGGCGCAGATTTCCGCCGTTGAGGCTCAGAACGAAGCCTGGACACCGGCCATCAAGGCCGTGGGCAGTGTTGAAGCCATTAACGGCATCCGGGTTGCCAATGAGGTACCCGGTGTGATTGAGGCCATCAATTTCGAATCCGGCGACGTGGTCAAACAGGGCGATGTATTGATCCGCATTGACGCCGCCATTGATGAGGCTGCCCTTCGCACTCGCCGTGCCGAGGCGCAACTGGCCGAGCAGGAATTCAAACGGGTATCCGACCTGTTACCCAAGCGCGCAGTGTCGCAGTCCCAATACGATGAAGCCAAGGCCAATTTCGACGCCGCCCGCGCGCGGGTCAATGAAGCCGAGGCCCAGTTGAGCAAGAAAATTATCCGCGCGCCCTTCGATGGCACGCTCGGTATCCGGATGGTCGACCAGGGCGAATACATTGCCACCGGCACCCCAATTGTCGAGATCAACATGCTGGATCCGATTTATGTCGACTATACCCTGTCCGAGAAAAACCTGCCGAACGTAGCAACAGGCTATCCGGTGGTCGCCACCGTCGCAGCTGTTCCGGAGCAGGATTTCGAGGGTTCCGTCAGCGCAATCAACACCTCGGTTAACCCGGAGACCCGGACTGTCCGGGTTCGCGCCACGCTGTCTAACCCGGACAACCTCTTACGCCCTGGCATGTTTGCCACCGTATTGACGCAGCAACCGGAAGACAACGAGGTAGTCACGGTGCCGCGCACCGCCATCTCCTACAACACTTACGGCGACTTTGTGTTTGTCGTTGAAGAGAATGACGACGGGAATCTGGTGGTTAATCGTCGCACGGTAACCACCGGCGAAACCCGCAACACCCGCGTAGCCGTTCTGTCCGGGCTGGAAGCCGGTGAAACCGTTGTAGAGAAGGGGTTGCTGCGCCTGCGCGCAGGTCAGAAAGTTGCCATTCAGGACGAAGAGCAGAAGCAGGGGGCGTCTGAGTAATGCGCTTCACCGACATTTTTATCCACCGTCCCGTACTGGCGACGGTGGTCAGCCTGCTGATTCTGCTTCTGGGCGCCCGCGCGGCCATGGAAATGGAAATCCGGCAGTACCCTGAGCTTGAAAGCACCACGGTGACCGTGACAACGGCCTACCCCGGTGCCAGCTCCGACCTGATCAAAGGCTTTATTACCACGCCGCTGCAGCAGGCCATTGCCGAGGCGAGTGGCATTGACTATCTCACATCCACAAGCTCGCAGGGCACTTCCACCATTGAAGCCAAAATGGTGCTGAACTATGACGCCAACGCAGCCCTTGCTGAAATCCAGGCGAAGGTGGCGAGCCAGCGCAACGTTCTGCCGGCGGAGGCCCAGGACCCGGTCATCACCTCCACCACCGGTGACTCAACCGCCCTGATGTATATCGCCTTCTACAGTAACGAGCTGGCGGTGCCCGAGATCACCGACTACCTGACCCGCGTTGTCCAGCCCCGACTGCAGGCGCTTTCCGGTGTCGGCAAGGCCGAACTGCTGGGGCGTAAATTTGCCCTTCGGGTTTGGCTGGATCCGGAGCGCCTGGCGGCCGTCGACATGACACCGCAGGAGGTAGTCGCAAAGCTCCGCGCCAACAACTACCAGGCTGCCGTAGGTAACACCAAGGGCACCTACACCGAAATCAGCATGACCAGCGACACCGACGTCGCTGATCCGGATGCGTTCCGCAACCTTGTCGTCAAACAGTCCGAAGGCACCCAGATCCGACTGCAGGACATCGCCCGAGTCGAACTGGGCTCGGAGACCTACGATCAACTGGCTCTTTACAAGGGACAGCCTGCCACTTACGTGGCGATTGAACTGGCCCCCGGAGCCAACCCGCTGACCGTCGCCGGCCTGGTGAAGGGCGAGCTGCCGGACATCGAAAGCCAACTACCTTCGGGCCTGGATGTTCGCCTGGCTTACGACGCCTCAGACTTTATCGAAGACTCCATCAACGAGGTTATCCAGACACTGCTGGAAGCCATGATCATCGTTCTCGTGGTGGTGTTCCTCTGCCTTGGCTCGGTTCGGGCTTCGATTGTTCCGTCGGTTGCGGTGCCTCTGTCACTGATTGGCGGCGCCTTCATCATGCTGATGTTCGGTTTCTCGCTGAACCTGCTTACCCTGCTGTCGATGGTTCTCGCCATCGGTCTCGTTGTGGATGACGCCATTATCATGGTAGAGAACGTTCACCGGCACATTGAGCAGGGAGAATCCCGTTTTGACGCCGCAATCAATGGTGCGCGGGAAATGGCGGTTCCCATCATTGCCATGACCACTACCCTGGTGGCGGTGTACGCCCCGATCGGCTTCATGGGCGGGCTTGTTGGCTCCCTGTTTACGGAGTTCGCCTTCACGCTGGCCGGTACCGTGGTTATTTCCGGCATTGTTGCCCTGACGCTTTCTCCGATGCTGTCGGGCAAGGTTCTCAAACCCCACGGCAACCCGGGTAAATTCGAAAACCTGGTAGAGAAAACGTTCAACGGCCTCGCCGCCTCCTACAAGTCGGCCCTGAGTTCACTGATGCAAACCAAGTCGGTCGTGGTTTTCTTCGCCGTCGTGGTCCTGGGCTCAATCTATTTCATGGTCTCCATGAGCCAGAACGAGCTGGCTCCCACCGAGGACCAGGGCATTCTGTTCTATCAGGGCCTTGGCCCACAGACGTCGACACTGGATTACCTGCTGGAGCACGGCGATGAAATCCAGGAGCGTATGTCGACGGTTCCGGGCTACAACGAAGACTTCATGATCATCGGGATCACCGGCCCGAATGCCGTATTCGGTGGTTTCAAGATGGCGCCCTGGAGCGAGCGGGAAATCAGCCAGTTTGAGGCCCAGCCCAAACTTGATGCCGAGCTCAAAAACGTCACCGGGCTGCAAACCGCAGTCTTCCCGCGCCCCTCACTGCCGGGCTCCGGCGGCGGTTTGCCGTTCCAGTTCGTAATCACCACCGGCAACAACTATGAACAGCTGGACCAGGTGGCTGACGAACTGCTCGGCAAAGCCATGGGCAGCGGTAACTTCATGTTCCTGCAGAAGTCCATCAACTTTGATCGTCCGATCACGCGTATCAACGTTGATCGGGACCGGGTGGCGGACCTTGGCCTGTCCATGCAGGACGTCGGCCAGAGCCTGTCGAGCATGCTCGGAGGCGGCTACATCAACCGGTTCAGCATGGAGGGCCGTTCCTACCAGGTCATTCCGCAGGTAGATCAGCAGTTCCGGCTGGACGCCCAGGCGCTCAATGAGTACTACATTCGGGCAGACAACGGCGAACTGGTGCCGCTGGGCAGCGTCGTCAGCTTCACCCAGGACGTTGAACCGTCCAACCGGACCCAGTTCAACCAGCAGAACTCGCTGACCCTTCAGGGTGTGGTTATGCCCGGGGTGGCCGCTGGCACCGCCATGGATTTCATGGAGCAGACCGCCGCCGATGTGTTCCCGCAGGGTTACACCTACGACTACACCGGCCAGACACGACAGTTGGCCACCCAGGGCAGCGCATTGATGGTGACCTTCTTCCTGTCGCTGCTGGTCATCTACCTGGTTCTGGCAGCCCAGTTCGAAAGCTGGCGGGACCCGTTCATCATCCTGGTTTCGGTGCCCATGTCGGTAGCCGGGGCAATGGCGTTCATCGTGCTCGGGTTTGCCACCATGAACATCTATACCCAGGTGGGTCTGATCACGCTGATCGGGGTGGTGTCCAAGAACGGTATCCTGATTGTCGAGTTCGCCAACCAGTTGCAGAAGGAGCGTGGGCTTAACAAAGTGGATGCGGTCATCGAGGCTGCCGCCATTCGTCTGCGGCCAATCATCATGACATCACTGGCGCTGATCTTTGCCATGGTGCCTCTGCTGATTGCCATCGGCCCGGGTGCAGAAAGCCGCTTTGCCATCGGCCTGACCATCAGCGCAGGTCTTGGTATCGGCACCCTGTTCACTATCTTTGTCTTACCGGCGTTCTATATCCTGCTGGGCCGTGATCATCACGGCTCAGCCTCCGAGGAATACGGTAACGGCTCCGGACCTGAGGAAAAGTCAGCTCCGGCCCACTGATAGGAAGCAAGGTATCAGGCCCGGCCACGGCAACGTGCGCCGGGCCTTTTTTTGCGTGAGACAATCACGTCTCTACAAGTTCCTCCGCGGACGCAACGCTGCGTCGCAGCAGGTTACGGCGCCATTGGACGGTTTCGCTGGGCAGCTCCCCAAAATGCTCACGGTACATGGCGGCAAATCGGCCAAGGTGGGAAAACCCCTCATCCGCGGCGTACCAGGAGATGTGTGGCACCTCACACTGACAGTCAACCAACCGCTCCCGAACCCGGGTCAAACGAGCCCTCTGATAGAACCGATAAGGCGTAATACCCGTTTCCCGCTTCATCAGGTAGTAGAGATTCCGCTCGCTGACCCCGGCGTAACTTGCCAGTTCCTTGAGGTCGAACTCCCAGGCAGGATCCTGCATGATTTTTTCGACCACTCGCTGCAAACGGCGGTCAAGGTTGCGTTCCGAACACACAGCTGCCTTCCGGGGTGTCCAGGGCGTCGCCAACGTATCGAAAAAGCGGTTCGTCAACTGCCTGGCCTGTTCATCTCCCCGAACAAATGGCAAACGTTCCAGGTAACAGTCAATTATTGCTTCAAGAACGGTAAGACATTGATCAGATGATTGCGCGATCCAGTCACCCAGAGCACCAACATCTGGCCTCAGGATCATAACCTTTGTTCCAGGTGCCAGACGAAGTTCGAACCTGTCTTGTGGAACAAGTACAAGCAGTCGGTCCAGAGGCCGCCAGAGGCCTCCCCGAATGGCGATTTCCGGCACCCCTTCCCGGGGTAACAACAGGACAGATTCGGTTGAACGAAAACCCGACACGTCTATCCCTTTGCTGGCTTTGAGCGAAATAACCCGACCGCGCGCACTATCAAGAGCAGAGAGAGAACCAATACTGCCGCCGCCCGAATGCGGGCGGCATTTTATATCGTCGCAGCCAGACAGCACGCGGAGAGCGGTGATCCACTCCTCAAATGAGGCGTTATTCAGCCTCAAATACGCGTCCAGATCCGGTTTTGGAGATGTCTTTCTCATTTGAGCCCTGAAACAAAATATTGGGCTACTTCTATAGGAGGCAACACTTTCCCACTAGCCATATCTTGCAAAACCCTATGAATTTTAGGGTTATTTGCTCTTCTCTTGACTGTGGTCAATCAGATTGGCGCTCCATACTCTCCAGGGAGCCGGCCGCGCCATCAAATATCCCTGTCCTCTCTGGCATTTCAATTCTCTCAGTTTTGCGTGCTGCTCGGCGTTCTCGATTCCCTCAGCGACCACCTCCAGTTCAAGGGCATCTGCAATTGCCAAAATCGCGGAGACGATGCGTGAATCTCGCGATTCCCCACCCAGTCTTTGAGTAAACTGACGATCAATTTTCAGCACCTGAACTGGCAACGTGTGAAGGTAGGCAAGCGAAGAGTAACCTGTGCCAAAATCATCAATGGCGACGACAACCCCCTGCTCACAGAATTCCGCCAGTCTGTCGAGACATTGACGTGAAAGATTCATCAAATGGGTTTCGGTAATCTCGATTTCAGGGCGCCACCCCACTGCTCGAATTCTCTCGAACAGTGGATTCAAGAGGACTTCAAGACGGGAATCCGTGATCTGCCGGGCCGAAATATTGAGAGCAAGCCGCAGACCACGGAGAAATGAGGCGGGGAATTCGGAGAGATCCGATTCGATGCAACGGACCAAATGCTCCGTTAGCTCGTGGATATGGCTTCGCTGTTCCGCGATCGGGACAAAATCGGCAGGTGACACGGCACCGAATTCGGGGTGGGTCCAGCGCAGAAGTGCCTCCAGCCCGGCCATCTTGCCGGTATCGAGGTGGTACTGTGGCTGGTAAACAACCGTGAACTCCTCCGGAGCCGTTTTCAGTGAAACAATTAACGCCTCGGATAGCAGCTCGGCCTGCCGACCCTGTTCGGTGTCGACCGCATCGTAAATCCGGAAACAGGCCCGCCCCGCAAGCTTTGCTGCGTACATGGCCCGATCCGCGTTCTGCAGAAGCTCGGATGCCTGACTGCCATGGTCCGGATAGACGGCGGCGCCAACAGATGACGACAAAAAATACTCGCGATGATCGACAATCACTGGCGCCCTGAAGCTCTGAACCATCCGCTGACACACGCTCTCAAGGTCATCATCATTCCGCAGCTCGATAATAGCGGCGAATTCGTCACCCGACAGGCGGGCCACGACATCCCCGCGGCGAAGCACACTCTGGATACATAGAGCTGCCTGCTGCAAAACCCGGTCACCACAATCATGTCCATGCAAATCATTTACGGACTTGAAGAAATCCAGGTCGATATAGAGCACCGCAAACGCCTGACCGTCCTTTACCCTCTGTGAGACACGCGCCTTGAGGAACTCCTGAAACAGCGCGCGATTGGGCAGCTCGGTCAACGGGTCGTAATAGGCCAGCGAGGCGAGGCGCTCATCGTCAGCCGTCATGTCACCGACATCCATGAAAACGCCGGCGTAAAACCGATGGTTTTCGTGCTCAACCGGATAGATCATCAACCACTGTGGATAGGTCTCGCCGTTCTTGCGCCGATTCCAGACCAGTCCCTCCCAGCGACCCTTATGACCAATGGCCCTCCACATGGATTGATAGAACTCGCGGGAGTGAAGTCCCGAGCTGAGCACAGAAGGGGGTTGGCCAAGCACCTCGTCCGACCGGTAGCCGGTGACTGAACGGAATTTCTCGTTCACGTAAAGAATTCTTGGCTCCCTGGTTGCCAGCATGATGGCTTTTGGGTGGTTGTCGACGAGAGCCCTGAAATCTTGTTGTTGTAATGCCTGCATGCACTGCTCACTCCTTTTTAGCAGCCCCTGAATCATGTCCGATCAGTTCCACCCACCAGCATAAGCAGTATCTGTCGCCAACCTAGCCACATATTGCAAAAGACGAGAAACCACCAGGGGAAACAGCAAATAGATGAACATATTTTCATTTATTGCAATAACCGGATATTCAGGACAAAAGAACGGGTTGATAGTAGGCCAACAACGAGAAAAACACTGACCCGTGCAAGGAAACGCCATGCGAGTCAACGAACCGGTCACTCAGAAAGAAAAGGTTTACCCGGACCACTACCACCTGATCACCACCACCGACCTTCGCGGCAAGATCACCGCCGCAAACGAAGAGTTTGCCGAAGTCGCTGGCTATACAATTGACGAACTGGTCGGCCAGCCCCACAACCTGATACGGCATCCGGACATGCCGCCGGGGGCATTCGAAAATCTCTGGCAAACCATTAAATCCGGCGAATCCTGGCGGGGTATGGTGAAGAACCGCTGCAAGAACGGCGATCATTACTGGGTGGACGCTTTTGTTACGCCAATTCGCAAAGACGGCGAGATTGTTGAGTTCCAGTCTGTTCGCACACGCCCCCGACCAGATCAGGTTGCCCGGGCGGAGAAACTTTATTCGGCCTGGAAACAAGGCAAAGTCCCCCGCAGATACCTTGCAGTCAGTCCGCCCCTGGCATTGAAACTGGGCTGCCTGTATGGACTGCTGGCGGTTGCCCTGCTCTGGTTCGGCCTTTCAGAGTTCGGCCTTTCAGAGCTCGCCCTGTCCCATCTAGTGACATTGCAAGGGCTGCTGCTGGCAGTATTCGCGGTACTGGTCTGGCTTACCCTTCCTGTGATGCGCAGCGCCAGATCGGCCTGTACCGAGACCCACCCGGCCATGCCCTGGATCTATACCGGGCGCAGGGATGAAGGTGCCTGGATCGAATTTGATCGCCAGAAACGGGATGCCGTTCTTCGGGCCGTTTCCGCCCGCATGCACGCCAATGTGGGCAAGCTCCACGGCCGGAAACAGCGGACCGTCGAGTGGGTCGCAAACTCTGTGGCCAGCATCCGCAGCCAGCAGGGCGATATCCAGGACATAACCCGTGCTTTTGAGGAGCTGGCGGAAAGCGTGCGGCGGGTCAGCGAACTGACCGCACGGACCCACGACGCAACGGACGACGCGCGCCAGTCAGCCAACCAGTGTCGCGGGCAGATGACATCCATGAATCAGTCGCTGTCCGAGCTTGGCGGGCAGCTCTCTGTGGCCAATGACCGCATGCAGGCGCTGTCCGAAAAAAGCGATGCCATTGGCATGGTTCTGGATGTGATCTCCGACATCGCCGAGCAGACCAATTTGCTGGCTCTCAATGCCGCCATCGAAGCGGCGCGAGCCGGCGAATCAGGTCGCGGCTTCGCCGTGGTTGCCGATGAGGTTCGGGGACTGGCCCAGCGAACCCACGAATCCACCCGCAAGATCGATGAGATGATTGCTGCCCTGCAAAGCGAAACCCGTGAGGTGGTCGAGGTGATCAACAACGGCACCCACTGCTGTCAGCAAACGGCAGGCATCGCCAATGAGGCCAGCGAGACGCTGGAAGCGACCCTCAGAGATGTGGATCTCATTACTTCCTGCACCCATGAGGTAGCCGGCGCTACCGAACAACAGGCGGCCTTGAGCGTTCAGGTGGAACGTCAGGCAGCACGACTCCTGGAACTCGGTAACCGCTCTGTCGAGAGCAGCGAAAACGCCCGGGAAGAGTCGGAACACCTCGGCAATAACGTGGATCAGGCCCAGTTGCTGACCAGCCATTTCCTGCAGATGCTGTGTGACCGACTGTTGCCGGCGCCGGAATCCGGGAAGCGTCAGCGATTCCCCGAGCCGACGCAATAGGGTAGGCTGGCGATCATCCCTTTGAGCAACCGTGGAAGATCGCTGAGACCGTGACTCTTGGAACCCTGTTCTGGCTATTCGTGGCCGGATTCGCTGTCTGGTACTGGTGGCGCGCCAAAGCCATCAAGGATTTCGTGCTCCAGGCAGCGCGTCGCTATTGCAAAAGCATGGACGTGATGCTGCTGGATGATGCGGTATTCCTCCGTGGTCTATGGTTCAAACGCGACGATCAGGGGCGGATCCGAGTCTGGCGCCGCTTCCTGTTCGATTTCACATCCACCGGTGAGGAGCGCTACACCGGCCGTATCATCATGCTGGGCCAGCGCATCCAGCATATGGAGCTGGAACCCCACCGGTTTTCCTGAATACGCAGCCTTCCTGTCCTCACCCATTTGGGCGATTCCTGATCGCTCCTGACATACCAATAATCGACAACGCATCGACGACCGTCGGCTGCCTGATGCAGCCGTCAACAAAAACAACAGGAGTCACACATGCGTATTCGATTTACCACAGCAGTTGTGCTGGGGCTGGCCTTGCTGTCCGCCTCATTTTCAAGCCACGCCGGCTACACCCAGACCCGCCACCCGATTGTCCTGGTTCACGGCGTCACCGGGTTCAACACCATCGGCGGCCTGGTGAACTACTTCCATACCATTCCCTGGAATCTTGAGCGCAGTGGCGCACAGGTCTATTCCGCCAGCGTGTCCTTCGTCAACAGCAGTGAGCAGCGGGGCCAGCAACTGGCGAACTACGTCAACAGCCTCGGCCATTCCAAAGTCAACCTGATGGCCCACAGCCAGGGCGCGCCTACCTCCCGGGTGACGGCAGCCCTGATTCCTCACCGTATTGCCTCAATCACCTCCATCGACGGCGTTAACAAGGGCTCCAAAGTGGCCGATGTGGTCCGGGGAATCCTTCCGCCGGGTAGCTATGTCGAAGGCGGCGCCAACGCCATCGCCAACGCCCTGGGCGATCTGATCAATGCCTTGTCCGGAGCAGACAACCCTCAGAACGGGCTGGCGGCGCTGGAGACCCTCACCACACCTGGCACAACCAGCCTGAACGATGCCCTTGGCTGGAAAGGCGTGAACCGGAATAGCTGCGCCGGAACCAGCGAGGATGTCTGGATAGACGGCAATCGCATCAAGTTCTTTTCCTGGACCGGCCGGGGCGTGTGGACCAATGCGTTCGACATTACCGACCCGTTCCTGGGTATCACTTCACTGGCCTTTGGCAGCGAGCCCAACGACGGGCTGGTAGGCGTCTGCTCAACCATGATGGGCCGGGTGATCGGCACCCACTACGACATGAACCACGTGGACGCCATAAACCACCTTCTCGGAGCCCGTTCTCTGTGGACCAACCCTGTCACCCTTTACCGCACCCAGGCCAACCGGCTTAAAAACCGCGGTCTGTGAGGTGACCATGAAGCGGACATCCATCGAAGCGCGTCGGTGGCTGTTCCCGGGTGCACTGGCGGCCGTCCTGGTCGCCGGTGCTCTCTGGTATGGCCTTGCCGGAACAGCCCAGACAAACGCCGAAATTTCGGCTTCAATGCCACCATCATCCGCGGCCCCGGCGAAGTCGCCAACGCCAGCATCCGAGCACAGCGCCAAAGCGGTCCCGGAAGAGCCTTCTTCTGGACAGGAGCAATCCCGAACTCCTGATTCCCTCGGGCCGACCCCGTTTGCGGCGTCGCTATCAGGGACACAAATTGACGGCGCCCTGACAGCCGATGACAACGGCGAGCTGGTTATCAATCTCCGGGTGCGTGACTTTTTCGATTACTTCCTCAGCACGGTCGGCGAGGTGACTCCGGAAACAGCCATTCAACAGATCGAAACCATGGCCAGGAACCACTTGCCTGAACCCGCTTCCACCCAGGCGCTGGCGCTCCTCGATGAGTATCTCGCCTATAAACAGGCGTCACTGCAAGTCCTGCAAACCCGACTCGACCCAGCCCGAACAGAGGATCCGGGCTATCAGCTGACGGCGCTGGGCGATGCCCTGGCACAGCTGAAAGAACTGCGCGCCAGCACCTTCAGCCCTGATGCCCACCGGGCTTTCTTCGGGCTTGAGGAGGCTTACAGCGAATACACACTGGCGACACTGGCCATTCAGCAGCGCACAGACCTGAGCGAACAGGGCAAACAGGCACTCGTACAGTGGCACCGCAATCAGTTGCCCGAGGAATTGAGGACAACCGAAAAACACCTTCACGCGAGCAGCCGACAACAACAGGCCCGGACAGCAGCCATTGAATCTGCCTCGTCTCCGGAAGCCGCCGGCAGGCAACTGGAAGAGCTTGGCGTGGGTCCGGACGGTGTCGAGAGCGTCGTAAAGTATCTCAAGCAGCGTAAGCGCTTCGACCAGCGCTTCGATGCGTTCCGGGACGCGATGGAACGGGAGGAATCCTCGGGTCTGACCGAGGCCGACATCCAGGAACAGCAAGAAGCTCTGCTGGAACAGCATTTCCCGGATGAGCAGGACAGAACCTGGGCACGGCTGAAGATGCTCGGTAACGGCTGACCGGAATGTGCTCGGGTTCGCGAAGCCAGTCGGCCGGGGCGGATACAATCCAGAAACCTGCCCGACACTGGAAACGGCCATGACAACCGAGCAGATCAGACAACAACAGGCCGCCGGATTTCGGAACCTGCGCTTTGCGCCCGATCTGGAGGAGGCTTACCAGCGAACCCGGTCCGGACTGATCCGACAGCGAGCCCGGCCCGTTTCAGTGGCCGGCCTGTTCCTTTTTTTGTTCTACGCGGTTATGGATGCATTGACCCTGCCGCCCGACCTGGCTCAGGTCACGGTCTCCATCCGGCTCGCCGTCACCTGCCCGGTGATTGCATCAGTTGTCTGGCTCGCCTACCGCGCGTCTCCCTCGGACAGGCTCTTCGAGCGAATCTATACACTGGCCTACCTGGTAGGTGGCCTGAGCGTGGTCGCAATCATAGCCGCCGCGCGACAGGTTGCCTTTCCGCTGCCCTACGAGGGCATGATCCTGATGCTCATGTTCGGATACTTTGCCATGGGGCTGCCGTTCTTCAGCGCGTCCATGGTCTCGCTTGTTCTGATCGTCGGCTACCTTCTGACCGAACTCTGGAGCGGTATGTCCGGCTCCGACATCGCGACCAACCTGTTTTTCCTGACCACGGCCAACCTTATCGGCATGGTTGGCGCCTGGACCAGTGAATACCGCCACCGAGCGCACTTTCTGGACCGTAAGCTGCTGGATCACATGCATCAGGCGGCCCGCGACGAGAGCCGGCGAAAAACGGAACTGATCACCGCAGCCAGCCATGACCTGCGCCAGCCTCTGAACGTGATCGACATAACGCTGGAAAGCCTGTCACCAAGCAAAGACGGCCCCGCAGCGCACCCGGCCACCCAACAGTTGCGGGACATGATTCGTCATCTCCGGCGCCTGCTGGGCACCGTATTCGACAGTGCAAGGCTCAACGAGGGCATGGTGCAAGCCGTTATCCGACCAACCACACTGGCACCGGTATTCCGGGATCTCAACGATTTGCTGGCGGACTCGCTTGGCAATAACAAGATAGAGGTTCGGATTGACCACCCGGGTAGTGATCTTCAGGTTATGGCGGATCCATCACTGTTGTCGCGGATCCTCCAGAACCTGATATTCAATGCGGTGCAACACAGCGGCGGTACTGCCGTTACCCTGTCAGCAAAAGCCATGGGCTCACATGTGTTGCTGGAAGTCGCGGATAACGGCATCGGCCTGCCATCCGGGCTGGTGGATAACCTGTTCTCACCCTACGTGAGGGGCGCAGGCCCCAGTGAGTATCCGGGCCTGGGACTTGGCCTGACCATTGTTCAGGAATTTGTTGCGCTGATGCGAGGAGAGTGCGGCGCCGAGTCGAGGTCCGGCGGGGGTTCTGTGTTCTGGGTCCGGCTTCCCGCGGCCGTCACAACCACCCACGAGCCCGGGCCAGATTCACGCATTCTGTCCGGTTGTGAACACCAAGCTGGGTAAAAATCGCCTTGAGATGGGTTTTCACCGTGTGCTCCGTCAAATTCAGGCTCTGGCAAATCCGTTTATTGGGAAAGCCCTGGGCCAACAACAGGAGCACGTCCATTTGCCTCGGGGTCAACGACAGCCCCGGTGCCACAGGATCGTTACCGCCAGGAAAATACCTCTCACCGCGGCTTACAGAGCGGACCATGCTCACCAGCGCCGACCGCCCGGCAGATTTCGCCAGAAAGCCACTGGCACCGGCTGCCTGCGCAGCTCTTACCGTGGATTCGTCTTCACTGCTGGAAATGATCACCACCGGAGGTGGCTCCCTGTGGCTTGCCAGCCTGGGTAACAACGCCAACCCTGTTTCGCCCTGCAAAGCGATATCGAGCAGGATCAGCTGAAAATCGTCCTGACGGACCAACAAATCCGAGGCGCCCTCAACGGTGCTGGCGATCACAACGGATTCGGCCAAGCCTTCCTGACGGATCAGGCCCGCCAACCCCTGGGAAAAAAGAGCATGGTCATCGACCAGCAACACCTTCTTCATGGGAACTGGTCGTGCGCCCGCAGCAGGGGCTTGCCCGGCTTTCGATGATATGGCATCCATGGATGTGCCTCTGCCCGCTGTGTTTATTTTTGTTACGGCGGATGCGTCACTATAGGCCAGCCGAACGCTGCGCTCCGCGCACTGCTTAACATTTTTTTACAGGGACCTACGGCCTTGCGTCCCAATGTGCAGGCAATGAAACACAAATGTCATATTTCTGAAGCATCCTTCCAGCTTCTCAACCAACTGTCTGGTAAGGGTTTTTCGAAAGATGCCGCGATTCACACGGATGACTGCAACACTCCCGGGACTGCTACTGCCCGCTCTTATGGCCTTTCAGGCCCAGGCCTATGACCTGGAAATTCACGGTTCCAATACCGTCGGCGCTACCCTGGCGCCAATGCTGGTTACCGGCTATCTGGAAGAGCATGGCGGCGGACAGGTTGCAGCCAGGGGTACCGGCGTGGAAAACGAAAAAATCCTGCGAGCGCCTGTGAACAATCGGGCGGCCGAGGTGCTGGTTGCAGCGCACGGATCAAGCACCGGCTTCAAGGCGATGGCCGCAGGCAAGGCCGACATCTGGGCCTCTTCCCGCCCGGTAAAACCGCAGGAAGCAGAGCAATTTCGCGCCCGGGCGGACCTCACTGCGCCCGAGAGCGAGCACGTTATTGCCATTGATGGCCTGGCCATTCTGGTGCACCCGTCCAACCCCGTAAGCAAAATGAGCATCGAAACCCTGGGCCGCGTATTCTCCGGGCAGATCCGGAACTGGTCTGAGCTGGGCGGCCCGGACCGCCCGATTCATCTCTACGCCAGAGATGACCGTTCCGGAACCTGGGACACCTTCAAATCCCTGGTTCTTGGAAAACAGTTCGAACTGGACAGCAACGCCAGGCGCTACGAATCCAACGACCAGCTGTCGGATGACGTAAGCAAGGATCCCTCGGGTATTGGTTTCTCGGGCCTCGCCTCAGTGCGTAACAGCAAACTCCTGGCGATCTCGGAAGGCAATGCCCCGGCGCTTCACCCCAACCAGCTCACCGTTGCCAGCGAGGATTATCCGCTATCACGACGCCTGTTCATGTACACGCCCGGGAGTGACGTCCCGCCACTTTCCGCAGGTCTGATTGGCTTTGCCCTCGGCCAGCAAGGCCAGGCACTGGTTGCAGAATCCGGATTCATCTCCCAGAACCCCATCGCGGTCAAGCCGGAATTCGACGAATCGACGCCCGAGAGTTTTCGCCGCCTGACCGGCAACTACCATCGCCTGACGGTCAATTTCCGTTTCTCCGAAGGCCGGACCAAGCTCGACAACAAGGCCCGCCGGGACCTGCAGCGAGTTCAGCAGTATCTGAACCAGAACGGCCGATCCGCTGACGACCTGTTACTAATCGGGTTCGCCGACACCCAGAGCCATGAATTACGTGCCCAGATGATTTCCGAGCTCCGGGCCCTGTCGGTCCGCAAGGCCCTGCAGGAAGTGAACGTGCCGGATGTTGCCTACACGGGTTATGGCCAGTACATGCCGGTGGGCGGCAGCGGCAGCCCGCGCAATGGTCGGGTGGAAGTCTGGATCAAATCCCGATAGCCGAGACCAAAGTCTGAGGAAAAACTGCGGCAATCACCTATCCGCCACGACATCACAGATATGTTTGGGTTTCCTATACTGACGGGGTCATTTCCAACCAACAGACAGGGACAATGGACATCCAAAACGACCACCGTTACGCGATCAACCTGAACGTCCGGGGTATTCAGCCCTCGGCCACCCTTCGAATCAATGAGCTGAGCAATCACCTCAAATCCGAGGGCAAGGACATTATCAAACTCGGGCTGGGGCAGTCCCCTTTCCCGGTTCCCGATCGCGTGGTGGAGGCGCTCAAGGAGCACGCCCACGAAAAGGACTATTTGCCGGTAAAAGGGCTCAAAGGCTTACGCGAGGCAATCGCCGGCTATATTCGCCGGAGTGAGCGCATGCACTGCACCTGGGAAGACGTGCTGATTGGCCCGGGCTCCAAGGAACTGCTGTTCATGCTGCAGCTGGCCTACTATGGTGATCTGCTGATCCCGCGTCCGAGCTGGGTCTCCTATGCCCCGCAAGCCCGGATCATCGGCCGCTCGGTTCACTGGCTGCCAACCCATGCCGAGAACAACTGGCAGCTTACCGCCGAAGAGCTGGATATCATCTGTCGGGATGATCCCTCGCGGCCCCGGATTTTGATCCTGAACTACCCGTCCAACCCCACCGGCTGCACCTACACCGACGACCAGCTACTGGCCATTGCCAATGTGGCCCGAAAATACCGGCTGATCCTGCTCTCCGATGAGATCTACGGTGAGGTGCATTTCGAGGGCAGGCACAAATCCATTGCCCGGTATTACCCGGAAGGCACCATCATCAGTACCGGCCTCAGTAAATGGGCCGGTGCCGGCGGCTGGCGCCTTGGCACATTCATTTTCCCCCGGGAACTGAGGCCCCTGCAGGACGCCATGGCCATCATCGCCAGTGAAACCTACACCGCGACGAGCGCGCCGATCCAACACGCGGCCATTGCAGCGTTCAATGGCGGTGACGACATCGACGAATACCTTAAACAGTCCCGTCGGGTGCTGAAGGTTGTTGGCGAGTACATGCACCGTCGACTGAGCGACATGGGCGCGGTAGTCCAGAAACCGGAAGGCGCGTTCTACCTGTTCCCGGACTTCTCCGGCTTCCGCGAACAACTGGCCAGTAAAGACATCAAGACCAGCCAGGCCCTCTGCCAGGCCCTGCTGGAAAACACCGGCGTGGCCATCCTGCCGGCCAGCGATTTTGGCTTCGTGCCGGATCATCTGGCGGCGCGCCTGGCCTTCGTCGACTTCGACGGCGCCGAATCGTTAGAGCTCGCCGGCGGCGACTATGCCGAACAGGAATTGGGCGACGACTTCGTGAAACAGGCTTGCCCGCGGCTGGTCACCGCCATGGACAAGATGGAGCAGTGGCTGAACAGCCTCTGATCCCGCCGTGTTAGACTGGCGCCCTCATTCTCTAACGGGATATCAACGGGGGCGCCATGTCTGATTCAGTTTCTCTGCTCGAGATTACCGACTTTGCCGAAAACCTGGCCCGCGAGGCCGGCGAACTGATTCGCCGCGAGCGGGACAACAACGCCCTGCGCACCGATTACAAACATCAGACCGAGCTGGTAACCCACGCCGACGTGATGGCGGACGAATTCATCACAGGCGCCATCCGCAAACGCTTCCCCGGCCACCGGATTCTCTCGGAAGAGACCATGCCCGACCTTAGCCAGGCCGAAGAGCTGGATACACCCCTCTGGATCGTCGACCCCATCGATGGCACCGTGAACTATGCCTATGGCCATCCCCAGGTAGCCGTCTCCATTGCCTATGCCGAAAAAGGTCGGGTTCAGGCCGGTGTGGTGCATGCGCCCTTCCCCGGCGAAACCTTCCGGGCGACCCGCTCAGAGGGCGCCACGCTGAACAACCATCCGATCCGCCACAGCGGCGCCACCGTGCCCCGGGATGCCCTGTTTGCAACCGGCTTCCCCTACACCAAGGACGCCCTGGAACCGCTGGTCAAACGCCTGGATGCAATGATTCACCAATGCCGCGACCTGCGGCGCATCGGTTCCGCGGCACTGGATATCTGCTGGGTGGCCTGTGGCCGACTGGATATCTACTATGAAAACGTCAGCCCATGGGACTTCGCCGCCGCCCGCCTGATCGCCCTGGAAGCAGGCGCCACCGCTGGCCATTTCAGTGAAGTGCCCGACGGTTATCCTGCCGACCTCTGGGGCCGCGATATCCTGATTTCGGCACCGGCTCTTTGGGAGCCTGTTCGGTCTATCCTGCGGTCTGCCTCTGGGTACGACTGATTGTGCTTGTGATTGCCTTCGGGAAAGCCCTTCCTGCCTTCGCCTCACCACCGGATCTATCAGGCTACCAGGAGGAGGCCAACTCCAAGCTCAGCCCCAAACACCTTCTGCAACCAACCCCCAACTCTCGTCGAAGTCAGTAGAAGGCAACCGCGAGAACGAGGAGCGGATAAACCGCTGGATCCGCCCTTCAACAAAAACCAGTACAAAGTCCGCGCCGCGAGCAGACGTCGTCCGGGGCCGCAGGCCCTGGCGGATTTCGCCTTCTTTGAGGGTTTGCCGTACCTGGGTTTCCAGGCGCTCGAAGAACTGGGAGGCACGCTTGCGCAGGGTGTCGTTCTCGCCCATCAAAGCATCACCGGTCAGCACACAACACAGCCCCGGATTGCGTTCAGCAAAGACCAGCACCAGGTGCACCAATTGCTGGAGACGAACCCGCACGTCCTCCTGCTCCTGCAGGATCACCTGACAGCGAGAGAACACGGCCTCTTCAGCAAACTCGATAAGCGCCTCGAACATTTTCCGCTTGCTGGGAAAGTGCCGATACAAAGCCGCCTCGGTAACGCCCACGGATTTGGCGAGACCGGCGGTGGTGATACGGGCGCCCGGATCAGTCTCCAGGAGTTCCACAAGAGCATGGAGAATCGCCTCGCGGCGACTGGGTTTCTGGTCAGTCATGGCAGGACAGCAGCGCTCTGATTTATCGTTGTCGGGGCCGGTCGTTCAGCGCCGGCCCTCGGTTATCGTTAGTCAGGATTGTGCCCGAGATCAGAAGAAGGTGCCATCAATGGGCGAGGATGCGCTGGCATAGAGCTTCTTGGGCATCCGGCCCGCCAGATAGGCTTCACGACCAGACTCAATGGCCAGGCGCATGGCATTGGCCATTCGGATCGGGTCTTTGGCCTGGGCAATGGCGGTATTCATCAGTACGCCGTCGCAGCCCAGCTCCATGGCGATGGTGGCATCCGACGCGGTGCCAACACCGGCATCCACCAGCACCGGAACATTCGCATTCTCTACGATCAGACGGATGTTATACCGGTTCTGGATACCCAGGCCGGAACCGATCGGGGCACCAAGGGGCATGATGGCCACACAGCCCATCTCTTCCAGACGCTTGGCCAGCAGCGGGTCGTCCGAACAGTAGACCATGACCTTGAAGCCGTCCTTGATGAGCTCTTCGGCGGCAACCAGGGTCTCGGTCATGTTCGGGTAAAGGGTTTTCTCCTCACCAAGAACTTCCAGCTTCACCAGGTCGTGGCCATCCAGAAGCTCGCGGGCCAGCTTGCAGGTGCGGACGGCGTCTTTCGCGGTATAGCAGCCCGCCGTGTTGGGCAAAATGGTATAGCTGCTTGGGGAAATCACATCCAGCAAGTTCGGCTCATCCGGGTTCTGGCCAAGGTTGGTCCGGCGCACCGCAACGGTAACAATTTCGGCACCGCTGGATTCGATGGCATGGCCGGTTTCCATCATGTCACGGTATTTGCCGGTCCCGACGAGCAAACGGGACTGGTAGACCCGTCCGGCAATTTCGAGCGGTCTGTCTTCTGGAAGCTGGAGTTCGGATGTCTCTGTCATAGTGTTCCTGAATCGTTTGTTACGGGAGGATGGGAACCGCCGTCATGGGTGGGCTGGGCAGACTGTTCAGCCGCCGCCAATGGCGTGAACGACTTCTACACGGTCGCCATCGCTCAAGGTAAATTCCGGGTGCCGGCTTCGTGGCACTATGTCCTCGTTGACCTCTACCGCAAGCCGCTTGCCGGCCAGCGCCATCTTTTCAATCAGCGTGGCAATGGTGGCGCCACTCGGCAGCTCCATTTGATCGCCATTTACCTGAACCTGCATCGTGACTCTTGAACCTCTGTATTCTTCACTTGTTCCGGCGGAGACCGGAGGTTATTAACAGCGCCCAGCCCACCATGAAACACAACCCACCAAGGGGCGTGATCGGACCGATCCAGCGGATGTCTGTCAGCACCAGAAGGTAAAGACTGCCACTGAATAACAGAATGCCAGCCAGGAAAAACCCTGCCGACCAGGCCAGTAGCTTTCTGGACAGGCCCTGTGCAGCCAGCAATGCCAGCAGAACCAGCGCAATGGAATGATACATTTGATATGTGACGGCGGTCTGGAAAACTTCAAGGCCCCGCTCACTGACCAGATTGCGCAGCCCGTGTGCACCGAAAGCGCCGGCCATCACTGCCACCAGGGCCAGAAAAGCACCTGCCAACAGCGGTAACCGAAGAATCCCTCTCCTGGCCGGTTGTACGGATTCAGCAGTCACAGTGGATCTTTTCTCCCGAATCCAGGTTCATCATGGTCAGTGCGCCACCCCAGACACACCCGGTGTCCAGGCCGATAAAACGGTCACTACCGGTTTTTCCTTCCAGGGCTGCCCAGTGGCCAAACACCACCCGTACATCGTCATTGCGGGGAAAATGAAACCACGGCTGGTAACCTTCCGGCGCGCTGTCGACGCTTTCCTTGGCCGCCAGTTCCAGAGAGCCATCCTCGGCAATAAAGCGCATGCGGGTGAAATAGTTGGTAATGACCCGCCAGCGGTCCATTCCCTGCAGGGACTCGTCCCAGCGCTCGGGCTGATTGCCGTACATGTGGGTAAAGTATTCCTCGGCGGTTTCGCCCCGGATCACGGCTTCAACTTCCCTGGCACACTCCATTGCCTGGCTGACCGTCCAGATATGGGGCAAACCGGCGTGGGTCATCACCAGATTCCGGGCCGGGTCGTGAACACAGAGATTCTGCTGCCGGAGCCAGTTAACCAGCCGCTCGTGATCCGGAGCGTCAAGGATATCGGACAGGGTGTCTTTGCGACGCGTCTGATGACCGCCCAGGGACACCGCCAGCAGATGCAGGTCGTGATTGCCAAGCACGACGACCGCCGAATCCCCAAGGCTCTCGATATATCTCAAGGTTTCCAGCGAAGACGGGCCGCGGTTGATCAAATCACCGGCCACCCATAGACGGTCACGGGAGGGAGAGAAATCCACTTTCTCCAGGACATCCCTGAGACGCTCGTAACAGCCCTGAATATCGCCGATCGCGTAGTCAGTCATCACTTACCTCGTTTGCCGGATTGGCTGCACCCTTCTCGGTAAAAAGCAGGTCGGCAATCGCCACGAAATCGGCCAGCGCGAGGTTCTCCGGTCGCAGACCGTCATTGATGCCAAGGCTCCGGAGCTGTTCGGCCGACACCATGCCGCCCAGTGCCTTGCGGAGAGTTTTCCGCCGGGCGTTAAAGGCTGTGCGGACCACAGCCTGAAGTGTCGTCAAATCCTTCGCCGGGTGTGGCAGGGTCTTGTGAGGCACCAATCGGACAATCGCCGAATCCACCTTGGGCGCCGGTCGGAAAGCGCCGGGCCCAACTTCAAACAGCGGCTGAACCCGGCAGAAATACTGGGTCATGATGCCAAGACGCCCGTAATTGTTGTCACCCGGCACCGCTGCCATTCGTTGAACCACCTCTTTCTGCAGCATGAAGTGCATATCCTGCACAACACCGGCCTGGGACAGCAGGTGGAAAATCAGCGGTGTGGAAATGTTGTACGGCAAATTACCGATGATCCGCAGGGGGCGATCCACCATGAGCTGGCTGAAATCAAACTTGAGTGCGTCCGCCTCGTGAATCCGGAATTCGGGATAGTTGAAGAACTTGGTGCGCAGCACGGGAATCAGGTCCCGATCCAGTTCTACCACCTGGAGCTTCGGGTTCACCGCCAGTATTTCCTCGGTCAGTGCGCCCAGGCCAGGGCCAATCTCCACGATGGCGTCATCAGGTTTCGGGTTAATGGCGCGGATGATCTGCTCTATGACCCCCGGATCATGGAGGAAATTCTGGCCAAACCGTTTTCTGGCCTGATGGCCGGCTTTGTTGCTCACGAACGGGTCTCTTCAATTGCAGATTTTCGACAACGAGCCATTTGCTCGCCTACCTTCAGGGCCGTATGCAGACTGCCGGCATCGGCTCGACCGGTTCCCGCCAGATCCAGAGCCGTACCATGATCCACGGACGTGCGCACAATCGGCAGCCCCAGGGTAATGTTCACCGCACGCCCAAAGCCCTGAAACTTCAGCACCGGCAGCCCCTGGTCATGATACATGGCCAGAACCGCATCGGCCTGGTCGAGCCAGTGCGGAGTAAACAGGGTATCCGCAGGTAAAGGTCCGGTCAGAGAAATGCCTTCGGCACGCAGAGCCTCCAGGGTTGGCTCGATGGTGTCGATTTCCTCCCGACCAAGGTGACCACCTTCGCCGGCATGAGGATTCAGGCCGGCCACCAGTATCCTGGGCCGGGCAACACCGAAGAACTTTTTCAGATCAGCATCGAGAATTCGCGTTACCTGAGTCAGGCGCTCCGGGGTAATGGCGGCGGATACGTCCTTGAGCGGTAAGTGGGTAGTAACAAGCGCAACCCGCAACTCTTCGGTCGCCAGCATCATGACCACACGATCCACACCGCAGAGCTCCTGCAGGAACTCGGTATGGCCGCTGAACGCGATGCCGGCATCGTTGATAACGCCCTTATGGACAGGCGCCGTCACCATGCCGTCAAAATCGCCGCTGAGGCAGCCGTTAGCGGCGACTTCCAGCGTTCTGAGCACATAAGCACCGCTGCCGGTATCCAGTGTGCCCGGTTCATGATTGGCACAACCGTCCACATGCAGAACCGACAGCAGGCCTGCCTCCATTTCCGGCGAATCTCCGGGCTGCCAGGCACGCAGTTCAACCGCCAGGTTCATTTGCTTCGCCCGGGCCTCCAGCAATGGCCCGCTGGCAACCACCACCACACCTGCACTCCGGGCCTCAAGAGCCAGTTGCAGGCACAACTCCGGACCAATGCCGGCAGGTTCGCCGGCCGTCAGTGCCAGCACCACGGGATTACTCATCAGGAGACTGGCTCTTCTTCCGCCGGTTCGTCCTTGGCGTACTCGCCCTTGAACTCGACAAAGGCCTCATCGCGGATCTCCTGAAGCCAGTTCTGCAGTTCGGTCTCAAACTTGCGGCGATAGATGGCCTGGCGGGCCTCGGCGTCGCGCACATCACCGCTGATGTCTTTCTGGCGGCGCTCCTGAACCTGCAGAATGTGCCAGCCAAACTGGGAACGGAACGGCCCGCGCAACTCCCCAATATCAGCATCGAGCATGGCCTGCTCAAACGCCGGCACCATCTGGCCCGGGCTTACCCAGCCCAGATTACCGCCATCGGAGCCAGACACCGGATCATCGGAGTACTCTCTGGCCAGCGCACTGAAGCTGGCTCCATTCTGAAGCTGCTGGTACAGATCCCGAATCACGGTTTCAGCCTGGCTGTCCGTCGTGGCTTCGGAAGGCCGAACCAGAATGTGACGGACACGGTGCTGCTGGATCATCTGCTGCTGCTCGCCGCCTCGCTTGTCCATCACCATTACCAGGTGGAAGCCGCTGTTGTTTTCCAGGACGTCTGAGGGCTCACCCACCGGCAGCTCCGGCACGACCGGAGCAACCAGAGACGGCAGCTGACCCTCGGCACGCCAGCCCATATCGCCACCTTCCAGGGCATTACTGGCATCAGACTCGGCAACAGCCACTTCGCGGAAATCACGGCCATTGGCGATCTCACTGCGCAGCCGCTCGGCTTTCTCCCTTGCGGCATCCACCTCCGCCTCATCAGAGGGGTCGTCTACGCTCACAAAGATGTACGCCAGCCGGTACTGAGCGTTATTCCCTCCACGGGCCTCCAGACTTTCCAGATAGTTTTCAACTTCCCGATCAGTCACCCGAACCCGGTTGCCGACCTGGCGCTGCTGAACCCGGCTGGTCAGCATTTCCTTGCGGATCTGTTCGCGGGCCTGGTTGTAAGTCACGCCTTCGGCTTCGAGCTGGTTTTCAAACTGCGGCAGGCTCATGCCATTGCGTTCGGCAATGTTGGCCATGGTTTCGTTCAACTCGTTATCGCTGATGCGCATACCGGCCCGATCTGCCATCTGCATCTGGATCGATTCGGTGATCAGTTGGTCAAGCACACGCTCTTCGAGGACCTGCCTTGGCGGCAGCGCCGTGCCCTGTGCACTGAGGCGACTGGTGATGGTGTTGATTCGGGCCTCCAACTCGGTCTGAAGGATGACATCCTCATCGACGATGGCCACTACCTGGTCCAGCAACTTACGCTCGGCCTGAACAGACAACGGGGCCAGGACGGCTAGAAGAACCAGTAACGCTTGTACACCATGGCGAAGGGTCGCCTTCATAATCACCTCTACAAATAGAATTTGAGCTTTTCTGGCGTTTTGGGGGCCTTAGTCCGGGATCCAGTCAGGGAGTTCCAAAACGACGACGCTCCCTTTCATCAAAACCGTAAATGGCCTCGGAAATACTCGATGATGCACCATCGCTGCCGCCCAGGCCCTTTAGCTGGATCTGGAACAGTATGCGGCTATCGAGCTCGCGGTCATCGGTCAGATAGTTCTGGTGAACCACCTGAACACTCCAGCAGCAGTTATTGTATTCCAGCCCGGCCAGGGATCCGACGGTTCGATCAAGGTCGGAGTCGTAGACCCAGCGGCCGATCAGACTAACACGGTCCGAGACCGGGAAAACCGCCGCGATATCCGACTGTTCCAGTTCGCCCCGGCTGTAAGTGTGCCCCACACTGGCCAGGTACCGGTAGTCAGTGGAGTGAAAGGTTAACTGGCTGCGGCCTTCCTCGGTATCCCCGGTATCAGGATCCCACAATCCGGAGGAGCGGATTTCCAGGGTATCGAGTGGGTTCAGCACGACTTCGCCCGCCAGCGGTGAACGGCTCCGGGTACCGGCACCCTCGCCGAACAACGTCACTTCGCGATCCTCGAAATACTGTACCTGTCCAATACTGAATCGGGCACGCTCCGCACCGGTGAGGAGGTCATTGAAACGGCTGGTCAGGGCAACGGTCAACTGGTTGGCATCGCCTACCCGGTCACCGCCGGTGAACCGGTCCGGTCGAAACAGCTGTTCAAAACGGAAGGTCTGGAGGTCGGTGTCAAAATCCGGGATGTCGTTCTGATCCGGATCGGCATCGGCCCAGGCGTAATATAGCCGGGGCTCCAGAGTCTGGTTGTAGGGCACATCAAACAGGCGGCTCTGTCGGTCGAAATACAACCCGTTATCCCACTCGGCAACCGGCACGGTGCGATCGAAACTGCCATCCCCCAGCACGTAGTCGTCCAGGTTGTAGCGGGTGTAATCCACGCTTACCGACGGCCGACTGAACCCCCACAACGCCCGCATGGGCAACGCCAGTTCCGGCCGCGCCCGGAAACGCTGCCCGTTGGCCCGATCCAGACCGGTCAGTGCTTCGTTGTCCCGGTAAAACACTGTGTACTGGCTTTCCAGGTTCGCCTCCACAATCCCTGCGCCGGTCTGGCCTGCGTAGATCACTTCCGGCAACTGGGCATAGGGCTTGTCCACATCGGCAATGCGATCACTGATGGTCTGGTAATCGTTGAGGTAGGCATCGAAATACTGCTTGTCGCTTCGGTAGGTAACCCCGCCCTTTCTCTGCAAATGAGTGGCCTGATTGATCTCCAGGCTGCGGTTCAGATCGCTGAGATAGTCCTCATCGCTCACCACGGAAAAATCTCCGTAGCCCCGCCAGCCACGGCCAAAGGCAGCCCGGGTTGTGGCATCCAGGGCCCAGCGCTCACCGGATTCACCGGGGTTTTCCTCCTGAAACGCCGAATCGTTGCCGATGTACCCCAGCTGCAGGGTAGTTTCCCCGAGAGAGCTGAGATACCGGCCCTCGACTTCGTTGAACAGGCCCCGGCCATGAATGTATTGGGGCGTCAGCGTCGCGTCGTAATGGGGTGCCAGATTGAAGTAGTAGGGCACGGCAAGAAAGCCACCGCTGCCGGCACTGGAAGAGCCGAACTGCGGGTAAAGGAAACCGGACTTGCGGCGATCATCAATAGGAAAGCTTGCCCACGGCCAATAGAACACCGGCACATCAAGGACTTCCAATCGAACGTGTTTGGCGGTACCGAATCCTTGCGCCCGATCCAGCCTGATATCCGAGGCAACGATGGCCCAGTCATTCTGGCTGGGACCACAGGTGGTCAGAAAGCCATCTGCAATGACGACCTGCTCCTCGCTGATGCGCGACAGGCTGCCTGCACGACCGCGCATTTCCGGACCATGCAGCAGGAATGTCGCAGTGTTGATGTCCAGGCGTCCGCTATCGACGTCGTAGTTCGCGTTCTCACCGGTGAGAAGGAAACCCTCGCCGCGACTGACCAGCGGCCCCTGCACCGATACTGCACCCTCCTGCTGGCTGTAGCGCGCCTCTGAACCGGTTACCTGAAAGCCGCCCTGGCGAATGCGGACATCTCCCTCAAGGAACAGCGTCCGGTCTATCTCATAGCGAGCGTTCAAGCCGCTGGCTTCCAGCGGTTGCTCGGAATCGCTGCCAACGGCAAACGCACTGCCAACGCCATTGGCGCGACCGGAAGGCAGATACCCCCCTTCGCAGAAAAGGGGCAACGAAGCCCGGGCCTCGGCTGGCAGCTCTGCTCTGGGCCGCCAATCTGTTTCCGCCGCAGACGGTGGTGTCTGGGCATGCCCATCCGTAACGCCCAAACCAAAAACCGCGGCCAGCAATACACGGCCATACCGGCTCTGCCACCGGGTTTCCGGCGATTGCAGTGGGCGTTCGGGACATGGCACGGTGGCTGGATCCTGTTCCGGGTGAATTGGAGGACGGGCAATAATAAACGCCGCCTAGTTTACACGTGCCCTGAAGGGTTGTTAACGGAAACTCCGCTGCAAAACCGATTTACCCTCTTTATACTCGTCTGCTAACTTTCGCTGTCAGCGACAACTTTTTTCAGGATCGCAACCCGAACTATGGATACCCGCCTGCAGTTGCTGACCAACTGGGTCAGACAATTTCCCGGCTTCGAACAGTGCGAAGCCGAACCGGTTTCCGGCGATGCCAGTTTTCGCCGTTATTTCCGGGTCTGGCAGCACGCAAATCCGACGACCGCTCCCGGGGACGGTGCACCGTTTATCGTGATGGATGCGCCCCCGGAACATGAGGACTGCGAGCCCTTCGTGGCCATCGCCCGGCACTGGCACCGGCAGGGTATTGCGGTGCCGGACATTGTGCAGGCTGATCTGAAGCAGGGCTTCCTGTTACTGGAGGATTTTGGCGACCAGCTGATGCTTGGCCGACTGAACACGGAGTCCGCCGACCAGCTCTACAGGAACGCTCTGCAAGAGCTGACCCTGATCGCGAGCCAGACCTCCCCCAGTGATTACCCGCTACCGCCTTACGATGCCACCCTGCTTGAGCGGGAAATGGCGCTGTTCCCGGACTGGCTTCTGGAGAGGCATCTGGGCATGAACCTGGAAAACAGCGAGCGGGCCCTGCTGGACACGACCTTTTCCATGCTGCGGGAAAGCGCCCTGGCGCAACCGGAAGTGACGGTCCACCGGGACTACCATTCCCGAAACCTGCTGGTTCGCCAAGACCAACCTCGCCCGGGTGTCATCGATTTCCAGGATGCGGTTACTGGGCCCGTCACTTACGATGTGGTCTCGCTGCTGAAAGACTGCTACATCCAATGGCCAGAGAAGCGCATCTGCAAATGGCTGGAAGACTACCGCCAGAGCAGCCTCGAGGCTGGCCTGCACCGTGCGGACCCGGAGACCTTCCGCCAGTGGTTTGAACTGATGGGCATGCAGCGGCACCTGAAAGCTGCCGGCATTTTTGCCCGGCTATCGATCCGCGATAGCAAGCACGGCTATCTCAAGGACATTCCCCGAACCGTTCAGTACCTGATCGTTGCCAGCGGTCGACAGCCAGCCCTGCGTCACTTCCACGAATGGCTGAGCGATACGGTTATGCCCCGGATCGAGACGAGGATCGGCCCGGCCCCGGGTCAGGAGCACCTGTCCCAGTGAAGGCCATGATTCTTGCTGCCGGCAAAGGTGAACGCATGCGGCCACTGACGCTGGCCACACCAAAGCCCCTGTTAAGGGCCGCTGGCAAGCCTCTGATCACCTATCATCTGGAGCACCTGCGGCGGGCGGGAATCCGTGAGGTGGTGATCAATCATGCCTGGCTGGGCGACCAGATTGAGGAAACCCTGGGAAACGGCGAAGGGTTCGGGCTATCCATTCAATATTCCCGGGAAGGCGAGCCGCTGGAAACCGCCGGAGGCATCGTGCGCGCTCTGCCTCTGCTTGCCGGTGACAAATCTGACTGGTTTCTGGCGATCAACGGCGATATCTGGAGCGATTTCGACCTTTCTGGACTGACACCGCCGCCTGACGCAGACGCCCTGCTGGTGGTCACCAGCAATCCGCCACACCATCCCGAAGGTGACTTTCACCTCACTGACCAGGGAGTACTCCATAGTGATGGCCCGGACAAGCTGACCTTCACCGGCATTAGCCTGTTACACCGGCGCCTGTTCGAGGGGCTGAGCGATCAGGCGGGGAAACTGGGGCCGGTGCTTCGCGATGCCATGAGCAGAGGCCGGGTAAAGGGTCTTTTCCATCCCGGACAGTGGGTGGACGTCGGCACCCCGGAACGCCTGCAGGCGCTCGACCGGCAACTGGGCTCCAAGGAACCTGAAAGTCATGGCAGGCGATAACAGACAACCGGCACTGCCGCCCCGAATGGAAGCCGAATTTTCCAGCTTGATGCGGGAACTCTCGGCCTGTGGTCACCAGGCCCCCACTCTGATTGAGCGCGCCCGCCTTCCCCACTGGTGCCGACATTCCCTGTTTTTCTTCCTCGGCTATATCGCCAAGGCAGACGGACGCGTCACCGAAGCCGACATCGGTTATGCCGAGTCGCTGATCAAGGCCATGAGGCTGTCCAGACGCCAGCGCAGGCGAGCCATTGGCTGGTTCCAGCAGGGCAAGTCGGCCGGGCAGCTGCCGTTCATCCGCGGGCTGGCCATGCGACTTTCCCGCCGTCTCTGGCCCGCTCCCGCGTTGAAAACCGCCATCTGTCTCTGCCACGCCAGCCAGCTTAACGGCCGCCCCGGCAAACCCAGACGTTATCGCTGCGAGGACGCCATTGACCAGATTGGTCTGCCAGTAAGCATCAGCGAGGACATTTTCGACAGTTATGCCAGCAAGGTCTGGACCCGGCACAGCGAGAACCTTTCCAGACCCACCAGCTATCAGCAGGCCTGTGAACTTCTAGGCGTTACCCGCCGGGATTCCCTGGAAGTGATCAAACGGGCCTACCGCAAGAAGATATCCGAGTGCCACCCGGACAAGCTTGCCCAACAGCAGGTCAGTGACCGCGACCGAAGCCTGGCCAAGGAACGCCTGCTCCACTACCAACAGGCCTGGGAACTGATAAAGCGCCACAACACGCTCCGTCCCTAACGCTCGCGGGATTCCAGCCAGGCGGCAACACGACTGGCCACGCCATCGCCCAGAGTCTCAGGCGCAGGGCTGATCCAGGCAATCGGTTGTCGCTCAAAGCCGCTCATTCCGGCGCGCCGCAACTGCATGCCAATACTCCAGCCCGATTGATCATCAGCCGTCCCTTGTGGATACAGCTCCAACAAATCAGTGCCGAGCGACTCCAGACGGTCCGGCAGACCTGACCGGTCAACGGGATAAAACTGTGGCACCACCCAGATCAGGGCAGAGGCATCGGCGCCATCCAGTACCCGGTTGGTCACATGGATACTGGCTCGCCCGACACCAAGAACTGCCGGAGCTTCATAGCCCCGCTCAACCAGCAGGGCCAGCCCTGCCTGCAGCATCTGGTTGATGCGGCTTCTGTAGCGCGCCTCAAGATCATCGGCGCTCTCGGATGAGGCCATGACATCGATCATGACTGAATCTGATGCCCCCTCCTCACCTGCGCCTGCTTCAGCCGCCGGCGGCTCCATCACGGGTCGCATCAGGAACTCATTCAGAACCGGAGAGGGCGACTCCAGACCAAGCGTCAGCACGGCCCAGCCCCGGGAAGCCAGCCCCGCTGCCAGTGAGCCGGTTACCCCGGAAGCGGCAGTTTCACCTTCTTCCGACAGAACCAGCACCGCACCGCGAGCCGGCAACCTGGCTTCCGGGTAGAACAGGCCCAGCGCCCTATCACCCTCCTCAAGCTCCAGCCATACCGCTGATTCGGGAAAACGCTGGATCAGGGAGCGTTCGCCGGTGCCTGTCCAGATCAGGGCCCGACTCGCAGACTCTGACGCCTCGACGCCTTCGGCCTCACCGGCCGTCCCGCTCTCTTCCTGCCCGAGGGTGATGGACGGTGCGACACACATCAGCGCCAGGACAAAAAACCAGAACACGCCGGGCCGGTAAATCTCGAATCTCTGCACAGATACTGATCCTTTGACTGCGAAAAAACGCCACTGAGCTGTTAGACTAGCAGCCATCCTGAATGTGCGGCAGGGACCGCTGACCAAGCCATTATCCATTGTTGTGAGAGAGCCGTCATGAACCCTTACCTGATTGCCCCATCCATCCTGTCCGCCGATTTTGCCCGTCTTGGCGAGGAAGTCGATAACGTGCTGGCCGCCGGCGCCGACGTGGTGCACTTCGATGTGATGGACAATCACTACGTACCCAACCTCACCATTGGCCCCATGGTCTGCGAGGCGCTGCGCAAGCACGGCGTGACCGCCCCCATCGATGTGCACCTGATGGTGTCGCCGGTGGACGACCTCATCCGTATGTTTATCGACGCCGGGGCCAGTTACATTACCTTCCACCCGGAAGCGACCAACCACATTGATCGCTCACTGCAGCTGATCCGCGACGGTGGCTGCCAGGCGGGCCTGGTGTTCAACCCGGCCACGCCGCTGCATTATATGGATCATGTGATGGACAAACTGGACATGGTGCTGATGATGTCGGTAAACCCCGGCTTCGGTGGCCAGAAGTTCATTCCCGGCACGCTCGACAAACTCCGGGAGGCCCGCAAGCGCATCGATGCCAGTAACTACAATATCCGCCTGGAAATCGACGGTGGCGTGAAGACCGAGAACATCCGGGAAATCGCCGAGGCCGGTGCCGACACCTTCGTGGCGGGATCTGCCATCTTTAACACCGACGACTATAAAACCACCATTGATGCCATGCGCGAAGAACTGGAGCAGGCCCGCAGGGTGATCAGCCAATGAGCCTGGCAGGGCTGTTCAATCCACGCTGGCCGGGGGTTGCCCTGTTTGATCTCGACGGCACCCTGGTGGACAGTGCACCGGATCTGGCGGCCGCCGTGGACCAGATGCTGGCGCATCTTGGGCGCTCACCAGCAGGCATTGACCGGGTACGGAACTGGGTAGGCAATGGCGCCAGCGTTCTGGTGCGCCGGGCCCTGGCCGGCCAGGTGGACTGGGAACCGGCGCGACCAAAAGACGAGGCCCTGTTCAAGGATGCCCTGGCGATTTTCTATCACGCCTACGGCACGCTCAACGGACAGCATTCGGTAGTCTACGCCGGAGTCGAGGCCTGTCTCACGCACCTGAAGAACCAGGGCTGCCGGCTGGGCATCGTCACCAACAAGCCGGAACAGTTTGTGGCACCGCTGCTTGAGCAAATGGGACTGGATCACTGGTTCGACCTGACCGTGGGTGGTGACACCCTGCCGGTCAAGAAACCGGACCCCGCTCCCCTGCTTCATGCCATGGAAACCCTGGGGGGCACCCGCGGAACCACAGTCATGGTAGGCGACTCCGCAGCGGATATTAACGCGGCGCTGGCCGCGGGCATTCCCTGTGTGGCGGTGCGGTACGGGTATAACTACGGGCCTGCGGTGGATACTCTGGGCGCCGACGCGGTTGTTGATTCGCTGGCCGAGCTTTTGTAATCTCACAAGGAACTTACATTGAGCACTTCTTTACGGGAGATTCCTGCCGTGCAGGGACTGAATCTGACTGCAGCGCGAGGCATCCTGACAACCCGCGCAACACGATGGTGGCGATGGCGCACCGGCTGAGCAAGCCCGGAGGCTGACTGGCGTCTGCTGGTCGAGCCCGCAGCACCTGATGGAAGCACAGGCTTTCATCCACAATGCAGATTAGATTTCAGGAAACCGTACCATGACACCCGAGCAATTCACCGAGCTCGCCGACGCCGGCTTTAACCGTATCCCTGTGTATCGTGAGGTACTGGCCGACCTCGACACGCCCCTGAGCACCTACCTCAAACTCGCCAGCGGACCCTATTCCTACCTGTTCGAATCCGTTCAGGGCGGAGAGAAATGGGGCCGGTATTCGATCATCGGCCTGCCCAGTCACGAAGTACTGAAGGTCTTCGACCACCGGGTGGAGATCAGCCGCGGCGGCGAGGTTGTTGAGACCGAGGAAGTGGACGATCCGCTCACCTTTGTCGAAGCCTATCAGAAACGCTTCCATGCACCGGATCTGGATGAGCTGCCCCGCTTTAATGGCGGCCTGGTGGGCTACTTCGGCTACGACACCGTGCGCTACATCGAAAAACGGCTGCGCAAGAGCTGTCCGCCGGACAAAATCGGCACGCCGGACATCCTGCTGATGGTGTCCAACGAGATCGTGGTATTCGACAACCTGCGGGGCAAGCTGCATCTGATTGTCCATGCCGATCCGGCCATTGAGGGCGCCTTCGAAAAGGCGCAGAGCCGCATTGATCAGCTGGAAAACCATCTGCACAGGCAGACCGCTGACGCGCCCCGCACCCCAGAACACCTGCGCGGAAAAGCCGTGGACGAGAGCGACTTTATTTCCGGCTTTACCCAGGACAAATTCGAAGCCGCGGTAGACAAGATCAAGGGCTACGTGCTCGACGGCGATGTCATGCAGACGGTGATATCACAGCGCATGTCGATTCCCTTCGAGGCGCCACCGCTGAACCTGTATCGCTCGCTCAGGGTACTGAATCCTTCCCCTTACATGTATTTCCTGGATTTGGGTGACTTCCACATCGTGGGCTCCTCCCCGGAAATCCTGGCCCGGGTGGAAGACGAGGAAGTGACGGTTCGGCCGATCGCCGGCACCCGCAAGCGCGGCGCCACCGATGCCGAGGACAAGGCGCTGGAAGCAGAACTGCTGGCTGATCCGAAAGAAATTGCCGAGCATCTGATGCTGATCGACCTGGGCCGTAACGATGCCGGCCGGGTGTCGGAAACCGGCACGGTCCGGCTGACCGACAAGATGATCGTGGAGCGCTACTCCCACGTGATGCATATCGTCTCCAACGTGACCGGCCGGCTGAAAGACAACACCAGCTGCCTGGACGTGCTGCGCGCCACCCTGCCCGCCGGCACCCTTAGCGGTGCGCCCAAGATCCGGGCCATGGAGATTATCGACGAACTGGAGCCGGTCAAGCGTGGGGTCTACGGAGGCGCCGTGGGCTATCTGTCGTTCAACGGCAACATGGACACAGCCATTGCCATCCGTACCGCCGTGATCAAGGACAACACCCTGCATATCCAGGCAGGCGCCGGCGTGGTGGCCGATTCGGTGCCCCGCCTCGAGTGGAAGGAAACCATGAACAAGGGCCGCGCCATTTTCCGCGCGGTGGCCATGACCTACAACGATTTCGACCACTGAGGCGGAGGAACAGATTATGTTGCTGATGATCGATAACTACGATTCCTTCACCTACAACGTGGTGCAGTATCTGGCCGAACTGGGTGCCGACGTGCAGGTGCACCGCAACGATGAAATTACCATCGAACAGATTGAAGCCCTGAACCCGGAGCGGCTGGTGATTTCCCCCGGCCCCTGCACCCCGAACGAGGCTGGCATCTCCATGGCGGCCATCCGGCATTTCGCCGGCAAGGTTCCGATCCTGGGCATTTGCCTGGGCCATCAAGCAATTGGCCAGGTCTACGGTGGTGACGTCATCCGCGCCGGCCGGGTCATGCATGGCAAGGTGTCCCCGGTATTCCACAAGGACACCGGCGTGTTCCGGGGCCTGAGCAACCCGCTGCAGGCGACCCGCTACCACAGCCTGGTGATCGACAAGGCCACCCTGCCCGACTGCCTGGAAGTGACCGCCTGGACCCGCAACGACGACGGTTCCATCGAGGAAATCATGGGGGTTCGCCACAAGACCCTGCCCATCGAAGGCGTGCAGTTCCATCCGGAGTCTATTATGACGGAACAGGGCCACGAGCTGCTGCGCAACTTTCTGAGAACACAATAAGAGGCCGACACATGGACATGAAAGAAGCTCTCAACCGCATTGCCTCCAACCTGGACCTTTCCCGGGAGGAAATGAAGGACGTGATGCGTATCGTCATGAACGGCGAGGCCACAGACGCCCAGATCGGCGCTTTTCTCATGGGGTTGCGTCTGAAGAGCGAAACGATTGACGAAATCACCGGCGCCACCGAGGTTATGCGCGAGCTGGCCACCAAGGTTACGGTCAAGGCCGAACCCCTGGTGGACATCGTCGGCACCGGCGGCGATGGCGCCAACCTGTTCAACGTGTCTTCCGCCGCCTCCTTCGTGGTGGCAGCAGCCGGCGGCTTTGTGGCCAAGCACGGCAACCGGGCGGTTTCCTCCAAGAGCGGCAGTGCCGACCTGTTGGAAAAGCTGGGCATCAATCTGAGCATGAAACCGGAAGAGGTGGCCCGCTGCGTCGAGGAAATTGGTGTCGGCTTCATGTTCGCTCCGGCCCACCACGGTGCCATGAAACACGCCATTGGCCCCCGCAAGGAGCTGGGCTGCCGGACCATTTTCAACATCCTGGGCCCGATGACCAACCCGGCGGGCGTTAAACGCCAACTGGTGGGCGTGTTCAACCGGGAGCTGTGCCGCCCGATGGCGGAGGTGCTGCATCGCCTTGGGGCCGAGCACATCATGGTCGTTTGCTCCAAAGACGGCCTGGATGAGATCAGTCTGGCAAGCGCCACCCACGTGGCGGAACTGAAAGACGGCAAGGTCACCGAATACGACATCACCCCGGAGGATCTTGGCATCAAGAGCCAGGCTCTGGTGGGCCTGACCGTGGACACCGCCGACGACTCACTGAAGCTCATCAAAGCAGCTTTCGGTCGTGGGCACGATGAAATGGCCGAGAAAGCCCGGGACCTGATTGCCCTCAATGCTGGCGCAGCGATCTATGTCGCTGGTTTGGCCAAGACGCCGAAAGAGGGTGTGGATATGGCCCTCGACGCCATGGGCTCTGGCCTCGCTGCCGGCAAGATGTCGGAGCTGGCTGATTTTTCTCAGTGCTTTTGATCGACCAAGCCTGCCGGATTTCGGCAGGACGACCCGGTGGGGCAGGGCTTACCAAAACACGCCCGTGAATACGTCCCTGTAGGGCTTGGCGTCAGCCATCCATGGCTGACGACAGTTTTGGCAAGCCCTGCCCCACCGGCTCTCGCTAACTACTTGCAGGCCGCTAATGACTGAACGACATTTGGAAAAGACTCCCACCATTCTTCGCAAGATCGTGGACCGCAAGTGGGAAGAAATTGACGAGCGGAAACCAAGGGTTTCGGTTGCCGACCTGAAAGCCATGGCTGGGGACCAACCAGCAGCCAGAGGCTTCGCCAACGCTCTGCGCAGCCGAATTGAAAAGCAGACTCCCGCTGTTATCGCCGAGATCAAAAAAGCCTCGCCGAGCAAGGGCATTCTGCGAGACCCCTTCGAGCCAGCGGTCATTGCCGAAAGCTACGAGAACGGAGGCGCCGCTTGTCTGTCGGTACTCACCGACCGCGACTTCTTCCAGGGCCACGAGGACTACCTTGTCGCCGCCCGCAATGCCTGCAGTCTGCCCGTGATCCGCAAGGACTTCATGGTCGCGCCCTATCAGGTCTACGAGAGCCGGGCCATTGGCGCCGACTGCATCCTTCTGATCGCCGCCTGCCTGACCAAAGACCAGATGCAAGAGCTGGAAGGTATTGCCCATGAGATCGGGCTGGATGTGTTGGTCGAAGTGCACGATGGCGAGGAACTGGATGATGCGTTGACGCTGACGACGCCTCTGGTCGGCATCAACAACCGGAACCTGCATACCTTCGATGTTTCGCTGGACACCACGTTTGATCTGCATGAGCGGATCTCCCAGGACCGGCTGACCATTACAGAAAGTGGCATCATGACTCGCAATAACGTCGAGGCCATGACCAACCGTGGGATCTACGGTTTCCTGGTGGGCGAATCGTTTATGCGGGCCGAGGAGCCTGGTTTGAAATTAAGGGAGCTGTTTTTCCCTGCAGGCTGACTCCCTCAGATGGGGCGAGTCGGCGGGTGGAGCTTTCCAAAATCGTGCGGAGCCAGGGATGGCGGAGCCGAGCGTACAAGGATGTATTCACAGCGTATTTTGGAAAGCTCCACCCGCCGATTCGCATGCTCCCATCAGACATCAGGCTCCGCCAAAGCCTCCTGCAACAACTCCAACAAGTGCGCCGGCATCCCCTCTGCCAGCTTGAGTGCCGCCTCGTGCCCACGGGGCGACATCTTGCCCCAGGTCCGGCGCACTATGCGTAGCCACTTCTCCCGATCGTAGTCCGCTTTTTCCTCATAGAAATCTGCGAAGTATCGCTCCAGGAACACCATGCAGGCCACGTCCTCCAGCAGTTGAGTGTCGGCATCCTGCCTCAGTTCCCGCTTGGTCAGGATGGTCTCCACCCGATCGCACTCCTCCTTCGGGTAGCCACAATCCGCCATGATTTCCCCAGCACGCCGGCCATGCATACGGCCACAGGCCTGGCGCCACTGGTAATAGGCTTTACGACCTTCCGGATAGTCCTTCCGCGGCATAGTCCAGCGCTCGATGTGCTGGGCGCGGCAGGCGATCTGCATGCGTTCGGAAGGATCGGATTCAAGCTCGAACAGCCAGCGGGTCATGTGCAGGCTGTAGGCATACTCCTTTGGCAGAAGTTCATCACCGACCCGCTCCTGGTTCGGGTCGGCCTTATTCGCCGCGTCAATCGCAGCCAATGCGCATTGGAGGCTTGAATCCGTTGTGGTCATTAACGTTTCTCTTCCAGTTCCAGGGTAGCCCGGACCTCAGGCCTGGGCCGAAGGACGGGCCTTGATGCGGTCGTACCAGGCCTGCAGATTGGCCTGCTCAGGTTTGATCCGGATGCCCACAACCCGGGCGAATGCCACTGTTGTGAAGGCATTGATATCGGCGGCCGTAAAGCGGTCGCAGCAGATGTATTCCTTGCCTTCGAGCTGCTTGTCGAGGAAGTGCATGAACTTCTCAACGCTCTTGCCGCACTCCTCGCCCCACTCCTTGATCGGGTTCATCCGGTCCTTGAAATAGCCGGTGGTGTGCTGGAAACACATGCCAGTGGGCATGAAGAAGAACAGCTCGATCCACCGGAGCCACTGCTCAAGCTGGGCTTTTTCAAGCGGGGTGCCACCCATCAGGGTCGGCGTGTCCGGGTAGCTCTCTTCGAAATAGCGGCAGATTGCCATGGTCTCGGCAATACAGGTGCCGTCATCCAGTTCCATCACAGGCACTTTCTTCATCGGATTTCGGGCGACAAATTCAGGTGTCAGGTTTTCCCCCTTCTGCAGGTCAATCTCGATGAATTCGGCCTTGTCCAACAGGCCTTTCTCGGCCATGAACATGCGCACACGGCGGGGGTTGGGGGCGGTTTTGGTTTCGAAGATTTTCATTATTATCGGCTCCGTTCCTGATCAATGGCGGCTTTGACGGTTCAAAAAGAGAAGACTGACCGGAAAGAAGAGTTGCGTCAAGCAACCGGCGTTACCGGGGCAGCCAGTTGCGGATCTGCTGGATAATCCACTCCGGATCGTCCAGTGGAAGGTCATGGCCAGCATCCGGGTGCAGTTTCATGGTCCATTGCCAGCGCTGCTCCAGCGTGGAACTGCAGCGCCAGTGAACGATGCGATCGCCACGGCTGGCCAGAATCAGTGCATCTGGCACAGGACGCTTTTCACCGGGTTTGTAGCGGGCGGCAGCGGCCAACTGGTTGATCGCATTGCGGGCACTGACGGGGCGTTGTCGTTGTATGCTGTACCACTGTTTTGCCAGTGACAGAGGCACCTCACGGTTAGACGTGAGCCGGAGAATATCCCGCTCACGGTCAAACAACTCCTGACGGGCCAGCAGCCGCAGAATTCGCGGCCAGACCCCAGGCCGCATGCGTTGCCAGGGCGGGCTGAAGCCGGAACTGGTATTGATCAGGACCAGGTTCTGGATCTGACCATCCGCAGCCTGCTGGGCCCAGTCCAGGGCCACCATACCGCCCATGGAAAGTGCCAGGATGCTGAAAGGACCGGGGATATGGCTAACGTGCCTGGAGACAGCTTCCCGAATCGCCGCTACCGTTGCCGGACTGTCTTCTCGATATCGCACGCCCGTCCCGGGCAGGTCGACCAGATGGAACTGGTGCTCGGGAAATGCCTCCCCAAGGCGAGCCGGGAAGCTGCCCCAGTGGGCGTGTTCCCGAGTCAGACCCCGCAACAGAATCCAGTGCATACGATAGTTCCGATTGATGAATGCCTGGGCCGGCTGGATCGCTAGTGAGTATCGCGATACCAGTGCATGATCGCGGCTTCTTTCAGCATGGACTCCTCATCCCGAGCCGGCAACCAGTTTTCGTGGCTGGCGGCGGCGTTAATCAGGAAGTCCATCCAGGTCAGGTGACTGCGCAGGACCCGCTTGTGCCGGTGCGGAACCAGGGGATTGAAAAAGCCGTCGAGTCTCAGCAACTGACGGGGCCGCTTGCGAATCCAGCGCCAGGAGCCCATTTCCAGAGTCAGGGGCAGGAAAACACCGGCATTTTCGCGATTGACCTGTTTGTAGAAGTAATCCCACAAGTCGCCATGGGTGAGATAGTGGCGGGACTGGGGCTCGAAACGGTAGTCGTGATTTGGATATGACTGCTCCCAGATAAGCTTCAGCGCCATAACCGATGCGACTCGACGCATGGGTCGACGCCGGTAGGCGTAGGGAAACCAGATCTGGTCCTGCATCCCGAATCCGGAATGGCAGTCCAGTGCCACACTGAACGGCCGCCCCGGCAGCAGCTGTTTTATGACCGCCTCAAGAGCCAGGTTTTCGGGCTCCATGCCCTGTTCAGGGTCGCCGGTGTACCACGGCAATCGGGGTGAAATTCTCTGGCCGCCGAGCAGGAATGCGCTACGTTCCTGAGCCTGGATCGGTGCATTGCGCATCAGGTCCACGCCGTTGGGATTACTGCGCTGATTCAGGTGCATACCGCCCGGGTTAAGGATCGGCAAAAGGGTAATTCGAACCTTCTGCAACAACCCCAGCAAATGTTCGTCCCAGGTCACTCTGGCAAGCAGCGACTTCAGCCAGGCCATCACTACCTGGCTTCCAATGCGTTCAAGCCCGTGCACGCCGCCAACAAGCAATACCGCTGGCACATCGGGCCGGGAAGAGCCGATATCGACACGGTAGATGGGCAAGGAGAGGTCCTTGAGGGCGACCCGCTCCACCACTTCGGTTGTGATGAAATCCGGCGCTTCCGCCAGGATGCGCTCCAGGCCAACGAGCTCCGGCAGGAAGGTTCTCAGTAGCCTTCGCTGACGCCCATCCCGGGAGGCCTGCTCGTGGCTGATTGATGTGTGAGGTGTCAGGTCGCGCAGCTCTGTCATGCTGTTCTCCGGGTTCAGGTACCCGGAGTGTATCCATCGATTACTACACCTTCTTGACAGTTCTCCCGGGGCATAATGTGTCTCTTTTAAAGACGCATTTGGAATACGTCCTTGTAACTGAGCTGAGGTTCGTTATCCTTACAGTTAAGTATTAACCGAGACCTCGTGATTTGTTCGACCTTAACAGCGACCATGAAAGAGCTGTTTTCCCGATCCCTATGGATCGCGGTCCCCTCGTATCGGCACTAACACCGACAACACCCTCCAAAAATCACAAACCCTGAAAAGGAGAAGTGACTATGCGAAAGCTTAAGTCTGCTGCACTGCTTTGCGCGCTATCCGTACCTGTCGCGGCCCAGGCCAATTGCGGCGAGGTATCCATTACCGAAATGAACTGGGCGTCCAACACGGTCGTCACCAACGTGGCCACCTTCATCATGGAGCAGGGTTACGGCTGTGACGTCACCATCGTTCCTTCCGATACCGTTCCGGCGGTAACTTCCGTTGCCGAAAACGGTGAGCCTGACATCGTCACCGAGCTGTGGCTGAACTCCGCGGGCGAGGCCTACCTGCGTCTGGAAGAACAGGGCAAAGTGGAGCGCCTTGGCAAGGTTCTCGATCCGGGCGGTGTTGAAGGCTGGTGGATTCCCACCTACCTCGCGGAAGAGCATCCGGAGCTGAAGACCATCGAAGGCATCATGGCCAATCCTGAGCTCGTTGGCGGCACCTTCAACAATTGCCCGGACGGCTGGGGCTGCCGAGTTGTGAGTGACAACCTGGTTCGCGCCCTGGATCTGGAAGAGTCCGGCATTGACGTATTCAACCATGGTTCCGGTGAGACCCTGGCGTCCTCCATGGCGTCCGCTGTCCAGAACAAAGAGCCCTGGTTCGGCTACTACTGGGGTCCGACTGTTCCGCTCGGCAAGTACGACATGACCCGGGTTGATCTCGGCGACATCAAGCCGGACGTGCACCAGAAAAACCAGACGCCGGATGTCGACAATCCGGGCGTATCCGACTTCCCGGCGGCAACGGTCCTGACGTCGATCACTACCAGCTTCAAAGAACGCGAGCCGGAAGTGGCCGAGATGCTCAGCAAGCTGACGTTCAAGACCGAGACCATGAGCAGCATCCTGGCCTGGATGGACTCCAACAATGCCTCGGGCGAAGAAGCTGCGGTTTACTACCTCAGCAACAACAGCGACGAGTGGTCAACCTGGCTGAACGACTCCGCACGAGAGCGGTTGGCCAACGTTCTTAACTGATTGACCTGCCCCTCCCGGGGCATCCTTCGGGATGCCCCGGGTCGTTTCCCGAAAACCGTTCTGATTCCAGACGTGCGCAGGAGAGACTGACCGCCCATGGCAACCTACGATTCCCTTTTTTCATCGCTCGGCCTTGAGCAATGGTGCTCGGAAGGCAAAAGCAGCGGCCCCATGTCGATGGCCGACCTGCTGAATAAAACCAAGGGAGAGAGCGCCGAACCGGCCTCTATATGGGAACTCCCGTTTCCGTCCATGGACGCCCTGAACGAATCCTGCTCCGCCTTCCCCCAGTCCCGGGAACTTACCAAGGGCCTGGAACAGGGATTTCTGGCAATAAAGGACAGCCTGAGTCTGGTTCTCGATCCATTGACCCAGCCTCTTAGCTGGTTCCTGGATGGCGCACTTTACGCCATGCTGAACACGCCCTGGTGGATCGTGATTCCACTGTTACTGGCGGTTGTTTACGTGGTCACCAAATCCTGGAAACTGATGCTCTTTGTAGGCGGCAGTATCGTGCTACTGGCCTTCATCGACCATTACGATTACGCCATGCAAACACTGGCGATCATTTTTGTATGTGCCTTCCTCTGTGTCTTGCTGGGGGTACCCATAGGCATCGCCATGGCACGCAGCAATTCCCTGCAACGGATGATCATACCGGTGCTGGACATGCTGCAGACGCTGCCACCTTTTGTGTATCTGATCCCGCTTATCTTCCTGTTCAGTGTTACCGAATCAAAGCTGTACGGCATCGCCATCATCCTCTACGCGATTGTTCCTGTGATCCGGCTGACGAACCTGGGCATCCGGCTGGTAGACAAGGACGTGATTGAGGCCGCAGACGCCTTTGGCATGACGCCCCGACAGAAACTCTACAAGGTGCAGATCCCGTTGGCGCTGCCCAACATCATGGCAGGGGTTAACCAGACCATCATGATGAGTCTTGCAATGGTTGTTATCGCATCCCTGGTTTCCGCGCCCGGGCTTGGCGTTCTGGTCCTGCGGGGCATCCGTAATCTGGAACTGGGTGTTGGCCTGGTATCCGGCCTTGGCATCGTGATCCTGGCGGTTATTCTCGACAGGGTAACCAAGGCGTCCCTGGCACGAATTAACGTCTCCCAGAAGCAGTGAGGAAAGCCCCCATGGCAAAAGACATCAAGATTTCGATCCGGAACCTTTACAAGATCTTCGGCCCGACCCCGGATGTTGCCCTGGAGTATGTTCGCAAGGGCATGGGCAAAGCCGATCTGCTGGAGCAGCAGCGACACGTACTCGGTCTGCGTGATATCAACGTGGACATCCACGATGGCGAGATCACGGTCATCATGGGCCTTTCCGGCTCCGGAAAGTCCACACTCATCCGGCACCTGAACCGACTGATCGACCCCACGGCCGGCGAAATCCGTGTCGATGGCGAAGACATCATGAGCTACAGCGAAGAGCAGCTGCGAAAGCTTCGCCGCGAGCGGATGTCGATGGTGTTCCAGAAGTTTGCCCTGCTGCCCCACAAAACCGTGCTCGAGAACGCCGGCATGGCCAAGGACATTCGCGGCTATACGACATCGGACTTTGAGGCCGACGCCCGAAAATGGCTCGCGCGGGTTGGTCTGGAGGGTAACGAATACCAGTATCCACACCAGCTGTCCGGTGGCATGCAACAGCGGGTGGGCATCGCCCGAGCCCTGGTGTCCGACGCCCCGATCATGTTGATGGACGAAGCTTTCTCGGCACTGGATCCGCTGATTCGGTCCGATATGCAGGACCTGTTGCTGGAGCTCCAGGAAGAACTGCAGAAAACCATCGTGTTCATCACCCATGATCTTGATGAGGCCTTGAAACTGGCCGACCACCTGGTCATCCTGAAAGATGGCGAAGTAGTGCAGCAGGGAGATCCCCAGGAAATCCTGCTCAATCCCGGCGATCCCTACATCGTCGACTTCATCAGCGATATCAATCGGGCACGGGTGCTGAGGGTACGATCGGTCATGAGCCCCCCGGATGACGGTGACTCCACGTTCGCCGGTGACATCTCGGAAAAGGACAACCTTGAAACGGTACTGCTGAAATCCGACGGGGATATGTCTCTGAATTTCCGGGTAGTCCGGGACGATCAGCACGTGGGCACCCTGCACATGAAAGACCTCGCCCGAGCGCTGGTGCCGACCGCCGCGTCGGCTGACAGGAACAAAACCGCAGCCTAGGGGCTTTTAGCCATTACAAAACCGCGACCAGGGTCTATGCTTCAGGGAGAGCCGACGTCATCGGCATCCCGGTTTTATCACCATGGCAAAAACCCTGGTTCTTTCCATCGCGCTCTTTCTTGCCGCCTGCTCGCAGCCAGAGGACCCGCCACCGCTGGTTCCTGAAACAGCGGCAAAGGCAACGAAGACCGCTCCCGCTGCGCCGGCTCCCACAGAGCCGCGCCATAGCGTCGTCATTGCCGCTGATCCCTGGTGTCCTCACAATTGTGAAGCCGGCTCCGAGCACGAAGGCTATATGATAGATATTGCCAGGGAGGCGTTTGGCCTCTACGGTATCAATGTCGAGTACGTGAACATGAGCTGGGCGCGGGCCCTGCAACAGGCCCGGGACGGGTATATTGATGCGGTTGTCGGAGCCCTTCCGGGGGATGCGCCGGACTTCGTGTTTCCGGACGCCGCTACTGGTTACTCGACGATCGCGCTCTACACCCACCCTGACAACAACTGGCAGTACGCTGGCATCGACTCACTCAGCCAATCCAAGCTGCTGGCGATCAACGGCTACGCTTACTCACCGGAACTGGACAGCTATATCGAGAAGTACCAGGACGATCCGGAGCGGGTCTGGGTGCTGTCCGGGCCGGCACCACTGAGCCGGGCAATCGAACTCCTGCACCAGCAGCGCTCTGACGTATTCCCGGAAGACCGCTATGTGATGCAGTGGCAACTGGAGCAGGAGAACAACACGGAAAGCCTGCGAATGGCCGCGGTGATCCACGAGTCGCCGATCTACGTTGCATTTTCACCGGTCGGCCGTGATTCCGCCCAGCTCGCAGCGCTCCTATCAGAGGGAGCGAGAGCCCTGCAAAGCAGTGGGCGGGTGGCAGAGATCCTGACGCGCTATGGACTGTCGTGGTCAGACTGAAACGCCCGGATAGACTCACCGCCCGGTGTCGACAACAGCAGTTGGCCCTGCTGCCCGATCCGCACTGAATTCACCTGGTCCAGCAGGTTCAGAAACCGCTCTTCCTGATTCATCAGCGCGGGCGCACAGGCCATCCGTGTTGATGCCAGTGGGCCTATAGCCATGCCCTCTCCCCTGAGTTCATAGGTGCCAGTGTATCGGTTGCAAGACGCCCTGCCCGCGATCCGATTGCCCTCAAGAAACTCGATCGTGATCCGGGACTTATCGATGATGCCTGCGCCCGCAAGATCCTCAACAACCCAGATTGCGCCCCGGAACAGACGTTGGCGATCACCACCACACCCCCTGAACTCATCATCACCTACCTGCAGGCGCACCTGCGCGGGATATTGAGCCCCGGACATGCTGTCGTCACAGAGCTGACGGGCGACTGTCAGGGTAATGGGTAGATCTGCCAGCGTCGCCACAAATGTCCGCCCATGCCGGTTGGCTGTTTTGACTTCAACCGGTACCCGACGGGTTCCCTGTTCCTCGAAAGGTCGTGTTATCAAGAGCTCACCGCCTTCGAGCGTCGCGTGCCAGAAAGGCTCATTCCCCCGCGCCTCAAACGGCATTTCCAGATCGCCTGGCTGCAAACACTCCGGATAGGTTTGCCCCTTCACTGTCAGGGTCGCTTTTTCACCCTTGCTCCAGAACCGCGTCTGGTCGTCGCCGGGGGCTACGTACAATGCGCCCGAGGCACTTACCTCCGGCTTGAGCAGAATACGTCGATCCAGATAGTCGATGCTGATCAGATCGCTGTCGTCCGTGCCGGAGACGGCAATATCGAGTTGCCCGCAAGCATAGCTCGCGGAAACCGGCTGACTGGTTTTGGATAGAGAGGAGCAGGCGGAGATGGCAAGGCTCGCCGCAGTGACGACGGACAACATCAAAACTCGTCGTGAGTGCATGGTCAGTTCCCTTGTTTGAGCGTCTTTTCGGCCTACAGTTTAGAACCCAACGACCGATGAGGCCACCATGGGCATCTGATGGGTCTTCTTATACCGCCCCACCGGCAGTATGCTAGAACGCTGGACCAAGGAGACACCCCATGGCACTGAAACTTTACCAATTTGCCATTTCCCACTACTGCGAAAAAATACGCTGGGCCCTGGACTACAAGGGGCTCAACTACGAAACGGTGAACCTGCTGCCGGGACAACATGTGAAAACCATCCGGAAACTGACGGGTGAAGCCTCCTCTGTGCCGGTGCTGGACCATGACGGCCACGTGGTTCAGGGCTCAGCGGCCATTCTGGATTACCTGGACCAGACGTTTCCCGAGCACCCGCTGACACCGGCAGACCCGGACGTTCGTGAGCAGGCGCTGGCCTGGGAGCGCCGGCTTGACGAGGAAGCGGGGCCGGCTATCCGCTGCTATTCCTACCACCACTTCCTGCAGCGCCCCAAAATTGTGGTGCCCATGCTGGCCGCGGGAACGCCTTTCTATAACCGGATACTGCTCAGCCTTGCTTTCAGCCGGGTTGATGAAGTCATGCGTCAGTGGATGAAGATCAACGAAAAAACCTCTGAAAAGTCCCGCCAGGTCATGGAAGAGTTGCTCACCGAGCTGGCTGCCATCTACGCCGAAAGGCCTTTCCTGGCCGGCGACCAGTTTTCGCGCGCAGACCTGACCGCAGCCGCCCTGTTTGCACCCATGTTCCAGCCCGCACAGTATCCGGTGCCATGGCCGAAAACTGCGCGAATTCCCAAAGACATCAAACATTGGCTGGACCAGTGGCAGCCACAGATCCGGGCTCTGGAAAAAGTGTACGAAGACAACCGTCGGCCAGGCTGAGTACCGGATTGTCGGAATCCGTTAGCCAATCTGGCGTGAACCGACATTCCGGTTTCCGGGTTACGTGCCAGAATAAACGGACTTGATGAGGAAACCGGCAGAAACCCGATGGCTTTGACCGACATGATACTGGCCGTACTGGAAGACAGCGGCCTGCTTTCTCTCTGGGCGATGGCTGCGCCGTGGCTGGCGCTGGATGAACGCCAACTGATCTTTGTGATTGCAACACCGGTTTTTGTGGGCGTTACCCTGTGGGAATACCTGAAGATTCGCCACGATCCGCAGCTGATGGATACCCGTGAGGCGGTCAGAAACTTTGCCCTAGGCGCCGGCTATCAGGTGACCGAACTGCTCTTCGCCGGCCTCATTGCCTTCCCTGTCTATGCCCTGTGCTACCACTACCGGCTGTTTGATCTGGAATTGAACGGATTCACCGTGCTGCTGGCTTTTCTGGGGGTGGACTTCTGTTTCTACTGGATGCACAGGGCCAGTCACAGGGTTCGCTGGTTCTGGGCGGCCCATGTGGTTCACCATTCCTCCGAGCGGATGAACTTCTCCACTGCCATGCGCCAGAATGCCACCAACATTTTCAACGGCATGTGGGTGTTCTACCTGCCCCTGGCGCTGCTGGGACTCAATCCTGTCTGGATCGGCGTAGCCTATGCCCTGTCGCTGGTCTACCAGTTCTTTATTCATACCACACTGGTCGGGAAGCTGCCCGGCTGGGTCGAACTGGTGTTCAACACGCCCAGCCATCACCGCGTCCATCATGGCCGAAATCCCGGCTACATCGACCGTAATTACGGCGGCACGCTGATAGTGTGGGATCGCCTGTTCGGCACGTTTGTCGATGAAAATGCCCAGGATCCGCCCGAATACGGCATCACCCGGCCTGTTCGCTCCAGTAACCTGATTGTGCTCTGGACCCACGAATACGTGGACCTGTTCCGCGACATGGCACAGCCCGGCGGATTATTGTCTCGCCTTACCCATCTATGGAAACCGCCGGAGTGGCAACGCCCGGCTGCGGAGAAAAACAACAAGGAACCGGGTCGTGACAACGAACGAACACCCTCTGACGCTGAGCAGTGGTGATGACCACAGCATAGCCGGAACAGTCTTTACCCCGACGGCTCCCACCGGCCTTCTGATCATCAGCCACGGCATGGCCGAGCATGGCGACCGCTACCAGTCCCTCGCTCGCTGGCTCTGCGAACGCGGCATGGCCGTTATCACCTTTCACCACCGGGGCCATGGCCCGAATTCAGGAGTCGAGAACCTGGGGCACTATGCGGACCAGAACGGCTGGGCAAGCGTATTGGCCGACCTGCACCAGGTGGTCCAGCACGCCCGTTCACAGTTTCCCGGGCTGCCGGTCAACCTGCTGGGCCACAGCATGGGCTCGTTCATTGCCCAGGGTTACGCCCAGAGATACGGTGATTCCCTGGATACCCTGATCCTGAGCGCCACCAACCGGATTGATCGAGGCCAGCTATTGGCATCCCGGGCCCTGATCGGCCTGATCCGACTGCTCCGGGGCAAGCGGCACCGCAGCCCGTTGATTACCCGCATGACCTTTGAGCAGTTCAATCGCCGGTTCCGCCCCAACCGGACCCATGCCGATTGGCTCAGCCGCGATCCGCACCAGGTTGACGCCTACGTTGCCGATCCGCTTTGCGGGTTTCAATGCTCAACCGGGCTCTGGCTGGATTTTATCGGCGGCATGCTGGCCATCAAGCCGCCGACCTGGCGCAAAGACCTGCCTGTGCACCTGTTCTCTGGAACAGCGGACGCGGTTGGTGAAATGGGCCGCGGCGTGCGCCAGCACTTTCAGGCCATTCGAGAGGCGGGTGTTGGCCATGTGACCCTGAGGTTGTTTGAGGGCGGGCGCCATGAGATGCTCAACGAAACCAACCGGGACGAGGTGTGGCAATACTTGCATTCCCTGTGCCTGCATAGGGACAATGCGTCTGCCCAATCAACCGCCGAACAGAAAGCCCTGCTCCATGCCAGAGCCCCATGAACGCCGCACCAGAATCTGCCACCCAATAACCCGGGCTTTCGCCTGCCTGTGCGTGTTGTTCAGTTTTGCTTCCGGAGCCATCGCCGGCGAAGTCAGTATTGGTGTGGCCGCAAACTTCACCGACACCACCCGGGAACTGACCAGGCACTTTGAAGCGGAAACCGGTCACCGGGTGTCCGCCAGCTTTGGCTCTACCGGCAAACTTTACGCCCAGATCAGGAACGGCGCGCCCTTCGACGTATTCATGGCGGCCGACGTGCTCAGGCCAGAGCTGATAGAAGAGGCGCAGGCCGGGGTCAACGGAACCCGCTTTACCTATGCCCGGGGCAAGCTGGTGCTCTGGAGCCCGACGCCCGATGCGTTTGAGGATGCCCCGCGCTATCTGGAGCAGCAGCCCTTCGCCAGGCTGGCCATCGCCAACCCGAAAACCGCACCCTATGGCCTGGCTGCTCAGCAGGTTCTTGAGCACATCGGCCAATGGCAACCGTTACAACCGAAACTGGTCCGCGGTGATTCCATAGCCCAGACGTTCCAGTTTGTTGTCAGTCGCAATGCCCAGGCCGGTTTCGTGGCCGCTTCCCAGGTCAAAGTCTGGGACGAGGATGCCGGCACCCTATGGCAGGTGCCTCAGGCCTATTACCAGCCCATTGACCAGCAGGCCATCCTGCTGAACCGGGGCGCCAGCAATGAAGCAGCCCGCGCCTGGATGGATTTCCTGAAATCCGATACGGCCATCGGCATCATCCGGAGCTATGGTTACGACCAAGGACATGACGCGATCAACTGATGTTTGAAACCTACTGGGATCCAGTCTGGCTGACCCTGAAACTGGCCACGACAACCACTCTGCTGTTGTTGCTGATAGGCACGCCCATCGCCTGGTGGCTCGCCAGAACCCGGCACTGGCTGCGCCAGCCGGTGGCGGCCGTGGTCGCGCTGCCCCTGGTTCTGCCGCCAACGGTCCTTGGCTTTTACCTGCTGCTGGTGATGGGGCCGGAAGGCTGGGTTGGCCAGGTCACCCAGTCGCTCGGCATCGGGCTGTTGCCCTTTACCTTCGAGGGTCTGGTGGTGGCTTCCGTGATCTATTCCCTGCCGTTTACGGTGCAACCGCTGCAGAATGCCTTCGAGTCGGTTGGCGACCGTTTCCTCGAGGTCGCTGCCACGCTTCGCGCCGCGCCCTGGGATCGCTTCCTGTTTGTTGCCGTGCCCCTTGCCCGCAACGGTTTCCTCACGGCCGCCGTACTGACCTTCGCCCATACCATTGGCGAGTTCGGCGTGATTCTGATGATCGGGGGTAACATTCCCGGGGAAACCAAAGTTCTCTCCGTTGCTATCTATGACCACGTGGAATCCCTCGAATACACCGAGGCACACTGGCTTTCTGCCGGCATGGTGGTGTTCTCCTTCGTGGTTCTGGTCATCCTCTACGCACTGAACGGTAAGGCCCGGTCGGGAGCACTGAGATGAGCGAAAAGAAAAGCATCTCTGCCCGCTTCCGTTGCGCATTTCCCGGGTTTGGTCTGGACGTTGACCTGACCCTGCCCGGCACGGGCATCACCGCCCTGTTCGGGCATTCCGGCTGCGGCAAGACCACTGTTTTGCGCTGTATGGCGGGCCTGCACCGCGCAGAGGGAGACATGACCGTTCTCGATGAACACTGGCAAAGCGCTGATACTTTCCTCCCGGTTCATAAACGCCCCCTCGCCTATGTATTCCAGGAAACCCACCTGTTTCCCCATCTGACCGTGCGCAAGAATCTTGAATTCGGCTACCGGCGTATTCCGGCCACGGACCGGCAGATCGGGTTTGACGAGGCTGTGAACTGGCTGGGACTCGGCGGCCACCTGGACCGTATGCCCGCAGGCCTGTCCGGGGGCGAGCGCCAGCGGGTAGCGATAGCCCGCGCGCTGCTGACCAGTCCCCGGCTGTTACTTATGGACGAACCGATGTCGGCCCTGGACAAAGCCAGCAAACACGACATCCTGCCCTATCTGGAGCGTCTTAGGGACGCCCTGGCCATCCCGATCGTATATGTCTCCCACTCTACCGCAGAGGTGGCCCGGCTCGCCGACCATCTGGTGGTCATGGAGGACGGCAAGGTGTTAGCCAGCGGGCCGACCCGGGAGACACTTGCACGCATGGACAACCCGTTCCGTCTCGAGGACGACGCGGGCGTGCTTGTGGAGGGGACAATAAGAGAACTGGATCAGCGCTGGCACCTGGCGCGCTTTGAGTTCGACGGTGGCTCCCTGTGGCTGCGCCGGGACAACGGCATGAAAATCGGGGATCGGGTCCGGATCCAGTTGCTGTCCCGGGACATCAGCCTGGCTCTGGAAGAGAACCCTGACCAGAGCATCCAGAACCTGGTTCCGGCAACCATTGACCGGATTGAGCCGGACGTTACCCCCGGCGTCAGTATCGTCCGCCTGCTCGCCGGACCCACACCGGTCATGTCCCGACTGACCACCCGGGCTGTTGACCAGCTGGCTCTGGAACCCGGCCGGCAGGTGTGGATGCAGATCAAGTCCGTGGCCCTGGCCGACTGACACCGGCGCCCCTGCCCCAACCAGAAAGGCCGCTGATATCAGCGGCCTTTCTGGTTACATCGATGCTCTGCTGTCCGGAGACTCAGCGGGTGCCGTACACCACCATCGTTTTGCCCTTGACCCGAACCAGGCCCTGATCTTCCAGGGTCTTCAGAACCCGTCCAACCATCTCCCGGGAACAACCCACGATACGGCCGATTTCCTGGCGGGTAATCTTGATCTGCATGCCGTCCGGGTGGGTCATGGCATCCGGTTCCTTGCAGAGATCCAGCAGGGTGCGGGCGACTCGACCGGTCACATCCAGGAACGCGAGATCACCCACCTTGCGCGTGGTCTGGCGGAGGCGGGAAGCCATCTGCTCACCAATGAAATACAGAACCCTGGGATCCTGCTGGGCAATCTCACGGAATTTGGTGTAGCTGATCTCCGCCACTTCGCACTCGGTCTTGGCCTTTACCCAGGCGCTGCGGGAATCCATGCTGTCGAACAGTCCCATTTCACCGAAAAAGTCACCGGCGTTCAGGTAGGCCATGATCATCTCGCGACCGTCATCGTCTTCAATGATAACCGTCACCGAGCCTTTGACGATGTAGAACAGGGAATCGCTCTTGTCCCCGGCATAGATAATCGTGCTCTTGGCTGGGTAACGGCGGCGATGGCACTGCGAAAGGAAATAGTCGAGATGCTTTGTTTTCTGCTCAACCGGCTTGACGATAGTGGCCATAATGCGAGTCGTGCCTCCTCAGATACTGGCGGGTCCCAATGTTTGTTATGCACCCGGCTTTCCTTGCGGGTTCGTTCTTTTTTACTGCAAAACTGCGCAACTTATAACAAGAAGGTCTGTTGCGGGCAACCGGAAAGAGTATACAACATGTATCCGAGATCGGCCTGCCTGGCGAAGCCGGTTGTGCTAGCATCCGGCCACAGGTCATCTTTATCGGGGCCAACACACCAGTTGGTCCCGCGTCATCACAACGGAGAGTCGTCCCATGAAAGCAACCGTAGACTGGACCGGCAACGCCAGTTTCAAAGCCACCAGCGGCAGTGGCCACAGCGTGCAGCTTGATGGCCCGCCAGACCACGGCGGTGAGAACCTGGGCCCGCGCCCCATGGAAATGCTGCTGATGGGGCTCGGAGGCTGTTCGGCGTTCGACGTCATGAGCATCCTGAAGAAAAGCCGCCAGGACGTGACCGCTTGCCACGCCGAGCTCGAAGCAGAGCGGGCCGACGCGGTTCCGGCGGTGTTTACACGCATTCACCTGCACTTCGTGGTAACCGGAAACAGCCTGAAAGACAATCTGGTCAAGCGGGCCGTGGGCCTGTCGGCAGAAAAGTACTGCTCCGCATCTATCATGCTTGAGAAGGCCGGCGTCGAGATCAGTCACAGCTACGAGGTTCACCAGGCGTCATAACACGTGTGAGAAATCTCGCCAGGGCCGCTCATGGACCGATTCCCCGGGCCGGATGCAGGGGAAATCACGAATGCTAAAATGTCATTGCGAATACTATTCAACGTCACTTGCGGTGTGCATAATACGCACCCTCTCCGCCGGTCTGCGCAAAAGGTGAACAACCCGGTCAGTAGTCGGTGGCGGCCTCGGCAGAGCTCAGCAATGCAGCTCTGCAGTCATTCATCTCCACGATCCGGAGGGGCTGAGCATGGAATCAAAACTCCAGCTGCATGGTTTCAACAACCTGACCAAATCCCTGAGCTTTAACATCTACGACATCTGTTATGCGCAGACCGAAGAACAACGCAAGGCCTATATCGACTACATCGACGAGATGTACAACGCCGAGCGCCTGACCCAGATTCTGACCGACGTCGTCAAGATTATCGGCGCCAACGTTCTTAACATCGCGCGTCAGGACTACGAGCCCCATGGCGCATCTGTCACCATGCTGATCGCCGAGCACGAGCTCACCAATGGCGAAGAGCCCGACAACGAAGAGTCTCCCGGACCGCTGCCGGATACCATCGTGGCCCACCTGGACAAGAGTCACGTCACGGTGCACACCTACCCGGAAAGCCATCCCCACGATGGCGTGAGCACCTTCCGCGCTGACATCGACGTATCCACCTGTGGCCTGATCTCTCCGCTGAAAGTGCTGAACTACCTGATCCACAGCTTTGATTCTGATGTCGTTACCGTGGACTACCGGGTTCGCGGCTTTACCCGTGATGTGGACGGCACCAAGCACTACATTGATCACGATATCAATTCGATCCAGAACTACCTGACCGAAGATACCCAGAACGCGTATCAGATGATCGATGTGAACGTGTACCAGGAGAACCTGTTCCACACCAAGATGATGCTGAAGAACTTCAACCTCGATAACTATGTGTTCGGGGTGAACGCCGGTGATCTTGATCCCGCCGAAGCGCAGTCCATCGAGGACCGTCTGCGTCGGGAAATGCTGGAAATCTTCTATTCCCGCAACGTCGAATGATCGCCTCCTGTGGCGCCCCGCCCGGGGCGTCACGGGTCCTTCAGTTTTTTTGATGTCACCCCCCAGATTTCTGCGTTTTATTCTCTCCTCCCATCCCGTTTAAATAGAGCCAAGAGCTAACGAGAGGAGGACATCATGACCCTGCGCTCCCTGAAACAGATCATACCCGCCCTGGAAACGTCCGACGGTGCCGGCGTGCGCATCAAGCGTTCCATTGGCCAGCAACAGAACATTCGCCTTGACCCGTTCCTGATGCTGGACGAGTTTGGTTCCGCCGAGGCCGCCGACTATATCGCAGGCTTCCCCTCGCACCCCCATCGGGGGTTCGAAACCGTGACCTATATGATCGAGGGGCACATGCTGCATGAAGATCATCTCGGAAACCGGGGCGACCTGCGCAATGGTGGTGTGCAATGGATGACCGCCGGTCGCGGCATCATCCATTCGGAGATGCCCCAGCAGGAAGAAGGCGTGATGCGCGGTTTTCAGCTCTGGCTGAACCTGCCAGCGGCGGAAAAAATGACGAAGGCCGGCTACCGGGACATCCAGCCGGAAGAGATTCCGGAGCTTGCCTTCGACGGTGGCAAACTGAAGCTCATTGCCGGCTCATTACAGATCGATGGCCAGGCCCATGCAGGGGCGATGCCCGATCGCACCACCCAGCCGATCTACGCGGATATTCACCTGGCATCCGATGGGAGCCTGAGACTGCTCCTTCCGGAAGGCCACAACGCCATGCTCTATCTTTACGAGGGTAGCGCGAGCCTGGGGGAAAGCTCGCTGCAGCGAAGCGCCGCCAACGTTCTTTCCGACGACGGCGACCAGATCGAACTCCATGCCGGGCAAGCCGGAGCGCGAATCCTGCTGATTGCCGGCAAACCGATCGGCGAGCCGGTGGTCCAGTATGGTCCGTTTGTGATGAATACCCGAGAAGAGATCGAACAGACGCTCCGGGATTACCGGGATGGACGCCTGACGGCCTGACGGCCTCAGGCAAACGGCTTTCTTGCCATCAGCCGCTGCACCATCGGCCGTACGATCAGGTCCATGGCCAGCGGCATTTTTGTGCCCGGAACCACCAGGGTGTCGTGTCTCGACAGGCTGCTGCCTGCAATCACCTGCAGCAGATAGGGAAAGTCCACCTCTGACTGATCCCGGAACCGGATCACCAGCATGCTTTCGTCCTCAGTGGGAACTTCCCGGACGACAAAGGGGTTGGAAGTATCGACCAGGGGAATGCGCTGGAAATTGATGTGGGTGTGCGAGAATTGGGGCACGATGTCGTGCACATAGTCATCCATGCGGTTGATGATAGTTTCCACCACCGCCTCCTGGCTGTAGCCCCGCTTGTGCGTGTCCCGGTGGATCTTCTGGATCCATTCAAGATTCACAATCGGAACCACACCGATCAGCAGGTCCACATACTGGGCGATATTGCAGGTTTCGCTGACCACACCCCCATGAAGCCCCTCGTAAAACAGCAGATCGGTATCGGCGGGCAAAGGCCCCCAGGGCGTGAAGGTGCCGGGCTTGTGCCCGGCTTCAACCAGCCTGCGATCCTCATCGTGAACGTATTGACGATACCGACCGTTGCCGGTGTGGCCGTAGTCGTAGAACAGTGCTTCCAGCTTGTCGATGTGATTGGCGGCCAGCGCAAAGTGGTTGCGCTCACCGAACTGGCCCTTGGCCGCAAGCCTGGCCATCTGTTCACGGTTGTAGCGATGGAAACTGTCACCGCTGACCATTGCGGCGTTCAGCCCCTCACTGGCAAACATCCGGCTGAAAATCTGGCCGGTGGTCGTGGTGCCCGCTCCGGACGAACCGGTAACCGCGATGATGGGATGACGTTTTGACATAGAGGCAGGTTGCCGGAATCAGGTTAGGCTGTCGAGCAGACGGGGTTTTTCAACCACGAAGCCCTGAGCGTAGTCCACACCCAGCTGTCGGAGCATGTCCAGAACGTCCCGGGATTCAACCTGGGAGGCAATCACTTCCCGGTTCATGTAGTGGGCCATATCCACCATTGAGCGCACCATTGCCCGGTCAGTCTCGCTGGTCGACAGCTGGCCGGTAAAGGCGCTGTCGATCTTAATCAGGTCTACCGGTAACGAACGCATGAACTCGAACGAACTGGGGCCACTGCCAAAGTTGCCGAGACAGAACCGGCAGCCAAGTTCTTTCATCTCAATGATGAAGTCTGCCACTGACTGGACGTCGTTAATCGCCGAGGCCTCGGTAATCTCGAACCACAGCCGCTCGATAGGCGCATCTTTCTCACTCAGCTTTTCGTAGATGAACTCCAGCAGCGACTGGTCATTCATGGAATAGCCGGACAGGTTGATGCAGACGCCGCCGAAATGCCTCGGGTCCGGCGCCTGTTCCCTGAGCCAGTCCAGCATGTGACCAACAACCCAGCGATCCACGGCCTGCATACGGTCATAACGCTCGGCCATGCGCACGAAGTCCCGACCGGTAATGAGGTTGCCCTCGTCATCGTACATGCTGATCAGCACCTCATACTGCGCAGCCATGGAGGACTTCGCATGCAGAGGGATGATCTTCTGGCAACGCAGCAGCATGCGCTCCTCATTCAGGTCGCTGAGGCTGGCAACCTTGGCGGCAATCTGCTCCTGACGGGCCTGGTCATCGGCGTCCAGGGCATACTCCGAAACCTTCCCGTGGCCCTGCTGGCGAGACGCGGCAAGCGCCTGCTCCGACGCCCGTAACCAGCGTTCAGCACTGACCAGGGCCGGCAACGTGGGGACCACACCGGCGCTGGCTGAGAGCCGGTAGTCGCGACCACCAAAACTGAACTCGGCGGCCTCCACTGCCCGGATGAGATCTCTTGCCGCGTCGCTGGCACTCTCGGACGGCACCAGCATGGCAAACTCATTGCCCGCAAGTCTGGCCACGGGCATACCGTCACCGACGTGGCTGCGCAGGATATCGGCAACCCGCTTCAGGGTCTCATCACCGGCCTGGTAGCCGGCGGTGTCGTTCAGCAGGCGGAACCTGCGGAGATCCAGGCGCACGAGGGAGCGCTCATCCTCCCGACGGGCCAACTGCTGATCGAGCATGCGCTCGAATTCGCGACGCCCGAGAAGGCCGGTCAATTCATCATGGGTGGAGGCCCAGGACAACTGGTCATAGACCTTGCGGACCATGCGATCGATACTCTCGTCCACCAGCGGGCGTTCATACTGGCTATCAGGCACGATGATGCCTTTTCGCATCTGCCGGGCCAGGGACTCCAGCTCCAATTCCACCACTCGCATGCCCTGGTGATTCACAAAGACAAAGCGGCTGAAACCGCGGGCCACCCAGACCAGACGAATGTACTGGGGTTCGTCCGGTTTTTCCTGGTCGCGAAGCCAGTCGCCGGTTCGCAATTTCTGCGCCCGGTTGATCCAGCGCTGAAGACTTCGTTGCTCCCGGTCGGACAGTTTTCTGGCATCCGGTTGCTCCGGTTTTGCCACTGGCACTTCAACCAGTTCGGGGCTTTTTTGCGGACTGCGAACCAGGAACTGCTTGAGCTCGTCCCGGATTTGCGAAGAAGGCATGTGGTTGCTGGAAATAGAGGCCAGACCATCCTGGATTACCCGCAGCAGCTCGGGCAGATTAATGGAGCTGTTCGGATCATCAGCGAAGGATAGGAGCGAATCGATAACGGCCAGGTAATCATGCCACAGCTGGCTGTCAGGCCCCTGCCGGATCCAGGTCAGCGAAAGCAGATCCCGCCAGCCACCATCCAACAGGCTGATTACCGCCTTTGGCACCTTGCGCCCACCCAGTTTGTTGTCCAGAACATCGGCCACAGCCTTTTTTGACTCGGCTACCTTCTGGGCCCCCTCTGCGGCCGCTGTCACTCGCTCGACATTCCGGCGATAGACAAGATTCTGGCGATCAATCAGGGTGTCCAGTTCCTGGACCGTTTGCTCGAATACCCCGGTGTCCTGCTCGAAGTCCGTTGTAATGCGCTCTACCAGCTCATCCACGCGACGCTGAACCACCGGATTGATGCGCCCGCCCTTTACCCCTAGCTGGGCCAGACGGTTCATCACCCCGCGTACCGGGCTATCCTGATCGTCAAAGAACGCAGGGTCCCTCATGACAACTTTGAGAACGGGCACTTCCAGCTGCCGCATGCGCTGCTGGGCATACTCGCTGAGCTTCGGGCTTTCCACCACCGATTTGAAAAACCGGTCGACCACATCGACCGTTTCCTGCTGTTCTTCATCCAGCCGGTTATCACCGCTTGCCTTTACTTTCTCTACCACCCGCTCCTTCAGGGGAGCCAGCTCCTCGCCAGTATCCACGGGCTGAGATTGCAGCTGCTGGAGTTCTCGCTGGAATTCTCCGGACGACAGAGGCCTGGCATTGGGCTGGAACGGCAAAGGCTCCGGATCGCCCCGGGCCACACGGCTCGCGCTCAGGGTATTCAGCAGGTTACGCACCGTGGCGAACGCAGTCTGGGCCGCCTGGGCATAACCCCGAAACTCGCCCCCCAGCATGCCGGCTCTGCGACGAGACTGGGGCTGTCCGGCGTCTTCGGCACCCGCCTTCGGCTTTGACTCTGCAGCAGCACTCTCCGCGGCAACCGGCTCGGGCTCCGCGGGCTCTTGTTGTGTCTCCGGCTTTGCCCCGGCCTGCTCGCTCAGATACTTGCTGAGATCCAGGTCCGGCAGAACACCGTGACGAATCAGAATATCGTTGAGTTCTTTGTAAAGAGGTCCCAGCTGTTGCAACACGGTCTGCTCAAAGACCCGCAGACAGACTTTCTCCACCTCCCGGGTCGCCTTGAGCTGGCTGAGGCCATTATGGAAGGCTTCGCAGACCAGGGAGGGCCCGAGGGGATTGTGGTGTCCCGTGGCGTTCGCGATGCCAAGTTTGTCCAGGCGAAGCTTGAGCTGCAGCAGATCGCCCCGATACTGGGTATCCGCCTTGGTTACCATCACCCGGATCGTCAACCAGTCCTCGAATTCGCCCTTGTCGACCACGGACAGCTCGGACCCCGGAAACCCCTTGGGGGCGGGCTTAAGTGGTGATTCCAGGCTGCGAGCCATCTGATGCCAGATGACCCGTTGCCGGGCCTGAATCTGGCCCGAAGCATCCATGTATTCATTGGCCTGCTGATCATTTACCGCTCTCTGGGCCGCCAGTTTGAGACCCTCCACCATTTGCACGAAACAGGCGTCCATCAACGGCTCGATAAACTGGGTCACCGCCTTGGCGGACTGGTGCAGGACAAACTGTACGCGGTCACTGGGCGCGCGGAGCGAGGAGCGATCCTGACTTCGGGAGCCCCCGCATTGCTGCAGCATGGCATCCACGGCTACCGGGTTGGGCCTGCTGAAATTGACCCCCATGGCGCCATCGATGCGACGGACAATACTGACATGAAGCTCGTGGCGGCGCGCACCATCCAGACCCCGAAAACGTATCACCAGTTCTGGGGGTATGCCGGAAGCAAACGCCCGATCCAGCTTCTTCGAGGTTTCACCCGAATAGCGGACGAACAGACCCTCCGCACAGAAATCGGCGATCTGACACGGCCAGGCTTCACCGGTTCCCAGATCAATCTGGGCGGCAAGCTTGATTGGTTGGCGGGGGCTGCTACGACGTTCTCTCGGATCCATGAACTACCTGATATCTCGCAAAGCCGGAACGATCACCGAACACAGCGCCCGGTACCGGCTCACGTCCCTGAAACGATGGCGGATGCCACCGGCTGCTACTATAGAGACCATGATTGTACTATAGCGGCCTGGCCCCCACAGGCAAACCAATCCACTATAACATCCTGACCCATGAAACAGCTTAGTCAGATCTATCTACTTTTGCTACTGGTAACAATGCTTAACGGCTGTTCGACCATTGGCTACTATTCGCAGGCTGTCAGTGGCCATCTCTCCCTGATGATGTCGGCGGAACCGGTCGACGACATTCTCTCCGACACCTCAACGCCGGTGGACCTTCGGGGAAAACTCACGGTAGCGCAACAGGCCCGGGAATTCGCCGGTCAACGACTGGCCCTGCCGGTGGGAGAAGCCTTCAGCGACTACGTGGATCTCGACAGACCCTGGGTAGTGGTGAACCTGGTGGCTGTGCCGGAGTTCTCCCTGGAACCGCACCGCTGGTGCTATCCGGTGCTCGGCTGTCAGGCCTACCGGGGATACTACAGCCTGGCGGATGCGCGTGCCGAGGAGTCGCAGTTTCGCAACAAGGGCTTCGACACGTTTATCGGCGGCGTGACGGCCTATTCCACCCTCGGCTGGTTCGATGACCCCCTGCACACCGGCTTTACCCGACTGGCGGAGGATCGCATGGTCGCCCTGATGTTCCATGAGCTGGCACACCGGGTGGTCTACATCGCCGATGACACGGCATTTAACGAAAGCTTTGCCACCGCGGTGGAGCTGGAAGGGCTCAGGCTCTGGCTATCGGACCAGGGCAAACCCGGCCAGTTCGAGGAGGCACTGGACCGCCTGGCTCGCCGAAACCAGACGCTCTCCCTGGTCGAAGACTTCAGTGCCCGGCTGGACGTTCTTTATGCTCAGCAGGACGTCTTGCCAGACCAGCAACTGCGGAATCGCAAGGCGGCCATTTACCAAGAGCTGGCTCTTGCCTATCAGGAACTTTCCGCAGAGTGGTCCGAACCGGGCCCGTTCGGACCGGTACCAGTCAGCCTGAACAATGCCAACCTGGCGCTGTTTCGTCAGTACAACCAGCACGTACCGGCGTTCCGTCAGATGCTTCGGAATGCAGGCTACGACTTTGCGGACTTTTACAAGGCCGTCAAGACGCTGTCAGAGCAACCGGAACCCCAGAGGACTGAACATCTGGCCGCCCTGTCAGAGCGGTTTGAAGAACACCTTTGAGTTCCGCTGGGTGTTATAGGCAGCCAGCTTCGGCCCGGGCAGGGCCTGCACTGTCGAAGGCTGGAAGCCCCGCTCCCGGAACCAGTGCTCCGTCTGGGTGGTGAGCACGAACAGCTTCTGGATACCCTGCCCCCTGGCCAGCTTCTCCACCATTGCCAGAATCTCATCGCCCCGCCCGGCCCGGCGATAGGTCGGGTCTACCGCGAAGCAGGACAACTCGCCGGCACCCTCTTCAGGGTAGCTGTACAGAGCGGCACAGCCCACGATAGTGCCGTCGCGCTCCGCCACAACAAAGCGGTCAATCTCGGTTTCCAGCATCTCCCGGGAGCGGCGAACCAGAATGCCCTGCTCTTCCAGCGGCTGGATCAGCTCCAGAATCCCGCCGATGTCCTCGACCCGGGCCTGGCGGAACTGCTCGTAGTGATCACCACTGACCAACGTGCCGGCGCCATCCCGCGTGAAGAGCTCCTTCAGCAGGGCGCCGTCATCCACATAGCTGATGATGTGGGCGCGACGCACACCCTTCACACAGGCATCACAGGCAGCTCGCAGCAAGTCGGCATCGTGACCGGTCACCGCACCGGCCGCCAGACGATCGGACGCCTGGCGCGCCGACAGCTCCCGGATCAAAGTACCGTCCTCTTCCTGTAACCCGGGATCATCAATAAACACCATCAGCTTCTCGGCCTGCAGTGCCGCTGCCACCTGGCTGCCAACATCCTCGTAGGAGAGGTTGAAGGCATCCCCGGTGGGCGAATAGCCCATGGGCGGCAACAGGACAATGTGACCAAGCTCCAGCAGTTTCTCGATCCCGGCCACATCCACCCGGCGCACCTTGCCGGTATGGCCAAAATCAATACCGTCGAGCACACCCACGGGCTTGGCAGCCACATAGTTGCCGCCACTCACCCGGATACGGGCATTATGCATCGGCGAATTCACCAGCCCCATGGAAAGGTGGCTCTCCAGGTAGGCACGCAGGCCACCGACGGCCTCCATCACCATGCTGAGGTGCTCTTGCGGCGTAATCCGCAAACCTTTTGAAAACGACGATTCGATTCCTGCAGCATCCAGCCGCGTCTGGATTTGCGGGCGGGCTCCAAAGGCAACGACCAGCCGCACACCAAGACTGCTCAGCAGCGCGATGTCATGGATGATGTTGATGAAATTCCCGTGTTCAATCGCATCCCCCGGAATGGTCAATACCACCGTCCGCCCGCGATGGGCGTTGATGTAAGGGGATGAATGGCGGAATCCATGCAGCCAGTCGTTTGATTTCAAACCTTTCTCCTAGTCTCTCGTTATCTTCTAAAGGCAGGTACTTTATCTTGAGGAGTTTGCCGAGTCCTGTCGAGGAGGGTGTGCCAAAACACGCCCGTAAATACGTCCCTGTAGGGCTCGGTCGCGCCATCCCTGGCGCTCCACGGTTTTGGCACACCCTCCCCGCCAGGACTCTCCGCAGGCGTCGGAAGTGCCTGCGCCACACTCAGAGACAGAACTGTCGGATCAGCCCTCGCAGTACTTGAACGGTTGGATCAAGCTGGGACAGCTCGATAAATTCATCGGGCTGGTGCGCCTGATCGATAGATCCGGGCCCCATGACCAGGGTTTCCAGGCCGAGCTTCTGGAGCCAGGGCGCTTCCGTGGCGAAGGCAACGGCATGAGCGGTATGGCCAGTCAGTTTCTCGCAGGCTTTGACCAGAGCGGCATCGGCCGGAGTTTCGAAGGGCGGAACCCCGTCAAAGAGCGGCTCGAATTCCAGGGACAGTTCCCGGCGGTCCGCGATCGGCTGAACCTTGCTCAGGATGGCCTGGCGCAGGGTTTCCATGTTCATGCCCGGCAAGGGGCGCAGATCAAAGTGCAGCTCACACTGGGCACAGATACGGTTTGGATTGTCACCACCGTGGATGCAGCCAAGGTTCAGGGTTGGAAACTGTACCTCGAAGTTCGGGTTCCGGTACTTTTCCTGCCAGCCTGACCGGAGTGCCAGCAACTCGGTGAGCGCTTCGTGCATCCCTTCCATGGCGTTGCGGCCGAGGGCCGGGTTGGAGGAATGACCGGACTGGCCCTCGAATTTCAGGCGCTCCATCATGATGCCCTTGTGCATGCGCACCGGTTTCAGGCTGGTTGGCTCGCCGATGACCGCGTAGCGGGCCTTGGGCTTGCCAGCTTCGGCCAGGGCCCGGGCGCCGTCCATGGAGCTCTCTTCGTCGGCGGTGGCCAGTATGATCAGGGGCTGTTTGAGATCTTCGTCCACAAAGGCCCTGGCTGCTTCAATGGCCAACGGGAAAAAGCCTTTCATGTCGCAGGTACCCAGCCCGTACCAGCGATTGTCCCGCTCGTTCAGGGTAAAGGGGTCGCTCTGCCAGCGTTTGTCATCAAAGGGCACTGTATCGGTATGGCCGGACAACACAAGACCGCCCGGGCCGCTGCCAAGGGTTCCGATCAGGTTGAATTTTCCGGGCATGCCTGGCACTTCCAGGATTTCCACGGAAAACCCGAGGGCTTCGAGCCATTCTGCCAGGGTTCGCACCACAGGCTCGTTACTATGATCCCATTTTGCCGACGCGCTGCTGATTGAGGGCAGAGATATCAGACGGGCAAGCATGTCACGAATGCCCGGCACCACTGCGGATTTGCTATCGGACTGCGACATAGTTTCCTCTCAGATTCCCATTGGAATCATTGTGCACGGCCACGCCGCCAGACTTCAAAGTTGGTAATCGCCCGGATCAACATCGGGTAGGCGACTTCACCGCCAGCGATAACCCGGGCCACTTCCAGCTCGCGTTCGCTGACGCTCACCAGACGACCCTCAACAACATTGTCATTTGAGAGGGTTACACGAACCTGCCGGTCAATCCATTGTTCAGCGGTTTCAAGACTCGCCGGATACCAGGTTTCGATCTCAGGATCCTCACGAGGCACCACCGGCTCGACGGCCACGTCCGGTGTTTCCTGAACAACCGGCTCGGCCTCGGCCAGATAGACGTCCGGCACGCCTGCACCGTTGTAACGAACCGGCCAGCTCATGCCCGCACCCTCGTTTTCAGCCGTTCTCACGGGCACCCCGAGCAGTGGCTGAGCCGGCTGCACATTTACCGTGAGCTCACCGCCCTCCAGCAACCACTGCCGGTACAACGCTTTCAGCTGGTCACTGGCGGCCAGGCCCCGGGCCTCAAGCCCGGCAGACAGCGCCTGCACTGCGCGCCCGGCCCATTCTCCGGTTTCGATACCGGCTTCGCGGGCGCAATAGGCGGCGATGCGACGCATCAGGCCACCATCACGCAAGGTCAGCGTCATCGGCTCGGCGCCACCGGAAACGGTCAGCTCGGCATCCTGGATCCGGATTCGGGCATCACGCCAGTCCAGCTCCAGACTGCCGGTGCTGACGGTATTCAGCTCAGCATGAAGATTGCCCGGAGTCTGTCGCACGAAGCCATCTCCGGCGAGAGCTGTGATGCCCATGCGGATCAGGTCACCGCTACCCAGCTGTTGGCGCGGATCTGGCGCGCAGGAAAGCGCAAACAAGGCCGGATCGCCCTCGCTGTTGGCGCCTTCTGCGGTGACCCAGTTACGAAGCATGGTCGGGTCGAGGGTCAGGGCAAGGCCGTCGAGTCGCAAGGTCCATTGTTCCGGCATGCCAGCCGGGTCGAACAGGACAGAGAGCAAGCTGACGGGTGAGCCGGTATCAAGCTCCACCCTCGCCATGTCCAGAGGCTGGGTGAGCTCGAAATCCTGCCAGCTGGCGTCGTTGAGAACCAACCGGCCCTCGACGCCGGAACTGATGCTGCCCCTGTGCAGAACACCGTGGGGCTCCAGCGCCTGTCTCGCCTCGGCCATGCGCTGATCCGCCAGCCACCAGACCCCCGCCTTGAATGCGGCAAAGCCGACCAGAACCAGTATTACCAGCGTCGCAAGCAGGCGCTTCATCCGGAGACTCCTTGTCGGGTGCCGTCAGTTACGGGAAATCAGGGTGCCGACACCCTCATCAGTGAAGATCTCCAACAGACACGCATGAGCGACCCTGCCGTCGATGATATGGGACGTGCGCACGCCGTTTTCGACGGCGCTCAAAGCACAACGGATCTTGGGGAGCATGCCACCATGAATGGTGCCGTCCTCGATGAGATCATTGACCTGCTTGGCCGTGAGCCCGGTAAGCACCTTGTCTTCCTTGCTCTTGAGGCCGGAGACGTTGGTCAGCAGCATCAGCTTCTCGGCCTTCATGGCCTCGGCCACCTTACCCGCCACCAGGTCAGCATTGATGTTGTAGGAGGCGCCATCCGGTCCCACGCCAATCGGTGCAATCACGGGAATCAGGTTGCTGCGGGTAAGCATCTCAATCACATCCACGTTGACACTGGCGACCTCGCCCACATGGCCGATGTCGATAATCTCCGGGCGTTCCAGTTCGGGAGAGCGGTCGACCACCTCCAGCTTGCGGGCTCGTATCAGATTGGCGTCTTTGCCGGTGAGCCCCACCGCCATGCCGCCGTGAGAGTTGATCAGGGAGACAATTTCCTTGTTCACCTGGCCACCAAGCACCATCTCCACCACGTCCATGGTTTCGGAATCGGTTACCCGCATGCCGTTGACGAATCGGGACTGGATGTTCAAACGCTCCAGCAGCTCGCCGATCTGCGGGCCACCGCCATGGACAACGATCGGGTTGATGCCTACAAGTTTCATCAGCACCACATCGCGGGCAAAACTGCTCTTCAGGTCTTCGTTTTCCATGGCGTTACCGCCGTACTTGATGACCACGGTCTTGCCGGTAAATCTCTGAATATAAGGCAGGCCCCGGCTAAGTACCGAAGCCACCTGCATTGCTGTTTCACGATCCAGCGCCATGTTTTTGCCTTGTTGATCCTGTATTGAAACTTGCCTGTGAAACTCGGTGACTGCGAATCAGAAATCCGCCACCAGATCCGGCGCTGCCTTCTGCAGCTGGTCACGGAACACAGACTTGATACGCTCCAGCGCCTCGTCGGTCTCCGCTTCAAAGCGTAAGACCAGCACCGGTGTGGTGTTTGATGCCCGGCACAGGCCCCAGCCGTCGGCGTAGTCCACCCGGATGCCGTCGATGGTGCTGATATTGCCGTCACCGAAATCCCCGGACTCGCCGAGGCGTTTGATAATGTCGAACTTGGAACTTTCAGTCACTTGGACATTCAGCTCTGGCGTACTGATGTCATCCGGGAAATCCTCGAAAACTTCATCGCTGTGACGATCCTCAATGCCCAGAATTTCCAGCAGGCGGGCCGCAGAATACAGACCGTCATCAAACCCGTACCAGCGTTCGCCAAAGAAAATATGACCACTCATTTCCCCGGCCAGCAAGGCGCCAGTCTCTTTCATTTTTGCCTTCATCAGGGAATGACCGGTTTTCCACATGATCGGTCGGCCCCCGGCTTCTGAAATCACCCCGGCCAGCCTGCGGCTGCATTTCACATCGTAAAGGACATCGGCCCCCGGATTCCGTGAAACCACATCCCGGGCAAACAGCATCATCAGCCGGTCCGGCCAGATAATCTTGCCGGAATTGGTTACTACACCGAGACGGTCACCATCGCCGTCGAAGGCCAAACCGATGTCGGCCCCTTCCGATTCAACCCGGGCAATCAGATCCGCCAGATTCGCTGGCTTACCTGGGTCGGGATGGTGATTCGGGAAGTCACCGTCCACCTCGCAGTAGAGCGGAATCACTTCGCAGCCCAGTTCCTCGATCAGCATGGGCGCCAGCTCACCGGCAATGCCATTGCCGGCATCAACGACCACCTTGAGCGGTGCCGCTACCGCAATATCGCCAACAATCCGGTCCAGGTAAGCACGGCGCACATCCTCGGTGCTCTGGCTGCCCCGACCGCTGGCAAAATCTCCGGTCTGGATGCGCTGATACAGTTTCTGGATGGCCTCACCTGAAAGGGTTTCACCACCCAACATAATTTTCAGGCCGTTATAGTTGGCCGGGTTGTGACTGCCGGTCACCATAACGCCAGAGCCAGTCTGGAGTTCGTGGGTGGCAAAATAGAGGACCGGTGTGGGCACGGCCCCCACGTGAATCACGTTGCACCCGGCTGCCATGATACCGCGTGCCAGGGCATCTGCCAGATCCGGGCTGGAATGGCGGCCGTCATAACCAATGCAAAGGCTGTCGACACCGCGCTCCCGGGCCTCCGAACCGATGGCCCGACCGATGACTTCAACGCCCTCGGCGGTCAGGGTTTCGCCGACAATGCCTCGAATATCATAGGCCCGGAAAATATCCTGGGAAAGCTCCACCTGAGGCAGGGTCACCTCTTCCACGTCCGGAGTGTCGCCGGAACCAAAGACGGTATCATCGCCGCTACCGAAGCCCAGAACGTCCTCATCGCCATCAAGCATGTCGATATCGGGCATGTCCTTGTCCTGGAACAAAGGCTCATCGCCGCCCTTGGCGGCACCACCGCCAGCCTTTCCGGAACCGGCGGGCCTGGGTTTGGCGGTTTCTCCAGCCTTGGCGACCCGTTTATCAACCACCTGGGACAAACGGTAGAGCACCTCACCGGTTGAGGCCACCATGTCCCAACGGAAGGTTGGCAGCTTTACCCGCTCTCCGCCGAACACCTTGTGCGCCCACTGGATCAGGGCTGTCACATCCTGACGCAAGCCCTTCTGGGCCCCGCCCAGCAGTACCCAGACGATGATGGCAGCGATCAACGCGGGCACGCCGACCAGAAGCGCGATCATTACCGTATCAACCGGCGCCGCGGACGATTTTGCAGGGGTGTAGGCTACGGTCCAGTCCGGATTGGAAAGCCGGCGGGATTCCGCGTTTCCGGAGCCGCTGCCGTTACTGACCACGGTGCGGGATGAACCGGACACGGTCTGCACCAGCGCGAGCTGACCACCGAGGCTGGAGTTGACCACTTGCAGCAACGGCTGGATCTGGCCAGAGTCGAAGATAATCAGCAGGCTGCCGATGACCGCATTGCTGGTCGGATTGCGAACCGGGGTTGCCATCTGGACAAACCACCGGTTATCCCGTGGAAACGCGTCGGGAAACAGTCGCTGGCCGGTTTCAGCGCGCCGGGCCAGCTCAAGCCCGGAGAAGCCCAGCAGGCCCTCACTGCTGGAGGTGCGTGGAATGTCACGGTAGGGAAACAGATGAACCGCCTCGATGCCGGGCAGTGAATCCGCCAGCTGCACCTCGGTCGTCGGAATCTCGTTCCGGCTGTTCAGGGCCTGAACGACATGGGGCTGGGTAGCCAGACCATTGACGCTTTTCTGGACCTGGTCAAAATACTGGTTCAGTCGAAGGGCGGCGGCATCCGCTTCCAGAACTTTCAATGACTCGAAGCGTTCCTTTGCCGACGGCTGAACCACCAGAAAATGAAGCAAGGCAACGGCAATCACCCCCGCAAGGACCACGACCAGCGACTGGCTCACCGCCACGGAATTGAGTTTCTTCAGTTTGGGTCCCGAAGAACTGGTTTTTTCCTTCTTCACCGCCTTCTTCGCCGGCTTTTCATCAACGGACGCGTCGGCATCTTTCTTTTTACCCAGCTTCATAGTCCATCCTGCAGTTGTAATTTTATCGTCCTGGACAAGCAGTTATCCGCAAAGTATAGACGCCGGCACAATGTTCTGCGTGGCCGGCTTCCCGGTCACCTTGTGCCGGTGGAGCCAAAGCCGCCTTCACCGCGGGCGCTGGCGTCGAATTCCGAAACCACCTCAAAATCAGCCTGCACAACGGGTACCAGCACCAACTGCGCCAGACGCTCCCCCACATCCACGGTAAAGCTGGTGCGCCCCCGGTTCCAGCAGGACACCATTAACTCGCCCTGGTAATCCGAATCAATCAAGCCCACCAGGTTGCCAAGCACTATACCGTGCTTGTGGCCGAGCCCGCTTCGAGGCAGGATCATGGCCGCCAGCGATGGATCGGCAATGTGGATCGACAACCCTGTCCTGATCAGTTGGGTATCGCCCGGCTCGAGGGTCAGCGGCTCGTCCAGACAGGCCCGAAGATCAAGGCCTGCGGAGCCTTCGGTGGCATACTCGGGAAAGGGAATCTGGCTGCCAATGCGATCATCCAGAATACGTACCTGAAGATTTTTCCTGCTCATGAGGGGTCCTGTCGATTGTAGTGCAGGTGCGCTGCGCTGAGTCAGCGGGCGGCCTGACCAAGATGTTCACCTATCATCGCCACAAGCTGTCGGGCAATGTTCGTTTTGCTGTCGGGACCGATCGACGTCTGGCCACCCGGCCAGAATACGGTCACCGCATTGTTGTCGCTGTTAAAGCCCAGCCCGGGCGCAGACACATCGTTGGCCACGATCATGTTCAGTTTCTTGCGTTGCATTTTGTCGGTGGCGTAGCTCGCCACATCGGTGGTTTCGGCCGCGAAACCTACGCTAAAAGGCGCATCGTCGCGGCCGGCTATGGTAGCCAGGGTGTCGGGATTGCGCACCAGCGAGAGCGCCATGGCGTCACTGGACTTCTTGATCTTGTCTCCGGCACAGGTTTCCGGACGGTAATCGGCGACCGCAGCTGTCGCAATAAACAGGTCACAACCTTCATCCACTGCGCTTGAGGCTTCCTGCAACATGTCCTCGGCCGTTAACACCGGACGAACCTCGACACCGATAGGCGCGGAAAGCGCTACCGGACCACTGACCAGAATCACCCGGGCACCTGCCTTATGCGCCTCGCTGGCCAGGGCATAACCCATTTTCCCGGAGCTGTGATTGCTTATATAGCGCACCGGGTCGATAGGCTCTCGGGTCGGGCCTGCAGTAATCACGACCGTCTTGCCAGCGAGCACGCCTGTGCGACTGTGATCGACAAGCGCAACAATATCCTCCGGCTCCAACATTCTCCCTGGCCCGGTATCACCACAGGCCTGCGCTCCCTGAGCCGGCCCCCATAATTCGATCTGGGGATCCTCTTCAAGAAGCCGGATATTTCTCTGGGTACGGCCGTTGCTCCACATTGCCTGATTCATCGCAGGCACCACGGCAATGGGCGCCTCGGTTGCACAACAAACGGTGGTTAACAGATCGTCGGCCATACCCTGGGCAAGGCGGGCGATAAAATCGGCAGACGCCGGCGCAACGACCAACTGATCAGCCCACTTGGCCAGTTCAATATGCCCCATACCAGCTTCCGCCTCAGGGTCCAGCAAGGACGTCCTCACGGGCTCGCCACTGAGGGCCTGGAAGGTCAGTGGTGCCACGAACGCTTCCGCCCCACGGGTCATAACAACCCGCACCTCATGGCCCGCTTTCTTTAACTGGCGAACCAGTTCGGCGCTTTTATAGGCAGCGACACCACCGGTTACTCCCAGGAGGATTCGTCTGGCGGCCATAGGGGCTCCGTTTCCGCATAAAATGAAAGGCTTATAAGATAGCATGCTCAGGCCGCAGCGACAGCCTGCCAGACCCGGCATACGTTTACCGATTGTTAGTTTTTAAAGTAACCTTTGTAACCCTGAGATGCCCGTCGCGGTGCAGGAAGCACCAGGGCAGGAGACAACCAATGCAAGGAAGCCACGATGTCAGACCCCGCCTGGCCCACGGACGAACGTCCACGGGAACGCCTGCTCGCCCACGGACCGCAAACCCTCTCCGACGCCGAACTACTCGCCCTGTTTTTACGCACCGGCACCACCGGCATGCCGGTCATGGCATTGGCTCGCCACCTGATTGAGGAGTTTTCCGGGCTTCGGGGGTTGCTGACGGCTTCCCGTCGCCAGTTCTGCGATGTCAAAGGTCTGGGCACCGCCAAATACGCCCAGGTTCAGGCGGCCATGGAAATGGCGCGCCGGGTCATGGATGAACCATTGCGCCAGGGTGATCCCCTGCGCTCTCCCGAAGATACCCGCCGCTTTCTTACCAGTCGGCTCGGCACCTACCCGCACGAGGTTTTCGCAGGCCTGTTTCTGGACAATCGCCATCGCGTCATCCAATACCGTGAGTTGTTCCGGGGCACCATCGATGGCGCGGCCGTCTATCCGCGGGAAGTGGTGCGACAGGCTCTGGAGGATAATGCAGCTGCGGTGATTTTCGCTCACAACCACCCCTCCGGCGTCGCCGAACCGAGCCAGGCCGACATTTCCCTGACCCGCCGCTTGAAAGAGGCCCTCGGACTGGTGGATATCAGGGTTCTTGACCATATGGTTGTTGGCCATGGTGAGGTAGTATCTCTCGCTGAACGGGGTCTGCTGTAAAGCCCGATGGTTAACCTTGCACGGCAATGCCGGAAAACTGGCCAAATTCCCAACAATTTTTTGCGTTGGGGGGCGAGTTCTGGTATAAAAGCGTCCCTTTCTGGCGGCGTCTGGCGAGCAGCGTTCAGTTTAGAGGCGCGAATGGGGGCGTAATGGCTCCTTAGCAACCAGAGACGCATTAAAAAACGAATTCGTATTATTGAGACCATTGCTCAGGTCGGAGGCAAGTATGTCCAGAGTTTGTCAGGTTACCGGTAAGCGTCCGGTATCCGGTAACAACGTTTCCCACGCGATGAACCACACTCGTCGTCGTTTTCTGCCGAATCTGCAGAACCATCGTTTCTGGGTTGAGTCCGAGAAGCGTTTCGTGAAGCTGCGCGTATCCACCAAGGGCATGCGCATCATCGACAAAAAAGGCATTGACGCTGTGCTGGCCGATCTTCGTGCCCGCGGCGAGAAATTTTAAGGAGCCGCATCATGCGCGAAAAAATCAAGCTGGTTTCATCAGCAGGTACTGGTCACTTCTACACGACCAAGAAGAACAAGCGTAACACTCCGGAAAAAATCGAGATCAAAAAGTACGATCCGGTTGTCCGCAAGCACGTTGCGTACAAGGAAGCCAAGATCAAGTAATTCCTGATCCGGCATCCAAAAAGGCCCGGCCAATGCGCCGGGCTTTTTTTTGACTTGATGCTATTCAGAACTTCTCCAGGTAGCCCTCCGGCAACGCCACATCCATGGCGATGGGCAGGTGATCCGACATCGGATAACTCACCACCTCGGACCGGCGAATCTCGAGTGAAGGACTTACCAGGATATGATCCAAAGCCTTCTCCGGCCGCCAGCTGGGGAAGCTATGGGCGGTATCCGGTAGCGGTACCAGATCGGTTTCCCTGAGGGGCGTCTGGGTCAGTAGCTGTTCGGCATGGGCGTTCATATCCCCCATCAGAACCACATGCCGGTAGTCGGCAATCAGCTCCCGGATGTAGCCCAACTGACGTTGCTGGGCCGTCTTGCTGAGGGAAAGGTGCATCAGCACCAGCACCAGTGGATCATGCTCGGTTCCGTATCGGGCGATGATGGCGCCCCGGCCCGGAATCAGGCCCGGCAACTTGTGTTCGGTAACGTCCAGGGGACGGTACCGGCTCAGCAGGCCATTGCTGTGCTGGGCGATCTGACCGAGATTCCGGTTCAATTGCTGGTACCAATAGGGAATGCCGGCCGCTTCGGCCAGGTATTGCACCTGGTTGATATAGCCGCTGCGCAGACTGCCCCCATCACACTCCTGCAAAGCCACCACGTCGTACCCGCGCAGAAGGGAAGCGATCCGATCCAGATTTTCGATACGGTTACGGTGAGGCAGTATGTGCTGCCAGCTTCTTGTGAGGTAATGACGGTAGGACGAGGTGTTGATTCCCACCTGGATGTTGAAGGTGAGCAGGCGAATATGTCGTTGCGGCTCGAACTCCGGCACGTGCTCGGTCCCGGAGCAGGCACCCCTCGGCCCGCCGGCCGGCTTCAGGATGCCATTCAACTGTTTTCGGATATGCTTGTACATAATGGGCGGTCTCCACCCGGCCGGCGGCTTGTCTTACTCGGCTCTTGCGTCCCTGGCGGGGCTCCTTACTCCACTTCGCCCCGCTCTTTAGCAACCAGGTAGTCCACCACGTCAAGAACGGCCTCATGGCTGCCGGCCATAGATGCACTAACGGTGTACTTGCCATTAACCAGCATAGTCGGAGTTCCGGTGATCCGCGCACCGCGGATTTTCGACTGGGCTTTTTGCATGCGGGCGTTCACACCAAAGCTCTTATAGGTGCTCACAAACTCATCCGGATCAACCCCATACTCCGCGACGAAATCCGCAAGGGCTTCCGGTGTATTCAACGGACGACGCTCGCCGGCAAGCGCATCAAACAGGGCATCGTGAACCTTGTCCAGTTCCCCCATCGCTTCAAGCGCATAGAAAGCGTAGGCATGGGGTTCCCAGTTTCTCCCCAGTGCAGCGGGAATCTTCACGTAATTAACGTAGTCAGGCGCGTTGGCCGCCCATTCTTCAACCAGAGGCTTGAACCGGTAGCAGTGGGGGCAGCCGTACCAGAAGACTTCGGCTACCTCGACTCCGGAATCGCTGTCGGTTCTTACCGGGTTATCCAACTGATTGTAATGGGCCCCTTCTTTCCACTCTGCAGCATTGGCAAGGCCAGAAACAGACAGCACCAACAGGAGCAGGAAAGCCGTTCTGAAGGATCGAAACATGAAAAATCTCCGGTTATCTATATGTCGTTTTGAGGAGGATTATGACCCAGCGTACCTGAAAAGTTCCACAGGTCGGCAGTTACAGAAACGAAAGGCAACAAAAAACCCCGCACAGGGCGGGGTTTTCGACACAGTCCGGCAGCTTCAGTTCAGACCGGAAATGTAGCTGGAGACCGCTTCGATTTCGGCGTCGGTCAACTTCGAGGCCACGTCCATCATGATCGATGCGTTCACACCGCTCTGACGTTCACCGTCGCGGTAGGCTTTCAACTGCTTGATCAGGTACTCCGCGTTCTGGCCGCCGAGAGCCGGGTAGCCGGCCGGTTCGTTGCCAACGCCTTGCGGGTTATGACAGCCGGCACAGGAGGGGACGCCGGTTGCCATGTTACCGCCACGGTACAGAGCAGCACCCTGATCCACCAGATCTGGGTCAGCCTGGCCGACGACCATTTCCTTACTGTTGAAATACGCCGCCAGATCCTGCAGATCCTGATCATCCATGTTATCCAGAATGCCGGTCATTTCCGCGATATTCCGCTCTTTATCCTTGATCAAGACCAGTTGGCGATACAGATATTTTTCGCCAAGACCGGACAGCTTGGGATAAGAACCCATGATGGGCTTCGCACCATTCTGGCCATGACAACCAGCACATACCGCTGCGTTCTGTTCGCCTGCTTGAGGATCTCCCGCCCCGTGCGCCATCGCTGTGAGGCCAACACCGAGAACTACTCCTGCGATCAGTTTTTTCATGCTCGCTCCGCTTCTCTCATCTTTTAAGGGTATTCTTCGCTACGCAGCCGGCAGGCACTGACCAGTCAGGCTCAAAACCGGGGCTGACAGCGGTCGCGCACAGCGCGCCGCCCGGAATTGGTGTAGCATTATACATTAATCCCTGATAACTGAAATCCAAAGGAAAGCCAACCGCTGTGGACCCTGATCTGACTCAAAAAAGCCTCTCATTTAACAGCGCCCGATTCCTCATCAGCGCCTCTCGTCTGGACGAGTGCCCGCCCGATTTCGGAGCGGAAGTTGCGTTCGCCGGCCGATCCAATGCCGGAAAGTCCAGCGCACTGAACGCGATCACCGCCAACGGCAAGCTGGCGCGAACCAGTAAAACTCCGGGGCGCACCCGACTGATCAACTTCTTCTCTCTGAACCGCGAGAACTGCCGAATGGTCGACCTGCCCGGATACGGCTATGCCAAAGTATCCCGGGACATGAAAGACGATTGGCAAAAGCACCTGGGCCACTATCTGAATGACCGGCGCTGTTTACGCGGCCTGGTTCTGGTTATGGACATTCGCCACCCACTGACCGATTTCGACCAAATGATGGTGGAATGGTGCGAACATAACAACCTGCCGCTGATGATTCTGGCCACCAAAGCCGACAAATTGAAATACGGCCAGGCCAAGACCGCCATGCTGGGCATTGCCAAGAACCTGAAATCGTATTCCTGCGTCGAACATCTGATCATGTTCTCTGCAACATCAAAACGGGGCGTGGACGAATGCCGGGAGGCATTAATCGAGTGGCTGGAGGGCGATGCTGGAGAAGCAGGGACAACGGCTTGAAGGCATAAAAAAACCGGCCTCCCAGAAAGCAGACCGGTGAAACGTCAGGGTTTGCGACGTGCTAAAACCTGAGATCGCACTCAGGAGACGCAAGGAATGTCCGAATTCCCAACGTCACTCCATATGACTGTAGTGTTCGACAAAAGTTCCGGAATAGATCGTTTTTTGACCACATTTTCGGGTTTCACTTACAAACCCCGGTGCCGGTGTCGCCCAGTTCATGAAGCGACGGCCGGTACTTTTCTCTCAGCGCCATGACACGCTCGCGATACGCCGGGGTGAGATAGGGAATTTCCAGAGTAAGCACCTGGTAGATGCCCTGCTTCAGCTCCGTTAGCGTCAGGCAGGCGGACGCCTCGGCCGCATGTGCTGTCTTCAAGAAAGCCATCCAGTTGGTTATCACCAACCACACGTTCAGCGACATGGCCGATCGGAGATCCTCTTCCTGGGGTTCAATAATGCCCGCTTCCGCCAGCTTCTCGAAGATACGACTGATGGACGCCAGACAGCGGTTGGTGAAATCCCGATAGTCCTGACGCAACCTCTGATCACTATCGAGAAGGTATTCCAGATCCCGATGGAAGAACCGATAACTCCAGAGACCGTCGAAGACCGACTCCAGGTAGAAGGTCATGTCGTCCAGGGTCATCGCCCGGTCTTCCGGAATATCCAGGTAGAAATCCACCAGTTTTTCGTATTCCAGAAAGATCTCGTAAATGATGTCCGACTTGTTGCGGAAGTGGTAATACAGGTTGCCCGGCGAGATGGCCAGGTGCGCCGCAATATGGTTGGTCGTGACGTTGCGCTCGCCACGTTCGTTAAAAAGCTCCAGGCTGGAGAGCAGAATTTTGTCTCTTGTCTTCATAGACCCGTCGGCGTTTGTTGTTGTGTCGCTCACAGATGGCCCGATTCGCCATCCGCCTCCGCTTGACTCACTAGAGTATATACTCTAATAATACCTCCAGACGCAAATTGAGTATTTTTTCGCCAGCCTTTCAATATCTGGAATAACAGGTCGCCGACGAACTCTGATCGGCACCAATGAGGAGAAAGCATCATGGGAGCCACTGTCGTCCAGCTCACCGAGAGCAAGAAACAGATCCAGCACACCCACCGCGTGTTTGAGGATCAGAAAAAGGCGTTCCGCAACAATCCGATGCCCTCCCTTGCCGAGCGGCAGGAGAACCTGAAACGCCTCAAGCGGGTTCTGCTCAACAACCAGGACCGGCTTCTAGATGCCATCGACCGGGATTTCAGCTGCCGCTCGAAGGACGAATCCCTGATTGCCGAGGTCATGCCGTCGATCCAGGGCATCAACTACACCCTGAAAAGCCTCAGCGGCTGGATGAAGCCGTCCAGGCGCCACGTCTCCGTGCTGTTCCAGCCCGCCAGCAACAAGGTCCACTACCAGCCCAAGGGTGTGGTTGGCGTGATCGTGCCCTGGAACTACCCTCTGTACCTGGCGGTGGGCCCACTGGTCGCATCCCTGGCAGCGGGCAACCGCACCATGATCAAGATGTCGGAGTACACGCCACACACCTCGGCCCTGTTCAAGGAGCTGATCGAAGCCAGCTTCCCGGAGGACCTGGTCTCGGTTATTAATGGCGAGGCCGACGTGGCTGCAGACTTCTCGTCACGACCGTTTGATCATCTGCTGTTCACAGGTTCCACGTCGGTGGGCAAGCTGGTCATGAAGGCCGCAGCGGAAAACCTGACACCGGTCACCCTGGAGCTGGGAGGCAAATCCCCGGCCGTGGTCTCTCCGGATGTGCCCATGGAAGACGCAGCCCAGAGGATCGCGTTCGGCAAGGCTTTCAATGCCGGCCAGACCTGCGTGGCGCCCGATTACGTCCTTTGCCCCGCTGACCGGGTGCAGTCGTTTGTCGACGAATTCCGTGCCCGTTTTTCCGAGATGTATCCCAGCCTGCGGGACAATGACGACTTCACTGCCATCATCAATGAGCGGCAGTACGATCGACTGCAAGGCTACCTTGAGGACGCCCGGGAGAAAGGCGCCGAATTGGTGGAGATCAACCCTGCCCGGGAGAATCTGAAGGACGGCACCCGAAAGCTGCCCCTGACGCTGGTGCTGAACACCACTCCGGATATGAAGGTGATGCAGGACGAGATCTTCGGCCCGATTCTGCCGATCGTCAGTTACGGCAGCCTGGATGAAGCCATTCACTACATCAATGATCGTCCGCGGCCTCTGGCGCTGTATTTCTTCGGATACGACAAGACCCAGCAGCAGCATGTGGTGGATAACACCCACTCTGGAGGCATGTGCATCAACGATTCCCTGATGCACGTAGCCCAAGATGATCTGCCGTTCGGTGGCATCGGTGATTCCGGCATGGGGCACTATCACGGCCGTGAGGGGTTCCTGACCTTCTCCCATCACCGGGCCATTTTCACCAAGCAGAAATTCAACAGCGGCAAATTTGTCTATGCGCCCCATGGGACAACTGCGCACAAATTGGTTTACAAGTTTTTTATCCGCTGAGAACTCGGAGTCTGTCGCGGGCTGGTAGCCCCTTCCAAAACACGCCGTGAATACGTCCGTGTAGGCTTGAGCAAAACATCCCTGTTTTGCACAGTTTTGGAAGGGGCTACCAGCCCGCGACGATTCAGCATTTTCCCCGCTATCCAAAAACAATAACGAGAACACACCCATGCAGAAACAGATCCCTGATCCGTCAGGACACCCTCAATTTGCCGATCTCAACCGCCGAAGCTTTCTAAAAACCGGACTTGGCGGTGCCGTGTTTCTGGGCACCGTCAGCGTCACCGCCGGGCTTAGCGGATGCGCCACTCAGCCGGCGGGCCGGCTGAGTGCCGTTGGCACCCGGATGGACGCCAGCTACCAGTTCCGGTTTTTAAACGAGGATGACATTGCGCTGTTCGAGGCCTTGTTGCCCGCCATGATTGGGCCGGGTTTGCCAGAGCAGCCACAGGCCAGAAACCTGGCAATTGCCGGGACGATCGAGCGGATTGATGCCGGCATCCACAAGTTCGGACCAGCTAACCAGAAGGAACTGCGGCAACTGTTTGACCTGCTGAACTTCGGGCTCACCCGGGTGACCGTTGCCCGGGTCTGGTCCAGCTGGCCGAATGTGACCACGGCGGAAGCCGACGCGTTTCTGGAGCGTTGGCGTACCAGCCGCATCGGGCTTTTCAACAATGGCTACATTGCGCTGACCAAGATCAGCAACGTGGCGTTTTATGGCTATCGGGATTTCTGGCATCTGTCCGGCTATCCCGGACCACCGCAATACGCGGTCGACGCATTACCACAATTCCAAAACGCCTGATTGCCAGCTGATCTGACGGAGCACAAACATGTCATTGACCGATCGTATTGCCCAGGGCCTGGAATCAGGCTGGAACGTCACCGATAGCGCCCTCCTGACGCAAAACCTGACCGCAGAAGCTGACGTTGTTGTTATCGGAACCGGCGCCGGTGGCGGCACCACCGCCGAGATTCTGGCCCGCAGCGGGTTGTCCGTGATACTCGCGGAGGAGGGCCGGCTTTACTATCAGAAAGACTTCAAGATGGACGAGCAGACCTCCTATGCGAACCTTTATCAGGAAGGCATGAGCCGGGTAACCCGGGACGGGGCAATCGCCATTTTGCAGGGCCGCTGCGTGGGCGGTTCCACCACGGTAAACTGGACTTCCAGTTTCCGGACACCGGCGCCCACGCTCAATTACTGGGCCGAGCAGTTTGGCCTGGACGAACTTCGGCCGGACGCCATGGCCCCCTGGTTCGACGGCCGGGAAGAACGGCACTCCATGTCACCCTGGCAAGCAGATCCCAACGTCAACAACGACATCTTGCGCCAGGGCTGCGAAAAACTGGGTTACAGCTGGCAGATCATTCCCCGCAATGTGAAAGGCTGCTGGAACCTGGGCTATTGCGGCGTCGGCTGCCCGACCAACGCCAAACAGGGCGCCCTGATGACCACCATTCCGGGGGCGCTCGATAACAACGCCCGGCTATTCCACAGCCTGCGCGCCGACCGCCTGGTCATGAACCAGGACCAGATCGACCATCTGGAAGCTTCTGCATTTGCCGACGATGGCGTCACCCCGACCGGCATCAAGGTCAATCTCAAAGCCAGACACTTCGTGGTCGCCGCCAGTGCCATCGGCAGCCCCGGCCTGCTACTTCGCTCCAACATCCCGGACCCGCACCAGCGGATCGGCAAGCGTTCGTTCATCCATCCGGTCAACGCCACCGTCGCCCAGATGCCTCAGCGCGTTGATCCGTTCTATGGCGCGCCCCAGTCCATCTACTCTGACGAATTCAACTTCCGAAACGGCGTCGACGGCCCGGTTGGTTACAAACTCGAGGTACCACCGCTGCACCCGGGCATGTCCAGCGGCGTCATACCCGGCCACGGCGAAACCCAGATCAACAACATGGCCGGCCTGCCCTACATGCAGTCCGTCATCGCCCTGCTCCGGGACGGCTTCCACCCCGAAAGCCCCGGCGGCACGGTCTCCCTCCGCGACGACGGCAGCCCGGTACTGGACTACCCCGTCAGTGACTACCTCTGGACCGGCATCCGCGAAGCCTTCCACACCATGGCCGAAATCCAGTTCGCCGCCGGTGCCGAGAAAGTCCGCCTGATGCACCTGGATTCCGACTGGTACACCAACTGGACCGACGCCAAAGCCGCCATCGAGCAGCTCCCCATGGCACCCCACCGCGTCCGCCTGTTCACCGCCCACCAGATGGGCGGCTGCGCCATGGGAAGCAATCCGCAAAACTCGGTCGTCAACGGCTTTGGTGAACACCACCAGGTCAGCAACCTCAGCATCCACGATGCCTCGATCTTCCCCACCAGCATCGGGGCAAATCCGCAGCTGTCGGTTTACGCCCTGGCGGCACGGAACAGTACAAGGTTGGCTCAAAGACTCTCGCGAGCAGCCAGCTAGCATTGCGCGCAGATAACAGCCCCAGTTTCCTTCGGGGAGGCTCGCACGGGGATGAAAGGGCTGGCTGGAAGGGCTTGTCCGGGAATGTGAGAAGCCATGGATGGCTTCGCTCAAGCGCACATGGGTGAGACAAGCGATTATGAAGCGAAGCTTCATGCGCAGGCGAACGACAGCAATCTGTGATTGCTGGCCGGACCCCGAAGGGGTGCTTGTAGCGTTTCCCGGACAAGCCCTTCCAGTCGGCCCCACCACATAGCCGACATGCACGACCTGAAGCCCCGGACGCCTACAGAGTCTCCGAAAATGCTGCTATCCTTGGGCCTCGCAAAGAAAGGAGCTGCGCATGTCCAAAGTCATCTACCCGGGCACCTTCGATCCCATCACCAACGGCCACACCGACCTGATCGAACGGGCCGGCCGAATGTTTGATGAAATCGTCGTCGCCATCGCCTATAACCCCAAGAAACAGCCACTTCTCGATCTAGAAGAACGCTGCGAACTGGTCCGCCAGGCGACCGCGCATCTCCCCAATGTCAGCGTCACCGGATTCAGCAACCTGCTCGCCGACTTTGTCCGTGAACAGGGCGCCACCGTGATTCTTCGCGGGCTCCGGGCAGTCTCCGATTTCGAGTACGAATTCCAGCTGGCCGACATGAACCGCCGGCTCGCGCCGGAAGTCGAAAGCGTTTTCCTGACGCCGGCCAACCACCTGTCCTACATCTCCTCCACGCTGATCCGGGAAATTGCATCCCTGGGAGGCGATGTCTCGGAGTTTGTTGATCCGGCGGTAGAAGCTGCCCTGAAAAAGAAGTTCAGCTGAAGCTGAACTCACAAAAAAGCCCCGACCAGCGGGGCTTTTTTTGGCAATGAACCAGCGGCGTCAAAGCAACGGCGGCAAAGGAATTTCCACACCGTTCACGTCCAGCACAAGATCCTTCATACTGGCATCAAGCACCAGCCGGTCGCCCTGCTCTACCAGCAGCCCCTGCTTAATCAGCGGTGCCAGCTGTAACCGGAATTCCGGGTATTCCTCCGCGAGCGCGACGGGCAGACTGAGATCCATTTCGCCAGTCAACTGCTGCATCACCATCAGCATTTCGGCTTTCTGATCCGCCGTCAGCTCCGGATGCGCGATCCGGGCGCTGCCTTCAATCACACCCTCCGGGGTGGTCACGGTCAGCTCTGGAAAACCAACCGAGAACCCCGCTGCTGCCAAATCCCGAACGGCGGCATTCACCTGCTGCATGGCGGCCATCTGCTGCTCAAACTGCTGGGGACCGCCAGACGCCTGAGTGATAGCAAGTGCCTGCATGGATGAAAGGCTCTCGGTCAGGTTGCTCCAGGCCGCCACATCTAGCCCGGACAATGCGAACACCAGTCTCTGGGGACCATAACGCTCATCGGCCGCTGAAACGCCAGCGACCTCGAACGTCATTCGTGAATCCAGGCGCTCACCATCGTTGACCGGCTCGCTGCTGCTAAGAACCGAAATCCCCTGAAGCATGAAGGGGGCTTCCGCTGCCGGGGTCACAGCAACCGATTCCACCGCAATCTCGCCGGAGCCGGTCCAGACCTCACCGGTCAGATGACTCATGGTTTGCTCGAGGCGGAAGTCGCTGACCTGGATATCCAGATCCGGACTGGACAGGGTTACTCCCGGCCAGACCATCAAGGCATCGGCCTGAGAACCGGCGTCACTGACCTCAATTCGTGCCAGACCGCCACTTGAGGCCAGGGTCTCCCCGGTATCCGGGTCCGTCAGGCTCATCTGGGGCGCTTCGAGTTCGAGAACAGCAGTACCCCAGAGACGGGTTTCCAGGGTGAGCCTCGGCTCCTCACCGGAGAACCAGTCGGTATCGCCGGCGGCCCAGCCATCCTCGGGCTGGAAATCCATCAGGCTGCCGGTCACGCCATGGGTCACATTGGCCCGATAGGCAAGCCTCTGGGATTCACCGGTTTCCGGATTGATCAGGTTCACCGAACCTCTGAAACGGGCTCCGAGAATACCTCTCTCATAGTTATCCGTTTCCATGCGAAGGAAGGGTTGTGCATCGTTCACCTCCGCTGTTGCCTGGTGCCACTGCTGCTCAGTTACGTATCCCACGACCCAGGGCAGGCCGCCCGCTACAGCCAGCACACCAGCGCCGGCAATCATCCATTTGGTGTTCAAACACTTTCTCCAGTTCGGGAATCAGGTTTTTCCGGTCAGCCGTTCAAGCAACACCAATTGTGAGGCAAGGCGCTCTTCACCTTCTGCGGGCTGGTTCTGAATATAACTGCCATCCGGTTGCAGTACCCAGGACTGGCAATTGTCGGCCAGGTAGGTATCCAGATCTTCTCTGACCCGGACGGCAAGATCAGGGTCGTCCAGGGGGAAAGCGGTTTCCACCCGGCTGAGCAGGTTCCGTTCCATACCATCGGCACTGGAACAGTACACATCCGGGCGACCATTGTTGCCAAAATAGTAAACACGGGTGTGCTCCAGGAAGCGGCCAATGATCGACCTCACCCGAATATTCTCCGAGAGGCCCGGCACTTCCGGACGCAGACAACAGATGCCGCGGATGATCAGATCGATTTTCACACCAGCCTGTGAGGCCCGGTAAAGCGCCTTGATCAGCTGGATCTCCGTCAATGCATTGAACTTGAAGATAATCCGGCCTTTCTCGCCATAGCCCGCTTCCCGATCAATCAGGCTCAGGAGCCTGGGATGCAGGGTAAAGGGCGAATGGAACAGCTTTTTGATCTTCAGCGCCTTGCCCATGCCGGTAAGCTGCTGGAACAGCTTGTTGACGTCGTCGCTGATGGACTCATCGCAGGTCATGAAGCTGTAGTCGGTATACAGACGGGCGTTACCGGCATGGTAGTTACCGGTGCCCAGGTGCACGTAGCGGCGCAGCCGTCCCTCTTCACGCCTTACAATCAGAATCATCTTGGCGTGGGTCTTGTAGCCGACAACGCCGTATACCACGATCACGCCCGCTTCCTGCAGCCGACTGGCCAACTCGAGGTTCTCGGCCTCACTGAACCGCGCCCGTAACTCGATAACCGCGGTAACCTCCTTGCCTCGGCGGGCCGCATCCGCCAGCGCCTCGACAATTTCCGAGTCTGCCCCTGTCCGGTATAGAGTCTGGCGAATCGCAAGAACCTGGGGATCCTTGGCGGCCTGGCGCAGCAGATCAACGACCGGGCTGAAATTTTCGTAGGGGTGCAACAGGAGAATCGGGCGCTTGCGAATGGCATCGAACATCGATTCCTTGCTGCGTATCAGCTTGGGAATCGACGGCGAAAAACCAGAATAGGTGAGGTCCGGCCGGTCTACCAGCCCACCGACAGCCATCAATCGGGTCAGGTTCACCGGGCCATGGACCTGGTAAAGATCGCGTTCGGTCAGCCCGAATTCCTTCAGCAGGAACTGAACCAGCTCTTCCGGGCAATTGTCGGCAACCTCAAGGCGCACGCCGTCGCCGAACCGGCGGCTGAGCAGCTCACCACGCAGGGCTGAGGCCAGATCTTCCAGATCGTCTTCAAGCTCAAGGTCCGCGTTACGGGTCAGCCGGAACTGATAGCAGCCTTTCACTTCCATGCCGGGGAAGAGTTCATCGGCATGGGCGTGGATCATGGACGACAGGAACACCAGGTTCTCGCCACCGCTACAGACATCGTCAGGCAGACGGACCAGACGCGGAAGCGAACGGGGGGCCGGCACAATTGCCATGCCGGTTTCCCGGCCAAAGGCATCCTTGCCATCCAGCTCAACGATAAAGTTCAGGCTCTTGTTGACCAGGCGTGGAAACGGATGGGAGGGATCCAGCCCGATGGGGCTGACCACCGGCAGGATCTCGTCTTCGAAGTAGTTGCGAACCCACTCAGCCTGCTCCGGCGTCCACTCCCGGCGCCGGACAAAATGAATGTTCTGCTGTTCCATCTCGGGAATCAGCACATTATTCAGTATGTCGTACTGCTCGCGAATGTACTCGTGAGCAACACGGCTGATCTCCGTCAGGGCCTGGTCCGGCATCATGCCATCGGCACCAACGGTCTCACGGCCGTATTTCATCTGCTGCCGCAGACCGGCCACACGGATCTCGAAGAACTCGTCCATGTTACTGCTGAAAATACAGCAGAAAATCAGACGATTGATCAACGGGTGCGTCGTATCGAGGGCCTGCTTGAGTACCCGGTAATTGAACTGCAGCTGGCTCAGTTCCCGGTTAAAGTAGTTTTCATTGGCATCCAGGTTGATCTCCTCACCAACCGGGGGCACCTCTACCGGCGCAGGCACACTCCGCTCATCCCCTGCCGTCTGATTCTTCGCCGTATCCGTTGTCATGATTCCTCGATTCCAGTGTGTTCGCCATCGCTGACGAAAGGCTTGTTGGGCTTATCCGCGCTGACGGTCCCGCATCAGTCGGGCCGCACGCACGGCAAAGTAGGTCAGGATGCCGTCGGCCCCGGCCCTGCGCATGGCCATCAGGCTTTCCATCATCACAGCATCGCCGTCCAGCCAGCCGTTCTGCGCAGCCGCCATGTGCATGGCGTATTCACCGCTGACCTGGTAGACAAATGTCGGCACCTGCAATTCCGTCTTCACCCGGTGCACGATGTCGAGATACGGCATGCCGGGCTTGATCATCACCATATCCGCGCCTTCGGCCAGGTCCATGGCGACCTCGTGCAATGCCTCATCGCTGTTGGCCGGATCCATCTGGTAAGTGGCCTTGTTACCCTTGCCAAGATTGGCCGCCGATCCCACCGCATCCCGAAAAGGCCCGTAATAGCTTGATGCATACTTGGCAGAATAGGCCAGGATCCGGGTGTTCACATGGCCGCCGTTCTCCAGGGCCTCGCGAATCGCACCAACCCGACCATCCATCATGTCCGACGGTGCAACCACATCGGCGCCGGCGTCGGCATGGGAGAGCGCCTGGTTGACCAGTGCCTCGACCGTCACGTCATTGAGGACATAACCGTCGTTATCGATGATGCCGTCCTGGCCATGGGTGGTGAACGGGTCCAGCGCCACGTCTGTAATCACTCCGAGTTCCGGGTGGGCCGACTTGAGGGCGCGAACCGCTCTCTGCGCCAGGCCATCGGAATCCCAGGCTCCGGAGCCGGAGAGATTTTTCTTCTCGGCCGGAACTACCGGAAACAGGGCAATGGCCGGGATACCCAATTCCACCAGCTCCGCCGCCTGTTCAACCAGCAGATCAATGCTCAGGCGCTCCACTCCCGGCATTGAGGGCACCTGTTCCCGCTGGCCCTCACCCTCCAGCACGAATACCGGATAGATCAGGTTGTCCGGCGTGAGCTGGTTTTCCCGAACCAGGCGACGCGAGAAATCGCTGGCCCGGTTACGGCGTAAGCGGGTGGCAGGAAAAGTACGGGGAGTCGGAATCGGCACTGACAACCTCCTGAATGGCTGAACAAAAAGTCTGATGGACCGTCTCGGCATCCGCCGGGCGCCCTTTGCGCCATCATACACGGCCGGCGCCGCTGGTTGCAGACTCCCCTGGCAGGATAGGGCGATTAAATGACAGGTTAATTACCGTATCGAATCCAGCGCCTCGGCTCGAACCTGTTCGGTTTCATTGAAGTGGCTGGCCCTGAGGCGCTCCAGCGCCTGTTGACGTTCCGGCTCGGCAAGCCCGGAGGACAATAGCCGGTCCCGCTCCTGTGAATAGACTTGCCAGCGGCGGTCCCAGCTCTTTTGTTCCTCCTCAAGGCGAGCCAGCCTGTCCACCGCGGCTTCCCCAAAGGCCTCCTGACGCCACGCATCGAGTGCACGGGGATCATCCGCCAGCTCCCGGTGCACCTGTTCATAGTCTGCAAACCGGCGGGTCTTCTCCCTGGCCTTGCGGAGCGGCTCCGGCAAGGCAGACTCGGCCTGGCGAAGAGCCTCTGCTTTCTGCTCATCGGTCAGGCTATCATCGCTTGCTATCCTGAGTTTTTCGATCTGGAAGCGGTCGACTGCCTCATCGTCAGCAAAGAAAGCGGCGGCGGTATCGGCGTCAAGCCAGGTCCGCCGCAGCGCCTGGATCTCTGCCATCCTTCGTTGCATTTCAGCCGCGCCAAGCCCGGACACCTCACTATAGCTTTGTTCCAGCTCTGAAACCGCAAGCTTGTATTCCAGGTAATTTCCAAGGGTTACCAGGGCCTGGGATCTCGCTGGCTCTTCCAGGCCCGACAGCGCCGCTTCAATGCGCGCCACCAACGTTTGCAGCGATTCCTCTCCCAGGGCTGACAGGAAATACTCGAACAGCTGTCGCAGATGCGGGGTCGGGACAAGATTGCCGAACCTGTCCGTTCGGGCCCAACCATCCGGGACTGAGGTGCCTGCCAGCGAAGCTGGCAACTGCTCGGGAACACGGACCGTGGAAGCGTTGTTTACCAGGTCGGAGGGCGCAGAAGCGGCCGCCTCCTTGTTCAGTGATTTCAGAGACTCACCAACAGGCGCCGATACGACCGGCTCACCCTCGGCAGCCGGATCTGTCGTCATCAGCCAGAAGCTGGCAACAGCTGCTATGATCAGTAGCAAAACAAGGAAAAGAAGGATTCGGCGCTTCATTACCACACAGGAGTCCGGATTACGGGTGACTGGCGATTTGCCCGGGCTAACGGCGCAAAATGATAATGAACGAGGATAAACGACGCTGACAGGTCATACCGAGACAGGGATCAAAAACGCAGCCGGGGCGAAGCGCCCCGGACTGCCGTCTGAACGTTCAGAGGGAGCGGTTGTTAAAACCCACTTCCACCTTGCGAGGCGTATCAGAACGGAAGGAGGTATCTACTTCCTGGATCCTTCCGCCCTGGCTCAGGAACGCTTCGATGTCTGCCTGCAACTGTGCTCTAACGCGGGCACGGCCGGCGATGGAATGGTTGTCGTCACTGTCGCTGGTCCAGCTTCCGGACTGCTCCAGATTGCTTTCGTCGAATTCACTCATGATCTTTTCTCCATCAACGAAAACAGATGGTCGAGTGCTGCGACCCCGCAGGGAACCTCACTCCGTATCGACGAACGACCGCCTGCGGCTTCGTCTTGGCGTCTTTATAATCTGCTTTTCGTGACCACGCTATTTATTGGCAACGACTTTTTTGTAACTTTTTGTAAACCACAACAAACCATTGAATTACATACGAAAATTTTATATCCGTCTGTAGATCAAAAAATTGACAGAAAGAATGAATAGTGATTCACTACTTATAGGGAGCCCGAATGGCCTATCGAGAAACGGAAAAAATGCGCCAGCGCAAGGCGGAAGCGCGCAAACGGATCATGGAGTGCACTTATGAGTGCGTTGCTGACGGAGGCTTTCGCAGTGCCCGGATAACCCGTATCGCCGGCTTGGCCGGCGTTGCCACAGGAACTATTTACCGGCATTTCGAGTCCAGAGAAGATCTGTTCGCCGAAATTTTCCGACTGGCGACACAGCGGGAAGTCGACAAGGTCGCCGAAGCCCTGGCATCTGGCGGGAACGGGGCCGAGCGGCTGGAACGGGCACTGAGACAATTTGCCGAGCGGGCATTAAAAAGTCCGACGATGGCGTGGTCACTGATCGCTGAACCGGTTGACCCGAAAGTTGAGGAGGAACGGCTGGCGTACCGTAAGGCCTACGCCAACCTGTTCGAAAAAGCGATCCTCGAAGGCATTGAAGAAGGATGCATCCCGGATCAGGACGCTCGCCAAAGCAGCACCTGCCTGGTGGGCGCCATAGCGGAAAGCCTGGTTGGCCCTCTGTCACCGACACAGACCAGCCAGGCCACCAGCACAACAGAAGACAACAATGACCCGCTGGTCAATTCCATCATCTGCTTTTGTATGCAGGGGTTGACCGGCACCAGGAGGTAGCTATGAACGCGCGGCAGCCCCAGCCAGAGACGCCATCAAACGACCAGGAAGATCGCTACCTGGCCAGCACCCACGAGGTCTTCAACCAGCCTCCGGCCCTGGAGAACTACAACCTGTTCGAGCAGGACATCGCCCTGCAGGAAGCCGCCCTCCGGGAGGGCGCCGGTAAAGCTGCCGAGGACCTCAAAGTATTCGGAGCCCTGGCCGGGGCCGCGCAGACCATTGACCTGGGGTTTCGGGCCAACGCCAACAAACCGGTCTTCAACACCCATGACCGTTTCGGCCACCGCATCGACGAAGTGGACTTCCATCCGGCCTACCATGAGCTGATGCGGATTGCCTTCGACAATGGTCTCCACAGCAGCCCCTGGAGCCATCCAGGCCAGGGCGCACATGTTGCCCGCGCTGCCAAGTACTACATGCACTCCCAGGTGGAAGCCGCCCACTGCTGCCCTGTCACCATGACCTTTGCCACCATCCCGTCGATTCGCAAACAGCCGGAACTGGCGGCCGACTGGGAAGCCAGGATCCTGGCCGACAGCTACGATTCCCGCAACCTGCCCGACAGTCAGAAAAGTTCCGTGACGATCGGCATGGCCATGACCGAGAAACAGGGTGGCAGCGACGTTCGCGCCAACAGCACCAGGGCCTACCCGATCGGCGCGGGAGGCCCGGGCCAGGCCTATGAACTGGTGGGTCACAAATGGTTTGTCTCTGCTCCCATGTGCGACGCTTTCCTGGTACTGGCGCAGACACAGTCAGGACTGTCGTGCTTCCTGATGCCCCGCTGGCGCCCGGACGGCACCAAGAACCCCTGGCAGGTCCAGCGCCTCAAGAACAAAATGGGCAACGTTGCCAACGCCTCCAGCGAAGCCGAACTGCGAGGCGCCCTTGCCTGGATGGTTGGTGAGGAGGGCCGCGGCGTGCCCACCATCATTGAAATGGTGGCCATGACCCGCTTCGACTGCATGATCGGCAGCTCCGCCGGCATGCGTCAGGCCATCGCCCAGGCCAGCCACCACTGCCGTCACCGCAGCGCCTTCGGTGCCCGCCTGATCGATCAGCCTCTGATGCAGAATGTCCTGGCCGACCTGGCCCTGGAAAGCGAAGCGGCACTGGCCTACACCATGCGCATCGCCCGCGCCCTGGACAACCAGGACACGGAACACGAACGCCTGCTGGCCCGCCTGGCCACCCCGGTCGGAAAATATTGGATATGCAAACGCACCCCCAATCACGCCTATGAAGCCATGGAATGCATCGGCGGCAGCGGCGTGATGGAAGACTGCATCATGCCCCGGCTGTTCCGGGAATCACCAGTCAACGCCATCTGGGAAGGCAGCGGCAACGTCCAGTGCCTGGACACCCTGCGCGCCCTGCAAAAAGAGCCTGAAACCCTCGACGCCTTCTTCAAGGAGGCCGCCGAAGCCAAAGGCGCCGACCGCCGCTTCGACCAGTTCCTGGCGCAGCTGCAACACGACTTCGCCGACATCAGCGATTTCCAGTACCGCGCCCGCAACCTGGTCGACCGCATGGCCCTGGCCCTGCAGGGCTCCCTGCTGCTCCGCCACTCGGATGCCGCCGTCGCCGACGCCTTCTGCGCCTCGAGACTCGAGTCCAGTGGCGGCATGAACTACGGCAACCTGCCCTCGGGCACCGATCCGGCAGCCATTATCAAACGGGCAACGCCTGTAGTAGGCTAAGTTGCTATTGGAAGCCCACTGAGAACTCTGAGAGTCGATGGGGAATCCCCTCCCAAAAATGTGCGGAGCCATGGATGGCGGAGCCCAAGCGCCACAGGGATGTGCCGCAAGGAGCGTTTTTTGGGAGGGGATTTCTCATCGACTCCAGCACGGAATCAAAGATGTCAGAAGCCCTGAGAAAACTCCTGCGGGAAGGCCAAAAGCCCCAACAGCCGGTTATAACGCCCCACGTGGGCGTACTGACCCTGCACTTCCAACTCTACGGCTGCGACGATCTCAAAGCCAAACGCAAAGTCTTCACCGCCCTGAAGGCCGTCTGGGGCAAAGAGCCCGACCTCGCCGTCGCTGAAACTGCCGACCAGGAGGCCCTCGACTGCGCCACCTGGACCATCGCAGCCCTTGGCACCTCCTCCCAGCAGATTACCCAACGCCTGGACCAGATCGAAAAAGCCATCGAAGAACGCGTGGATGCTGCCATACTGGATATACACCGGGAAATACTCTGACCGTATAACCCCGAGGGCCGCGTGTGGCGTAACCTGTCGCCAGGCCGTATACTACGCCCCCTCAGGGATGCCAGTGCGCCTGCCAGCGGCAGGCGACCAGACATTAATGCCGGACAGCAATGCCGGCCGTATCCGCAGGGCATCCGGAACCGGCCCTTCGGATGACCACTGATTGTGAGTGGCGCCTATGACCGGAAAGAAAAAATCCGCCCAGGCCTCGGTAGAGGCCATGTATCGCGTATTCACGGTGCCCGAGGCGCCGGAATCGACGCTGAGCCGGATTGACCAGAACATCTCCCGCAATCTTGCAGGCTTTCTGCAGGAGCACATCGTTGCGGTAGAACGGGACCTCTCGGATGTGGAGAAAGACTTCTCCGACTACAGCATTCCCGAGAAGCCTGTCTTTGTGTCTGAACAGGCCCAGTTCCTGCTCGACAAACTGGTGGCCAACTCCGTTCACACCGCCTCACCAGCCTTTATCGGGCACATGACCTCAGCGCTGCCGTATTTCATGCTGCCGCTGTCGAAAATCATGATTGCCCTGAACCAGAACCTGGTCAAAACTGAAACCTCCAAGGCGTTTACACCCATGGAGCGCCAGGTGCTGGGCATGATTCACCGGCTGGTATACCAGGAAGACGGCGCCTTCTACCGCAAGTGGATGCACGACCCCCGTTACGCCCTGGGTGCCATGTGCTCTGGTGGCACAGTCGCCAACCTCACCGCCCTGTGGGTCGCCCGCAACCGGGCCTTCCCGGCCGAGGGCAGCTTCCGCGGACTCCACCAGGAAGGCCTGTTCCGGGCTCTGAAATACTACGGCTACGAAGGCGCCGCCATCGTCGTCTCGCGCCGCGGCCATTATTCCCTGCGCAAAGCCGCCGACGTGCTCGGCCTGGGCCGGGAATCCCTGATTCCCGTGGATACCGACGACGAAAACCGCATCAACACCGATGCCCTGCGGGACAAGTGCCTGGAACTGCAGCGCCAGAAAATCAAAGTCATGGCCATCTGCGGCGTGGCCGGCACCACCGAAACCGGCAACGTCGACCCTCTGGACGCCATGGCCGACATCGCCCGCGAATTCGGCGCCCACTTCCACGTGGACGCCGCCTGGGGCGGGCCCACGCTGTTCTCCCGCACCTACAAACACCTGCTGCGCGGTATCGAGAAGGCAGATTCCGTCACTTTCGACGCCCACAAACAGCTCTACGTCCCCATGGGCGTGGGCCTGGTGGTCTTCCGCGACCCGAGCCTCGCCAGCGCCGTGGAACACCACGCCCAGTACATCATCCGTAAAGGCTCCCGGGACCTGGGCAGCACCACCCTCGAGGGCTCACGGCCCGGCATGTCCATGCTGATCCACTCCGGCCTGAAAATCCTGGCCCGGGAAGGCTACGAGATCCTGATCGACCAGGGTATCGACAAGGCCAAGACCTTCGCGGAAATGATCGAAGCAGAACCGGATTTCGAACTGGTCACGAGACCGGAACTGAACATCCTGACCTACCGCTACTGCCCGGAAAACGTCCAGGAAGCCCTCGCCTGCGCCGACCCGCTGCAGGCGGAAAAGCTCAACACCTGTCTGAACCGGATTACCAAGTTCATCCAGAAAACCCAGCGGGAACGGGGCAAGGCGTTCGTGTCACGTACCCGACTGGAGCCGGCCCGTTACTACAACTTCCCGTGCATCGTGTTCCGGGTGGTACTGGCCAACCCTCTGACGACCAAAGAAATCCTGGCCGACATCCTTTCGGAACAGAGAGAGTTATCACGGGATGAGGGCATAGAGGATGAGATCAGCATCCTGCACCAGATGGCGGATGCGGTATTGAAGCAGGCGACGCCGAACGCGAGACAGGCCTGAAGAGTCCAGAAGACTTAGCCATGGCGATTTTAGGCAACAACCATGGCTCAGTTGAGCCGGGCGGGGGATGGTTCAAAAACTGTGCGGAGCCAGGGATGGCGGAGCCAAGCGTACAGGGACGTATTCACAGCGTGTTTTTGAACCATCCCCCGCCCGGCTCGCTTCTCCCAAGCCTGCAGACAAGGCCTTAGTACAGGGCCTCTTCATCATCCAGAACATCATGGATGATATCCAGGAACATCTTATCCGCCTCACTCCAGTTCTCGGGAATCCGGATATTGGTGCTGGCACTGATTTCCTGCGCAATCAGCTCCTCGGCATTCGGCTGACCCCGGTGCTTGCGAGCAATCTCCATGGACTTGACGGCAATGGTCGGGTCGCTCAAAACCTTCTTGATGAAGGTCCTCAGCTCATTAATCATCTTCGCCTGACGGCCTTCAACGGATGAACTCATACTTCACTCCACGGACAAATAGGCTTGAGGGGTGAAACACCCCTTTTTACAGATAGTATGACCAAACTCGGTTTATACAACCAGCCCGGTCAGATCAACAAGCCTCGCAGGGTGAAGAACAGAATCGCTGCCATAATGGCCGATGCCGGTACGGTGATGATCCAGGCTGCGGCAATGCGCACCAGATGCGAACGCTTCACCAGCTCTTCCCGGTAGATCTTCTTCAGGCGTTTACGCTCGGACTTGGACAGAGGGACCTGCTTTTTCTTCTTGGCCCGCTTGAGCAGGTTCTCCATTTCCTCCACCGAGGCATTACGGAAATCATCCAGGAAAGGCTTGAGACGCTCCTGCTCGGCGGGATCATGGTGCTCCATGATCTTGTGCAGTTGGGTAGCGTAGTTCGACTTCAGGTACTCCCGCAGAAAGCCAACGCCGAACACACCACCAATGGCAATGTGGGTGGAGCTGACCGGCAGGCCCAATTGAGACGCAAGAATCACCGTGAGGGCTGCCGACAGGGCAATACAGAAGGCCCGGGTCTTGTCCAGTTCGGTGATTTCACTGCCAACGGTCTTGATCAGTCGCGGCCCGAACAGCATCAGGCCAACAGCCAGACCCAGGGCGCCCACCATCATCACCCACATCGGTATGCTCGCCGACATGACAACCGAATCAGCAGAAAGGGCATCATTGATCGCCGCCAGCGGACCAATGGCGTTGGCGACGTCGTTGGCCCCGTGCGCAAAACTCAGCAGTGCCGCGGCAAAGATCAACGGCCAGGTAAACAGGGTATTCACGCCTGCCGAGCTGTTCTCCATGGTCGATGCCATGCGGCCCACCAGGGTGCGCATAACGAAGAACACCACGGCGGCCGCGGCAAGCCCGATCAGCGTCGCCTCGAGAAAATCGACTTTGACGATCTTCTTGACGCCCTTGATCATCAGGTAGGTGCCAAAGGCCCAGGCCATGATCGCCACCAGCCAGGGAACAAAGGTCCTCGCGGCCGGAATGACCTCTCTTCGATAGAGCACAGTCTTCTTGATCGCAAACAGGAACAGGGCTGCCAGAGCACCGCCCAGCACCGGCGAAATCACCCAGCTGGCGGCAATCTTGCCCATCACCGCCCAATCAGCAATACCCCAGCCACCGGCGGCGATACCGGCACCCAGAACGCCGCCAACAATGGAATGGGTTGTAGACACAGGCGCGCCCATCCAGGTGGCCAGATTCAGCCAGAGGGCGCCAGCCAGGAGGGCGGCGGTCATCAGCCACACGAACGCCCTGCTCTCTTCCAGATTGGAGGGATCAATGATGCCACCCTTGATGGTGGAGACCACATCTCCGCCGGCGATGATCGCGCCACCGGCCTCGAAAACGGCTGCGATGAGCACAGCGGCACCCAGGGACAGGGCACCAGAACCCACCGCTGGCCCCACGTTGTTGGCAACGTCATTGGCGCCAATGTTGATCGCCATGTACCCGCCAATCACCGCGGCGGCCATCAGCAACATACTGTTGGGCATTCCCTGGCTGAATGATCCGACAGTCAGCCACACGCCAAGTAAGAAAAGCAGGCTGATGCCGACCCTGTATCGTTCCGTGGTAGGGCTGGTGAGAAGGGTATCCAGGAATCCGCTCGAACGGGCCATAACAGATCAGGTCTCGTTTAGTCTGTGAGGATTGGGGGCGAACGCTGTCGCGCGGCAACTATAATTTTTTTGACATGAAAATGAAATAAAACGGTCACAATTCACACAGACTAAACACATCACAGACTCGAGTGCAAAAACGCACTAAATTGACTCATAATCCCGGACATAAGCGCCAAAATTACAAAAACAGCAAAAAAAGGTTCCCATGCCTCATTCAACTTCCTCCGGACAGCTCGCTGCCGGCGAACGGGAAGACGGCCAGGTCTCGCGTCTGCTCACCTGGCTCTCGGCAACCGCTATCGCTTTTCTGGTTGGCATCGGTACCAAGGCCTGGTTCGCCGGACACGAGACCCATGCCTGGGTGCTCTGGTCCTTCATCGGTCTGATTGCCGTGAACATGCTGCACTTTGCCAGCACCGGCAACCGGGCACGCCAGAAAGCCGGGATGATCGTTATTGTCGGCCTGCTTTTCACCTACCTGATTGCGTCCGGCGGCGAGAGCAACACCGGGCCACTCTGGTTCTACGTCTTCCCGCCTCTGCTCTTTTACCTGACTGACCTGAAAACCGGCACGGCGGTGTTGCTGTTCTGCTACCTGGTCGCGGTAGTGGTGTTCCAGTTTCCCGGGCTACCGCTGGTCTCGGCGGAATACAGCATGGATTTCAAGATCCGCTTTTTTGCGGCCCTGACCTTCGAATCGATTTTCTGTTTCGTCCTCGAGGCCAGCCGACTGAAAGCACGTAATGAACTTCTGGCGCTGGCCGAAACCCATGAGCACGCCGCCCGCACCGACGAGCTCACCGGGCTGGCCAACCGTCGTGAAATGCAGAACCGCCTGACCATGGAGTTTTCCCGCTACCAGCGCTCCGGCCACCATTTCTCCATTGCCCTGATCGATCTCGACCTTTTCAAACAGATCAACGACCAGTTCGGACACGACGCGGGCGACGATGTCCTGCGGGAGTTCGCTGCATTGATGCGAACCGTGATTCGGCAGGCGGATGTCGCGGCCCGATGGGGCGGTGAAGAATTTCTGGTGTTATTGCCTGACACTTCCCTGCTGCAGGCCCTGAGCCTGGCTGAAAGACTGCGCTCTCAAGTTGCCAGGCACCCGTTCCGGTTCAGGGATCAGGCATTACCGGTAACCATCAGCGCCGGTGTCTGCTCCATAGCCAAGGCCCGGTCGCTTGACGATCTTCTCAAACAGGCCGACCTGAACCTCTACAATGCCAAGGAATCCGGGCGCAACCGGATAGCACCGCGGGTTCGAAGCCAGGAAAGCGAACCCTGCCCCACCCACTCGCCTTGAGGCGAGAAAGCACTCCCGCTATGATCGTGCGCCACCGAACGACCGTATGAACAGTGCCAAGTCAGCGAGCAGGTAACCTATGACATCAATCAGAATCCTGGTGGGCAGCGTCTATGGCGGCGCGCTCCTGACGGCCAGAACGCTCAAGAAAGAGCTTGAGGGGGAAGGTCACCACGTGACCGTGTTGGAAAATCCGGCACTGGATGACATCACGTCGAACAACGATGCGCTACTGGTATGCACATCGACAACCGGACAGGGCGAGCTTCCGGCCAATCTGCTGCCCTTCTACCTGGACCTGAGGGACCAGTTGCCACAACAACCCGGCCGGCCGTTTGGCATCATCGTCCTGGGTGACAGCTCCTACGGAGATACTTTCTGTGGCGCTGGCGACCTCATGGAGGAAGCGCTTTACGAAACCGCTGCCCGTAAGGTTGGTGACACGCTTCGGATTGATGCCCTGGAAACCATGGAACCGGAGGCCGAAGCGCTGCCCTGGGTCCGGGGGTGGCTGGAGCAGATCTGAGACACGGCTACAAAAATTTGCCAATCAGGCTCTGCCAGCGACTTGAGCCGCCAAAGACGACACGCCATACTCCCAGAGACAATGACAATTAAGCGGTACGACGTGGCATCCACCCTCTGGCTTCGTTTACTGATAACACTTTTGCTGTTATCCGGCCTGTCCGCCCCATCCTTCGGGGCCGAGGATTCCTATGTTCCGCAAATCGAGTACCTGCGCGTTGCCCCCGACAACAAGCTGACGGTCAGTGAAGCCCTGGCCTCCGACAGCTGGCAAACTCTCGAGGAAAAAAGTCCGAATTTTGGCTATATCCGCGATACCGTCTGGCTTCGGTTTCCGGTATCGCAGCCGGCGACCATCAACCTTCTTGAAGTTCGCTACTCGCAATTGGATAAAGTGACCTTCCACCTGATTGAGAACGGCCGAATCGCACGGCGGGTGGAGACCGGAGACCACGTTCCGTTTGAACAGCGCCCGATACTGCACCGCCATTTCCTGTTCCCCTTCGAGCAAAGCATAGCCAGCGAGTACCAGATTCTGCTGGAGGTGCGCACCGAGGGGGCCATGCAGATTCCGGTTCGTCTCTGGAACGCCCAGGCGTTCTTCGAGCATTCTTCCACCGAAGACCAGATGCACGCGCTTTACTACGGCATCCTGATCACGGTGATTTTCTTCAACCTGTTTATTTTTGCCGCGCTACGAGAGCCGGTATACCTGCTCTACGTGCTCTCGACACTCGGCTATCTATTACTTATCGGAAGCCTGAATGGCTCAACTTATCAGTTTCTCTGGCCTGACAGCCCTGCCCTACAGAATCAGATCATGTTGCTGGCTGTGCCTTTCTCTCTTTTCTTCACCCTGGTGTTCTCCCGCTCATTCCTGAAACTTGAACACACCGGGCCTGTTCTGAACCGGCTCGTACTGTTCATGATCTCACTGAATGCAGTGGTTGGTCTGATGACATTCTTTCTGGACTACAGCACGGGCAGCCGACTGACCGTGGCCCTGGCAATACCCAGCTGCCTTTTGCTCACTGTTCTGGGGCCCGTGCAATGGTGGAAGGGGAACCCGCAAGCCGGTTATTACACGGTGGCCTGGGCGGCACTGACGCTGGGCAGTGCAATAACCGCGGCCAACAAGTACGGCTTGCTGCCCAACAATTTTGTGACCACCTACGGCATGCAGATCGGATCAGCACTGGAAGCCATTCTGCTCACCCTGGCCCTGGCGGCGCGGCTTTACCAGGAACGGCAGGACAAGGTGGACGCCCCTGAATGCCCTGGCGGCACGGCGGTCAGCAGAGCTGAAGCTGATGGATCATGCGCTGCACAATCCGCTCACCGGACTTCCCAATCGGGGCAGCCTGGAGATGATGCTGAACGACCTGATGCTGCGCAGCCCCGAGCGACGCTATGGCGTGGCCGTCATCCACCTGAACAACCTGCAGTCGGTCACCAAAACCCTCGGGCACCGCAACAGTGACCGGATTCTGGAACTGGCGTCCAAGCACTACAACGCCGTGGCGCGAGAACTGCCGGGCGCGATGGCGGTGGAACAGAGCGACCAGCGTAATTTCTACCTGGCATCACTGGATCCTCAGACATTCGCGTTTATTGTCGACGCCGATGCCACAGGCTCCGTGCCAAGGGCGATTCTCAAGGCCCTGGAAGGCATACGCTACCCGATTGACTATCTGGGCATGCAGATTCCCCTGGACCCCAGGCTTGGGGTGGCAATCTTCCCGGAGCATGGTACGGATGCCAACACCCTGATACGCCGTGCGGTGATCGCCGAAGGATCGGATTCTGCGCGGGAGCGGGGTCTTGCCTATTACAAGTCCAAGAAAGACTCCTACAGCGCCGACCGGCTAACCATGGTGTCGGAGCTTCGACATGCCCTCAACACCAACGAGCTCGCTCTGTTCATGCAACCCAAGCAGAGCCTGAAAACGGGTCGAATCGTCGGAATTGAGGTTCTGATCCGGTGGCCCGGCCGGGCAACCCCCATCCGCGCCGATGAGATTGTCAGTCTGGCGGAACAGACCGGTCTAATTAAACCTCTGACCCGGTGGGTCATTGAGCAATCACTGGAATTGCGCTCACACTTACTGGAGCGCGGCTGGCCCCTGAACATATCCATCAATATTTCGCCCAACAACCTGCGGGAACCGGACTTTCCCATCTTTGTTCAGCGTCTGATGAACAGCTATCACAGCCATCAGGGCTCGATTATTTTCGAGGTAACGGAAACGTCCATGATGCAGGACCCGGGCAACTCCCTGCGAGCGCTGAACTCACTCAGCGCCACCGGCATTCCGGTTTCGATCGATGACTTTGGGTCCGGCTACTCTTCACTGTCCTACATCAAGCAGCTACCTGCGAGCGAGGTCAAAATCGATCGGTCGCTGGTCACCGAGCTGAACACCGAGGCGGAGGACCGCGTGATCGTCCAGACCACGATAGACATGTGCCATAGCCTCGGCTACCAGGTGGTGGCCGAAGGCGTCGAGGATGAGGTCACCGCCAATCTGCTCAGGGACATGGGTTGCGACATGATCCAGGGCTACCTGCTGACACCGCCACTGCCCTTCGACGAAATGATGGATTGGCTTGATAAGAATCACCAGCAGCCGGACCATCGCAAACTGGGCTAGCCGGCTAGGACCTCTGACGAATCAGTGCTTCCTGGGTAGTGGATGCCACCAGCACACCGTCCTGATTGAAGAAATTACCCCGATTGAATCCCCGTCCGGCCGAAGCGCTGGGGCTATCCTTGTCATACAACAGCCATTCGTCCATGCGGAAATCCCGGTGGAACCAGATCGAGTGATCAAGGCTGGCCACCTGCAGCCCTTTGCTCATGAATGTCAGGCCGTGCGGGTTCAGGGAAGTCCCGAGGAACTGGAAATCCGATGCGTAAGTGAGCAGGCAACGGTGAAGCACGGGATCGTCTGGCAGATGCCCCTGGGCCCGGAACCAGCTCTGCTTGTGGGGCGGCCGCTTCTCGGGCTTCAGGGGGTTGACCGGGTTCACCGGGCGGATCTCGATCGGGCGGTCCCGGGTCAGAATCGGGCGCATCTTCTCGGGTACCTGGGGTGCCAGCAGTTCGCCCCATTCCTGTTCCGAGCGAAGTGTTTCCGGGTCCGGCGCATCCGGCATGATCAGCTGATGCTCGAATCCTTCCTCGGCTACCTGGAACGACATGGAACCGGTCAGGATTTCCTTGCCGTCCTGGCGGGCAATCACCCGACGTACCGAGAAACTGCCACCATCACGGACCCGCTGGACCTCGTAGTCGATGGGCATGTCCTGATTGCCGGGGCGCAAAAAGTAGGCATGAAGGGAGTGGCAAAGGCGACCTTCAACAGTTCGGCTGGCCGCCATCAACGCCTGACCAAGAACCTGCCCGCCAAACACGTTTGGAAAGCCCAGATCCTCGCTGTCCCCCTGGAAATGGTCGTCACCGATGGGCGAGAGATCCAGCAACTCCACCAGTTTCTTGGTTACCTCAAGCATGCCTGCTCCTGTGATTTCGTTAGCACACGAAGGAGTTTTCTACCGCAAGCGGCGAAATTTCGCAATGAAAAGCCTTCGCCGGCCAAGAGAAAGCAGCCCCGTGGTATCGGGGCTGCGGATTGGAGTCCGGCTAATCAGCCGTGTATCGGAGGCACTTCCTTGGACAGGGCCTGTTTCTCCATGGCATAGCTGCCGGTCACCGCAAACCCCAGTACATCGCCCCCGGCGCTCTTGAACAGCGCCTTGACGCTGGTGCCATCCTGCTCAACTTCCCAGTTGCCCTCGGCTTCCGACGGTGGTGGACAGACGGCGGTCGGGCAGCAGGGGGTCTTGATCATCACCGGCATGGTGCCATAGCTCACTTCGGTGCGCTCACCGAGCAAGGTTTTTGCAAGCGCCCGGGAACAGGCCATCAGCGGCAGGACATAAAGCAGGACGTGACCGTCTACTTCAGCGCAGTCACCGAGTGCGTAGACATCCAGTGCCGAGGTCTCAAGAGCGCGATTCACCACGATGCCCCTGGCCGTCTGAAGCCCCGCAGAACGGGCGAGTTCCGTCCTCGGGCGCAGGCCGACGGCGGACAGAACAAGATCGGCCTCCAGAGTCTCGCCATTGGACAGGGTCAGATTGACGCCGTCACCCTGGCGGTCGACCCGGTCAACCACAGCGCCAAGATGAAACCCGACACCCAGATTCTCCAGCTCCTGCTGGACAGCATTGGCCGCAGCCTCGGGCAGCAACCCGGGCATCACCCCCTCGGAGGGGGCAATCACATCCACTTCATAACCGCCGTTGCGCAGGTCGTTGGCAAACTCACAACCAATCAGACCGGCTCCCATGATCGCCACCCGCTTGCCGTCGCCCAGGGCGTCCCGGAAGGCACGGTAATCCATCAGGTCATTGATCGAAAACACATGCTCCTGGCCATCACCGTCCAGGCCAAGCCGGATCACATCGGCGCCCCAGGCCAGAACCAGCTTGCTGTAGGCAAGTCGTTCATCACCGAGAATCAGTTCGTGGGCCTCGGTATCAATGCCGGTGACCGTGGCAAATGTGCGAATCCGGACATTCAGCTGATCCGCCATGGCGTCGGTACCGCCCTGGGCCAGGCCATCGGCGTCCTTGCCCTTGGTAAAGCCGGTGGACAACATGGGCTTGGAGTAGCTCACGCCATCGTCGGCGGTAACCATCAGAACCGGGGTCTCCTTGTCCTGCTTCCGGATTTCCCGCGCCAGGGAATAACCGGACAAACCGGTACCGACAATAATGATGGGGGCCTGTTCAGTCATAACCGTGTTCCTGTATTTAACTCACCTGGGCGGCTTTTACCGGCCGTGCCGGGTGCTATCAACCGATCTCGATCATTTCAAAATCTTCCTTGCCGACACCGCAATCCGGGCATACCCAGTCTTCCGGTACGTCTTCCCACTTGGTGCCCGGCTCAATGCCGTCCTCGGGCCAGCCTTCGGCTTCATCGTAAATCAAACCACACACCACACACTGCCACTTCTTCATATCGTTCTCCCAACATCAGACGGGCGCAATAATAATTGTCAGACAATATTGCACGCAAGTGTTTTATTCAGTTAACAGATACGAACAACTGTCGAATCAGGCCATCATACCCATCGCCCCGGTATTGACCAATGCCAATGCCGACGGTCCGGTCAGGGGATTTCTGCCAATAGCCACAAATACAGATCTGACAACCGGGGTGGCCCCTCCCTTCTGCAGGCCCTGTCCGGTATAATCGCCCGTTTTACGACAGGACCGACCGATATGACCGATACCGTCGCCGAAATGAACCAGGTTATGGCCGAAGCCGACTGCCTGGTGGATGAACAGCAGGTACAGACTGCAATTGGCAACTTGGCCGACGATATTACCGCCCGCCTGAAAGACAGTAACCCCCTGTTGTTCTGCGTGATGAACGGCGGGCTGATCCTGACCGGACAACTGCTACCCCGGCTCCGGTTTCCGGTCCAGGCCGAATACCTGCATGCCACCCGCTACCGTCAGGAAACTACCGGCGGCATTCTCGAGTGGAAACTGCAACCCGAAGCCGATATGCACGGCCGTACCATCCTGATTATCGATGACATTCTGGATGAGGGGACGACCCTGTGCGCCATCGCCGACTACTGCCGCGCTCACGGTGCCAGTGAGGTACTGACGGCCGTTCTGGTCGACAAGCAACATGACCGGAAAGCCCGTCCGGATCTGAAGGCCGATTTCACCGGCCTGGAAGTGGAAGACCGCTTCCTGTTCGGTTACGGCATGGACTACAAGGGCTACTGGCGCAATGCCCCGGGCATCTATGCAGTCAAGGGTCTCTGACATCGACAGTCACCTGACCATACCCCCGACGGACTGGTACCAATCGCTGACGGCCGCCGGCCTCCTGAACCCGGCGGTTCACGGGCCTGCCCGCTATTGGTTGCAGGTAGAGGGTTCGTTTACACGAGCCCTGCAGAAACAGTGCAGCCGTTCCTTTCACGTTGAGGTCCGCCGGGAGGGCTTTGCAACGCCGACACAGGAAGAGGCCCGGCGCCTGCGCATTCCCCACCGTCAACACGCCTGGATACGGGAAGTCAGCCTGTGCGGCGACAACCAGCCCTGGGTATTGGCCAGGACGGTCATTCCCCTGAAGTGTCTGGAGGGCGAGGGGCGCCGGCTGCTTCACCTGGGCAATCGACCTTTGGGCGCCTACCTGTTCACCAGCCCCCACTGGCAACGGGGCCCTCTGGAAACCGGCCTCTGCAGACCGGTAATCCCGGGACAGCCGGAACTGGCAAGGCGCTCCCTGTTCAGTGGCCACAACAGCTCCCTGCTGGTTGGTGAATACCTGCTACCGGCGCTGTTTCAGCGGAACACGCTTTAACCGGCCTCCTGCGACTGGCTATAATCCCAGCACTCATTCAATTCGAAGAACACCAGACGGACGCGCGCCATGCTGCCTGACGCTGTGCCAGAACCTATCCAGCGCCGGTTGGCCGACTACGCCAGCCTGCTCAGAATCGACCGCCCGATCGGAACCCTGCTCCTGCTGTGGCCGACCTACTGGGCCCTGTGGCTGGCCGGAGACGGCAGCCCCGCATTGGCTAATGTCATCATTTTCACCCTGGGCGTGTTCTTCATGCGGGCGGCTGGCTGCGCCATCAACGATTTCGCTGACCGGGACTGGGACAAGCATGTCAAACGCACCAAGGACCGGCCACTGACCGCGGGCCGGGTAAAACCCTGGGAAGCGGTGGCGCTGTTCGCGGGACTGTGCCTGGTTTCCTTCCTGATGGTGGTTCTGTTCACCAACCCGCTGACCCTGTATCTGTCGTTCGGCGGTGCCCTGCTGGCATTCATTTACCCGTTCATGAAGCGTTACACCCATTTGCCTCAGCTGTTTCTGGGCGCGGCCTTTTCCTGGGCCATTCCCATGGCCTGGGCGGCGGAGGCCGGCGAACTGAGTCAGCTCACCTGGCTGCTGTTCACCGCCAACGTGCTATGGACCGTTGCCTACGACACCCTGTATGCCATGGTGGATCGGGATGACGATCTGAAAGTGGGCATCAAGTCTACGGCCATCCTGTTCGGAGAAGCCGACAAGGCGATCATTGGCATGCTGCAGGCCATGGTTGTACTAATCCTGATCATGGTGGGCCATCGTGCCGAGCTGGGCACCTTCTACTGTCTGGGCGTCGTGGCCATGGCCTGCCTGTTCATTTACCACCAGTACCTGGCGCGGGAACGTGAACGGGACGGCTGCTTCAAGGCGTTTCTGAACAACAACTGGGCCGGCTTTGCCGTTTTTGCCGGCCTTGTAATTGATCTCATGGTCAGCTGAACCTGTCATATACTTGTAACACTTGGGCGTTGTAATGAGCGGTGTCCCGCCTGGCTGCTTTCTTAAGCTACTGAGCTTCTGAAAAGCCGAAGAGCTAGGCGTGCTGATGAAGGTTTGGTGGTTCCAAATCGAAACAGCAGAACAACGCTATTCGGCTTTTCAGAAGCTCCCGAAGGGCTCACCTCTGAGGGCTCTGAGCCCGCGTTACCAGTCTTTGATGTGGAACCACCACACCTGCAGACTGGCGCCTAGTTCAGAACCCTCAGAGGTAAGCAGTAGCTTAAGAAAGCAGCCAGGCGGGACACTGGCAACAAATCAAGGTCTGACACAGGTTAAAAGCTCATGACTGGAAAAACTGTCCTGATCGTCGATGACGAGGCCCCGATCCGCGAGATGATCGCGGTGGCCCTCGAAATGGCGGATTATGACTATCTGGAGGCAGCGGACGCCCGGGAAGCCCATGCCCTGATTGTCGACAAACACCCGGATCTCGTACTCCTCGACTGGATGCTGCCCGGCACCAGCGGCGTGGAACTGGCACGCCGCCTCAAGAAAGAAGAAGCGACCGCCGACATTCCCATCATCATGCTCACCGCCAAGGTCGAGGAAGACAACAAGATCCAGGGCCTGGAAGTTGGTGCCGATGATTACATCACCAAACCGTTCAGCCCCCGGGAACTGGTCGCCCGCCTGAAAGCCGTGCTTCGGCGTGCGACGCCGCCGGGCGTAGACAGCCCGATTGAAGTGGAAGGCCTGACGCTGGATCCGGTCGGGCATCGGGTCACCACCCAGAATGGCGCCCTTACCATGGGCCCGACAGAATACCGACTGCTTCAGTTCTTCATGACGCACCAGGAACGGGTATATACTCGCTCCCAACTCTTGGACCAGGTCTGGGGTGGCAATGTCTATGTTGAGGAGCGGACCGTGGATGTGCATATCCGCAGGCTCCGCAAGGCGCTTGGCGACCAGTACGACCACCTGATCCAGACCGTACGCGGAACCGGTTACCGCTTCTCGACCAGAGCCGCGTAAGTAACTCCGGCCAGCTGAGCATCAGCCCCGGAACGGACACAAGGCAGTTTTTGATGCAGCACAACTGGTCACGATACCTGCGCTACATTATCGGTGGCCTGATTGGCTCCACCCTGGTTGGCCTCTATTTCGGTGAGCCCGTTTACGGCCTTACCCTCGGGCTGATCGTCTATCTCTGGTGGACGCTGCTTCAGGCCAGGCGTCTCTACCAGTGGCTGTCCAACCCCAGCGCCACCGACGAAGCCCCGCAGAGCATCGGCCTGTGGGGCGATATTTTCGACAACCTTCACAAACTGCATCAGACCCACCTGAGAACCCAGGACCGGTTGAGGGCCCAGATCAATCGGGTGCAGGAATCCACCAACGCCATGCGCGATGGCGTGATCATGACCGATTCCCGCGGCGCCATGGAATGGTGGAACGGCTCCGCCGAGTATCTGCTGGGTTTCCGGCGCAACACCGATCAGGGCCAGTACATCCATAACCTGATCCGCACGCCGGCCTTCAAGACCTATTTCGATTCACGGGATTACCGCGAGCCCCTGGAGATACATTCGCCGGCCAGACCTCACATTCACCTTCAGATCCAGATCAGCCTGTTTGGTGACGACGACCGCCTGATTGTCGCCAAGGACGTAACACGGCTGTACCAGCTCGAACAGATGCGCCGGGACTTTGTCGGCAATGTGTCCCACGAGATGCGCACGCCCCTCACGGTCATAAGCGGCTACCTCGAAACCCTGGTGGACAATGCTGCCGACCTGCCGCCTAAGTGGCGCCGGGCCATTAACACCATGGCTGCCCAGTCATCCCGGATGGAAGCCCTGATCACCGATCTGATCCTGCTCTCACGTATTGAAACCGGGGAGCAAACGGTCAACGACACCCTCACGGACGTCGACCAGTTGCTGACCCAGATCTGTCATGACGCCCGGGCGCTCAGTGGCGAAAAACAGCACGAGATTACCGTGCATATCGGCGACCACCGCCTGCTGAAAGGCGATGAAAGCCAGCTGCGCAGCGCTTTCTCGAACCTGATATTCAATGCGGTGAAGTACACCCCTGCAAATGGCCAGATTATCGTGTCCTGGTCCACCAACCGGGAAGGCGCACACCTGTCAGTCAGGGATACCGGCATCGGTATCGACCCGGTCCATATCCCCCGTCTGACAGAACGCTTCTATCGGGCCGATCCCAGCCGCCACAAGGACACCGGCGGCACCGGCCTTGGCCTGGCAATCGTCAAACACGTGTTGCTCAACCACGATGGCAATCTGGAGATTCGCAGCCGGATTGGCGAGGGCAGTGAATTTATCTGTCATTTCCCGCGGGAGCGACTGGTCGAGCGGATCCCCGAGAGGGCAGAGAGCTAGCGCATACCCGCGCGGAAGCGGGCGACAAACCTCGACAGGTCCTCCAGCTTTTTCGGGTCTTCATCGACAAAACGAATGGTAACGCTGACAAAGTCCGTGTCCTGGCGTTTGTCCACCGCCTGCAACTGGTGCACGTAGCCGTTCAACCTCGCCATCTGGCCCTCGGCGATCTCGATGTCCACTACCGCCTGGTCGAGAATCCCCGGGAATACCTGGTCCCGCTTCGCGATCACCCGCACCTCCGTCAGATTGATATCCTTGACCACCGATTTCAGGGTGCTCTCGGCGAAGCGTACCGAGGCCAGGCTCATGGGCGCCCGGGCCGAGGTCGGCCTTGTCGGTGCCAAAGGCTCGGGCCCGGGGGAAGAGGACGGTGACTCGGCGGAAACCTCCGCCGCGGCTTCGGGCTTGCGGGTCAGCAGGTTGGCCGACTCTTTGAAGGCATCGGCAGGGCTGGCCATGGATTTGCCGCTCCGGTCCATGGCATCTTTCAGTTTGCGGCCCATCACCTTGATAATTTTCTTGCTCAACCCCTCGGGGCTGAACGGTTTGCCAAGGTATTCGGAAACGCCGCCTTTGACCGCTTCGATCACGTGATCCTTGTCGCCCCGGCTGGTGATCATGATAAAAGGCACGTTTTCGTACTGGGGCTGCTGGCGCATCCATTGCAACAATTCCAGCCCGGACATTTCTGGCATCTCCCAGTCGCACAGAATCAGGTCAAACGCGGTCCTCGACATCAATGACTGCGCTCGCCGGCCGTTCTGGGCGTCGGTAGTCTCGATGACCGGGAAACGCTGGCGCACGGTTCGCTTGACCAGATCACGTACAAAGCTGGCGTCATCCACCACCAGCGCTTTCAGCATTGCCATAGTTCAGACCTTCCCCTATCCACAACCCGGTTCTATGTTGCAACTATAGAACAAACACCCACGCCAGAAACCTGTCGGCAACAAAAAGACCACAATCGCCGTTTTTCAGGAACCGTCAGGTTAAAGAATTGTCACTCCACGGGAGCCAGGACAGTGTTTCTCCGGCTGGAAAACGCGCTAACATGGGCTCAGGATACTCCACGATCATCAGCCTGATAGAGGTTTTGTGTGCTGACCAAACCTGCAAGGATTCTTCGCCAGGGCGGCGTTACTCGCGGCTTATTGTTTTCCGGTTTTCTGTCATGTCTGTCACTGCCCGCCATTGCCCAGGACAGCGCTGAAGTTGAGCCAGCGGGATTTGCCGAATGCAAGGCCCGGCTTCAGGAGCAGGCCATTGCCGCCGGGGTCAGCAGCAAGACCGCCAGCGAGGTGATGTCCGAGGTCCAGCATCTGGCACGGGTGATCGAACTGGACCGGCGGCAACCGGAGTTCACCACTACCTTTGCCGATTACCTGAACCGGCGGGTTAACGATGCCCGGGTCAACACCGGCCGCGAACTGTTGCAGGAACATCAGGAGCTGCTGGCCAGAGTCACCCGGGAAACCGGCGTGCCCGCGCCTTATTTGGTGGCCTTCTGGGGCCTGGAAACCAATTTTGGCAGCTATTTCGGCAAGATGCCGGTACCCAGCTCCCTGACGACACTGGCCTGCGATCCCCGCCGCAGCACTTTCTTCACCGAGCAGTTGATCGCGGCCCTGCGCATTATAGACGAGGGCGCCATTCCGGCAGACCAGATGGAAGGTTCCTGGGCCGGCGCCATGGGCCACGTTCAGTTCATGCCGACGGTTTTCCTGAAACACGCGGTGGATGCCGATGGTGATGGCCGCAGGGATCTGTGGAACAGCCTTCCGGATGCCATGATGTCTGCGGGCCGGTTTCTCGAATCCATGAACTGGGACGGCGACTACCGTTGGGGCCGCGAGGTACTGTTACCCGAGAATTTCGACTATTCCCTTGCGGACGGGCGCCGTCTGCCACTCGAGCAGTGGCGCGAAATGGGCATTACGGATGCCTTCGGCAAGCCACTGGCCCGCGAACCGATTAATGCCGCCCTCGTGGTGCCGGCAGGACACCGCGGGCCGGCGTTTCTTGCCTATCACAACTTCCGCGTGATCATGGGCTGGAACCGCTCCGAGTTCTACGCCATCGCGGTTGGTCATCTGGCTGAGCGGATTGCCGGCGCGGGTAAACTGCAAAATCCGCCGCCCGAAGACGCGCCTGCGCTGTCCCGCGCCAACATCATCAACCTACAGAAAGCCCTGCAGCAACGGGGGTATGAGCCAGGCAACCCCGATGGCATCATGGGCCCGGGAACGCGGTCTGCCATCCGTCAGTTCCAGGCTGCCAACAACCTGGTGGCTGATGGCTACCCCGGTGAATCGGTGCTGGCGGCGCTGGAAATACCTGCAGGACAGTGATCCACCGGGGAGTCGGTGGCCTACTACTGCAGGACACCGTTTTGATGCGAGACTGATCTGACATGGATTCACTCACCCAGGCCGCCCTGGGCGCCTCCCTGGCCGGCGCCGTAGCCGGCAAGACTCTTGGCCGCTCGGTTTTGCTGACAGGCGCAGTTCTGGGCACCCTCCCGGATCTGGATGTTGTCATCGATTACGGCACCGCAGTGGCCAATTTCACCCAACACCGTGGATTCAGCCATTCGTTGTTCGTTCTGGCCCCTCTGGCAGTGGCCCTTGCCTGGCTGCTCTGGCGCTGGAAACCACAACTGAGTTTTCAGCGGTGGCTCGCCCTGACGGGGCTGATCCTGATTACCCATCCTTTGCTGGATGCCTTCACCACCTATGGCACCCAGCTGTTCTGGCCCATCGGGCCACCCATAGCCGTCAGCAGCATTTTTATCATCGACCCGCTATACACCCTGCCCCTGCTGGCAGGCTGCCTGTTTTTTCTCGCCCGGCCGCCCGCCAAAACAGCGATAGTTGCAGGCCTGGCAGTGTCCACCCTGTACCTGGGCTGGAGTGTTCTGGCCCAGCAAGTGATGACACAGCGAGTTCAACCCGCGCTTGCGGCCGCCGGCCTGGAAAACCCGGACCTGCTGGTTCAGCCCATGCCATTCAGCACACTGTTGTGGCGGGCGACGGCTCTGCAGGGTGATCAGCGGATAGAAATAGTCACCGGCTTTCTGGATGGCGACACGCCGCTGAATCTTGAATACTTTCCACGCCGCCCGGAGCTGGCGAGCGAAGTCTCGGACCTGCCCGAGGCCCGGCGACTTGAATGGTTCACCCGGGGCTTCCTGGATTACGACCAGGCCGGCGACCGCATCACGGCCACCGACATCCGGCTGGGCATTCCAGGCGCGCACCCGTTTACCTTTGTTCTGGCGACCCGCAATGGCAGCGGCATCGACCCCACGGCGAGCTTTCGGACTCCACGCCCACCAGTAAGCTCCGAAGCCCTCGGGCTGCTCTGGTCTCGGATGATTGCCGAAACGCCGGTGCTCTGCCTGGCCAGTCTGAGCTCCCCGGCACCCGGACAACGCTGCTGAACACCATGCGACTGGACCAGTTTATTGCCAACAGCACCGAGCTTTCCCGAAAAGAGGCCAAGCGGGCCATCGGCCGCGGAGAAGTAACGATCAATGAGCAAATCTGCAAGGGCGCCAACACCCGCCTGGCCGGGGATGAACGGGTGGCCTTGTCAGGCACCCTTCTGAGCCTCCCGGGCGAGCGCTATCTGATGATGAACAAGCCAGCAGGCGTGGTGAGCGCGACGACCGACAGCGACCATCCAACAGCGCTGGACCTGTTGCCAGCAGACATCACCCGACATCTCCATATTGCCGGGCGCCTCGATGCAGATACAACCGGCCTGCTGTTACTGACCACCGATGGGCAGTGGTCTCACCGGGTCACCTCACCGCGAACCGACTGCCCCAAGACTTACCGGGTAACCCTGAACGAACCTCTGAGCGACGCCGCGGCACAGCAACTGGAACGTGGTGTGGACCTGCATAATGATCCCAGGCCGACGCGACCGGCCCGGGTGCATTTTCTGGAAGACAAGATCATTGAGCTGACGATTTCGGAGGGGCGCTATCATCAGGTCAAGCGCATGATGGCAGCCGTTGGCAACCACGTGGAAGCCCTTCATCGTGTCCGCATTGGACAGGTCGAACTGGACGATGCGCTGATGCCCGGCGAATACCGGGAACTGACCGCCGAGGAAAGAGAGAGCCTGGCGTGATACTCAGGTGCGCTCGAAACGTTGCGCCTTGAGATTCTTGCGCACTGCACCGGCCTCGAACACTTCACCATTCATCGCGATATACACACCCGGCGGCAGCAGCTGCACCGCAGCCCAGGCAAACCCGACATTGAATACCGCATCGGTTCGGCGCATCCGGGCCGGCTGCATCGCGCCGGTCAATACGATGGTCTTGTCCTTCAGGCCGGACAGCACCGCCGCAGTATCGGCCATGGTGTCCGTGCCGTGGGTGATAATGATTCGGCCACAATCGCATTCACTGGCCGCCGCCAGTACCTGCTGGCGATCATCATCGGTCATCTCCAGGCTGTCCTTGCGCAGCAGTTCCCGCAGGCGATAGCCCTCGTGGATGTTGGATTCAGACAGCAGCTCCGGCAGCAGGCTGTGCCCTACCTCGAACTCGCTGTTGGCATCGAAGTAGACCTTGTCGATGGTGCCACCGGTCGTGAATATCTGGATCATAACGGGATTCCTTTCAGTGTCAGTTCACACTGACCGTACTGTTACCAGCGGTCGCGTATGACGCGTTCTTTTCCTGTTCGTAACGCCGGGCGGCAGCGGCCACCGAGCCCCTGGCTCCGGTATCAAGCCAGCGCTTTATCCGTCCGGCATCGCCCATCGGCGAGCGAGTACCGAGGGAATCAAGCAGCACGGTCACCACCTCTTTGCCGTTCATCTTCGAAATCATCACCAGGCAGCGCCCGGCCTCGGAGAGATAGCCGGTCTTGCTGAGGGCCACCCCCCAGCTATCCCGATGCACCAGGGCATTGGTATTCCCGAACGACAGGCTGTAACGGGGCTGCCGGAATTGCCCACGGAAATAACCGGTGGTGGAGTACTCCCGGATTTCCGGGTAATCAGCCGCAGCGTTTACCAGCTTTACAAGATCCGCGGCGGTTGAAAGGTTCTCCAACGACAGCCCGGTCGGATCAACAAACCGGGTACCGGTCATTCCCAGGGCCGCGGCCTTGGCGTTCATCGCCTCGATAAAGGCATCGAACCCGCCCGGGTGGTTACGGGCAAGGGTGTAGGCGGCAAAATTTTCGGAGGACATCAGTGCAATGCGCAGCACATCTTTACGCCGCATCTCCGAGTCGATGCGAATCCGACTGTAGGCGTTGGCGGCGGCGGGCGTATGCCGCTCATGAAAAGTCAGCCACTCATCCAGCGGCTCGCCGGATTCCAACACGACCAGCGCGGTCATGACCTTGGTGACAGAGGCAATGGGTACGGACCGGTCGGCATTCTTGCCGAAAATCAGCTTGTTATCACCAGCCACGGCAACCGCGGCATTCACCGAAGCGAGCCTGGGTCCACTGTCTGTGTCTGCCTCCCGCTTTTGGGATTCCCCCCCCGTTTGATGGGCCATAAGCGATCCAGGCAGCCAGAGCAACATCAAGATCACGAAAGGGGAAAAGCCGGCGAGTCTCATTTGTACAGATCCTGTGGTTTATTCATGCATCGCGCAACCGGTCCGGAAACAGGCTTCTAGAGATAGGATGGTCAGGGTTAACTATACCAGCGAATGTCTTGTTTGATCAGGTGAAAAGTTTCTTGCGCCAATTTCACGTAGCAAATGCAAGTGAGCTGAAAAACCATTAAAATTCGACCTGATCCATCGAGTCAGAAAACACCACTTAGCGGAACCGTCGCTTCATATGGATGACAGCACACATCAGACTGAAAAAGCCGTGCTGTCACAACTCCGAGCCCAGTCCGGGCTGACACCTTTTCGGCGGTGGATGCCCTTCCTGTTCCTGATGGCTGCCATGGCATACGGTCTGCTCGCAAGCCTCCTTCACGCGCCTGAAAATCCGGTTTCCGCGCTGTCGCACGTCGACTCTCCCGGGTCAGCGTCCCAGTCCTCCCGCATTGTGCAGATCGACTATCTGGTTGCGCCTCTGGAGCAGGTTATAGAAGACGAAAACTGGCGGCAGAAAAACTGGCAGGCGGCCCCGTCAGAGAACTCCGGCATTGGCTATTACAACGGACCTGTCACCTTCAAGGTGACGGTGGAGAACCTTGGAGCCACAAACGCCGAACAGTGGGTCCTTGTATCCGCCCCCTACATCGACCGGCTCAGACCCGCCATTCTCGATGAAAATGGCGCTTTCCAGCGGCTTCGTGACATGGGAGACCTTTACCCATTCGGTAACCGGCTGATTTCGCTACCACCGTGGATCTGGCCAGTTTCATTACCGGCGGGTACGACCACACTGTTGTTCGAGGTTCAGAATGCCGGCCCCACGCTACTACCCATTAGCATTCTGGAACCTGACAATGTTGTAAGCGACATCGCAGGAACCATGACCTGGAAGGCGTTCATCACTGGCCTCCTCGTCTTTGCGCTGTTGCTGAACCTCAGCTTCATGATGAAATTCAGACTCCCGGGGCTGGCCTGGTTGGGCGTTCTCACGCTATCCGTTATTCACGTGCAACTTGTCATGGAGGGCTTCGGGCTCTGGCTGATTTGGCCAGAATTCCCGGAAATAAACGCATTACTGAACATCAGCCTCTGTCTTTGCCTCATCTCACTTTGCCAAATCACGCCAAACTTTATCCAGGTCTCCAGACTCCCGAGACTGCTACTGAATGCAGCGAGTGTTCTTGGCCTTTTACATCTGCTGGCCATGCCACTGCGGCTACCGTTGCTCGGTCAGGACTCCTTCCTGATACTGGCCCTGACCGGTGGTTCAATGATTCTGGCCCTGACGCTAAAACAGGCCCGACACGAGGTGTATGCCCGCTATTTTGCGTTATCACTGCTCTTCATTCTCCTGGGTACAGTTATCTCGGCAGCACGGACTGTCGGCTGGGTCCCGGTGAACAGCTTTACCGATTCCGCCTTCTTTATCGGTGCAGCGGCCGCATCTCTGATCCTGACCAGCGGCATTGGCCGTCAGATATTGGAAGAGCGCAAAAAAAGGCTGGCTTCTGATATTCGGGCCCGCCAGGAACAAACGCTGCGATCTCACGTTGAGCAAAATTACAAGCAACTCCTCAAAACACACAGTGTTTCCGGCAAACCCAATCGGGCCATGCTGGAGGAGTCGTTGGATCAACTTGATAGCCACCAACAGCCCTACACCGTCGCCATGATTCAGTTGACCCGGTTTAACGAAATCGAGCAGGCTCTCGGCTATCGGACGGCAGAGGATCTGCTCAGAAGTTATCTGTGGGAGCTCGACGGATTCCTGAAACGGATCATGGGTGATCAGTTGATCATAATTGACGGCTATGCCCTCGCCAGCATTGATACGAGCAATCATGCCTTTGCCTTTTTCCATACTGACGCCCCGGACACTTACCCGGAAAAACTGAAAACGCTCATGAATTGGTTGGGAGAGAACTTCCGCGAGGGCCGGTTCTCGCTATCGTGGAGTTCATCGGTGGGTATCGCCCATGCTCCGGAGCATGGGGTCGACGCGTCAGATATCCTTTCATCAGCTGGCTTTGCTGCCCTGGATACGCATCAGCCCCTGACGGTCTACGACCCGGCTATCGCGGACTGGCAGTACCAGCAGCAAATGCTGATGCTGGATATCGAAGAGGCACTGGGTAATGGCTGCATATGGCTGGAATACCAACCAACCGTGCGAATACAGGACGCACGTATCGCTTCGTTGGAAGCCCTGATCCGCTGGCAACACCCGGACTTCGGCACGGTTGCTCCGGATCGGTGGATCCCATTAGCCGAACAGGTCGGGATGATTCACCACGTTACGCTCTGGGTGGTGGACCGCGTCTGTGAAGATATGAGCGCGCTGAAGGCCCGTCACGGGGACCACATTGCCGTTGCGGTCAACATTTCTGCAAACGATCTCACCCACCCGGACTTTCTGGAAAAGGTGAAGGCAATTGTGCAGCACCATGGGGCACAACCTTCCGATCTTATTCTGGAGATTACCGAAACAGCGATGATGGCTGACACAGCCTTGGCAAAAGTCGTTATTCGGACCCTGAGCCAAAGCGGGTTCAGAATTGCCGTCGATGATTTTGGAACCGGGCACTCGTCGCTGGGAACCCTTGCCACATTCGAGCTGGACGAGTTAAAAATCGACCGGAGTTTTCTCAGCGACATACTCACCCAACCCGCCCGACAGCGGATATTCCGAGCGGCGCTTGACCTGGGTGAGGCTCTCGACCTGGATGTTGTGGTCGAAGGTGTGGAGGAGGAAGCTATCGCCGCCTGGCTACAGCAGTTCCCCGGCCTGTATGGCCAGGGATACTACTGGGGCAAGCCAGAACAGCTGAAGACCTGAGCTCCAAGCAGATCAGGGCAAATCGGTCACAGCCCCTTTCGAGGCAGAACTTACGGTTCGCGAATACTTCGCCAACGTGCCTCGGGTGAAACGGGGTGGTGGAGCCTGCCAGGCCTGCCGACGACGTTCCAGTTCCTGATCCGAGACATCCAGCTCAATCCGGTTACTGACGGCATCAATGGTAATGGTGTCGCCATCCTCGACCAGCGCAATCGGGCCGCCCTCGGCCGCTTCCGGTGTGATATGGCCAACCACGAAACCGTGGCTGCCTCCTGAGAACCGGCCATCGGTAATCAACGCGACATCGCTGCCCAGGCCCTTGCCCATGATCGCGGAGGTGGGGCTCAGCATCTCCCGCATGCCCGGTCCGCCTTTGGGGCCTTCGTAGCGGATGACCAGCACATCGCCGGCCACCACTGTGCCGTCGAGAATCCGCTCCTGGGCTTCTTCTTCCGAATGGAATACCCGGGCACGGCCGGTAAAATGCGTGCCTTCCTTGCCGGTGATCTTCGCCACCGCTCCGGTTGGCGCCAGGTTCCCGAAAAGGATCCGCAGATGGCTATCCGCCTTGATCGGGTTGTCGAAGGCGTGAATGATGTCCTGCCCTTCCGGATAGGGGGCAACATCGGCCAGGTTCTCGGCCAGAGTCTGGCCGGTTACGGTCAGACAGTCGCCATGCAGCAGCCCGCGGTCCAGCAACATTTTCATCAGCGGCTGGATACCGCCGATGGCCACCAGCTCCGACATCATGTAGTGGCCGCTCGGGCGCAGATCCGCCAGCACCGGCACCCGCTTGCCAATCTCGACAAAGTCTTCCAGCTCCAGATCGACACCGACGGTGCTGGCCATGGCCAGCAGGTGCAGTACCGCATTGGTGGAACCGCCCAGGGCGATGACGACCGTAATGGCGTTTTCGAAGGCTTTCCGGGTCATGATGTCGCTGGGCTTGATGTCTTTCTCCAGCAGGTTCAGCACCGCAGCACCGGCACCTCGACAATCCTCCGCCTTGGTCTCCGACACAGCGTTCTGGGCGGAGCTGCCCGGCAGGCTCATGCCCATGGCCTCGATGGCCGACGCCATGGTATTGGCGGTATACATGCCACCACAGGACCCTGGCCCCGGAATCGCGGTTTCCTCTATCTGCTTCACCTCAATCAGATCCAGATCACCACGGGCGTGGGCACCCACGGCTTCAAACACGGAAATAATATCGGTGTGGTTCTCGCCAGGCATGATGGTGCCGCCATACACGAACACAGATGGCCGATTCAGACGCGCCAGGCCCATCATGCAACCGGGCATGTTCTTGTCGCAGCCACCGATCGCCACCAGGCCATCGAACCCTTCGCAACCGGCCACGGTCTCGATGGAATCGGCGATCACCTCCCGGGACACCAGGGAATACTTCATGCCCTCGGTACCATTGGCAATGCCGTCCGATATGGTAATGGTATTAAAAATCAGTGACTTGCCGCCTGCCTCATCGGCTCCGGCAGCCGACTCCTCGGCCAGTTGGTTGATGTGCATGTTGCACGGCGTGAGGTTACTCCATGTGGACGCAATGCCGATCTGGGGCTTTTTGAAATCCTCATCGGTAAACCCGACGGCCCGAAGCATGGCACGGCTGGCGGATTTGCCAATGCCATCAACAACGGGGGCCGAATATTTCCGGCGCTTGTCCTGATTCTTGTCTTGCGTCATGGGAGTCTCCTTATCAGGTGGCTTATTCGAACAGACTCTCAGAAACCATGGCTTTCGGCAACGGGCAGGCGAGCAAGCCTGTACGCGGGCGGGTGGAACGCTTGGCTTGGGGCAGTCTGCAGAAAGATGCAGTTTCGACTGACCTGCATCAATGGCAGTTCACAGCGGTGGTTTTAAAATTCGCGGACACACTGACGCCATGGAGGCATCTCATGCCATTTCCCATTCAAACAGCAGCGGTGAATCACGCTGCTTCGGACTGCCCGGATTTCCGGCGCTGGTGCGATGGTTATGGCGTCATCCAGCACAGTGAAGCCACGCAACATCAGGTCAGCGTACTGGCAGAGCACCTGGTTGCTGCAGGCCACCAGCCCGATGCTGCCGCGGTCTATCGTAAACTCGCCGACCTGGACAGGCTGACCAGTGCCGGTCTCTGGCTGGTAGTCCACATGACCTACGCCCGCCGGGTTGATGTCTCCGGCCAGCCGCTGGCGCCTCAGGACTTCAAGACCAATCCGGAAGGCCACACCGGCGGGGCACTGAACATGGTGCCGGCCTATGCCGGCTATCTGGCTCTGAACAATCTGACCGAACGCACACGGAGCTGGCTGATGGGCCAGGGGCACTGCGTGGCAGCCGTGGACGCCCTGAATGTCCTCACCGGAAACCTGCATCCGGAACAGGCGGAGCGTTACCGCGGGCCTGACGGGCTGTCCACTCTGGTGGCCGATTTCTACAGTTACCGGCAGAAGCCGGACGGCACCATGGCTGCTCCCCTTGGCAGCCATGTCAATCCGCACACCGCCGGCGGCATTCTGGAAGGTGGTTACCTGGGTTTTGCCGAACTTCAATATGCCCACATGCCTCTGCCCGGCGAATCTCTGGTCGCCTTTCTTTCAGACGGCGCCGCCGAAGAGCAGCGCGGCAGCGACTGGATTCCTCGCTGGTGGCGCGCCGAGGATTGCGGAGCCATCATGCCGGTCATGATTGCCAACGGTCGGCGGATCGAACAGCGCACGGAGCTGGGCACTCGCGAGGGTCTTGAGCGCTTCGAGGCGCACCTTGAGCACCGGGGCTTCGTGCCCTTCCGTTTTGACGGCCGGGATCCCGCAGCCTTTGTCTGCGCGCTATACGAGATGGAGCAGGCCCTTACCACCAATGGCGAGGCCGCGCTACGCGGTGAAAGCAGCTACCCGGTTCGGGTGCCCTATGGCATAGCAGAAACCACCAAGGGTTACGGTTTCTATGGCGCCAGCAGCAATGCGGCCCACAACCTGCCGCTGCCTGGAAACCCGCGTATGGACGCTCGGGCCAGGGAGTTGTTTAACGAACATGCAGCCAGGTTGTGGGTGGCTCCGGACCAACTTCAGAGCTGTATCGCTCAACTGAACCAGCACGCTGGACAATCACGCCCCCTGGAGCGGGATCATGCCCTCGCGACCCGCAATCCCCCGGACCCGATAATCCCCCGGCTTCCGGCCCGTCGGGAATGCACCTCGCCGATGAAGGCTGTGGATGATTTTTTCCGTGCGCTGGTGGCCCAGAACCCGGACCTCAGGGCCAGAGTGGGCAATCCGGACGAGCTGGCAAGCAATCGTCTTGGCGGAGTGCTGGATGATCTGAAGCACCGGGTGAACGATCCCGAGAACGATCAGGAGTCGGTGCACGGCAAGATCATCACGGCACTGAACGAAGAATCTGTGGTATCGGCTTGTCTGGCCAATAAGGCCGGGCTAAATCTGGTCGCCAGCTATGAGGCCTTCTGCGTGAAAATGCTTGGCGCCATCCGCCAGGAGCTGATTTTTGCCCGGCACCAGAAAGAAATCGGGCGGCCTGCCCGCTGGCTCGGCTTGCCGGTTATTGCCACCTCCCACACCTGGGAAAATGGCAAGAACGAGCAGTCCCATCAGGACACCACCTTCTGCGAAAGCATGCTCGCGGAGATGAACGACGTCTCCCGGGTGCTGTTTCCGGCCGACTACAACAGCACTCTGGCAACATTGCCATCTGTATTCCGTGAAAGGGGCACGATCAGTTGCATGGTGATCCCGAAACGGGAACGCCCCTGCGTCTTCGACACCCGGGAAGCGGAACTGCTGGCGAGGCACGGGGCCCTGGTGGTGGATGAAGATACCTCGTCCGGTGAACCATTGCTGCTTATGGCCAATGGTGCCTACCAGTTATCCGAGGCCATACGAGCATGCGAACGCTTGCGGGAGACAGGCACACCCTTCCGGCTGGTCTATATTCAGGAACCCGGTAGATTCCGTCAGCCAAGGGACACAATGGAAGCCCAGGTGTGCCTGTCGGAGTTCGAAAGGGAGCGCCTGTTCCCCCACCGCATTCACCGGCGGGTTGCCCTCTCCCACATGCGCCCTGAAGTGTTCCGGGGCCATCTCTTCCCACTGTTCCCGGAACCGTCACAGGCCCGGGTTTTGGGTTACATCAACCGCGGCGGCACCCTGAATGAGGCCGGCATGCTGTTCGCCAACGGTTGTTCCTGGGGCCATGCCCTGGCCGCCTGCGCCAGCGTTATGGACAAGCCACCGGGCGAGTGGCTTTCCAGTGCAGAACTGGCTGCTGTGGAAGGTCGCGGCGACCCGGCCGTGATTACACGGGGCCTGCCCTGAGCAGGCGCTTTCTCAACGCTGTCTCGATTTCCAGAATCACCAGCACCAGCCCGCCAGCGACTGCTGCAAATCCCAATGCCTCCAGACTGAGCGCTTGCGTGCCAAACGTCTGGTTAAACCAGGGCAAATAGGTAAACAACAACTGCAACGCGATCACCGTGGCAACTGCCAACAGCACGATCGGCGTGCCCAACACCCCACGCAGAGTGATCGACGCTGAGTCGAGATAGCGCACGGCAAACAGGTAAAAGACCTCCATAGCCACAAGCGTATTGACCGCAAGAGTGCGGGCAATACTTTCATCTCCGTATTGGTGCATGGCCCAGTACCATGCGGCGAAGATACCTGAGAGGAAAAGCAGCGACACAAAAACGACCCGCCAGACCACGAACCCCCGCAAAAGAGACTCGCCTCTGGGTCTGGGGGGGTGCTTCATAACCCCGGGCTCGGCCGGTTCGAAAGCAAGCGTCATGGCGAGGACTACAGAGCTGACCATGTTGACCCAAATAATCTGCAAGGCAGAGATGGGAAGAGTGAGCCCCAACAGCAGAGCGGTGACCAGACTGATGGACTCGCCGCCATTGACCGGGAGCAGGAAGGCAATGCCTTTTTTAAGGTTTGTGTAGACCGTTCTGCCCTCACGTACGGCTGCGGCAATACTGGCAAAATTGTCATCCAGCAACACGACTGAAGACGCTTCCCGAGCTGCCTCCGAGCCTTTCACCCCCATGGCGATCCCGACATCTGCCCGCTTCAGTGCCGGGGCATCATTCACCCCGTCACCGGTCATGGCCACAACCCCGTGTAGGGCCTGAAGAGCGGTCACCAGCCTCAACTTATGTTCCGGGCTGGTCCGGGCAAAGACATCCACTTCGCCAACGAGATCGCGAAGCTGGTCATCATCCAGCTGGTCCAGTTCCTTGCCAGTCAGCACCCGCTCGGTATTTTCAAGGCCCAGCTTGCGCGCAATAGCGCCTGCCGTTATCCCGTGATCACCGGTAATCATCTTGACCCGAATTCCGGCATCGTGGCACTCCGCAATCGCGCGAATGGCCTCCTGCCGGGGCGGATCCAGCAGCCCGACCAATCCGAGCAGCTCGGCACCCTGCTCAAGATCCTCAATGGCCAGTTCACCGATGCCTCGCTCTGCCGGTTTCCGGGCCAGGGCCAGCACTCTGAGACCATCCGATGCCATTTCTGTGATGACCTGCTCCCAGAATTCCCGGCGGAGTTCCCCGCCTTCCCCGGACTCGACAACCTCGCTGGAGCACATATCCAGGATCCGCTCCGGCGCGCCTTTCAGGTAGATCACGCTATGTCCGTGGTGATCATGGTTGAGCGTGGCCATGAAGCGATTTTCAGTATCAAACGGAATTTCGTCTTTCCGGGGCCAGTCAGCGGCACTGTTTTCAACGTCAAACCGGGCTTTTCGGGCGAACACCGAAAGCGCGGCCTCCATGGGATCGCCAGTAATCCTGACTGTGCCGGAATCATGGTGGACGTGGGCGTCGTTACAAAGGGCCGCCGCCCGGGCAAGTTCGTCAAGCAGGGCAGAGTCCGGCGGATGCCCCTGTTCGGAGTTCACCGAACCATCAAAATCGTAACCTTCGCCGGTCACTTCCAGCCGGACACCAGATAATACCGCCCGGGTTACCATCATTTCGTTTCGGGTGAGGGTTCCGGTTTTATCCGAACAGATCACCGACACCGCGCCCAGGGTTTCTATAACCGGCATTCGACGAACCACTGCCTGACGACGAGCCATCTGGCGCACACCAATTGCCAGGGTAATGGTGAGAATCGCCGGCAGCCCTTCGGGGATAGCCGCCACAATCAGACCCACTACGGCCATGAATAGCTCGCGAAATGGCAAGCCGCTGAATACATACCCGCCGCCAAGAATCGCAATGCCGGCGATAATAACGACAATGGAAAGGATTCGAGCGAACCTGTCCATCTGTTCCAGCAAGGGGGTTTTCAGGGTTGTGGTCTGGGCAAGCAGACCGGAAATGCGGCCAATCTCGGTATTGGCGCCTGAGCGGACCACCACGCCTCGACCAGTGCCGGTTGCAACCATGGTGCCGGAGAATGCCATTCCGGACTGGTCACCCAAGGGGGCGTCTGCAGTGACCGCCTCTGTCGATTTTTCAACAGCCTCGGACTCACCCGTTAGAATGGCCTCATCGATTTTCAAATTATGGGATTTCTCCAGACGAAGATCAGCGGGCACCCGGTCGCCTGGTTCCAACAGCACCGTATCACCCGGAACCAAATTCGAAGCGTCTATCTGATGCTGGCCATCGGAACGCACCACCCGTGCTTTGGGTGCAAGCATGTGGCGAATGGCAGACAGGGCCTGCTCGGCCTTTCCTTCCTGGATAAAGCCCACCAGGGTCTGGATAACAACGACGGCAAGAATAACGCCTGCATCCACCCAATGGCCCAAGCTGGCCGTAATGACTGCGGCGGCTGCCAACACGTAAATCAGAAAATTTTTGAGTTGCCGGCCCAGCCGCGCCCAAGCCCCCCCTACACGAGCCTCGGGAAGCGCATTGGGGCCGTGGTTGGCCATGCGATGGCGAACCTCATCATCAGACAGAGGTGCCTCTGCCTTCAGCTTCTGCCGGGCATCAGCAGGCTGAAGTACATGCCACTCAAGCTCCCCCTGCTCGCGCTCGCCGCTGTCCAGTTCCACAGATTCAGACATATCCTCAGAGCTCCCTGTCGTTACAACATCACCATTAAACCCCGGAATGTACCCGGGGTGGCTTGCGCTGCATCAAGGACAGGATAGCTAACGGGGAAGTCTGGCGCCCTATCCGGCGGTGACGTTTTCTACGGTACGGTTGCCCTGACCCGGCAATACCCGACGGGAAGCACTTCGCGCCGCATCAACCTGATACTCCCGTGACTTGATAGTGTCCACGAAATGCCAGTCGGCACGGGCTTCTTCCGGAGTGAAAGTTACTACCATGTAGCCTCGCTGATTCACATTCAGGTAATCCAGATCATCTACCAGAAGACCAATGGCCTGTTCCGCCCCCTGAATCATCTCATCCGGAATGCCCAGATACTCCTCCAGGCCGGGTGACGTGACCGCGGAAGTGGCGAATTCCACGCCAGCCTGGTCACCGTTGATGTCTTTGAGATTATTGGCCCAGGCGTTATGGGTATCCCCCGCCAGCACCACCAGATTCTTGTTCAGCGCCTTGGCGGTACCCAGAACCACTTCCCGTTCGTATTGGTAACCATCCCAGGCATCCAGATTGTAAGGCGCGACGGTATTGATCCGTGCCAGCTCCTCTTGAGTCAGAGAAGGGTCACCCGCAAGAGCGCGGCCTTTGAGCTGAGCCAGTTCCGCGAGTTTTTCCGGAAGGCCTTCAAACTGTTCCGTGGCGATACCCACCAGAAGCTCTGCCGGCAAATTCATCCGGCCCATCAATACCTGCTGTCCCAACACCTGCCATGTTGCGGTGGAGAAGTTCAGGGAAGACTGCAGCCAGAGCAGCTGCTCCGCGCCCAGTAGGGTGCGGTTCTGACTGCCAACATCCGCAGTAAAGCGGGCGGCATCCAGTCCCTCTCCCGTGAAGTAGTCCATGTAGTCCAGTTGCTGGTCGCGCCCAATAATGCGGGTATCCAGCATGTGCAGGTCCACCAGATTTCCGAACCGGAAAGTCCGGAAAATCGCTTCGTCGCTGCCCTCGATCACGGGACGGATCGGCATCCACTCGAAATAGGCCTTGAGGGCATTGAGCTTGCGCTCGGTGAAATCGCCTTCTCCGTCATTATGGTTTTCGGCGCCCTCTTCCCAGGTGTCGTTGGCCACCTCATGGTCGTCCCAGACAACAATGAACGGCACTCTGGCATGCAGGGACTGGAGATCCGGGTCTGCCCGGTACGCAGCGTACCGCCTGCGGTAATCCACCAGTTCGATCAGCTCAAGGTTGTTGTCCTCAGAAAAGGTCCTCCCCAGCGCCTGGGCATCCTGTGCCGCATAACTGCTGCTGTCGGAACTGTATTCGTAGATGTAGTCGCCCAGATGCACCACAGCATCCAGATCGCTCTGTTTACTGATTTCCCCGTAGACGTTGAAATAGCCGGCCGGATAATTCGCGCAGGAGACCACGGCCAGGCGCACTGAGTCGATACTGCCTTCCGGTAAGGTCCGGGTTACGCCCACCGGTGACTGCCGATCGGTCGTCTGAAAGCGGTAATAGTAGCTCTGCCCCGGTGCCAGGCCGCGGACGTCCACCTTGACGGTGAAGTCATGGGCCTCAGTGGCCTCTGCCGTGCCGGAGTGCACAAGGTTCTCGAAACCCTCATCCGTCGATACCTCCCAGGCGACACCGACAGGTGCCGAACCGGTCGCCGGTGCAGCCCTGGTCCAGAGCATGACACCATCGGCAAGCGGGTCGCCGCTGGCCACTCCATGGGTAAAGCTGATTGTTCGCTTGTCGGAGCTGTCCAGTACACAGCCTGCGAGGCCGGTCGAAATCACCACGGCGCCCATACCCATGGCTGATGCCTTCAGAAAATCCCGTCGTGTCAGTCGTTTCATTGTTATATCTTCCCCTGCATTCGTCCCTTGTAGTCTCGACGTTCTGCACCTTTCGCCGTTTCTACTCCAAATGAAGAAGCTAATCGGGCTTGGTTAAGAACGCATTGCCAATTTGCGACAGGGGGATGGCAAATCACGACAAGTCTTTTGCAAGAAACAGAAACCATAAAAAAGGGGAGCCAGTGGCTCCCCTTTTACGGTCCGTTTAAACCCGGTCTATCCGCTGATAAATACCGGACCGACTCCGAAGTTCCAGAGAATGACGGAACCCACTCGAGTGGATACCAGGATGACCAGGGCGACGGTCAGCAACGCTCCGGCGTACATGACCGCCCGCTCCTTTTCGATGCCCATGACAATCGGCAGTCCGTCATACATGAGATAGGCGCCATAGCAGGCGGCGGCCAGGAAGACGATGGCGTTGAACCAGGGCACTGGATACAACAGGGCAAATCCTGCCAGGAACAGAGGAGTGCAGGAGTAGGCTGCCAGGGCAATACCGTTCGAGGGTACGTGTTCTTCCTTGGCGCCGTAGGTTCTTGCCATCCAGTTGATGGCATAACCCAGCGCAAAAACGCCGACCAGCATTGCCAGATAGGTCAACACGCTGAGCTGCATTGCACTGATCTCGGTTAACTTGATCAGCCGCTCATTGCCAACCGTCCAGCCGAAATAGGCAGTCGATATATAGGCACAAATGGGAGCTATCGCCGCCAGAATCAGAACATAGGCAACATAGACCCGGCGCGGAGTTTCATGTTCTTTTCGTATGGAAGCCCACTCTTCATCAGGATGGGTAAAGAGACCGAACGCATGTGACAGGAGCATGGATGACCCCCTCTCTCTTCTATTGTTGGTATTTATACGTACGGAACGCGGTAACCGGCAGATCAGACGCTGTTCCTTAATCTTAACTATAGTCAAGAACAGCGATTGCGAAAGCAAAATGACGCAGGATGATCGGGCAAGTTTTTTTTCAGCCTTGGCTGGAGGCGGCGGCCGGCGATTGCCGGCCGCGCGGAGTCAGGAATTGCGCGGATCGGTCTCGGCAACCCAGGGGTAATCCCGGTGGCTGTCGCGGAAGGATAACAGGCTCTCCACACCGGAAAAGTCCACCAGGTCCCTGAAATCCAGCCAGTCCACCAGGCAATAAAGACAGATGGCCGGATAATTCCATTCCTCGAACTGGCCCTCTTCCGCCATTGCCGACAGCGTGCGCAAAGTTGTCATGATGCGTTCACGTTGAAGGTTGTAGAACATCAGGTCGGCGCCGGTATCGATTCCGGACTTCTCCGAGAGCAGCAAGGTGACCGCGGAGTCATTGGCGCCATCGATCATGGTCAGCTGGTTTTCCTGATCCCAGGTCAGCGGATCGCGGCCCTGTTTGGCACTGATGTAACGGGCGATAATCCGGGAATCATAGATTTCCTTGCCACCGTCTTCGAGTACCGGAATTTTCAGGGTCGGATTGTTTCGCCGCAGCTCGTCCCGGCCTTCACCATAGATATTGAGATTGAGGAATTCATAGGGCTCTTCGTCCAGCAGGATACGAATGCGCCGAACGTAAGGTGAAGTAGTGGATCCGATCAGTTTCATGGTTTCTCCGGGGATTTCACACTCAGGATCCCAACAGGGATTCAGGGTTGGTGTATGGGTGCCCGGTCGCTTCTGCCACTTCCCTGTAGGTCACCTTGCCCGCGGCCACGTTCAGCCCGGCCCTGAGGTGTTGATCTTCCTTCATCGCCCGATCCGGACCCTTATTGGCCAGGGCCGCCACAAAAGGCAAGGTGACGTTATTCAACGCCAGAGTCGACGTGCGCGCAACGGCACCCGGCATATTCGCCACGCAGTAATGTACCACACCATCAACAATATACGTGGGATCGTCGTGCGTCGTGGCCCGGGAGGTTTCGGCACAGCCACCCTGATCAATGGCAACGTCCACGATAACGCTTCCCTCCGGCATCCGGCGGATCATGTCGCGGGTGATCAGCTTTGGCGCAGAGGCCCCTGGAATGAGCACACTGCCGATGACAAGATCGGATTCCGTCACCGCCTGATCGAGAGTCTGGGCCGTTGAAAACAGGGTTGTGATGCGGTTGCCGTAGAGATGGTCCAGGTTTCTGAGTACGTCCATGTTGCGGTCCAGAACCGTGACCTGGGCACCCAATCTGACCGCCATGGCAATCGCATTCTGGCCGACAACTCCGCCACCAACGACCGCTACTCGCGCCGGACTGACACCGGGTACGCCGCCCAATAGCACGCCGCGACCGCCCATGGCTTTCTCCATGCAATGGGCACCGGCCTGGATCGACATGCGCCCGGCGACTTCCGACATCGGCGCCAGCAGGGGCAAGTGCCCTCCACGGTCGGTCACTGTCTCATAGGCAATGCAGGTAGCGCCGGACTTCACCAGGTCGTCCGTCTGCGCTTTGTCCGGGGCCAGATGCAGATAGGTGAAAAGCGTGTGCTCCGGCTTCAGCATGGCCCGCTCTTCGGCCTGGGGCTCCTTGACCTTGACGATCAACTCTGCGGTATCGAAAACCTCCCCGGCCGTCTCAAGAATTCGCGCTCCGGCCTGCCGATAATCCTCGTCGGAAAAGCCAATGGCGAGGCCAGCTCCGGTTTCCACAAACACCTCATGATTGTGGCCGCACAGCTCATGAACGGCAGCGGGTGTCATGCCTACACGGTATTCGCGGTTCTTGATTTCCCGGGGCACGCCGATTTTCATACACAACCTCCTGACAGTCCGGATTTGTGAGTATCCATGCATAGTCTAGTCAATGAAGCTTTTCGGTGCGGCCATCGAGGCTACCGAAAATAACGATCTACCCCATCCCAAAGCTCTACAGACTCACGAATCTCCGACAGCTTGTTCCACAAGATCTCGCTAAATTCTGGATATTGATGGTAGAAGCTTTTCGATAAAACCAAATAGCTTGATTCCGTGGAGACCGATGCCGCTACCTTTCGGATTTTTCCAGCAAACTCTGGCCGACTTCTTATGAGATGATCGGCGTGCAACGCATCTGCGAGGGCTGTTTTCGCATGCCCACGCAGCAACATGTTCAACTGCCGCTCTACACTGCCGATGACGTGGGTTTCGAGGCCTTGGAGTTCTGTCAGATTGTCCGTTCCCGATCCCGGAGGTATCGTTAAGGGTGGCTGCAACATGGAAGCATCTACAACGCCTTGATTGATCAGTTGAAAAGCTGCCAGATCCCAGGTCATTAAAGCCCTGTCTTCATCAGCGTTACCGTCCCGCATCGGGAAGACTCCACGCGCCTCAGTGTCGTCACTGTGCGAGATCGCTATAAAACCGTCGACCGACTCCCCAAGCGAATAGACGCCTCGTCGAGTCGGCAAAACCCGGTACTCGAATTCCACGCCCAATTGCCGACTAACCATACTGAGAGCATCTATGGCGATTCCGGTTATCCCGGATTCATCAGCTTGAATAAATGGAAATCGGACCTCCTCAGGAACGGCCACTGTCAGAGACTGCGGCTTTGCAATGTCTTGATCGACGCCGTCGGTGTCCCCCGCCAGGCCGGTCGATTCCGCTAAAAGCCGGCTCCGATTCTTCTGGAGTTCCTCAATAATGTCCTGGGACAACAGCGGCTGATTGTTTTCATCAATACTGATGGACACACCCCCTTGAGCAAGACCCAATCTTTTGACATGTGAACGCCATAGTTGCCAGCGTTCACTGATTAACGCCACATAAACGGCCCTATCCAGGTGTTTTACAACAGAGGTAAGAACATGACCGGGATACAGATGGTTCTGATTCCGGTCGACACCAATCGCAAGTTTGTCAGCTTCGGCGGCTGCTGCTAACGCTCCTTTGCCACTGCCACCCGCAGCAGCAAACACGATGTCATTCCCACTGCTGAAAAGCTGCCTCCCGAGCTCTCTGGCCTTATTTTCGTCGTCCCATGGGCGCTCAGTATATTCAGACAGATAAAGGCTAGTGACCTGCCCGTCCGGCAGTACACGGTTAAATCCGGCGCGGAACCCAGCCTCCAGCTCTTTGACCGAACGGACCGGGAGCCCACCTAAGAACGCCACTTTCCGGTTCGGGCTATGGTAGGCAGCCAGAACCCCGGCGAGATAAGCACCGCCCCACTCTCTGAAAATAATTGACCGCACGTTGGGCGCATCTACCTGATAACCAATCGAAATAAAGGTCGTTTGAGGGAAGGATGGCGCTACAGTCTCGACAATTGACTGGGTTCCACCACCGGGCACGATGATTGGCGAATGCCCCGCTACCGCGAGAGATTCAAGAGACTGGCGGTAATGATCTGGGTCAGCAGTCGCAACCTGAGCAAACGGAACACCTTTTTCTTGTTCAAACTGTTCCATTCCGGCCAGAAGGCTTTCATTGTAGGAGCCGTCGAGAACAATCGCCGAATTGAACAGAATGGCAGGTGCAAACGAATCAGAAGGTAATACATCCGCAAAAAGACCGGGGGTCGCGAGCCACAAAAAAAGGATCCATTGTCTCATCAGTCTTACCTCCAATACTGCTCTGCAAGGCCTAAACTATGCAGCTACGCCACGACGACAATTCACATGCGTAACTCGGACTGGATTTCCTTCCAGAGCTTTCTGTAGCTTTGGGCCGGATTGGATCGGGGACTTAAGATTTCGAGGGGTAACCCTTCCTCGCCCATGCGCTCGACGGCGCTTGAATAGGGAATCATCGCTTCCATGTGCCGATCAAATAGATCTGGAGCTTGCTCGCAGAGCTCCCGGTGGAGTTTCTTACGACGGTCAACCAGAGTAAAAAAAGGTCTCAATTTTTTTTGACCAAGTTTTTTATCACGAACAAAATCCCGAAACTGAAGCCAGCTATTCATAGAAAGCCAAGTCGGTACCAGCGGTACATAGACGACATCAGCCACCCTCAAAACCTGCTCGGTAAGACGAGACTGGCCGGGTGGGCAATCCAGCACAACGAGGCTCGTTTCCTCGGCAAGAGGCGCGAGCATGGATTTTAATGGCAATGAACGCTCGTCTTCTTCGATACGAATATCCAGGTTCCGAAAACTCTTGTGGGCTGGGATAAAATCCAGACCGGGGTATACGTTCGCTTCGATGAACTCCGCAATGGGTACTTTGCCCTCCAGAAGCTTTGAAATCTTTTTTCCTTTCCCGGGCTCACCTCCAGAGAGGTAGAAACTTGCAGCACCTTGGGAATCCAGGTCCCAAAGCAACGTGGAGCAGCCACTTCTGCTGGCCAGATATGCAATATTGACGGCGGAGGCGGTTTTGCCGACACCGCCTTTCGGACTATAGAAGGCGATAATTCTCATGGGTCAGAGGCCCCGTTGAATCAGAGTTGTGTTTCATAGTTTACGAAGGCACTCAGAGGTCGCTCAAACCCAACGCTTGCAAAGCGCATGCTACCTTTGGCTAATCCGATAGACTTATCCAGGTCAACTAGACGCTTCCGCCCTGATGTCGCAGCTTTCTTGCCGAAGCGACGCAAGCAAATACGGGTCATCAGCGAAAAACCATTGGGCTCTTTGAGGATCCAGACGTTGGCTGAGGGAGAGCATTTAACGTTACAGATAAATGCTGGCGTTAGAGAAGCCAGTTTGAAGTGTTTTCTCGAATCTCGAGACTGCGGGCAAAGCAATGGGAAAGTAGCGGTAACTAGACCGCTACTTTCTGCCTTTTCAGGGCACTTACAGGGTGCTAATCCGTGAGTCAGTCGCTGAATCATCAGCAATCGTATCCGAATTACTGAACGGTGCCGAATCATCTGGATGGAATTGCTTCAGATATTCTGCGAGTGCATCTTGCTCAGAACCAGTCTCAGCAAAACTTGCCTGGCCTGGATCATTGGCGCTCATATCAACGCTTGTTGACAGAGAGGCATCAAGCACCAGATCTTCGCGATTCGTTGCTGGAATTGGGTATCCGTCGCCTCCACCGGCAAGAAAGTTCAGGGTGACCATTCTGAACGGGCCAGCAGCCTGCACCACACCGGAACTCACTACAGCAGTGCCACCAACACTCAGGTCTGTAACCCGACTTCCCACGGCTGCGCCAGGATCATAGCTGAAGCTCAGACCACCGACTTGCGGGAAGCGACCGCCACCGATGTCTGATACGCCATGCTCAACAATCGCTTTGAGCTCGGCTGCTGATACATCAACCAGGGTTAGCCCATTGTTGAATGCCAATGCGCTTTGGATATCGAACTGTGAGATATCGCCAGTCTCTTTGCCGGCAGCAGGAAAAGACTCTGGTGGGAAGTACTCAATATCCTCGACATCGGTTGAGCCGGGAGGGAAGGCGAAACTGCCGATATCAGCGCGAATTCCGCCACCATTTTTCAGCGAAATATCTACACTGGCATCATATTCCTGAGCGTACCAGAGGTTGGCATCTGCTGTCAGATTACCCAGGTTTGTCTCTTCGGAACGAACAGATGAACGCTGACCGTTCAGGTAAACCGAGGTGTTACCCAGAATGTTGCTCTCTTGAGCAACAAGAACATCGTTTACAGCCGTAACAATATTATCCACGGTACTGTTTGCGCTGCCATTCACGGCGCTAACCGTCTCATCTTCCGCAGAGTAGACGCCGCTGACGAGCGGATTGATGCTACTCAAAATAATGCGGCCAGCGGCGTCAAATTCCACCATCAGGCGACCAAGGTACTTGTAATCGCCATCTACGTTTACCAGGACAACTGGCTCGTTACTGGCACTGTTGTAGATCAACGGGTAAGAGTCAGCCGCGGTATCGCCAGGAAGCAAACGATCATTGTAATCGGCAAGCAGCGTATTAGATCCACCTCCGACAATGATATCAACCTCGGACAAAAGTGAGGCGAGCTGCTTTTCAACAGCAAGCTGTTGCATATGCGCGAGCAAGATAATCTTATCTACGCCTGAATCTGTCAGCTCATTGACCGATACCTGAATCTCTGCAGCAAGGTCAGTGATACTGTCATTTGCAGGCAAAACATTAATATCACCGGTCGAGGTAATGTTTTCCAGCGTCGGCGTTGATGCACCGACCAGGCCAATTTGCTCACCATCTACAGTCACCACTGCATATGCTGCGAGACTGTTAGGCATCGCACTAGCCTCCTGTCCATCCGAGACTTCAAGGCCGCTAACACTGGTATCGGCTGAAAAATCAAGGTTAGCGCTCAAGTAAGGAAATTGCGCGCCGGACCAGTTGCCATCCGCGGCGATCAGACCGGCGAATGCTGAGGTTCCGCTATCCAGATCATGGTTACCCACTGCAGATGCTTCGAGCCCCATTGCATTAAGAAAAGCGATATCAGCCCGACCATCTCCCGGCGTTGCCACTCCAGTAACCGTGGAAAACGAATCATCACTTGAAGCCGTGTAACGGGAACCCGGGATGTAGTTGTCGCCGGAGCTCACAAAAAGGGTTTTTTCTGGATGCTGGTTGCGCAGGCCATTGACGATCGCAGCGATGTTACCAACATTGGCCAGCGCGTCGACGTTGGAGCCATCCATATCCGCCAGGTGCAACAACTGCAGCTCGAAGGTCTCTTCGTTATTGACCTGATCAGTCAGGTTATTCAAATCATCGCGCAGTGCATTTACATCACTTTCGTCAGCCGTGTCTGTGCAGGCCGTTAAACCAAGCGCCAGGAATATCAGGCCAGCTTTCGTTGAATTGAGGTATCGCATCTTTTTCTCCAGTGGCTTTCAGTTTTTGCATGGCGTTTGAAGTCGAACAGCGCCAACTTGGAGCTTATGAATGCGACATGTACTTGCTATGACGAAAAGATGTTCGTTTCGTGACCTTCTTAACGTGACTGGTTTGACAGTTGTGCAGTTCTTCTATGTGCAGGCTATTTCCAGGGTTTCGAAAGCATGGCTTACAACGGGCATTCTGAACAAAATCAAAGTCAGTCACGCCATTGTCATGATGACTTGCTAGGGTTTGCGGTGGAGCAACCTGACTGTAACCCCGTTTGCACTCGGGACTGGTTCAGCGCTCGAAATCCTGTTCGTTACCTGCCCATGATCCTCCAGGTCCTCATTTGATGTCCTTGAAGTCCCATACATCCTTGAGCAACGTCCAGCTCACCATGTTGGTGCTGGCTTTTATCGTCGTTCTGTTCTTATGGGCGCTGTTCATCTGGCAAAACTCAACTAAGAGAACGGAAGCTCTCGATTCCCAAATATCGGAAAACCGCAATCTGGCATTGATAGTTTCAGAAAGCCTCAAACAAATGACGGTTCGAGGCAAGGTGATGGGGCGCCTGCTCCATGGAAATCTCGTATCCAAAAGTGAAGATGAATCCGGTTTTCTCACGCTGCTTGCAGAGGATCCGGTGTTCAACCGATTCAGCATTTATGACGCGTCCGGTGATCTGCTCTACGCGAGCCACACGGAGTCAGCCAGATCGAATCTGCAATCCTGGTTAACAGAGGCCGAAACGCATTTTGCCCATTCAGGCCTTGCACCGCTCCTACCCAACCGCTTGGACGACCCGGCCTATACGCCCGGGGATCCCGCCTGGAGACTGCCGTTTCTGGTACCGCTGAGCGATTCGGGCTCTTCGCAGCCTAACCTGCTGGTATTGATTGAATTGGACATTGGCTACCTCGCCAGCTTGATGCAAAACGTCGAATTGGGTTCTGGCTTCATTCAGATATTGGACTCCGCTGGCAACGAATGGATGCGCGCGAGCGAAAGTGGAATTGTTATCGGCGGTCCAGCGTTACCAAAGATGTCCCGGCCACAAGAAGGTCGAGTGATCACCAGCGATGCTGTGATCAATTTGCCAGAAGGGCGCTACCAATACGTTTCTGTTTCGAGGCCAATAAATGGCTTTACTATAGCCGTGGCACAACCCCTTGAAGAGGTTCTTGCCCCCTTGGCACTCGGCCAGGCAAAGCAACTGGCTGCCAATACCTTGATGACAGCCCTGGTTGTGGGAATCGTGATCTGGTTGATCCACGGCCTGAAGAAACAGCAACAAGTGCTCGAAGCTTTGCGGACGTCGGAGCAAAGCAACCGAAAGCTGATTGAACGACTCGAAACCGAGAACGCCCGCAGCAATCGCGCGGCTACCATTGATCACCTCAGCGGACTTCTGAATCGACGGCAATTTCTGGACGAAGCAAAGACCTCGGTGCTGGAACAACGCCGTGCACGCCGATTGAGCTCGATGCTTTTTATCGATCTGGATCGTTTCAAGTCCATCAACGATTCTCTGGGTCATCATGTTGGGGATATGTTGCTGCAAGCCGTCGCTGGCAGGATCCAGAGAATGCTGGCTCCTGGCGATATCGCGGCCCGTTTTGGTGGTGACGAGTTTGTTGTCTTGCTGCTAGGTGATCGTACTGAGGCCGGTATCGAACAATGGGCCTCCGCGTTAACCGATCACTTATCAGCGCCGTATATGCTTGAAGGTACTGAACTCAATACCAGTTCAAGTATCGGTATCGCGATCAGCCCGAGGGATGGCCAGAGTGTCGATCAACTGACGCGTTGTGCCGATGCGGCCATGTACTCTGCCAAAAAAGCTGGCCGTGGCCAGTACCGTTTTTTCGACCAATCTCTGAACGTTACAGACGTAGAGGAGTTTCATCTCGAGCAGGCCTTTACCGAATCTCTCCGAAATCGAGACTTCCTGCTTCACTACCAACCGCAAGTTTGCCTCGACAGCATGGAAGTGATTGGTTATGAAGCCCTGGTGCGTTGGCAGCACCCCAGTTTCGGTTTGCTTTACCCGGACAAATTCATTCCGTTATCAGAAAAAACCGGTTTCGTTGTGAAGCTTGGGATGGAGGTGCTTCGACTCGCTTGCGTTCAAATCTCCGAATGGCAACAGATGCTTGGTGTCTCAAAACCTATCGCTGTGAACGTCTCCCCTATTCAGCTTTCTCAACCGGATTTCTGCGCGAATGTGCTCACTATGTTATCCGATATGGGCTTGAATCCGGACTTACTGGAACTGGAGATCACTGAAACAGCCATGCTGGAGAGCCGAGCAGTTGAGACACTCCACCGCCTCAAACAGGCAGGCATTCGTCTCAGTCTCGACGACTTCGGAACTGGTTACGCCGGCTTTGCCCACCTGGAGGCTGTACCTGTTGATAAGTTGAAAATTGACCGCAGCTTGATCAACCGCATATCCAACAGCCACGACGACAGTCCGATTGTCTCCTCAACCATCATCCTTGCCAGACGGATGGCGATTCAGGTAGTGGCTGAAGGCGTGGAGACCCATGATCAATTGGTACACCTGAAAGTGGCGGGCTGCCATATTGCTCAGGGTTATTTCTTGGGCAGGCCTATGCCGGCGGAAAAGATACTGGATTTCGAGAGAGCTTTTACGGAAAAGGAGAACGTAGTGTGAATCCAGTTTCGCTTCTGGCTTTTCTCGCATTGACGCTCCTATCAACTTGGGCCACCGCATCAGAGACCCTGAAAAGTGAGAACTGCGGAATAGATCGCCTGAAATTCACGATGGTTCCCAAGACGGACTTCGATGAGCAGGTACTCGAATACCAACCATTACTTGAGCTTCTGGAAGAGGGTCTCGGGATACCTGTTGACCTGGTGCGGGCGAGTTCATACGAAAGCGTGATTGATGGCATAGTTGCGGGCAGTGTCGATCTGGCAGTGATGGGGCCGGCATCTTACATCCTTGCCCATCGAGATGACCCGGACATCCAAGCATTTGCCTCTTTGATCACGGAAAAGGGCGAATTAACACCGGAGGGAAGCTTCTACTATTCAGTGCTGCTCGTTCCCACTTCCAGCGATGTTGACCGGATTGAAGACCTTCGCTCAGCGCGTGTGCTGCTAACAGACCCTTCGAGTACATCGGGCGCCCTGATGCCAAAGCACGCATTTGCCGCTGAACTCAAAGAATCATTCTCTGATTTCTTCGGCGCAGAGATCTATGCAGGAAGTCACGATAAGGCCCTTCTATTTCTGGCAGACAACAAAGCCGAAGCTGCATTCGTATCCAGCGCTAGAGCAGATGAACTTTTCAGGCGTGGACTCATCAGGAAGAACGCTTTTAAAGTGCTGTGGCGATCTCCAGCGCTTCACTATGACCCTTTTGTCTTCAGGAGCGGAATCTGCCCTACTCTTCGAGAAACGGTGATGGAATTGCTGAAAACGCCTTCAGCAAAACTCACGGCTTATCTGGACACACAGCAAGCGGTGGGCGTCAACAGCGTTTCCCACAGTGACTACGAAGCGATCGATGCAATCCTTCCAGACTGATCGATTCGGGAGAAGAACTTTTCGTCTAATCCATAGCCCAACGCTGAATTGCCTGATTCCAGTGTCTGGATTCTCAAAAACACTTAGCGATGTAAAAAAATGTTCATAAGACTGCAACACGTCTTCTCGACATTAATAAAGTGAGCATTGTCTGTTCAGCCTCGATTACAGAATCCAAGACGGCACCGACAAGCAGGCCCGCCGCCAGAGGTGACGCATGAGTGAACTTTCGAATTCTGGATTGACTTCGATGCAGATCGAGGAAATTGGAGACCTTCTCGAAGCTCTCGTGAGCCTTCGTAAAACCATCGTTAAAGATGCAGCTGGTCATGGTAATCTACTGGAAACCATGCACCCCGCCTATGAAAATAGCGCTAGCAATCTTCTCCACTACCTTGCACTCAGACAGCACGACATTCGGCCTTTGCAACAAAGACTTGCGCTGGTAGGGCTGTCATCTCTCGGTCGCTCTGAATCGTGTGTGCTCGCGACCCTCTCCGCAGTCATTAGAGTATTAGAGGCCATTCTCGGACAACGGCATCACGTTTCGGAAAAAAAGGATGGTGCAACTCCTGCAATCGAGGACGGCTTCAAGCTTCTCAATGATCACGCCGATCAGCTGCTGGGCAGCGCAAATAGCGAAAGGACAGTTCGCATCATGGTCACCATGCCGACTGAGGCCGCCCACGACCCAGCCATCATTCATCAGTTGATGGCAAGGGGGATGGATTGCATGAGGATCAACTGTGCGCACGACAGCCCGGAGATCTGGCAAGCCATGATCGGCCATCTTCGAACCGCAGAGCAGAGTCTGGGCCAAAAGTGCCGGATTTTCATGGATCTTGGCGGGCCCAAGATCAGAACCGGAGACATTGAGCCGGGCCCCAAAGTCATCCACATTCGTCCCACAAGGGATGACTATGGAATTACAGTGATCCCTGCCCGGATCTGGCTAACCTCTTCCGAAAACCCTTCTTCTGTCCCAGACGACTGTGCAGCTCAATTCCGGGTCTCTGAGAGCTTTTTAAAATGCCTCAACCGTTGTGACGAAATCACACTGACAGACGCGCGAAAAAAATCCCGCAAATGGACGGTGGTGGACATTACTGAGTCTGGCTGCTGCGTGGAAAGCATTAAGGCTTGCTACGTTAGACCCGGCACAGCCATACAGCTCAAGAACGGAAAGCAGACCCCAAGGGTGCAAACGGAAATCCAGGACTTTCTTCCCCAAGAGGGCATCTTATGCCTAAGGAAGGACGACATGGTTCTGGTTACCTCTGATTCCGTGCAGGGAACCAATGAAGAAAGGGACTCTGCAGGTAACATCATCAAACCAGCGACTATCAGTTGCACAATGCCTGCCGTAGTTACACAGGTTAAGGCTGGCGAAAGCATCTGGTTTGATGATGGTAAAATCGGCGGCGTTATTGAAAAGGTTGAACCAGAACACTTTTGGGTGCGGATTCACCATGCGCGCCCGGAAGGGAGCAAACTTCGCAGCGCCAAAGGTATAAACCTTCCTGACAGCCAACTGAACATCGCCGCATTGACAGGGGAAGACCTCAGGAACCTGTCGTTTATTGCAGAACATGCCGACGTCGTAGAGATGTCGTTTGCCAATTCAGTTACAGACGTTCAATTGTTGCAAGAACAACTCAAGCGCCTGAACGCAGAAACTCTGCCAATCGTGCTCAAAGTCGAGACTCGAAAAGGGTTCGAAAACCTGCCAAGGATGCTGCTGACCGCCATGCGCTGGCCATGCTGTGGCGTGATGATTGCCCGGGGGGATTTGGCCGTGGAGTGCGGCTACGAACGTCTGGCCGAGGTGCAGGAAGAGATTCTGTCGGTCTGTGAAGCGGCCCACGTGCCTGTCATCTGGGCAACGCAGGTGCTTGAGAATCTCGCCCGAAAGGGCGTGCCATCACGAGCCGAGATATCAGACGCTGTTATGGCGCACAGAGCGGAGTGCGTAATGCTCAACAAAGGTCCTCACATCACTGAGGCGGTGGAGGCTCTGGACAATATTTTAAAGCGCATGCAAAGCCATCAAAGAAAGCGACGGCCAATGCTCAGGGAGTTGAGGTTGGCCCATCTGACCACTTGAATACAACCACACCTCTCACAAGCTGGTCACTTTTTGGTCACTCAATCGTCACAACAGTCCAACATCCTTGGAGTTGAATCAAGGAGAATGAGGCCAGTGGCATATGGAAGGTCTGGACCCGGGATTAGAAGCCCTTTACCAGCAAAAGAAAAGACAGCCTTACGAAGCGGCAGCGACACTCGCCAATTGTAAAAATCTTATTCTGGGCATGAGCGCTGCCCAACCACCGGCCCTGATGGCGGCAACCGCAGACGCGCTGAGGGATCGACTGATAGGCCCCTTTGCCTTTTACTACCTTCATGGTACCGAAGCTCTGCGCAAAACTCTGTTGGCGCCAGACCTGAGAGAATTGGTAACTCCCCGTCCGTTGTTTCTGAGCCATTCGGACAGAGACGCGATTGCGCAATCCGGATCCCGGAACTGGATCGAATTTGTGCCGGCCATGCTGCACCAGGCTGGTCGTCTGCTAACTGAACATATCGATCCCGAGTGCTTTCTCGTGACGGTTTCTCCGATGGATCGCCATGGTTATTTCAGCCTGGGCACCAACGCCGATTACGGCGCCTCGGTGATCCGAAAAGCCAGGAACGTCATTGTCGAGGTCAATCGTTACATGCCTCGAACCTTCGGTGAGTGTTCTGTCCACATTTCGGAAATTGACTTGATCGTGGAGCACGATCAGCCGCTGGTTGAAGCCACTCCCAACCCTCCAACTGATGTCGACTTGAGAATTGCTGACCAGATCATCGACCAGATCCACAACGGTGACACTCTCCAAATAGGCGTGGGAGGCGTTCCCAATGCGGTTTTGGCCGGCCTCACGAACCACCACGATCTGGGCTTACACAGTGAGTTATTCTCCCCGGCGATGATGCCGCTGATTCAGTCTGGAGCTATGAACGGCAGGCGTAAAACCTGGATGCAGCACAAGCACGTGTTCACCTTTGCCCTCGGCGACCGGAAACTCTACGACTTCCTCGACGATAACCCCTCCATCGTTGGCTATCCGGCCTCTTGGGTTAACAACCCCGACATTATCCGTTTAAACGAAAACATGGTTTCCGTGAATTCTGCGCTGGAAATTGATCTGACCGGCCAGATCAACTCAGAGCAACTCGGGGACAAGCCGTTCTCTGGGAGCGGCGGGCAACTGGACTTCGTTCGCGGGGCCTACGCGGCCAGAAACGGTCGTTCATTCGTGGCCCTTCGCTCAACTGCGCAGGAGGGAAACGTCAGCCGTGTCGTGCCAAAGCTTCGGGGCGGCACCGTTACGGACCCCAGGAACGACGTCCACATGGTTGTGACAGAACATGGCTGCGTGAATCTCAAAGGTCTCTCGATTCCCCAGAGGGCAAAAGCACTTATCAGTATTGCAGATCCCAAGTTTCGAGAATTCTTGGAAAGTGAGGCGAATTCAATCGGACTCATCTAGAACCATCTCTGACCACACATATACCTACAAGGAGGACAACAAATGACAACTGGGAAAACCTCAAGAGTAGCGCTGGTTACCGGCGGAACCAGAGGAATCGGAGAAGCGATTTGCAAGGCACTCGTTGGTCAGGGCTATCAGGTCGTGACGACGTTCAGAAATGCAGACCGCAAACCACAGGCTTTGGAATGGCAAAACCGCCTCGCCGCAGAAGGTCTGGAAATCGACCTGGTGCAAATGGATGTTGCGGATACCCAGAGCTGTGAAACGGCTGCCAACGAACTGCTGGGCCGTTACGGTCGACTGGATGTGTTGGTTAATAACGCTGGCATTACGCGGGATTCGGTCATGAAGAAAATGCCAGTTGAGGCGTGGCGAGAAGTGATTCACACCAATCTCGACAGCGTCTTCAATGTAACCCATTGCTTCCTGGATACGCTCATCGCCCAGAATTATGGTCGCGTCATCAACATTTCGTCCATCAACGCGCAAAAAGGCCAATTTGGCCAGGTGAATTATTCCGCCGCCAAAGCCGGCATTCATGGCTTCACCAAGGCTCTGGCCCAGGAAACCGCTCGCAAAGGCATTACAGTGAACACCGTGTCGCCCGGTTACGTTGAGACCGACATGGTTCTGGCTATTGATGAAAAAATTCGCGAGCAAATAAAAGCGCAGATTCCAGTTGGGCGATTCGGTCAGCCCGATGAGATTGCCAGAGTAGTGTCCTTTCTGGCTGATGAACAGTCCTCGTTCATTACCGGTGCAGATTTTTCGATTAACGGTGGCATGTTCATGCATTGATGGCGGACCGCATCGTCAGATCGGCAAGCGCCCGGGCAAGCATCTCGACTACAGGTTTAATCAGACCTTAATGGTTGCACGCTAGAGTCTGGATTCCACTTCAACGAAGAGTAGTTCCCCATGTCTGGCGATTCTTCCCTGTTGGTCGAAAAGTTATGGCGATTAAAACGTCGTATCGATAAAGGTGCCTGCCCCGGCGTCGAATTCGTTCACCTTAATACGCTCCTCAGAGAGCCCGCGTATCGGGCGGATGTGCTCAGGAGGGTTGAGTTATCTGGTACGCCGGAACTCAAGGCGCTCGCCAGGGAGATCCAACTCAACGACGACGGGCAACCGCTGATGGCGAAAGAAACCACTGCCCGCTTTGAAGCAACAGAGGAACCTCGTATTGCTCAAAAGAGCTGGCTGCGACGCAACTCTCTCATTGTTTTCCCGATGCTTGCCATTGGTTCAACTGCGGTCGGGTTCACTGCATTTGAAGATCGTTCTGTACGCGTTGATTCTGACATTCTGGTTGATACCACATGGGAATCTGGCAAGCGTTACATCCTTGAGAAAACTATTTACGTTGAGAACTCCAATCTCAACATTGAACCGGGTGTCACCATTGAGGGTGAACACGGGTCAGCACTTGTCGTGACTGCAGATTCAAAGCTTTTCTCCAGAGGCTCATCGGACAAGCCGATTGTATTTACGAGTGCCCAGACTGAGGGCAACCGGGCGCGTGGCGACTGGGGCGGTGTTGTTTTGCTTGGCAAGGCGCCGGTGAACCAGCCCGGAGCCTCCATCGAAGGTCTTCCTGAAGGTGAGACACGGGGCGCATTTGGCGGTACCAACGCCGAAGATTCCTGTGGGGTTGTAGAATTTACCCGCATCGAATTCGCTGGCTTCGAAGTCTACAAAGACAACGAACTGAACGGTCTGACGCTCGGCGGCTGTGGAAGCAACACGATTGTCAGAAATGTGCAGGTTCACCGTTCTCTCGACGATGGCATTGAGATGTTTGGCGGCAATGTCGATCTCAAAAACATCGTCATCACCGGTGCAGGAGACGACAGCATTGACTGGGACTGGGGCTGGACCGGAAACGTCCAGTTCGCTGTTATCCAGCAGCATCCTGATGCCGGCGACAACGCGTTTGAGGGTGATAACAACGGTAATGATCACGAGGCAATGCCCCGCTCGGAACCCACCTTTTACAATGTCACGCTTGTGGGCGGCGGCAACAGCCAGAAGAAACATCGCGGCATGGTGCTGCGCGAGGGTTCAGGTGGCCATTTTCACAATATGCTGATCGACAGCTACGCAATTGAGGCTATCGATACCCGCGACAACGTGCTTTCGCTGGTCAACCGCGACAGGCTGACATTTGGCAACAACCTGTTGACCAACCTCGGACATCTGGGCCAAGTCACCCGAGAATCCGGCAAGGATGACGATGACTTTGGCTTCAGCGAGCAAGACTGGATGGAAGAGCCACGGAATCACAATGTATTCCGTGTAGAAACGGCCCTGTTCCCAAACGCCAAAGATCTCACCAACCCGGTTTTCATGCCCAGGGTCCAGCTTCGGCAAATGAACGCGACACGCCCGCCACAAAGTGAATTCTTTGATGAGTCGGCCAACTTTGTCGGTGCTGTGAGTCCGGTATCCGCCCAGAGCTGGCTAGACGGTTGGACTGACTTCCCTGCAAATTAATCATCAGGACGAGTTCTCGGGCCATGGACGGCCCATTCAGAGCTGGTGGCTATATGACCGTAACATTGGAGTTTCTCGGAACAGGAGGCGCGCACAGTGAGGACCTGGGAAGCTCAAGCGCGAAGATCTGCTTGCCCAATCACCAATCGATGCTCATCGATTTCGGCCCAGACACGTTCTTTGCGGTAAAAGAACGAAAACTCCAGTTCGATGCAATATTCCTGACCCACGCCCATCTTGACCATGTTGGTGGCCTCGAACGCTTGTTCTTTAACATCGCTTTCAAAGAGCAACGCTCAATAAAACTCTTTATACCTGTCGGCCTTGTAACCCGATTGCATCAGATATTCGGTTCGGCCGGCTCCCAGGTTGCGGAGGGCGGTATGAATTTTTGGGACAGCTTTCAGCTGATCCCAGTCAGCGATGCGTTTTATTTTGGAGGTTACCGTTTCAATGTCTTCCCAGTGCGGCATCACTTTCCTGGCGAGGCATTCGGTTTGGCTTTGCCCGGTTGTTTCGTTTACACCGGCGATACTCGGCCCATTCCCGAACAGCTCGTCGCTCATGCAGGACGGGGGGAGTTAATCTTTCATGATGCTACAACTGCAACAAACCCGGCCCACTCAGCATTGAACGATCTTAAGAGGGAATATGCTCTGCATAATGTTCTTGAGCGATTGATTCTTTATCATTTTGACAGTGCTGCTGAGCGTCAGTTCGCAGAAGGTCAAGGATGGAGAACTGCAAGGCTTGGTGTGATTTATCAGTTCGGATACAACCAAGGCTTCGCGGGTTCCGCAGAGTCAACTGACGAACAGAAGGCTGCGGAGGAATTGTCAGCAAACGTGCATTGATATCTTCCCGCACTCTTTGATCAGCTCCAGTCCTGGGTCAATTTGAGCATCTGGTTCTTGTAGGGGGCGATCGTCTCAAGCAAAACGTTGGAGCGGGCAAACCAACTGCGAGCCCAAGCGATTTCGTTCTCCGCTTCATCATAAATGGTCGACTCAATGGTCCATTGGTGCAACCCGGAGTGTATGACTCGGGCAACAGTTGCAACGCGGCTTTCCCAGAGGGCCTGGAACGGCTGCAATTCAAACTTGTCACATTTAGCCAGCAGCGAGGTTTCCTGGGTATTGGCGGCTAGCTGGGAGGCATCGTGCAACAGTTGAAAGACAACAGATTCCTTGACTACTCCCCATGGGGTGTTGGAAAAGGGCGTGAGACGTACGGAAATCGAGCAATAGCCGTATTCCAGCTCAACGCTGGGACAGAATCCAGGCATCGGAGGTTGATGACAAGTACAGGGAGGTTAATGCTTTAAAATGGCGGTTTCGCTTGCTCACTGAGATCTCTCCCTTAATCTGTAACGCCCGATAAACATGGCATTTCAGGGATTGAATCAGGACCCTTCGTCTACATCGGGAAAAGTTGAGGCATTTGGTCTCCCGAGCACAAGTGTGACTGCAATTGCGACCGAGAGTAGATTCATAACACTCCTGTAAGCTCTAGGATCCTCTAATAGTATTTCAGTGTTGAGACAATCGATCCGCAACACTGTTCATTGAAGCGAGGTAAAGTCATGCGGTACAGACTCAGTCCTAACGGAAATTTTGCGAAGCAGATGAGACGGCTGATTCGTTCGATCAATGACGACATCGCTCTCTCACTTCTCCGAGCGTGCCGGGAGCCTGAAACTGGCGTTCACGAGGCCCGGAAAGGATGCAAGGAAATTCGCGCAATACTGCGGCTCGTCAAGCCCCATGTGGATAAGGCGGACTTCAGCGATAATCAGTCATTCTACAAAGCAGTCTCGGGCAAACTAGCGGGTAACCGGGATGCGCTCGTCAGGACAAAAACCTGGAACGCTCTCGTAGCTGAAACATCGCATTTGGGAGCTACGCCTGCGGATACAGTTACTCGCTTTTTATCAGCACAAGCCCAACTCGATCCCCTGTCGGAAAAAGGCAGCGACTTTTTCGTAGATCTTGCTTTGGAAGTCGATTCAAACAGCAAATCGCCGAAAGATTGGAGTCTTCCAGAGTCCCTTTCCGATCTTGTCCCAAATCTTAAAAGAATCTATGAGAAAGCCCGTAAAGCAGAAAAGAAAGCCCGCGAATCGGATGATATCGAGGACTTTCATGAGTTTAGAAAACGGTCCAAGGACCTTTTTTATTGCTTGAGAGTTCTTCGACCGATGTTCGGAAAGGGTCTCAAATCAAAAGTGTCACAACTTGAGATTCTCACTGAGACTCAGGGTAACGCGAACGATTTTGCGGTATTGATGGATTATCTCATAGAGCATCGAGAGGCCCTGGACCTTGCTGAAAAGGATTTTGAGCCCATAAAACATGAAATTCAGAAGGAACTGGACAAATTACAGAACCGTGCACATAGAGAGGCGAAAAAACTTCTTTCTGAATCTTCGAGCTCCTTCATCAAACTGTTATAAGTTCAGAGTATGCCTGACTAGACAACACTGAGGATCTAGTCATGCCCGCACAACCACAGACCAAGGCACTTATTGGATACTCGTTTTTGATCGGCTTTGCCAATGATCATGTTTTTGATGCCAAAGAACTGATTACTCTGGAAGCGCTAGCGCGTGCACAAGGGCAGGTAGATGGATCACAGGTACTTGCACTTCGCGCGCTGCTGGATCGCCTGGAGGCGTTGAACTTGCCGATGAGTATTCGCTTGGAGATTGATCAATTTCGGGAAATCAACAACATTTAGCCGGTTGCCACGACTTTAATGATCTTAATCAATGAGGATCCGGTGCGCATTGGTCACAATGACTATGAAATGGCTAATTTTCATACAAAATGAGAATGGGTTTAGGCCTTTCCCCGCGGTAAAACCGGTCTATTATTGAGCGGTAATTTGCAAAGTGACAGCTTAGTGCCTGAAATGGAGTCCCCACTCATGAACCCAGATCTTCTTGCCCTTGCACTGATGAACGACCCCAATTGTACTCTTCAGACAGTTTACGACGAGCGGACTGACACGTCTGATCCCGACGAAACGCGCGCCTCTTTCGAAATGGTGGCAGATGATGGTGAGTTGATTGGTTACATCAAAACCTGGCATGACGACGATTACGCCGGTTTCGTCCACTTTGATGCGGAGTGCAACGTTGTAGACTGGAAGACGTTTGCAAAAGGTAGCGCACCCAAGCGGTACAAAGTCACGAGATTGTCATAGAAGGCAGTTATTCTTCTGCGCTGTGGATTAGCGTCATCGTGTTTTTCCACCAGTGGATCTTCATTGCCGGGAGCGTCGTTTCCCGGTTTTTTCTGTCATGGTATCCGTAGTGCGAAATTCCACTAAGGTGTACAGAAGGGCCCAGGCGTGGATTCTTTGAACAGCCTCAAGTCTGAATTTCTCTCCTCCACTGCGGGTTTACGGTTCCGTCCGAGTGTCGAGATTACGTCTGGTCATTGTTCTCTATCGATACATCTTTCGCCTTTCTCTCTCTCACCATCCGGCCTCATTCTCGATTCAACGATCTTTCAGCTTCTGTTCAACGCAGCCTCTCTCAGCGCGAACACCGTCGTTCCGGAAGGCGAGGTGAGCTGTATCGAGTTTGAGTTGCCGCCCGCGCCTCCGTCGTGTTGTTCCACGGCTGTTGCTGTTGCCGATGTTGTACAGGCTGATCCTCATCAGATCTTTGTGACTGCAAGCCTTTATGGAGACCTCGATTTTGAGATTGCCTACGCTGTCGGCAAATTCCAAACTCTTGAGAGACCTTACACGCAGGGTATGCTGAGTTCAGACCAGGCCTGCGTATTCCAGACCAAGGTTGCCACTGATTCCAGACGAAGCCTGCCACCCATTCCACGCGAAAGCTGCCACTGATTCCACGGCAAAGCTGCCACCCTGGCAGGCTGCCTGACTCGCCCCAT